>Ga0315279_10000206_pt1 | contig 127234 bp, 63 predicted proteins | sample YL17G06_20_MG_FD_203694 | JGI IMG/M metagenome (GOLD analysis project Ga0315279, IMG submission 203694) | Sediment microbial communities from Yellowstone Lake, YNP, Wyoming, USA - YL17G06_20 | ecosystem: Environmental > Aquatic > Freshwater > Lake > Sediment | place: USA: Wyoming | collected... | reverse complement strand
ACCATGAATCGGGAAGGGGGAGGCCTCACCCCCGCAATACCCTAAATTCTCGTTTCCTCAGTTGGCAACTAATCGGCGCGTTGATTTTCTCAATCGGGACGAGCGCGGTGGTTCACGCGCAATCAAAAACTCTCTGCGGAATCGACGTCCTGGAAAGAGAAAATTTCGCCTCGCTCAAAGGGGCGAAGGTGAGCCTCATCACCAACCACACGGGGCGGGATCAAAACGGAACAAGCACTGTTGAATTGTTTCGCCAAACTCAGGAGATCCAACTCGTCAATATTCTCACGCCCGAACACGGTATTGAAGGGCAAATCGAACACGGGGTGAAAGTGGAAAATTCATCCGGCGGGATTTCCGGCGTTCCTATTTTCAGCTTGTACGGTGACAATACCCGCCCCACCGAGGAAATGTTGAAAGGGGTCGACACAATTGTATTCGACATTCAGGATGTCGGGACCCGGTTCTACACTTACATCGCCACCATGGGCCAGGCCTTGGAAGAAGCCTCCAGACGAAACATCAAGTTTGTGGTGCTCGACCGGCCCAATCCCATCCGCGGGGACATTATCGAAGGGGATGTTTTGGATACGGATATTAAGCGGATGACCGGATATTTCCCCATTCCCACTCGCGCCGGTTTGACGATCGGCGAGCTCGCCTTCTGGGCCAATATCAAGCTGAACATCAAAGCCCCTTTGCGGGTCGTCAAGATGGAGAAATGGCGGAGGAATTACTGGTTCGACGAGACCGGCCGCGAGTTTCAACCGACTTCCCCCAACATCCCCGACCTCACCACCGCTCTTCTTTATTCGGGAATCGGCTGCTTCGAGGCGACCAATGTTTCGGTGGGCCGCGGGACGGATAAACCCTTCAAAACTTTCGGAGCGCCCTGGCTGAACGGAAAGGCCCTGGCAAAATACCTGAAAAAAAGAATTCTGCCGGGAGCCTCATTCCAGGGAATACATTTCACGCCGGCCAAGGACATTTATCAAGGTGAAAAGTGCGGCGGAGTTTTAATCGCCGTCAAAGATCGGGACGCTTTGAGCCCCTTGCGGATTTTCTTGGAATCCTTTTTGTGGATAATCAAAGAGTATCCAGATCAATTCAAACCCGACTGGGAAGAAGTCCGCGTTGTGACAGGTTCCAATAAACTAAAGGAGACCGCCGAGGGCAAAATGACTCTTGAAGAGCTCCTTATCCAATATGGTAAAGTTGACAAAACTTTTCACGATGAAGTTGAACCGTACTACCTCTATTAAAAATTTAAAAGCACGAAGGAGATTTTCTATGGAAGGCAAAAATAAATTTAAAAAATGGATTCCCGCTTTCGCGGGAATGACGATCTGGGCTGGGATGACGATGACTGGGACGGCCTGGGCGGTGGGGTTGGTGGCGACGCCTTCCACATTTGATTTCGGCTGGTGCCCCGCCGAGGCCAAGGTGTCGGCGGAATTCATAATAAAAAATATTAGCGATTCGCCTATTTCGCTTGACTCTCTCCGGCCGTCGTGCGGCTGCACCGCGGCAGAATTTTCCCCCGAAACTCTGGCCTCGGACAACGAAACCAAAATCGGCCTCACCTTTAATACCCGCGGCTATGAAGGCCTGAGCTTTCATAAACCCGCCACTTTAAAAACCGGAGGAACCGACACGGGAATCGAAGTGACCATCACCGGTTTTGTTTTGGACCCCAACGCCAAGATCGTTCCCGATGGGAGCGGCCTCGCCAGATTTGAGCCGGGTGGAAAGAAAAAAGAAATCGTCGCCATCAGAAACAAGGGGGCAAACGAAGTTTCGCTGCAAGTCGTGCAGAAACCGGCTGACTGGGCGTCCATTGACCTTGACTCCTCAAAAATTCCGGCGGGAGGAACAACCGAACTGGAAATTAAAGTTAAGGGTTCCATGGATGAAACCAAAACGACTTCAGCCACATTTGAGGCGACGGGAAACGAAACCCCGCAGAGATTCACTGTCGCCATCCAAACGGGGCCGAAACCTGAAGCCTATAAACCGCCCCATGGACCCCAACCCACTCCAACCGCTACTCCCGTTCAATCCAAGGAAAAACCAGCCAAACAAAAGAATCACAAAAAATAAGCGGGAGGCGGACTTGTGTTTAGACAAACGGCCCTCATAATTTTTCTCGCCACCATCCTTGGAGCGGTGCGCCAGTTCGCGCCGAACGGCCTTCACTGGATCGGAAAGTGGCCGACCGCTTCAACTTCCGCCAAAGAGGCATACGGCCTCATGGCCCGGCCGGGAGATCCTCCCTTCTTGAGCCTTGCGGAAGCAATCGGGGCCGAATCCAAAAAGAATGGAATCATTCTGGACGCGCGGGATAAAAATCTTTTCAAGGAAGGGCACATCCCCGGCGCGTTGAACCTTCCTTTTTACGAGTATGATACCGAGGCTTCCAAAGTTTTGAAAAGCGTGGACCCTCAAACTTTAATGATTGTCTATTGCGAAGGAATCAATTGCGAATTGAGCTTTTTTCTGGGGCGGCAGCTCGAAAAAGACGGGTATAAGAACGTGAAGATTTTCTACGGCGGCTACCCTGAGTGGAAAAATGCGGGGTTGCCGATTGAAAAAGGATAGTACTTTAACTTCATGAACACTTTAATAAGAACAAAATTTCCCTTAAAAATTATTCAAATCGCCTTGGGGTTGATATTTCTGGGATCGAGCTTTTACAAAATCCTCTCCCCGCCGTCTTTCGCCCACGCGATTTATAACTATCAGCTAGCCCCTCTTTGGTTAATTAATCCCGCGGCAATAATCCTCCCCTGGGTCCAATTTTTGTGCGGGTTTGCTTTATTGACGAGAATCGGCGAGAAAGGCGCGAGTCTCCTGATTCTTTTAATGATGATTTCTTTTCAGATTGCTCTCGGTTCGGCTTTGATTCGAGGGCTAAACGTGTCCTGCGGTTGTTTTGAAGCGGGCGGAAGCCCCGCCACCTGGCTCACTTTCAGCCGGGACACGCTTATTCTGCTATTGGCGGCGATTCAATTCACTGTCATTGCGAGGAGGCCAAAGGCCGACGAAGCAATCTAATTATGAGATTGCTTCGCCCGCTTGCAGCGGGCTCGCAATGACAATCTTTACGCCATCTTGGCGATGAGGGTGAAGGTGTCGTACCGGAAATTCAGCAGGGAACCGTAATCCTGAAGAATCTTTAGCATTCCATTCGCCTCGGCTTCATGAAAATAAAACGAGATCAGAGCCCGGGCCAGAGCCGCCTCGCCATCCGGCCCGTTCCAATTGAGCGGATTCACCAAAACTTTCTTCTCCCAATTCTTTGGTCTCGAAGCCATGACGATCGCCGCCAATTCATTCGATAGAAGCAGATTAAATGTCCTGTCCGGAATTTGGGTTGCGCTGACGGTTCGTCCGCTCAACTGACTGACGATGGAAATGGCCATTCCCTCACTTTCTTCGGGCAATTCTAAAACCCGCAGATTCTTTTTCACTGCCGAAGGGAGAGCTGAATTTTCGATCCACCCCGGAATTTGACTCGCCAATTCCTTCGGCGCCGCCAAGGCGTATTCCGTCCCGGTTAAATCATCCCCCCGGCCCGCCCTCATGGTCGTGATCAATTCGATAGATCGAGCGATATCCTTCAACTCAACCAATGATTTTACCTCTATGAGGTGAACGACCGGGTCATTATTAACCTTCGAGCCAAGCCAGAATTTTAAAAACCCCGTCAAAACCGCCAACTTCTTGGGGCTGCGGGGAATATCCGCGGGAGCCATGACGGGAGCAACTTCCTTCGCTTCCGTCAAACGGGTTGGTTCCAATCCGACGGGATTGACCACTTTTTGCCGGTCAAACTCGGTTCCCTCCCCGATGGCCGTTTTAAACCGCTCTTCCAGCAACTTTGGCACGATGGAAAGTTGAATCTCCCGATGAATGAATGTCAAGGCCGCAGTCCAGGACGCCACCGCTAAAACAACAATCGGGAAGGGAACACCGCCTTGGGTACCAAGATATCCAAAGGCGGCGATTAAAGCCTTCGCCAAGGTAAGGGATAAGACCTCGTCTGAAAATAATGTGGACCCGGAGAAAATGTGGCGGACCCAGTAATAGACCGGAGCGCAGAACCAAAAGAGTGGGTTCCCAGTAAAGACAACCAAAATCATCGCCCCGAGAAAAACCTTGGGCGTTTCAAGGTGCGCCTTTTCCGCGATGTAATAAAGATTTTGGGACCAAGAACCGCCGGTCTTAGCCTTTTCGGTTTGCCCAGCCCGGTGGGCTCGGTCCGTTATCCATTCGTCTTTCGGGAGAGTATCCATCTCATCTTTATAGCCATGCGCTCCTTTGGCCTCCAGGTAAACCCTGTAGGTATCCTCCCACCCCGGATTGACCGAATAGGATCCTCTTTCCGTCTCCCAAAAAAGGTCGTGCCCTGCGGTCATATGCTGCTCCTTCCAGTCGGCAATAATTTTCGCCTTCCTGGCGGGATCTAAATCTGGGCGAGCCGCCAATCGTTTTATCTTAATCTCGAGGGAGTCCAGATAGGCTGATAATTTCCCGACTGGCTTCGGCCCCATGAGTTCCTCGTACTTCGACAAATGCGGCAGGGAATCCCGATAGTATTCCCTCATTTCCTTCCGATTGACAAACCGAAGCTTGGTAAGCAAATCATTCCGGACACTCTCCAGATGGGCCAATTTTTTCTCTTCTTCCGGGGCAATTTTGCCCTGCTGCTTCTTCTGGGACATTAACCTGATATCCTTTACCACCTGGCTGTATTGATTCAGTGCCAATTCAAATCCCGTTTTCCCCACCAAAAAGATCGGAACTCCGTTAGGGCTCTTGACCCAGTTCTGCTCCCTGGCGGCCTGAATCAAATCCAGATGCTTATTGATATTTTTTTCTTGGGCATCGTTCCCCTTTTCTAGAGCAGCCAGTTTATTTAGCAATCTCTGTTGCAGATCGGCGAGCCACCTCAAAGCGACATACGCCGAGGCCAAACTTGACTGGTAAAGCGGATTGTCCTTGGGGGCATGGGCAAATTTTTCCTCGAGTTGTTGTTTCACTTTATCGGCGTCACCCAGCGTTTCAACTCGCAAATAAGATCTCCCCGGACCCACCACATCTCCAAATCTTCTAAGGTGAACCACCTCTTGTACGTTGCAGGATCCGCGGTGGAAACCTTGGGGCGTAAAAAGAATATCTTTGGCGGAATGGACGATGGGACTCAAGAAATCCCCCAGACTTTCATCAATCAGAGGGCTGGCCAAAACGATGTCTCCCGGCCTCCTATCTGAGTTAAAAGCCCTCATTCCCAAAACACGGTCGCGGGAACCGCCCAAGGGCGGTGGGCCCCCATAGTAATAATACCGGCCTCCCTCTTTTGTAAAGACGGAATCCAACCAGCCCAGGGTGAAAAAGTACAGCCTCCCTTCCCATTCTACCGCCGTGGCATCCGCGCCTTTTCTCGGAAGCGCCTTGATGCGATTGTATTGTTCCTCGGAACTGGGGTACTTAAAGGAAAGGCGAATCTTTGATTTTTCGTGGTCAGGACACACCTTTTGGGAGCCGGTCAGCTTTCCCGTGCGGGCATCGAGAGTGACCGCCTCAGCAAACGGCGCGAGGAACAAAAATTCGGAAAGTCTTTTATATAAGGTTAAATTTTTGACCTCTTCCTCCGAAAAATCTTTTTGACGCAAATCTTTTTTAACCCAGTCGGCAGCCTCCTTGGCGGTAAAAAAGCGCTGGATGATTTCCCCGTTTTTAAGGTCGAGAATGAAATATTGGTAACGTTTCCCCATTTGGAACCAATGGTAACCGCTGCGCGGCATATATACGGTGCCGTCCCACTCCATGCGCGCTCTCGCTTCATACAGGTTGTTCGTCTCATCCATCGCTTTCCAAAGGTCCCCTCCATATTTCTCCTCAAAATATTTCTCCACACTCTGCCGGTTGGGAAGGACCACCGAGGTGAAATCCCGCTTCACCGGGTTTATCACAAGAAAGCCGTCGTCTTCATGGGGAGAGGTAAACTCCCTTATCCCTGAAGGAGTGATCATGGCGCGAGCCACCATTCCGTCGATATGAGCATCAAGGTTTGCTTTGGCTTGAACGTAGGCGCTATCCCTCAGCGCGGGTTTTTCGCCGACAGCCGCCGCTTTCTCACCAGCCGTCGCCTGAGGCGTTCCTATTCCGACCGCGGCCAAAAGCGATCCCGCTACGCCGGCCGCGCCAACGAGCTTCAAAAAGTTTCTCCGATGTGTCACGGGAGCATTGGCGTTTCGTCGGACACTGTCCGCCTCAGAAGCAGCCTCCCTCGCGATCCCCTCCTCCGGCATTCGGCGGAGGCTAGCGTTAGGGGTGGTGGTCAGTTGAATTTGCATGTGGACCAAAGTAAGGGCGAGTATGGCGGAGACGAAGATCAGGCCCCAAAATAGGGATTGGCCAGAAAAGGTAAAGAAGAATCCAACCGCCGAAATTCCCCACTTCGCCCTCGTTAAGGTTCGGACATCCGGGGAGTACAATCCCTCTGGATTCCCGAGGTAATGCCCGAGGCGGAAAATTATCGGGGCCAGGAACCAAATCAGTCCCGCAGTTGCCGGATTTAGTCCCCATGTCAACCCGAGATTTACGAACCCCGCCGCAACAAGAAACACAAGCGGAGTTTCCCCAAAAGCGAACCGCCAATACAGGGGATTCCTAAACCAGGCGCCGCCCCTATTTTGAACCCGGTGAATTAATGACGCGCTTCGGTTTGACGCGCGGTTTGGAACCTGCCCCAAATTCCGTCCGGCCTTCGCTTCTACAAATCTAAGAGACCTCTGAATGGCAAAGGGAAACCCCAGCGGACTTTTTCCGGTTTGGTCCTTTACATGTTGAAGATACTGGCTTTTGAGAGCAGAGTCATTGGTGGCCGCAACGGCGCGCTCCAATTGATTCAAGTATTGTTGCTGCTGCCTGATGGCCAACTGAAAAGCCGGAAGCCTTGGAACCACCGAGGCAAATCCGTGCTTTTCGGCGAACTCGATCTGACGGGCAAGGGTTAAGGCTTTTTCGCATTCGGCGCTAGGCGTTCCCCCTTGGGCCGCCAACTGCGATAAACGCTCGCTGATCTTCCCGCGGAGCCTGGAGAACTGGCCTTCGGCTTTTGAAGTATCATCGAATGCCGCCGCTTGAATGATTCTTTCCACCAAATCTTTCGCTTCCGCCGCCGTCGGGATTTTCGTTGGGTCTTTAAGGAGTGCCGCGACTTCTCTTTCGAGCGCCGGTTCAAACTTCATTTTGGCGGTTCTAATTTTCCTCAAGGTATCATCCATGAGGGCATGGAGCTCTTTCTCGTGGAGTTGCTTTAGGCCGTCCAAAACAACATTCGGATTTTCCGCTGAAAAGCGGGCCTGAAAATCATGAATGGCCTGAACCCGCCGCATATAACGGGCCGTATAAAATTCCCGGATTTCACCCATGAGAAAAAGCCGCAAATTAAGTCTAAGGAGATTCTCCTTATCCGTTGCGGAGCGCTTGGTGTCGCCAACAGTTTGAGGAATGATTTCCTGTAACCGGTTAAAGATTCGAGGCAGCCCCAGTTTTGAGCGCTGATACCGGATCAATAGATCTTCCAGGGCTTCCATATCACTCCCAAGATAAGGCACAAACTCCTTATCCTTTACATTTATTCCCAATAATTTGGCGAGCTCCGCATACGCCCGGGCCACCTGAGGACGTCCAATCACCCCGGCGTTACCTCTGGCTTTTCTTAAAATCTCAATATTCTGGTCAATCTCCTGAATTTCGGTCTGATGAATTCCAAATTCCACGGCGCCTTTTCCAGGTTCCCTATTAATCTTCCCCTCCAGTTGTCCGAGGCGGTAGACCTCATAAGCTTCCAGGGTGATCAACCACCCAAATACAACGTACTGATCCTCCAGTTGGGCCCTGAGGACGGGGTCCTGCGCCTCGGCAATTTTTCGCTCGATTTGTTTAAGGCCCGGATCGTCCCACTTGATGAGCCCGCTGAAGGGAAGTTCCAATCGGGCGAGAGCGGGCCTCCCCACAAAAGGCGTCTCGTCCCCAAGGGCGGGAATGTCGCTGGTGAAGACCATTCCCCTTTCGGGGTTTAACGTGGCCCATTGGTCGGAAATTTGAGCCTGAGGCCGGCCCACATTGGTTCCGTTGTGCCGGTTCAGTTCAACGTTCTCGCCAAGAATGGCCACCTTATTTTTTTCATCTCCAAGTTTAAATCTGGCGCTGCGATCGGTCGCTATCTGCTGAGCCCGGGCAGTCCTAACGTCAGCCCCCGCTTGCCTCAAATTTTCCACGCCGGTTCTGGCATCGCGGATTGTGGAACCATGGGCATATATTGCTTCCTGAAGAGGATCGATGACGGTTCGATACCCATCTTTTGTATTGAAATAAAGTTCCCAAAGTTCCGGATCGGAAACCGGGATCGAACTCCAGTCCGGCTCGGGATCGTTGGCAAAAATACTGGGATATGGAACCTGGTCGATGGCTAGAATGACCCGATCGCCCAATCCATCTTTTTCTTTGGAGGGATCAACCAGCCGCATATCTTCCGGGCTCCTGGCCTTTGAATCCAAATAGGGCAAATAGGCATAGATTAAGCCGTTCTGTTGCACAATGATCCGGTTATTGCCGGCGACTTCGGTCAGATTCTCTTCCCTTTGTAAATTAATCCTGAAGTAAACCCGGCTCAAAAATTCAGTCCAGTCGTTCATCGGTTCCCGGGTCGAATACTTCACCAATTTTTTGACAGCAGGCGGCAGATAGGGGTAAACATGGGAAGTTTCAAGCTGGAGCACCCAAACGTTGACGGGTTGAATTACCTCTTTGGGATCATATTTTGGAATACCCAAATACCCTGTTATAACCCCGGAATCGGGATCAAGTGTTACCGCCAGGGCCACCGGTACAAGAACCAAACGGCCATCTTCCGTCAACGGATGGACAAAGCCATGTTCCTTATCAAAAGGAACCCCCGCGGAATCAGCCCGGACCTCTTCCTCTTGGCTTTTGGCCCACTTTTCAAAAGCTTCTTCATCCACAAACTGTTGAACAATTTCGTAATCATTATCCCGGTCAAGAACCCGAAAGCGGAAATTCTGCGGGCCGGGCTTCGTCAAGGAACTCCAATCGGGTTTAAATCCTGTGCCCCTTGAAACCACGGCCTCGTGATCAAAGACAACCCCTTCTTCCTCAAGACGTAACATCAAAGTCCTTGCCGCCCACGGGCCCGATTCCCCATTCAAGTTGTCCAGCCAAAACGTTCCGTGCTTTGCGGCATAATCCAAAAACGCCGGCTGAGATCTTAATCGCATTTCAAAAGAGTCCGGTTCAACCAATTTCCCCGACTCATCGGGAAGGCGGAATTTTTTATCGATCAAGTGCCTCCGGCTCGCCTCTCTCATACCGAGGGGCGCGCTGATGGTCACTCCCAAATCCTCTTTATCGTGCCTAAACCAACCGATGATGGACGGGGCCGCCATGCGCTTGGCGATCACCAAATTTCTCTTGGCAATGGCGTGACGCTGAGCTTCGGCAATATCCTGTGCTTGAACTTGCGGAGCCTTATCGGGTGTGGGGCCTTGAGATCGAGAGACTGTTTCTCCGATGGCCTTTAACCGCGCCAAAATAACCGGCAAGCTTTGCTCAATTATTTCTCGAATGCTGGTTGCGGTGTCTGCCATCCCCTTTCTTAAATTTCCGACTCTGCCCGAAATTGATTCGGAGATTCCCTGGCCAATTTTTTTCAAAACCGGGGCAGTCGCCTGACCGGCGGTATTGGATGGCACGTCCGATCGAAGGACAGTGGCAATCTTTTTATCTTGCTGGGGCTGTTCCACCACGTGGACGATACGCCTGGTCCCACCTTCCTCGGACGATGAGGAAACTTGGGCTTGCGCGCTCCCTCCGATTTCCTTTCCGCTTCGGGCTCTCCAAACCATGAATCCGCCAAGGATGGGAAGAGATACAGCCAAAAGGACGAGCCAAACCGTAATTTTTCTGACTCCCCTTCCCACGGAACTGTTGCTAAACCAGGATAACAGCCGGCCGGGCCGAACCACCTCCGCCGGTTTAAGAGTCTCCGTTTTCGTTTCTGTCGCGGGAGGTGCTGTTAATTCAGGCGGAGTTCCCTGGCCAAGTTCGGCCTCTTCAACAGGAGGTGGCAGTGTTTGCGTTTCTTCAGGGACAATCTGCTGAGTTTCCAAAGGGTCAGCCTTGCCTGGAACTTCCACTTCTACTTTTTCTATTTGATTTACTTCGGCCGGCCGGGGCTTCTTTTGAGAAACCCGCCGTTGCTTAAATCGGCCATATTGAATGGCCAAAGCGGGCCTCTCCTTGAAAATGCTTTCCGTCAGTACCCAAAACTCCCGGGATCTCAATTTAAGATCTTTTTGCTGCCTCTCCAGCCATAGCAGAGCTTCAAAAGTTTTCTTCCTTGTTTTAGGATCCTTGAGTCCCCCTTTGATGATGGCGACGAGGGGCCAGTAATCCACCGCATATCCCTTCACCCTCTCCAAACCTTTCTCCCGCGCGTAGGCGAGAACCTTCGAACCCTTCAGGCCCTCTCCGTTTGCCTTCAATTCCGGCGAATTAACCTGGCTTCCGTCCCTTACGCTGGCATACACACGGTTTACATCTTCCCCCTTCACACCCATGACGGCTAAAAATCCGAGCCTCAACCCCAACGTTTGAGCTTTCAAATTCGGTTTCTCGGATCGCATATAGGAAGGCGCGACTTTTATTCCGGTCCGGCCCATAATAAAACGGATCTGGTCAATATTCGGAATCCCCTGGGACTTCTTCCAGGATTCAATGTCATTGCGAGGAGCGTCATTCAGCGACGAAGCAATCCCTTGCTTTATGAGATTGCTTCGCTCCCGCTGGTCGCTCGCAATGACAGAAAGAGTGCCAGTTTGCTCCCGGGAGATTAGCCCCTCAGATACAACCGGCGGGGAAACAACGATCGTTTCAGATACAGGAACTTCTTCGGCGGGAACCGCCGCCGTATCATCCGTGGCAATTTCTGCCGCGGCCGAGTCTATTTCGGCCGTTTCTTCCGCGGCTCCTTTTGCGGCGGACGCTTTATCCGGTTCTGGAAGAGGATTTTGATTTTGCGGCGGAATCGGCAACTCCTCTGGACTAAATGGAGGGTGAACCCGGTTTGCCGGGTAAATGTGGCCGATTCTTGAAACGACCAATGACGCGGAAACTGTCGCGGCGATAACCACCCAATGCCGCCCAAAAAATTCGAGGGGAAGCGCGGCCAAGACAACCGGAGCTAACTGTACCACCAAAGAAGTCAAAATTGTCGAAGTAAAACCGACAGCGAAGGAAAGGGCGAACCAACCGAGGGACCGGAGAAGTCCGACCGCGCCATTGTCATCGTTCGCCTTTTTAACAGCTACCGTGACTGCGGAATTCGACCCGCTTATTTTCAAATCGCCTTCATCAACCAGCGCGGCCTGGCCGGAAGCGACTTTGGCCACACCGGCCAAGGACCCGGCCACAGTTGGATCGACTCCTGAAATGGAAAGAGCCTTGAGTGGAATCGCCATATGAGTTGCCCCCCGCAACAATTGCCAGGGGTCGGGAAGCCTGCCTTCTATTTTCACCTTGTTGGGACGCCCTTCCTTAAAATTCAGCGCGGGCTGAATAACTAAATACGGGAAACCATTGGCGCGAAGGAGACGGGTCAAACCGGCGGTGTGAAAACCTCCGGCGATGAGAACGATGTTTTGGGTCTTTTTTTCATCTTTATCAGACTTCAGATTTCGAATGAGGCCCTGGACGAGATTTTTATCACGCTCCAGGGCGAGGGAATAAAAATCTTTCACATAGCGGAGCGCGTCCCGGTAATCCGGCTCAACCACCCTGGGAAAAGGCTTTAAGCCGAGATTTCTTTCGGCGTTGAAAAGGAACCTCTCCGCCTCCACCCAATCCAAAGATTCTCCGACTTTTATGACCTCGCTCACGGTTTTGGGAGTGAGCTCAAGACTCCAAAGTTTCTCCTGCTTATCCAGGGCTTTGGAGAAGGCAAGAAATACCCTGAGGTCGGCGTACCGTTGCACCTTCGCCGCGAGGGTGTTCCCCGCCAAGGCCTCAAGGTTTTCAGTTTCATCCATTAAGCCTTCGACGGAAAGCTCTTGCGATTTTTCCAGGTACTGTCCCAGGGATTGAAGCCCGGAGGAAATGGGCAAACCCTGCGCCCGCGCTGTCTGGTCCAGTTCCCGCTGGTAGCCGAAGTCGCTCAATCTTCCTTCCTTGAAAGCAATTGAAATCGAAATGAGCCGGTCAACTGTTCCCTTATTGCCCTTCTCGACAATTTTCCGAATCAGTTTTTCCCTTTCCGCTCCGATTCTCGCCTGATCGATTTTCTTCTCCAGGCTTTGAAGGGCAAGGAAGTTACTGATGTGGGACCACGCCTTCGCTTGGGGAGCAATACCGAGAAGATAGGCCAAATAATCCCCTTGCTCAATCAATCCGGAAGCGAATTTGTTCCTGTTCCGCTCGAACTCGAGAATCGAAAGGGGAAGCAAAACCCGCCCGACCCTGTCCATGCGCTTTTTAAGGAACTGAAGAGCCGCCACCATCCTCTCGCGGGATTTCTCCGATCTTTCTTTCGCCAGAAGATTATTCAGATAATCTTCCCGTTTCTCGATTCCCTCAAGCGCGACTTGCTGCGGCCGGTGAATCAACGCAAAGTATTGGGCGCCGGTAATATAGTTCCGTTCGAGGAAGGCCCGCGCCGTCATTTCGCGCCACTCGTCATAAGCGGTCCGGTTGTAAGGCGCGAAGTCGAGAACCGTCCACGCTCCTTCGAGAGCCACGCGCAACTGGTCCTCCCGCGAGGTCGCAAAAACCCGCGAGAGAATTTCGGCGATGTTCAATTGAACTTGCGGCTGGTCGTGAACATCCCGGATATGAATGATTCTCGGAAGATTGGTGGAATTGGAAGGGGACCAGGTCTCCGTCACCTGACCGATGGAAGCGGGAAGTTCAAAATCGCGGGCTGAATAATTTTTCGCCTGAAAAAGGGAAGTGAGATTCGCGCTCGGAACAACCGGCGGGATTTGTAAATGGGATTGCCGCTCCTGCCAAAAAACTTTGGCTTCAAAAGCTTGCGCTAAGGGGACCCCTGCCACCTCAAATATCATGACGAGGGCCACCACGCTGGCGATGGTTCGAATTAACGGAAGGTGTCTATTTTTCAGCATAAAAATTGATTCTCCCATTCCATCAATTTAATTTTACGGCCCCCATGGTTAAGATCGCCTTAAGATAACGTAAATATTTCGTAACAAAAAAGACGTTCCTGGTTCCTGGTTCCTGGTTCCTAGCTTCCCGACCTCCTTCCGAAACGAATGGGGAGAGTCGAATTAAAAGGGGGGTAAATTTGAGTTGATTTTGAGAGGGGATTTTAAGAGAAAGGGCGTTCCTAGTTCCTGGTTCCTAGGAAAAAAATAATTAACCTTCTTTTTACAGTGGGTTAACTGAACAAATTTTAGAAGGTTGTACGATAATAATATGGCGGCAATGAATTTTAGAGATTTAAGAATATGGATTTTGGGACAGGAAATCGCGGTGTACGTTTATAGCCTTACTAAAATCTTCCCAAAAGATGAACTTTTTGGATTGGTCTCTCAAATGAGAAGAGCCGCCGTATCAATCTCCTCAAATATTGCTGAAGGGTTCAATCGACGAAAAACAAGGGATTTTCAGAGATTCCTATACATCGCTCTTGGGTCATGCGCAGAACTGGAAAACCAATTGGAACTGTGCTTCAAACTGGGTTATATCGACCTGAACAAAAAGAAAATATCAATCGAAAACCTGCAATATGAGGGCAGAATGATAAGAAAATTGGTCGAGCGTTTTTCACTAGGAACTAGGAACCAGGAACTAGGAACGCCTTTAAAGGAATGACTTGATCACTTTCCCCAACCTCGAAATTCCCAACCGCAAATCGGAATCCGAGGAATTGGTGAAATTCAGCCGCATGGTGTTCTCCCCGCCGCCGTTCGCGAAGAAAACGGATCCGTCCACAAAGGCCACGTTTTGCTCGATGGATTTTTGGAAGACGCGGCTCGCTTTGAGTCCCTCGGGAAGAATGGTCCAAACGAACATTCCCCCTTGAGGCTCAAACCACTTCACCTCTTTGGGGAAAAATTCCTCCATGGCTGCCAGCATCAGGCCCGCTTTGTGCGCGTAATCCCTGATGATGGTGGGGATGTGCTTTTCCAAATAGCCGTGCTGGCAATAGTGATAGACGGCGTATTGAATGAAAGTATTGGTCTGCAGGTCCGCGGCTTGTTTGGCCAGGACAAGCTTCGCGATAATTTCTTTCTCAGCCAGGACGTAACCAAGGCGAATCCCGGGAGAAAGAAGCTTGGAAAAAGTGGAGAGATAAATAACGCCCTTTCCTTTCGCCAAAGAGTAAATGGAGGGAACCCAGTTCCCCTTAAAGCGGATTAGGCTGTAGGGATCGTCTTCGACAATCGGAACGTCAATTTTTTTCGCCAGTTTGATGAGATTCAGGCGGCGGGGAACGTCCATCGTGGTTCCGGCCGGGTTATGAAAGGTCGGAACGACGTAAATGAATTTGACTTTGTGGCTCTTAAGCTTTTCTTCCGCCTTATCAATGCGCAGGCCGCGGTCGTCGATGGGGACGGTCACGTACTTCGCCTCATAGCCGTTGAAGCATTGGATGGCGCCCAGATAACTCGGATTTTCAACGAGAACCGAATCGCCCGGCGCGAGAAAAATTTTCCCGAGCAGATCCAGCGCCTGCTGGGAGCCGTGAGTGAGAAGCATGTTCGGCGGCTCGACAACGATCTCTTGTTTGGAAAGCCACCGGCACAGATAATTTCTCAAAGGCAGGATTCCGTCGGTAAGAGTGTATTGGAGGGCCCTGATGCCGTCAAGTCGAACCGTGTCCCGGACCGCCCGCTCAAATTCCTTGAGTGGGAAGGAGTCCGGCGAGGGCAGGCCGCCGGCGAAAGAAATGAGGCCGGGCCGCGAGGAAATTTTCAATATCTCGCGGATGATGGAGGCCGTCATGCGCTTCACGCGCGGAGCGTAATGATAAAACTCATTTTTCATGGGCAGTAATGATACCAATTAAGATTGGGAGCCGAGGAGTTCTTCGACCGCGGGGTCTAAGAGATCCTCAAGGCGCGGGACGCTCAACACCGTTCCGTCAAGGGCGGCGGAAAGGATGCACACCGAAATCAATCCCCGGTAGGGGGCCTTGGCGCTCATCGCCAGAATATTCTGGAGGAATCCTTCCGGCAAGTTGACGCCCTGCGAAAGGATAAACTTCACTCGCCCGGCGAGATTCTTATCAGATACCATGAGGAGGGACTCAAAATTTTCAGAATTAATTTGGGAGAGCTTCCTCACCGAAACCTCCCTCGCGTTTCTCAATGCCCGCAAAGCCAGCGCCTGGACGTTCTCGACTAGTGCGTTGTCCTCAGAAGAAACAAGGATCTCCACCGCCACCGGCTTGTCGGCGGGCAAAGTTCCTTTCAATACATCCAATTCCGCTCGAACCTCAGGAACGGTCTTCCCTTTAACCACGTGAATCACTTTTAATGGACCCTGAACCTCAAGCCCATCGGCAGAGAGAGCATCGGCCAAATTCCCCCTAACCAATGGAGAATCCGCCGGCGATTCGTTCGAGCGAGGCGCCTTTGTTTCAGTCGCTTTTCCCTGGCCACCCGGTATGGAAGGTGGATTCCCTCCGCCTCTTCCGCCTTTACCGTTATTATCCTTTTTCTTTTTTCCACTTTCGCTCCGGGCCTTCTCTTTGGATTCTTTACGGCCCGCTATTGCCGAGGTAATTGCCACGGCCAATCCTTTAAGGAGCCCAATCCCGTTTGAAACAATAAACCTAATCGCAGCCAACCCCGGTTTCAGGAGGGCGCCGAAGTTCAGGAAAGCCGGCGAAACCAAACTCGCCAAGGAAGCCTTTATTTCCTCAGGCCCCTGTTCCTTTCTCTCCCCAAGGGCGGATCCCGCCAAGGGGGCGGCCGCGGACAAACCTAGGACCAATCCTGGTGCGGCTTGTTCCTCCTTGGCAGGTGGCCGGGAGTTGGGGATATCATCTATCAGTGTCTCGGGGAGATCGCCTCGGGAATGGACCTTCGGCTTTTCGCCGGCGCCGGGTTGGCCCATTTCTTTTAGAACTTCAATTATTTTTCCCGGTTGGACCTTCCTTACTTTAATCGCATTTTTGGAATTGAAGCCGGCGTCTTCAGCTGAGCTGGCCCTTATAACTATCCCCCGGCTATCCAGGATTGTTCCATTGGTGTCGATAACGACCAGGACGTCCACTTTCTGATCTTTCAATTCACTCGGAATTTCAAGCCCTGTCACTCCCTGAAACGGAAGAATACTTTCCGTCGAATACATTTGACCGGCTTCGGTGACCACAGCTATGAAAATATTTGGCTTTTCCCCTCTGAGGGCAGGCATTTGCACGGAAATAAACTCCCCGCCGGCCTCCAGGTCTCTCCACAAAAATTCCACCTCATCATTCAAGCCTCGCTCCATGATTAAATCGGAGAGCCAATCGAATTCTTCCGCAAACGCGAGAGGTAACAATCGCTCAATATCTTCGGGCTTTTCGAGCCGCGGGAGTCCGGCACCAATCCTATCGTCATTTCCAAAGTAATCGATATGGGGATCGTAGGGCTCTCGAATGACAAAGGAATAAAAAGGTTTCAAGTATTTCATGGTTTGTTTCTTGATCACATCCGATAAAAATTCCCAGGGCCATATCTCTCCCATCCAATACACTCCATTGGCTTGCAAATTTTCAGGAGGCGGCAGGAATTGCACCGGCGATGGGAAATTAATCGGGATTTGGGGCGAAACGGTTTCCATCGTGATTGGGTGAGCCGCCCTTGAGGTAGAGAAGATCATGGTGACGGGGACGGGGTTCGTAAAGGCAATGGGCGTAAAGCTCCCATCTGCGTTCCTTCGGAGTCTCTGAATTGAAACGGACTCTATATTGGGAGTCAGATTAACTTGATAGCCCACCAAGAATTCCCGGGCGGGAAGGGGCACGTGATTTTGCTGGTCCAGGAACCCGCCGCGCATGATAAGGGAAACATTGACGAAATCGTTTGGATCAAGCGGGGCCTCGATGGTGACGCTCTTCATGGAACCGGGTTCAACGCTCGCGCCCGCTATATCCATGTGGAGCGAACCCGCAAATCGAGGCGGCTGGCCGATTTTTCCATTGAGGGCCAGATTTGTCTGCGTTCCCTGCTTAATGACGGCAAAGACGTTAATCTGATCGATGGGAATATCGCTTGGAGAAGCCGTGAAGCCGTCCGCGGCCAGGTTAATCAACCGAACCCCGATATCTTCCCCGACCAGGGAAACGGTATAGCCGGTGAGATAATTTCTTTCCGGCACAAAATTGGTGGCCAGAATTTGATCTCCCTGCCGCTGTGTGATTTGAACCAAAAATTGACTCGTCCCCACATTGGGAGGAACATCCACAAATACGGTGGCTGTTCTCGGCTGGCCGATACCCTTTGGAACCGCGGCCGCATTGACGCTTAAGTCAGTAGTTATCTTGTCCGGCCCCAAAATTGGTTCCAGAACCACGCCGTTCGAGGGCACTCGGGCCCCCGTCCCATCGGCAAAGTGGACGACGACCCCATCCGGATTCGGAAAAGCAAGCTGGGTGAAGGTCCTCCCGTCCGGAGAGACCCCGCTTAAAATGGAAATGGCGAACCGGCCGTCTCTAAAGTCGGGGTTTTCCAAACCCGGCGGAATATTGGTTCCCGAAACTGTTGGCATCTGGAAGGTGAAACGACCGTTGTTATCAGGTTGCATTACATTTATTACCGATATCAACTGCGACACTTTCCAGTTGTTCCGGGCATTCTGTAATCCGACGATGGTCGGATCCAACACAAATGCCGAAGTGGGCGGATGGGATGGGGAGTCGTTCGGGATAAATTCAATTCCCACCTGTAAAAATGTGTTGGGCCCAAAGGTAATAGTGGTGAAGGGTCCATTTTGGGTAAGGGTGTAGTTTCCGTTCGCAAATTCCGGCGGCACATCTCCCGTGATGACCCTTGGCAAAATCTCAAATGAAGCAATTTGATCAATCCCCGCCAGGGCTTTGGTCCGGACATCATCAGGAACTTCCCTCGCCAAACTCGCATTATTGAATTCAACAGAGTTCTGCTGCCGGAGGCTGGACACGGAACTTACCGACGGATCAACGCTGAACATCTCATCCAACGCTTCCTCGACGGCGCCCGCGGGTTGGTTCTCGCCAAACAATTCGCTCAAGGCCCTATCAGCCGCCGTTCCGTCATTCCCTATCGAGAGCAAGGGCGCTGGCCCCGTAAACTCAACTTCGCCGGAAGAAGCGGCATTAATGACCGGCGCCTGGATCGATTTATTCAATTCCGAAACGTACGCGGCCGTGTCGTCGGAATTTTGACTGTTTGCCGATCGTACCGCCGTAAGGTCGGAGAAAGGCGAAACGCCCGACAAATATTGCCGATCTTCGAGAGGCTCAATCCATGACCTCCGGGTATCACTACGACGAGGTTTTTTAGCTCTATCAAAAGATCCCAATTGAAGCGACAAGGGATTGAAAGATCCTCCGGCCCCTTCGGGCTCCATGTTGGCCAGAATGCGCGACAATTCCGGCGTAAATTTCGTCCTTCCCGAATGTCTTAAGCGGGAATGACGGTTACTTTGGTAGGAACCCATTATTTTCTCCGCCCGGTGGGCCAGATTCCTTTGGATCCCCCTATGCTTTAGGGTCAATAGTGCCACTAGGATTGCGGTCACGGGAACTGCAAGGTAAATGAGACCGCCAAATGTCAAAAGCGCCGCGATACCTGAAATAAAGATTTTATTCCAGAAAAGAAATTCCTCCGCCGGCCCCCCTATCGCCTCCGGATTTCCAAGCGAATGTCCGTAGCGATACAGGAAAGGCGCGGTAAACCATACGGCTCCCAAACCCGCCGATGCCCAACTGCCCGCGGCAAAATTAAATGGCGCAAACATCAAACCGGCGACGAGGAATACAACTGCCGCAATGTACACCGCCGGCGTTTCCCAATAAGCCCGCCGGAAATATTCCGGATGCTCCGTATATCTCCGCCACGAACCGCCGACGAGCGACGCTTCCTTATTAGCCGACACTTCCAGGGTCATCTCCTTTTTAACCACCTGGACTGCTGATCTGTCTTTAAATTTGAAAGTTGCCGAGACTGAATATGAGTCCGGTCTCTCGAATAAGACATCCGTTCGAAATACAAACTTTCTGAAACTGTCCACTCCAACATATTCCATCGGGGCATCCGCTACAACATGGCGCCCGTCCGATGCCCTGACATTCAATTCACCTGATATAAAGTTTTCTACCGGGACGCCCAATAGTTCTAGGGTATTGGGTTCGGCAAAGCGAGGCGGCGCTGATCCGCTGACATTTTCGTATTCGCGATCGACGGGAAGGAAAACTTTGACCTCCAAGTGGTGCACTTTTCCCGCACTTAACGCCAGCCTCCGCCTTCCTGAATCGGCGGGATCATCAGCAAAAAGTAAGTCCCCCCTGGGAATCCGGGGAACATCAATGCCTCCCTGAGGCTTAATTTTCCATTCACCCGAGGCCAATTTTTCCAAAAGCATTTGAATCCCCAATTCCATCAATTCAGTGAAAGCAAACTCTCGATAGATTGCTTTTTCCAAAACTTTATCCCGTAAGCGTTGGAGGGACTCAATGATAATGGGGACGAACTCAGCAGTGAGAGTTAAATCTCCTCTTCCCAAGGTCCAAATGGCGTCCTGGACGATCCTTTTGAAATCGGGATTGGCTATGGCCAACCCGCGCTGATGCTTAACCCGAAGCGCCCTCAGTAATCCTCCCAGGCTCAGCGTGGCCATTTCTGTCCCGGAAATAACCTCTATCTCTCCGGCCAAGAGTTTCTCCAGAGAATCCAAGCGGCCGTACAAGTTCCCATCTAAGTCCATGGCCATGTAGAGAAGAGAAATTGTTTTTGTGGGACTGATGAATTCCCCCGTATTCAAATCGACCAAGGACCTCACCAAAACTTGGTGGCTGCCATCCGACGCCGTGATCGGTATGGGTCCAAAATACTGGATTTCCATCCCTTCCAATTTCGGGTCCTTCCCCTTTAGAGGGGGCAAGAGATAATCCGCATCCACCCCTAGAACATCAGCCAATTCTCCAAGGGTACTCCTTACCTGTTCTTCAATCTTTTGCCTCAAGCCCGGATCAAGAACGGCCGGCTGCCCTTTCAGAGACGCCAACTCTGCCGGTGTCAAATCCACTTTAATTGAGAAATCAGCATCATTCGGTTCGTCGCCCAAAAATATGTCCCGGAGGGCTCCCCCCATCAATACAAGTCTCCGTAGGTTGGGCCGGCTTTCCGCTTCCAGTCTGAGGCGCCTAACCAATCTGGACAAACGAGTGCTCCTAATATCGTTTTCGATGTCCAGCTTCTTAGCGGAAAGCGCTTTTCCAATTAGACGGGCATCGGCCGGTCTCACTTCAACCAAGCTTTGCCTTAGGTCCAGTTCGAATTTGAACTTGGGTTCAAAGCCTCTGGCTCCGCGTTGAACTTTTTCTTCGAGGGCATGCATGCCGTCGATAACCGCTTTGTACAGCGGATTGGGGATTTGTTTAATAGCTCCCCAAGATCCATGCCCATCGTACCCCTGAAGGAGAACCATATAGGGGGCAATATGGGCCAACTGCGCATTCAATAGTTTAAGCACTCCAAGACCCCCGCGATCAACAAGATTTTTTAATGCAGCCAATCTGTCCGGGATCTCTTCCCTCACCGCGAGGAAGGTTTCCATCCATTTCTGAATTTGACCATTCTTAAATAATTCGATCTCCTCCCGGGCGATTCTCTCAATGCGCTGTTGTTCCTCCTCTGACCGACCCAACAACCTCAAGGCATCATCGCGGTTTTTTATCGAAGGGCCGGCGCGACGAAGTGTTTCGGCCTCCTTTTCACCAGTGATCAATAAGCATTGCCGGAAGTTTAATTCGGCCCGCCCAACTCTGTACTCAAGAGGTCGGCCGATTTCCCGAGCCGCTCTATCCCAAATAGATTTCGTGGAGTCGGGGTGAGCCCCAATGAAGGGAATGGGCAAGAACCTGCGAGCTTGATCATTCCAGTCGCCTTGTGGGAAGAAGGCCATCACGTAGCCGAGAGCCAGTGGATCATTCGACACCGCGTTCCCGAATACGCTGGTGAGCACGGTCTCAGCAGTTTGCTGTCCTGCTCCGCTGGCCCCCGGAACGACAGCAATATCGTCCCAGTTAATTCCATGAGTTTGGGACCTTTTGAGAATTACATCCAGGTCAGCAGGTATTCCAAAGAGGGTTCCCAAGCCTTCAGTTTCTATTCGGCGCGTTTCCTCTTTTTCCCTTTCAGCGACCAATCCAAAAACAGAGAGTGCCTTATCCAGAGTTCGGAAGGCCCGTCGGAATTCAATGAAACCATTGTCAAATAGAATATGCTCGCTAGGCGTGGGTGAGATTAAGACGTCGTCTCCCTCTCGTTCTTTTTCGCCCACCACTTCTCTCGCGGTGAAAGCATATGCGGCGAATGAATGAAAGATCTTAAAAAGGCGAAACACCCTCTCCTTGCCCTCGTTATCGATAAGAAGCATCAAATCATTCGGTTCCCATTTGTCGTGGTATGACCTTCGTTGGAGAATCTCTGAAACGTCCCATTGACGGGGAATCAATTCGATTTGAACGGGCGTTCCCGCTTCAAGAGATGAATGGAGGACAATATTTTGACCGGTTCTAAAATCTTTATGAAGATGCCCCAAACAGGCCACTATCCTAGTTTGATCCTCAACGGGTAGTCTTCCCCAATCCTCAAGGTTTAGTTGGGCGGGAAGAGCCGCAGGTTTAACCACTCCCAAAGCGGTCAGTTGACCGATTATCTCCGCAACCTCCGTTTCATCCTCCCAATCCAAATCACCTTGAGATTTATGCAACGCATGTTTTGCTTCGTGCCTCAGAATGCGCGAAATGAGCTTATCGGCTTCCTTGCGGATAGAAATGGCCTGGCTCCCCATTCTTCCCGGCCAAGACAAATCCCTCATTCTTATGAGTCGTGCAATAAATTCCGTCGTCAAATAAGAATTTTGAAAGGCATGATTGAGCCCTCTCCCGCCATGTCCCAAAGCCCACTTTTCGTCTGAAACATAGGCGACAAATATATCCTGGTTTTTGACTTCAGGTGAAGCCTGTGGCGGCAACACAAACATAAATTGCGTTTTTTGGAGTTCTTGGAAGCTAATGTCTCCTTGCCCATCAGTGAACGCAATCTCCACACCGGTCAGCACAGAATCTAGGGTCTGATGAGAAGGGGAGATCGCTGAATGCTCGTCGAGGTAGCTTATCGCTCCATTAAGCTGCTTCGAAGCCAATAAAATGAATTCGCCATTCACAAGCCTCCCCGCCAACAGCCGATCTTGATCATATTTGACCACCAGAATGCGATTCTGTTCGAATGCCGTCTTCAGGGCGGGTTTGACGAGAGCGTCATGATCTTCAACTCCCAGTCCCGAACCAATCGCTGAGGGGCCGACTGATGGAGCAGCAGCCGGAGCAGCGGGAGGAGAAAGGAGTTTGTTGGCTAGAGCTTCTAATTGGGCGCGGGTGTAGGATGTTTCGGCGAGGGCGTTAAAGAACGTGTCAAAGAGAACCGCCGGCGGCTTCCGGTTCAAATTTCCGGCTTTCCGCCACTGGTCAATTAGATCCATTTTTTGCTTGGGATCGGCGGCGGCATCAAGGGCCGCAGTTTGCTCTGGGGTGAAATTGTAAAACTTGCCGGGCTGATGCTCGACGATCATTTCATTCCCAATGACGTGAGGGGCGCCCAGAATCTGGCCAATGGAAGAGCTAGACCCCTCCGGACGGCCCGTCACAAAAACTCTGATGACCCGGTCTTTGGTTCCCGCAGCAGGAGGTACTTCGAAACCGAAAACATTATATGAATGGCCGCGGCCAGCTATGTCTTTCAAGACTTTGCTTAAGACTTTGGCGAGCGGCCCCTCTTTTAGCCCTTTTTCTTTAACTTCGAAGGCGAGAACGATTCGATCATGATCGGCTTGTCCATCCGGTGACGGCATCAACTTGGCAACTCCCACCCGCACCCCGGCAAGGTCTCCTGCGGTCTCTCCCCGCCAGTCGACATTTAAATCCTCGGCGGGAAACTTCCTCCTCACCGCGTGAGAGTGGACATGAGGCTGGGAAGCTCCTCCCTGACCCGCTCCATTTATAAACATGCGGAACTTATCGGGCCCTTTAAGGCTCCCGGAGCCGTTGATGGTAAACCACTGGAGGAAAAGTTCCTGGAGGGCATCCACCTCCGCAATCTCTTCCTGCGGCCGGTGGCCTTCAGCCCAGGACATGACGATATGAAGAGGTTGTTGGGCGCCGGGTTTCCCGGGGAGGGGAGCCCAAACGGGCTGGGGATTAAAATAAATCACCAGTTTTCCGATTTTCATCCACAGTTCGTTAGGGTAACGCTGCTCTACGTCGCTAAGACAAAGATGACACACCTCAACCGCTCCGCCCCCGCCCGGCCTCAACGCCCGGGCGAGATTGATGACAAAATTCGCCTTCTTGCCCGCCAAACCCGGTATATCAAGAGTCACCTGGTCCAAAGTTTTTCCGTCGTCAAAAATTTTGAAGAAAGGCTCTCCCTTTTTATCTACGGCCATCATCTGCCATTGGAAGAAATTGTTAAGGGTTTCATTGGGGTCATTTGCATTTACTTCGATTTCCCGTGAGAGGAGGCCCACACGGAGGGGCTTCCCCTGTTCCGGTTTTTCATGCAAGAGAACTGCATTTCTATGAAGGGCCCCATGGTTCAGATGAACCAAAGCCATGACAATTTTCATCTGGTCACCCGCCGGCAATTTTCCCCAATCCGCGATCTTGATTTCGAAAGGCATGGAGAGTTTTTTCCAGTCGTCAGGCTTCATTTCTACAGGGGCGTCTGCCGGATATTTCCAAACTCCGAGGGCGACGAGCTGGGAAGTGATTTCCGTAATGTCGTCCTCGGCCGAAACGCCGTTCATGTGGTTCTGGATTCTTTGAATTAATTGGTTAATTTGGGGTCCCAGAGTAACTGGATTATCAACCCCATTAATTTGAACATTCCAAATTTCGTGTCCAATATTTTGAAGTCGATTGAGGAGGGATTTTTCGAAAGGGAGATGGGTAACTGCTTTTAAAATTATTCGGTCTCGGCGATTGAGTTTTTTAAGAACTTCTTTGATGAATCGCGGCGGGGCCCTTCCCAAAAACGGGTTTCTTAATCCTTTTTCGGTGACTTCTTTTTCCGATAATAGCGATAGCTTCCGAATCTCCACAATTGTTTTTAAAACTTCTTCGCTCTTCCTCCATTTGGGGTGGGCGCGCATTTGCAACTGGACGAGGTCATGAAACGAGTCGGCGAACCTTTTTACCGAACCTGTTAGTTTCTTCGACTTTTGCCCGGCCCATTGATATTCAATCGGGGCGCCCTTTAAAACAGCGGTAATCCTATTCAATTCCGCCTTATCCCTATCGGAGACGAGATCTCTTAATAATTTAAAAATCTGCTCTCGGACATCCTTTTCGGTCCTAAAGGCCATAAGCAACGCTTTCCCTGACCTAAAAAAGAACCCCCGGAATAAAAACCAAATAACCCCTTCCATGAATTTCTGGAACTTCCCATCTCCGGGGTTGCTTCTCCTGACCCACGGGGAGAATGTTTTGGCCAGCCAAGCCAACTGGCCCGACCCCTTGATTTCCTCGACTCTCTGGCTTGAATCGGGAGCGATGTAGGAATTTACGAGATCGAAAATCATTTTTTTGGCCTGCTCTTCGCTGTCTCCGTTCATATCCAGGATCGAATCCCGCAAAGGAATAATCTCCTTTCTATTCCACAACTGGTCGGTGATTTCAGCTCTTTCCAGATTTTTTCGCTCTTCTTCAGGTGCCTTAAATGCCCTAAGTTTTTTCAGTTTTCGGGCGAATACCTTGGAAAGGAGATCCACGTGCTCAAATAACTTCGGATTGGCCCGGGCCTTGGCCTGGTTTTGGCTGAGGGTTTCGAGCTTGGCAAACAAATTATTTTTCGCAGCACCTTCCCTGTCATTGCCACCTTCCAAGGAAATTAAAGACTGGTGATAGGAAACCACGAAGGGATCGGTCCAAATATCATTCTTGAGCTGATTGCGGTCGGCCTCTTCATTCGGTTGATGATTGTTATGAAGTCTCCGAAGCTGCCGGAATCGGGCGCCGAAATGGTCTAAAATTCTCGTCTCGAGGTATTTATCTTCGGCCTGTTTTTTGGATTCTCTTTGGAGCAGAGCCTCCAAGCGGCTGTAAATGAAATCATCGGCCCCCATGGCTTCGCCCACCGTCTCCCTCCTGAAATTGTTCAAATCAAGGAGCGCACGCTGAGTTTCTCCGTCTAGTTCTTCTTCCCAAATCCTATTCAACAAGAATCCCTTCAGCTCTGGGTTTTGAGTATTTTGGGCCTCGCGAACCTGAGGCAATAATTTCTGATAGATGGACCGGAAGGGAATTCTGGAAACGGTTACTTCGGATTGTGACCTGCTCAATGAATCAATCTGGCCATATATTGCGCCCTTTGCTTCCTCTTCGTTCTCATTATGAATATCTAATAAGGCATCATGGAGGGGCTTGACCGCGGGATGGTCCCATAGCCCGTCCCGAAGTTGACCCTTCATTCCATCGGCATTGGGGTCATTGGTCCCTTCGGCGAAACGGACTTCCCGCATCGCGGCGGAGAAATCTTCCAGCAGCCAGGGGAGCGGCAATTGATCGACTAGAAATCGGGAACGGTTTTTTGAAATTTTATCGAGGCGGTCGTAAAATTCCTTTTGGGCAGTCTCTACTTTCCGATCCCTTTCTGCTCCATTCCTAATTAATATCAATTCACTGGGTTGTCTCGGCTCAGCTCTGGGCGGATACTTCTTGTCTAATTTAATTTCGGACCGGGATTTGCCGCTGTTGGCCGGGGAATATCCGCTGGCAGAAGCATCCACAGGAGTTTTACCGGGTTTGTACCACGGGGGGGTGACCCGATTGGGAGAAGGGAGGTTGCTATCGAAAGCGGGTTTATAGGGCATCGGCCGTTGCGTCAATGAACCGCGGGGTAAACCACCTAAATCAAAGGACATCCATCCCGTCCCCGGGACATTCACTTCCACCCAAGCATGGACGTCTGATTCAACGTACCGGCAACGTTGGGTGGAATTGTCCATGGCCAGCCAGGTAATGGCAAACGCCGCGGCTCTATGGCGGCAGGCCCCGGAGGGGCTACGCACCATGTTCTCGTAGAGGCCAAGGCCAGGCAGTTCCTGAATTTTTTCAACCGCCTCCTTAGACCCGAAGAAGATGACCATTTTATTCAGGACTTCGAAGAAATTAGTTTCTTCTCCAGTGAGGCCGATCAAAGTCATGGCATTTTGGACAGGTTGCGGGATGTCGACTGAATAATGAAACGGAATTCCAACTTCAGGAATAAGCGCTCCAAAATAGGTTTTTGGGACGGCGACTTGGTATTTCAAGATTACTTTTTGGGTTTGGGGGGTCCCGGCCAACCGGACGTAATAGTTGTCTGCCCCGTCCTTCCCAAAAATAATATCGGCGGGAAGCCTATTCCCATCCTCGTCTTCAATCCAGGCATCTCCGATGAGCATATCGGCCCCGGCAGACGGGAGAGGCTCCCAATCTGAATCGTGACCAAGAAAGATTGTCCCTGTAAATATAGCATGCGAATTTCGAATGGCTTGACCGGAAAGGTCGCTTCGATCCGGAATGGGATTGACTCTTACCGGGCCATGCAGATCCAAATTATGTTTATCTGCCGCGTCCAAAACATTATGCCGGACATAATTGCCCAAGTCCGGACTAAAGATAGGGGCCGCATCGGGTTCAGGCGCGGTTTCCGGTCTGACGTTGTTGTCTCCCCCGTATTGCCTTCGCATAGGCTGGTTCCGGTTTTCCAATTCAACTTTATCACCAAATGTCACGTCGACCAGGGAATCCCGAACACGAATTCCCAGCTTATTTTCCCACAAAGTCTCGGTCAAATTCCGGCGGTGAGTTGTCGCTAAAGGAATACCGTTTCCCTTAAGGCGTCTAACATTTCTTAATTCATCTTGATAAGTTTCCGCAATTTGATTATAGGGGATCTGCAATTCATCCTCCGCGTCCTGCCGGGAAAGTCCCACACTCATCTGATTCAATTTGTCATAGAGAACCTCCATTGCTCTGGATTCGCTATCATCGAAGAAAGTCAGGAGAGCGTCTCTCCATTGAATAACTTCGGGACGGTCCCAAATTTCACGAAGAAGCACTTGTTTCCAGGCATCCGCTGTCATATCTCCTTCATAGGATAGAAGCCTTATTTCCTGAAGCGCAGAGTGAAAGTCCGGCAGGAGAAACCTCAATTCACCGTAAAGGAACTCCTCGACAATTTTTTTGGCCTCATTTTTATTGACTTCTTCCAGCCTTTTGAAGAGGAATAGCCTCGCCTTTTCCTCATTTCCCCCATTTTGTTCCAAAAGGAGATTCCTCTCTTCTTTCTTCAATCCCGCCCAAACAGGGCCCATGATATTTTCGGAAAGATAAGCATCCTGGCTTGCCCACTTTCCTTTTTCGTCAACCGACAAAGGGTCCCACATTAATTTGAAGTGCCTCCTCATAACTCCCAACTGTTCATCACCGGCAAGATCAATCAATTCCTTCATCCGGGTTTCGTCATACATATTTGCCGCCAAAACTTTCCGGCCGAAAACACGATTGAACTCGATGGGCTTTCTTTTTTCCGCATAATCCTTAAATGATGGCGCCCCGACCCGCAGGTTTTCTTCCAATTCTTTGGTCAATCGGCGGACTTTTTTGATGTGAAGCGGAGAAGGATTTTCCGGTCCCCCTCCTTCGAACATGGAGTGGAGGCTGTTATACCAACCCGGGGTCATCACGGATATTTCCTGAGCTCCAAGAACGTCCGTCAAAGCGCCGGTCAAGTCTTTCTGGCCCAACGAGATGGCATGGAGGCGGACGTCGGTGCCGCGCTCGTACACCCGTCGGTCAAAGGCCCTGGTGAAGGAAGGAACAAGTCCAACCAGAGAATATTCCCACCCCTTCCAATGGACGATCGCGGCGGCGATTAAAATGAGGGTGAACAGCGGAAAGATGTTGAATAAATCCAACCACACCATCCTTAAGACCGGAATCCAAGTTCCCTGTGTCCAAATATACGGAACAAGGGAAAAAATTCTCATCCAGGACGGACCGATTACAAGCAAATCGGTAGCTATGGCGAAGGGAATCAGACTTATCCGCAAAGTCAATGGAATGGACCGATAGATCCGCGTCACAACAGCCAGAGGCACCGTCACAATCTTGATGAGGGAAGGGAGATTGTTAAGCCCATCAAGGGTCACCGTTCCAATGGCCCTGGTGGCGTGCCACACATTTAGGAATCTCTCCCTCCAATTCGAAGCGGGATTGAATAAAAAGGCCCCGATCCACCAAGCGACAACTGTCGCAATTTGGGGCATCCATATAAACATCTTGAGCGGATCAAAGGAGGATAAAAAGAAAACGAAGAGGGAAGTTATGACTCCGGGGAACACGCTGTACCTCATCATTATATAGAGGTCTTCGTAAGTGTAGCGGCTTAAAGCGCCGCCTTTTGATCCCGTCCGGATAAACCGGGTTTGTTTCCGGAAACCTTTTTTCACAGCGTCGGCGTACTGGGGAGTGATGGCGGTGGCAAAGGGAAATATCGGCCAGAAAAATACCAAAAGATATTGATAGATCCCTTTCCACCACCCGAATTTTTCCACGTAAACCATAAGGCCGCCATAGCCAATAGCCTGGGAAACAATTACGCTATTTATCCACAAGGCGAAGGGCAGCCCGAACCAGGGATTCAAATTAAGGAAATAGAAAATGAATAGAACGGAAATGGTGACGCGACGGACCGAGGGCTTTTTCAGATAAAAGCCATAACTCATAATAGCATCCACTTTGGCGGTCCAATGGACGTAGGGACTGAATAGGAATTTCACAAACATGGGGCCGTACACGCACTCGGGCGCGTCTCCAGACCACTTCCTCAACGGATTCAAATTCCCGCCCCATTGATTGCCCAATCCTTTCCCCAATTTTAAATAGGTGAGGTGGCCGGTCGTTCCGCCGAAGGTCATGGCTCGCTCCGCCGTTTTGGAATCTTCGGCCACATAATGGTCGGCCAATCCCTCCATATACCTCACCCCGAGCATGAGAAAAACAAATTTTCCATAAGCCTCCAGAGCTCCGATTTCCCGTTTGACCGGCTGCTCACCGTCAAGCCAACCCCTTTCCATCAAGGCCATCACCTTGGCCTGGGGGCAAAGGGGACCGGTGAACATGTCGCTCGTATAAACGCCGACGACGTAACTGGGGTCGACATCAAACTCCCGCCCGACGTTGGGCAAATTCCAGGCCTCGTGAATGAAGGTGCGCATGTCGGTATCGAGGGCGGCAATTAATTCCATTCCCTCCAGGTTATGCAGAGCGTGCATCCAGCCTTGATATTTTTCCTGGTGGATGTCCGCCTTCCCGTTGGTGGCGCCATATAACAAATAAGTTCCGGTTTTAATTAGAAGATCCGCGTATTTTCGCGCCGTTCGGTAGGATATCTGTGGGCCATAGGTTTTCCTCCAAACTTCATCATCCGGCTTTGGCGGAAAATTAATTTCCCCCTTCGCCAACAAATCAAAATATTCATTTAAAGATAGGCTGGTTAACGATTTCCCGCTTTTGCTGGTTTTCTCCTTATAGGAATCGCGGAAAAATTGGAGGAAATGCTTTTGCGCGACCAGTGTGTGGATGGCGACAATCCGGAAAGACTCATCCACCAGGGTTTGAACCTCTTCATCGTTCGCGTTGGGGAAAAATTTCCGGATGTAATGCTCGAACACCTTTCTTCCATGGGCCGCACCGTAGACATTGGAATAGTAGGCTTGGGAACGCAAATTCAGCCACCTTTCGAGTTCTACGTAAATCGGCTCATCAGTTTGAGCGCTTATTGTCGTTAAAACATGTTTAGGATTTTCCTTCAATAAGAGCAGTTCGTTGAATTGCTGGGAATTGATGAGGCCTTTCGAAACAAGGTGATCCAATAAAACATCCCACTGGCCCGGATAACTGGAAGCCAGCATGCCGATCTGCGTTTGCAAAGCACCCGCCGGAAGGGCATTAATTCCATTTTTGGGGGGATATTCGAAATAAGAATTTTCGCCAAAAGCGCTCAACTGATATCCCGTGGCGCGCATTTCACCGTAATGCTCCGGGTCGGCCGGCATGTCCTTCCGGTAAAACTTATTGACCCAGTCTTTAATGAATTCCTTGGTTTCTTCGAGGTGGAGATTTTTCAAAACGTCCGACAATTTTTTGAGGGCCTCCCGAAAACGAGTCGGGTCGTTGTTTTGGGCCATATCGTTTCTTTCTTTTTGCGCCTCGCGGAGCCAATGAAGGATTTGGGAATACTCCTCTTCCTTAAGCCACGTCTCTTCATGCCACTCGTTAATGAAAATTTCGAAGGTCTCAAGCTTCCCCGGATCTTCCTCCAGCATTTCCCGCATCAACTGCAAGGTCGATTTGCTCCGGCGCCGCCAATTGACAATAACCATGTAAATCACTAGCGGTGCGCAAATAAAGAGCGCGATCCCCAATCCTCCCAAAAGAATCAAGGTATAAAAGGCCGCCAAAACCGTCACCAGGACTGGCTGGGTCCTTTTGGCTTTGCCCTTCAACCCCCCGTCAAAATCCCGGGCCAGGGCAAACTCATACTTGTCGCTGATGAAAAACCGGACCAGGCCTTTTCCCAAATTGGCCATGCCGAAATAGGTGAGGAAAAACATGTCCGGGAGCGCCATGACCGAAAGGCCGATAAAAAATACTTTGGTCCAGGGGGCCAGGAACCCCGCGAGCGGAATTTTAAAGGGAATGGGCATGAAAATAACCATGCTGATGAGAAAAATGCAAACTCCCGCCGCGAAACACAACGAAACAACCGTGACCATGGACCAGAAAAATGACGCCCGGTCCAGGCGCAGATGATTTTTCCCGACCCGTCTGTGCTCATTGGCTTTCCCGGGAAGGAAGGAAATTAATAGGAGGGTGAGGGACGCCGTTCCAAGGATTTTTAGAACGTTATAAGCAGCGGTCAATGAAATGTTCCATCCCAGATATTCTGCCAACACCGCCATGAGCTGAGGAGCCACTCCCCACCAGGCCAGCGCGATGAGACCGGCCCAAAAAGAAAACTTCTTAATCCCCGATAATCTATCCCTGCTTAAGCTATCGCTCTTGCTCAGGATTTTGGAAATCCCATAGCCAATAGCAAAGGCAATTACAAAAGGAAGCTTAAACCCGAGGAATACGGACGCCACACCCAAAATTGAAGTCAAAATAACTTTAAAGAAGACTCCGGCCGCGGGAGTTCGGAATACCCTAGGATGAGTAATACATTGAATGAGATAGCTGGCCATCCCCAGCTCGGTTTCCTCTTTGTTTTGGATGGGAACTCCGTAATCCCTATAAATTCCCCAGACCAGCGGCTTGAAATTTTCATCCACGATTTTTTGCACCACATTGGAGCTCAAATTTTTCTTCTGGTTTTTGAGGTCGGTGGGGTCAAAATCGCCGTTGGTAACTCTCTGGAGCAAATTGTTGACGCGATCAATGTCGGCTTGATGGCGATTTCGGATTTCCTCCGGCAAAATTCCGTCCGCTTCGAAATCGGATTCCCCGTCAATGAAGCGGAAAACGTCGTTGTACTCCTCCCAGGTCAAAATGAAGTTCCAAAGCCGGGCCCTTTCGTCTTCATAGCCAATGCCTTTAAGTCGAAGATCGCGGTTCCCCTCCAATTTCTGGTCCATCTGGTCTTTCAGAATCTGGTACAAGCACTGCTCGTGGCGGCGGAGGTAGGTATTTTTAATGTAGTCGAACGATTCCCCGCGGCGGAGGCGTTCGCGGATGCGCCTCGCGTAATACCTCATCACGGGATGGTTGGTGTCGATATGGGGGATGAGGCGGGGAAGGATCACATTGGTAATCACGTAATCTTCCAGCGTGGCAATGCTCCAGCGGGACACGACCAAATCGTCGCCCTCCGCTTCCTTGATATTGAGGTCATAATCAATCACAAAAAGATTCCGTCCCAAAACCGATTGGTCGTCTTCATCGGGAGGCGCCACCAAATCCATGGGAATTCTTTTGGCAATCCCGCCCCCGGTCAGCCGGACGAAGTGTTCGTTGTCCCAGACGTCGTGGTCGGAAGGATCAAATTTCAAACCCACCTTTTGGAAAATATTTTTTACCGCTTCCTCCATCATTTTTCGAATGAGAGGTTTCATCTGGTAATTCTGCGCGCCCTTTTCCCAATAGGCGTGGCGGTAAAGGTCGCGGAGAATTCTTAGGGTCAGCCTTTCCCTGCTCACCGCTCCGCCGGGGATGGACGTGGCGGGTGACACTCCGACGACATTGAGAATAATGTCCCTGACTTGGGCCGGGGCAAGAAAATGGTTTTGGATAAAGTAAGCAATTTGTCCTGAAATGGGCGCCAATATCGGATCTTGAGCATAATCGGGCGCCTGAACTTGAATTCCCGCGCGCAGGGAGTTCAGGTCCGATAATGAAAGGCCGTTATCCATGGACACGGCCAACTTTCCTTTGACCTTTTCGAAATCGGTGTCTCGAAGGAGGTTTAAATTTCCAAATTCCTCCACGCTGCGGAAAAAGCCGTGCTCATTCCGGTAGGAAATTATCTTCGAAGTATCGGTGCGCGAGAAAACCTGCTCCAGTTCCTCTTTTGAGGCGGTATTGAGGTTGACCGGGCCGATTTGCTTCGCCAATCTCTTCCATTTCCAAACGATCCACCCGAGAAGAGCGAATATCCCGCCGACCACCCATGCACTGATGTTGAGAATTCTTCTCCACCGGGGCCAGGAAGAAATATTATCCGCGATTTCCTGAGGAATCTCCTTCGGAATTTTGCCCATGACCCTGTCGGGGCTTCCTTTCACCCTGCCAATGACATCCAGGGCCTCCCGGACGTCCGGCGCCTTTACACCCAAAATCCTGGCGAATCCGTTGTAAAACCAGTCGGACGCCTTCCAGGCCCCCCTAAATTCCTCCGTGGAATAATTCCATTCCTGGGCGTTGGCGATCTGAACTCCGTTTTTATAAACAATCCACCCGGGGTCGGGAAAAAAGATCCTTTCAAACCAATCCCGCGCCGGATCTTCTTCGAAAATAACAAAGTACCTATCTGCCGTATCAGGATCTTGATCGGGATCTTGGTAGGCAATATGGGAAAACATTCTCCATATTTCCGTGTAATTTCCACCCCGGTCCATCCCCGCGGAGCACTCCGGAATGGATCTGCGCCCGTAAAACTGCCGCAAGATGTACGGCTGGTGAAATTGTCCGTAGAAATCCTGGAAGTACGGGCGGCCGTCCGTCCAGAACGCTTTTTTGGCGAAGGCGCCTCCCTGACGGCGATCCATTTCCGTCCCCTTTAAGAAATCTTCAACCTTTTCAATGCCTGAGGCATCGTATACGAGATATGATCTCCGAGTCCCGTTTTCCCCTTGGAGCGTCTGGACTTGCAGGTTTCTCATGTTGGCGACGCGATCATTTCTAATATAGAAACCGAGGTCATCGCTTTTGGCAAACCCGGGTTTAAAGTCGTATCCGGTGCTTTCCAACGGAACTCCTTCGTGGTATAGGAGGATTTCTTCCCCTTCCAAGGCAGCCGACAATTGTTCTGTCCCTTTCCGCGAGTACCGCAGGAAATGAATAAATTTAGGGTCGTCTCCGTCCAAAACATATCCGATTTCCTGCGGTTTTTTGGGATCATTCCCCACGCGTTTGAACCCGTCTTTGATCATGAGGAGGAAGCCTCGGCTTGATTTCTGTTCAATGAGGGAACCGGTGATGGCGTCGAGCCGAAGCTTGGTGTGGTTTTCCCGCAAACTATTGTAGGTGTCGAACTCATCGGCTCCCGGAGGAACGCTCGGGACTCCTTTCGGTTGCTTATGAATAGATTGGGCCGAAAAGCCGCGCTGGGTTTTATAGGTGACCCGGCCCATATCGTCTTTACTCGTCGAATTGGACTTTTGGTAGAGGTATTCCTGGCCGTTTTCACCGTTTTCGTCGTATACAATAATCGTGCTCATGGTTTTGGTGGCGATGCGGAATCGGCCCAGATCCTCCCCGTTGTTATTTCCGTTCGGTCCGTTTTGGCCCTTAAAGAAAAAAGCCCGGAAAATCATTTCCGTGACAAAATTGTCCTTATCCGTCACCCATAAGAAATCATTAGCTTTATCAGCGTTAAAGCCGTGTTTGAAGTAGCCATACCGAACTTCGATTTTGAGGCCGTCTTCGTTCACGACTTCAATGCGGTCGGTCTCAAGCTTTTCTTCCCCTTTAAAGACCCCCTCGCTGTGGCGGAGGGTTTTAATCCGAATCCCCTTCCCTGGAACCATCAAAAGATCAAAGAGAGTTGAACTGCTGGTTACTCTTGGGCGGCCATTGGACTCCATATTCAAAACGGGTTTCCCGTCATTCACCTCACCGTAAAGGGACGCTTCCGTTCGGACGGATATTCCCAGGCTGCGCAGGTAAGACCTGGAAAAGGACTTCACCTTGGAGGCCGGATTTGAATTTTCAAAACCGTCGTAGTAGAAAGAGAGCCGGGCGACGCGTACAACTTCCTTTTCAACATCCTGGCAGTAATTCTGCAGCGCCCCTCTTCTAATTCTATAGCGAGGGTCCTCCGCCTTCACTTTCCCCTTCGAAAATTCTCTTAACTCCCGTTCGAAATGCTTAAACCAGAACTCCGGGTCCGGATCCATCCCTGTCCCCTTGCGCCACTCCAGCTCATCCCTGGCGATGACCACGCCGTCCACTTTGGACCGGTGCTCGATGAAGGGAATATTCAGCCCCCGGTCGATGACAAAAACCCTGTTGGTTCCCTCGACCAATTCCTTTCCGTCCTTTTCTTCCTTCAACGTAACCGGGCGATATGGATCGTCCCCAAGGTTAAAGGACACAGCCAGGAGATCCCAATCCGAGGCTTCTTTCCCGGTGTAATGGTAGGTCAGTCCGCCCAGCTCCTTCCAGGGAGTCTCCTCGTCGAAAATCCCAAGGCTGATGCGGCTTTGTTTTTCGTCAAGTTTGACGATCTCCTGATATTTATTGAACACACCCGTGAATTTATGGATGGATTTTTGACTCCCCGCGGCATCTTTTTCGAGATAAAGAGGTTCAATATCGAAAATCCGGCACCGGGGAAGGGCAGCGGCGATGGTATTGAAACCGTTATTTCGCAGGTGTTCCGCCAGAACATTCCTATTCAAGTTTTTGTTAATAGTGGACCGGTAAATTTTATGCCCCACCTTTTTATCGGTCAATTCAAAAGTAAACGATTCCATAGGCTCGAGATCTTCCAGGTTAAGTTCGGCGAGCTCCTGCTGCTCCGCCGGAGGTGAATCCCTGAAAAACCGGGTGACCACCTGAAGGGTTGGGGAGGTCACTCCCTGAACTGTGGCGATGGGCTCGCTTTCGTGGAGGGAATCGTAAAAGGCGTGCCACGTCTTTCCATGACGCTTATCTTCTATCTCAAAACATCCGACTTCGGGACGGTCCAGCAATTTTTGAACTTCCGGGTTCGAGGCGATATCGATGACCCCCGCGGGATCCTTCTGCTTGGCGATGCCCACCTCACCCTTACCCGCTTTTCCCTTGTAGAGAATGGATGAACCATGCGGTCCCTTTTTCAATTCATAGGTGTATTTGGATTCGGGACGGCTGGCGAATTTATCTTCCGCCGTGTTGAACCAGTTGATATTGATCACTCTTTGGGCCGGATCAAAATAGAGCGGATCTTCCTCAATATTGGCCAGCTGGTTCCCCCAGTCGTCCAAAAGAACATCCTCCTTCAATCTCCAACCGCCGCCTTCCTTGGCGGGGGCCTTATAGATTCGGAAGGCCTTGGTCGCCGATTTAAGGGAATCCTCAATTTGTCGCGGCAGGTTGACTTCTTCCACCTTGGGTTTTATCTCCTCGGCGTTTTCATTCACGCTGTAGGAGAAGAGCTGCCATTTTAATTTCCATTCCTTTCCATCTTTGGCCCCCTTTAATTTGTATTCATCCCAGCCGGACTTCTCCCGCTCCGGTTGGCCGGCATAAGGGTCCTTCCTGGCGTCTCTTTTGACCGATAACACTTTCCGCGCCCGGTCAAACCGTCCGACCACTTCGTCGCCGCGGTGAAACTCAATCCACACATTTTTCTCGAACTTAACCCCTTTCTGGTTATAGCCGTAAACGGTCCTTTCACTGACGGAATAGCCCTCGAACTGGGCGGCCTTCTCCGGATCGTCAAAAAAGAAGCCCAGACCTTTGGCCACGCCACCGGAAAGGCTGTGTCCGATGGCCATTTTCTGGCCGTCGCTCTTCACCAGGAATGAAATTCTTCCCAGTTCTCTTCCTTGGGCCACACCTCCGCTCAATGGGCTTTTCTTCAGCGCTTCTTTAAGTTCGCCCGGTAAATTTCCGTCGCCCTGGTAATAAATATTCTCCTCAACAACTTTTTCCTCTTTGGTGATGGGATCCGGGCGCCCCGTCAACCGGGTTCTCAGGTGCAAAAATCCCGTCGACCGGCCATAAACATCCGATGTCCCCGGCCGCGAATACTCCTCTTTCTGCCAGACTCCCTTCTCGACCTTGATCTTGCTTATCCTGGTCAATACCAAGCCAGCAACGTGGGGATTCAATTTGTCGCCAGTCTCGTTCACCTCAACTTTAAAATCAGCCAATTCGGTAACCTGGTCCTGTTTGTCCTGAGCATATGCCTTAACAGGAATTTCAACCTTCTCTCCTGTCCGAGCGTAGATGTCGCGCTGCCTTTCAACGTCGAAAAGAATAATTTCAACTTTAATTTCAGGGGCCGTAATATTTGGATTTATAAGAAGGTCGGGGCTCACTTTAATCGGCTGAACCCGCATGTAAAGCTGGCCGTCGCCTTCGAAGGTTTCAACGGTGGGGGTCATCGCTTCGGATTTAAGCTGTCCAGTGACAGGGTCGTGAAACCAGCGAAGGGTTTCGACATCGTAGGTCGCCCTTCCCTTCTCGTCATAGGGAAGCCCGTGCCGCGGGGTGCGGAGATTCCGAACTTCTCTCAAAAAGCCGTCCCGGTAAATCTCGGCGCGGCCCGAAATCCATTGGCAGGTGACCCTGTTCAACTCATGTTTGGTGAAGACATCCTTGTCGCCATTCGGATAATTTCGCTCGAGGAGCACGACTCGGCGGTTCGCCAGGGTTGGCCGGGAATAGTGGTCCTCCCATTTGACCCCATTATTGTCTTCCACGGTAACGATGACTCTGTCTCTGGCGACCTCCTTGATGGTGGTGTCGGTTATGGGTTTAAGGCGCATTTGATCCAGGGTTCTTCCTTCATTATAACTTCCAATCTTGAACCCCATTCTTCCGGTTACTTTGCCACCTTCCTCCACTTTATCCGGCCCTTTGCCTTTAATGCCGAAGAGCCTTTCACCCACTTTTTCAACTCTGTCCGCTTTCACCACGGTTTTGGTCTCCATCAAAAGATCAGCTTCGAAATAAAATTTCTCGCCGGGGACAAACTGCCCTATATTTTTAACCCAATCACCATTTACTTCGTCAATTACCATCGGACCTTTTATTTCTTCGATGGGCTGGCCGTTGATCCTGATATTGCCCGTCAACCGGGCGATCAATTTCCCGCCGAAATCGTAAACGTCGACGGAGAGAATGTCTCCCGGCTGGCCATTCTCCCTATTCGGACCTCTCACGACTTTCCAATCCCGTCCGGCGGAATCCCTCAGGGCCCTTCCCTTCGTATCCACAAACAGTCCCCAGGAAACCTTGATGGATTCCTCTGCCGTATTTATTTTCAGATCCGAAAGGTCCGGCAGGGAAAAATCTTCGGCTTTGGCCGCAGGAGGCGCCCCGGGTTTAACCTGAAGCGGAACAAGGCCCGGCAACTGGCCCATCGGTTCAGCCGCTTTTTGTCCGGGAATGGGTTTGGCGGGTTTAATTTCAGGCGCGGGCGCCGGTTTTTCACCTCCGGCGTAAACTGTTCTCACGTCTTTGGCGAGCCCCGTTGGGACCCACTGTTTTTGGATCGCGCCCACCGCTCCAAGTTCGGGGAGGGCGCCTTTATCGGGATCGTGAAACCACCATTTATTGTCCGGCCCCTTCCACTTCTCCGGCGTGAATTCAAACCAGGTGAAAAACGGAACGACGGATGCTTCGCCTTTCTTCGTGGGAGTCAACGCCCGGGCGATCTCGGCCAAGCGATCCTTGCGAACAGCCGGATCAACGTTCGTATCAATCCCGATTTCGGAGATCCCCACCACCTTCCGGCTCATTTCCTTCTGAAACTTCGGCAAATTAAATACGTTCGGCGGATCACCGGCTTGGGGTTCATGAGTCAAACGATGAAGCCACTTTTGAAAATCTTCGTGCGGATCCGGATAAACGTTCACGCCGACGAAATCAAAATACCTGGTTTCATTCAACGCCCGAATTTGGCTTGGCGGTATCGCCTGGGAGACCACAATTCCGACGGGATGATTGGGATCGATTCTTTTCAGCTGGCCGGCCAATACATCGATTAGCGCGTATTTATGGGGCGTGGCCCCCTCTCTATCGATTTCATTCCAGCCGTCGTACATGAGGAGCCCCGGATGGTCCTTGAGCGCGCCGGCCAGCGCCCGGATATCAGCCAATTCGGGATTATGCATCCCGGCCGTGAACTTTATTCCATAGGTCTCGTGCATCCATTGAAAAATCCGGGACACCATTTTGAGATCGGCTGGTTTAGTCCCCGCCAGATTGTAAGTGCGGATGAATTTGGTCCCGTGCTCCGCCAAAATCCGGGCATGCCCCTGGGCGGGAACCCCATCCTGGGCTTGGGCAAGCTTAATTAAATCTCCGTATTTCGCCGGGTCCAGCCCTTTTCCGTCCTTGGGAAGAAGCGCTTTGAAAATGTACAAGGCTTGTCCGCCGCGCTCCACTTCATTGATGTGCTGAACTTCGTCCGGAAGCGGTTGATAGGCGAAGCCGGCGGCCCCGCTCCAAAGCTCCTCTCCCACTTTAAACAAGGGTTCACCTTTAGGACCCCGCACCACTTCAACTTTTGGAGCCGCTTCCTGAGCTTTGACGGGCGCCTCTTTGGCCGGCCCTTGAGCTCCCATCATCGCCGCCGCGTAAAGCCAGTGCATGGGGTGCAAAAAGCCGCTCGCGTTTCCTGGCCCGCTCCCGCCGCCCCCGCCGCCTCCACCCGCACCAACTGTGTCATTGCGAGGAGCGCCTCCCAGCGACGAAGCAATCTCATGAGATTGCTTCGGTCGGCCTTCGGCCTCCCTCGCAATGACAGGCTCCTTATGTCCTTTAGCGGCCTCTTCCGCCCTGGCGATGGCCATCCGCTCGGCGGTTTCTTTTTCCTTTCTTAAATCCTCCGGCGATTTATTGACAGGCCTCATCAAACTGGTCCTTTGAACAAGATAAGGCGCGATGCTCCGGAGACCATCCTCGTCATTGGCTTGGAAAAATTTTTTGGCAACCTCCCGATGCTCGGGAGTCAATTGCTTCAAGTAATAATCGGGATCTGATTTTAAACGCAAGGGCGCCAGGCCCATGAAACATTCGCTGTATCGGCCCGACAAAACCGACAGGTATTCCGACCAAACTTTTTTCGCTCCCTCTCCCGGAACCCAGGAAACTCCGGAAGCCGAGTTTCTTAACTCTCTGGCCAAGGCGGAAACGGTTTCACGCTCCTTTTGCAAAGTCTGCAAGTGTTTTTCTCTCATCTCCCTTACTTTGGGAGGCTCAGAATCCTTTCCATGCCCCGCTCGTTCGTGGTTCCGCGCGGCGGCCAATTGTTTGGCTAATTGCATTTCCTCTTTTTCCAGCTCGCGCAAAATTGAATCTTTATCGGCCGCGCCGATGCCTTCCCCACGGGCGAAGGCTTTGCTCGCGTCCTTGAGACTTAAGATATGGGTGCGGAGACTTCCCAATTCCCGTTCCATGGGATAAAGCTGCGCCAATTCTCCCTCGGTATAATGGCCCGTTCCGGGAACGAATCGCGCCAATTGTTCAATGGGATTGGCCCCGAACAAGTGTTCCGTAGCTTGATGGCCCGCTCCAAGGACCCCCACTTCCACGTCGTTGATCGCGGTCTGAACACCGACAACGCCTGAACTTTCGCTAAACCAATGGCCGAATTCCTTCACGCCTTCAACTTCCATGTTGACCAGGTGGACTCCTTCCAGACCGAAAGCCGAAAGGGCCGACATCCACATGGGTAGGCGCGCCGGGTTTCCTTTTGAATCCCGCCACCACGGGACGGTAATTTCCCGCCCCTCTTTGTCCAGCATCGGTTTCCAGAACATCCTGGATACAAAGAATGCTCTCACCCGCCCCATTCCTTTCTTCGTCCGCAATATCTTGTATTGTCCTCCCATGGATAAAACCATGGTCAGCATGAACGAATTTAATATTCCCACCACATTGAAAAGCTGAACGGCCACGGCCCTCAAACCACCGTGCGCCATCACATCGGCGAACCACTCCTGGCCGTTCACCATGGCGAGAATATTGAACCCCAGAATCCACCCGACCACGGCTGGCGCGCTCACGGGCGCGACCACGTAAATGGGAACGGCGATGAGCCCGAGAATAATGAGCCTGGATATGCTGCTTTTAATCATCAGGGCGACGCGCTTCTGGAGGAAGGAAAAAGCCGCCATGAATGGAAAAGCGGGAATCTGCAAAACGAGCGGCATCCCGGCAAAAACTTTTTCAATGGCGTTCAGCTCCTCCGCCTTTCCCGATTTGGCCAACTCTATTAGTTCTTCTTTCTGTCCCATCATTATCCGGAGAAGCCGCACGCTCCGGTCAAATCCGAACCCATACATGCTCTTCGGCAGACCGATGAGGAAAGTGTGGAGGAGGGCTCCGAATACTTTGGACGTCAGGTCGGGACTTTTTTGAAGGTTTTTTATTCCAAACTCAATGGCCTCAATCCTTCTGTGGAACCATCCGGCCGCTGGGCTCATGCGGTTGGTTTGGGCCAGGGCTTTCGCTCCGTTCACCGCCCAGAATCCGGCGATTCCCAAAACGCTCAAGCGGATAATTCCCTTTCCGGCAAAATCAATGACGAAATGGGTGAAGCCCACCGCCTTGCCCAAAAACCACACGCCCCAGCTCGCTTCTTCGGGAATGACCGCGGCAGCGGCGTAATAATTCAAAACGTAAGGAACATAAACCCAATAGAGGAGGCTCAAGGTGGCAAGCAAGAGTCCTGTGACCGCCAACTGCCTGACGAGGGGAATCGAGAAAACCCTGGGGATCGCTTGAATTTTTTGGAAAGTGAAAACCGCGGCTGACTTAATAACTCCCGAGACATGTCTCACCCACGCCTCGAAACTCCGCAAAACATCGTTGGCGGCCAGGCCCGCTTCCCCTACCAGAGCCGCGCCGACGGCAGCGGGGCTCCGGACAAAGCGGCTGTAAAAATCTCTAAAGCCCTCGCCGATTTGAGCAACGCTCCCCTGAAGCGAGATGGAAGAGCTATATGTCACCGCAATGGCAGTCTCAGCGCCGGGAATTTGCTTCACACAGGAAGTCAGGCCGTACCCGCTCCGGTCATTTCTCGAAGTCAAATAGGCGGAATCTCCTTCCACCCTCGCGCCGGCCAATTCCAGACTGAGCTGGGGGAAAAAACCCTTGAAGAAAATTTTCGCTTCGGCGACTGATTTAATGACCTCTCTAATCAAACCCAGCCCCAAGGCGATAATGACAACCGGGAGTTTTATGGCTCCTGTCCAAATCTTTCTGGCGAGGAAAAGCTTCTCCCCTTCAAACAATTTTTCGAGGGGCGTCTTCTCCTGCGTGAACACGCTCAGGTAGGCGGTCCCCTCCGCCGAGGAGACTGAAGTAATTCTGGGAACGAAACTTATCACCGCCGTTTTTTCCTCCGTGAGCTGCCGGTCGATCCCGGAAGAGTGGAACCCGCCCGTCACCAAAATGGCGCCGGAGGCTTTCTTCCGCCCCATCTCCTTCAACAGGTTGGCGGTGATGGCCTCATCTCTCTTGGAAGCCTCCTCGTAGAAGGATTGGAATGTGGAAAGCGGGCCCTCCTCCGTTGCGGAGGAGGGCTTTTCCTGATACATCCTCCCACTAAGGGAAGACGCTTTATATTCTTTCCATTCTTCGGGCGTGAGAGAAAAATCGAGGAGCTTCCCGGTGAGGCTCAAGTTCTTGGATTGCTGAATCAGATCCTTCTCCAATTCCGATTGGGAGAGTTTTCCGTAAATCTCCTTCTCCGATGCGGAGATTTCGGCGAACAATTTCTCGGCGTCAATCCGGTCGGAGAGAAGGACGTAACGAATGTAGGAATCCATCGCCGGAAAGTGATTCAGGGGAATTTGCGCCTTCCGGCAAAGCTCATGCAGAAACTCGTAAAAATTTGTTTGGGGAACGCGCCCCATCCTAAAACCCGCGCTATAACCAACGAGGCCCTCGATCTGGGTTTTATCCAGCTTCTCCACCAGCCTCCTGATGAGATGAACCCGCTCCGCCTCAACCTGCGCGAAATTGATGGATTCCTCCAGCGCCAGGGCCTGAAGAAACGTCCCGATGGTGTCATTGCGAGCGAGCCCCGCAGGGGCGAGCGAAGCAATGACACGGATGAAATCCCCGATTTCCATTTTGCCGTCGCGGTAGGCTTTAACTTTGCGGTCGAAATCCCGGAGAGCCTTGTTGAAGACCTGATCTTTGCGGGCTTCGACATCTTTTTCATCTTTGCTCAAACGGCCTTTGAGTCTGGCCACGGCGGGCGCGGAAACTTGATAGGCGCGGACGTTGGCCTCATAACTATCGGCGTCGTCCACGCCGATGAAAGGAACATTGATTTTCGAATTGACGAGGGCGGAATGGACGGGCCCCTGGATTTCGTTTTGGGACAGGAGATAATCGGCCGCTTCTTTGATCAGCTCCTGATGGGGAAACTTCCGGAAAGCGGAAAGGTCAATCTCGTCGAACCCGCCCTCCAGCGCGACCAGCCCGATTTCTCCTTTCGACGCCGCCGAGTTAATCGCCTGGCTGATATTTTTCTGCGCTTCCTGGTTTTGGTGGACGTCCTGAATGTGAAGCACCACTTTTTCATATTCGCCCGACTCAGGGATGGAAATTTTTCTTACCGTCCCCAAATTGGCGGGGAGTGAGTTGAGGAGGGCGACAATTTTCCGGGAATTCGCGTTGGCTTTGTCGAAAGCGTTCCCGGAAATGGCCGGCCGAAGGAATTCAAACCGGGAAGGCAGCTGGTTTAAAACTTTTTCGGAGGGAAGATTCTGGAAAGCGGCGGGAAGGCTGGCGAGTTGAATATCTTTATTTTGATTTTTAACGCGCGCCTGGTATGCTTCGCGCCTCTCCTCCCAGATGGAGGCTTCTGATAAGGGAATCCCGAGGGCCTCATAGAGCAAGACCCCGGAAACTAAAATGGCCAGCGACTTTTTAATGGAAATTGCGGTATTTCGCATTTATTCCAACCCGAACTTGCTTTAAACATATTCTAAATTCAGGTGGATTAAGAACGCCTTAAGGATTTGTAACTTAGGTGTAAATTTTCAATTTAGCATTGGAACGAAAAACGAATTGGTTTTACTAGGCAAAAATAAGGTTTTGGAAGCCTCAGGCGGCTTTCAGAGTTTTTAGAGCGGCCTGGATGCTGCCTTGGAGGGTATAAGCCTTGCCCGTGGCCAAATCGAAAAATTGAACGATAACTTTATTAATCCATCGCGATCCAAGTTCAAAGAAGGAAGCCGCGTCAAAATCCCAATTGTCCAGATTCATGGGCACGGCCAGGAACTCGTCCACTTCATAGACGCCGCTCTCATTTAGATTTTTCAGGGCCCGATAGGGATTCGCCTTGGTTTCACTTTCGTTCATTATTTGAAACTCGATATTCCGGCTCAACACCGCGGGAGTGATTATCCGGCCATTGATACTCTGCAAATTAAATTTCGCCAAGAGCGCCAGTAATTGCGGGACCACTTCTCCCAATTCAGCCTGGCTCACATTGATTAACAACCCGCCTTTCCGATCCTTTCTTTCCTCGGCGAGCGCAATGAGCTTGGCCATTTTTTCTATTTGTTCTCTCAAATTGTCATTCCCTGTCTCGGTCAAAGCGAGGCCCGCTTTGATATCCCGCCAGGAATAATAAAGAACTGTCTCACCGGTAATCTCGGGGGACTCCTCGCGGGGAAGAACATTCCTTCCAAATTTCCGGGAAGTCCGCGAAATGTCTTTTCCATAGGTTTTCAGAGCGCTTCTATCCGCGGGGATTTTCAATCCCAAAGCGAGCGCCGTCAAAATCCCGGCCTCCAGGCGGGATTGATCCGATCCCGAAACGGCATTTCTGATCCCGAGAACTTTGGCCCAGCCGGCCAAAAGGTCGCAGGCTTCATCTGGCGAGATGTCTCTCCTGGCCAGGCGGGCTTGAATGTCGAGGACTCGCCCGGCCAAAATCGGCTGAAGCGCTTTGGCGACCACACGCCGCTCGGCAAGCTCGGTTTCCGTCGCATTGGGGAGCGCCGTCTCCGCTGAAAGCCTTGCAAGGAGTGAGGGGCTCACATCTTTCCAATTCGCCAGATCCAGGGATTTTATCGGCGGGCCGAGGGAAGATAGACCTCCAGCCTCAAGGAGATTTCTCAATTCACCTTCAGTGAAAAGATTATTTTCTTTCGCCGCCAAAAGGCCTTCCGCCAAAATTTGCCGAAGCCTCGGCAAAGCGTGAAGGTCGTAATTCCGACGAACGCGGGAATCCAGATGGATTCCCGATTGAGACATTCGGAAATGACGAAGTCCCACCAACGCAACCGGAATGACTCCGGCATACGCCCAAAGAGGTGTGACCGATAACAATAAACAAATTCCCAAGCCAAGGCCCGCCAACTGAGCCAAAGTTAAGAGGTGGCTCGCGCCTTCCTTCCGCCAAACCCGGAATTGACCCAATCCCAAAAATTTCAAGGCCGACCGCAAATAAAAATGGGAGGCTTCCTCAAGCCGGTGCGGGAGGAGAAGCCACCTTGGCAAATTCCGGAAAGGCGGAGCGACCGTCCCGAACACGGCCGTTCTTCCGTCGGTGAAAGCGACCACCGAATTGAAATTCCCGCGCATCCAGGCGGCAAGGCCCGCCACGAGCGCCCACGACCCCGCCATCCAGAAAGCCCCTTGGACAATTAAAGGCGCGCCAGCCAAACTCATCATCCACCCAAGGACCAATCCAAATGCACCCGTTGTTGCCATTTGGCTGACTTTGGATGTGGCCTCAGGAGTCCATTTCAAATGTTCAAGAGTTATTAAAAATCGCCAGTCCAAAACCACGGCTTGCCCTTCCTGGCGTTTTAATTCTCTCTGGGCAACTTCCTTGAGCTTCGCCTCCGTCCAGCCCAACGAGCCGGCAACTTCCTTCGAGGAAATTGGGTCCTCAGCAATTCTCCCGCGCATGTAATCTTTATCTCTTCGAAGAGGCATAGCGAGGTCTCTCCTTCCTAATCTATCCAGGTTTTCCTTCGTCATTGCAAGCATTTGCATGCCGAATCTTTTTTCGACCATCCTCATAAGAGTTTCATAAAGGGGGTATAAGTTTTCATCCTCAATAAAAAGTTTGGCCATCATGCCTAATGCCCTTCCCGACTTATCCTCAGTTAAATGATCCGGCTGAACTTTCCTATATTGATTCAAAACATTACCAATGATCATTTCAATATCCCTAGGAGGGGTGTCGACCTCGACAGTAAGGCGCCCGGAACGAATCAGGAATTTATAATTCAGTCCTCCTAAAAACGCCATGACAGCCGCTGGGATAGGAACAACCCCTTGGGCTTTCAACACCAATACCGCCAATTCAACGCCTGAGTTTGTGTCCATGGTTTTTCCGCCCATAAACAAAGAGATAAGCGTATTAAGTCTTTCCGCCGGCTGAAATTTGGTCTCAACCTTGGGAGGGGTGGGCGTACCTGGACCTGGATAGTAAATTGGGGGTTGAGGTTGTCTTTCTCTCACACCTCTTCCTTGTTCCATTTCTTCCGCTGGAGGCATTTCACTCCCCCGGTCGCGGAGATTAAAATGGGCGATGGTTTTGACAGTTTTAGGCGAAAGATCCGGGTGGGGATAGCTCACCACATCAACTTGATTGATCAAAACTTCAGGCAAATCCACGTCCGGCAAATGGGCTAAAATTTGGGACAAAATTTGGACCTGGTCCTTGTTTAATTTCCCGACGACGCGGCCGAGAGTAACGTATTTTCCTCCTGGATGAAAAGGATTTTGCAATCGACCGGTGGAATTATCGGGACTCATCTTTTCCTCATCCAATCGGTTCCGAACATATTCGATAGCATCTCGCTCGCCCGGTGAGGCACCAAGAAATTTGACTATCCGCAGAGAAGGGAACTGGATATCGTACCCATGGGCCAACCGAAGACTTGACGCTGGAAGAGAGGCGATTCTTTCATTAGCTACGGCCTCGAATCTTCCATTATCCTCTTTAGTCCAACTTATCGGGCCTCTTGCCACTTCCAAGCCATAAAGGATGAAATAGGCGTTATCATAAATCCGGACCGCCCGCCTGATCGCTTCCATGTCGCTTTCTTTCACATAGGGAAGCCCAGTTCGAATCGCCTCCCTCAAATTCTCCTGAGCAGCATAAATTTTCTTCCCAAAAGGGGATTCGAGATCAATCCATGTGATAGCAGAAACTCCCGCTTGGTGATGGGGAGTGCCCCGGATATCGTAGTACGTCGTTAGAATTTCATTTTCGGGGCTAATTCCCTCCCTCGTTGCACAGATCCTTAATTTTTCCCGAGACGAAGCCACTGTGGCTGCATCTATTGGCGCAAAATGATTGGGCTCAGCCTTCACACCTTCCCGAGGAGGGGCGACGTCAAATTCCATTTCGGCCCCCGAATTTAGGTCATAACTTTTCAAGAGGGTCACCTTATTCGGACTCAAGTCAGCTGTCCGATGGTCGACAAGTTCGACCTGTTCCACGAAATGGTTATCGAATTGCAGATTTGCAACGCTTTGAAGAGCTTCTCCAAACAAGGAAAAAAGGCGAGGAGACAAAGGATTAACTACCCTCGCCACTGCGATATAATTTCCGTCAGGGTTCCTGGGATTATTGAGCCGGCCGTTGGGATTATTTACCCGATCGTACTTCTCTCTCTCTATCTGATCCCGCATCAATTTATACGCATCCTGTTCTCCTTTGGGAAGACCCAAAAGGACCACAACCCTTAAAGACGGATGGAGAAATAGTCCCCGAAAAGAACTGAACAGTTTCGCTGGCGCCAACTCAAAAACTTCATCGGCAACTCCAATTGCATTTGCCCGCTCCGTATCAGCCACCCTTGATTTTTCCACTTCAAGACCAGCGATGGTAAAATGAGGATCGTCATAAAAAACGAGGGCTCTTTTAAGTAACTCCTTTTCGCTCGAGAAGGCATTCAGATTGTCAATGGCTTCTAAAAGATTCCTTTTAGCTGAAGAAAATTGCGCATAAAGGCGGCTGTCAGTGGGAACCCTAGAAATGGCAGTGATACCTCCCCTGCGAGTGGGAGTCCCGTCCGGTTTATAAAAGACATGAGAACCTGCCAAATCCTCGGCGGTAATTTGCCTCCGATTAAGCTGTCCTAAACATTCTTCCCGCATTTGCAAATCGTCCGGGTTAAATTCCGCCTTTTGAATTTCATAATAATCCACAAATTGCGGCTCCTCAACGGATTCTACTTGGGCTCCATACTGAGTCCGGAGGAGGCCAGTCATGTCTTCGAAATCAAGGATTGGAACACTCGTCAGGGACCTTCCTGCTCGATCCACGGCGGGGGCGATGAAAAAGGTGACTTGTGTGTCGTCCTGAGTTGTTTTGACCTGGATCCCTCGTTTCTCCCCCTCCTGCTGCTTTTGAACGACGATCTGCCATCCTTTTCTATACAAATCCAAAACCAACAAATTGACGTAAAGTCGAATCGCCTGGGGAATCCAGTCTTTATCTACCACACCCGTCGCCGCGTTGATATATCCCTTATGCGACTCCTGCAGGTCCGGGTCGGAAGCGATCTGCGACAAAACTCCGTCACGGGTCAAGGTGACCCTGGCATAAGGAAGGGGTTCCTCATCTTCAGGAATCTGTTTCTTGTATTCCTCATAGCCAACCACAGAATAGCGGAAGGGCACGGTTGAATCATGAAATTTGAGTTTTGGAACCGGAATTGAATCCATCTTTGGATCATCAGTGGGCCAATTCACTCCACTAGGAACCCAATAATCCCTCTTGATGTTCTTGGGATCTATTTCCGGAACCACGCCGTCAGGTAACTGGCTCCCATCTAAATCAATTCTCTTGTCATCCACAACTTCGACCGTCCCGGGATAATCAATCCCGCCAACATTTATTAAAAGGTTGAAAATTTTTCTGTTCTGTTCTTCAACTATTTGTCCCTTCAAATTCCAGTTATTGGGACGCCAGTAATCCTGGTTAATAATCAGACTGCCGGCAATGAACATTAACATGGCCGCCGCCAACGTGGTGAAATGGCGAGGGGGCTTTTCATATTTTTGGGCTACCAAAACCATGAGGTTCCTCAAGGCCCGGCTCATGTCCTCCAATTGCGGAATTGAATGAATTTGGCCCGGCTCTTTGAGAGCCATGTACCCCATCAACGTTTTTTCACCGTGGCGATCAATCCGGCAAAAACCGCCATTGACCCATAACAGAAGGTCGGATAATTTAAAGGCGATAGTATGAAACGTGACTTCGCTGGCCGCAGCCAATTCTCCGTTTGCTGGCGCCAGAATTTGTTCTTTCTCCAGCAACCTTTGAATATGGAGACGCCTTTCCTGGGCCGACATATTAATAGCTTTCTTGAGCGCAACCTCTGGATTGGCGTCTTCATCCCCCTCCCAAAATTTCAAATCCCTAAGAGTTCTAACCAGATGGACAGCCGCGGTATTGGTGTTATAAAAATGATTTTTATACCGGAGAACGTCTCTCTCGAATTTCGGAATATAAGTAATTTCTTTGTCGTCCTTTATCACAGCCTTGCCCCTTGTTTTATCAAAGAGAGGCGTGCCGCCCTCTTCAAAATCCAGTTTGACCACTTTATAATCGACGATCTTTTTACCTTTAATTCGAAAAATTTTCGGCACCCACATCTTTTCAATCTCACTAACCGCCGGGCTGGCCCAATCCAAAGCCGTTGCATCCCATTTTGATACGTTGAAATAATGGGGATCGATTTCCACATCCATTCCTGGAGGAAGGCCTTTCTTATCCACCACCGTTTTCCCTCCGCTCACCTTCACCTCGGCTTCCCACGGTTTCCCTTCATGGATCCCCGCCAATTTAAAGGTCACGACCCTGTCAACAAGGGCGAACAAAACTGACTTATCGGTTGAATCAAGAGCATCCAAAACATTTCCGTCGACAATTCCTCCAACGTCATCGCCATTTGGAATCAAGACGTATTTGACACGATTTCTTCCTGCTTCCCCCTTCGCCCAATTCAATGCTGTTCCATCCACTATAAGCTCCATAATGGCTGCCAATGCTCCCGGTGGACTCGATAAAGTTCTGTCAGGCCCCGTCTCTGTCTCATCGGGGGCCATGTCTTTCAATTCAACCCATCTAATTCCTCCCCTCCGGTGGAGGGCGGGGATTCCATTTAAGGGATGCCAAGTGGCCCTTACTTTGGGGTCTCCCTCCAACCTAAAGGTTAAATTCGGATCTTCGGTAATGGCTCGCCTAACAATATTTCCATTCCCCTGATCGGTGACCAAGGCCACGTGTACCATGCCCCCTTCCGGAACAAACTTATATAGTTGATTCAAACTGGAAACGATGGCGCTTTTAAAACCTTTCCCAAAACCAAATAAAAAGGATTCCACGATCTGTTTGGTTACAGTCCATGGAACCCGCAAGGATTTCGAAACAAAGCGTCTTCCGGCACCGCCCATGTTTCTAACCACAGCAACTTCCCCCTTTGCTAAAGCTTCTTTGGCTCTGAATCTCCCTCTATTAAAATACGGATCTTTATCCACCAAATCAATAATTTGAACCTTATCTGGAGGAAGCGCCTCCAATTCCGCTTTTTGCTGGGGGATCTTGCCCACACCTCCTTGCCCGGGATCTGCGTGGGTTACGACCAATTCATAAAATCGATTCCGGCTAATCAAGGCATTCGGCGAAAGGGGAGGCCTTGCTTTAATAATCAAAGACAGGGCTTCATGCCAAGGTAGGCGATTGACGATATCCCCAAGCGGGATTATTTCATGGGTTGAATGAAGAACAACTTTGGGGCTGGTATTGATTTCTTTAATATCATTTGGGGAATAACGATTCCCGGTTTCAGGATCTTCATAATCCTCCAGATATAAGCGAAGTTTTCTCCCTAAAATTTCTCCCTTCTTCCGCTTATTTAATCGGAAATACATAAGGGAGACCAACCACCCTACAAATCCAACGACGCTAATCCCGAATGAAAAAATGGAAGCCAGGGGGTAGCTTAAGCACCTCAAGAAGCCGAGGCCCAGATTTAACACATCATTGCCGATACCTCCCGGCATACGGGGCAAAGGAAGGAGGAATTTCCGGACAAAGACCAGAGGAACAGAGATGGCCTGCGTGAAGGGATCCGCGTTTTGGTTATTTATAACAATGACTTTTTTTCTTTCCAGGGCGGGATCAAGGGTGGCGAGATTGACAATTTTGACCAGGGGAACCTGGGCAAAGATGCTGTCCGGGTCACTTGGGTGGAAAAGGTAGCTCAAATCCCCCAAAACAGGATACTTGAGTTTTAATTGATCAATTTTTAAGGCCCCTAATTTCCTCAAAAATCCAATGGTCAGATATCCGGCCGGTCCCTTGGGAATGCCCTTTTTCAATTTGAAATAAGAAAGAACAAGCAAGGTGGAGTACTGGGCAAACTGGCCGACGGCCGCCAAAATCACAAAGATTAAAATGTATAAGGCCGCGCTCTCCGGCAAATAAGAATAGAACCATTTCACCGCCCCGAGGGTGACGATGCCCCAGATCAAATGCCTAAATGAACCCTCATAATTCATGCCCTTGCCTTCGGCAAATTGGTAAAAGCGGTTGGTCCTCGTTGGATGGGAAACAGTTGGATGGGCGGGGCTCAAACCGGCCCCACCCAGATAAGCCATCAGACGGTTCCAAGGGGCGTGAAAGATGTTAGTCGCAAGGCTGGAAATCGCAAAAATCCCGACAACAGCCAAATGGCTGAGGAATTCCGTCGGTGCGGGGATTTGGGGAATCAGAAAACCAGCCGATCCAAAAACAAAGGAAAACAAAAGAGTCGTACCGGCAAAGCGTGAAAAAGTATTGAGGACATAAGGTAAGAAATTAATTTTAGGGAAGGCGGGAGCGGGACGGACCCGGGCAGGGCCGGCCCGGGTGCCGAGACTCGAAGTCACCATGATTATCCAGGTTAGAGCGGAGATGATCCATTTGCGGATCGCCGCCCGATTGATTATCAAATCATCAATAATGTGAAGGGCGAAAAATATCGCGCCGGAGGTCACAACCGCTGAATAAACGGGACCAAGAGACAACCCAAAGGGTGCAAGCTCCAATCCAAAGCCGGCAAAAAGGGCGTAGGTCCCAATTAGCAATAGAAAAATGGGAATCATTTCCCATAACGCCGCCCCGCGAAAACTGGTCTTGTATCTGCTCAATCCCTCCGGCCCCCTAAACCCAGGCCTAAAACCGGCCACCAAATGATAAAGCCAAACCAAAGTCAAGGCTGAGGAACCTTCGGTTGGAGGACCATCATTGGGGGAATTTCCTCTCCCCTCATCTGCAAATGGAGGACCGGTTTTTCCAGGAAGGGTAACTTCGATTCCGTTGGCAACGGCAAAATCTTCCTGGGTTTCAGTCAATTTCTGATGGACTTCTTTAACTGCCGGCATTTCGGCCTCACTCTTGTAGAAAGCGTCAATGACCATGCTGGCTAATTTTTTTGCTCCGGAAAGCCCCGACCCAAGCCATAAGACGCCCTCGGGAACGTTTACGCCATCCGAGTTGGTAGCCGCCATAGGAAAACCCGGAAGATAATCGGCGCTGGGGACAGCCATCTCGCCCTTTCTAATCTCGATCGCTCTTTCAGCTTCCATCAGCGGCCTCCCTGCTACCTCGGTTTGGCTGACTAAATGCAATTGATCGGCCACCCACAATATTTGATCCGGCTTGACCTGTAGGCGTTCGGCGAGGCCAACGGCTGCGGCATACTTCCCGGTTATTTCATGCGGACTCCCCGGGAGTCCCGGTTCGCGCCTGATTTGAATGTACTCATCTCCAATAAAATCTATCCTGAAACGGAACTGGGACCCTCTGAATTCTTCATCCAGCCGTCTATTGATCAAATCAACCAGGTCCCTCCTGACATTGGGCAGATTGGCCGGCCAAACACCTCTTTTTTGGAATTCCTCAACGTATTTCTCCGAAGGAAAATTCCTAATCACCACCCGGGAACGCTTGTCGCCGCTCCCATCCAGATTGACTCTTGGTCCATTCGAGAAATTGAAATTTCCATAGCCTTCCCGCAGTCTCTCCTGAAACTCTCGATCTTCCCTGAATGGCCTCCTGAATACCTGATTGACGGCATCATCCACAATGCCTCTCACCTTCTCACCGGTTTCTCCGTCAAAAAGCTGGCCTTCCCCAAATTTTTTATCTTCCCTCACTCCCACCAAACCGGCCGATGTTTCCAAAACAGAATCGGCGCCCTCCAATTCACGGGTGATTTCATAAAGCCGGCTGGCCGCGTCGGCCACGACAAGAAGGCTTTTTCCCGCCGGAGGCCGGACCCCCGCCTTTTTCAGGAAATCCGCCACGGCCTCAAACGGCTCATTGGTCATGATCGCGTTCTGAATTCCCAAATGAACCAAAGCGGAAAATTCCTCCAGATATTGGGGGCCTCCATAGCTTGTCAGTGAACCTCGAAAATCCCAGGCCAAAAGAAATTGCCTCTCCGGATCAGCCGCCCGTCCCTGCCTGAGAAGAAAGAGGTTTTTCAGATCGTCAGCAATTTTTTGGACTCCCCCCTGTTTAAACCGAACCTGGCCTTCAACGAATTCAAATTCCGAAGTTTTAATTATTTTAAGCCCCCGATGCTTTAACATTTCTATTTCCGAATCGGCGACAACGACCGGCCGGGCGGGATATTTCGTTTCCTTCATCGCGCTTTTCCATTCGGCAATCTTATCGGGGGTCCAATCAGCCACCAGAACGTAGGGAAATACTTCCCCAATGGACACCCCCAGCCCTTTTTCCAGCAAACTAACCTGCTCGGAAAAGCTAAAGCCTGCCAGAGCCGGTTGGGAAATTGGCGGCCAAACGAAGATTTTGGGGACGTCTTTTCTATCCATCAAACCGCTTTGCCAGGCGCGGAGGTGTCTCAAGCTCTCACCAAGAAGATCTTCCTGAGACCCGTCTATCAGGATTGATTCGGATTCCAAATCCAATCCCTGCTTTTCCGGGCCCATCGTATATGCAACAGCAGTCGGGTTGAAAACAAAGCTTTCCAATTGCAAACGGGCGGCATGAGCCTCCGGCGGTTCCCAAACAGCTCTTCCCCGGACGAATTTTCCCATGAATTCCAACTTGTGTCCGTTTCCATCAACCGAGTCGCCGATTTCCTCAAAAACGGCTTCATCTCCAAGAAAAGTGTCCTCCCCGCCATACGCCACAACAATGTCCGTGGGCTCCTTTCCCCTATCGACTTCGGCCATGGCAAAAATTTGCGGCTCTTTCTCATCCTCTTTGCTGACGACTATCTCCAAAATAGGCCAACCATGCAATTTCCCCTTGTCACCCACTTTAGGAGTCAAATAAACCTGTTTTCCGCCCAAATTTAAAGATCTTCCTACCGCGGGAAGCGGAGTGCCCGCCTTCGTCGGGATGACGAGGGGCTGCCAGCCGAAATCATCCTTATTGGCATATCGGACAAAACAATCCGGTGGAATACCCCTTCCTTTATTAATCATCTTGACGAACATAATATCGTTCCCGATCCGGATGGCGTTCCCCTCCAACTGCGCCTCCAAAATGGGAGAAGTGCCCCATTTCCGCACTTCTTCTTCCTGCCGAAAACGTAAATCAAAGGTGGCACCAAGGTTTATGGCCTCTCTCCACTCATCGAAAGTGTGGTCAAAACCACCCGGCCCAATTTTAACGTTTGGACCGAATTTTTCAGGCTGAAAGGAAACTGCATCCCCAGCCCCCGGCAGATAAAGGTCGTCCGTCAATACTACCGGTTCAAAATTTTTTTCCCTGTTTCTTCCCACCACGGATGTCCGAACTTTTCCCCCGCGAAAATTCCTCTCCTTTAAAGATCTCAGAAGGTTAAAATCAACATGCAAACCGCCGTTTTCATAACCCCTCCGTGAATCAAATTCGCCGGACCCCTCCGCCCTTCCCCCAATCCAGGTGTAGTTGGGGCCAAGAACTATTTCTTCATCTTCCTCCTTCGGCCCAAAAAATACCCGTGAAAGAACGGAATCGCCCCCCAAGGTAACCTTTCCATGTCCTCTTACGACGACCCTAAAAGCCGCCGAATCCGGATCGGTGGGGAAACTCGCATCGGCCCGCAGGTCGATGAAACAATCAACTGCAGATCTGTGTTTGTTGAGGCTGGGAAGCATGGCATACATCCGGCCAATTTCTTTTGTGGCGACGTCCCGGTTAAACGCGACGTAATCCCCATACTTTCCGGCGTCCTTCCAGTAGGCCCCTTCTCCGATGTTGACCACGTGAATGGGATGTTTGTTAAACGTTATTTTTCGGTTATATTTGTAGACTGTTCCACCCTTGATAAAGGCTTGAACCAAATCATAAAGCAACAAAATGTGCTCCCTGTGGTCGGTTGTATTTGGTTGGATATCGCCGGTGGTTGTCTTTCTTAGGCTGCCGGGAACAAACTTCAAATAATCTTCCCCCATTAAGACTTGCCTATCCAGAACAGCGAGATTCCCGAAAAGATCAAATAGCCGGGGAGCATACAGTTCCCTAATCCGCCATGATTTGTTCTTCCAGCGAATCTGAAAATTGGCCAGGTTCATCCGATCCGTGTAAGCGGAATGTGTCCAAGCGCTCCGGAACATATTGGCCATTAGAACAGCGCCCGCCCGTTGGGCGGCCATTATTACATCCTCAGGGTTGATTTGACCGGCTTTATACATATCCACCCACTTCTCAATAAATTTGACCAGCTTTCCACTCTTGGGATCGGCGCGCATGACTCCGAGTTCCCCCACACCTTGCAGGGCCTTCATCACCTCCCCCAGGTCTTCACCCAATGCCTCCCTCACCAATTCCCTCTGGTGATCGGTCAATTTACTTTCCCCGTCCCAATCTATTCGGCTCAAATTCTTTTCCTGCTGAGGATTCAAAATCCTTTTTGGATAGCCAAAGAACAAAACCTCCGCTTCCTTGGTTTCATCATGCCGGTTTAATTCACTCAACGGGATTTCTCCTGATTTGGGATCTTCCATAATGGTTGCCTGGTCACTTCCCCCTTCCAGATACCATCCCTTCCCCTGATGTGGCAGTTGGGCAGCGCACACCGCCAAATCCAGTAATTGGTAAGAAATAAAAATCTGGTTGAAAGCCGGAATAAGTCCCTGATGGGCAGCTCCCACTGATACGGCCCTCATCCGGGTTTTGTCGCCCACATCGGTCACAAAAATAACCGCCCCCGGGTCATCCGGATTGAAAAGCGAAGCGATATGTGAATTTTGTTCCATTAGAAAATTGGAATGAACAATTCCCGCCGTATCGGATTGATGCTCATTCTCCGGGGTTAGCCCCACAATTACGGGTTCCACATTTCCCCCCGTCATTTGGTGAAGATAATAATCTACATATTGTTGATAAGTGGTTTTTGTTTCCGTCCCCTTATGCAATCGGACCCCGATGGGAAAATATTGAATCCAATCCTTTAATTTCCCCTCGCGGATGAGTTTCACAATGACATCTCGAAGTAAAAGCTGTTCCAATTTGTCGCGCACCCGAATGGCACGGGGACGCTTTCCTCCGCTCAACAAAGCCTTCTCAAACTCTCCCGCCAAACCCGGATTTTTCCCGGTCACTCTTTGGGACCCAAATAGGAGCGGCGGACCCATTGGAGCGAGGCCCAGCCGGTCCATAACGCGGTTCCAGGGAGCGTGAGCGGGAATTGTGAGGGCGGCGCCAACAAACAAGGCCAGCACATGGGAGACAAAACCATTGGCGACCGGTAGATTGGCGAAAATTAACAGGGGAGGGCCATAGGCCAGCAAAAAGAAAATGAGCGCGGTGCCGATAATCCGGGGAAGAACACTCTTCAAAAAGTATTTGCCGAGGCCTTGGATTAAACTTCCCGCAATCTGGCCAAGACCGGCTTTCTTAATTCCCAACAATTGATAAGCGTCAGCAAGTGGAACGGAAATTTGGCGAGGAGGTTCGGAGGGGTTTTGAGAGAGGGCCACGAAGGTTACGACGGGATTGGGTCCGCCGCGCAAGCCGCCGGCTTTGGCAAAAAAGCGCGCCCACTCCGCAGACCGGCCGATTCTCTCCAGGAATGGAGGGAGATACACGGTGGCATCGTCCAAAACGTGCAAGGCAAAGGTCGTGACCGCCGTGGCGATGGCTGTGGCTTTAAATGCGGCGAAGCCCGCCTGCGGTGAAACCCATCCCGTGCCCAGATAATAAAAAAGGCCCAAATAGAGTAGGGAAAGGGCAAAAATCAGAATCCCTTCGAAAAGAGCGGCCCCGAGAAAAGACTTCTGATATCTCCTCAAGCCCTCCTCCCCTCTGAATCGCGGCACGAAGGTTTGAATAAAGTCATACAAACTTTTAAGGGTTAAAACGGAAGAAAAGGAGGGTTCCCTCGCTCTGCGGCCCATAAGCTGATTTAGGAGAGTGCCGAGATGAACCACATTCGGCCTGCGAGTGGCTAATCCATACAAACCCAAATACTCTCCCACCGTATGTTCCCACGAGGAATCGTATTCCATCCCGTTTCCAACCAATCTCCACCATTTGCCGTTATCGGGGAGATTTCGCTCCCTATAAATTTTAATGGCCTTTTTGGTGGCGTTCGCCAAGGCCTCTTTGGCCGCTGCCAGTTTCCTCCCCCAAGTTACGTTGATGTCATCCTTTTCTCTCACCAAACTCGACGGCGACACCTCCAGCACAAATCCGGTGGCATGCTTGTATCCCGCGCTTTCGTCCGTCACCGATTGAAAAAGCCCGCCCACCGGAGTCACGATGGGGACTGTTCCCAGCCGCATGGCCATTAACTGGTTCAAACCGCAGGGTTCCTTGAGAGACGGCATCCAAAGCATATCCAACCCCGCGTACATTTGGTCCGCCAATTTTTCATCATAAGCGAGGATGATTCGCAACCGCCCGGCGAAAGCAGGATTTCCTGCCAGGGCCTCGAGCTGTTTATGCCACTTTTCATCCCCCGTTCCCAAAAAGACAATTTGGGCATCGGGGTTTTCCCATAAGATTTTTGAGATGGCATCGACCATGAGCTCAATGCCCTTCTCATCAACCAACCGGCCGATGAAACCAATCAAGGGAGCATCCGGATTCAAAGGGAGGGTCAAATTTTTCTGAAGGGATTCTTTATTTTTGGGTTTACCCTCCTTCACGGTTTCCGAATTGAAATTAAAAATTCCTTCCATTTCTTCCGGATCCCAGCGGTCTCCGATGCCGTTCAAAATCCCCGAAAAATGATCCAGCCGTTTCATTTGATCGGAGAAAAACCGGCGAGACTGTTCGTCTCCCAAAAGCTCGGCCAATTCTACGGCGTGATTTTCGCTGACCGTATTGGCGATTCGGGACGTTTGGATTCCCCAAATCAGGTAATTGAGCTGGCCGTGGAATTCACCGCTCAAATGGTTGCCGGGCACAAAATAAGGATCCCAGGGCAACCCCGTTAAGCGGAAGAGGCCCTCGGAGAGGTTCCGTATTTTCGGCGCATTAAAATACACCATCTCCTGAGGGAAAAGCCCGTCATAAAGCTCGTTGTGGACGGTATAATTGGTGGCCGTATCGGCGTAAAATCTTTTGAGCCGTTGGAAAGTTTCTGCATCCCACCCCTTCATATGTTCATAACCACGGAAGGTTTTATATCCGACGAGATCTTCCAGGGATGCGTTCTGAACAAAATTGATAAGGGCCATGAGAATTCCGGTTTGCCAGTCGTTGCCATGAAACATCATGGGTTCCCATTCCCCGTTCTCCTTCCTGGCCCGGATTTCTCCCAGCTCCCCCAGTTCCATGAGGACGAATAGAAGTGCCTTGGAATAAAAAAGAAACCTCTCCCGGACAAGATATTCCGCATACAACTCCGGGCTCACATCCGCGGGAACCTTGGAAGGGTCAAGATCTTTCGCCGGCAGATAGGGATTGGGCCGGCCGTTCGGATCAGAACCCAAATTTTCTTCGAAACGGTGGTTGCGAATAAAATAAATCGGCGGGCCGTTGGGCTGGGTCTCCTGCCAGACGTCCACCCATTCAACGGCTTTTTCACCGAGGGGAACCCTGACCCTCAAAGGCTTCCCGTCTTTTCCCAAAACAGGTCTCGCCTGGGGGTGATTGTCGAAAATAAATTTATATCCGGGCATGAACATGCTGGAGTTATGACCTAGTTGCCACTCCGCTTCCGGAAGGTCCCGCGACACATCCCCCATCCCGCCCGTTTTATAGAGGGGTATGCCTTTGCTGCCCCTCAACTCAGAGGAAAGGACGGCCACGTCCCAAAGCTTCGCTTCCTGGATGGACTGCTTGGTCCGACCATCCATAAATTTCAATACCTGGGCTGTCCCATCCTCTCCAATTAACTTGCTCAGTTCCATTAAAATGGCTTTGGCTTTGGAAGGTACGACATCGGGAGTTGAGAGAATCCAGGCCGCCACCCTCGGTTCCATTTCCTGAAAATCTTTGGCCAAAGCGACCTGGGAAAATTGTTTCAGGTGTTTCCAGATTTTCCGGTGGAAAACGATTTTGGATTCCTGCGGCAGGAGGCGGACTCCTTTTTCAACCCAGGTTCCGTTTGCCTTTATTTTGTCCCAAATTTCAGAGGGCCTCTCTTTTAAAAGATCCAAGACATCCTTCGAGACTAAATCTTCGGGGCGAAAAACATCGCGGAAAGGTTCCAATAACCCCCTAATGGCCTCGGTTAATTTTCTATAGGCCTCCTCGCCATTCACCACTGATCCAACTAAAACGATTCCAACGGAATATCCAATTTTGGAGAGGTTCCCGGAATTGAGCCAATGAATGACGGCGAGTGGGGTTTCCGGAGGGACCATCAAAATGACTGCCAAGACGGAAATTAAGGCCAAACCGATAAAGGCAAGGATTCCCGCGGTCGTTCGGGAAACTCGCCAGCCGACATCTCCGACTCCGGCAACTCCCGTAATCCGTCGGGAGGGATCGCTGACTGGAAGGCCGGGGCCGATTTCAATTTCCGTTTTTCCGAATCCAAGGATGGCCCGGTTCCCTTTGATTCCTTTCAAGGCGGCGTAACCCAAAGAAGCCGCCGCGATGGCCGAGGCCGCCAGATGAAATGGGACGTTCATTTTGACGGCGAAGGCCCCCAGCAATACCACAAAAACCGGAAGGGCGACGCATTTGATGCCGGCGAAAGGCCGGGCGCCCATGAGCCGGTCGGCGGAAGCCAGGGTCAGTTTCTCACCGTAAAAAAGTTTGGCGAGTGGAGTCTTCTCGCGCACGAAAACATCCAGATAATCTCCGCCTCCGGAAGATTCGGCGAGAGAAAATTTGGGGGAAAGGACGACATATGACAATTTACTTCGCTCGAAAGCCCTGACGGCGCCGGGCGTGTGAAATCCGCCGGCCACAAAAACCGCCACCGGCGATTTTTCCTTTTTCAGGGCGCCGAGGAGGTTTGAGGTCATCGCCTCGTCCCGTTTGCCGGCGGTCGAGTAAAATTCTTCAAATGGAAATAGGGAAGAGGCGTTCCTCGTTCCTGGTTCCTGGTTCCTAGAATTGGAAGGATTATTTCGAGGAACTAGGAACAAGGAACTAGGAACAGTGTTTTTGTACTCCCCCCACTCTTCCGGCGTCAGCTCGAAATTAACGATCTTTTTCGCAAGGTATAGTTGCCGGCTCTCAGCGAAGAAATCCCTCTCTCCCTGGTTCCGGGCCCACTGATTGATCGCGGACTGGGTCAGGGACCGGATCTCGGAAAAAACCGCCTCCTGGGAAATGGAATCAGCCAGGTTCAGGTACTCGAGATATGAGGACAAATGGGGGTATTTTTCGAGCTTGATCCCCGCCCCCTCGATGATTCGGACGAACTCCTTGTAATAGGTGAAGGCCTCCACCTCGCCGGCCTGATAGGAGAGGCTCAACTTGATGAGCGGCTTTAAATCCCCTTGATTGGAAGCGGCCAGTTTCCCCAAGAGCCGCTCTCTTTCCCTTCCCGCCAAAGGAGGATCCAGATCTTTTTCAATTTTCACCGCCTCAAGCAGTTTTTTCAAATTGGGATAAGGCGCAAGCCCGGTCAGTTCGGAAAGCAAGCCGACATGCTCATAGATCGACTTCGTCCTGTCCTGAAAAGCCGACTCGCTCTTGTACAGCTCTGCGAGTTCCGGCGGAAGAATTGATTCGCCTAGAGCCTTAAGCTTGAAGGAGGCAATTTCAATTTGTCTGGCCAACTCCGCTTTGAGAGGCGCCGCCTTTTTATAGGCATTCACATTTTCCAGATAAAGCGAGGGCTCATCCACCCCCATCACTTGGGGAAGAGGAGTTTTGGCGGTCAGGCCAAACCAGGACACCGCCGACACAAGATTTTCTTTTAGAAGGTAATCGCCGATATTCTGAAGGGCGCCCTCATCGGGAAACACCCGGAAGGGGGAAAATTCAAACGCCCCTTTGGCCGCTTCCACTCCCACCACAAAGTCGTGAGAAGAACTTTGCGTGGCCCCGTGAACCCAATTCAACGCGGCGCCGATATTTTTTTGCGCGGCGGTATTTTGATGGACATCCTGAAAAAGGAGGACGACGGGAAAATCGTTCGAATTTAAATGCACGTCCCGCACGGACATGAATGGGGAAAGACCCCTCAAGAGGGAATGGACAAAAGGTTGGAATTTTTGAAGGTCGGATGGAAATTGGAGATTTTTCCTGAAGACTGATGGTTCGGGGAACGATTCTTTCCGGCTTTCTAAAATACGCGCCTTTCTTAACTGCCAAAAATCATCGGCGGAGGGAACAGGTGAGACAGGAAGCCGGCTCTGGGCGTATAAACTTTGGACCAAAGCCGGTGAAATGATGACTTGCGTGAATAGAAAAATTAAGGAGAGAAGGAAACTCCCGAGTTTGCGAATCAACGAACGCCTCCCTAAACTTTCGTCCTTAAGTAATAGTTTAGAAAGACGGTCTTAAGTTCTCCTTAACAAGTCGTAAACTTTTTGTAACAAAAACTCACCCGTCATTCCCGTCGGAATCGTCATTCCTGCTTTCGCAGGAATGACGGTATATTGCGATGCCGCCTCAAACTCCCATTAGGGGTGGAAATTAACCGGGGCCGGGGAAGGGATTAATCCGGTGAAAAGCCTCAAGGGGAGGACAAAAGAGTCTTTTTTAAAGCAAAAAACGTGGGGCAATCGGGTTCGGAAGGAACCAGTCGGATCAAAAATTCCTTTTCTAAAATCCCCATTATTCGATCTTTATTGACAAAACGAAAATGCAATTCGCCAACCATCCGGTCAATATTCTTTAAAAATTGGCAACCTTCAAAAATCTCCCCTTCCGATCCCTCCACATCTATTTTCAGGAGATCAATGTGGTCTAATTTATGGGCTTTGACAAATTCATCGAGAGGAATCGTGTCAATTGTTTCAAAAGAACAATTTTCTTCTAGGAGAGAATTTTTTCCTCCGGCGTCGAATATATACAACTTCCTTTTTTCTCTCCGTGAAGAGAGCCCTACCTGAAATATTTTGACGTTGGACAATTCGATGGTATTCCGTCTTAAAAATTCGAAGTTCTTGGAAGCGGGTTCGAAGGCGAAAATCTTTGCTTCCGGAAATAAAGAGGCATAATACGCTGAGGCCAATCCGAACTGGGCCCCCACATCAAAAATAATCTGAGGGGGCCCCGGGAATTGGACTTCATAGTCCCGCCGTACAAAAATTTCAAAAAGGACCTGGGAGAAGGACAAATCATCGGGGATTTCAAGCCTCAACACCTTCCCGTTGAAGACAATTTCAATTTTTGAAGGCCGCCGCACCATTCCCGAAAGAAAAGGGAAATAAAGCAAAACTTTCCACCGCAAAAATAAATAGATTAATTTCAACTTTTCATTCAAGCCGTTTCCCATTTGAAAACCGGATATAAAAAATGAGGCAAGCTTTTTTCCTTTAGCGGTAATTTTCCTTATAGCCCCGCTCGGCCATGGACGACCACTTGATTCAAGGGGTTTTCTGGCCACGACAAAAATGGAATCGTTTAAAGTGTTTAAAATGGGTATCCTTTGAAACCAGGTTCGAATTCGCTTGAAAGGACCTCGATACGCCCTGATTTCTATTTTCTCAACCTCAAACCCCGCACTTAAAAGGAGGGCCTTCATTTCCGCCAGGGAAAAAGATGTGTGATAAAAATTGAAGTTGCTATGCCAGGCGATTAAATCTCTATCCGGTAAAAGACAGGGAATCCGCGTCCCCAAGAATGAAAATATAACAACGAAAGGATTAAAAATTTCCCAGCTTCTCCTGGCCCGCGACCGATTGGGAGTGACCAAAAGCATTTGTCCCCCGGGCTTTAAAATCCGCCAATTTTCCTTGAGGAATTGAAAAGGATCGTGGACATGTTCAACGATATCGGTACAACTCGCATGGTCAAAACTCCCTGATTTGAAGGGGAGGCGCAACGCTTCGGCGATGCAACCGGGGGCTCCGAAAATTTCCATGAATTGTCCTAAGGAAACCGCCGAAATATCCAAACCATAAATTTGAGAACCACGCTTCTGATACTCCCCGGCCACATCCCGATCAGCTTCCCCGCCGCAACCGACAAATAAAACTTTTTTTCCATCCAGGTCTAGCCCGTTCAAAATTTGATTAATCGTTGAGGAACGGTCCTCGGCCACTTCTTCGCCATCCTCCCTTTGAATCCCCTCCAGATGATCCGTAATGTCTTTTTCATGTAAGGTATTTTTTTGAAGGAATTGGAACAATTGTCCGATCCCCAATCTGTATTGGCTTTTTAAAATAAGCCGGATAAAAAGGAAATCCATCAAAAACCCGGTAATTCCAACGGAAAAAGAAAACAAAGCCCACCGTCCAGCCAAAAAGGAGGCTCCTAAGAACCCCCAAAAAATAAACCTTCCTAAGGAGAGGACCTTACGATGACGGATTAAAAATGATTCACGCGGATTAAATAATTTCCTGTCAAAAGAATCCTTTATTCCCTCATTTTGAACCATCTGCTTTATTCTCATCTCCGAAAGGAAATATTCCTTGAAAAGTCTTGCTTCTCCTTCTTTATCGGGATCCCAACGCACGAAAAAGTCGGGAACCTCTCCCTTAAACCCGAAAGATTTCCCGCAGACGCGACATTTCATAAACGTCTCTTCCAACTTCAAATCTCCCCGGCACACCGGGCAGCAAATCAAATCGCTGGAAATTAATCTCTCCTTCACGATATTCATTAATAGGCCCCGCGCCGCCACAACACCGCCGGCAAAGTTTTCAAAAGAATCCAACAATCCAACCAAAGGCTAAAATCCTTAACATACAGCAAATCCAGCCTCATAAGAGTTTCAAAAGGAAGGTCGTTCCGGCCGCTTACCTGCCACAAACCCGTCATTCCGGGAAGCAGCCGGTGACGCTCGCGCAGCCAGAATTCATATCTCCATTGGCCGACAGGCCCCCGGCTAAAGACTTCCACACTAAAAGGCCTGGGACCCACGAGGCTCATCTCCCCCTTTAAGACATTGATTAATTGCGGCAATTCATCAACGCTGAATTTCCTTAGCCACCGGCCCATCCTTGTAATCCGAGGGTCCTGGCGCAGCTTAAAAATTATTCCGTCAACTTCGTTCGAACTGAAAAGTGTCTGCCTTCTCTGGTGGGCATCCGGAACCATGGTTCGAAACTTATACATTTCGAATGGCGTCTCGTCTTTTCCCTTTCGGCGCTGCTTATAAATTGGGTTCCCGGGTGACTCCACCGCGATAAGGAAAGCCACTAAGCCAAATAACGGCGCCAGAAATATCAGGAGAACTAATGAGAAAAACACGTCAAACCCTCTTTTGATGCCCAGGGAAAAATTCCGATAAAAAGTGTCCGAACCAAGAGGAGGGAGAATGTCAACCCCAATTTTAAAACCCTGGGTCTTCGGCCACTCAAAAATCACATCATCGCGCAGTTTTCCGGTCTCCATTTTTTAATTCCGTAACGAAGAATTTTTCAACGAAAACCCATCCGGAGGGACGGCTTCCCGCTGCGGGGGGGTCCATGTTTCAAATTTCTTAAAAAGTAAAAACCATGAAACAAGGGCCGCCGAATTCATTGCCGAAAAATAAAAGGGAATTGAAGTAAAAATTGATTTTTTGCGGAATAACTTTAATATCCAGCCCAACATTGCAGCGCAGTAGAACCCGCTTTGAAGATAAAATAAAATCCGAATCCACAAAACGGAACTCATGGCGCTCGAAAGAAATAACGATATCAGAAAGAAGGGAACCAACCAGCGGCAGAATCGATGAGAAAAATTTTGAAAGAAAAAAACGGGATGTGAAATCGGGTTCAATAAATTCCCAAAAGCAAAAAAGCCCACAATCCCGCGAACGATGACCCGAATCTTGCGGAAGAACTCAACCCGCATGTTAATAGCCGGAGACTCGAAAAAAACGGCCTCGGGATCATAGACATTAATGAAGCCCTTCTCAAAAACACGGCAGCAAATGGCGTAATCCTCCGGTAAATGATCGGGAAAATTAAGATCAAAAATCTCCTTTCTAATTGCGTAAAAGGCCCCATCAATCCCCACACAGCTTGCCCCGGTTTGACTTCCCAAACTTCGCAGTTTGGCCTCATAGCGCCAATATAGGGCATCCCCTTGAGAAACGGATGTCAGGGCTTTAATCAGGACTTTAGATCCCACCACAGAGCCGATCCGGGGATTGGAAAAATGGCGCACCAGATTTTTAATCGATTCCGGAGGAATAATCACATTCGCATCCATCAGGACGAGAATCTCACCGTCCGCCAAATGAAAATGATTTCTCAGTGCCGCATTTTTGCCTTGTTGATTGGGAATTGAAACAAGCGTCACTCTTTGGGGGTCAAAGGAGCGCACGATTTCGTCGGTCCGGTCCGTAGATTTATCCGACATTACCCAGATCCTAAAAAGTTCCTGAGGGTAACTAGAATTTAAAACGGCTTGAAGCGTCGAACCGATAAAACTTTCTTCGTTATGCGCCGCCATCAATACTGCCACCCTGGGCCATTGAGTCAAAGCGGGGGTCCTCCTTTTCTTTAAGCGCGCCCATATCCACAGGATGAGGGGGTAGCCCCCGTAGGCGTAAAAAATAAAAAGCAAGCTCAGGAGGAACGCAGTTTCCATCACACCCGTCCCGCCTTCAGCACCTGGTCATGCCATTGGACCAAACAAATGAGATTCCACAGCTGCCGACTAAAACTCGATTTTCCCTGAATATGAAGGGTAAGCAGATCTTGAACATATTGGGGACGGATGAATCCTAAAGGTTCCAGCCTTTCCGGACTTAACGTTTCAAGTAAATATCCTTTCAAGGGTCCCCTAAACCACATTGATAAAGGAACAGCAAATCCCTTCTTTTTCATTCTTAAAACACATTCCGGAAGCCGGCCCCGCATTAATTTTCTTAACGAAACCTTGGTTTGAAAGCCATTCACGCGCAGTTTGGCCGGGAGCCGAAGAGAGGTCGTCACCACCCCCAAATCCAAAAAGGGAACCCTCACTTCGAGCGAATGAGCCATACTCATCCTGTCCACCTTGGCCAAATTGTTATCCGTAAGATACGTTTTGATATCAAGAAGCTGGTATTTGGTGAGATTTTCAAACTTATCCCCCTCAAAAAAGGAAGCCCACTTTTCGAAAACCGGCCGTTCATTATGCCCCTTGAGTTCCGCCAAAAACTCTTGATCGTAGAGGTTCCGTCTCTGCGATGAATCAAAAATTGTCCGCCACATCGCATGGCTCTCCAGGGGAGGCAAATGAACTCCCAATAGGAATTTGGGGATTTTGTAATCGGGGCCGGCGTGTTTCAAAGTCACCGGAATTTGGGAGGCCATTCGCAGGAGACCCCGCCGGGCAAACTCAGGAATGAATTTTCCCTTCTCGGCTAAAAGAGAGGCCAGATATGTTTCATATCCTCCCAGGATTTCATCCCCCCCGTCTCCCGAAAGAGCCACGGTGACTTTCTGCCGGGCCAGGCCGGAAACCAGGTAGGTTGGGATTTGAGACGCATCGGCAAACGGTTCGCCAAAATATTGGCTCAATTGAGGGATCAATTTTATATCCTCATGCCTCCCCCAAATCTCATGGTGATTCGTTCCCAAAATCTCCGACACCGCCCGGGCGTTCTCTCCTTCATCAAAGAATTCCTCCCTAAATCGAACCGAAAAAGTTTGTATGGGATGATTCGTGTGCCGGGCCATATAATAAACGATGGTGCTTGAATCAAGCCCGCCGCTCAAGAAAGCGCCCAGAGGCACATCACTGCGCATCATTTTCTTTACCGCCGAGGAAATAGCGTCATCCAACTCTTCCAGGGAAGAGGGAGTGTCCACTGAGTTGAGCTGGGATTCCAAATCCCAATATGGAACCTCCTTCACGGAGTTCCCTTGAACCAACAAATAACAACCTGGAGATATTTTCTTGGCTTCCTGAAAAATGGAAAAAGGATGGGGAATATACGAGAGAGTGAGATATTTATCGATTCCAATCGGATCTAAGGTCCGGGACCATCCCGGGAAGGAGAAAAGAGCTTGCAGCTCCGAGGCGAAGGCAAAACGTCCGTCGGCATTAGGGGTGGTATAGAACAGGGGCTTAATCCCAAAACGATCCCGAGCGACGATCAGGCGTTCAAGTTTGGAGTCCCACAAGGCAAAGGCAAACATGCCGTCAAAATGGTCAAAACATTGTAAACCGTACTCCTCGTACAGATGGACGAGAACTTCCGTATCCGCCTGGGTTTTGAATACATGTCCTTTATTCTCGAGTTTTTCCCGTATGGCCTCAAAATTATAAATTTCCCCATTGTAAACGGCGTGAACGGTACCGTCTTCGTTGGAAATAGGCTGTGTCCCTGCCTTCAAATCCATTACCTTGAGGCGGCGCATTCCGAAGGAAACACGGGAGGCCCAAAAATAGCCGTCTTCATCGGGCCCCCGATGAAAAAGGGTCCGAGTCATATTTTCAACCACCCCCATCCAACCTGAGGAAGAATCATGATGGGGGTGATAAATACCGCTAATTCCGCACATGGATCCCCCTAATCCCCTTGTTCCTGGCCGGGGATAAAATTTTCGGGGCCATCGCCATAATGTTTAGTAGGCCACCAATTCTTGGAGCCCACCAGAAAAATGCTTTCCGCAAGCGCCATTCCCCGGACTCCCAAATATCGCAAAAAAACCAACAGGCGGCGAAAGGTGATTTTTTCCTTCAACACAGCAAAAGCCGCAATGAAATAGGCAAAATCCAAAATCCATAAAACAAAAAATAAAAAGAACCAGATTGTAACAGCGGGATTAAGGAGGGCCCAGAAGCCCATGGCCGCGGAAGTCAGAGTTAAAACCAACAGGAGATTGGAAAATGAAGGCCCCAAAAGAACGACAAATAGAAGGTCCGCCGCCCGCCATGGAGCGGAAAAGATCGCCAGGAAAAGACGGTGGAAATACTGGGGCGCCATGCGCAGAGAATTGCACGTCCAACGCCTTCTCTGTCGTCGGATCGACCGAAAATCTTCGGGGACTTCACTCCAAACGACCAGATCCGGGACATAAACCATGGAAATCCCCTTCAGAAATGCCCGCAAGCTCAACTCCAAGTCGTCTGCCGTTTGTCCCGTATCAATTTTCCAATCCAAACGGCTGAGACTCCCATAAGAAATACAGATTCCATGGCTCCCGATTAAAAGAGGCGGCAAACCCAAATGTGATCGTCCAATCTGGTGCACCTTCAAAAGGCCCAAAATAATATCTCCCACCCATTTCAAGCCGCTTTCCGAAGCATTTTTAGCGCGGGAAGATCCCTGGATTATGGAATCTCCACGTAACAATCGATGGGCCGCCGTCAAAAGAAACCGGGAATCGAACCGGGCGTCGATGTCCAAAAGAACCAACCCGTCGAATTTGCCGTCCTGCAGCTTTTTCTCCAATAGATCGTTTAAGGCAAACCCCTTCCCCAGCTTTTGGGGATTATTCCTTTCGTACACTTCCACTCCCAGGGATCGAGCCACATCAAGAGAGCGATCCGAGCAATTATCGATGAGGGCAATGAATCGGTATCGGGAGGAAGGGTACTCTTGAGCCCGAAGGCAGCCAACCAAACCAGGCAAACTTTCCGCCCCATTGTGACAGGATGCCACGACGACCAACAGGGGGCAAGAATCCAAATCAGGACAGGGGAGCGGCTTCATACCCGCACGGTTTTTTCTAATCCCAGCCAAAAGGGAGACCCAATAAGAAAAAAGATTAAAAGATAGATAAAAGAAAAAACAACCCAGGAGAACCTTTAGCACATTGGCCTCCCTAATTTCGGGGCGAATCCAAAGGCTAGATTTTTTTTAAACGATAGAAGCTGGTAAGATCCGATCGCCCGGGAATAAACAAATAGGACGGAAAAGGTGCCCAATAGTTTCGCCCAAGCGGCCCCGTAAACCCCTTGACTGGGCAATAAAATCACGTTAAAAAGGACCTCCACAAACAGCCCCGTACCCACTCCCCAAATCAAAATCTTAAAATCATTTCGGGCCAGTAAAAAAGCAAAAAATAACTGGGCAATAAAAATGGGGATGCAACACCACAACATAATCCGCAAATATTCCGATGTGGGAAGAAAATCCCTGCCCAAAATGAAAATAACGATCGGGGTCACCAAAAAGGATCCAACCAGAATTATTAACAAGGCAGCCAGAAAAAGACTTAAGAAGACATTTTTAAAAACCCGCTTAAGCTTTTCATCATTTTCACCTGAAGCCGAAAAAACAGGCAACACCACCCCGTAAACCGAAAAAGGAATCAGGCTGAGGAATTCCAGGATATGAACGGCTGTGCCATAAAACCCGGCAGAAAGGGTCCCAAAAATCCTGGCCACGATCATCACGTCGATTCGGTTAAATAAGACAAATCCAATAATGACAATGCTAAATCTACAGATTTGCGGAAAAATATCGTGAAAAAATTCCCTCCTCAGATTGACAAATCGAGGCAGCTTAACGGATCGGGCCACAACCAGACCAGCCAGAGCGACACTCACAATTCCATTAAAAAGGAAAATAAAACTCAAAACCTTTATTTTGGAGTGGACCGCCAAAGCGCCCAAAATTAAAAAGAACAGAGTTCCACGGGACACAATCAGCAACACAGACGACAAAATTACTTTTCTGAAACCTTTGAGCACCCAAATAAAAAAATCGGCCGTTCCCAACGACAACATGGCCAGAGTCAAAACGATGGAAAGGACGGCGACTTCCCGCGCCGGGAAAAACAAAAAGCTCAAAAGCGGTGCCGCCAAAAGCACGAAAATATTCATCCATATTCTCCAGGAAAAAATATTCTCGGCCCATTCATTCCATTCAAATTGGGACTGGGCAATGTTTTTGGCCGCCAATTGTCCCAGGCCGGAATCCGCGAGGATAAACATAATTTGAGCAAAGACCAGCGCCGTTAAGAATTTTCCAAACTCTACCGGCACTAATTTACGGGCCATTAAAAAACCGCAACCAAAAAATAAAATTTTAGCCATCCATTCAGAAACGACGAGGAAAAGTGAATCTCGGTGAAGAGTTTTTAACACGCCCTCACCCCCAAGGCCAAAAGCGGCCCGGCCAAGAGATTGAGAGAAAACCTGGTAAAAGTAAGTTGCGTATCAAAAAACCCCCATCCGATAAATCCCACGCATATGGCGAATGCGGCTACGCCCAAGGCTCTCTCTAATGTGTTTACGGGCAAACCGCGGGCCTTTTTCACTCCATTAAAAATAATGAGACCTATTCCCAGAAAGAAAAGGGGCGGTCCCAAGATCCCGAGCTCCGCAGCCATTTGAAGATAGAGGTTGTGAGCGTGACATGATTGGATCAAAACATCTCCCAGGGTATGGAACGAAACCATTTGATCCCGCCACTCGCCGGGATTTTCAAAAACGAAAAATCCAAAATCGGAAACATATCTTTCCGGAAGGTTTCCCGGTCCCACTCCCCACGCCTTATTTTTTTCAATGAGTTCTTTAACATTCGTCCACACTTGTCCCCGCGAAGAAATCCCCGTCTCCCATCTGGTGACTTTCCTCAAGTAATCATTGAAGGGTTGAGAAAACAGAAATGCCGAAAGAACCACGAAAACGAGAATCCCTCCTCCCGCGGCGAGCCATCGGTACCCCCGGTGGACGCCCAGCACCAGCAAACTAACGGCCAATCCGAAAATACTCGCCCTGGAATTGGTCACGTAGATTCCGATGAACATCAATCCTATGAATATAATGAAACCAACGCGCTTCCATCCCTTAAAAACCGGGAGAGGAAGCAAAGCAACCGCCAAGGGAATAAGAAATAAAAAATAAGTCCCCAGCTGATTGGGATGAAGAAAAGTACCGGCCACACGATAAAGAACCTGTTGAGTCGATGTGTCAAATTGAAGATAGGAGACTTCCCGGGGAGCCATTAGAAACTTCCAAAGAAATGGAAACAGGTGAAAGGAGGCCATCACAAACTGAAGAAGACTAATGAAAGTAATAACCCCCGCAACAAGGAAAGTTACGACCAAAATTTTCCGGCCCATGTTCTCCGCCTCAAAATAGGCGATGATGAAAAGGCCCACCCCCGCGACCGAACCGCATATGTATTTCGACGCGGCCAACCCATCGAAAGCATTTATTAAGGACAGAGCAAGAAGGGAAAACCAGAGAAACAAAAAAACGCGCAACCAGTTGGGGAGGGAAATCCCGCCGGAAATATGCGGGCGCCTTAAACACCAAACCACGCAATAGACAAAAGTGAAAAGGGTTTTTGTTTGAGCAATGAACTCAGGGGAAACAAGGTCGCTTCTTGGAGAACGAACGAAGGGAGCAAAACCAATCAAAATGAGCAACATCCATTGGGGTTTCCACCAAGAAAGAACCGCCACGATACCCACCAAAATGCCAATCCACACAGAACCCATGACCCAAGCGGCAATTATCCCCAACGGTAGAAGGAACGAAATAAAAAGAAGGCCCAACCGCGGGAAAACCGCCATGATTCAACTCCTTAGCCAAGAGGGTAAAGGATCACACGCCCGATTTAAAATGTAAAACACCTTCTGATACGAAAACCTTTTCAATTGCTGCTCCACAATTCCGAGCAGCTTTCGCGAGGTTCGACCGGCGGAAACCACTATTCCCGTAATATCCACATCGGCCACAAAATTACTTCCCATTAACGACCCCGGGGCCAGATCCACGTCCAGAAAAATAGCATTGTATGACTCCTTCAGTTTTCTGATCTGCGCCTCCAAATGGACTTCCGGAGCAAGGCTGACAACCGCAAAGTCTTCCTTTGATGCGCCGGCCAGGGAAAGAAAAGGCCCCGCTGCCGTTCCCACCTTCGGGGGAGAAACGTTCAAAATGCAGGTTTTTGCATTAAATGAACGGGCGACCCGAGCCAAGGCCTCACAAAGCGTGGTTTTTCCATCTCCCACTGCCGGGCTGGCCACTTGTACGACAAGCGAATTTTTCAAACGGAAGGTCTCAGCCATCGCTTCAATGAGGGGCCCCAATGACCCTTTTAATTCTTCAAAGGAAGGCCTGGGACCGGACAGCTTGGGAATAATAGCCACCGTGGGAGACGGGATTTCATGGAAAATATCTCCAGCTCTATTTACCACCGGAATTTGCCATTCGCAAATAAAGATAAGGAAGAGGGCCATGAGAACACTAACTGAGAAAGCCAGGGCCCAATAAAGAGACCGTGGCTGAATGGGTTTGGTCGAAACGGACGGCTCGGCAACAATACCGATTCTCTGCAGGGCTTTTTCATCCACTCGGCGCTCGGCCTCTTCCAATTCCCGGGTCAGGTAGTCGTATAATTTCTCCTTGGAACTTATTTCCGTCTCCACAGAGGATTCCGCGATTGAACCCGAAAGCCGCAGGGACTGGTTTAATTTGTAACGATGGGAATCGGCCCTTTGCCTAACCAAATTTTCCTTTACTTTTTCCATCCGTGTCCTTAAAAGAACGATAATTTTTTCAGCCTGCTGGCGCGCCTGCTCTTTGTCCCAATCGGTAAATAATTCGGTTAAGGAAATAACCCCCTTTCTGGCTTCAAGGGGAGAATTGTCCTTGACTCGTATTACAATCATGTCCGTAAAATTCACGGGTTTAACGGTAAGCGAAGATTCCAGTTTCTTCAATTCCTTTTCCTTCTCCTTTTCGTCCGCCAGGGAAATTCCCAAACCCGCCAGCCATTTCTCCATCATGAACCGGCTCTTTAAAAGGGAGATATTCCTCTGAGTTTCAGAAGTGAGGCGGGTGAGGTCAAACTCCCTGTCCAGGGGTTCCACGGAAATCATCACGGGCTTCCGTTCAATGGTGATCTGGGCTTCATATTTCAGCGGAATCAAAATCGCCACAATTCCACCGAGGATGAAAATCACCGCGAAAGTAACCAGCCCAACTTTCTTCCATCGAAAGAGAATTCTCAGAAGTCCGGTTAATGTCATGTTAAACCTCGCTTTTTTTCAATAAAACTAATCCGATGCAATTTTTACCGCGGCCGCTGTGGCAATAATCGTTAAAACTAGAAACCAAACGCTCATGTCCGCTGTCCATTTTTTGGGAACAATGACGGTATCAGACGGGTTCAACCAGATAAGAGACGGTCCTTCTTGTATCATTTTTCGCGCCGACAGGTTGAAAATTTGCGCCCGTTCATTTTGGCGGATGACCATCACTTTTTTTAGTTGTGCATAGGGCGTGGGCCCGCCCGCATAGGAAAGTCCTTCCATTAAAGTCATCGGCCTGTCAAAAATAAACCGCCCGGGATGGGCCACCTCTCCCCAAATAAAAAAGGGAACGCTATTGGGGCAAAGAAGGCTGACGGAAACCGAACGGCCCCGGGAAGGAAGCCTCAATTTCACCGCCACCAAATTCTCCACCTCCACCAAGGGAAGCCCCGCGACACGGACAGGATACTCCAGAGAGGGAATGGAAATATATCCATCCGGCCCAACGACAACCTGTAAACTTGAATAGACCGATTCCCCCACTATTTGAATGGGAAGAAAAAGTGAAATCTTGCTCAAGTCGCGCAAACTCCCCTGCAAGGAAATACTTATATTTAAAGAATCACCCGGACCCACTTTATATTCCTCCGCCGACTCCGCCCCAACGCTACACACTGCTAGACTAAGACATAAAAAAATCCCGAAAATTTTCCGGAGATATTTCATTCGCATTTTCCCTCCCCTGTCCAAAGCGATTTATACATGAAATAAACTTGGCGAAGCTGCCGGAGAAAAGGACTGTTTTTCCCGTCTCCCTGGCCGGCCATTCCTGTAATCTCGTTATTCCAGCCGGTTTCGCTCAAATTGGGAGCTTCCGGATCGCCGTTTTGCCACCAGTTATCCAAAAATTCATACACAAATCCGCCGATGGCGTTACCAGGCGCCTCCATTCCGGCGGCATGTTTCAACATATCGCAAAAAGCCGCCTGGTGGATTCGCGACTGATGGGTTTCATTTAAAATTCCTTTTCTAATCCGCGGATATCCCACCCCAAATTCCGTAAGGAGAACCGGCTTGTCGTAGATCCGGGACAAATCCTCCCATAATCCTCCAAATCCTTGGGAACGGTAGGAATTTAAACCAAAAATATCGACGTCGGGAGAAAACCTGGCATAGATTTTGATCAGCTGCGTTTCGCCGTTGGCTAAACACACCGGATGATTTGGATCCATTTTTTTAATTAATTTGGCCGCTTCATTCACGAACTTGGCCCAAGCTTCCGGCTTTTGGGCGGCGTTGGTGTGGGTAAGTTGAGAATAATTATTCTCGTTACCCAATATCCACATGAGAATAAAAGGTTCATCTTTGAACTCTCGAACCATATCCGCAACGCTGGCGAGCATTTCCTTTTTTTGAACGCGATCGGAATAATCTGTTCCAGCATTCCAATCCGCCCCTGAGCCAACGCAATAAGATCCCAATAAATCCCCCATGGCCACACGAATTCCATAAGTCCTAAACAAATCCCGCAGCAACTCCTTATTGGGCCCGTGGTTATAAAGGAGGCTGGCTGAAATTCCGGTATTTAACTCCTGAATTTCTTTTTTCGCGGAGGAGTGATGATAGACACGTATGACGTTGCATCCCATATCCTTTAGAAGTTGAAAATCGCCAACTTCCTTTTCATCTTTATCCTTAATATTGTTGCCGTTTTTATCCACCCAACTCTGATAGGGAGAATCCATTCGGCCGTCATGATCATCATCGACAATCATCCAGTCCCGCAAGGTCCCTTCACTGGAACTTTCACCCACTTTGGCGGGATAGTAACACATCCCTTGGACAAAAAAGGATCGCCCATCCACCAACAGTTTCCATCCGGCGGATGATTTTTCCGTACGAACCACGGAGGTCGATCCCGTCCCAGGAAATAAAAAGAGCCCCAACCCAATTAATAGCCCCAAATAACGAACTTGTCTCCGTCTAAACGCGCGCCCGAATTTCATCATGAAGACACTCCTAGGGCCGCCTGTGGAGACGCCCCGAAAACCTTGCTTTCCACCGGCTTAAAACCCACATACAAATCTTCCATTTTATTTATGGCATTCCTAAAACAAAGTTCTTCGCCAAACTCTTGCGCATAATTAAAAATTCCAACTTTGAATCCAACTTTTTCAAGCCGTTCCTTGTAGTCCCTTGCGTAAATTCGGACATGATCGCGCTGCCCGAATAGCCGTTCTCTATCCCTCGCGCGCACAACAGTCCAATCTTCAAATGTCGTTGTTAAAATTGAGGATATTGGCACCTGTAAAATTGCCCAGCTGCCCGGCTTTAAGACCCGAAACAGTTCCTGCATGGCTTTTTCATCTTGAGGGACGTGTTCCAAAACATGGTTGCAAATAACCGAATCGAACCAGTTGTTTTTAAAAAAGATATTGGTGATATCCATCCTTAGGTCAGCGATATCGGAATTAAGATCGGCACTGATATATTCGATATGAGCTGATTTTTTCAAATTCTTTTGGATATTTTTCTCAGGAGCCACATGCGGAATTCGATGAGGGGTTTTGAAGAGGTCGGTTTTTAATTGCAAATATCGAAAGACAAGCCGTTCTCGGTCATCGGCATAGCAGTAAGGACATTGCGCGTTTTCCCGGGCCACTCCGCCGATAATGTTTTTTTCAACCAAAACTGGGAATTTAAATCCAACCGGAAGAAATTTTCGGGATTTCTTTCCGCATAAAACGCAATGATATTTATCTCCCTTGTAAATTGGGAAGGTAAGTTTTGGATACCATTCTCCGCACTTTTGATAAACGAACGCGGGGAGAATTCTTTTAAAGAAACTCTTGGTGTAATAATTCATTGCGGGGATAGTGTCGTTCCACGGCCATTAAGTTAGCCTTAAGAATTTGTAAAAAATTTGTAACTTTCCCTCACCGGAGGTTCATCTGGGGAAAGGGAACTACTGCCAATAATTTTCAACAACAATAATTCCTTTATATGTGACCTGGGCGGCCCCCGTGGAGAAATTACCCTCGATGAACACGTAATCGGGCCCAGAACTGGGAAAATAATCGCTTCCCACAGGGCCCTGAACGCCATGGATGCCGTTCCCGTTCATGGTGGTGACCCAAGATTCACCCAAAACGAAAGGCGTTCCGTCCTGGAGATCCCCTATCTGTCCGTTTTCATTGAGGTCAATGGCGGGGGTGGCGGAATCCTTAAAGTAAAGCCATTGGAAAGAATCATTGCTTCCTTTGTCGTCGGGATCATGGGCCGGAGGGGCATCCGCAAAATTATCCTTGATGCTCCAGGCAATCGGTAGGGTAATTGAACTGGTGGGGCCCCCCGAAACCCACAAAAGCCCCGCGGGATTAGAATCCTTATTATTAGGCTTAGTCGGGGTGGGGTCCACAAATTTGGGAACGGCCGAGGCGTTGGTGTTGTCGGTATAAATCTGAACTCCCCAGCCATCGTTCGTAATGGGCTGATCGATTATTTCCAAATACTGGTTGGCGCGCACCCATTTATCCTGGGGCACCGTCACGGTCCAGCTCAACTGGGAAACCACGGCGTTGTCGGAGATATTTTTAATTTTGACCGTGTGCAGCGGATGGACGTTGAAGGGATTGAATTTATTTTCGACAAAAAGATACCACGCCATGGAACTTAAAGAAGGATCCGTGCTATTCATCAGCCATCCGCCGTAAGCGGTGCCGTTATTGGTGGCATAGGTGAGGCCCTGGGAAGTCGCATCAAGGGTATAAACCGCTTTTTTAAGCTCGTTCAAAATCCGGTCCCTCGCCGCGGTGTTTCCCAGAAAACCATAAGCTTGAGCCATTTGAGCGGTCCCTTCAATCCAAACCGCGTCCTTATCAGGGGGGGCCCCGTAAAAACTCCCGAAATCAACGCCGGTGATTGAATTGCCGTTCCAAAAAGACTGAGTATTGCCGAAATCAGTTTCCGCCAGAGGCAAAAGAGTCGCGAGAGACTGGGAAAAATCGGTTCCCAAAGCCAAAGGGGCCCAGGAATACGTGTCCAGGGCCTTGTCCGCGTTGGGCGTTCCATTTTCCACGCCAACGTAAAAGCGCTGTTGGGCGGAGTACCACGCCTTGGTTTTGAGCCAGTTCAGAACATTGTCAGCGGCGGTGTTGTAGGTACTATTGTTCCGAAGAATCGCGTAGGCTCGGAAGGCCGCGTAACAATCAAAGTTATGTTCCGTCGATTTGGTGGTAACGGGGACAGAAGCCGAAACGCCGAAGCCGACTCCGCCGTCGGTATCCTGGAAACTCTTGAGCCACGTGGCGAGCCCGTCAATCATCGTGTCATAAGCGTTGTCTCCCGTGGCTACGCGGTATTGGATCAAAGCGAGAAGCAATATCGCATTCGGGCCGCATACGCGGTCCGCGTCCCAAATGCCGAAGGTGTCGACCTGGTAATCGTTGGCATAACCGTCGCCGTTCGGCCTGATGGTTTTATAGGCGTCGAAGATTTTCTTCGCCAATGCCGCGTCCGGAACCCGGTTATAAGTAAAGGTCATGGCGGCGACCGCCTGATCGTAGGTGTGCGCGTGGGTGTCGTTGAAGGATCTCAGCAGCCCCGAGGGACGCTGTTTATTTTTGATCCCCTGGTAGACTTTGGCCTTGTCCGGAACCTCGCCCGAGTTGGAGAGCCACTGGACATAGTCGACGTCAAAAGTCTGGTTCGCAACCTCCCCAATCTGCTTTGAAACCGCTCCGATGGCAAAATAGGTTTTTACATGAGAAAAATCCATGGTTTCCCGGGCGGCGAAATCGGCCATGGAAATCAACACTTTCTGCCAGGTGTTGTTCAAAGGAATCCCCATCTCGCTCAGCCTGATTTTGGCCCGATTATTGTTGGCGGTAACATTATTGGAGCGGATGGAAACCTCCAGGTCGTGATTGGTCTTAACATAAAAACTCAGGTACCCGTCTTCGTAATACCTCATATAAGCTCCGGCAGCGTTGGGCTCTTCGATAAACCACAAGGCAAAGGAATCTTGCGCCCCTGGAGCGGAATCGTTCAAGGTGTAAATTGAATGGAAATATTTGGTCCCTTCGGGAGCCCCGCCGGATGTGGCGCTGGCATCCGCCGTTAAATAAGTATTGGTGTGAGTGGCGGGAGCCGTGGATATGCCGATATCTCCCCTCACACCGGTATCGGAATAAATATCCTTTTGGTAGGGAAAGTTAACGGCCTGAACATTCACAACTCCGGTGGCCGACAAACTTCCGACGGTCGCCCGGATGGTTCCCGAGACGGGAGAGTTGGAAGCTCTCAGGATGGTTGAAACTCCGCTCGCACTGGAAAGGGTTCCCAGGCTTCCCGACGGCATATCCCACGTCGGATAAATATCGACGGGATTTCCGCTCGCGTCCAAACCTCTCGCCGTGAAAACGCGGGCCCCTCCCAGTGGAATAGTCGCGGCGCCCGGGTTAATTTGAACGGTGGCCAGAGGTCCGATAACCTTGGTGTCCCAGCGAACATTATCGATGAAAAAGGTCCGGTCCGCGATTGTCCCGGCCAGCGCCCCTTCAATCGCGATATTGAAGAATACTTTGGTCCGGGAAAGGTCGGCCCAGGGGCGGGACTTCGCAAAATCGGCGATGGGAATCTGAACAGAATGCCACTGGTTGTCGAACGCCACCCCATAACTGCTCAATAATGCCTTGGATATTTCCTTTTTCGCGGGAACATTGCCGGAGCGGATACCGACGGATAAAAGGCTTTGCAGGGATGACGGTCCCTTGAACCAGAACCGGATATAGCCCTCATAAAAACCGCTCATGTCTTTGGTAATCAAATCGGTCGATGCCAAATTGCCCCACTGCACCGCCCAACCGCCATAACCGAGCGATCCCATTGTCGGAAAAACTGTCTTCACGCTGAAGGAACCTTCGACATAATCGGTGAAGTCATTGGACACAACCGGTGGAGCATTCGGAGGGGATGGTTCCGTGGGCGAAGGATAAATGGCCATGGCCCCGTTCTGAGCCGGATCTCCATCAGTCAGGTTGAGAGTGGTGATGGCGGGGTTTTCGCTCAAGATTCCAAGGATATCAGACAGGTCCGCGGAAGTGTTGGTGACGCTTCCCGTCACAGTGAGGGAAGTGACAGCGTCCTCCTTCCAAGCGATGCCCGTGACGCTCCCGTTAGCCGTTCCGGCGGTTAGAATAGAGCCAATGGTGTAGTTGGGGTCGGCAGGATTCATTGTTCCAACGGAAACCGGCGCGGAGAATTTGGAATATAAATAGATTGGATCGCCCGCGGCATCGCGGCCTTCGATGGTGAATTGACGTTTTTTGCCTGAGTTAACCTGAATCGAGGCGGGGAAAATTACCAGGGGATTACTCGCCCGAAGCGCTTTGGTCCAGCGCACATGATCCACGTAGAAGGTTTTCTCACCCACCGATGCTGTCGCCGTAACCAGAAACATCCCATAAATTTTCGAGAAATTTATCCCCGCCGGGAAAATCCCGAACGGAAGCACAACTTCCCTCCAAACTCCGCCGGTGGAGCCGATGGTAACGGTCCTCTTATTGTGCCCGCCCGGTGGGACTGGGTCTTCATACTCAATCGCCACATCCACTGGGAAACTGGACTTAAGCCAAAACCTTAAACAACCCCCGGAGTAATCACTGAAATCCCTCCACACCTGATTAAAGCTCTGCCAGGCGTCCACATTGAAAACTCCCCATCCGCCCCAGGTACCAAAAGCCGGATTGACGGTGTCCGGTTTAATATGCGCCCAAACGGAGGTCTTCCCTTCAGGAGGAGCGGGATCCAAAGGAGAAAGCGAATTGACTTCCACATTGTTCTGATCGTTCCAACCCATGCTGGGGCAATTGGGATTGATGGCACTATCGCACCACGCCCACTGAAATATATTGGTGGGGCCGTTTCCGGCTATTCCTCCGTAGAGGCCCGCATCCGAAGTAACCTCTTTGGTGGCCTCGGCAAAAAGGCCGGAAGTAAAAATCAGGAGCGTCGTCATTCCTGCAAAAGCACACTTCGTCATTCCTGACCAGTCCGTCATCCCCGAATGTTTTAATCGGGGATCCATGGATTCCCGCTTTCGCGGGAATGACGAACCAGCCCGGATCCCTGCTTTCGCAGGAATGACGGTTTTTCCGGGAATGACAGCTGTAATATTTTCCCTTAGTATTTTCATTATTTTATTTCGCCACCGCGATGACTCCGCTCACGCGCTTCCCATCCAATTTATACTGATAAATATAAACGCCGCTTTCCACAATTTTGCCCGAATCGTCACGGCCGTACCACGACTGTTGCCCCACGCCACGGAGAGAGCAGACGCGGTGACCAGTGATGTCGAATATATTAACTTCAACCTCCTCAAAGGAACCGCCGAAATCGAAAACAGCAGCTTGGTTACTCAAATCTCCATTGGGAGTGATGATTCGTTGCGGCGGTCGTCTTTCCTCAGGAGAAAGTGCGCCCATGGGAACGACGGCAATACACCGGAACTCTCCGACCAGCGCCGTCACCGTGTTCAAATTAGGGTCGACCCGTCCGCCCAATTTCCGCCAGGAGAACCCGTCATAATAGGCGAGACCGGCCGAAGTTTCCGGGAAACTGGTCCCGTCAATGATTCCATCCTGGCCCTTTGGATAAATGAAGTCCGGGTACGAAACGCTGACCAACAGGTTCCCATTAAAATTGACCTTGGGCGGGCCAAGGGCATAAACCGACACAGGATTGGACAACCCACTTATTGGGCAATAAGGAATTGAATTGCTCAAAGGCAATTGATTAAAAGAAATTTCCGTTCCCGGGGCCAGAAGCCCGGCTGGTATGTCCAGATAGGAATTGCCCACATTGGGGTTTCCCTGGAAAAGTTCAATCCTTCCGCCGGCGGCCAGATCAAACATCGGACTTGCTCCCGCGGAGACGCCCACAACGACGGCCGCATTGAGATTGGAAACCGCCTCGGGAGGATAGGCGGCGGTTGAAACCGCGACACCATTTTGAAACCGATAGGCGAAAATCCTGTATTCCAAAGTTCCACCCGTCAACATTTCCGGGGATATTTGGAAGGCAAAGGGGAGGGGATCCGTGGATCTCACTATCGGCGGAAGAACTTCCTGAAAAGGAATTGTGTCCGAAATGGCCTCTTGCGAACTGAGAACAACTTTGTAAAAGAGATGGATTTGAATTTCATCGCCGGCAGCCAGTGGTCTCGACAATGAGGTTATTCTGTCCGGAAAGGGAACAGAATTGTTGGTCGGATGGAAACCCGCCGCGCCCTGAACGATGGCCACCTTATCTATTGGTGAAATTCCCCGCAAGGGAGTATGAACTATAAAAATGGGGGCGGGCGGGGCGTCTCTCATAGTCGCGAAGGCGGTAAAAATCCGGGCCGAACCCGGTACCGCCACCGCATTGGCCGAATAAATGAGCGCGCGGGGGGCCCCAAATAGAGCCAGGCCAAGAGCGCCGAGGGACGCCCCCCGAAGCACACCTCGCATTATGTTTAATTTTCCCCTTTCCATTTGAGTTCTCACTTTTTAATGAGTTCAACCTTCCTGGAGGATGTCAACTTAAACTGGCTCTCCCTTTGCACAATATCTTTTCCCCTATCCGCATCCGTGATGGAAATTTTGGCGGTGTATACGCCCGGCTGAATTTTCAGCCCGGAAACTGTTCCGAAAAAAAAGTCCTTCTCTCCTGGGAAAAGAGGGGACCCGCGGTGAATTTGAATATTGGCCTGCGGAATCCCTTTGGAATCGTTCAAGTAAACCCAGCCCTCCGGCCGCACATGGATATTCCCTTTGTTTTCCAAAAACACCCCCGCCTTGACCGAATACGTGGTGGGGTCTATTTGGAATGCCACCAAATCGATGTTCAAATCTTCGGTTCCCTTCACCGCCACGTAAACCACGGAGGTCAGTTTCTTGACGAGCATTGATTGAATTCCCTCATCCATGGTAAAGGAGGCCGCGCCGATTAATTCCCCTTTGGCTCCCCGGGGAACTTCAATATTGATCCTAACCGGAACTACGGCGCCATTCTTAAAGGGATATTCCTTCTTCTCGAAAGTCAGCCAATCTATCGCCTTGAAATTCTCATTCCCGGGCAGGACGCGCCAATCCTTAGCTTCGGGAATGATCTTCAGGTCTCCCCCATCGGTATTGGTTAAAACAAATTCGCGGGAAGCCTTTTCGCCGGGTTTCAAGTCTAAAATCTGGACGCTGGGAGAGATTTGAAAAGCAAATATCCCCCCCGCCATAAGCCCGCACCAAAGCAAGGCTCCCCAAAACCTCGAGTTTGGGTTCGCGCGCCGGGCTTTCATTTCCGCCCCCTTTTTTCAGCCGGGGAAGGAGCCGGTGGCGGGAAACCCGCCACCGAGCTTTCTTCCCCAAACATTTCAGTCAACAACTGTTATTGCAAGTACGCTTCAACCGTCAAACGGCTGGTCTGGTAGGTCTGCGAAGCACCAGCGGTGGCAAAGTTCGCTTGAAGGTAGACATACGACTTGAAGTCTGGATCGGCACCGTAATTGGTGCTGTCATCACTTTGGGAGAAGTGAATTCCAGTGTTCTTCATCATGGTCGCAAAAGACTGCCCATAAACGAAGGCCTTGGTATCCACCGGATCAGTAAGTGGGTTCCACCCGTCCCCATCAGTATCAATACCCGGAGAAGCTTTGTCCAGCATATTGAACCACTGAGCCGCATTGGGATCTGGCGGTACAAGTTTCACGCCATTTGGATCAGCCGCGACAAGTTGCGTTCCTATTACTTGGGAACTCGCTTTGACTGCCCATGCCATCGCCAAGCCGACACTGGAGTTGCCCGCAGTGCCCAACAATAACCCGCCTGGATCGGAGCCCACATCGTGAATATTACCCGGAGTTGGGTCGACGAATTTCGGGAGGGCCGCGGCATTGGTGTTATCCGTGTAGATGGTGATACCACCGCCCACATCCGTTACGGTCCAGGTTGTCCGCAGAACTACGTCTGCAGCTTTCCAGGTTGTGATACCCGCAGTAAGACCCGACCACGAGATCGTAGTTAGGTCGGCAGCCACACCATCAGGGTCAGCCGCAGGCCGCAGTTTGATGCCAAACTGGGCCACGGGTGTACCGGCAAGTGCCGCTGTCGCGGTAATCGTCCTTGCAGAGCCGGGGACGGCGGTTGCAGCATGAGCAACCGTCCCGAAAAGAATAACCGCTGCAAGGAGTGTGCCAAGCAATACTAATTGCTTTTTCATTTTATTCTCCTTTGTTTCTTTTTTTCTTATTTGAGTGAATGGCCTTCGACATTTGTTCATAACTTCCAGGATTGGCGGAACTTCGGCCAATCATGAAGGCCTTCGTGTGTGGCCAAATCGAGTTAGGTTCGAAAGGCCGTACACCCAAATAAAATCTGTTGACCTTTTCATGCCTCAAAAGGTCGTTGTCAAAGAAATCCGATGGCTGCCGTTGGTCCCTTCCACGTTCAAGGGCCAAATCAGCGAATAATCAAGCCTGAGGAAAAAGCCGTCAAACAGGCGGAACTGATAACCAAGTCCCCCCGCCAACTCATCGGCATTTCCGCCCGCGCGGAAAGCAAAGGCGTCATGGAGAAACCATCCCTCCCACCCCGCGGTCACCAAAGTCCTTCCCGCCCGCCGGGATATATCCAAAGTGGGATTGGCGAGCCTGAAATTTCTGTCCTGGTAGGCGAGCCCCAGGGTGTATTTGGCGGGGATCCGATCGGTGGCCGCCAAGCCGATATCCGGCTGGTTGATGTTTTGCGCGGCGAACCCCGCTTTAAGTCCGGGGAGAACGTTGAAATTCGGACGGACAATGACCCCCAAGTCCGCGGCGAGGGCATTCGAATTGGATCCGTTCGCGAAAACGGGATCGTCCGCGGTGCGGATATCCCCCGTGAAATCCCGCTTAAAAAGTTTGAGGTTAGCGCCGTAAGCGAAAATCAAATCGTTTTCTGATCCGGTGGGGAAAGCTTTGGAATTGGCGTAGGTGAGAAAAAAAGTGTCCTCTTGATAGAGGCTGGTGGCCTGAAAATTGGCCCAGCTGACTCCGAAATGGCCGAACTTGTTGTCTTTAATGCGGGGCACGAAGCTGAAATAGCCGAGCCCCAGTTTAGTGGTGTCAGGTCCCGCGTACAAATCCAGCCCGGAGTAAAGCTGGGCGTACATGAAAGTTAATTCGGATCGATTGAGAAGTGCGATTCCGGCGGGATTGTAGGCGGGAGCGTTTGCGTCATCAGCGAGGGCGGTGAAGGCACCGGCCAAACCGGCGGGCCTGGCGCCCCAAAGAGTTTCCTGGAAAGCGGCCTTAAGGGTGCAGGTTAAAATAAAAATTATGAGGAAAGCCAATCCGGGTTTTTTAACCAGGTTTTTGATGAGGGGCCAACCGCTTTTTTCGCTCTTCCCCTGATTCATCTTTTGCCTCCGAGAGGGCATCATTAAATCCCTTTCTCTATTTCCACTCAAATACTACTTCAATCGGGATTAAGAAGGCCTTAAGATATTGTTAATAAACTGTAAAAAAAATAGGCACCAAAACCCCTGAAATATTGATTATTTGCGTTTTTTTGTCCTTTCGGCAACGCGGTAGGGGGACGGCACCTTAAAATTTGAAAATAACCGGAGTTAAAAACTCGCCAAAAAACGGCGGCGAAGTTTTAACTCTTCACCAAAATTATGCCATTTTTTCGATGTTATCGGAGGGATTTTTTTGGTCTTTTTTGTCGTGGATGGGGGCCTGGCCATAGAAGCAAATATCACCGCGTTTTTGTCGCTTTCCCCAGTACAAGGCTTTGTCCGCGCATTCAATGAGGTCCCGGCCGTTCTTTGCATCCATGGGATATAGAGCCACGCCCATGGTTACGGCCACGGGAATTGTCTGCCCTTCGGCTGTGCGCAAACTGCATTCCTTCAGCGCATTTAAGAGACGGGTGCCCATGAGCCAAGCTTCACGTTCGGAGATTTCGGGAAGAAGGAGGACAAATTCATCGCCACCGTAGCGGGCCGCTAAATCAATGCGGCGGATATTTCCCCGGATGGCTTGAGCCAAAAATTCGAGGACTTTGTCGCCCAAAGGATGGCCGTAGGAATCATTGAATTTTTTGAAGTCGTCCACGTCCATCATCACCAGGGCCACACTGTAGGCGTAGCGGTCGGCCCGGTCGATTTCCTCCTTGAGACGCTGTTGGAAATAGCGGTAGACATAAAGTTTGGTGAGGCCGTCCGTTATGGCTTGCTGCTCGATATCTTCAAACAGTTTGGCGTTCACAATCGCCATTCCGATCTGGCCGGCGAGGGTTTTCAAGGCTTCCAGCTGCTCTTCGTCCACGTCCTGCTGGCTCAATAAATTGTCGGCCACCATCAGGCCAACAATCTGCCGGCCCATCACCAGCGGCACGTAAATAATCCGCCCGCCGGAAGGGCCCATGATAAGCTCATGCGATCCGGTCAACACGGCGTCAACGAGGGGATTGGTTCCTTCCCGCAAACTGTACTTTTCCTCCTCCAAATTCAACACCCGTCCGGGGACCTGGACGCCGGAAAATCCCGACAGCATCATTTTGCTCGGTTCAAGAAGATAAATCCGCACCCTGTCCAGGCCCAGGTTCTGAACAATGCTGCGCGAAACCGACTGCAGCATTTCGTGCAGCCGGGGAACCTCAACCACCGCGGTGGAAATTTCAGTTCCCGCCTTGAAATACCTCTCCTTTTTCTGGTGCTTCTTTTCCCTAATGACGTTTTGCAGCTTATCGGAGAGTATGGCCGAAATATCTTCCAGCAGGGGATAGTTCCTTTCCCGCTCTTCGCGCGAGACTCCATAGGGAGGAAGCGTGGCGAGAGCGGCGCCGCGAGGCATGGAAATTTTCCTTTGCAGCCGGATCGCCCCGAAAAACTGATCCTTTGTGCCGAGGGGAAGGAAGGCGACCCAGGGCCTTGTTTTTGAAACAACAACCGGTTCCCTGTTTTGAATCAATTCCTGAAGGGGGCTGGCCATGTCCACCAGGACGGTCTCCTCTCCCTCAATGAGAGTCCCGTTAAAAAGCTGGTATTGCATTCGCAAACACTGGGTTTCCTCGTCCCACCAAAATATGGACACATTCTGAAGGCTGAACCGGGTCATCAGGTACCCAAGCCCTAACTCCAAAATACCCTCCAAGACTTTGGAGTTCTGCATTTTCCCCATGAACTCGCGCAGGAGCGTGGCATAGGCGTGAAGGGCGGTTAGACGGCTCATGCGGATTTCTCCTTCACCCTCGCCCCATACCGGTGCAAGGAAAGCACCTCGTTTATCTCCTTATTCGCGAGCTCGATTTCGGAATGAAGTAGATCGTGGTTGTATTTCCGCAGCTGTATCAGGGCCAACACCCGCCCGCACATGTGGGCGATAATTTGCTCCACGCTCCCCAGCGGAATGAGGCGCGGCAGGCGCCGCGCGTAGCCGATGGAATCCCAAAAGACTTTCTTCACTTCGGGGAATTTCTCAAATAGTTTTTCCATGCTTGAAAACCGCGCGGTCAGGGCGCCGATTTTCTGGGCATGCTCCATTTGTTTCTGGGGTTCGCTCAAAAATTTGACAAATTCCCAGGCCAGCTCCTTTTTGGAACTGGTCCCCATTACCCCGAGGTTGCTTCCCCCCAGAAACGTGTACCTTCCCTTGGGGCCGGCGGGGAACGGAGCCACTCCGAAATTATCGCCCACGACGGGAACGTATAAGTTGCTTTTGGGATTTAGAAAAGAATCTATCGGCCAGCTCCCGGTGAATTGCATCACGTAATGCCCGGTGAAAAAATTCCCGTAGGGAAGAGCCGTGTTCGGAATAGGCATGAAACCTTCGTTAATCAAATCAAAGTAAAATTCGCAACCCGTCAAACTGCCCGGTGAACTCAATTGCCCCTGGGTCAGATCTTCCGAGCAGAAATCGCTGCCCGCTTCCCATATCCAGGGAGCGATATCATGCATCATGACGCTTAAACTCTGGCCGGGAATCGCCAGGGGTGCCAGGAGATCGTGAACCGGCCCCCCGCGATCGAGGGATTTTTTTATCTCGAGGCACGATTGATAAAAACCTTTCCAATCGCTTAAATTTTCCAGCTTCAAATTCAGCTTCTCAAAAACGTCCCGGCGATAGTAAAGCACTCGAATATCTATAAACCAGGGAACACTATATAAACCTTCATTCACTTCAGCGGGTAGACCCGGATCCCAGACAAAAGCGGAACCATCTTTCTCGCTTTGAAATATTCCTTCATCCGGGACTTTGTCCAAGGCGTCCAAATAAAATAAGGTGCCCACCCAGGTTGTGCCCATCTGAATCACATCCGGAAACGGGCCCGGATATTTCCCCTTAACAACATCCATCAACCTGTCCCAAGCGAGGGTCCAGGGATGAATGGTGAGGTTCACGCGTAAATCGGGCCTGCGCCTTTCAAACTCATCGATGAAGGTCCGGAGAATGGGCCGGGTGGCTGATCCCGTGTTCGGCATCACCCAGAAATTAATCTCAGTTTTGGTCTTTTTCCGACCTGATCGAATAATCAAAACTTTACCTCTCTTCTAAATTAAAACGTTTTAATTAAGCCCCAAAAAGAGCCATTTTTGAACATTGTGCAACAATTATTCCCATCTCACGCCATCTACATCAAATATCAAGGGTAATGGATTTGTACTGTTATTCAATACAATCGCAAAAGGAACCTTGACCGAACTTAAATCAAACCCCCCAAAATCGCTTAGGGGTATGGATATCTCCTGCCACGTTGTGTTGCTGGAATCATAACCATAAAAACCCGAAACAAGTGGCAGGGGAGATTTTACATCTCCGGGTTGAGATTCCAATTTTATCGTAATGCTTTCTCCTCCGTTTAATGCGCGGTGTAACCTGAGGTAAAATTTTAAAGATTTCCCGGCGAAGCTGCTCTTATTAACCCTGAAACCATGATTGTGAAAATCCAAATCCACTCCCCAAGCGGAGCTTAAATTGGAAGCAATTATTGTCGTCCTTTGATAATTAACACCTTCAGGGGTCCATTCCGTCCCGGATTTATCTTCGACAACCGTAAATATATTTTTGTTATCCGGCGATACATAAAGATCGCTGTCAATCCCAGTTCCCTTGGGGATACCTTTGTCGCTGTAAATATCAAAAACCACGGTCACTCCGGGTGAATAGGAGGAGACGGCGGTGACCTGGGCGATGGTGGTGACTCCCCCCAGCGTGGCCAAAATATGAGTATCCCCAAATGCAGCCGGGGTGAAAACCACAACCGGGCCGACTGTGGTGTTGAGTGTCCCGACCGTCGAATGTTCGACCGTCCAAGTGGGCGTTCCCCCAATGGAGGTGGCAATCCGGAAGGTCTGGGTCGCCTGCTGATCCTGAGGTTTAAGGGGATCAAACACAACCGCCTTGGCCGGAGGCACGATGGAAAATTGAAATGTCGAGGCCGTCAGCCGATCCTTTTTTTCGCAGGCGCCAAGGGCCAGCAAAAATAAAAATGGCACATAAGAATACCGGCCCATATTTAAAATCTCCTCCGCCAGGAAAGGGTGCTTTTGAGGGAATTGTCATCTCCGGTATTAAAGGCGAACTGAAGGGAATTGTTGTCGGACAAATATGGGGAATAAGCCTGGTGGTAGGCGTCAAACATTCCAAAAAGCCAAATCCCAACCGCGACTCCTCCCAGCACATAGGCTTGAGTCCGTTGGGTTTGATAGTCATCGTACTTCGGGCTGCCCTTCACTCCCTGGCTCAAATAATCATTGTAGGATTGATTGGACTTGTTATACCGGATAAAGCTTCCGGCGGTCGCGGCCGCAAAAACGGAGAAGAACAAAACTCCCTTAGTCGTTTGGCCGTTAAACGCCTGGCCCCATCCTGGAATCAATGCGGACCGCGCCAGGGAATTCCCCGGTTTATGGGCGCCGAGTTCGAAGGCATAATAATCAATATCCAGCTTTTCATCCTGAATTCCAAAGACACGCCCGAAAACGGCTTCCGAAGACTCCTTCATCGGGCTTGGCTGAACCGACTTTTCCCCCATATATACACCCATGACGTCCTCCCCAAATAAGGGGGCCAAGCCATTTATGGAACAAAGGAGCGCCAAGATCCAGGCCAGTTTTTTCGCGCGAAAAAATTTATTGGGAATACCGGATATCATCTAAGTAAATGACTCCCCCGCCGCCGTTCGCGGTGGTCCGCGGCGGCTGGCTGTATTGAAGACTGACGATGACGAAAATTTTCACGTTTTTAAAATCATTCGAGGAGGGAATGTTCAAAGAATAAAAAGTCCATTCCGCCGACAGAGGTGGAATACCATTGGACACATCGGGAATATCAAGACGCACCGGGGTAATCCCGCCGGTCCCATAACCGGGCCCTTCCACACGGAAAGTGGTATTTTCGGAAAGAACCCCTCTCGCCCAAAATGTCAATTTGGTGTATCCGGGCGTTCTCAAATCCCGTCCGACAGAGGAATCCAGCTTCGTCACATCATCAATCGCCATCAGCATGAAGCCGGCAAACAAGTGCTCGGTTTCAGTAGTGGTGGAATTGGTGACGTCGCCGCCGTTCCAAATAAAGCGCAAATCTTTTTTCCCGTCGTGGGGCCCGGAGCGATCGGAAAAGTCGATGTTTTGATTTTCCCCGCCTGGGATGAAAGCGACCCCCCCGCCCGTTTTAGGTTCGTCGTCATAAATAACGAAAACGCCGCTGGTGCCCGGAACCACTCCGTCGTTCAAAGGATTGGTCAACCGATCTATCGGATTTTTCTCACAACCGACCAAAGTCAAAGCCAATATGAAGGGCAGGAAAAATTTTTTCATGGAATCAGCACCATCTCGACCCTTCTGTTTTCCCGGCGGCCTTCCGGCGTATCGTTGGAATGGGGAGCCAAAGGCCTTTCCTGGCCGTAGCCAATGACAATTATCCGGTCCCTTTTCACGCCCTGGCCGACCAAATAATCCGCCACCGCCGTGGCCCGCTCTTTGGACAATCTCAGGTTCATGTCGGCCGGCCCGATGTTATCGGTATGACCTTCGACTACGATGGTCGCCTCGTGATTATTCACCGCCAATTTCACAAACTCCTCCAGAATCTTTTTCTGCTTTTCCTCAGAAATGCTGAAAGCCGTCGAGAAAGGAATCACCCTGCGCATCGGGGATTTTTCCGCGAGCTTCGCCGTATTGGAATCGGGCGCTTCCTCACTTAAGGGGGGCGGGGGACTGACTTTTTCTACCATCAGGGTCTCTGTGGATGAGGCCACCTCGGTGGGGGGTGTCTCCGGACCCTCAAACACGATCTCATCCAGAAAAAATGTCGCTCCCTGTCGATCGTCGATGCGCCGGATGACAAACGCAAAACCTCCGATAATATGGCGCAAATCCTTCCCTTTTAAATCGATGGAATACCTCTCCCAATCCTTGGACAGTTTTACCGGCCCGAGGGAAGCCTCATCCGAATCGGGATAACTTCCGGCCGTAACTCCGCCTAACATAATCTTGTTAATGATCTCTCCCCCTTTTTCGCCCCGCACCCAAAAGGTGAGCCGGTTCGCCTTGGACAAATCAAATCCCGCCCCTTTCACCCTCCCCCAGTTATTCGCAGGAGTGAGCCAGTAAATACCGGCCCACCCCTCCGAACCTTTAGCTGAATACGTAATCTTGAGGGAGGTCTGGCCGTGCTGCCCCCCGGGGAGCGGCGCGGATTCATAGACGCTGGTCAAACTGAGCGAATTGACATCACCCATGTAACCGCTGGGGATATACGGAGATTGTTTTGGAGAGAGATCCCCGTAAACCACCATGGGGAGCCGGGTTTTCCGGGAGGGCGGGGTTATCGGCTCCCCCCTAGTCACCGAATACTCATGGATGTGTTTCTCAGGCGGCGAATACTTCCCCAAGGCGGATGGGAATTCCCAGGGAATCCCACCGAGGATGAGCGCCGCCGTCACGAATGGCCAGGCTTTCAATTATGTCTCCCTGATTTCAGTTTATTTATTTCACCAACCGAACATCATCCAGATAAATCACAAACCCATTGGGATTTGAGTCGGCATTGGCAACAAACATGAAGCCGCCAATAATGTGGCTCAAATCAAGGCCGGTCAAATCGATGGAATATTCCGTCCATTTTTCAGTCAATGTGAATGGACCAATATTGGCTTCATCGGAATCTCCTTCCTCGGTCTTTCCGGCAATGCCGCCGATTTGGAATTTATCTACGATTTCGCCTCCCTTATCGCCTCGCGCCCATAAAAGAAGCTTGGAATAACCGGTCAAGTTGTTCCCGCCTTTTTTGTCGCCCCAATTATTGGCGGGACTCTGCCAATAAATTCCGGCCCAGCCGTTCCCTTGCTTCCTCTCGGCCGTATAGGTGATTTTTATGCAGGTTTCATCCTTCATCACTTCTTCCGCGGCCTTTTTGGCTTTGGTCGCTTTTTGGGCGGGTTTGGCCACACCCTTGGTCCAGCGGGGATCAAGCTTCAGGTCTCCGTAATCTCCCATCCAGCCTGATTCGACATAATGGTTGAGCCTGGAGCCGCTCTCGTTGTAGACGTAAAAAACATCCGGCATCTCTTTTTTCACCGCCGCCTTTACCAAGACGGCCGCTGAAAAAATAAGCCCAAGAGCAAACATCATTGTTACTGCTACTGTCGCTTTTTTCATTTTGCCTCCTAACGCTTTTTATTCCTTCTCCATTTCTAATTTTGGAGGGGGTCAAGAAATGGTCCGACCCTTTTAACTACATCTCCTGAAATTGAAACTCAAACCCGAACCGGTGCGAAAAAGTTGTTCGGATTTCATCGTAAGAACCCAGATCAGGGGGAACGAACAAATTATCGGTTTCTCGGGCGGACAAATAATCCAAATCCCAGACGGTATTTGCGGTTATGTTATAACTTAGGCCCACCCCCCACAATCGGTCGAAAGAATTGCCGAAAAAGGGATGAATATTGGGCTCCGGCCCCCAAACTCCGGAACCATAATTTCCTCGAAAAGCAATTGGATAGTAACTGATTTCAGCTTCAAAGGAATAATAGCCGGTTATCGCCTTGTTACCTTGAGTGGGATCATTGGAATAGGCCAGACCCGACAGGGCGGGGGATTCGCCGCCGGCAATACCCAAGAAGTAGCCCACGGCATGCAATGTCCCCACCCCCATAACCCGAAATTCATTCAAGGGGTGCTTCGAGGGCCAGGCCCCCGTGTGCCCCGCGGGCTCCCAAACAATGTTCCCGTTCTCGTCCCAATAATACTGTCTGTCGGTTGTTGTCTTGTAATCGCTCATCCGGTACTGCACCGCCAGGGAAAAAGGCTTCTTGGGAACGTCCTTGAACAAATTCCACCGGCCCAAGGTTTGCTGGTCATATTGAAACATGGTGGTATCTTTGTCTGAATTGATCTGGACGGTGGCCAGAAGGAAAACGGCTTCCCGGTTGGTCCAATCGACGTTGAAAGGAGATTCAGGACCGCGAGGGTTGGCGGCGACGGCCCCGATATTATTTGGCGATCCTTCGAACAAAAAGGGAATGGGGCCTTCCACCGGTTTACGATAGGTATATTTTACGTCGGATTTGATGTTGGGGGTAACGTGGGTTCCGGCTTCCAAATCAATCTGGTTTCTATTCCCGGCCAATATTCCCAGATGAGTCAGGTCAATGGCATAAAACCAGAGTCGTTTAAACATTTCCGGCTGCATTTCCAGCCTGAGGCGGCCCCCCAGCCCGTCGTTATTGTGGGCGGTTTTTTCTGAAAAAGAAAAAGAAGAACCCAAAAGGCCGGAGCCGGCCGCAACTTTCCGAACGATTTGGTAATTTTCCCCCGACCGGTAGGGCCGATACATCGCTCCCGCCTGAAATTTGTTTCCCGAACCAAACGGGGCCTCCCAGGTGAGCGAAGCGGCTTTGTCCCGCGTTTCTTCGGGATCGTCGGCAAAGGGCGCCGCCGTATTCTTCGCTACCACTGAAATTTTGGTGGATTCAAGGGGATAACTTACCCGCCCGAAATAGGAGGTGGGAAAACCCCAGTCGAGTTGATTGCCGGTCACAAAAGCGGCGTCTAGGCCATTGAGGGATCCTCCCAATTCCACCCCCTGGGGCACGCGGGCCCCATTGATGTTCAGGAAAACATTCTGGTTCCAGCTCTTCGGATAAACTCCGTAGTAACCCGAAGAACCGAGATAATCTTCGTTGAAATAGGTTTGAGGATAAAATTGGAAGAAATCTCCATGCGCCCGCCAATCGGGCCGCGGAACGCCGGAGAAGGCGTCCACGTACCAATTCTCCTTTTTAATCTTTCCCTCCGCCTCGCGAAAAATCAGATTTTGGTCTTTGGAATCAGCCCGGTGATTCGCGTTAATCGGACGCCAAAACCGATCCGCATAATCCCCTTGTAATTCAAAAAGTACCCGGGCGTCGAAATCAGGCGTGATTCGCGCCGCCACATCCGTCAGTAAACTTTCACCCCACTGGTCTTCCCAGGAATTTTTTTTGCTGGGCTCGCGGGAATAAACTTTGTTAAGTCTGTCACCGGCCTCTGTCCAACCGTCCGCCACTTTATGAAACACTCCGTCCAGCCTTAATTCCTCGGAGAGCCGAAGAGTTCCCGGAGTCATTGGAATTCCGTCGGAAAAAGCCGGCCCGGAACAAAGGAAAATCACGAACCATATAATTAAACTTGTTTTTTTCATTCCGCTCCTTCCACCACTTCCTTAACCGTTGGAGAAAAAGGCATGGGTTCCTTCCAGGGGCCGAATTTAAAAGCTTCATAGGCAGGTCTCAATTTACGCATGAAAGGTGAATTGTCCCCATTTCCCTGGCCGGTTATCCCCAGCCACTCTTCGTACATAAACCCGTCCGGAAAGGGCCCCGCCATTTGCGGCTCGGTGTCTTGAATCCAAACGCCGTATTGAGGACCGGCCTTCCACCATTCATCCATCCATTCAAAAATGGCGCCTCCGATGGCAATTCCTGAACCAAAACCGGCAGTGTGATTCATTATATCTTTCCAACTCCCCAACAAATATTCAGCTTGCTTTTGCGCGCCAACGGCTTCTCCTCCTCTCTTCACATAGGCGGGACAACCGAATTCGGAAATAATAACGGGTTTCTTCCAAAGCTCCGCCAAAGCATCCCAAAAACTTTTCCCAAACCCGAATGATCCTCGATAAGAATTGACACCCAAAACGTCAATATCTGGGCATAGTTGGGCAATAAGGTCTAAATTTTCTATGTCACCGTTGCAAAGCGCGACGGGGTGAAGGGAATCCAATCTCTTTATCATTTGGGCAATGGAATTGGCAAACTTGTAAAACTCGGCCGGTTTTCTGTCGGCATTGGTGGCGTTACCGTAATTATTTTCATTGCCCAGCATCCACATAAGAAGATATGACTCGTCCTTGTTTTCGAGAACCATATCTTCCACGCTCTGCCGCATTTTTTCCAGCTGAGCGGGATCGGTATAGTCGGTCCCTTTCTCCCACTGAGATCCGGAACCGATCGTGTAGGCTCCCAAAAAATCGCCCATAATAATCCCAATTCCGTACTTGTTTTTCAATTCCCTTAAAAGTTGCTTATTTTCGGAGTGGTGATAAAGCCGGATAACGTTAACCCCCATTTCCTTAAGTAGTTGAAAATCCCCCATATTTCTTTCATTTCTATCCTGGGAATTATTCCCGTTCTTATCCACCCAGGCCTCCAAGGGAGCGTCGATTAACCCGTTCCCGTTTTGATCCGAAACCATCCATTCACTGTGACTGCGATACCCCCAATCGGGGCTCACTCCGATGGGATTGGGCAAATAACACATTCCCCGAATTATGAAGGGTTTCCCCGACACCAAAAGCTGCCAGTGGCCGTTCGCATATTTCACGAGCTCAACATTTCCAGAACCAATGTTCTCCTGGACCTCTCCCAATTCGGTGATCTTCTTCGATCGGGCCGCTTTCTTTACCCATTTTCCGGGACTAATCGAAAAAACGTCATTGGTGACTTTGCTATCAAATCCATTTTCGATCCGGATATGAGCGTCAAGGAGGCCAAATTTCCACTCCGGATGCCGTTCCAGAAGTCCATAAATTGAATCGAGGGCCGCCACTCCAATGTACCAAGGGCTGTTTTTTTGCCAAACCACTTCCTTGGGAAAATTGACGAACACCGAGTAATAACCCTTCAGCGCCTGCTCCGGATGACCCCCCAATTCAAGACTGCGGGCCATGTTAAAAAACTTCAGACCCTTATTGGTCGAAGTTTTTTGCGTCGCCCATTTATAAAATGCGGCCTCAGGATCCCGATCCGGACAAAATTCTTCCAAAGGTCCCTCCAATAAACCCGAATCAACGAATTGCTTAAAATCCTTTTGCTTCAACACCCCCGTGACATTCGGATAAACCCCTGTGCCAACGGCCTCGGATAGACCGACCTCATCGGTCACGGAGAATTGATAATCGTTCGAGCCGACATTTTCAAACCGGCCGTAATTTTCATAATTGATGAAAGGCATCTCGCCCAAATTTTTTAGCGGAAAATAGGAGGGATCTTTGGCGGTCGAGTTAAGGGGGGAAAAAAGGCAAAGGCAAACCGCTGTAATTAATACGGAGGATCGCTTACCGCGATTTGGCCACTCATCCCGCCTTAAGCTGAGCATTCAATCTCCTATAATCTTCATCACTTGAGGGAGGATGTATCAGGAACGTCATCCGGTTAGGGGACTGAAGTATATCAAAAATTCCAAAAATTTCCATTTTTAAAAATCGACTTCCTCGACGGGAAACCAGGCCATCAACCCTTGACCGCGCCCGCCGTTGCTCCGGCGATAATGTGCTTCTGCAAAATGATGTAAGCGAGAATTATAGGGATGACCGTGATGGTAGCCCCGGCCATCAACAAATGGTCCTGGGCGAGGCGCCCTCCCCAAAAAGTTAAAAGTCCCTTCGTCAGCGGCATGAGAGATTGATCCTGAAGAATCAACTGGGCCAAAATAAATTCATTCCAAACGGTTATGGCGGTGAACAAAGCAACAACCGCGAGCGCCGGTTTGGCCAAAGGAATAAGAACGTTCCACCATATGCCTATTCTTCCGCAGCCATCGATGCGGGCGGCGTCTTCAAGCTCCACCGGGATGCGCTCAAAAAAGGGTTTTAAAATAAATAGGGCCACCGCCAGGCTCCCGTTTATTTGCGGAAGAATATAACCAAGCCGTGTATTGACCAGACCCAGTTTCATAATAAGGACATAAATGGCCACTATGGCGCCCGGAACAGGAATCATGATGGTGGACAAAAACATGTAAAACAAAAACGTTTTGCCGGGAAATTGGAGACGGGCAAAGGCATAGGCGGCGAGTGAAGCGATGAGTAATACTCCTAACACGACCCCGGCGGTGTATATCACGCTGTTAAGGAAATAGGAACCGAAATTTCCTTCCGTCCAGGCGGTCACAAAATTTGAAAACTGGGGGTGCGCTGGAACCAGGCTCATGTCCGTCAGGATGGATTGTTGGGTCTTCAGAGAGGAGGAGAACATCCAGATAAGAGGAAAAATGCAGGTGAAGGCGACACTCGCCAAAATTCCATGGCGAATGATTGCCGAAATAACCTTCTTCGATTTCCTGCGTATTTCCGATTTTTCCATCGCTTATTCCGCCTTGACCCGCTTGGCCAGTTGAAGCTGAATTAGGGAAACAAAAACAAGAATGAAACCAAACACCACGCCCAAAGAAGCGGCGTAACCGAATCGGTGGTTTTCCGTCAGTTCACGGATAATTGTGAACATCGGAACTTCGGTATGGCCGCTGGGCCCCCCCATCGTGGTGACCACCACCAAATCATACAGTTGCATGGTGCCCAATATCGTGAGAACGCTCACCAGGGCGAAGACGGGGATCATGAGCGGCACGGTTATTTTCCAAAAAATACCGAATTCGTTGGCGCCGTCGACGCGCGCCGCCTCATACAATTCCCGCGGAATTCCCTGAAGGCCGGCCAGCAATATCATGAACCCCCAGCCGAACCCTTTCCACATGTGAACCACGGCGAGCGACAAAAGCGCTGTTCTGATATCGGAAAACCAGGCATGCGCCCACCCGGACATACCCAATTTATCCAGAACGTTGTTGAGAAGCCCCGCATCACCGCGGAAAATCCAGTTCCAAACCAACCCAACGACCACTCCCGACAAAATAGGCGGAAGAAAAAACACCGAACGGTAAAATTGACCGCCTTTAATTCCCCGGTCCACAATCCACGCCAGAACAAGGGCGAGAAAATTCTGCAAAGTCAAAGCCAGCACGGTAATGATTGCTGCGTTCCGGATGGAATACCACCACGTGTGATCCTCTAGGAGGGCTTCTTTATAGTTCGCCAACCCCGCGAACGTTCCACCGCCGAGATCGATTCCGTTCCAGTGGAAAAACGACATATTGAGAACCTTATAAAATGGATAAACGTTGAAGGTGAGAAACATGGCGAGGGCGGGAAGTATAAATAGATAGTTGCTCAGGACAGACGCCCTGAATCGCGCCAAGCGGGTCAATATTCCGTTTGCGATAGAATTCATCTGCCGATGTCTTTGATTTTTTCCTTTGCGTCCTGTATTTCGCTCGCCACCTGAACAGATGATTTCTCGCCAATCATGATGGATTGGATTCCTTTGCCGAAAACCTGGATGACACGGGGATCTTCGGTCACTGGGAACCTTGAAGGGTGAATGGAATTTTCCGTCACGCTGGCGAATTCATTCATTATGGGTGAAAAACTTTTTTCGAGCCCCTTCGTGGCGGGGATATTCTTGGTCTTGTCTAGCAAATACTTCGCCTGTTCGGGGGCCGTGAACCATTTTAAAAACTCGACTGCTTTATCCTTGTTGGGAGATTGGGCGTTCACATGAAATACGGATCCGGCCGCCCCCCAAACTGTCCTGGGGAATTTTTTGCCGAGGGCCGGAACTTTGAATACTCCGTATTCCAGGTTAGGATTCATTCCCTCGAACACATTGACGGCCCATGAGCCGTTGAACGTCATCCCTGAGCGCTCCGAAGCGAACGCCTGCTCGGCATATTTATTTATCAGGCTGACGATGCTGGGGTCCGCAAATCCCGCTTTCTTAATTTTCTCAAAGGCCGAAAAAACTTCTATCCATTGGGGATCCGTATAGGGGACTTTCCCGCGAAAGGTGCCCAGCATTTTTTCCAATCCCATCACATTGCAGGCAAGATCCGTGGCCATGGAGTAAACCAGCCAATTCTCCGCCCAGCCGCTCACGAACCCGCTCACTCCCGACTGATTTAATTTTTTCCCCGCCTCGATAAATTGATCCCATGTCTCCGGCGGTTTATTGGGATCGAGCCCGGCTTTGGCGAAAAGTTTCTTGTTGTAAATCATGGGGATGGTCATCACGTCGATGGGAACCCCGTAATACCCTTGGGGAACATTGAATTCATTAACCGGTGGAAAGTAGCCCGTTTCAAGGGCCTCTTTGTAAAACCGGATTTTCCAGGCGCCGTTATCGGAATCGAGGTATTCATCCAGCTTCAAAACATGGCCGGCCTTGATAAAACTCGCTTTTATCTGGGTGTCGCCCAATATTCCGTAAATTTCCGGAAGATGGTTGGTTTGCGCCCCGATGCTGACATTCTGGGTAAACGCTTCCACCGGAGCAATAAGCTGAAAAACAACTTTGATGCCGGTCTCGGCCGTATATTTTTTGCCCAATTCCTCGAAGGCCTTGTGCCGGTCGGTCATCCAGTGCCAAATCAAAATCTCATTCCTGCCCGTATTGAACCGCCCTTTGCATCCCGACATCCCCAAAACCAGGGATAACAAAATCAATTGAGAAAAAAACAAACGCTTTATCACTAAACTTTGTCCTCTCTACAGGTTACTACAAAAAACTTTTTAGCCGACGAAGGGACTTGAACCCCCAACCCTCCGCTTACAAAGCGGATGCTCTACCATTGAGCTACATCGGCGCGCAAATCCATTTGCGACCAGGGAGTTTGAAGGCAAAAGCAATCCTATCACATTCCGGCGCGTCAATAATCGCCCGCCGGGCGCTTTGGTTTCGATCCCCTGCCATAATTAGGAGCGATAACTTATAAATTTTATTGACAAATGGGCAATCTTTTGGTTTTGTCAACAACAAACTTTTTGAAAGTTTATTGGACTCCTAAAAAGCAATCTCCCGCAAAATTCGCGCGCGGATTTAGGCAATTCTGAAATAAAAAAAGGATGGGATTCAAATGAGTGATTCATCGCGTTTCGAAACCGCCCCGGAAGACCGGATTCCCGTATACCAAAAAGTCATATACGGTTTAGGGGCTCTCGGCAACCAAATGCTCCCGGCCGCCATTGGATGCATGGCCATTGTCCTTAATCTTGGATTGGGGATGAATCCGGCCTTGATTGGTACAATTCTCGCCATCCCGCGCTTTTTTGACGCCATTATCGACCCCATCATGGGCTTTCTCACCGACCATACCAAATCCAAGTGGGGGAGGAGGAAACCCTATATTTTCGTGGGCGCCCTGCTGTCCGGCCTGACTTTTGCCCTGATGTGGCAGCTTCCCGCCGGACACAATCAGCATTTCTATGTTTTGTTTTTCACTATTGGTTCAATCGTTTTTTACGGGGCCTACACTGTTTTCGCCGCGCCCTTCGTCGCTCTCGGCTACGAAATGACGCCCGATTATCACGAGCGAACCAGCCTCATGGGATACGCCAATTCGATTGGAACCCTAACCTGGATCATCGCTCCCTGGTTTTGGTACATCATGGCGAACAAGGCCTGGTTCTCCGATTCCGTCCAGGGAGCCCGAACACTCGCCATCGCGGTCGGAATTTTCTTCGCCATTGTCGGAATTCTCCCCGCCATATTCGTAAAGGAACGCTTTTACGACATCGCGAAAGCGGAGGACGAAAAAGGATCGCCTTCCAAATACCCACTTCAGGAAATCTTGGGGAAATTTTCCGGTTTCTTCAGGGGTATCTTCATCACTTTCAGGAACGTTGAGTTCATCAAGCTTTGCGCCGCAACATTCTTCGTCTTCAACGGCTTCATGATGATTTCCGGCCTCGGTTCGTATGTCATCATTTATTATGTGTTCGGCGGCCTCAACCAAGATATTGCCGTCAATTCCACGAACTGGCTATCGAAATGGATTCCGACGCTTTCTTCGGGAGCGTTTATCGGACTGTTCGGATCCATTTCCGCCTTGGCAACCGCCCTCCTGGTCACCCCCATCATCACGGCGATCTCCAGGAAGGTGGGCAAACGAAACGCCTTCTTTATCGCCATGGTCATAGCGATCTTGGGGTACTTCGTCAAATGGTTCTGTTACAAACCCGGCTCTCCCTGGCTGATTCTGTGGGCCGCCCCCCTGGTCGCCTTCGCTCTCGGAAGTCTCTTCATCCTGGTTCCTTCCATGATGGCCGACGTTTGCGACATGGATGAATTGGCCAATGGCCAAAGACGGGAAGGGATGTTCGGCGCCGTTTATTGGTGGATGGTCAAAATGGGAATGGCCGTGGCGCTGTTTTTGTCCGGCCATCTTCTGAACATGACCGGTTTCAATGTGGGACTGGGAAACTTTCAACCCATGAAATCATTGTATCTGATGCGGGTTTATGAGATCGGATTTTCGGTTGTCACCCTCGTGATTGCCATATTTTCGGTGGCCACCTACAAGATAACCGAAGCAAAAGCCCGCGAAGTCCGAGTGGAATTGGAAAAGCGGCGCGGCAAAGCCGCGGCTTGAAGGGGCCTTAACTTAGAGCGTGCAGTAAAACAGCGCAAGCGCTGCCGACATTCAGGGAGTCAAGCCCCGGACAATCTCCCTTTTTGCTGATTCGCACGATTGAATCACATTTGCTGCGCGTCAATTTTCTCAAACCTTTTCCTTCCGAACCCAACACCAATCCATAAGGGGAGGGCAGCTTCACTTTTTTCACATCCTCTCCATCCATGTCCGCGCCGATCAGCCAGAATCCCATTTCTTTAGCAGCCTCAAGAGCCTGCGCCAGGTTCGGCACCTGGGTCACCTCGACAAATTGAGCCGCCCCCGCGGAGGCGCTCACCACGCTCGAGGTGAGTGAAGCCGAACGCCACTTCGGGATCACCACCCCCGGAACTCCAAAGAAGGCGGCGGACCTCAAGATGGAACCGACGTTTTGCGGGTCCAGAATTTCGTCCAAAAATAAAACTCTGGGGCCTTCCGTTTGGGCCCCCAGGGCTTTCCGGAGAACCTCCTCCAAACTTTTTAAAGTTATTGAGGTAACCTGCGCCGCCACCCCTTGATGGTTCCCGCGGACCATTTGCTCAAGGCGGTTCCGTTCCACCAAATGAAAAGGGATTTTTCTCTCTTTCGCCAGGGAAAAAATTTCATCGATGGGGCGGCCGTGGGCCCCTTGGGCGATAAATATTTTTGTGGCCCGGGAAGCCAGGATGGCTTCCTTCACAGGCCAGCGGCCGCAGACAATATCCTCACCCGATGACTTCGTTTCGCGCCCGCTCACAACCGCTTCAGACGGGGCCCCGAGGAGGCGTCTTCGACAATAACACCACGCCGCTTCAATTCATCGCGGATCAGGTCGGCCGCTTGCCATTCCTTTTCGCGCCTCGCCCGCTCCCTCTTTTCAACCAACTCCAAAATTTCCTGGCTCCAATTTTCATTGCCCGGCACAACCAATCCCAAAACCTCGAGCATCGAACCAAAATCCTTTTTGATCGCTTTCCAGTCCTGCTGGGATATTCCCGGTCCGTCTTTTTTATCAAGCTCGAAAACAAAAGAGCAAAACTTATTCAGGGCTCCGAGCGCCACCGGAGTGTTCAAATCGCTGTAGAGTCCCCCCTCGAATTCCCGAAGAACTTCCGCAAATTTTTCTTTCCAGTCGGAGCTCAAACCCTTTTTTCCCGAAGATTCCGCGGCGAAATGAGAAAGAATTTGGGCGCTCCCGCATATCCTCTGCTTCCACACCGTTTCAATCATTTTCAAATCCTGATCCGAAAAATTAAGAGGTCCCCGGTAGTGTTGGGAAAGAAGGAAATACCGGAGAACCATCGGTTCAAATTTGCTCAAAACCTCTTCCAGGGTGAAAAAATTTCCCAAGGATTTGGACATCTTTTCCTGATTGACCGTCACAAATCCGTTATGAACCCAAAACCGGGCGAATTTTTTTCCGGAAACTCCGCGGGCCTGGGCGATTTCATTTTCATGGTGAGGAAAAATTAAATCGAGTCCGCCGCCATGGATATCAAATTCATCCCCAAGCGCCTGGGTGGACATGACTGAGCATTCGATGTGCCAGCCCGGCCGCCCCTGGCCCCACGGCGAAGACCAGAAGGGTTCTCCCTCCTTGCTCTTTTTCCAAAGAGCGAAATCGAGCGGGTCCTTTTTATTTTTATCCACCTCCACCCGAGCCCCTTCTTCAAGTTCGTCCAACTTCCTTTTGGAAAGGCGGCCGTATTCGGGAAATTTCCGGACAGAATAATAGACGGATCCTTCAACGACGTAAGCAAAACCTTTAGCAATTAACTTTTCAATCGCCTTAATTATCGGAGGGATATTGAGGGTGACGCGGGGATAACTATTGGCGGGCTTCAAATTCAATACCGCCATGTCCCTTTCAAAAATAGCGATATTTTTCTGAGCCAGCTCTGCGGTGGATATATTTAATTTCTTGGCTCTTTCAATTATTTTGTCGTCAATATCGGTGAAATTTTGGACGTGATTGACCTTTAACCCTAGTCGATCGAGGACCCTTTTTAAGACATCGAAAACGACATAGCAGCGGGCATGTCCCACATGGGGCTCATCATAAGGAGTGATTCCGCAAACATAAAGGCCCACTTTTCCCGGAACCAGGGGCTGAAAGACCTCCCGTTTTCCGGTCAGGGTGTCGTGCAAAATAAGTTCGCTCATCGAAAATTCGCCATCACTTTAGTTTTACCGGGACCAATGTTGCCAAAACCCAGGCGGCGATCCCGCCGCGCTCAGATAATAACCGCGTCCCCTCCGCAGTCTTCGCTTTGATGTTCACCGCGCCGGCCGGTATTCCGAGCCGCCGGGCGAGAAGCCGCGCCATGGGCAGTTTATATCCGCTCAACCGGGGCTTATCGGCCACTACCGTCACGTCGACGTTAAAAGGCTTCCAGCCTTTTTTCCGAATCAGCGCGAGGACTTCATCCAGCATGAAAAGGCTTGAAGAGCCTTTCCATTTAGGCGATGTGTCCGGGAATAATTCCCCGATGTCTCCCCCTCCGGCGGCGCCCAGCAGGGCGTCGATCAAAGCGTGGGTGACCGAGTCGCCATCAGAATGGCCCTTCAGCGCGGGAAAATTTTTCAGGGGAAGGCCGCCCAGTATAAGTTGCCCGAAGGTGGAAAATTCGTGGGCATCAAAACCCAATCCGCTGCGGGGAATGAAAATTTTTGTCACTTGTCCATCTCCTAAAGCAAAGCGCGGCATATTCGCAAATCGTGGGGGGATGTCACCTTCAAATTCACGGGTGACCCCCTTACGATTTTCACTTTATATCCCTTCGCTTCCGCAAGTTTAGCGTCATCTGTGGCCTCGCGCTTTGGATAATTCAGGCATATTTCGGCTATTTCCCGGCGAAAACCCTGGGGAGTTTGGGCCAACCACAACTTTTTCCGGGGAATGGTCCGGATGACTTGGCCGGTTTGGCCGATGAGTTTAAGCGTGTCCCCGAGGGGCCAGCCGGCAAGCGCCACGCCAAATTTCTTGGCAGCAGCCTCCACTCTTTTAACCACCTTTCGTTCAACGAGAGGCCTCGCAGAATCGTGAACCAAAACGACGTTGGCTTGGCCGGAAAGAGCACGAAATCCATTTTTTACGGATTGTCCTCGAAAAGGGCCTCCTAAGACCAAAATAATCTTCTTCCTCGTTTTAAAACGCCGGACGATTCCTTGAACTTTGGAATGAAGTGACTTCGATACCACAATCACGATTTCGCCAACGGAAGGGATTCCGGCAAATATTTTTAAAGGCTTAAGAAAGAGCGGCTGGCCATTCAACCGGGCCAATTGCTTGGGGATCCGGCCTCCGAAGCGACGGCCCAACCCCGCCGCGAGTAATATAACGCCCGTTGACATGAAAATATATCAAACGTCCTGGTGGGGCTGGGGTTTGTTCTTCTCGATGATCTCTTCCGAAGCTGGAATATTTTCCGGTTCCTTTTCCTCCCGGCCGTTTTGAAGCCTGGCGAAAATCATGCGTCCCGCCGAAGTTTGCAAAATGGAACTCACGTGAATATTGACTCGCTTCCCGAGATGCTTTCTTCCGTCCTCAACCACAATCATGGTGCCGTCATCCAGGTAACCCACCGCTTGAGCCCGTTCTTTCCCTTCCTTGGCCAGAAAAATGGAAAGGCTGTCACCAGGCAGGACCACCGGCTTTAAAGCCTGGGCCAGATCATTGACGTTTAAAACCGAGACTCCCTGCAACGCCGCCACCTTGGACAGATTAAAATCGGTGGTGGCGATGCGCGCTCCCAATTCTTTGGCTAACTCCAGGATTTTCGAGTCGACTTCGGGAATGTTGTGATAATCCTTGTCGTATATTTTAATGGTAATGTTCTCAATTTCTTGAAGCCTCTTTAAAATATCCAAACCCCTCCGGCCCCGCTGGCGCCTGGTTGGATCGGAAGAATCCGCCACCACCTGAAGCTCATGCAAGACAAATTGGGGAACAAGAAATTTCCCTCCCAGAAAACCGGTCTCAATAACTTCCGCAATCCTTCCGTCAATAAGAGCGGAAGTATCCACGATTTTGACGTCTTTATTCGATTTTCCTTTGATGACGACGTCTTTGTCCAAAATATCGAAAAACTCCCGGCCCTTCTGGATTCCGATCATGGCTCCCATAATTCCAAATCCAATGTTTATGAGAAGGGAATACTTGTTTAGAATTTCAAACCAACTGGGATTGTCAATTTTGATAACTAGAAGCAGAGCTATTCGGGCCAAAAATACCCCCGCTACCGCGCCCCCAATGGCAAATAGAGCCACGTCGGGCCGAATCCCTTCCGAGATGATCGTGATGAAGACTATAAGGCAAGCCAAACCAAGACCAATAAAAAGTCCATGAATCGAATTGCTGTAAAAAAAGTAGCCCGCTACCGGAAATCCAAATAAGACCAATCCTCGCGCTATATTAATCATAAAGAAAATCTCCTTTACTTTGGGGGACTTTCACCGCTATCCTTCTTTTTTTTGTCGTCCCCTTTCTCTTTTAAATCTTTGAAAAAATCCTCGGGTGTCATATGTTCAAGTTTTTTCTTGAAATCCGAAACTTCATCCTCCGAAATGGGCTTCAGGAGTTCGGGGCAAGCCTCAAAAACTTTCTCATTGACCAGAATCGGGCAGTTAGCGCGAACAGCCAGGGCCACCGAATCAGAGGGCCTAGCGTCGATAATAGTTTCTTTTTCGCCTTTTTTAACGCGAATTTCGGCGTAAAAAGTGGAATCTTTTAACTCCGTGATGGTCACGCTTTGAACTTCCCCGCCCAATTCCCGGATAAATTGAAGCAACAAATCATGGGTGAGCGGCCGGGGAAACTGCTGGCCCGCCAAAGCCATCCCGATGGCCCCGCCCTCATAAAGTCCAATCCAAATAGGTAAAAGTCTCGGACCGTCAACTTCTTCCAAGACCATAACACATTGCCCGCCTACTTGAGAAAGCGAGTAAAGCCGGGTAACTTTAGTAGCCACAACAAATCCTCCCTGGGAAGGTGCCGTTGTTCACACTTCACACTTTCCACTTTCATGGCAATTTGGTGCAGAGCTTTTGTCTAAAGTGTGAAGTGTGAACAACGGCACCTGTCAAAACGTTATTAAAATGGAGCTTATCGGGCAAGCTCGGCGGGTCCGAATCAGGGGCGAGCGAGACTGGCAAGTCCCAAAAGATAGGCGAGGTCCTTATCCAGGAGAACAACATTGGCCGATGTTTGGAAGGAAGGACGCCCGCTCAAATCTTCCTCGCGGACTCCCACCCATAACCAACGAGTCAGGGCGAGGTGGGCCCCCACGTCAATAAATGGGGTATCCAAATGCTTGCCATTGACGACGCGATCTCTTGAAAAATCGGTGGCTTCGGCTTGAAGTTCGACCCGCTTTTCCCAATTTTTCACCATCCAAAGAGGCCTGAAATTGAGTCCCAATCCTCCGGCGCTTCGAATGGCTCCGACGTACCCCGTAAAAGGGCCCCAATCCGCGCCCACAGTGGCCACGATTCTATTCTTCCTTTCAAACTGGGTTTTATCTTCATTGGCCGGCATATCCCCGATATTGGTTACTCCGATGCTGTAGTACTTTCCGGGCCTCGGAACGAAAGTAATCCCCGCATCGCTTCTAAACTCTTCGTCTTTAAAGTCATAGCGGTTCCTGTAATTCCAATACGTGTTGATTCTGTTGACCCGGCCGAGAAGTTCTTGCGCGGAATTGGCCGTTTCCCGAATGGACACGACGGCCGATTTAACATCCTCCGCGGTTTTCTTATCCGACACCAATGTCCCGATAGTCCCTTCCCCGTTCTGAATCTTGGTCATGATGTCGTCCAGTTTTTCCGAAATATCCCTGAATTTTCCGAGGGCGACCTTCAAATCCTCCTTGCGGGATGACGAGATTTCTTCAAGATCCTGGGAAAATTTCTTGGCGTTTTCAGAAAGCGCTTTGATGTTCGTGACTATTTGACCGATATCCTCGGGCCGCTCCCCGATGGCGGAATTAAGCGAATCGGTCACGTGCCGCAAATTGGCGAACACGGCCTTCAGATTTTCCGTGGCGCTTCCGTATTTATTGTCCTCCTCAAACAAAGCCGATATTTTGCCAATCAGCTGATCCAATCCGACCGAACTACCGCCGGGAATGACCGAATTTCTCGGCAATTCTCCCGCGTCGGTTGTTCCGGGATTTAGATCGACGAAACGGGTGCCGATGATTCCCGTGGACCCGATCCGGGCGGAGGCGTTATTATAAATAGTGACCTCAGGTTCAATAGCGACCAGTACACGGGCGCGCCCTTCGACCAGAGAGACCTTCAAAACTTTCCCCACTTCCACGCCGGAAATTTTGACCGCGGCTTTAGGGGGGAGGGCTTCAACGTTGGCGAAATCGATGCCATAGCGGTGACGCCGCTCGAAAATATTGACGTCGCCGAGAAAAACAATTCCCGACAAAATGGCCGAGATGGCCAAAAGCAAAAACATTCCGACTTTGGTTTCCTGGCTCATATTAAAAGCGCATCATCGACATTCCGCATAAATAAAGCACATATTTTCAAGTAAGTTAAGCTCAAAGTTCACTATTCATATTCCTTTACTTTCATCTTTATGGGCCCTTCGGAAGAACCGGTAATAAACTGTTTGACGAGGGGATCCGATGTCTTTTGAATCTGCTCGGGATTCCCCACCGTCACGATTCTCCCTTCGTAAATCATGGCGATTCGATTGGAAACCTTGTAAGCGCTTTTCAGGTCATGGGTCACCACAATGGAAGTCACCTTCAATTTTTTCTGAAGAGCCAAAATCAATTCGTTGATCACATCCGACATAATTGGATCCAGTCCGGTCGTCGGTTCGTCATACAAAATGTAATCCGGTTCATAGGCGATGGCGCGCGCCAGCCCCACGCGTTTTTTCATTCCGCCGGATAACTCCGCGGGTTTCAAATCCCCCACTTGAGGGTCCAACCCCACCAGCATTAATTTTTCGGAAACCACATCTTTCCAGTGTTTGGCCAGATCGGGCCGCAGATTAAACAAACCAAAGCCGACATTTTCCGCGACCGTTAAAGAATCGAACAAGGCCCCACCCTGAAAAAGATATCCAAACCTTTTTTGAACCTGAAAAAGTTTCTCTTCTTCCAGTTTGGTCACTTCGGCGTCATCAACGAAAATTCGGCCCTTATCCGGTTTCAGGAGCCCCACGACATGCTTTATCAACACGCTTTTTCCCGCCCCCGACCCCCCCATGACAGTGATGGTCTCACCGGTCTTAATTTCCAGGTCCACCCCTCGGAGGACTTTGTTTTTTCCAAACGACTTTTCCAGACCAATTATCCGAATCATCCGCCAATTCCCAATGAAACCAAAAGAGAACTCAAAAAGTAATCGCCCACCAAAATCAACACCATCGATACCACCACGGCGGAAGTGGTAGCCTTGCCGACCCCTTCGGCCCCGCCTTGACATTTAAAACCTTTGTAGCAGGAAGTGGTCACGATGATGAGGCCAAAAAAGAAGGCCTTGATGAGGCCGTGGTTGACATCGCCCATGTCCACAAAAGTTTTGACCTCTTCCCAATAAACGCTCGCCGGAATTTTTAATTGAAGATTGGCGACCACGTATCCTCCCCAAATTCCAATCATGTCGGATAGGGCGGTTAATATGGGCACCATTACCATGACGGCGATATACCTCGGAACCGCCAAATACCTGACGGGATTGGTGCCGAGGGTATACAAAGCGTCCAGCTGTTCGGTCACATTCATGGTCCCGATTTCAGCGGCGATGGCGGCTCCGACACGGCCGGCAATCACCATTGAAGTTAGAACTGGACCCAATTCTTTGACGAGGGACAAACCCACTACGGACCCAACATAAATAGGTTCATTGAAAACCTTTATGAATGAGAATCCGCTCTGAAAGGCGAGAACCATTCCTGTAAAAAGGGAGGTAAGCCCGACGACTGGAAAAGATCTCACCCCAATTTCCATGACCTGGGCTATCGTTAGCTTCGGAACCCATTGCCCTTTCATCAACGCGCCCAAGGTTTCCCGCCACATTTTGGCGACGCCCCCCAAAGCCTCCGACGCGTCAAGAACTATTTTTCCTATCGCCGCTACCATTTCCTCTACCTGTAAACTCTCGGAACTCTTTTGGATATCCCGCAAAATATCTCGTAGGAAATGGTGCCCGCCTTTTTGGCCATTTCCCCGATGGTGATTTTCTCTTTTTGTTGGGCCCCCACCAAAACCGCCGGCTCTCCCACGCGAACGGGAAGCCCGGTCACATCAACCATAATTTGGTCCATCGTCACCCGTCCGATAATCGGACACCTCTTTCCAGACACCAACACTTGTCCCCTGTTGGAGAGGGATCGCGGAACTCCGTCGGCGTATCCCACAGGCAAGGTGGCAATTCGACTTTCTTTTTTGGTGACGAAAGTCCGACCATAACTTATTGGCGTTCCCTTGGGGACTTTTTTAAGAAAAATAATCCGGGAAAACCAGCTTAATACGGGTAAAAGTGAAAGGGCATCGGGAACCGGAACGAGCGAATCGCCGTAAATGGCGAGACCGGGGCGAACCATATCGAGGTGGGAATTTTTGTAACGAATCATTCCGGCAGTATTGGCGAGGTGGAAAGTGACGGTAGGGAGGGAATTGCCTTCCGCAATTTTTTTCAGCTCGCCGAACCTTTTCATTTGAAGGCGGGAAAAAACGGGATTGGTGTCGGCGCTTGAAAAATGACTGAAAATTCCCAGGACCCGCGCGCCCGCGGTTTCCTTCACCCAGGCGAGAATCCTTTTGGCTTCCGCGACCGAAACACCCAGCCGACCCATTCCAGTGTCGACCTTGAGGTGAAAGGCCGCCTCCTTATTTTGGGTGACCGCGATACCGTGGAAAGTCCGGGCGGCCTCGAAACTGGCCACCGCAGGAATGAGGTTATAAGCGATGGCCACCGAAAAATTTTCAAGGGGATAAATTCCGCCGAGATTCAATATGGGGGCGCCGATTCCGGCCTCGCGCAAGGCGATGCCTTCTTCGAGGCTCGACACTCCAATAATGGCCGCCCCGTTCTGAATGGCGAAGGGCGCCAACTTTTCCGCGCCGTGCCCGTAAGCGTCCGCCTTCAGGACGGCCATGAGACTGACGTTGGGCCCGATAAATTTCTTTATTTGACGGACATTGAATTGGAAAGCTTCAGTTGAGATTTCAACCCAGGTGGGACGGTAGGCAGGGATTGTCATCAGATCCCTTACGCGGGAGTGGGTTCCAATTCGCGCTCGGGGTTCGCGAAGCGGGTGCATTCACTCATAAAATTCAGATCGATATCGCCGATGGGACCATTCCGCTGTTTCAAAACAAAAATTTTCGCTTTGCCCCGCACGTCCGGATCGTCCCGCCGGTAAACTTCTTCCCGGAAGATGGCCATGACGAGGTCGGCGTCCTGTTCGAGCGCGCCCGATTCCCGCAAATCGGATAATTGCGGCCTTCCCTCTCTGCCGCGATCTTCAGGCTTGCGGTTCAGCTGGGAAAGGGCGACCACGGGGACTTCAAGCTCTCTGGCCAGCCCTTTCAGGCTTCTTGAAATCTCCGCGATTTCCTGCTGCCGGCTTTCCTGCCGGCCGTCCCCGCGCATAAGCTGGAGATAATCGACGATGATGAGCCCGAGCTTGGTCCCTTTGCGGTGAAAATCATGCGCGTAGCGGCGGGCGGCCGAGCGAATCTCCAGAACCGTGGGAGACGTATTAAAATCAAAAAACAGGGGGGCTTCGGCGATCTCGGAGGCCACCGAGGTAATCCTTGGCCAATTTTTTCGCGCGAGGTACCCTCTCCTCACCTCCGACATATTTAAAAGGGCCCGCGAACAAAGAAGCCTCAAGGCGATTTCCTGATTGCTCATTTCAAGGGAGAAAAACACCACCGGGATTTTCTTCTCGATAGCGGCGTATTCCGCCATGTTAATGACGAGGCTGGTCTTCCCCATGGATGGCCGGCCGGCGACGATAATAAGGTTGGACGGCTGGAAACCGGCCGTCATATTGTCCAGTTCAGTAAATCCTGTGGCAATACCCGTCACCATATTCCCGGATTTGGCCAAATTCTCCAGAGTTTCCACCGCTCCCTGCATGAGTTCCCCCGCGCTGTAATAATCCCGCCGAGTCCGTTTCTGCCCCACGGCAAAAAACTGTTCCTGAGCATGATCCACCAAGTCATCGGCGGGGATTTTGTCGGAATTCGCTTCCTGAATGATGACTCTCGCGTTTGATATGAGGGAGCGCAAAAGCGATTTCTCGTGGACAATTCGGGAGTAGTGATCGACGTGGAGGGCCGTCGGGACTTTATCGACGAGCTCGGCCAAAAAGGCCTTTCCTCCCGCGGCTAAAAAAGCAGGAACGGATTGAAGGGCATCCCCCACCGTAATGACGTCGACTTCGACATTGGAATGGTAAAGATTGCCGACGGCTTCAAAAATGAGCGCGTGGATATCCTTATAAAAATCGGAGGGTTTTAAAAATTCAAGCGCCTTCACCACCGCGCTTCGCTCCACCATCATGCTACCCAATATTGCCATCTCGGCTTCGAGGCTATGTGGAGGGGTGACCCCGTTATTTTCCATTAAATTTTCCCGTTCCTAAAAACCCGTCCCTCGTCCTTCGTCCCTCGTCCAGGGCTATTAGCGTTCGGGATAAATTCTAGGAACGAGGAACTAGGAACAAGGAACTTTGCTTAAAAAAAGGCCGCTAGATTCTATAAAGATCTGCGGCCTTTTATCGAATATAAAAAGCGTTCAAAAAAACTACTTTGATTCTTCCTGGCTGGGAGCTTTGTCCTGGGTTTCTTGTGTGGCGGGAGCCTCGGCCTGAACCTCAGCATTTCCCTCAGCCTGACCCTCAACCTGACCCTCGGTTATTTTTTGATCTTCCTTTTTTACCTGGCCGATCACTTTAACCGGAATGTCCACCACGACCTTGGAGTGAACCCGCACCCGAACGATGTGATCTCCCAACGCTTTGATCGGTCCATGCATTAAAATCGATCTTTTTTCAACGGTGGCGCCCTGCCGGGCGAGCTCTTCGGCAATATCAAGGGGCGTGACCGAGCCGTAAAGCTTCCCTCCTTGGCCGACGAACCGTTCAAAAACCAGCCCCACCTTGGAAAGTTTTTCCGATACCGTCTGGGCCTGGGCCAAATGCTTTTCTCTTAAAGCGGCAATTTTTCCTTTCTGGCGCTCGGCGCGATTAACCGAGTTGACGGTTGCGTATACCGCCAGTTTTTTTGGAACTAAAAAATTCCGGGCGTAACCGTCTTTGACTTTTTTCTGCTCGCCGATTTGCCCGAGACCGGGCACATCGGATAACAAGATCACTTCCTGCGCCACCTAAACATCCTCCAGTTCAGATTAATAATGCGGGGCAAAGGGAAGAAGCGCCATGTTCCGCGCGCGATTTATGGCCCGGGTAAGCTTTCTTTGGCAGCTTGCGCAAGTCCCCGTGGAACGGGCCGAAAGAACTTTCCCTCTTTCCGTCACAAAATTTCTCAGGGTATTAATCGCCTTCCAATCAATATACCCGCTTTTTTCAATGCACATCCGGCATTTTCGGCGATGCATCATCGGCCGGCGTTTCCCGCCCGGGCCCATGGGTCTGGAGGGGACGCCCCGATGTTCGGAACCAGTCCCCGGACCTCTCTCTTCAGTAGAGGCCGGCCTAGATTTCACTTCTTCTGCCATTAAAAGGGAACCTCCTCATCATTTACAGGAGCATTATTTTCAACCCGGGAACCGGCGCCGACTGGTACGGCGGCCTCTCCCGCTTCGGTTTCCTCTGCCGGAGCGGTGCTTTCCGCGCCTTCCGCCATTGACTCTAAAAATTGGATTCTGGAAACATCCACTTCCAGTTCCGACCTCTTTTGCCCTTCCTTGGTCTGCCAATCCCTGGATTTAAGACGGCCTTCCACGAACACGGGACTCCCCTTCTTAAGCCTCTGGCCACACCTCTCCGCTGATTCTCGCCACACGCTGCACGGTACAAAGGCCGCTTCTTCGCGCCACTCGCTGGAATTTCGGTCCTTAAACCGGCGCGAAACAGCCATCCTGAAATGACACACCGCCGTACCCTGGCCCGTGTATCTCAATTCCGGATCTCTGGTCAAGCGCCCCACCAGCTTCACATCATTTAAACTATGTAATCTAATTGCCATTTTGAATCCCTCCCTTATTAACTTTTATTTTTGACGGGACCTGTCTTTCCCACGGTCCTCATTTGGTCGAGGGAACCTCTTTACTTTTTGAATCGGAAATCTGCTCAGGCGCCGATGCTCTTTGGGGTGCGGTGGGGATGGCTTCCTCCTTGCGCACAACCAGGTGGCGAATAACTTTATCCGTGACCCGGAAAAGATTGCCTAAAGAAGCGGCGCATTTATTGTTTCCGGAAAAATCCACATAGACATATAACCCTTCCCTTTGCCGTTTGATGGGATAAGCCAGCCTCCGCCGGCCCCAGAACTGAACGCTGTTGACCACGGCACCCGATTCGGAAAGTGTTTTCTTTATCTTTTCGACCAGGCCGTCCACGTCCTTTTGGGCAACATCCGCCGGACAAATAAACATGGCCTCATAGGGAAGGTTGTTAGCTATCTCGTTTACCATAAAATTCGATTCTCCAGGCAAAACCTACCGCCCGTCCGCACATCCTAAGGGGATTTCTGCATTTATCGAGCAGGCAGGATCTCTAAAAAACAGGGGTTGTTTATATCACAAATAACCCCCCTAAGGCAATCTCAAAAAAGGCGGCAATTATTTGAATTGCTTGTCCTTCCGTCCCACCACCGGATTCGAAAGAAGCCTCGTGTTGCAGGCGAATACAAAAAACACAAATCCGAGCGCGCCGACCGCAAACACGACGTCGCCGGGAACCCGCATCCAGCGGAGCGTTTGCATGATTGGCCTGTGCATAAATTCAGCGCTCCGCGCATACCAATAGCTGTGTTCAACTGAGGCCCAGGTTTGGAGAAGACCCACGGGAAGAAGGCTGAACACCGTCATCGCGAAAAGACCTATATTGATACCCCAAAAGGAGGCCGCCAACAATGTCGTCTTCCAAATCCTGTCGGGACGGAGCGCTTTCAGGGAAAAGAGGATCAAGCCCATGCCCAATATCCCGTAAACGCCAAAGAGGGCGGCGTGGCTATGAACCGGCGTGGTGTTCAAGCCCTGCATGAAATAGAGGGCGACGGGCGGGTTGATCATAAATCCAAAAATGCCGGCCCCCAGGAAGTTCCAGAAGGCGACGGCGACGAAGAAGTAAATCGGCCACCGGTAATATCGGACCCACTCCGATTTTTTGGTCATCGACAAATCTTCCACCGCGGCAAACGAGATGAGAATCAGCGGGACGACTTCTAGCGCGCTAAACACAGCCCCAAAAGCAAGCGCGACGGTGGGGGTCCCGGCAAAATAAAGGTGATGGCATGTCCCAATCACTCCCCCCGTCAGATAAATGATGGCGCTTATCAAAGAGGCCTCCGCCGCCAGCCGCCCGTCAATCAGTTTTAGCCGGGTAAAGAAGAAGGCGATGACCACGGTCGCGAACACTTCAAAGAAGCCTTCCACCCACAGGTGAACCACCCACCACCGCCAGTATTCCACAATGGAGAGATGCGTATGCTGACCCCACGCGAGGCCGGCCCCGTAAAAAAGAGCGATGGCTACCGTGGAAATGAGCAGAACGCCCAGGAGCCCTTTTTCGGTCTGGCTTTTTTTCATGGCCGGGATGATTGAACGGGCCACCAAAAACAGCCACAAAAGAAGGCCGGCCAGAAGAGCCGCCTGCCATATTCGGCCGAGATCGATATATTCGTATCCCTGGTGACCCCAAAAGAACGACGTCTGGGGAGACATTTTGTTCATTATGCTCAGCCATTCTCCGGCCAGCGATCCAGCCACCACGACAAGGAGCGCTCCGAAAAGAATGTTCACTCCCAGGCGCTGGTATTTGGGTTCCTCGCCGGTGACCAAAGGTCCGATAAATAGTCCCGCCCCCAGCCAAGCCGTGGCGATCCAAAACAGTCCCAGCTGAACATGCCATGTCCGGACAAGCGAGTAAGGAAGCCACTTCGCGAGCGGGATCCCATAAAATTCATTCCCCTCAACTCCATAATGTGCGGCGATAATCCCGGTGAGGATTTGAACGGCGATTATAAGCCCCACCGTGTAAAAATATTTCATCACGGCTTTCTGGGAAGGAGTGGCCAGGAGACCCGCGAAGGGATCCGCCGCCGGAACCTGAGTCGGCGGAGATTTTTTTCGGCTCACATACCACCACAAAAGCCCGCCAATGCCGGCCAGAAGCATAATGACACTAACTCCTGTCCACACCACCACTTCACCTGTGGCGACGTTCCCCACCAAAGGTTCATGAGGAAAGTTGTGGGTGTAAGTGATGTTCTCTCCGGGCCGGTTAGTGGAAGCTGCCCAGGATGTCCAGAAAAAGAAGGCGGTTAGGCTGCGGAGTTTGGCTTGGTCGGGCTGGGCATTATTGGGAATTGAGTATTCCTTCCGGCCATTCGTAAAGACGTCGGCGAAGTATTGATAATTGTTTTCAAAGGCGTCAACACGGACCGGGTCAACCGCGACAAATCCGGTGGCGGGATCAAAGGTGTTTTTCCGAATCAGCCCTTTAAGCCGGGCCTCGAGCGCGGCCTTTTTTTCTTCATCAAGCGCTGCGAAGGATGCGGCCTTCTCCGCGCGGGCCCAAAAGTCCAAAAGGAAAACGGCTTCGCGGTGCAGATAATCGGCTGTCCAATCAGGAGCCAGGTAACTTCCATGTCCCCAAACTGAACCCAGTTCCATGCCGCCCAAAGCGCGCCAAACGTCCTGTCCATTCAAGATATCTGATTTGGTCAGAAGCACCTGTCCTTGGGAAGACACCACTTCTTCCGGAATCGGCGGTTTCTCCTGGTAAATTCGGGACCCAATCCAGAGCAAAACGGCAAAGGACAATCCAACCACGCCAATGAACAGCAGCCATAATTTTTTCATGAATTCCCCCTGAATTTTAAGATCGAATCATGGTGAGCATCATTTTGAATCGCGTCACCGCCTTCACCGCGTGGGGCACATTGGCCGGGAGAATGATGGCGTCCCCGGCTCCCAGAGCGTGCCACTTATTTTTCACCATGACGCTCACTTTACCGTCAAAAACGGTGATTAAGGCATCGAACGGTGCGGCATGTTCGCTTAGTTCCTGCCCCTCATCAAAAGCGAAAAAGGTGATGTTTCCGGCGGATTTTTGAATTATTCGGGAACTGACAATTGAATCTTTTTGGTAGGCGGCCAGTTGGTTAACGGCTTTCGGCTTCCCTAGAATTTCTTCAAGAACTTTCTTTCCCCGGTCTGTCATGGCCGACAATTCTAATCCAGGACGGCAACAAGATTCCGGATGGACTCAACGGACTTGGCCAATGCCTTCGATTCTTCCGCGGTGAGTTTGACGACAACAACTTCTTCAACGCCGCGAGCGCCTAACTTAACAGGGACTCCGGCAAAAATTCCCTTCACCCCATATTCTCCTTCAAGAAGGCAGGCGCAAGGGAGGATTTCTTTTGTGTCCATAAGAATCGCTTCCACCATTTTCCCGGCCGAGGCCGCGGGGGCGTAGAAAGCCGATCCCGTTTCAAGCAGCTTCACTATTTCCGCGCCGCCCTCGCGCGTGCGCTGGACAATGGCGTCGATCTTCTCCTTCGGCAGGAGTTCGGTGAGGGGAACACCGGAAACCGTGGATAACCGCGGCAAGGGGACCATGGTGTCGCCATGCCCGCCCAAAACAAAAGCCTGAACTTTCTCGATCGACACTTTCAACTCGGCGGCGATAAATGTCCTCATCCTCGCCGAATCCAAAACGCCCGCCATTCCGATAATTCTTTCCCGCGGAAAGGCCGTCACTTTTTTAACCACGGCGCACATGGCGTCCAGGGGATTGCTGACGACGATGACGATCGAATCCGGGGCGAATTTTTTAACATTCTCCGACACCTGCCCCACGATTTTGGCGTTTATTTTGAGAAGATCGTCCCGCGACATTCCTGGTTTCCGGGGAACCCCTGCGGTAATGACCACAACGTCGGAACCTTTGGCTAAATTCCAGTCGCTTCCGCCCACAACTTCCCCGTCAAAACCGTAAATGGCGCCGGCTTGCTTTATATCCAAGGCCTTCCCGGCCGGCATCCCTTTGGTCTCCGGAATATCCAAAATAACGACGTCCGCCAGGTTCGTCCGGGCGAGGGAAAGAGCGAGACTGGCGCCGACGTTTCCCGCCCCGACCACCGTTATTTTTTTTCGTCCCATCAGCGTGTCTTCCCCGAAGAATTTCTCATTCAAATTTGATTGGGACCTTTTTCTGCCAGGTTTCCGCTTTTGATTTAATGGAAATCGTCCACTCGTATAAATTTTCTTTCAAAGAACTCAGTTCCAGCGGAATTTTAATCTTCGAGTCCTCTCTCATCGGGGAAAATATAAATTGTTGGGAGTACTTTAATTTTTTCTGGGGGACCTGGGTCAGACTGCGGGTGTCTCCCTTTTTCCAGAATAAATGAGAGGGGGTGGCCTCGACGGCCACCTGGATATTCCAAATCGGGGAGGTGCTCAACCTTATTATTTCCAGGTTCGCCTCGGCGGTTTTCCGAAACTCCCGGATTGTAACCGGCTCGCTGCTCACTTCCACGCCGTTTATCTTAATTTGGTAGGGTCCTGATATTAAAATTCTGGTCGTTGGCGGAGCCTGCCAAGAAACTCCGTTTTTGGGCAAGAAATCTTTAATCGCCGCCACTTTAGCCTGGTGAATTTTTAATAAATCGAATGCCGAAATGGCTTCTCCCACCCGCAAGAGCGCCACATCCAGTTCATTGTCCAACCTCATAATTCGCCCCCGGAAAAGTTCTCCTGAAAAATAACCCAGAATGGGTTCGGTTTGAACTCCCACCAACGGAGAGGCCGCGACCATCACGCCATCTTCAGAGAGATATCCAAGCAACGATTTACCGCCGCGAAGTTCCGCTTCGTTCTTATAAACCAAAACGGGCTGGGCCCAACTCCCGGCGGCAAACAAAAATATTCCCAAAAATGAGAGGCGGGATTTTTTCATAGGGGGTTAAGTTTGCCAAATAAAACGGCGCAAAGACAGGTGCCGTTGTTCACAGTTCACACTTTTTCCAGTTGCATGACAAAAGTCGGAAGGGGGGAAGAGAATAGTGTGAACTGTGAACAACGGCACCTATTATTTAGGCGAGTTTGCCGAGGTAGGTGAGAGTATCCCGGGCGTCGGTGAAAGTTGGATCGAGGTGCAACGCCCTTTGCAGTTCCGGAACGGCTTCCGATTCCCTTTTGGTTTCAAGCAACACCCGGCCGATTCCGTAATGGGCGTCGGGGGACTCCGGATTTAGGGCCAGCGCTTTCACGTAAAACTCAAGCGCCATTTCCCACTGGCCGTGCATGAAGCAGATAAACCCCAAACCAATGTAGCCGGACAAACAATCCGGATTCAAAGCGATGGCGGTCCGGTATTCCCTCTCCGCCTTTATTAAGTCCCCGTCTGCGGCCGATTCATTTCCTATTTGAACTGCGGAATCAACCAAGGACGCCCGCTCGAGTAGTTCTTCGGCGCTGGGCTGAACGGATTTAAAAGTCACCTTTTCCGGCTCCGCGGGCTTGATGCCATTGGCCACAGGCTCCGGCAAGTTCAGGAACGGTTCCGGCACGATTTGCGGCTTCTCCACGGGCCGCTCCAATTTTTTAATCAGCTCTGCTGTGGAAGGAGAAAGCGGCGGCTTCGTCTCCTCGAATGGTTTCTCTTCTGAAACAGGTTTTTTCTCGGGGACAATTTTCTCCTGTGGGGCGGGTTTTTCTTCCGGTGCGGGTTTCAGCTCCGGCACAGGTTTCACGTTGGAGGCCAAAACTTCTTTTTGAACTGGAATTTCCTTTGGACCTTCTGCCGCCGGAGGTGTCTCGATCCTAGAACTGCCAATTGAGGCCTCCGCAACTTGGTTAACTAGATCGACAATTTCTTTCTTAATTTCCTTTGTATTTAAAGCCAAGGCAGGGACAGCCGCTACCTCTTCCTTAATTATCTCCTCCCTCTCCTCTTCCTTCGAAATGATCCCTTTCGGAGAAATCCCCCTCAAGCGCCTGGTCAAAATGATCAAGGGAATGGCCAAAGCAAAAAATCCCGCCCCCGCCCCACCCAAAAGGACCCATGACCCCCTTTCCCGGCTCAAGACCGCCTTGGCGACGGTCGCTAAAAGCGTTTTGGCCTCTTCGTTTTTCCTCAAAACGGGATTTTTCAGGAATTTTTCCGCCTTGGAAAAAACTCCTTCCTTAAAATAAGTTTTTCCCAAAAGCAAAACTGCTTTTTCCGATCCGCGGTTGAGAATCGCCGCCAAATGCAACTCCGCCAAAGCTTGTCCGGTCTCATTCGCGTTCAAAAATGCCACAGCTTGGTTATAGTGGTACTCTGACATTTCTTCTCTGGAAAACGTTTTGGGGCCGGGCTTCACCGCAGCCGACTCGGACCCGGCCTTTTTAGTTTCAACTCCGGCCGCGACCATCACGGGAGCTTTTTTCCGGGCAATTTTTTTGTGCGGCTTAGGATGCGGTTTCGGGATTGACGCAACAATAAGATTCCCCGCGCCTGAGCTTGCTTCAGGCTTCAGCTCATTTGCCTTAGCAGTTGTGTCCGATTTTATCCCTCCCTCTTGAAGCGGCTTTGCCGTCCCGCCGGATTTCGGTTCAACCGTTTGGGCCGGTTCCGGTGTCGGTTCCACTTCGGGAGGCCTCGCGACCTCATCTCCTTTGGGTATAACACCTTTTATGGGCGAATACGGAGTGAGCGGCGGGGGAGGGGCGGCCTTATCATTTACGAAGGCTGGGTTGGGAACCTCCGATGGAATAATCTCCGTCTGATAATTTTTGATGGGTTGGGCCTCCCACTGAATCAGGGTTTTCCCATTGACGAACATAATCTGATTTTTTGGAACCTCAACCCGTCCGTCCTTGGCCAAAATAACAAAGGATGAAGCTCCCTCAGTCACCAGATTCCCCGATTGGAGGGTTCCGTCCTTCATGTATATCCGCAGCTTGACCTCGCCTCGCGCGACTCCAAACCCGACGACAAACACGAATAGGGCGAAAACTAAAGGTCTTTTAACAGATTTTCGCATCATATAAGAGTTTATCGAGGAGACGACTTTTTCAAGAGAGAACTAAAGGTTTTTTTTGGCTTTCTTTCCGACAAGATATTAAGGACATCTTTTATTGTCCCTCTAATGGGTTTGGTAAGGGAAAAGGAATCTACTAAAATCCCCGGACTGGATTTTGGAGAGGTGCGCACAACTTTAATAATTTTTAATTAAGGTGCGGTACAATACAACCTAAATAATTTGATATGTGGCCCTCGCAAAAGGCGCGAGGGCCATTCGGCTCCAATCATTTGATTATTAAGGAGCCTCATGGAGAGGTGCGAGAGTGGTTGAATCGGCACGCCTGGAAAGTGTGTAGGGTCGCAAGGCTCTCGTGGGTTCGAATCCCACCCTCTCCGTGTTTGGAAAATATTTTTTGGGGCTGTCCCATTTAATTATTGGATAAGGATGGGACTGCCCCGGAGAAAATGGGGCTGTAGCTCAGCTGGGAGAGCGCATCGTTCGCAACGATGAGGTCGAGGGTTCGATCCCCTTCAGCTCCAAATTCTTTCCATGCCAGGATAACCTAACCGGATCTTTTGCCGGGAGAGCGTCCGCCGCGGAGGAAGGTCGAGGGCCTGCGAAGCAGGTCCCTTTCAGCTCCACACTTTTTCTTCCCGACTATCTTTCCCTAACCGCAAAACAATCTCCTTCCTGAAAAAAATTTCCTGTTTTGGATAAAAAGCTCCGATTAACCGGGGCGGGAACTTATCATCAATTTAAAATGATTGATTATAAACGGGTTTTATCTCTATCAACTTTGGCATTTGTGATGCTAAGGATTTAAATAGGGCGAGCTTATATCTAGACACCCATTTTTAGGGGAGATGGGTCCGATGAGAAAAATTACCGGAGTAAATCAAAGACTTCTTCAATATGGAATCCTAGCCCTTACTTTGCTTTTACCCCTCGCCTCAAGCCGAGCCGAAAACCTTATCATAACCCGTCTTAAATCCCTTATTCCCGCCGGTGATGCTCTCTCCTGCAAAGTTGCCAATGACGAAATTAACCTCGAACTAAATCTGGTCAAGGAACAATGGACCGGCCATGTTTCATTCTGCTACTCCTATGATTTTCATTTCGATCCCGATCAATTCAGCTGGTTGGTAAAAGAGCAAGTTGCGGGATCTGAATCCGTGGTGATCAATGCGGATTTGGCCTATGAAGAAAATAACCAGGGACCGGTGATAATTCTCCGGAATTCCACCAATGCCCCCTTCAATGTTAAAGGAAAAGTCAAAAAACCCGGGGATACCGACTTCTTTTATTACGAAAGGCCAGCCCGAATAGATATGGAGATCCGATACAGCCGATTGGAGAACAAAGCCCTGGTAAATTTGAGCATCCGCTGGCTGGATGAAATCCCGGGGTATGGAGTTTACGATTCAGACGGAGAAAGCGGGATCGTTGAAAAAATGGAAGGGTTGGTGAGCCCCTCAATTTTTCCCCCGCCGTTTCGGATGTCAAACCTCACCAATCAAGAATTTCGCAAACCGCTTCTTCCCTCGAAAAAAGATTCGGAAGACAGTAATAAGCTAGCCCTTCCCGATCCGGTTGAGCCTTAGCTCCTTCCCTGAAAAATACCTAAACCGCCAATTCCAAGCTCTCTCTTAAAATTCACATTGATTTTTCAATACGTCCTTGCAAGTAAATAGTCGGAGGATATACTTAACCTGGCGAGGAGTTGAAAAACCCTTAGCCAATTATGGAAATCAAACCGATAAAGATTCTTCTTGTTGAAGACATCCCCGGGGATGTGCTGATGCTTCGCTTGATGCTTTCTGACGTCAAAGGAACCAAATTCGACATCGCGGAGGTCAATTCACCCCAGAAGGGCCTCGCCCAATTAGAAAAAAATGAATTTGATGCCGTACTTTTAAACCTCCTTCTGAAAAACAACACCGGATTTGAATCCCTGCTCCGCATTCAGGAAAAAGCTCCGCAAACTCCCGTCATCATTCTCACTTCCCAAGAAGATCAAGCCATGGCTTTCGAAGCGGTGAGAAAAGGGGCCCAGGATTATCTCGTCAAAGGTAAATTGGACGGGAACCTCCTCTACCGGGTTATTCACTATGCCATCGAACGGCATCGCGTCATGGAGGAACTGAAAGAAAAAAACGAGGAGCTGGAGCGGCTCAACTCCCTCAAATCAGAATTCGTTTCCACCGTCTCGCATGAACTCAGAACCCCTTTGACGGTGGTACTATCCGCATCCAACAATCTTTTGGACGGCGCCTTTGGAAATCTGAACCCTGACCAAAACAAATGGGTCGACAAAATCAATCACCACGCCTTGAAACTCCACCAAATGATCAGCGATATCCTGGATCTCTCCAAACTTCAATCCGGAAAAGCGGAGATGCGGAGGGATCTTGTCGAACCGGGGAAATTAATTGAGGTCACCGTGGCCAATCTCCAAATCCTGGCCAAGGAGAAAAAGATTTCCTTGTCTCAACAACTTCCGGAAAAGCTGCCCTCCATCTGGGGAGACACGGGACGCCTGGAACAAGTCCTCACCAATCTCATCACCAACGCCATAAAATTTACGCCGGCAGGAGGATCGGTCGAGATTTCGGCCGAAGAAAGGGATAAACACCTCTTCGTCGCGGTTTCCGACACCGGCCCCGGCATCGCGCCCGAGCACCGGGAAATCATCTTTGACCGCTTCCGTCAAATCCGCTCTGCTGGCGACCAGACTTCTACCAAAGGAATCGGCCTGGGCCTGGCCATCTGTAAAGAGATCCTTGATCAGCACCAGGGGAGCATCTGGGTTGAAAGCGAAGCCGGGAAAGGCTCCCGGTTTCAATTCAAAATTCCAATCGAATCCGCCGTCGATCGGCGGCCTGTCCTTAAGATACTCGTTGTGGATGACGATCCGGAAATCTGCAGCCTCCTTGAATCCCTGCTCAAGGGTAACGGTCACCTTATCACCACCGCCAAAAACGGAAAACAGGCCATCCAGTATTGGCACGAAAAGAATTCCGAATACGACGTGGTGTTTTTGGACTTAATGCTACCCGGCGCTTCGGGCGTGGAAGTCATTAAAGAAATCCGGCAAATTAAATCCAGGACTGAGGTCGTCATTATCACGGCCTATCCCGACAGCAAGCTTCTTTTCGAAGGAATGGCCTATGGCCCGCTCACTATCATCGCCAAACCCTTTGATCCAAAAAACATTTTGGAAGTGACACAGAAATTTTTATCCCAAAAAGCCTCCCGCGGGAATAAGGAGGCGGCTTAATAATGGCCAAAAACACAATTCTTATCATCGAAGATGACGCGGATATTCTGGAAAGCCTCGCGATCACCCTGGAGCGCCAGGGTTTCAGCATTTCCAAACTCCCCGATGGAAAAAGGGCGGCGGCCCAAGCGGTCAATGAAAAACCCCATTTAATCATCATGGACGTCATGATGCCGCCGCCGGATGGAATTGAAGTTTGCCGCGCCCTAAAATCAAACGATAAAACAAAAAACATTCCGTTGATACTCCTCTCCGCTCGGACCCAGCCGCAGGATATTGAAAACGGATTTAAAGCCGGGGCCGACAGGTACATCACCAAACCTTTCCAGAACGAGGACTTGATATCGACGGTAAAAGCCTTAATCAAACCGGAAACGGAGGAAGATCAAATTTCATGAAAAAAATTTTAATCATCGATGACGAGCCGGATATTCTGGAAAGCCTGGCCGTCATGCTTTCTAAACAGGGCCTCGAGGCCTTGACCGCTTCTTCCGGAATAGAAGGAATAAAAAAGGCCCAAAAAGAAATACCGGACATCATACTCCTCGATGTCATGATGCCGGAAATGGACGGTTTCGAAACCTGCCGGAAAATAAAACACACCGAACAAACGAAGAACGTCCCGGTTTTGTTGATTACCGCCTTAAACGATTCCGAATCCAAAGTGAAAGGTCTCGACGCCGGGGCCGATGACTTTATTTCCAAACCTTTTAACGACGCGGAGCTTAAGGCGCGCGTTCGGGCCTTTTTAAGATCGAAACAGACGCGGGACGATCTTGAGGAGAGCTACAAAAAACTAAAGGAGCTCGAAGAGCTCCGGGACATGATGACGAACACGATGGTGCACGATTTAAAAAACCCGCTCACATCAATCCAGGGGATAATTTCGATTTTACTGGAAGGAATGGAAAATAACCAGACATGGACCGGAGAACATCGGAAACTCTTAAAAAATGCCGGTCAAAGCTCAGGCCGAATCCTAAATCTCATCCAGGACATACTGGATGTCAGCCGGCTTGAGGATAATAAACTACCCATCCATAAGGCCCCCCTGCAAATGGAGAAGCTGGCCGTCGAATGCCTGGAAATGATCGAGCCCCTCTGCATCCAAAACGGAATCCGGATCGAGCCATCCATCCCGGCTCAATTCCCATCAGTTAAATCGGATGAGGACATTATCCGGCGTGTGTTATTAAACCTTCTTGGCAACAGCTTAAAATTCACCGATCGAGGCGGAACAATTCGGCTCCGTTTGAATGACCTCCCGGGTGAAAATCAAATAGAATGCACCGTGGAAGACACCGGAGTTGGAATTCCCAAGGAAAATCTAGGGAAAATTTTTGAGAAATTCTTCCAGGGACAAAATCGCGACAATAGCCGGAAAGGCCAGGGACTGGGACTTGCCTTCTCTCGCTTGGCGATTAAAGCCCTCTATGGAAAAATTTGGGCGGAAAGCGAGGAGGGAAAGGGCAGCCGCTTTTTAATCCGGCTTCCTAAATCATGAACTTTTTTAGGTGGAAAAAAAGAATTCTCGTCGTCGAAGATGAGCCTGATATCGCGGAAGGGATTAAGGCGCGATTAGAGGTGGCCGGCTACAAAGCCATCGTTGCCGTGAACGGCCAGGCGGCGGTGGAGCTCGCGCGGGCGAAGAAGCCGCACCTCATCGTTCTGGATTTGATGCTTCCCAAAATCGACGGCTACGACGTCTGCCGGATTTTAAAAAGAGAAGACCGGACGAAGCGGATTCCAATTCTGGTACTCACGGCCCTGCAAATGGTAGGGGATATCAACAAAGCCTACGAAGTGGGGGCCGCGGATTATCTCCCCAAACCTTTCACCAACGACAAACTCCTCGACAAAATCGAAAAGCTAATGTCGTGAGGCCGTCATCCCCGCGAAAGCGGGGATCCAGGATGTAAACCTGCAGTAAAACAATTTGTTTAAGACCTGGATTCCCGCTTTCGCGGGAATGACGGTCGAATTTTTTAGACGCCGACCGAGGCTGGTTTCCGGCCGCCTTTGCTCACCTGAGATCCCCCTTTCAAAACATCCAGGGCCTCTTTGCGATAGGAATCCATCAAATAAGGGATACCCGTCACTTTGGCGCATTCCTCGGTCAGGGACATCAGGTCGTTCCGTGTGATGGAAGCGACATTGAAGCAACGCGCTCCGGCCATCAGCTGCTGCAGCCCGACCTTCAATTTATCCGCGTAGGAAAAGATGCCGATGGCGCCCATCGGAATCTTCGCGATTTCAGAATTCCCGACGATTTTCTTGACCGCCTCATAGCAGACGAATATTTCTTCGGGTGTTTTCCCGTAATCGCTCACCACCTTCGGCAGGTCGTTATTTTTAATCCATTCGGCGATGTTTTTCCCGACCATTCCCGGTATCATGAGCGCCCGGCCCATGCAAACGGCCTTGACGAAGGGCGCGCCGAGGGCGAGAGCCTTGAAAATGCCGTCTTCCGTGCTGAAGCCTCCACCGAAGGCCAGATCGGGAACCCTTTCGCCTTGAGATTCGAGAATTTTGGCGAACTCATAGGCGGCCGCGTGGAGATACAGGGAAGGCATACCCCATTCTTCCATCATACGCCAAGGGCTCATCCCCGTTCCACCCGGCGCGCCGTCAATCGTCAGGAGATCGATTTTGGCGCGGGAAGACCACTTGAGCGCCATGGCCAACTCTCTGAGGCCATACGCGCCCGTCTTCAACGTGATTCTCTTGAACCCCAGTTTCCGCAGCCTATCAATCTCGGCATAGAAGCTTTGCTCTTCAATGAAGCCAAGCCGGCTGTGCCGCTCAAACTCCTTAAGGGATCCCGCCTTAAAAGCTGCTTGGTTGATCGGATCTTCCGGATCGGGGGTGACGATGTAACCTCTTTTCTTAAGTTCCAACGCCCGCTCGAGGGACTGAACTTTGATTTCACCGCCGATGCATTTGGCACCCTGTCCCCATTTGAGCTCGATGGTCGTTATTTTGTGCTTGCTTACAATGTATTCAGCGACGCCGAGCCGGGTGTCCTCCACGTTCATCTGGATGAGGATTTCACCCAGGCCGCTATGATATTTCCGGTAGGCCTCAATTCTCCGGTCCATTTCCGGGGATTTGGTCACCTTCCCCTTCGAATCCCGCTCCAGGCCCGGATCGATTCCGCAGACGTTTTCACCGCAAACCAATGTGACTCCGCTCAAGGCGGCGCCCACGGCGAAATGCTCCCAGTTTTTCCGAGCGATCTCGGTGGATCCGAGGGCGCCGGTGAAAACAGGAACGGACATTTTTACTTTGTTGTCCCACCCGTATTCGGTCTCGGTGTTGACGTTGGGAAACCGGGCGGTGTCGGGGTTCCCCTCCGTGCCGGCCGGAAGGCCTTTGGCGCCGAGGGCATAACCGTGAATATTGAAATGGGAATAGTCGATGGGATAATTCTTATCGCCGCCGGCTGTGACTTCCCCGAAAGGGCCGGGGTAAATCAATTCGCGTCCCCGGAAAGTGGCCTTGAAAACTTCGCAACTGCCCCGACAAGTGTCGGTACAGCGCGAACATAGCCCGCTCATGGGAACTACATCTTTGGATCTATTGATGGTACGAGTGGCGTCGTTGCCGCCAGGTGTGCAGAGATTCATTCTTCCCCCTATGATGATTTGGTTTTGAAACTGGAAAAAACGCTCAAGCCTTTTTTACCCCTCACCGCTCCTCTCAAAAAGCGGACCCGGGAAAGCATGTTTCAAAAGTCCAGAGTTTTATTCGGAAGGCAGTTTCATTTCCAAGTTTTTTTGGATTGCAGTTGGAAAGTAGAAAATCTCGGGCGAAGGGTCAATAGGTGCCGTTGTTCACAGTTCACACTTTAGACATTTGCCG
>Ga0315279_10000205_pt1 | contig 127559 bp, 135 predicted proteins | sample YL17G06_20_MG_FD_203694 | JGI IMG/M metagenome (GOLD analysis project Ga0315279, IMG submission 203694) | Sediment microbial communities from Yellowstone Lake, YNP, Wyoming, USA - YL17G06_20 | ecosystem: Environmental > Aquatic > Freshwater > Lake > Sediment | place: USA: Wyoming | collected... | reverse complement strand
TTTTAAGCCAGTTTTTGGTTTTGCGGAAAAGTTGTAGCCGAAGCCGCGTGAAAGAGATACTAAGGAACAGGTTAGCAAGGCATTAGAGTAAGGAAATACCATCTTTATTCTTAGTTTGCGCGCGCTTATCCATTTCTTATTTGAGTAGCAGTTTTCGAGGAAGCAATAATAACTATAGATGATGCAGAAACAACAGCTCCAACTGAAATTAAAAAGAATGGAACAGTAGGGAGTGATTTGTTTTCAAATAGAAACCCTGCTGCGTAGTAAGTACCGTTATACTCAAGATAGCTTGTTTCTTTAGCTCGGATTAAGTCATCAATTTGGGTGTCTTCTGGAGACCCAATATTCACATAATCTTGGCTTGACATTGCCTTAAGAACGTAAGCATCAGGATTCTCCAAGACAAAATAATGGCTTGGCATTTCACTGAGTTTTGATACATATATGGTGTATGATTGATGGTAAATGGATTGCATTTCAATTATGCCATATACAGATATACATAGTGTCAATGTAAAGAAGATTAAAGCAAAATGCGTTTCAGAGAGCTTTCTTGTCATACTAACACTCAGCAATGCTCTAATTGAACACTATGTTCTTTTTTTTCGGTAATAGGCATATGTGTGTCTTAATCATACACACTGTAACATAACAAACAAAGGACCCAAGCCAATAAAACAATCTCGAAATCGTTCAAAGTGATTTAAAGAATGGCAATACTCGGTACAATCAGCGCCCACCTTGAAATAAGAAATGGAAAAGACGTTTTGAACAAAGAGAAAACCAACAATATGTCTTTCGGAGAATTGAAACGAACAATCTAACAAAAGCATGCGCTATAAGGGAAAGAGAACAACGAAAATAGAAGGCACTTCTATCAGTCTTTAAGAGCTGGCTTGACTCCTCTATCTATTGGCGATATCTATGTTAAGCGGGAATACGGGAGATATCTCCACTTTTTGTGGCGTTGCCTGCAAGCAATCAATATCTCTGGATGCGTTCAAAGAGAGCTTCCCGCAGCTTAGGGCTCATGCTTGATTCATCGGGATACTTCGTCTTTAGACTTCGCCAGAAATTCTTTTCGTCTTGATCGACATGAAAGCTCAGATGATTTGAAATATTGTAGGTGTTGAACTCGTCGCCACTAAGCTCCTGCAAGTATGCTGCTATGTCAGCTTGCTTTCGACATCTGTAGAATCTCAGATAGTTTACCATGCCCGCCAAGCCTGATCTGCAGATTTTACATTTCGGCTGATAGATAGTATCACCTCTTTCATTGCTTTGAGACTCGTGGAAGCGAGTGGCAAACACTCCTAAACCTAATTTTCTATTCAAGTCTCAGATTTTCGTTGGAAAAAGAAGCGTGATCTGGGCTCCTTTCTTGAAACGGCAATGGAAAAACTATAGATTGCGGTATACTTGTACACCTATTTTATTATGTGTGAGCGACTATATCGCAATCTCTAAGATTTGGGCCCACTTGACAAATCCAGAAAGTTTTCTGCAAGCATTTCCAACTCAGCCAAGTCGCCCCCAGCTTTCTCATAAGTGCTTACAAACATGGCTTTGTTTGTCAATATGTAGTCGTACAGGTCAAGGTTATGTTCATAGCCACTGTAGACGTAAGCTCTCACGCAGTCATTTACTGTGCGCAAATAGTAGTTTTCTGGTATTCCTCTACACGTCAAGTTTTCTCTAACATAGCTTCGTATTCTCAGATATGAAGCGTTGTCTATCGGCTCTTCCAAAACAGTGGCTTCCAAGTGCATTGGTTGGAAATTCAAGTCAGGGTTGTCGTCAATTGCTTCGATTTCATCAAGCGTAGGTTTGAAAAGAATCGGTATGCAACGACTTAGAAGCATCGCCATCGGTAAACTTCTGTTCATTTCCATTGCTTTAGCTGTCAAAAAAACCCAGCCACAGCGAAGATTCTTAAAAGCGAGTCTGCCATGAGCAACTTCATACTGCACTCCTGTGTTAGCAAGACTTTTTAGTGGATTTCTTGGGACTCTAGCCATAGCTCTACTTGACCTTTCAGACTCTATAACGTCTAAAGCTGCGCCTATAGCATCACTTTTCTCCATCGGATTCGTTTTGAACTCGTCAACTACAATAGTGCCGTTTGGAAAACCAGCAGCCAACGGCGGTATGACTTTAAATGCGTCGTTGATGCTGCCAGCCATTGCTGCTGCCGTTATTGAGCTTACTTGAAAGAAAGGGTGATTGCCTCTGCTTTCGCAATACTTACGGATTCTGTCTCCAAGAGTGGTTTTCAGTTGCCCGAAAGGCGTGATTTGAAAGATATGAATCGTCGGGCGAATCTCTAGGAGTTCAGCACTTTCTCTCCTTCTAACAGTTATGTTTCGCTTCGCTTCCGCTGAAGCCACAGCCATGTTCAGAAGCAAATTGCGATAATAATGAGAGTTAGGCGGGAATTCTTCCAACATTCTCTTCCTCTCCTCCTTCTCGCTCAAGCTCCTGCCGTATTCTCAATCTGATGGCTGGAGGCACTTTCTTTACAAAGACAATCTCGGCGTTCTCGCTTAGAAACGCTTCAATAGAACGCCACGTATCAAGCGTAGTCGTCAAAACAACGCCCACGTTCATCTTTTTCTCTTCTTTCATTCTTTTCATCTCTTTTTGGTTCTTTCTTCGTCTCCTCTTCACTAGGGCTAGGCGCGAAGATTCAGCCTTCGTCAACATTGAGTTGATTAGAACGGGTTTTCATAGAAACTTGCAGTACTCTCTATAAATACTCACAAAAATTCCTGACGCATGGGTCTTCTCACTATACCTAATTCAATTCTTGTGGCAACGCTGAAAAAAGATCTCGTGCATTCTAATGTTAGTTTGAAAAGGTTTGCATTAGATCGTGCATGCTGTCTATAATACCCAAGAAAATTCTGCAAGAGATAAGATACTCGCGCTTGAAGCCTCGACTAGTTCAAAGAAGCTCCTTGGGAATGTTTACGCTGATTCTGGCGATTAGACCAATGCGTCTAGGGTCTAGAGACAACTGAATCCGTCCATATAAATACTCCTTTCCTTTGGCTTTGACTTGGTGAGGTTCGATTTCAACTTCTATGGAGTGAATTTCACCGTCTTCTGTTTGATCTATACGCCAGCCGCCAGACTCAACTAGTTGTGCATCTTCTTCTACTGTGACAGCTTGTTCTGGTTCCGCCTCCACACTGCTCTCTGAGTTTTCTTAGCTTGCGTTCTTCTGCCTCAGCCAATGATCTTGCTTCGTTTTCGGCTCTTTTTTCAGATTCTGTCTTTCGCCCTCCCTCATGCTGCGCGCGTTCGATTTCCTCTAAGTGATTTTTTTCCAAAAGATCGAGATTCTCGGGAAAAGTGAGAGTTTCGTCCACAAATGCGTACCAATCAAATGTGTCTTCAACTTCAAACCTTTTCTTGAATAGAAATATCTGCAGATTCTTTGGCATGGGACCATATCTTCGAGGCATGAACTTCAATCATCAAGAGCAAAGGTAAAAAGTTTTAGTAAAACTTTTTCATGACAAGGATACTCTGGAAGCTGGCTTTCCATGAGCTAGAATCCAATAGATTCATCTATGGGTAGTGTTGCCCATAGTGCACGCAAAGAATTGCGAAGTCTTCAGGATCGACCTTGTCATCATCGTTGGTGTCACAGTTAGGATTCCATTTGGGCTTGTCAGGTGTGGAACCGTATGCTACAGAAAGGAGTGCGAAGTCGGGTGGACTTACTTTGAAGTCACCATTGAAATCGCCTTGGATTGTCACCGTCACGATAGTTGTGCGTGAATTGTCGAAGGTATCCGTTTCGCCAGGCACAATGCTAAGGAAGAAACTTATCAGATAATTACCTTTGGCAAAGTCAGAGCTGTTGACTGTAAAAGTGGCCATCGTGAAGTCTCTGCTTGCAAGATATACGTTGTTGATTTCACCAAATTTAGTCGAGTTCGCAAAAAGCTCGGCGTTGATGGTTTCTGCGTTTTCACCGTAGTTGAATATCATCGTTTCTACAGACAGGTTGGCTCCTTGTGCGCCAATGGTTTTAGAGGTCGTAACACCTGTTATCGCTACATCGTGCGAAGCCCAAGGAAATGGCTTCATCAGCGGATAACGATCTAAGTTGTTTTCACCCAAACTATACGGCGAGTCACTAATTCCATCGCTTCCAGTCTCATTCTGATATTCGCCTTTACGCAGGTCAAAGCCGCTATAGCCTCCCCAATAGTTGCCCCCGGCAGGATAGCCATTATCCCATGTGTTGTACCCAAGGCCCATAAGCTCCACGTCCACCAAATAGTTGGCTACAATATTGTTGTGATAGATGAAATTGTAGTAAGCGTCTACAAGAAAACCATAACTATTGTCTGTTATGTTGTTTTCACTCAGGTTGTTCTGTAACCCAAAGCCAAGAGCAACACCATAGAAGCTGTTGTTCGTTATGTTATTTCCACGTAAGCTGTTTCGGTTACAAACGCCGATATAGACGCCCCTACCATTCCCCGTTATGCTGTTTCCTCTTATGCTGTTATTATCAGAAAACCACAGATGGACACCATCATCGCCATTATATCTTACGCTATTTCCATTCAGATCGTTGTTTGAAGAATAATTGAGATAGATGCCATACTCGCCATTGCTTGCTACGTTGTTACCTACAACTGTGCTTTGAGACGCCGAATCAAGGTATATACCTTCAAAGAAGCCGTTGACGTTTGCGTTTCTGATTGTTACATTACTTACGTCTTCTAAATAGAAGCCATAGCCGCTTCCGAGTCCTTGAAGTGTATAACCGCTTCCGTCAACCACTATGTTGCTACTTTGGACGACGATGGAATCATTCATGTTGTCCAAAAAAGTGTACGTATCACCGTCCTGTTGTATTGGTGCCGTTGGCGGGTCTATTGATCCATCAGCCCTTATGTAAATCGTTCCAGTTGCCTTGACTAATTGGATGTTAAAAACCAAGACCAACGTGCTAATGAACAGAAGAGTGGAGAATACTACGGCAATCGTTCTCTTATGCAAACCTCTCTCCCTGATTGCTATAAGTCGGATCAAATTCTTAACACTTGTGGAGATATCTTCTATTATCCAGAGTATGACAGAGACCATATCTTCTGAAAGGCAGTGCTTAAATTCTCGGATGAAAAGCCTTTTAAGCCTTTAAATGCATATATTTCAACCAGAGGGTTAAGAAAAATGACTGAAAGCGAAAAAGAACCTGAAGCGAAGCTTTGCGTTGCACTAAATGCAGCTACACGTTCAGAGAGTACAGCTAGACGCTCAGATTTTGCGAAAGGCAGAATAGTCAAGCTTGCTTTTGAGCTTAGAAATCTCGGTTATTCTGAAACTTACCTCGCAACTCTGATCGGAGTTCCAACCTGAAGTCCAGGTTCATTTCTTTGTCATAAGGTTTAGATCATATTCTTCGTTTCCAACCCAAAACACACAATAGGCTGATAAGGTAAGCTAGTGCCCCCAAAGCAATGGCAAGATTAAAACCATAGGTGATGCCAATGATTGTTGCAAGTATAGAACCCAACACTGATGTTGCTCCGTTAACCCCCCACATCCAAGAAACATTCTGATTGGATTTCATGCCTAAAACTCGCAGACTTGAGGGAAAAGGGATTCCCATAAACAGACCTAGTGGGAATACCAAGAAAACGGTTACCATTATTCGAACTAGGGGACTTTGTGGGAGAAAGAATGAAAATAAGACTGGTAGAGAGAAGGCATAAAAGATTGCAACTCCAATGATGAGAGGACAAGCGATCAAGATGTTTCTGATGAGCTTTTCATATCCGTGTGCGAAATGTCCGCTGATGAAACTGCCAACCGCGCACGACAAAAGCAACGAAAAAAGCACCACACTCAAGGCTCTTGTGGGATAACCCAAAAACAGAATGAACTTTTGTATAAGTGCTGTTTCGAGGAGCATGAATCCTATCCCCAGAGATGAGAAAAATAGGATAAATAGCAGAGCAACATCGCTTGAAACTATCCTTGACTCGGCTATTCGATTCCTTTTCTTGTAATCAAGTGCCAATGGAACAATGATAAGCACAAAACTCAGTAGCGATACCGCTATGATCAGACTACTCAACATACTAGGAACACCATGTTCAAAGTTGAAGTAGTATGGCGAATCATCATCAACCGCGTCGACCCTTTTTGGATAACTTCCGTAGAATTGATCGAGTGTAATGGATCCGTTAAACAATGAGCGATATGGCTCAATTTCATTCACAAATGGTATATAATAAGGAGTGTAGGAAGAGTCCAGCGCCTCTATTTGGGTCTTGAGGTTTTGCGCTTCCATGACACTGAATGGAGATCGTTTCAGCATAAAAAGAGCCGTGATTTGCCCAGGTTCTAGCTCGTGCGTTACTACTGCTATATGCTTTCCCACGTCCGTTATGTTTTCCCCGATCGTATTGAAAGCTTCAATAGCTGTTGACACAAGTCTCGGGATTTCACCCTCATATCTGACCATCATCATGAGCCCTTTGTCAGTGAGATGGTTCAGGTAATCTACGAAAGCCTCCTTTGTGTAGAGATAGTTCTCGGCCAAGGCGTATCCGCCAGCACTTATTGCTGCCCATGAGTCGACAAATGTCAAACCGACAACGTCGAATTTCTCATTAGATCGACTTATGAAGCTACGACCTTCATCGACAAGAACATTAACGTTGGAAAGGTTAAAGTAGATGTTCCCTGTCTTTGCCCCGTAATTTCTCACAGCTTCAACTATTAGAGGGTTCAATTCCACCCCAACTACTTCCGAACTTCCGCCGCATAAGGCAAAGAGTATGTCTTTTCCACCTCCAGGGCCAATAACAAGAGTTCTGGGGTTCCTTACGAGATTATAGGGCAGAATTTCCATTGATCCTCTCAAATACTGCAAGCTTTCATCAGTTCCGTCCCATTGATATACACTTGTTGAAGCATCTGCATCAATGAAAATTACTGCGAGAACATTTCCTTGAAAGCCTTCTATCACATCTATCCTGGAAAACGAATTCCATCTGGTGAGAGCAATCTTGAGGCTATTGTCCTTGTTCAGCACTTGGTACATCAACTTGGTTGGAGCATTTGATATGCTCATGAACGAATATTGTAGATTGCCGACAAACATCGTTGACAACGTCATAATTGCGATGAGACTAATAACGATAAGCCTTCTTCTCTTAGAGGATATCGATATTAATAGCCCTGATACAGATGCCACTACTGCTAAGAAGAGAATAGCGGATTCTGCCCCAAACGCGCTGAGAATTGGTTCTGCAGCGAGACAGGACAAGCTTGCACCAGCAAGATCCGCGAAATATAGTTTGCTTGCCGATTCTGTAAATTTGCTATAGATAAGAGCCAGACAAGTTCCAGCTAGAAAGAAAGGACCAAGTGAGACCAAGTAGTAAAGGACTATTGAAGAAGGAAACGCAGGAATCCATAAAATGGCGTAAAGATAGACTGGCATCGAAATAGAGAGGATTACCAAGAGCGCCGCTATAAGAGTCAGTTCTTTTCCATAGATTCTGGGCTTTAGGAAGTGAATAGCTAATCCCCCGAGTGCCAAGCCAAACAAAGCGATTGAAATCACAACGAAGGCATAATGGTACCATATAGTGGTGGAGAAGATCCTTGTTGTAACAATCTGCAGCACCAACCCTAGAAAAGACGTCAAAAAAACACTAAGAAACATTAGGAGAGCTTGGCCATCTTTCAAATTCGGTTTACCTACAGCCGCTAGTCTCTCTCGTTTTCTCTATATTACTCTTGCGCGTTAATCTTTACTGCTGTCTCTCTTGGTTTCACTTCCGTATCTCTTGATGCGTTTGTAGAGAATTTCTCTGAACTTGGCTCCTGCGCGCGAGAATACAGCTAAGTAGCTTCCGCTAAGCATTGTGTGATTATAAGGTGAAGAAAAGAAAGATCAAGCTAGTCCTTGCCTATCGGTCATTGTTGAGAAGTACCTAAGAGAACTACACAGCCTTTTCTTCCTTGGCGTCTTCTTTGCGGAGTTGTATTTTCCTCGGTATCGTAATCTGCAGCACTCCGTTCTTGTACTCTGTTTTCACAGCTTCATTGTTAATGGGTTTCTTTGGCAATTCTATCATCTTGTAAAAGTTCTTGGCGTTGACTTCAACATTGCCTTCCTTGAAATTCAACTGAATGTCTTGCTTTTCCTCTCCTGGCAATTCAACATAGATCCTTGTGGCGTCTTCTTCTTCAAAAATGTCAGTCAACGGTTCACGGGTCTCGTTCAAAGCCTTTTTTGGAAGCTCAAAGGGATTTTCAGGCAGCGGTCTCCGTCTTGAGGGCTTCATTGGTTCAAGTGGTTCCAGCGAATCAATTCTACCGAAGCGTCCTTGAATGATGTAGCCCCTGACTCCAGGCTCATTGATTTCTCTTGCTTCCCATACACCCTTGGTCTTTCCGCTTTTGATCTGTTTGAGAATTTCGTCTATTTCGCTCTGCATTCTCTTCATGAACTTACTGTTGAAGAAGTCTAAGTCACTGAACATGTCTTCAAAATCGTCATCAAATGACACGATCTTTCACCTCCTTAAGTCTTCAATCTCCTCTAGAGATTCCATTAAACGCCGCAGGGCAAGGCTCATCATCATGAAAGCCGTCTGCCCAAAATCTGAACAACTGTACTTTCCTCTACTGGTCTTCTTTAAGAATCCGCCTTCTTCGAGCTTCTTCGAATTTTCCCAGACAATCTTCGGATTCAAATCCAGCTCTCTCATGAAATCTGCAAAACTCATCGTGCGATCCTCTTCCTCGATTAGCCGCCTCATCATCCTAAAGCGAGTTTCATGAGTCAAAGCGTCAAAGATCTTCGAAAACCTTTGGTAGCTGTCTTCAGTAGCCTTCAATTCGTTTTCCAGCTCTTCTTTCGACCAGTCCATTGGCTCGAGCGGTATCTCAAACACCGTTTTTCCGTCTTGAACGATTTGCAGTTTCAGCTTCATGTGAGCTTAGCCTTCATTATTACCAAAAGGTAATTACTATTCAGTAATATATAAACTTACCTTTCGGTAATAAACGCAACCGTCCAACAAACACCTGCCAACCTTAACTCAACACCAGCCTCGGTTCAACCTATGTGTAGTATGTTAAGATTTGCAGAACGCAGAGGCAGAGCCTTCTAACACCCAAAATCTACACAGAAAGCATATATCGCAATTCCTTTTTTGAGGAAAAAAATGGATGCCGACATCAAGCGAACCTAAGGGGCATCAATAAATGCTGTAATCGGTACTTCCGGATGGTGAAATCCTGAAGAACGAACTCCTTCTACCATAAGAAAAGGCTTAAGACAAAGTCTTTTAATAGGAATCAGACAATATCAGTCTGCGAAAAGGTGGCATCAATGTTCAAACTCAAAGTCGCAGACGCCAAACTCCTGCGCGACATGATCACAAGCATAAGTATACTGGTAGATGAAGCAACCTTCAAACTTGAACCCGATGGAATAAAACTGCGGGCAATGGACCCCTCACGCGTAGCAATGGTCGACTTTGAATGGCCGAAAACAGTCTTCGAAGAATACCAGAGCGAAGCACCGACCAAGATGTGCATAAACGTCACCGAATTGCTCAAACTGCTTAAACGGGCGGGCAAAGATGAAGTGGTGGAACTCGCATTGGATGAGAGTGCGCACTTGCAGGTTAAGATAGCTGGTAAGCACACCCGAAGCTTCACAATGCCCACGCTTGAAGCCTCGGAAGAAGAAGTTCCAACGCCAAAACTCACTTTCAACGTTAAGATCAAAGCCACGACCGAAGGACTAAATCAAGCCATCGAAGATGCTCAACTTGTAAGCGACCATGTGCGAATAGAAGCCGACCCGGAAAAGCTGCTTCTAAACGCGTCTGGTGATCTCATGGGCGCAATAATCACCATTCAAAAAGGCAGCGACACTCTGCTGGAACTCGATGCCAAAGAGCCTTCAAAGGCCACATTTAGCCTAAGTTACCTGTCTGAAATCATAAAGGCAGCATCCCAAACGTCTGACATCGCCACACTCGAGTTCTCAACAGACATGCCCATAAAACTAGACTTTCAACAAGCAAAAGAAGGAAGACTAACTTTCTATCTGGCGCCCAGAATCGAAACCGAATAATGTGAAAACCCAAGATGCAAAGAGCCACGGCCAAGTTCACAAAGACCGACATGGCCAAATACCCATTTCTCAAAGAAACCACAGAATACATAAAGCGACTTGACCTAAAAATCGAAGACCTAACAAACCCCGAACTCGTACCGGTCTTGGAACGCGCCGAAGAAAGAGTTGAAGATGCCATACTGTACCAACTGATCGACAGACAACTCGGCAACCCAGAGGTGGAGATATCTTCTTTTCCTGTCGCAATCATGCTAGCCATTGCCACCCAAGATTCCTTCATTCAGAAAAGATACGCACTGGGAGAAGCAAAACAAACGTGCGAAGACCTGATCGAAGAACCAATCGAGAAACTGCTCAAAATCGCCGCAAACTTCGAATGGAAACTCGCCATCAACCAAAACCCTGAGATCCCCTTCGACTTTGCGATACACTTCTCAGACTATCTGAGAAACACAACTCGCCTGCGAGACAAGAACTGGAAGCTAGTCAACAGAATCCTGTCCAACGGAACAGTCTATCTGACACGGAACGATGTCGCTAGACTACTCGAAGAGGAAGTACAAAGGCACATCGAAAGACGACTAGCGGAAATAGAACTACCAGCCTTCCCACCCACGATAGTTGAAATCGCAGACAGAATCAAAAAATGGTCACTTGAAAAAATAGGTAGGACAGAAATGGAAGGCATCCCTAAAGTCGTAGTCCAAACAGCCTTCCCTCCCTGCATCAATGCCCTCTACCAGTCCTTCACGTCAGGGCGGCATTTGTCTCACGTGGGCCGGTTCACACTAACCACTTTTCTCGTAAACATCGGGATGTCCTCCGACAAGGTCATTGAATTGTTCAGAGGCGTTTCCGATTTCAATGAAAGAATGACTCGTTACCAAGTCGAACACATTGCAGGAGAGAAAGGTTCTCGAACAAAGTACATTCCTCCGAAATGCGACACGCTGAAAACCCATGGAGTCTGTACAAACCCAGATGAACTCTGCCGAAGAATATACCACCCATTGAGCTACTATCGAATAAGGCTAAGAACAGCAAAATAGCCCCTAAATGAGGATTGAAAAGAGTAGCTTTTATATATTCAGCGGACATTAACTGAACGGTCATCCAAAGGTGAAAGGGCAAAGATGAACTTTTTCCCAGTCGAAGGCAATCCTGCGATAGTTTCCGATGTCGGGATAATCCTCCCGACCTACTGTGAAGCGGCTAACATTCAGAAACTAATTAATGCCTTAGAAAGCTTGGATTTGAACATTTCCATCCTTGTTATCGACGATTCCAGTCCAGACGGAACAGCGAATATTGTGCGTTCGCTCCAAGAAAAGCACGAAAACCTGCTTCTCTTGGTGAGGCCGAAAAAATCTGGACTTGGAACGGCAATAACTGACGGATTCAGAACGTTTCTATCGCTAGAGCATTTTCCAAAATGCATAATCACCATGGATGCAGACTTTTCACACAATCCCGAAGACATTGCACGACTGGTCTCAGCGTTGGACAGCAAATTCGACCTGGTCATCGGGAGCAGATATTCCCCTCGGGGTAAAACAGTAGATTGGAGCATCATACGTAAAGCAATAAGCAAGACAGCCAACCTCATAGCTTCCTTGTGGGTAAAAGCAAGAATACATGACTATACCAGCGGGTTACGGTGCTACTCAACAAATCTAGTGAGAAGCATTCTGGGCGACTTGCACAGCACGACGTATGAGATACAGATAGAAACAATAAGACAAGCACATCTGCGAAAGTTCAAGATAAGAGAAATCCCCATAACATTTACAAACAGAAAGAAGGGTAAGTCGAAGCTCAGTGCAAACGAGATCAAGCAGTTTATCTCTTATATTCTTGTGAAAATTTAAGAGCAATCCCTGTAAACGATTCAGGGGAATCTGTGATCCGAGAGCTAGTGAAGAGAAACGTTGGCTGCAAGGAGTCAAGATGCCCGAGTGGTGGTTAGACCCATGCGATTTGAGGATTCGAAACACCGACAGACAAAATCTGTCTGGCGAGCCGAATGGGAACGAATTTTGGTTCCTTGGTTTTGCAAGGACAAACTTACCCTTGACTGTGGATGCGGTCCAGCCTATTACAGAAGCCTATTCGGCGAGAACTACATTGGACTTGATATACAAAAATGCTTTCCTGAAGAGGGCAATTACATAAGAGCGTCGAGTGCAAACCTGCCCTTTCAAGATGCAAGTTTCGACTTCGTACTTGCATGCGCATTATTTGAGCATGTTGAAAATCCAGCTGAGACTCTTCTGGAAATCTGTCGAATCCTCAGAATGGGCGGCAGCGTTCTACTAGGAACGCCTTCAAGATACGGCGCTAAATACGAGACTCTGAAGACCTTTAGAGGATACGACATTGAAGACTTGGAACACATGGTGTATGGCCAAAAGCTGTTGATAAAAAATAGGTTCAAGATAGGAGGCACTTTCGCAATTGTGTTTGCAGAGATTGAAAGCTTTCTAAGGGGAGGGCTTAAAACTGCTAAGAACGAGCTTCCATCGTTTGAGGGCGAACCCTACTACAATCTGCTTGCGCACTCAGGTCTGGGAAAGGCAGTCCTGAAGATTCGAGGGTTCTTGATGCTTTTGACAGTGGCCATTGACACCAGAATTCCTCATCACAACCTCTATCAGGGTGCTTGCATTTTCGCCGCAAAACCCAAAACATGAATTAATAGTTGCAGATGAAAATCGCGCTAAGTGAATACAGTAGCTTGTCAAAGGTTTTTGGCCTAAGAGGCTGGGCATGGATTGCGAATTAAAGACGGCCGAGACCGAGCTTGAGCAGCATCAACGGGGAGCAACGAAATCCAGTTTTCCCTGTTTGTTTTTTCTTTGGCTTGTTTTCACAGCCTCGAGTTCAAAATACAGGTGATCTGCAGAGAATGGCCAACCCAGTATGCGCTCATAAATCATCGAATATTTGTTCGCGAGGTATTCGATCAGATAGTTCCAGAAAATCCTCTTTGTAAACATTATCCTCCTTTCTCTGATTCTGAATTCAAATTCGTTGCTGAACCTAAATTCCTTGCCTAACGCGGTTGTGCCGTCAAAGTAATCGAAAGATTCTATCGTGAAGTGATGCAGGTGCGTTGGGTCTCTGTAACTATGGTATGCCGTGAAGTGAGGGGTCCAAACAGAAACTGTAGCACCGTTCTCGGTTACTCTCCAAATCTCTTTCATAAAGGCTACTATGTCTGAGACATGCTCCACGATGTGTCTTAGGAATACTTTGTGGAAACAATCGTCTTTGAAGGGGAGCCTACTGGCATCTGCTACAATGTCCACACCTCTCAGCCTTCTTACATCAACTCCTAGACATCCCTTGTGTTTCGATAGTCCACAACCCAAATCCAGCATCAACATCCATCTCTCCCAACAAACCCCAATTCCGAATTGTGCCCATAGAAAACATGAATCAAGATCTTTTGCAGTCTCTTTGCAAATGTGTCACAGCCGAAAGCGTTCTCGACATACTTTCTTGCGGCAATCCCCATTTGACGGCATACGTCAGGGTTGTTCAACAAGAAAGCGGTTCTTTCAAGAAATTCCTCTTTGGAACAAACAAGGAAGCCAGTTAGATTGTTGGCAACAATTTCGCTTACACCTCCACCCCGAAATGCCACAACAGGTGAGCCGCAGCTCATAGCTTCAGCTACAGGAATGCCGAACTCTTCTTTTGCGTATATGTACCAAAAAAGGGTTGCACTCTGATATAAGTCCTTTATCTCTTCATCATTGGGGTTGAAGAGTAGCGAAACACGATTGTCCTGTGCAGCAATTTCCATCAGTCGCCTTCTATACTCTGTGAATCTATCTTCTAAAAAGCCTGCCAACATGAACCTATTATTTCCTTTGAGCTCTTTGAAATATTCTATCATTAGTTCGCTTCTCTTCTTTGGGTGCAGGCGGCAAATCGATACGATGGTGTTTGCTTCTCTCTTAGTGCTGTAGCTAAAGAAATCCGTGTCTACTGGTGGATAGAGGACTTCAGAATCCAGCTTCAAGTGTTCTCGTAGTGTGTTTCTGGTTAGCTTTGAGTTGCTTAAGACGTAATCAGCTGAACGATAAAGCTTGCCTTCAATCTTTTTTGAGATTTTGCGTAGCGTAGGATCCAAAGTCCAGTCAACGCAAACTGGTGCATGAACGTATAGAATTATCTTTGTGTCGGATACTATTTTCATAGGGGCTGATGCAAAATACATCCCTGTCAAGAATAGACCATCAAGATGCCCACTCCTCTTTGTGAGAAGAAACGTGGCGCTAATTGCGTCGACTACTTTTCCAACGCGGCTTCTGCTTAGGAGGTTTTTTCTTGCACACCAGATCTCTTCGTCGAGCAGTGTGGGATAGAGCTGCATGTCACATTCATTCGTGAGCACTACTGGTTCATGTCCCAGTTCTTCCAAGGCATCAATTATGCTCATTGCCACGCGCGGTGCTCCGCCTAATGTTGCAAATGAGCGCCAATAGACGCCTAATCGCATTGCGTTTTTTCCTTCCTTTTCTTAGTTTTGATATGCCTGATCAGGGAACCTGCAAAAATAGCCGAGCAACTTGCTAACGTGATTGAATAACCTAAGGTCACATATTTCTGTCCGGTGAAGACCAAGCGTATTTGAAGACTGCCTGTCTCATTTATCGGGAAACCTAATAGAACATCATTCATCCTTGTAGGTGAAATTTCGGTTCCATTTAGATATGCCTTCCATCCATTATCATATGAGATTGATGATATCAAAAAAGATTGCTCGTTTCCGTTTTCTATGTTGAGGACATATTCTGTTGGGCTCAGTTTACGAGCAACTGTTATTCTATTATTGCTTTTCTCGCTTGGAAAAACCTCTAAGGGCTGTTCATCTTTTATCGAAGAACATATGACGACGTCATCAAGATACACTTCGTCAGTGAAGTAGAGGCGAATATCATGCGTTCCGCTTTCGAGAGAACGTGGACGAAATGTATACAAAGCGTATTCGCCATTGCCTCTGATACCGATGGTTTCGTTGTCTATGCAAAGGACCACGTACTCATTTGTCTTTGCTCTCAATGTAATTATGTAATTGTCAGTTTTCGGAACGACAACCACGCCAGGATCTGATTCGACTTTGCCTACGACTAGCTTGAGAGATAACTCAGTGTTACCAATGCCATGGAGAACATGGCCATTACCGTCAGATTGGGAACCAAATACTTTCCAGCCAAACAATTGTGTCGTATTAAAAATGTTGTAAGCTTTGCTGCAGAAGATTGTTTTTCCCAGATAATCATCAAGTTCCTTGATGATGTTTTTGCTGTGATTTTCCAAAGAATCACGCTTGACCAAGACTATTTCGTCGATGTCGTTTTCCTCTCCTGAATTTTCTAGTTGAAGGAGATTCTGACCTTTTACAACGTCTATTTCTCTGAAGTCATACCATTTGAACGTGTAATCACTCCATGAAGGTAGTATTGTAGCATTGCCAACGGTCAGATACCCTCTATCAAGTGCTGGACCTGACAATGTTCTAACGAACACATTATATGTTCCATTCTCTTCTGCCTCGAAAGGTATTGTACGTGCGTGCTGTCCACTGATTGATAAAGTAAATCCGTTGAGTACGAATTTTCCTTCGATTTTCCAACGATCCTCTTTGATCCAGTCCTTTTTTGGGTCCCTAGTGTAGTCGACTCCAAACTGATAAGCATGTATCTTTATTCCGTTATCCAACGTTAGCATGACATAATCCATGAAATCTTCATAGATCAGCGATGAGCAACTCATAACACTCTTGTTTTCTTGTGAATCCATAAAACATAACCCAGAATTGTTGAAATTGAGAGAGAGACGTGAAAGAGAAACAACGTTGTCGTATCCGCCGGCTAATAGATTCACGTCAGACACCACTCTGAACATGGGAACCCACCATGGGTTTGCAAATACTTTCGCTGAGTTATCAGCATACACAAACGAGTCATTGCTGATTCCTTCTTGGCGCAAAAAAAACGCTTCCTGTTCGCCCACATTGGGACCAGAAGTAACGTATTTCACGTTTATGGCGCCCAGCAATTTCAACCACTGATCCGTGATGTTATTCATTACTGCGTACTCCAAATATTTCAGGAAAGGATATGAAGCAGTCGTCCTACCAGGCGTGCCTATAACAGGTCTGCCAGAGAAAAGCGTGCTGAGTGCTCCATAATCTTGGGTGGTTCCGTATGGAGTGAGGATCCAGCCAGTGGTCACAGGCAGAGTGTATACGTTCCAAAAATCTCCGGTTTGACCTCTTAGCCATTCATAGTCTGAAATCCACACGGAATCAGGCGTGTAGTTTCCAATCAATGGGACATTCGTAACTGAAGAACTGATGACAAACGTTCCAACGATCACCCCCACAATTATGATCCTGTATATTCCCCCTCTTGATTTTGCAGTCTTATGGAAAGGCATTCTAACCTTTGACGTGACGCTTTTGGTTCTCCAAGCAACTATCCCTGTCATGTATGCCGTGCAGAACATGGTGACCATCAAGAGTCTTGTGGGCACTCTGAAAATGGAGAAGAGCGGAACATTTCTGAACATCCATAGATAAACGTTATCCAGAATTGGAATACTAGGGCTAACTGAAATCAATGTCGCCAACATGGCTGTTGCACAATAGAACCTTGCATATTTAGATTCCTTCCCATATTTTAGTACGAGGACCGTGAGAAATAGAACAGTTGCGAAACTCAACAAAACCAGCCAAAGTGGCATTACAAAATCCGAGATATCTTCAATGGTCCAAGGCGCCAACCCTGAAAATCCGTGAAACCCGTTTATCAAAACGAATGGCATAACGTAGAACATTGACAAGCCAGTAGTCATTATGAATGTCGTCAAAGCGTATGAAACGTCATTCTTTTTTGATCGCATAGCAACGAAAAGATAAACAATGGAGAAAAATCCGAAGGCGTATATTGCTTGGGGATGGACGGTTGTTAGGAAAGTGGTTGCCACGAAAGCCGTGAGAATTGGTTTTCGCTTCTCGATACACAGGGGCAGCCATGGAAAGATACCTACACCGGCTAAAATGTCAATATGTCCATTTAGTATTTCATTAAGAAACCAAGGGTTTGCTGTGTAGACGAATGCCCCTATGAGACCTGCAGCAGGATCTTTCGTTAGATGTTTTATGTACATGAAAGATCCCAAGTTGGCCAGAAATATTATCGTCAGAAGGGTTACTCGGTAGATCCATGAGGGAGCTGCTACTATGACGTCACCTAGAGCCATTAGCGTTTCCAGTAGAGTTGAGATCTTGACAAGACCAAGTGAAGTTCTATCCCACCAAGAATATATCCAGTTGACGCCCTTATAGTAGTCGGTATGCGTGACCCACATTAGAGCGTCAACGCCTTGAACCAATAGCCCTGGTCTAATGAAAAAGTTGATTACAAGAAAAAGACTAAACAGGAAGAGCACTGACAAGTACCAAAGGCTTTTGTGGTTTTTACTGAACACACTGTCAAGGCAGTGCGGCAAATGATTTCTAAGACCCTGCTTTGCCATATACTTTCAATACTTCCTCAGCAATGCTTCTCCAGCTAAATCTCTCGTCTACTGTTCGTCTCGCATTTTTGCCCATTTCATTTCGCAGTTCTGGATTGGAAGCCAACTTTTGCATGGCTTCTGATAATGCTTCGGTGTCCTTCGGAGGGACCAGCAAGCCATTGTAACCATCTGAAACTATTTCTGGTATTCCGGCCACATTTGAGGCAATCACGGGGGTTCCGGATGCAAGAGCCTCCAGTATAACAAGCGGAAGTCCTTCAGCGAGCGAAGGTAACACAAGGAAATCTGCTCCGGCGTAGAAATGCCTCAAATCATCCTGCGGCACAAAACCTACAAAAACCACTTGGTCCTGCAACCCAAGTGTACTTGTCAGAGAAAGCAAAGATCCCTTTTGCGGCCCATCACCAGCAATCACACATTTCACATCATTAGCTCTTTCCAAAGCATATAAGAAGTATTCCAAACCCTTCCTGTGAGCGAGTCTACCTACGAAAAGGCAATAATGATCCATTATACCGTACTTTTCCCGCAAAACGTCTAGCGATTTCTTCTGGCTTTTTCCTCTCAGGAATTCGTCGTCAACACCACTGTAGACAACATTGATCTTCTCGCTGGGTATTCCTTTTTTCATTATCTCCTTCTTCAGATTCCTGCTTACGGAAACTAGCTGATCCGCTTTTCTCCAAGCATTCAGATCGACGCTTTGAAAGGAAGCATGATGAATAATAGTCTCTGTCAATGAACCATAACTGCAACTGTACGGAGGGGTATCGTGAACGGTGTAAACCAGTGGCACGGTTTTTTCCCATTGTGAAAGAAGGACACTTGCCAAGTTTCCATGGCTATGAATAACATCAAAACTGTAATTCTCTTTTCTCAATGTTCTTAATGCTTGCTGAAATGCTCGAACGTTTCCAGAAACGTGACAAAATGCCCAGGCATAGAAACTCTTGTTTGCCAAGACCTTTGCGGATCTTATTTCATGTACGATCACATTTCGATCAAATGCGTTCTCTTTGAGGGGAGAAACGTTCGTTACGTAGTGCACCTCATGACCCAAGCTTCCTAGTGCATTGGCGAGATTGTACATATGTGCTTCTGCGCCTGCCCCTGATTTGACGGGAACTGGGAATACTCCTCTGCTCACAAGCAAGATCTTCACTGTTGTTTACCTGTCCTTCGAGCATTGTGCAATTTTCGGAAGCAATTCTACTCTTTTCTCTTTCTCTTAATATTGTTTCCTCCAATCAATTCACCATGAGATATAATTGATATAGACGGGCGGCATTATTATTGATCCAACGTTTCACAAAGATGAGAGGCGAGATGTTTGCCCTCTTCTCAAGCTTTCATTGCAAAGGCATTCAGCGAGTATTATCATCAGTCTCAAGTCCAGACCCCGAGTTCCATGGAAAAACGCGAGTTCGCCTTCCTTACCCTAGGCGACAAGATGATGTTAAGGCACAAGCATTTTGCGGCAACGGAATTTTTTCAGAAATTCTTAGCCTCGCTTGTGCCTTCAGATGTATATTGCTCGTGTGCGTATTATGATGACCCTGAAGCCGAAATGGACAAGAAAGGTTGGGAAGGAGCTGACTTGGTTTTCGATATTGACGCAGATCATATTCCGACAACTTGTGGCAAGGTTCATGATGAATGGACTTGTGGCGGTTGTGGCTTCGCTGGTAAGGGTCTTACTCCAGGAAAGTGTCCTGTCTGCGGCGGGGAAAAGTTTGATGTCAAGACGTGGCCGTGCAATGAGTGCTTAAGATCTGCCAAAGACGAAACCATTAAACTGCTAGACATGTTGCTGAATGACTTTGGCTTTTCTGAAAGTGAAACACATGTTTTCTTTTCTGGTCATCGTGGATATCACGTTCACGTCGAAAGTGAAATTGTCAAAACCATTGATTCTAACGCACGGAAGGAGATCGCGGATTACGCCTGCGGGCTTGGTCTGGATTCTGGTTTTCTTGGGTTTGATGAAAAAAGAATCCGCGGGACCCATGTACCAAAAAGACTGAAACTGGGCGAGTCTGGTTGGCGCGGTCGTATCTCCAAAAACATGTATGATTTTATTCGCAATGCGAAACGGGAAGATTACAGAAGCTTGGGTTTAAACAGAGGCGTTATCGAAACAATCGTTGGGAATAGGGATGTGATTCTGAAAAGCTGGGATGACAAGGGACCATACAGAGCTGCTAAGGGCATCGGTCTTGAAACATGGCGAAGAATATTCGGGCATTCTATGTTTTCTGCGTCTGCCAAAATAGACACTGTCGTTACGACAGACACCCATCGTTTGATCAGGTTGGCTGGCACGTTACACGGCAAAACTGGGCTCAAAAAGATCGAATTTCCGCTCTCAAAAATTGAGGAGTTTGATCCGTTTAAGAGTGCGGTAGTCTTTAAGAAGGGGACCGCAACTGTTTTGGTTTCGGATGCACCAGAGTTCAAGCTTGGTGAAGAGACGTTTGGTCCTTACAAAAAGCAAAGAGTCAAGTTGCCTACGGCGGCAGCGGTATTGCTTGTTTGCAGGGATAGGGCCGAGGTTGTAGAGTGAAATGTACAGCGAGCTGTATGAGACTTGGAAGCGCGAATTGGAGTCTGCTTTGGTAGAAAAGCTTTCGGACGATTTTTACCTTAGAGTTGCCGACTATCTGACAAGACTCAAAGAAGAAAGCCGAATGCTTGATAACAGAACCGTAAAGGCACGGCTTCTCAAAACTGAGATAAAGCACGCAAAACGTATGCTGCGGGGACTGCTCCAAGTTCGCTATAGCAAATTGATTAAGCTGACAGCCAAAGGCGAGAAAGATCCATTAAACGTATTGACCAATGAGGAAGAAAGAATATTCACTGGGGTTTCGCCGTTCATAGAGTCGTATCAGGCTTTTGTCAAGAATCTGCTCCGTGGGCATTTGGTGAATGTAGGCGTCGAGAAGGAGCGGAGAACTGATGTTTTGCGTTTCTTGAATGATGTTCCAGCGATAATTGGTTCTGACATGAAAACGTACGGTCCGTTTAAGGTAGAGGACGTTGCGTCTCTACCTGTTGATAATGCCAAAATCCTTGTCAAACAGGGTCTAGCAGAAAAAGTTGAGACTACATAGTGTCTACCGTTATGTGATTGGCATCCTGAATTTCACGTGGATTCTTTTTCCAAGGTTCAGTTTTCTTCCCAAAGCTTGGGTTCCAATTATAATAAGCGGGTATGATATTATCCATGTAATGGAGTACAATTGACCGTAATAATCATGGAATTGCGTAACATTGCCGCCATTTATTGAAATGATGAATATTGTTACTATTCTTAAGACATTGATGAAGTAGGTGACTGCTGCACCGATCGCGAAATAGGCGACTCTGACTTTCCATGACATGTTGCTTCTCTTTAAAAACAACAGAATAGTGACAGTGTAGATTATCAAGCTTTCAACGCCTGAACATGGCCAACCGATTGAAAAAGCTCCGGAATAGTTATTGTATTTGTCCCAAGCGATATAGGTTGGTAACCCATGTGGATCGCCAAGAAAGAGAGTTTGATAGCCCATCAATCTCAGAACGTTCGACGCCAAGCTTGCAGTGGTCGGAACAATTATTTGAAGTGGAGCGAATCTTCCATATGGATATAAGTTGTCTATCAAGTATATCATACCCATTGTTCCCAAAAAGACCGCAGAGATTGAGAAATCCTTCAATCCGCTGATTCCATACTTCAGCGAGATAATCAATACTAAAAGTGCTGTTAGGACTAGGTATTCTGCTGAAAGCGGCATCCACGACGTGAATTCAATGTGTTGTTGTACAGCCATTTTCTCAAGAATGGAGTTTAAGCCATAATAGTTAGCTGCTACTACGTAGACTGTAGGAAGCGCTAGACTCGTAGCAAACGCGAATGTTCTCAAAGATTTGAGTTTAGTTATTTTCGGTTCGATTTCTTCCCATGTCAGTATTGTTTCAAGGACGAAAAGCCAAATAAAAAAAAGATAATAGGTTCTGCCTTTCCATGTTGCTTCAAATGATCCAGGATACAGGTAGTACAGAATAGAGAACGGTATAACAAACGAGGCGAGCGTCAACAAGAACAGAAAAAGTGCTAAGCGTCTTCTTGGGCTATTTTCCGCTTTCAGTGATGGGCTCTGCATTCAAAGGCTCTCCCATATTTTTCGTTGCGACTCTGACTTGCGTCGTGGGATTTTGTTTCATCAATATGAGTGTTTCCTCTTGGCTTTAAGTGATTGGGTTTTGACCTGTTCGGTTCAGTTGAGTGAGATGGTTGCAGAATGGGTGAAAAAGTATAAGAACATGTATGTTTTCTTTATGCAAAGCTAGTCGTGATCTCGTTGAATGTTCCTAAAGAAACCAAAACATACTGCCCTAAATGCAAGAAGCATCAGATTCACGCAGTTTCTCTTTACAAGGCTGGAAAGCGGAGAGCTTTGGCCGCAGGCGAACGAGCCCATGCACGTGAAAAGAGAGGCTACGGCGGGCAGAAATATCCTCTTCAAAGGGAATTTGCCAAGACGACAAAGAAGCAGACTCTGAGATTGAAGTGCAAGATCTGTGGCTTTATGCGACACAAAGATGGAATGCGCTTAAGAAAGCTAGTTATTGCTTGATTTGGAGGGAAAGATGTGACAGAATGGGAAAGACTTATTCCAAGGCCGAGAAGCCATTTTGTTCGTGTGAAATGCTTGAAGTGTGGCAATGAGCAAGTAGTTTTTGGCAACGCCACGACCAGGGTCAACTGCAATGTTTGCGGAACGGAACTTGCTGAGCCTTCTGGCGGAAAAGCAAAGATCAAAGGCGAAATTATAACAGTTTTCGAATAGGGATGGACGCCATAATGGCTGTAAAGAAACCAGAGTGGCCAGAGAACGGCGATCTGGTAATTGCCACGATCCAGCAAGTCACGGATTTTGGAGCCTACGCCAAATTGGACGAGTATGATAAACAAGGGCTGTTGCACATTTCTGAGATATCTTCTTCTTGGATTCGAAACATTCGTGATTTTGTGCGTGAAGGTCAGAAAGTTGTCTTGAAAGTCTTGCGAGTTGACATGGAGAAAAGACACATCGATCTTTCGCTTAGGCGGGTTACGAAGAGAGAAAAAATCGAGAAAATGATGTTCTACAAGAAGGATAGAAAGGCCGAAACTCTTCTTCGAGACATCGCTGAGAAAACCGGGCTTTCGTTGGCAGAGGTTATTGAAAAAGTCGGCGCCCCCGTTGAAAAAGAGTATGGGCTGTATGAAGGATTTGAAAAAGCCGTCAAAGAGGGCGTGGAATTCTTAACAAAGATAGGTGTACCTGGAGATCTTGCCCAGACTTTTGTCGAGGTCTCGCAGGAAAGAATAAAACTGCCAATGGTCAAGGTGAAGGGTACACTCGAGCTCAGTTGTATGAAACCAGACGGAGTGAAAATCATCAAGGAAGCCTTTCTGAGTACGGAGAAAGCCGAGAAAACTCTAGAGGCAAAGTTCCGCTTTTACGTCATTGCTGCACCCAAATACGCGGTTGAGGTTATGGCGGAGAATTACAAGAGTGCTGAGGATGTTTTGCAGAAGCTTGCAGACAATATTGTCATGAACGTTGAGAAATCGGGTGGCCACGGCGTTTTTCGAAGGGAAAAGTGATGGTTTGGCTTCTGAGGAAATGCAACAAGTGCGGACAATATACGCTGAAGAAGGACTTGTGTCCCTCTTGTGGAGCAGCAGTTCGCGTTCCTCACCCCCCAAAATTCTCGCCTGATGACAAGTATCTGAAATACAGAATGGCTCTAAGAAAGGAGAGTTCGGCAGAATGAAAGAGACGTTCATCAAAGAAATCGCAAAGGTCGAGCTGAACAATCCCATTCTGATTGAAGGCTTTCCAGGTTTAGGCCTAGTGGGCAAGATTGCCACTCGCTTTCTAATAAAACAGCTAAAAGCTGAACGGTTCGCTTATCTGTATTCGCCTCATTTCCCTTATGTCGTCATTGTCAACAAGAAAGGCAGTGTGAGGCTTTACAGTGGAAAGTTCTATTCTTGGAAGAGCAATAACGGGAGAAACGATCTTATCTTGTTCACGGGGGATAGTCAGGCGCAAACGATTGAAGGGCAATATGAAATCTCTGATCGCCTGCTGGACTTCGCCGAAGGGCGCAATGTGAAGACCATAATCACGATTGGCGGTTACAGGATGGAAGCAAAGGAAAAGCCGAGAGTTGTCACGGCAGCCACAAACTCTGACTTGTTGGACAGGGCTCTGCAAGCTGGGGCAATCTTGAGCCCTATGGGAAGCCCTATCGTCGGCACTGCTGGCTTGATTCTAGGCCTTTCACGATTCAAGAAGATCGACGCACTTTGCCTCCTAGGTGAGACTCGCGGATACTTGCCAGACCCTAAGGCTGCGAAGAGCGTTTTAGAGATATTGCAGGCCATGTTCAGGCTTGATGTTGATTTGAGCGGTTTAGAAGAGGAGATCGTCAAGGCAGAAAAAATGGTCACACGTCTGCAGAAAATTGAAGAAAAAAGGATCTTGCAGTCCGAGGAAACAAGAAAAGAAGAGGACAAGAAAACCACCTATATCTCGTAAAAAGTGTTAGCATCTCAGCTCTTCCTTGACTATTTCAACAATTCTTTCGGCAGCTTTTCCATCCCCATAAGGAGACTTATCAGGCAATTTCGTTCGATCCTTTAGCGTGGCGTTCATTGCTTCTAGCACCTTCTCCTTTTCGATGCCAACGAGCTTTGCAAATCCTGCTTCGACGGCTTCTGGTCTCTCCGTTGAAAGTCGAATGACCAGGACGTGCTTTCTTATGCTTGGTGCAGTGGCCTCTTCCTGTATTCCGCCTGAATCGGTTACCACTAGCTCACAGCGTTTCATAAGCACCAAGAAGTCTAAATAGCCCAGCGGCGGCAGGATTTGGATGTTTTTGCTCTTTTTTAGTTTCGAATAGAGTCTGTTCTGTCGTAATCTCTTTTTCGTTCGCGGGTGCATTGGATAGACAATAGGTATCGGAGCCTCTGCAAAGGCTTCGACGAAATTCCTCAGAACATCGAGATTGTCAACGTTTTCTGCTCTGTGGGCTGTGACCAGGGCGAACTTTTTGAAGCGAATAGCTTTCAATATTGATGATTTTCTCTCAGCTATGCGCAAATGTTGATTTACGGCATCTATGACAGTGTTTCCAGTTATGTAGATTTTCCCCCACACGTTCTCATTCTTTAGGTTGGCCTCAGCTGTTTTTGTCGGTGCAAACAAGTATGTGGACATGTGATCTGTTAGGCGTCTGTTATGTTCTTCTGGCATGCGTAAATCAAAGCTTCTCAGTCCAGCTTCAACGTGACCGACAGGTATGCCAAGCTTGACTGCCGCTAGGGCCGTTGCCAATACTCCATTCGTGTCTCCCTCAACGAGAACAACTGCCGGCGAAGTTTTCTTCATCAGTTGCTCCATTTGAGTTATTATGCGTGCAGTCTGTTTTCCCTGGGAGTAGGCTTTGAGTTTGTAGCCATAATCAGGGGCTGGCAGTTCAAGATCTTCAATGAATTGCTGTGACATGTTATAATCGTAATGCTGCCCACAATGCACGAAGATTGATGGAACATTGTTCTTTCTTAAAGCTCTCACAACTGGAGCCATTTTTATGATTTCAGGGCGAGTTCCAACAACGACCATTACTTTCTCCATGGTGTCTTCACTTTTGACATTCGAGTATTAACGGCATATGGCTTTAACGTTTTCATGCTATTAGGAATCATTTTGCAAGATTGATTCAAAATACTTTTACGAGCTTCTGACTCCTAATCGACTCTATAGATAATGATCGCTAGATTGCTTAGCTTCTGTGACACACACATTGTATTATTGTTCTTTCCATTCTTAATTCCAGAAAACTAGAGGCTGAGATGAACAATGCGTTTACTAAATAGTAGGAAAGCACTGAGTACCGTAGTGACTACATTGATTATTCTGGTCGTTTCAGTTTTGCTGGCGACAGTTGTGACTTTTTATGCGATTAACGTAACGACCACCAGGGTTCAGGAAGAAGCGTTGTATTTGAGCAAGGAGCACGTTTGGTATAACACGACAGGTTCTTGGGCTCAAGCAGCAATAGTGATAGTGAACAGCGGTGGAAAAGATGTTGTTCTAGATAAGGTTTCAGTTCGCGGACAAGAATGCCCTTGGCAAAACATCTACTACTGGAGAACTAACGCTATCGCCATTACCAATGATCTGAACGTGACGTCAGATATGTTGACTGGGCTGAGCGCCTCAATTGTCGTTCAAAATGCTTCTAGAGCATTTGCTCAAGCTGACAACGATGTAACTCTGAAGTCTGGCTGGACACTCGTGATCTACGTCATGAACCCTGACAGCATCTCTTTGAACGATGTTGGCGTACCATGCGGTACAACGATCTTCACGGCGAACGCTCAGTATAGCAAGGAAGTCAACATTGAGGCAGCGCAATAACCTTAGCGCTCTTTTTCTACGTCTTTTTCAAGTAGCCTTCTCTCGGTTCGTAGATCGTTCCTTCACGTAGCAGCTGTCCGATGAAGCGTTCTGCCTCTGATCTTGTAATATTGTATTTAGTTTCCAGTTCGCTCGTAAGGACTCCTTTTTCAACGATTCCTGTATCCTTTTCAAGCGTCATCAGCGTTGAAAGTATGATTTGCAGCCTGTCTCTCATGCTCTTGGGTTTCCCGGTCATGATGATGTCTATGTCCATTTTGTATGAGGACAAGTCTATTCCAACTTCTTCGAGGGACTTCTTCATAATAGCTATCGCAGCTTCAGCATCTTCAGCTGTCACATCTTTTCTGAGCGCGCAGCGTGTTCTAGCTTCTGATACGCGCACTAGGGATTCAAGCTGCCGTGCTGTTATCGCAACTGGAGAGCCTTCTGTCTCACTTGCTGCGCGCATTGCAAGATAGAAGTCGTTGAGGCGTTGCAGGGCGTCTTGCGTCAGAACTGGTTTGATTCCTTTTGCATAGCTTATGTACTTTCGAAGAATATCAATCGAGATAGGCGGTTCTACTGGGCTCAAGCCTTTTCTGTGAATTTCAAGAATGTGCTGCGACATCTTGCTGTCCGTTTCCTTGTTAGGTACGTCTCTCAAAACGAAAATCAGGTCGAATCTTGAAAGTATCGTGACGGGCAGCGAGATGTTTTCAGCCACGGTTCGATGCGGTTCATACCTGCCCAACGAAGGGTTGGCAGCTGCAAGTATGGCGGTTCGCGCGTTTAGTGTTGCCACGATACCACCTTTCGCAACTGAAACTGTGTGTTGTTCCATGGCTTCGTGGATGGCAACTCGGTCTTCCGGGCGCATTTTGTCCATTTCGTCGATGCATGCGATTCCTTTGTCTGCAAGTACGAGGGCTCCTGCTTCCAAGCTCATTCCGCCGCCTTTTTCGCGGATGACCGCTGCTGTCAAACCTGCCGCTGTTGTGCCTCGTCCAGAAGTGTACAAGCCGCGTGGGGCGATCCTTGACACGTACTGCAGAAGCTGGGACTTTGCGGTTCCAGGGTCTCCTACTATGAGGGCATTCAGTTCTCCTCTTATCGTTATGTCGGGGAGGACTTTTGACACGCCGCCGAAGAGGAGGTACATTATTGATTCTTTTATATGGTCGTATCCATAGATTGACGGCGCAATGGATGATATGATTTTTCTGTGTATCCATGGGTCTTTTGAGAGTTCGAGGATCTTTTCTTCTTCGCTTGGCGTGATCAGACCGGTTTCTGGCTCCTTTCCCAAGACTTCTATCGAGTTGACGTCCAAGTGCAGGAGAAATGCACGGAGCTTTCCGAGGCCCCGATAGGTCGGAGCGATTGCGCGGACTGTGCCAACTATGGAGACGTGGTCGCCTGGTCTTGCTAGATCGACGATTTCGGTTCCCACGAGCTTTGCGCTTAAGGTTCTCGGGAGCTGTCCCGGCGGCAAGTCTTCAGGTCTTTCTTGTATTCGAAGGTCTTGGGAGTCTATGAATGCTGAGTCTTCTTGGATGAAGTCGAAGGGGCCTTTTGCCATGCATGAAGGGTTTTTGCATTCAAACGGCGCTTTGACGAATTGGCCTGTTTGATTTACAACTGTTTGTTCGCCGCATCTTCTGCATTTGAAAGCTGCCTGCAAAACCAGCGGGCGAACTGGTGTTGAGCGGACGACGATGCCTTCGACCATGACTAGCTTGCTGATGTTTTCTGAGCCGAGTTTCCTTAGTTGAGTGGACTCCAGCAAGCGTACGATCCTAGAATTCACGGCGTCTGCTTCAAGTTTCTCCGCGTATTCAGGGTCCTCGATCCGCAATTGCGAGTATGCGGCGTTGTTGGCATGTTTCAGGTATTCTTCGGGTTTCTGTAGGAGTTCCTCGGCTAATCTTTGATCAAAGGTCAGCAGGTCTTCAAAGTCGATTATCAGCGAGGTTTCGTCTGCTACGGCCATTTGTGAGATTCTTTGACGGTACTTTTCCGTTTTGAAGAGCTCTTGGAACTGCTCCTGAGGATCTATGGTTTCTAGCTCTTCAGTCATTCTTTAGCCCCTTCATAGTCCGATATCTGCGTTTTCCATTCGTTGACGATTCTGTAAAGATGCTCATAGAGAAGCCTCTCCTCTTGAGTCAGGTTCTTCAATATGTGTTCTGTCTTGGTTGACGTTGACGCGATCGAAATGATCTTTTTCATTCTTGAGTTTATGATGTCTTGTGTCAGTTGTTTGGCTCTTTCGTATTCGCGCATTTTCTCTGGCGACTGGGCGGCGTCTTGTTTGAGTTGGACGAGGCATCTGCGGAGCTTGGGGTAGAAATCGTCTGGGAGCTTGGATATTTGCCCAGATGTCTGGACGCATTCCGTCCATTGAATCTTGTTAAGTCTAGCCGTTCCCAAGCTTTCGTCCTCGCGAAAATGCGCAATTCCCGCTTTCACAAGTTCGAGCGCGACCCAGTAACGGGTTTCATATTCATTACCTTCGTCAAAAGGTCCTATTGTTAGCCCTGCAAGCTTTATCTCAGGGCAACTTCTGTTCGCTATTATCGTTACAGGCGAGTTTTCAAAGCTAAAATCTAGACTCTTGATTGCCGTTTGGACCTTTGTCTGCATGCTCCCTCTGCCTCCTCGTGTTCTCTAAGCTAGCGTGCAGGAGATATAAAAAGTGTCGTCGAGAAAATCTTACTAGTCTAGAGGATTTTTTAGCAAGATTGCAATCGAGGGACGATTGCGGCCAGCAGAAGATTTGGTCTTGCATGAGACTTTCTGATTGCATTGGAGGTAAGGCTTAAAAGCTAGCGAAAATTTCTGTGATTTTAGTTTACATATGTAAAGGTGAAAGACATGTCGGAACAGAAAACCAGTCTCTTTGAAGAATCATTGAAGCCATTGAAGAAGGCGGCGGCAATACTGAAGTTGGAACCTGACGTTGTAGATGTTTTGAGTAGCCATGAACGAGTGCTGATTGTCTCAATCCCAGTGAAAATGGACAATGGAAAAGTCAAGGTTTTCACAGGCTATCGTGCACAGCATAACACTGCGAGAGGCCCAGCGAAAGGCGGAATTCGTTATCATCTAGGCGTGTGCTTGGACGAGGTTAAATCGCTGTCATATTGGATGAGCATCAAGAACGCTGTTGTGGGCATTCCTTATGGCGGTGGCAAAGGAGGAATCACCTGTAATCCGAAGGAAATGTCTGCTGGTGAGCTTGAACGATTGACGAGGGGCTATGCAGCTCAGATAGCAAGAGTCATCGGCGTGGACAAAGACATACCCGCACCAGACGTGAATACTACTGCGCAGATCATGGGATGGATTGCTGACGAATACTACAAGGTAACAGGCGAAATCACCCCGGGCGTCATCACTTCGAAAGCTCTAAGCATTGGAGGCTCAAGAGGGCGAGGTGCCGCAACAGGGCGCGGCGGTTTCTTCGTAGCAATGGAAGCTGCTAAAGTGTTGAAAATGCCTCTCAAAGGTGTCCGCGTCTCGATTCAAGGATGGGGCAATGCTGCTCAGCCAATAGCTCGAGATCTGTATGAGCAAGGCTGCAAGATTGTTGCGGTGAGCGATTCAACTTCTGGCGTCTACAACCCTGACGGATTGGATGTCAAGGCTCTCATAGCCTACAAGGAAAAGACGAAGAGCGTCAAGGGATTCCCAGGGGCAAAGCCGATTAGCACGGTAGATCCGATTACGGTGGATTGTGACGTACTTATTCCTGCGGCCTTGGAAACTCAGATCACTGACAAGAACGCTGACAAAGTGAAGGCAAAGCTCGTGGTCGAATTGGCGAACGGGCCGACGACTCCAGAAGCAGACAAGATACTGCACGAAAGGGGAATCTTTGTGGCTCCTGACGTTTTGGCTAACGCGGGCGGGGTGACAGTGAGCTATTTCGAGTGGGTTCAGAACCGTATGGGCTACTACTGGAGCGAGGAAGAAGTCGATGAGAAACTGAAGCGGGTGATGGGCGAGGCTTTCAAAGATGTTCACACAAACTACATGAAGTACAAGATAGACATGCGGACAGCCGCTTACGTGACCGCAGTTCAGAAGATAGTAGATGCAATGCGGGCTTTGGGCCGCATTTAAATCCCTACTTTCTCTTTTTTCGTTCGCGTTTTAAGCTATGTTTTGCGTTGGGTCTTCGTATTGTAAGCATTTATTAGCAGTTCTGTCTATCAAATTGTGAAGGAGGCGTGCTTAGATTGAGCTTTGAGATGTGGGCTGAGAAGTATCGTCCCAAGTCGTTAGTTGATATTGTTGATCAGAAGGAGATAGTTGAGCGTCTGAAGAGCTTCGTTAAGTCTCGAAACGTTCCTCACTGCATCTTTGCTGGTCCGCCTGGTACTGGGAAAACTACGGCTGCGCTTTGTCTTGTGAGGGATCTTTACGGTCAGGTTTACAGGGAGCATGTTCTGGAGCTTAACGCGAGTGATGAGAGGGGGATTGATGTGGTTCGGGAAACCGTGAAGACCTTTGCGAGATCCAAGTCGGTTGGTGAGATTCCTTTCAGGATTATGATTTTGGATGAGGCTGATAACATGACTTCTGATGCGCAGCAGGCTTTGAGGAGGACGATGGAGCGTTTCACGGAGACTTGCAGGTTTATTATGTGTGCGAATTACAGTGGAAAGATTATTGAGCCTATTCAGTCTAGGTGTGCGCCTTTCCGCTTCTCTTACCTGCCTAGAGAGGAGCATGATCGTTGTCTGAAGCAGATGGCCGAGAAGGAAAAGGTGAAGCTTTCTGATGAGGGATTGGAGGCGATTTTTGAGGTTTGCGGCGGAGACTTGAGGAGGGCGATAAACACTCTTCAGGCGGCAGGGTCTCTCAGCAAGCCTGTTGACGCGAAGGTTGTGTACTCGATAACCGGGAAGGCCAGTCCTGCAGACGTGCAGAAGATGCTGAAGACCGCTATAAGCGGCGATTTTCTTGAAGCTCGAAAGCAGTTGCGGGACATGATCCAGAAATACGGGGTGGCTGGAAGCGATATAATCCGCCAGATTCACACGGAGATCTTCAGGGCCGAGATTCCGGAAGTGTGGAAGGTGAAGCTAGCTGACGTTGTCGGTGAGATAGATTTCAGGCTCGTTGAAGGTTCGGATGAAGAGGTTCAGTTGAGCGCATTGTTAGCCAGGCTCGTTGAGGCAGGTTGCGACATTAAGAAAGCATAGCTAGGTGTGATATTGTGTATGCTGCTTGGACGGTGAAGCATAAACCGCAAACCCTAGCTGAAATTGTTGGAAACAAGGAAGCAATCGAGCAGCTGGTAAACTGGGTCAAGTCCTGGGAGGCGGGCGTTCCGAAGAAGGCTGCCTTTATCTATGGACCGCCTGGCATTGGAAAAACTGTTGTTGTTGAGACTTTGGCTCACGATTTTCATATGGAGTTTGTGGAGAAGAACGCGAGTGATTATCGCACGGAGGACGCCGTGAACCGTTTCGCGGGGCTGGCTTCTCAGTATGGTTCCCTGTTCGGTGGAAGAAGGATAGTTTTGCTGGACGAGTTAGACGGGTTGACTGGAACAGCCGACAAGGGAGGCGTCAAAGCAACAACTGACATCGTGAAGAATGCGCAATCACCGATAGTGCTGATTTCTAATGCAGCCTATGATCCGCGGTTCACGAATCTTCGCAGCTACTGCCTTCTGATAGAGTTCAAGAAGCCAGCTGCTGGTGAAGTGATGAAGCATCTTGTGCGAATCTGTCGGAGCGAGGGAATAGCAGCTGAAGAAGGCGCCTTGAAGTTCATTGCCCAACGCTCCGAGGGAGATGTCCGCTCCGCTGTAAACGATCTTCAGGCCTTGGCTCAGGGCAAGAAGTCTCTGAGCTATTCTGATGTTTCTTGGCTTGGCTACCGGGACAGGCAAGAATCAATCTTTAACGTTCTGAGAATGATTATCTATGGGAAAACGTGCACAGGTGCGAAACAAGCGGTGAACATGGCTGATGTTGACATTGACATGCTCTTTGAATGGATATACGAGAACGTTCCCGCCCACTTGACTGATCCGCATGATTTGGCGATGGCCATGGATGCTTTGTCAAAGGCTGATGTGTATCGGGGCAGGATCCGCGCCGCGCAGGATTGGAGTTTCACTCGGTACGTTATTGATTACATGACTGCGGGCGTGGCGATGGCAAGACAGAAGTCTAGGGCTCAGGGTTGGATACCTTTCAAGTTTCCAACTCGCATACAGATGCTGTCAAGATCCAAGGTTGACCGCGCGATGCAGTTAAGCATAGGCAGAAAGATCAAGCGCAGATGCCACATCTCAGCCGTGAGGGCTTCAAAACAGGTCTTGCCATATCTACGGATAATTTTCAAGAATAACGTGGAAATGGCTGCTGGGTTGGCAAAATGGCTCGATTTGGATGAAGAAATGGTTGGGTATATTGTCGGAAGCGAAGAAAAGGCTAGCGAGATAGCCAAATTGCTGAGCTAAAGGATGATCTCCTGTTCAGTGAATCTTGCTTCCTTCAACTATGTCCTTTTCAGGCTGCAATAATATGACATTGCCTTTGTTGTCTTCGGCAGCAAAAATCATGCACTGTGATTCTACGCCCATCATCTTTCGCCGCTGCAGGTTCAGGATGAAAGCGCCCTTCTTGCCCACAAGTTCCTCTGGCTTGTAGTATTGCAGAAGTCCTGCAACCGCCTGCCTTTTCTCTGTGCCGAAGTCAACGATCATTCTTATGAGGTTTCGTGAGCCTGGGATCTGGCTTGCTTCAACTATCTTTCCGATACGCAAATCCAGTTTTTGAAACTCTTCAAAGGAGATTTCCATTCTAGTAGTCACCTTTTCAGATTTTCAAGTGTGCACAACTATTAAGTTTTATGTGCTTTCCTTTTGTTCCTTATTCTTTCGACTGTCTTCGCAACGTTCGGGTAGCCTCCGACGGCTTTCGAGTGTGTTATTTCGAAGGCTTCCTTCGAGGTTAGCATGTAGAGTTCCTCGCCTGTGGCTTTTCTTGAGAGGTATCCTGCTGCGTTCAGGGTTTCGCCGTTCAAGCGTGAGTCTGCGAAGTCTGCTAGGTTGCAGATTAGGGCTTCGATGGTGTGCGGTCTGATTGGTCCGTATTCTCCGTGATGGGCTGAGACGATGTGTACTAGTTCCAATGGGAAGTTTCTTCGTGCAAGCTCTGATGTTGCAAGCGATAGGTGGTCTAGATACTCGGCTAGATCTGTTGATCTGAAGCTGCCATCTTTGTTCTGAGCGTAGGCTAGAGTTTTGAACACATCGTGTAATAGAACGCCGGCTATGACGAGGTCGCGGTTTACTTTCCCATGGTAGATTTTTTCCACAGAATCGCACATGGCTAGCGCCAAGTTTGCTGTGGAGACTACGTGTTCGAGGTAGCCGCCTTTGTAGCAATGGTGATGTGACAATCCTGCTGGTGATATGTCGAAACTTAGGCCTGAATATTTCTTGCCGTCAATTTCGAACACAGGGTTTTCCAGTAAGTCGACGACTTTTCGGCGGAGATTCTTGTCAACTATCCTATTTGCTAGAGCTTTGAGTTTTGGGTTGAGCAATTCTAGTCTCACTTGCTCTTTGTACTTAGCGCTGAGGCGATATTGACTTTTCGTTTATTTTCGGTGGCGATTTCGTGGGCTTTGCAAATCGGTTCAGGGATACGATTGTTGCGGGTGCAGTTTTTGACGATTTTGATGGCTGTCTTGAGAGATGTCAAGTGGCCGATGCTGACGTAGATGGGTTTGGCTCCAAATTTCGTGGTGACCTCTGCACCGACGATCTCGCCCTGATGCTTCAGAAAGGCAACACCTTCTTTCGTTTTGCTGTCGTCAGCTTTGCCAAATAGCCTGCTCTTTGCCACGCCTATAGTAGGTTTGCGTATTACGAGCCCCAAGTGACTCGCGAATCCACAGTGGTAGGGATGGGCGAAACCTTGTCCATCAACAAGGAAGAGGTCTGGATTGGTCTGCAGTTTTCTGATGCACAAGACCGCGGGCGCGGTTTCTCTGAAAGACAATAACGTTGGGATGTATGGAAAGTGGGTCTTGCAGGTTGCGATACATGACTCCACAAGGTTAAGGGTGTCGTATTCCAGAACCGCGACGGCGCCAATGGACAGGTTCCCAACATAGGCCACGTCGACTCCGGCGACGAGCCGAACTTTTTTTGGTAATTTGTCTTTGGGAATGATGCGTTTTGAGAGTTGGAGTTGTGTTTGATGAGCTTTTTTTATGGAGAATGCCTGTTTTCTGCTCTCAGTTTTCATGTTGTACTACTCAAGAAGTGGAATTCTCATCCTTTCTTTCTTCGCCTTTCAAATCGTTCAAGATGTTTCTCAAGCATGTTTCTTCGGACTTCTTGAGTAATGTCGCCACGAGTTATCTCGATGATCTTTCTGGCGACGTCGCATTTTCTTCTGAGTCCTGGGATTAGCATGTAGGCTTCGTCGAGTGCGGTGAGTTCGATGTAGATTTCGTCCATTGTTTGGAGGCATCGTTCTCCCTTTTTGACGTCTCCGTCTCGTAGGGCGTCTAGTGCCAAGCGTCTGCATTCTCCTATGACATCTGCCAATCCCAGCACGTAGTCTATGGAGGGTACGTTGATTTCTTTTGGGGTTATGAACTTTGATTCTTCAACTAGTTTTAGGAATATGTTTGCCTCTGAGTACTCTTGGAGTGCGGCGCTGAAGGAGCCGCTGTAAGTGATCTCCTGATAAGTGGCTGCGGTGTTGTTGGTTTTTGAAATTAGTTCTTTGGCTTTTTCGATGAGTTTTCTGGCTTCGCGCAGCCTTTTCTGATGTATGAGCAGGATGGCTTGTTTGGAATTGCTCGTTATCTTTCTTACGTCTTTCTGGGTTTTCTCCCGCACTTTCTCCTTTTGTGTCAGTTCTTCCTTTATCTCAGTCAGAATGGTTTTCAAAGAGTCCATCTAGGCGGCACCTGATCTGCTCTGCAATATATAGAACTAGAACTATTTATCTTGCCTTTCTGGGGAAAGGAAGGAAAGGCGTGTTGGTTTTTGGTTTGGGGAACGACTGCTCTTCTAGTCTTTTTCTGTTGGTACTACCGGCTCTCTCCATTTTTCCACGAGGAGCTCAGAGCTTTTGCCGATTCTGAAGCTGACTTTCACGAATATGGAGTCTGCTCCTTTGAATGGGAACATGCTGTCTTCCGCCAAGTCTTTGGGGAGATAGATCAGGTATTTGCCGTCTTTTCTTCTGAACAATCGTCCTCTTCCGTCGCTAACCATTTTCCGTATGCACCTCAATTTAATTTTTGGTCTAAGACTAGGGAGAATAGTTCTAAAATGTATAAAAGCCTTGTTCTCATTTAATTCAAGAAATGCCAAAAAGCTAAACTTAAAAAGGTTAAATTGCGTATCGTTTGCAAGGATTCTAGCCGTTGCCAAATCTAATAGATTCTCTTAGTCTGCTAAGCAGTACAACTCGGCTTTCTAATGATTCGTTAATGACTTTGTAGCCAGTTTCAGTTGCCAAGTTTGTGGCAAATTCTCTTATTTCCTTGTGGCTGGGCATGTGCTCAAATTGTAGGCGGAGTCTGGAGAATCCTACGTGCATGTAGGCTTTGGGTTCAATGTAGGTAGGGTTGGCCTTCTCAACCAGTTTAGTGTAGCCGTCTATGTTCTTCATGTTCAGGTCTCTGGTGAGGGTCATTCTGAGGACCGTCGGGCACTTGAAACCTGGCAGAAGTTCTAGGGTTTCGTTTAGTTTTTCCCAAGCTTTCGGTGTTTGGGGGCGACAAGTTCTGGTGAAGGTTTGCTTGTCGGGGGCGCATGCGGAGATGTAGAGTTGTGTTGGCTCTTCCTTTATTTTTGCCAGAACGTGTGGCATGGTTCCGTTGGTTACGAGGAATGTTGTGAATCCTTTTCTGTGGTATTCGTGGATTAGGCCTTGCAGATGCTCGTAAAGCGTTGGTTCTCCGGTGAGGCTTATGGCCACGTGCCTTGGGTTCAGAGCTTCTCTGAATTTCCGTTTGTCCGATTTCGGGTTGGCTTTGTATCCGCTGAGTATCCTGATCTGTTCTTTGATGCTTGCTTCGACGATTTCCTCTGGTTGATCCCATTTGGGGAGTTTCATTTCGTCACAGGTGGTTTGGATGTCGCCGCTTTGGGCTCTCCAGCAGAACAGGCACTGTTGTGTGCAGTAGAAGAGTGCAGGGGTCATCTGGATGCATTGGTGTGTTTTGATTCCGTAGAATTTCTGTTTGTAGCATGGTCTGTTCTTGGTGAGGGTTTCGTGGAGCCACCTGCATTTTTTGACGGCGGAGTGATGCCCTACGATGTGATACTTTTGTTTTTTGAGTATCTGCACAAGCGAGTCTGGCACTGAAGCTTCCATGGCGAGTCACTTTTAGATTATTCAGGTTCCGATGGCTAAGAAAAAACTGAGGATGGTTTTAAACAGTTCATTGTTTGAAGCAGTATTCGATTTCTTGAAATTCGGCGCTGAGTTTTCTGACATCCTTCTTTATTCTTTCTGGGTTTTCGTCGTCGATCAGTGTGCGTTTTATCAGTTCGGCTATTCTGAGCATTTCTGTTTCTTTCATTCCGCGCCTTGTGACTTCGCAGGTGCCGAGTCTGACGACGCGGTCGGTGATTATGTTTGCGCGTTGGAGCTTCTCTCCGACTGCTCTTCCTTTTGCAAGGTCTTCGTAGTACATGATTGATTGGTGTGATTGTGTGAAGTCCAAGTGTTCACAGATGACGGGTAGGCAGTAGTCGTGCAGGGCTTTGGCCAGCATTTTTGAGTTTCGGACGATCTGCTTGGCGTAGGCTTTTCCGAATTCTTTCATTTCGGCCAGTGCTAGGGTTAGTGCGGCTATGCGGTTCCAGTGTGCGTTGTCGACGAAGGCGGGGTAGACTTTCTCTTTTAGGAGTTCTCCGTGTTCTTTGTCTGCTAGGATTATGCCTCCTTGGGGGCCGAAGAAGGACTTGTGTGTTGAGCCGAACAGGGCGTAAGCTCCTTCCCTCAGGGGGTCTTGGAATTCTCCTCCCGCGATCAGTCCCATGACGTGCGAGCCGTCGAAGCCGATGAATGCGCCGTTTTCGCGGGCGATTTTGGCTAGTTCCCTGACTGGATGCGGAAAGAGGATCAGGCTTGCGCCGAAAAAAACGATCTGGGGCTTGACGCGTCTCATCTTTTCTTTTGCTTCTTCAATTCTAATGTTCCAATCATGTTTTGAAAAAGGAAACGGTTCTGCTTTGAGTTTGAATAGTCCTGCTAGTCCTTCTTTCCACATTCCTGGGTATCCGCCGTCGTCGGGTGAGATGCACATGAACTGGTCGCCTGGCTTTGAGAAGTTGGCGATGACTATTAGGTCGGCAATGTGTCCTGCGAGCGGTCGCAGGTCTGCGGTTTCTGCTTTGAAGACTTGTTTGGCGAGTTTTTCGCCGGTTTGTTCGATTTCGTCTGTGAAATGTGTTCCCATGTAGTAGTGGTCTCTTGACGTGTAGCGATGCGTGAGTTCTGAGGAGAGAAGTGCTCTTGCGGCTGGGCTCATGACGTTTTCGGAAGGAATCAGGTTTAGGCATTCTTTTCCGCGCCATTGTTCATGTTCTTTGACTAGGTTCAAGATTTCATTGATCATAGCTTTGCCTCGGAGTCTAGCGAATATTATTTCTTTCTTTCTTAATTTGCTTTCTTAAGCCGTCAACTGAAGGTTCTTTAGCCAGCGCAGGTCTCGGTTCGTTTGTCGTTCTTGAATCGCGAAGTCTGGCGCTATCAAGATTGATCTAGAGAGGAAGCATGAAGGTTTTGGCTAGCCAAGTCACCAAGGGGCACGTATCTGCGCTGGCAGCATCTCCTTCACCTTTGTCCATTATTTTCTTTTTCCTTGACAATTGGTTTTCCCGAACGGTGAAAGTATTTAAAGCTAGTGAAATCGAATGAGTTTCACAGGCTTTTGAAGAATTCGCTCAATCGATACTGTTAAGTTATTTGACCCAGCATCGTTTTAGGTCATTTCAACATTGATGCTGCTAGTCTTTTGTGCAACTTACTTGAACCAATCTTCCCAGTTAGGTTTGGCAGGATTGGACAATGATTTTCTAAATTTAGTTATTGTTTTGAGGTCGATTGGTTTTACGTATGTCTTATCGGCTAAATACTTGGTCGGTTTGTCGTTCTTGATAATGTATTTTAGGTTATTAGCTTCAAGTCCAAGTTGCTCACTATTTAGCATGTTTTCGCATCGTCTCAATTCTTGAACATTTGTATAGAAGTTGCTCAAAAGTTTCTCAAGAGATATACATGAATCATTGGGATAGATTTTCTTAATTTTTTCAGCTTCAAGAATCCTATGATACCCATAATCGTATCTATTGAACAATCGAATTCTATTAGGTAGAGTATTGATTTTTCGCCAGGTCTCAGAGCTAGCCTTAACTCGTCTATGCTTTCTACCCATTGCGTCAAAACCAAATCCATAAGACAAAATATCTCTTGCGTTTACAACTGTGGCATTCTTCGACAGTCTACCTGCATCTACATTGAAAGCATAAACAAAACTCTTCTCAATCAAGTCGCGTTCCTGCAGAACACTAAAAACATGCAAGAAGTCTCTCTGTGCGGTAATTGAATTTCTCGCAGCAAAATCCACATAAAACGCATTAAACCCTTTGTCACTATAGAAATTAACCAATTTTTCAGTGTTTGTGTATGATAACTTTGGAATCACACCCATGATGGGCTTTCTATTTTTGTAAGATTCGACGTTGGAAATCACAGTTTCCAAGAAATTGGTGTATTCCGAGAACTGGAAATCAGAATCGATGTTTGTTGTTATGTTGCGAAAGTTAGGAATTGGAACAATATCCGAAACTATAGACGCCGTTTTCAAAATATAGTCTAGTTCTTTCTCCGAAGGATATGACAACGATTCGCTTTCTAGGATTCCAATATTCACTTCGTGTGCAAAATCAGTCCGATTGAATTTAGTTTGAAGTCTAATATCAAAATCCTTTTCTGCCTTCACGTTAGACATTAGTTTTTCTATAGGAACCTTTTCGGTTCCCATCAATTGGTAGATTTCATTCAATCCTTTTGTTTGGGGAGCAACTTTATCTATACTTCTAAAAACAGTCATATCGTACGAGATTATTGGGGTATCAAATGATTTGCCATCAACGCGTATTTTCTTACTTTTATAAAGCGTCTCATCTTCCTTGTCCACAAAAATCGGGTCAACATACAGATGAGTCATTTATTGATACCCTGATTGTTATCTCTTCAATCTAAATGTTGATTGTTCCAATTTGTTCAAAAGCTTTTCCATACATTCGCTATCAATGATTTTAGTGTCATTCAATATTTTGAGCAATCCCAGTGTACCCGTTTTCGATAAATCCAATGACTCTGCTATTTTTCTTCCAGGACCTTCATCAAGAACACAGCAATACTCTTCGTTACAAGACCTAAAGCCTAAACAACATATCAAAACTTCGACCTCTGCATAATCCAACATGGGATATGCATTTTTGAAACTGTTAAATTTGTGCTTCTCAATAGATTTACTTTCAATCCATCTTTCGTGTATTGCTTGCTTTAGTCTACTGAGGGCGGGTTCTTTCTTGACTTCGGCAATGACTCCATCTGTAACATAGATTTCAAAACCTTTTTTGGTCAGAGCATAAAGGAATTGTCCATCATCTAACTCCCTAAAGAATGCAATAATGACAGATGCGTCTAAAACTAATTTCAAAAAGGTATCTACTCCGCGAAAACTTTGATGCCAGTTGCTTTCAGTTCATTAATAAAATCGGCTTGGCTCATCCCAGCAATCAGTGCGGCTTTGCCTAGACTTACTTTTCGTTTTCCAAACAGACTAATGGCTATCTGCACTCTGTTTTTATCAATCTCTGCGAACTCGACGGAGTCTATTCGCATTTTTGGATATGAATAATATATGAAACCGAGCAATTCTTCCTTCGTTAGATTGTTAAGAAAACGTTTCATTTCTGAAATCAGTTTAAGCATTGCTGGCGGGATTTGTCCTTGAAGTCGATTAGCTACATCGCGACCAAGAGGGGTTAACTCAACTTTTTCTTTGGATACGATACCTTCCCTTTTAAGTTGCTCTAACTCTTCGTCGGCTATTTCGGAGTACGGTCCGATAAAGTCGCTTTCAAAATCTGCTTCTTCGGCAAGTTCTCTAATATTCTGTGCAATCAGAAATAGTTCCTTTTGGAACCAAAGTTTGCCTCTTACTGGTTGAAAACTGTTGGTTCCAATGAGTAGAATAGATACCTTCTGAGTAATAGAAAGGTCGTCTTCAATGCGTCTTTTTTCATTCATTTTCGATTACTCCTCTTTATCCTCCTCGGTGGTAGGTTCAAGCAAAACAATCTTCACTTGTTTGTCAACCCACTCTTTCGGCAGGTAAATTCTCCCCGTCGTTTTTGCTAGCTTGACCTTTTTTTCCAATACCTGATAACCTCGAATTACGATTTTCATCTCCGTGTTCATAGTTGGTTATATTGTGGTTGTTTAATAAATACTTTATGGTTGTTTTATAACTGTAAAATGGCCATCGCCGACCGAAGATCACGGGTTTCTTGTAGGGATGCCACAAGCCATAAATAGGTTGGTATACTACAGGATACCTGTGAGACATATGCAATGCAAGTACTGTGACTCCGAAAAAATCACCAAGAAAGGCTTCGTAAAAGGAAAGCAACTCTACAAATGCAAGGAATGCGGAAAACGATTTTTCGAGAATGGTAGGTTCGCAAAAATGAGAACGGACAAAAACATAATCGTTGCAGCACTAAACTTCTATTATGACGGATTGAGCCTTAGAAAATCACAGCGCAACTTGGAACGAATTTTCGGAGAAAGAATAAGCCAAGTTACTATTCTGAACTGGCTAAAGAAATATTCAGTTCTCGTTAAGGAGTATGTTAAGACTTTGGCACCGCAACTCTCAGGTCTATTCCACGAAGACGAAACCATGCTCCAATGCGAAGGAAGAAACGTTTGGTTCTGGGAAGTGATAGACGAAGACACAAAGTTCCTAGTAGCCTCACACATTTCCAACACAAGAACATTCGAGGATACAGTAGCCATATTTAAGAAAAGTTTTGAGCAGAGCAAAGTTAGACCGAGAGCTGTGTTTGTGGATGGTAGCTACGTCTATAATGCAGCGTTCAACAAAGTCTTCTATACTCTCCGTAAGGACACACGACCAGAACTAGTGCAGAGAGTTGGCATATGTGCGAGAGAAACAAACAATATCGTTGAACGTTTACATGGAACTCTCAAAGACCGAACAAAGTCAATGAGAGGCTTAAAGGCGTTTGATAGTACAAAACAGATTCTTGAAGGCTACACAGTACACTATAACTGTGTTCGACCTCACCAAAGCCTAAAGGGAAAAACCCCAGCGCAAGCAGCAAGAATGGATGTTCCCAACAATTGGAAAGGCTTAATTGAACAAGCCACGAAGCATGAAGCAATAACGTTGGCTAATGTGATTAACGCGACAACGGAGGGTAACAAGCAAGAGGTAGAGGTGATAGTTAAATGAAGAAAATCTTAGTTTCTCTCCCTGACGGAGTAGTCACATTATTAGACAAAGAAGTGGTAGGCAAACTTGGCGAAGGTTATAGCGATACTCTCCGCACAATCATAATGAATTGGCTCTCGGAAAAAGGATACTTTACGAAAAAAAGGTGAACTATGTGAGCAAAAATAAAATCAAACGAGAAGCTGCGGAAGAAATAGACCTTTTAGATAATATGCTCTCTAGTTTGGTTGATTTGCTGATCGAGAAAGGAGTTATCACGGAAGAGGAATATGAAAAGAGAATAAAGCAGAAAATCAAAATCAAGTAGGTTACGACATGAAGTAGTGAAATCTTTAAAAGAAAACACCGTATAATGGCATTAGGTGATTATTTGGAATTTAAGGAAATAAGTCAACTCAACAATAGCAAATGGGAATACGAATTTTATAAAGAAGAAATCTATCGCTATCATTGCTTTGCAATTGAACCGCATCCATGTTATGTAATTAGAGCATTGTACTATTCAAATGGATATTTGCTCACTCTTGCCAGACTCGACAATGAAGAAGAATATCGGGATAAACCTAAGCTTTTGGCCGCATTGAAGATGGGTCCTTTTGATGGACATCGCGATACAATAGAACAATGTATGAACGACACCATCTGGAAAATAGGTAACGCTATTGAACGAGCCTTAAAAGTAGATCACACTTAAAAACAAATAGCGAATATTCCTGAAATTTAAGGACTCCAAATTTACTAACTTTCCATTGTACTTAGCTGGGTCAAATAACTTAACAGTATCCGCTCAATCGCATGAAAGCATCTAATCGCGTTCTTGATTGTGCCTCCGGGTTCCCAGGGAACATGAAACGAGCCACTGAATGTGGACCTTCCGAATTCTCGCTTGCAAACTGTTTCTGAACACAGTTCAGAGCTTCCTTTACGATGCGATTTGCCTTGTGCATTTTGAATTCTTTAGCGGCATCCTGAGGGCCACTCATGTAACACGTTACGACGGTATAGATATCATAAGGATCAATTTCTTTGTATCTTCCTTGCATCGCCAAGCCTTTTGTAACCAAGCAGCCGACTACGTCAAGAATTCTTGCGTCCATGATCGCTTCTCCATTTCCCGGCAGAATGCCACGTACAGGATGAGTGAAGTAATGATTCAAGCCGACGCTGCTTCCTTTGATTCCTGCGGCTACAAGATTCTGTTGCAGCTCTGTTTCTGAAGGTTCAGTTATGAAGTCGAGGTGAACGTCATAAGGCTTATTGTCTATAGGCGAGATAATGGTTCTGTCAAACCTGTAAAGGAAGCGCTGGTTGTTCTCGACATGTTGGTGGTATCCGCGCTTTTCGAGGATTTTGACTATGGTTTCATAGTGGGAGGCTTCGCGAAGTTTCGGATCCATGATCAAATCGATATCTATTGATCCACAATGGTCTATTCGTGTTTTTCGCGAGAAACGCTCTATGATGTAGTAAGGCGCCCATCCTCCTCCTAGTATAAAGTAGTCGGAATATAAACTGAGAGTGCGTAGAACTTCGACTAGTGCTGATCTTGATGCTTCTGTGATGGCGATGTCATAAAGACTGACATTCCATCCGTTCATAGGCTCACTCGAATCCTATTTTCTTCTCTCTCAGGAACTCTGCTTGTTCTTTTCCTCTGGCTGGATAGTTGAATAGGTCAACGTAGAGTTGGATGTTGGATACGACCTTTGCTCCATTAATCTTCTGCAGTCCCCAGAAAACGCCTTCATCATAGGGTTCAACCAACATCACCGTGCCTCCGGACTCCACTGGTCGCAAGTCGAGGTGTTCTTTCCACGTGTTGACTTCTATTGGTTTGATGTATATGTGAACGTCAGTATATCGCACGTAGGGAGCAACAAGGAAAGCGCCCGCATGGAGTGTCAATGCATAATTAAGGCTGTTTCGGTCGGCGATGTCTTTGATCTTCTCGATGAAAAGGCTTGGATCTCGTTCGAAGGTGTAGAAATTGTGCAGAGTGTTTACTGTGGTGAAATCATATTTGGAAGCCCATTCATCTAGCAGTACTCTCGGTCTAGATAGTTTCAGCCTGTAGTCCTGGTCTCTTACGGCGTATCCTTTTTCTTCAAGTGTTTTCGCAATCTTGTGCACATAGCCTATGCTGATTCTTGCTGTTTTGGAGAGTTGTGACAGAGTCCAGGACACTTCGGAGTTTACTAAAAGAATGCGCAGAATTCTGGAGGAAAGAGGCGCAAAGAGGTCCTTGGCTTGTCGTCTTGCTTGCGTTAAGCTTCCTTTTCCTTCTTTCTCTATTAGAACGTGATCGAATTTCAGATATGCGTTGCCGCCGAAGTCTATGTATCCTACGTCAAATGACTTGCATATTTCTTTGCTCTTTTGCCCGATGTAAGGAACCACGACAACGGGATAGCTGTTCTCAACAAGAGACGAGTACAGTTTTACTTGCGAAACTGCTTGGAATACGTATCTCGGTTCACCGCTGGTCTTAACTTCGCAAACTAGATTTTTGATCATGCGACCTAATCGTATTTTTAACACTAAGTCAATGATACAAGGGCCTGATCGATATTGCGGTATGTTTTCCAGAACTTCCGCTCCAGAGAGGATTTCCCTCAAGTTCTCAGCAGATCGCTTTATGACTTCTTGTTCGGAGAGCTGCATGTCCCACCCTACCTAATTAGTGGTGTTCGCCATCATATACCGTACGGTGAAAATATATAAAGCTTAGTGAAAAAACTCTACAGCAAGCGACATGAACATTGATTTTTTCTGGGTAAGAACGGGACTTCAAGCTTGCGCGTTGCATCCAGCCCTCTTTATGAGGAGCTTATCATTTCAGCCATGACCCATTGGTGAATGACTTGCGACTAACGAAACGAGCATTAATGTCCGTGTATGATTTGCGATAGACAGCTGATTTGCTGATCATTTATCCTTAGGAGTGGTGTGAAAGGACGAAATAGTTATAAGCTACAGTTATACAAATTGTGATTGTTTGAGGCAAATGGTGGATTGGCTAGCCGAACGATCCTTTCTCCCCCTTCAGGCTCCATCCACCATTCTCCTCAAGTCCTGTCTGGGGTTATTCCGTGAACCTTGAGGGCGGTTTTCTTCGGCGTGCGTGGATTTGATTGTTGCTGGTCAGGCAGGTTTTTAATGATGTGTGAAAATGGATTGTGCGGTTTTAGGAATGACTGTGGTTTCACGCGGTTATGTTGACGAGGATTTTCGGTCTGTTGTGAGGTTTCTTTGTGAGACTTTCTGGAAGACGGGTTCTTTTCAGAACTGGTTTCCGGACAGGTTTGAGAATAGTCTTGTGGGGTGCGGCTGTGCGAGTCAGACAGGTGACATTAGGGTTTGGGAGGAAATACGAGACATGTCTGCACGTCAAACGAGGGGAATTGTTGCTTTGGCTAATCCTGAATCGCCGTGACACTATTTTATTCAGGTTGATCCTGCTTATGGTTTTCTTGAGTGGGAGATGCTTCTGTGGATTGAGGGGCACTTTGGGGAGAAGAAGGACCGGGGCAAGAGGGAGAAGTTGGGGGTTCATACGATTGAGGGGAATTCTGCGCGGGAAATGCTGCTAACTGAGCTGGGTTACGAGAAGGGAGAGGTGGCTGGTTATCTCAGATTGCGTCCTGCAAACATGTCTGTTCCAGAGTTTGATGTTCCTGAAGGGTATGAGATCCGATCTATTCGGGGAAGGTCTGATTATGATCAGTTGACGGCTGTGACGAGACTGGTTTTCGGTCACGGGGAGTCGTTTAATTCGGAGCTTTACGAGTGGATAGCACACTGTTCTTTTTATAAGCAGGATCTTGATTTGGTTGCGGTTGCCCCCAATGGTACTTTTGCTTCATTTCGCACTTTCAGGATGGATCCTGTGAGCAGAATAACTAGTCTTGAACCGATGAGGACCCACCCTGGCTACAGAGGACTAGGCTTGGCAAAAGTGCTGATATTTGAAGGGCTCAGACGCGCTATGAAGTACAATCCTGCTCTTTTCTATATTGGTGGGGCTGCAGACACTTCTGCTGCCAATCGGCTGTATGATTCGGTTGGCTTCGCCCAAAAATTGGCTGAAGACTGCTGGGTACAAAGAGACATGAGGCTATCGACTTCGCCCGCTCTTCTTCAGAAAAACGAAAATAGAAGCATCCTAGCCAGAAAACCCATACATCATCTTCCAGGGCTGGCGTGTTGGTTGTAACCCGCCTTTGGGCTTAGTAATTTTCCAAGTTTTGTTGTGTTTTTCGTTTTTTGCCCTCAGATAGTAAAATGTCGTGCGGTCACTTATGCATTCTGTTTCGCGGGCGGTCTAGGGTAGAATAAGAAATACATTTATAGGTTATACTGTGTGTCTGTGTCAGGGAAACTCCGAAAAGATGAAGAAACCTGAGAGATTTACGAAGAATGTTTTGGAGCATAGTCAAGCCAAGACTTTGGATGTTTTTCAAAGCGAATACATCATAGATAAGGAGGATTTTCTCTTAAACGAAGAGGATTGTGTTTGTGGTCAACACCTAAAAATCGGATGGAAAGCCTATTATGTTTATAACATCAAAACCAAGGAAACTCTTATTATCGGTTCTTGTTGTGTTAAGAAATTCAATCCTAGAAAATGGAATAGCAAGAAAGCGTATCTGTATAATGCTTATGATTTGGCTAGGAACGACCGAGAAAGGGCATTTGTCATGGGTCTGATTAATAAACTCACTAAATGGGGTTCGGGTCTCATCGTAAGCAAGAAACAAGCATTGTGGCTCGAAAGCATTACAAAGAAAAAGTGGGGGTGGAAAATCTGGGAGAGTTAGGCTATACAAAAACGAAAGCCCATTCGTGCAAATTTAGGATTTCCGCTCGGAGCTTGACTAGAGCCTTTCTATGCCGTTGCTGATAGAACGGAATTCTTTCTGCTCGATTTCGTCGCTTTTTCGAGTTCTTCTGTATGCGAGGTAAAATCTCCCTGACATGATTACAGTATATAGGACAAGTTGCCTCATGCTTGGATCTTTCTCTGCCAAGGCTCTTGAAATGAATGTTAGACCGCGTACAATGGTGTTCAAAATCGAATAAAGTTTCACGAAGCCTGGGTGCATACCGCATGCTGTAATAATATTGCCGTCGAAACATGCGATTGGCTCTTCGTCGTTCATCCTATCTCCTATACAGGTGCTTTATTCTGAAGAATGTACCTCAACTTTTCAGGGATACCAGTATCTCTTCTGCATGACTCATGGATGGCTTCCTCTGAAAGAAAATCGCCAGCATTCAATCCAGTTCTGTTCTCTTCATCCCTGCCTTTTATGAGATCGGATGGTATCTCAACATATTCGCAAGCCAAACTCTCAGCCAATTTCCAACGTTCAAGTGACCCCCTCTCTGGCGGATTTCACAAAAATTGGGGCACACATAGGATACTTTGACCCCAATTGTCATCAATACAGGCTACTTGTGTGGGCTTTTGTAATACTCATCTATCAGTTTTCCATAGTAATCCACAGGTTCAAACGCAGAACGAAAAGCTAGATCCTTAGAGAAGCCACATGAGCATCTGGCCAGAACTTTCTCATTCTCTTTGTCAAGATTGATAACTATGCCCTGCAATCCGCAAACTGGACAGCTGTAAGGGCCTATCACTATTTGTTTGGTTCTTGTACCTCGGCTTTTATAGAGCCATCTAGGAACTTTTCCTTCATGACTTTTCCTTGGACTCACAATAGTTCAATCCTCAGCTGATGTTCTCTTTCGTATTTAATATCGATCATTCTTGCGGAAGGGTCATATAAGATAGTCTCTGCAAAGGAGGATTCCAATGCATCTTCATTGCCAGAGTGTTGGAGGACCCGGAGGGATTTGAACCTCCTTCTCCGGCTCCGAAGACCAGCGCCTTGATCCAGACTGGGCTACGGGCCCCAAACATCCTTTTGTCGAGAAGGCAATTACCAAGATTCCGAGTGAGGCAACGTCTCACATTAGGATCGATTCTGGAAGTTTGATTCAATCCAAGCTTTCATGTGACTCATTTTTGGGCCTATGCCTCTACCCTGCGCAAATGTCACTTTCGTCGTTTTGGGGAAGATTGCTTCAAATCCCTGCAAGTTTGCCCACAAGCTTTTTCCTACATTTACGTAAATTTCATCATATTGATTCCTGCGAAACAACTTCTCCAGCACTACCGATGTAGATTCTCTTAATGTTCTGATTTCACTATCTGTTAGAACAGGTTTATGCCAGTCTTTGGTGGTTGGTTCTCTGTATTCTATTTTCTTCCCAGCCTCAATCATTCCGTAAGCTGGTGAAAGAAAGAAAATGTCGGAATCCCGAAGCTGTTTCTTGTATTTTCTAATTAGTCTTGCGAAAGCACCGTCAAATCTCTGCAATGCAGCAATGGGTTCAACAGGCTCTTTATTCATTCTTATGGAGCCGGCGATTATGATAAGCTTTCTCAACTGCACTACTCCTTAGTATTGAAGAGTTATAATATATTTGAGTTAAAACACTAGTGCTTATAAATGCTCCTTGATTGAATACCTTTTTCAAAAGACCATGTGAAATATAGACTCAGAATAGGGCTGTTTGTCTCTCTCTGTTCTGTTCAGCACAGGTCTCTTGAATACGTCAACGATGGTTAGATCACTTCTCTTGGCTATTTCTGGATAAAGGTTTCTGCTGTCATTTGCAACGATGAATATTCGCGCATCCTTCTTCAGATACTTGCTTACGTTCTGCAGGACCGCTGATATGCCGGCAACGTAGGCATCTTGAGCTTTCCTGCTTGTTCCGTCTGATTGCTTCCCGATTTCTAACTCATCTTTTCTACCGATGCCAAAGAGCTCATAAGCGTAAGCGTGTTGTTCGTGATAGTCGATCTGTCCTACGTAAGGCGGGGAAGTGAAAATGCCATCGATCCCCTTTCTTTCGAGGATTCGATAAAACCCCGCATTTTTCGCTGCTATAGAATCAAAGATATTCACTCGTCTGGAGTCGTCGTTTAGCACTTCGCTGAAAACGTCCTTTCGCAGATTGCTGAATTCCCTAATACGACTGATAGTGTCTTCAGTATACCTCTTCAGATGGCGGACTATTGTGTTCACCGGTCTACATATCTTGAAATGTTTACGACAATAGTATGGCTCAGATTGAGGATTAGTCAACGTGGCCAGATCAATATGAGTTGTAGCGCGACATGAACGTACAGTTCTTGAGAGCACGATTCTCATAACATCCCGAATCCGGGGATCATCTTCACGACAAATCCTATCCAAGTAATATTGCATCTCTGCTCTTTGCTGGTCATTGAACCATCTGGACAGAAAAGGTGCATCAGTAAAGGGTTCCACATTGGCAGCTTCTAGCTTCGTTTGTTTATGGTGAGGAATCGTTTTGAGAATTTCTTCTAATGCAACTTTCGAATATGCCTCTGCGAATTCGTCTGTGAGGCTTCCTATGTTGTCGGAGGTTATTTTAAAGTGAGGATTGATAGAGTTACGACCTGCGAAGTTTTCGACTTGATCTTCCAAAACCGCCGTTTCATCTTTGTGTCTATCTAGGGCTTCTCCAGCCATCTTCTGTGCATTTCTCCGGTCGCTCTTTGACAGGGTGCTTGTTTCCTCTTCTATCTTGTACTCAAGATCGCGTATTCGGCCAACTAGGAATTTGAATTCAGGGTTAGGAAAGTATTTCTCATTAGTAGAACTGAGGAGCCTATCCATCTCGGTTTCTTGTCTACAACTGAATTTGGCTTGGCTAAATTCTTCGGTTGCCTTGGCTGCCTTGCGTAACTCTTTGCCTAGTCTTTCCAAATCATACTTTTCTGTCTTCACCTTGCTTATCATGCAATTGAATTTTGAGATGTCAAGACCGATTGAGTGGATTCCAACCTCTAGGCATTGAACTAGTGTGGTGCCCGACCCTACGAACGGATCTAGAATAATGTCTCCTTCGTGAAAGAAAACGCTCTTTTTGAAATCGTTGGCGTGCGAATCTAGGAAATATCCGACAAGTTGCGGAATGAACTTTCCCTTGTAGGGGTGAAGGCGATGGACGTGCTTAGTCCTCTCCGCCTCTCTGAGATTGTCAAAACTCAGATTCCAGTTAATGTCTTCGCCAAGAACTCTCTTCCAGTGTTCTTCTTTCCAGCTTTTGTCATAGTATTGCTTCAGCTCTTGAAAGGATACCCTCATGTCTCCGTTGGAGTCTTTCTTAGTATTGCCTTCTTGATCGTATGCATGGATCTTCGCATATTGGATCAAATAGGAGATATTGTTGGGAGTGACTTGCCTCCCGAGATAAGAACTTGCCCAGTCGCATGCCTCTTTGATGGTCAGCAAGTCTCTTATTAGAGCATGTGGCAATTTTCAGTTACTCCGCTACTTAGTTACTTCGTATACATACAGCCTCTATTTAGACTTTCGTGTTTTTTCGTGCTCGCGAACAAGCACCGATATGACGTCATCGAAACTCGACCTTTGATTGCTTGCATTCTCAAGCTCATGGAGTAGGGACAGTAGATGTTTGTAATTCTCGTCATGGATTCTGATTACTTTCGTCATTTTTCCCCATTGAATATGCTGGGTCGGTAGAAACTTATTAGATTTCTTGTATGTGTCCGAAGATTAGCAGCTGTGAATCCATTAGTGCAGAAGCTTTTTCAGCATATATCTCAATATAGGCTATATGATCTAGGCAGGAGGAAAATCAATGGAGAGACTATTAGAGCGCATAACTCTTTCAAGCAGACACTTGGGCATTATTAGCGCGACTTTGCAGTTGTACCAACCTTTTGCTCAATCTTCTGCGAAACTACTGGGTGTTCCCCTTTTTGATCAACTACTGAAGGAAGTATATGCTGGAGGCAAGAAACGCGGAAGAGATGGCTACGGAAGACAGATGATCCTTGGAGATCTCCTGCAATACATTCTCACGGGTCGAGGATACTATTTTGCAGTCAAAGGAAATGAACAAATGGAAAGTTTCGTGCGTGTCATAATGCACGTTTCAAATCTGCTGATACTGATGGAGGACACTTCAGTTGATGTCACTCTAAGAAACCAACTTCTCGATAACCTTTCCACTGGCATTGGGGCACCGTTCTTTGAGAATGAGGAAGAAAGACAAGCGTTTGGGAACCTTAGAGCATACAATGGTTTGATAGTAGATGAAGAGGGTAAGGAGCATGAAGTTTTTTTCGATTCGATTCTGCCTAAGAGAGTTGGTGAAGTTCCCGAGTTGCTTGTGTATTCCAACTTGATAAGAAGGAACTACGGGTATGTTGTTCCCTTGCTTCAGGCGCAGCGTCTTCTTGGAAAGCGCAGATATATAATTCCACCGGATTTCCTCCTGCTTAGGTCTAAGAGTGAGATCTTCGGCTTAGAAGTTGGAGCTGGAAAGGAGAGACAGATAAGCTCATTCTCAACTGTGACATCTATTCCAGTTTTCACTGTCGGAATTGGGAGTCCTGAGCAACCTCAGCCGTATAGGTGTGGTAAATGCCGGAAGTGGATTACGTATTGCGACAAAGTGATTGATTCCTGCGCTAGTAATCAAGACGGCGATAGAATAGCCCTTGACTGCACTACTTGTGAACAATATCAAAACGGAAACTGCCCTTGGATTGTCTATCATGGGGAGGCTCAAGATTACGCTAGAAGAGAAAAAAAGTTGAGGTATCACTATCAATGCGTCAAAGATGACCCCAGGGTTATTGCGTTCCTACGGCGCGCACGCACGCCAAAACTAATAGCACCTTTCCCGTTACTCTGTGGGCTAGAGAATATTGGAGAAGAAACATGACTACACAACACGGCTCTTGGAGTTCAGGCTAGAAGGTACCAGAATGTTGTTGATTCATTTGCGGCAGTTGCTTCTCGCTCTCTCTAAGAGAGAGAAGCGAAAATCTACGCTATATCCAAATTGACGGTGAATGCGATTTATGAAACCTGAAGTGAGAAAAGAGCTTAGGATCCTCCTGGCAACCAGTATTCAGGACAAGATCAGAAAGTACAATCCAGAGACCGAGTCAAAGCCTTTTTTCGAGGCGATCTTCTCAAAGAAGACCGTTAACCTTGCCTCGTTGATACAGTCATTCTATACTAGCTTTGGAACCTCCATTTATGAACAGATGGCTGTTCTCTTGGCGAGGAAGAACGCGGGCTATGTTGCCGAAAGGCAATACGTTCTCTTGGGCAGAATTGATCCATCTACGGAGATTATGATAAATGACATCCATCTTGGGATTTTGAGATCAAAGGTGCAGGGGAGCAAGGAAGAACAGATCGAACGAATAAGAAACAGCATCAAACAAGGATCCCCTGATAGAGATCCGGAAAGCATTGTAGACCTTTTTGTCAAAACTCCATTTGGAGGAGAATTCTACTTCGACGTAACGAGCGTAAAACCAAATATCAAGGAATTTCGAACATTGAAGAAGAAGCTTTTGCGTTGGGTCGCACTTCGACTAAGCACAGATAAAGCTGCGAAAGTGAAAACGGCGCTGGCCATTCCATATAATCCATACCACCCTAAGCCATATGCCAGATGGACTGCGAGGAACTTGTACGATTCTGGGGAGATGCTCGTCGGGCCAGACTTTTGGAACTTCGTCGCGGGTGAAGAGATCTACGAGGAGCTCTTGGATGTTTTCAGGGAAGTTGGAAAGGAGCTGCATCCTATCATTAACAATGCAGTAAGCAGCGATGCTCATCAGTCAATTTTGCCCACCCGTGATCCAGTTTCTAGTAAACCTTGAGATCTGGATGGGATGAATGCTCGTCGATTGTCAATCTCGAGGCGCGCGCCAGCATTCTCAAAGGATTTAAACACCAATGTCAGATACTATTCGTGGTAGCTATGGTTCAGTGCCCCAAATGCAAGAAGGAACTCGCAAAACCTGACAAGACCTGGAAATACAAGGAATTCACAGCTCAGTTTTATATATGCAGCACTTGTGGCGCAAGGTTCAGAGAATACTCAAAGGATGGAAAGCGCAAATATACATTGATGTTCAAGGATAAACATTATAGAAAAGTTTAGGCACTCTTCTCCACGTGATTTCTTGGCGCGCACTATTGCTGACTATCATCATGAGTGATTGACGATTATCATGGGAATCTGCACGAAAACTGGAAATGCTTTCAAGGAATCATAGAGTAGGCATGCTGTCTGCCCTAGCGCGCGAATACAGTAGAGCTGCGTCCGGCAACCAGATGGAAGGTGATTTTGATTTTGTGGAGATTCTTGTTCAAGACGTGGAGGGATTTGTCAAAGATTGGATCAAGACGATTATTAGTCGAATGAAACAGTGATTCGGCTAGACTTGAATTGATAAAAATGATAAACATGCACTCGGCTATTCTATGGCTAGTGAACTGCAGAGAAAAAGGATTGGCCAAGGAAGGGTTACAGTGTGCACTGGCGGGATCTTTTGATCGGACACATGGCTTTCTACTATGCTGAACCTCGGGCGCTTTATTACGACCATTATATGAAGACCAAGAATTGGGAGAAATGGACTGATTCCGTGCCTTTGGATGAGGCTAAGAAGCTCTTTGATTTTGTTGTTCGCTGGGATTATCATTTTCAAGGCGATCCGCAGAAGTTTGTCGAGATTTACGGGAAGGTTTCGCCGATCATCCAGAGTCTGAAGGACGCTAGGTTAGAAGACCTGAATTTTGATGATGATCAAGTGTCGGATGGTATTGAGCAGGTTTTTGACAGTGTCCGTGATTGTTCATGGAAACACGAGTCTACAGATACATCGAAGATCATTCACACGATTGTGCCTGACCTTTTTGTAATGTGGGACAGAAACATTAGAAAGGGCATTTTGGGTGATGTGGAGCGCAATTGGGGAGCGGTTTATGTAGTCGATTTTCTGCCAAAGATGCAGAAGGAAATCCATGAATGTATCTCGTCGTTTATGTCAGAGACTCAAAAGGATCGAGTAGAGTCCATAGGTAGTCTTCGCGAGCTATGCGATGACAAACCGCTCCCGAAGCTGATTGATGAATACAACTATATGGTCTGCACTAGACCTGAGGATTTCTTAACCTTTGTCAAGGATTCGAAGAGTAAAGGAGAGACTACTGCTATTGAATATGATAGGATCGCGGGGAAACTGTAGACTATCAGAATTGATAATACTTATACCTGTTTTTGTGTTAATGCTCAGTTGATTCGGTAAGTTGATCTAGCGCGCGAATGAGACTGCTACTTAAAGTTGGGCTTAAATGCAAAGTAAACGCATATCTATAGGCAGTTCAGGTCGTATTGCCTCTGAAGACAGTGCCGTTTCCGTCAGGAAACTACCTAGAAAAGGAGACTCAAAAGAACTTAATCCTAACTATTTTGTGTGATGTTGCATTACTGGTTATAATATTGATTTCGACTCCGAGACTTCCTACCAGAATAGACGTGGGAGATTTTGACACGTCACTCGCTTTGACGGCAGTTTTTCCAACCGTGGGGGTTTACTACTATCTAAAGAAATACCAAAACTGCAGGCAAGGGATGAAAGGGGAAAAGAGAGTCAGACAATTTCTCGAATCTAGGCTCAACGACAGCTACTATCTCATAAACGACGTTGAATATGTTAATGATAGAGGCAGCAAAGAGAACATAGACCATATCGTTTTGGGTCCTAACGGAATATTCGCTATTGAAACCAAAGACTATCGCGGCAAAATAACCTGCAAACGAGGCTATTGGGCTGTCCCTTTCCCCTTTGGACGCAGTCCCAGCAGCCAAGCAAAGGGCAACGCCTATTGGGTCAAGCAAGCAATTGACGCTTCTCGAGTCTTAGGGAATTTGAAGGTCTGGGTTGACCCAATCGTTGTTTTCTCCAACCCAGATGTAGAATTGGAAACAGTCGATTCAGACGTTGAAGTAGTAAAGCTTGAGAACTTGGCTGATTCTATAACATCATTCAACCGTTACAGCTTTTCTCCAGACCAGCTGAAGCTCACAGTGGACGGACTCCTGAGAAAAGCGCGGACGCAAATGAATAAATGAGAAACGACCTTTAGAGCCATCCTTTTTTCCTATTTGCAGCTAAGCGCGCGCTAAGTCCTATAATAATTGGCAAATGATAATGAAGATTATGACTCGGGTTGAAAAGCTGAAGATTACAACCATCAGGGACAACCTGGTCTATAACGAAGGTTAAGGCCACTGGTCTTTCCTTGTTATTGGAGCTAATTGATGCCAGAAGCGGACCTAGAAAAATCATCTTCCGGCACAGGAGACAACAAAGAAGCCTTGATGCACAGCGTAAAGCATCTCAAACTAAACCTCAAAGACGTCGACGCCGTAGTGCTAAGCCACGGGCATCGGGACCACACCGCCGCAACGGTGGAAATAGTAAAGGCTGCCGGAGACATCAAAGTCCACGGGCACCCACACACGTTCATACAAAGATTCGTCAAACGAAAACAGAAACGAAGCAGCAACATAGGTGTCCCCACAGGACAGGGAATAGCAGAAATCGAGAAAGCAGGCGGAAAAGTAATACTCTCCACCAAGCCCACACAGGTAGTACCTGGACTCTGGACCACCGGACAAATCGAAAGAAAAACCTTCGAAACCGTAATAAACATACCAGGCGGAGGCAAACTCGTCACCACCATCGACGGAAAAGAAACCGAAGACCAAGTACTCGACGACCTCGCATTATGGACCGACGTCAAAAAAGCCGGACCCTTCGTAATCACAGGATGCGCCCACTCAGGCCCCATCAACACCCTGACACACATTCAAAGACTCGGCCACTTCAACCACATACACGGCCTAATAGGCGGCACCCACATGCTCTGGCGCCCCAACAACTACGTCCAAAAAACCATCAACGAACTAACAAAATTCGGCCTCACCACAATCTCCCCCTGCCACTGCACCGGCTGGAAAGCAACAGCGCTTTTCTGGCAAACCTTCCCAAAAGAATTCATCCTAAACTACTGCTACAGAACCATACAAGCAGGAAAAAAACCAAAACAACAAATATGGTAACCAGAACGTGCAACACTCCCCCCTGTGCAAGATACTCCCCTCGCCAAAGTAGTGAGCCGCAACTCCCCTCAACAACAACCACACCCAGCAGCCAAACAAGCATCTAAAACTGACTTTGTGCACAATTATGCTCGTTCTTCAACCATTCAACACACAACCCGCCTATTGTCATCCAAAAACCGTTCCTGCTGACAAACATTTCGTCCACACGAAAATTCATAATGCTTAAATATCAAGTATGACACCGTGTACATTGAGTACCCTAAGACCAAAGGGTATCTCTTGTACGCGCTTGATGCGTTTTAGCTTTAGTCTTAGTATTTTACAGTTTGAATCAAGTTGCCCACATCTGCAATTTTGGGCAGTTTGTAACCCAGATCACCCAACTTCTTGACTCTCACACCGTCCTCTTTCGTTATCGGGACAATAACATCAATATCAGCTCTCCACAAGAGTGGGTCTTCAGCAAAAGAAAACGACTTCATGCCTCCTCTTTTCAGCGAAGCATGGGCAGCTATCGCATTATACGCAGGAGACCATTCAAGACTGCTCCTGACCTCATCCTTTTTTCCAACCTCACCAGCATTCCAACAATAGAAAAAGATCGGGTGTTTTACAAAAGGTCTTATATCCGCTTGAAGAGGAAGATCCGGCGCCGCGGCTTTGATCAAGAAGCCACGAGAACCCAAATTATGAAACCACGTTTTCCTCTTGCCTTCTAATGACTTGCACTTCTCAACTAGAGGCTGCAGCAAAGAGCGACCTTCAACAGTTCCATGATGATAAATACGGATCAGCTTTAGAATCATATCAGCCATCGAGATTACAGGATTACACTCATCACCACCAAAATAAAACTCCACAGCCACATCCTTTTTCGATACATCAACTAGGCTTCGCCAAGCAGGCGTAGTTGCCGTCTGAAAACAATCAATCTCAAGACAGACAGGCGACTCGGTCTTTGCATATTTCAAAGTGTACCACCACGAACAAACATGAGGAAATGCCCCTTGGGTCTTCTTCACAAAGACAGGAGGAGATAGCCTTTGACCTTCAGTCTGCCCATAGATAGAAACATATTCCAACGAATAATACGCACAGTACACATCAATATGGTCGATCTCATCCTCCAACCGATTAACCATCTCAATCATAATGTCAGGCGCCTTCTCCATCGCCTGCCCCACAAGATGCGCCCCTTTATAGATCCGTTTCTTCCTCTCAAGATTGAACCTCTTCAAAACATCCGAGATCGCATTATCATAAGAAGCCTCGAATCTATCCTTATCATGCGTCGTGACTGACACTCCAAGATTCGCAACGAACTCGCCCTTCCCCCTTCCATTTGGCAAGATAGTCGATTTCTTGATTGAAGCGCTATCAAAACCTACGTGTATCATGGTGAGCCAATCGAAAGTTCAAACCACCGACTTATAGATTTTGTTATAGACTCGGCAGATGAAAACAAGCATTTTCCGACTGCGATGCGAACCCCTAGGAGGCACCCAGAACTTCCTCAACAAAAACGGCAGACAAATCTGGACAACCAGTTCACAAGAAGCATATAAGTCTATTAAAAACATTCTACCATATACTACTGACGATATAGCAGCGTGGCTCGAACATGGCCCCAAAGAAAAACCACCCAATCAAGATTTTTGAATCCGTACTGGAAAGAAGAAACGACTGCCTACACAAACTCAACGGCGGAACCAAGAAAATCCACGCAAGATAGTAACCTTCTGCGCAACCGCATATCATCAGACGGTAATGCTCCATTCTGGGCGGAAGACAAAACGCGAGGACCTATCTCCTCCAACAAAAGCCATGGTACAGGAAATGGCCGGAAAACCCTCAAAACGCACTTGAACAATTCACGGCCATACAAGATAACCTGAACCAAAGCCAGACGTAAGACTGGAGCATATACAGAAAGGTTAAATGTTACTCATGTGTTATTTTATGTGATGAAGGTGATACTGCGATGAGCATAAGCAAAACCCGAAAAGTCGGCGGATCCCTAGTCATAACCATACCCAAAAAGCTCGTCGAAACCAAGAAACTCAAAGAAGGCGAACTCGTGGAAATAACCATCAAAAAAGTCAAAATAGACGGCTTCGGAGCATTCAAAGGAATGAAACCCTTCACAGCAGAAGACGAGCTGGACACACATGACTGACAAATACGTCATAGACGCCCACGCATGGATAGAATACCTCACAGCCACAAACACAGGAACCAAAATCAAAACCCTACTCGAAAAAGACAACGCCGAAACCTTCACCTGCGCCGTCACACTCGCCGAAATAATAAGCAAAATCGCCAGAGAACAACTAGACACAGAATACGCATATGCCATAGTCACAAGCAACTCAGAAATCGTCGACGCAGACGAACAACTCTCAAAACAAGCAGGCATCTTGCATGCCCAAATCCGAAAAACCAAAAAAGACTTCGGACTCGCTGACGCTTACACACTAGCCACAGCACGACTGCTTAACGCCAAAATCCTAACAGGAGACCCACACTTCAAAGACATCAAAGAAGCCATCCTAATAACCAACAACCCCAACACAACAAAACCAATCTAGACATCCTCTAAGCTAAAAAACCAGAACCCAGAAAACACAGAAACCCCTACCCAACCAAACAGCGCAAAAAAGCAGCCAAGAACCTGTGAAATGCACTCGAACAATTCACAGCCATGCGAGACCCGCAACAAACTAACAAACCATAGACGCAACTCAACCGACCTTTCAAGATTTTTAACACAATACCCCATAAAAGGGGTGGTTACGTTAAATTTCGTGAAAACGTTGCTGTGGCGTTTTTTCGGATATTTTAACGTAATACCCCAGAAAGGGATGATGTCTTTAAATCTCTTAAATGCCTGAGAGTAGCAATTTTTAAATAATTTAATGCTATATACCCTAAAAGGGATAATTACATTAAAAACGTGAAAACATTGGTCACGAAGATCGAGGCTCTCTACAATGCTCTGCTGGCTATGAAAATAGCAACTTTCGACGACATCGTGCAAAAAGCCACAACCAATGTCAGCGTTCCCCCAAACCGAGAATACATCAACCAAAAATACGTGTCAAAACTGACCAAAAACCACAAGCTCCAACGAATACGAAAAGGCCTATACCTAGTCCTTTCGCCCCTTGAAAAAACAGAAACATACATACCCGATAAGTTGCTAATCGCCGCCAAAATCAAACAACAATACTACTTGGGCTACCATACGGCGCTGGAATACTACGGTTGCGCACAATCTCTCTGGAATGAAGCCTACATCTGCATCAAACCAAAAAGCAGATTCGACCCCTTCAAATACAAACACCTCAGCTTCAAACCAGTATTCACCAACGACACTACCACAGAAATCCACCAAAGCCTTTACCTGAACATCGCAATCAAAGTGAGCAGCAAAGAGAGAACATTAATGGAATGCGTCACCAAAATCCAGTACGCCGGAGGATGGGAGGAAACTATCAAAAGCCTAGAAGGACTAGGCGGCGTCAACCAGGAAAAACTGCTCACTCTACTTAGTAAACAAAAGAATCAGATGGCAATCAAACGAATCGGTTATGTTCTAGAACTTCTAAAGAACCGCTCACAATTCTACGAACACATCGAAGACCAAACACTTGCCGAGATTCAAGAACTCGTCACAGAACCCGCGCAATACCTCATTTACGGAGAAAGAGGGGCACTTCACGAGAAATGGAAACTATACGTCCCAGAAAGCTTCGAAGAAAAACTCAGAGGAATCTGACGTGGCCTCCCAATACGACTTCAGCGAACTTGCAGCAAAATACGGGTTCAACATTCGAGAAATAGAAAAAACCTGCAGAGTCGCTGACGTCCTGAGAGATATCTCCAATGTAGGCTTCCTTACAACCCGCCTCAGCCTCTACGGAGGAACCGCTCTCAACGTCATCTATACATCACGAACGCTCCACCTATCCGTTGACCTCGGCTTCAACTACCGCCACACAAAGGCACAAAAGACTGGGGACAAGTAAGAACCGAAATCGACGAGAGAATCAAGGACCTACTCTACAGACAAGGACACAAGCAATCCGACATAACCATAGACCCCTCCTACCCTCTCTCCAGGATAACCGTGCATTACGTCAACAGCTTCGGAGCCAAGGATAGCTTCAAGATAGAAACTGGGTACATGCGAAGAATCCCCATCCTCAAGAGTGACGCACTTGTCGCCTTCAAACACATAGCCACCCAAGAAACTTTCAATGTGCAAACGCCGATCAAAGAGGAACTGTTCGCGAACAAATGGTTCACAATGCTCGACCGAAAAGCCTCACGCGACCTCTTCGATGTCTACCAGATCACAAAGATGGAATTCGACCGTACAACCTTCAGAAAATGCGCCATAATTGAAAGCCTAATGCAGGAAAAACAAAAACTCACAAGAATCAACACGAAAAACGCCATCAACAAAATCCCAATAGATAATAGCCTCAGAAACCTGCTCCAGACAGAAGCAGTTTCAGACTACGACTTCCAAGAAATCAAAGAACAAGTCACCAAACTCACCGAAGAAACGATCTCAGACATCACGCCAAGCGAAGCAAAAGCGCTGAACCAGTTCTTCGACCATTCGGCATTCAAGCCAAGCCTAATCGACGACAGCGGCATTTTCAACGAAAAAATAGATGAGCACCCAGCCATCCTGAGAACCCTCCAGAAACTAGGGCAAAGAAAAAGGAGACGCCGTGAAACCAGACCAAGAAGAGACGGCTTCGGCGCATTAAAAGAGATGACGCCCTTCACTGAAGAAGACGAGCTAAACACCCACGACTAGGCGCCAAATGCTACATGGCTACTTCCAGCTTGAACTCCTTCCTAACTTGCTTCACGTTCATGAAATGCTCGTCAAACGTCCTAAGCACTAGGCCTCTTCTAATACACATGGCCGACACCAGCACATCAACAGCCGGAATAGTCTTACCAGCCTCAACAAGCACCGCTGAAATCTTCAAAGCCTCAAGATAATCCTCAACCACCGGATAGATCACGGCCAGCTCCCTGAGCTCCACAGCCTTCGGAAACTCGATCACATTAAAAACCGTCGTAAAACCCTCAGCAACCCTCTTCCCACTTCTGAGCAACTCTATGAGCGCGCTTGTGTCGAAGACAATCTCTTCCATTCCGCTTCCCTAGCCCCCTCATAACCCTTCACAGCCTTCTCCAAACTAACAGAACCCACATCCAACCCAGACTCCCTCAGCACAGCCGCCAAAACATCAGAAGAAACCACCCCGCGCTCCACAACCTCAAGCCGCCCAACATACTCCACCAAAGCCCGCCTCACCACCTCACTCCACTTCACCTCAGAATACCTCTTCATCTTCTCATACAAATCCCCAGGAATCGAAACCGTAAAATTGACCATACCCAAACCCACATCGAACATAAGTGCACACACAGATTTAAGAATTGCCACAGAAAACACTAACCGCACACCCTGAACCTTCAGAGCGCCCTACACGAACCCTATCACCATGGCTTCGTCGGATCTTCCCGAGAATGTGCGTGCTTGAATGAATACAAAAGCTTTTGCCTATTAAAACACAAGCATTAGCCAACGATACGTACCTCCTCTGAAATGTGGAAGATGGTGACAACAACCTCCGCGCGAAACCACCATCTCCCTGACTCAACAGATTTGACTTAAACTAACGCAGACTCAATGTTATCAGCAAGAACCAACCAACATTAACAAACCAAGCTTTGTAGAAAACCAGAACAAAACCCAACGAAACCAACAATGCGCACCCGTCCATCCAAACATGGAAGATGGTGATGGCAAGCTCCACGAAAAACCACCACCTTTTTGACTAACTGCTTCAGACATGAGGATGGCATACTCAACCATATCATCAGAACCAACGAAACATGAACAAGCCAAGCTTCTCAGAAAGCGAGAATAGAAGGTAAAGTTTAAAATGCCCCCAGTATTAAGTGTGATCACAATCCTAATGTTAACCATGAGGGAGAACGTTTGACGAAGCCTGCACTCAAGAAAGTAAAACCCACAGCAATTCTGCTCCTCATCCTAATGGCCACCTTCATGAGCCTTTCACAGCTACCAAAAACATCAGCGGCAGCATCAATTATTTCCATGACACCAACGTCGGGAAACGTTGGAACACTCGTCAACCTTGAAGGCAACATATCCAGCCCGGGTGGAACATACGAAATACGCTTCGACGGCACCACCATTTTAAGCAGAAGTGCCGTTGGAACCGATGTCACTGTATCGTTCCGCGTTCCAGACGCAACCACAGGCAACCACGTCGTGATGCTCTTCGATGTGAGCGCAGCGGAAAACGCTACTCAAAACTTCACAGTTTCAGAAGCCTACGGCTTGAAGGCTGAGGTGCCCACCCTGCCGAAACAGTTGCAGGAGGGTGATTCAGTGACGCTCAATGTAACGGTGACAGGGGGCAACCCAACTACATTGTACGCAGCCAACATCAGAGTAGAAAACCCCAGCAACGTGTCATCTTCCCAACTCGTTAACTTCACTACGTCTGCAACCGGAAGCGGCGGAGCGACGCTGTGGTATCCAGACGAATTCCCGACCGGCGCAAACACAAGCATCGCCGGCAACTACACCGCTTTTTTCAATAGCACATTTTCAACACTGCTTGAAACAGACACTTTCATCATAGGACTGACAAACTCGACAATATATCACAGAAACCAGGCCATAGACGTCAAAGCCGTCTACGAACCCTTCGAAAACGTAACAGTCTCAATAGCCGGAAACGTCGTATACTACCCAGAAAACGTGACAGCAGACAATACGGGCATAATTCACTTCACGAACTGGACAGTTCCAAACGACGCCATGATAGACACATACACCGTGCGCATAACCTCAATCTCCAACCTCACCAGAAAAACGCCAAGCGACATTCAGAACTTCACAGTTCCAGGCTACACCATCAACTTCACCACCGTCAATCTTGCAGGAGAACCAGTGCCAAACGTAACCTTCAGCGCCGTTGAAAAAGGCATAACCGCAGGAAGCAATGTTAGTAATTCTATCGGCATGCTGCTCTTGAGGCTCGAATCTGGAACTTTCGATTGCGAAGCCCGATACAAAAGCATCAGGGTTGGAGAAGGCCAAGTAACCATAACAGAGGAAGCCGCAGTAAACTTCACTTGCAGCCTCACCAACCTCAGGGTCCTCGTTGTAGACGCCCAAGCAAACCGCATTCCCGACGTCAAAGTGTTCTTAGCACCTGACAACAAAACGCTAACAACAGCTCTCAACGGAACGGTAGCGTTCACTTCACTGCTTCCAAACATCACTTACACATTGAATTCCTCACGGTACGACATGCTCTTCAACACGACAGCAGTTTCAGAACTGCCCGCGACCGCTTGGTATGAAACCTCAATCATCTGTCCCACTTTGACCATGCAAGTCAACGTAGTCGACGTGAGCGGAAACCCGATAAACAACGCTGTCGTCAAAATTGGAGAATTCATCGGCGGATTGCAGTTTGAAGGCACCACAGTCAACGGAGTGGTGACTCATGACTTCATCTTCGGTCGGTACAACGTGGAGATCTACTTTGAAGGAACAAGACTGAACAAGACAACGGTTGATTTGAACTCAACATTGGTCACCGTGTCGATCAAGTGCGAGCTTTTCGGCCTAACTGTTACATTCAGAGTCGTCGACTATTTCGGGCAACCAATTCCAAACGCAAATGTGACGCTTCAACGAGACCAGTACCGCGCTTCAAGCTTCACAGGAGGAGATGGTAGTGCAACATTCAACAACGTCATCGGCGGAGACTTGCAGGTGGCAGTCTACTTGTCTGGGCAGTCGCAGCCATGCGAGGCAACAACCGCTGGGATAACCAATTCTACGACGATTGAAATCAAGATAGACAAATATACATTGGTAGCAGGGCTCGTGGTCGAAACGAGTCAGCTGGCAACTGTGATAATAATCGTTCTAGTCGTGGTTTTCATACTTGCCCTAGAACTCTATAGGAGAAGGCGTTCTAAACAACCGAAAGCTGAGACTGAGCAAGAATAAGGAGTTTCGCGGAAAAAAGTTTATATCAACTCTTGTGAATAGAGTTCTACAAATAAGTAATGTGTGAAATCCTGAAGTTTTGCCAACAAAAGATTAAAAGGTTGTGCATACATTGGCACAAGAGAAAACTTGTTCTTCCGGCTGCGATTCCTTCAAATGCGCCAAAAACGCCATTGTCTACCGCCGAGACGACTCCTGGTGCAGATGGACCGAAGAAATGTGCAGCGTTGCAAACTGTACCTACGCCCTTTGCGTAAAACGACGACTGCTCCCTAAAGGAGTCTGCGGAGAAACTGTCAAGAGAAAGACCGTTGAGAAGGCACCTGAAGAAATCATTGGGGCAGCGATAAAACTTCGCGGGAAAGCTTTGCGCAGAATTGGTGAAAGAGAACTCTTCTAAAGGTTGCACTGATGTTACAACAATCAAGACAAGATAGCTTTTCAATGGTCGAATAGTCTATTCTTCAGTTTCCTTTTTTTATTTTGCTGGAATACGCTTCACAACGGGCGGCTTTATCTTTTTGAGAATCCTGTAACCGCAGATGATGCATTTTATTTCTCCCCCACGAAGGTCCAACTCCTCAGAAGGAACTTTGGCTCCGCATCTTACGCATTCATAAACTATGCCCGCCGAAGTCTTCTCCATGGCGATTTCCTCTTCCTACAAAGGAAAGCCAATCTACTTTTAAATGTTTCCAGAGTTTTCTTATGCGGTGTCTAAACGGAAGGACAAAGCTTGAAGAAACGGCTGAGAGAGCTTCTTCCTCCAGAGTATTCATCGAAAGTCTACAATTCGTATGATATCATAGGAAACATAGCGATAATCCGCCTAGCACACGTAACCAAAGAAACCGCCTGTATTGTTGCAGAAGCGATCATGAGCACTCACAAGAACGTCAAGACCGTGATGGCTCAGCTAAGTCCAGTAAACGGAGATTTCAGGCTTCGAAAACTAACGCATGTTGCAGGCGAAAACAGAACGGACACAGTTCACAAGGAATCTGGGTGTCTGCTCGCTGTAGACATCGAGAAGTGCTATTTCTCGCCCAGGCTCTTCCGTGAAAGGATGCGTATCGCTAGGCTGGTTCAGGCTGGCGAAACCATTGTGAACATGTTTGCCGGAGTAGGCAGTTTTTCGGTAATCATTGCTAAGCACTCAAATGCGTCCAAAATCTATTCAATTGACATCAACCCAGTTGCCATCGAGTACATGAAGAACAACGTAAGAATTAACGGAGTTTATGGAAAAGTCATTCCGGTTCTCGCAGATGCAAGAGAAGTCATTCACGAACGGCTTCGCCGCTCAGCTGACAGGGTTCTCATGCCATTACCCGAAAGAGCACTTGAATACTTGCCTCATGCTTTGTCGGCGCTCAAAGATTCCACGGGATACATACACTACTATGATTTTGAACATGCTGCTAAAGCTGAGAATCCAGTCGAAAAGGTCAAGCAAAGAGTCGTTGAACAGCTTGAAACTTTGGCCGTATCTTTTCAGATTTCTTACAGTCATATTGTTAGAACGACTGGCCCTAACTGGCATCAAATAGTCCTAGATATTTCAGTCAAAGCGTGATTTGGCAAATTTAATAAACACACTATTGATACTTAGTGTGAAGGAACTGTCAAAATGAAAAAGAAACTGATGGACATACTGGCTTGCCCGATTGACAAACATCATCCGCTTGAGCTGCACGTTTTTGAAGAAAAGGAAGAGATAGTAGAAGGCCTCATCGTCTGCCCGAAATGCCTAAGATGGTATCCTATACGCGACGAGATACCAGAGATGCTGCCCGACGAACTGAGAAAGGAAAATGAGGATCTGCCTTTTCTCAAAAAATGGAAAGGAAAAGTCTCTGAAAAGATCTTACTTGAGGGCAAACCCTTCAATCTTAAGGGCGAAAGTAAAAAGAAGTCTTAGATTCCTCTATTTTAGCTTCACCGCTTTGCCAGTCACCGACGACTTCAGCGCTGCCTCAGCTATCTCAAGCGCCTTCAAGCCGTCAACTCCAGTTATTAACGGCTTCTCCCTGCCAAGGGCGCATCTGGCAAAGTGCTGAAGCTCAAGCTTCAATGGTTCTTGTGGCAGATATCTTGGCTGTACTGTTTGTTTTGCATCTTCAATAGTCAGCTCTTGGGTAATGTAATCTAGTTTCATTATGGCTGTGCTTCCCGTAACTATTAGCGTCCTCGTCTTGTAAGGTGTCAGCCAGTTTGATTCTATGAAGGCGCTTTTTCCGCTTTCATAAGTAAGCATTATCTGGATGTAATCTTCGAATTTTCTATGCGCCATGTTTCCTGTTTTTGCGTAAACTGCCGTTGGGTCTTCATTAAAAATGAATCTCATAACGTCTATATCATGGATTGCCGTGTCCTTAACTACGCCAACGTCGCCTATCCTTTCGGGCCATTGAGAAACCCTCTTCGCCGTGGCGCACACAAGCTGCCCGATCTCTTCGTTTTCGACAGATTTCTTGATGTGCTGCAATCCCGGAATGAACCGCATCAAGAAACCGACTGTAAGATGTCGATCCTCCCTTTCCGCTGTTTCCAGCAGTTTCCTGGCTTTTCTCACGTTTGCAGCCATGGGTTTTTCAACGAGTACGTGCTTTCCTGCTTCGAGGGCTTTCAACGCTTCCTTGGCTAGGCTGGTCGACCACGTGCATACGCTCACCGCCTCTATCTTCTCGTCCTTCAACATTTTCGCGGTGTTTGTGTATGGTTCTACTCCGAACTGGTTGGCTACGTTTTTGGCTCTATCAGCGTTTATGTCACAGATAGCCACGAGTTCTGTTTCCTCTAATTCCTTGTAGACTCTGGCATGGTTCTTTCCCCAGAATCCTGTTCCAATAACTGCAACTCCTAGTTTTCTCACTTTTTCCAGACTCCTCTTCCTAAACCACGATAAATCAAACCTTCCTTTTCAATCTTATCTGGTTCGACAACGCCTTCAAGGTCAATGATTACCGCAGGCTTTTTCATGATAAACTTCAACTTATTAAGGTTCAAACGTTTGAACTGATCATGGCCAGTTGAAATTATTGCGCAGTCTACTCCTTCCAATGCTTCAACTAGGCTTTTCTTAAAAGGAAACTGTGTCTCTGCCAATTCATTTTCTGAAAGGTACGGGTCGTGAAGGTTAACTTTCGCTCCTTTGGCTGCCAGCATTCTTGCCAGCTCTTTGACCATAGCTTTCGGTGTGCTTCTTTCGTTTCGTGTTTGTGTGATCCCGAGCAACGCGATTCTCGCTCTTTTCAGCGTTTTTCCACATTCTCTCAGTGCACCTTGGGTCAAATTGACCACATGTCGAACTGCATCATCATTGATCTCTCTGGCAATCATTGGAATTCGAAGTTTAGCATTGAGACTTTCAGCGCTGTCAAGCAAGAGATAAGTTTCTTCACGTACGTTTTTTTCCGTGAACATCGGAAACAAAACTGAGCTGTTTGCTACGTCGCTTAGGAGTTTCTGGGTCTCAAGATAGTCTAAGCCTGCTTTCTCACAAAGAATGCCAAACTCGTTGGTCAAAGCAATGTTCGCATCGTACTGCACAGCTTCAAAAAGGATACCTGCTTCTGCTGTTTTCACGTTTAGCGTTTTCTTGATTCCTTTTCTCGCGATGGTTCCCAAGATAGCTGAAGCAGCTGCTAAACTGTTCTTCTCAGGCGCTGCTACAATCAATTCTCGATTCGCCACGGATTCTAGCGTTTGCCTGTCGAAAACTCGGATTGGGCTGTACGCTAGGCCCAGATCAGTTCCAACTCTAAATCCTGAAGTGTCTTCCAGTATCTGTTTGATCGTGCTTTCTGTTATGCCAAATCCAACGACGCTCAGGACGATTACAAGCGAGTCGCGGCAAAGGCTGGCTCCCACCTTTTTGCATGTGTTCTCCATCTGGGAATAGTCAACTTTCTTCTTTTCATCGATCTTTGGTGGCATCATAACTGCTATGATATTGCCTTGGGAAACGGCGCTTTTGATGTCACTTGTGGCGATTAGGCGTCCATTTCTTACATGAGACTTCAGCTTGCTTTCTGTTTCTTGCTTGAGATGGTGGGCCTTTCCTTTGGCGATCATGTTTGCCGTTGCTTGATCTGGATTTGCATAAACTACTTTGAATCCTGCTTCAGCGAAAAGGTATGCGCAGACAATGCTAGATGTCTCACTGCCTATGATGCTGACTGTGTATTTTGCCCGCTTCTCAGGTGTATCTATTTCTTCTGGTTTTACATGCAACGCTGATATTGACACGTGAGTGTTCTCCTTTATGCAGACTTTCGAGGTCTCAGTTTTCTAGGCTTGCTACTATCTTCTTGAGTTTCGATGTGTATTCTCTGATTAGTTTTGCTGCTTTTTCCATGCTCTTTGCTTCTGCGTACAAGCGGTAGATGGGTTCAGTCCCGCTTGGTCTTATCAGGATTGCGCTTTTGTCTTCAAACCATATTTTGACTCCATCTATGGTGTTTATGTTCAATCCTTTCACTTCCTCTACAAGCTGCTTGCCAACCCTTTCCTTCAGCTCTTCTGGACATTCAACCTTAGTCTTCTCGATGAAATATTTTGGCAAGTCTCTAAGCAGTTTAGAAAGTTTGCAGCAAGTCTCAGTCATGATATTCAAGATCAAAGCCGTTGCCATTGCGCCATCTCGGACTGCATGGTGAGGGCCGTAGAAGATTCCGCCGTTTTCTTCTCCGCCCAGTTTGGCCTTCAATTCTTTCATTTTCTGCGAGACGGTTACGCTTCCAACTTTAGTCCAAACAAGTTTTCCGCCTTGGGCATCTGCTATGTCCTTGACGACCGTTGAAGAGCTTACAGGCGTGACAATCTTCGCGCCTCTATTTTCCAATAGAAAATATTTTTCAACCAGCGCGAAAGTTTTGTCTCCCCAGTGGATTTCGCCTTTCTCATCAACAAAGACCGAGCGGTCAGCATCACCGTCAAAGGCCACCCCAAGATCTGCGCCAACAGCTTTCACGACTGAAGCCAGCTCTTGGAGGTTTTCAGGGCGGGGTTCAGGTAGTCTTCCGGGAAATGTGCCATCGATGTCTGCGTTTACCGTGGTAACCTTGCAGCCTAAGTCTCGAAGCAGGCGTGGTGCCGCCAAACTTCCAACACTGTTCGCTGCATCAACCACAACATGATAGTTCTTCTTCGCAATTCCAGCAACGTTCACGTGCGTTTTGATTGCTTCAACGTAATCGTCAATCACCATTGAAGCATCAGTTACTGTTCCTATTTCACTCCACTCTGCATAACTGATTCTTTCATCAAAGAATATGCTTTCAACCTCAATTTCCTGTTCACGGGAAAGCTCTATTCCATCGTTCCAAAGCACCTTTATCCCGTTGTATTCTGGCGGATTGTGTGACGCGGTTATTATTACCCCGCCATCGACCTTGCGTTTCTTAACCGCAAACTGCAGGGCTGGAGTCGGCGCCATTCCTGCAAAGAGCACGTCGCAGCCCGTTGCTGTTAAACCAGCAATAACTGCTTTGGCAAGCATAGGTCCAGTTGTTCTTGCGTCATGACCAATTATGAGAGTGCCATGTTTGAAGAACGTTCCCACTGCGGCTCCGATCTTGATTGCCACTTCTGGTGTCAAATCCTTGTTAGCTACTCCGCGAATCCCGTTCGTTCCAAACAGGCGCCTTTTGTTCATAATACTCTTCTGCTCTCCTCAGATGATGCATTTTGAGGTTAATACGCTTTCAGAGATCGTTTTTGCTGGACAAACTGAAACGCCTTCAGCAAGCTCTACGCCATCATCTATCTTGACGTGGTCCCCGACTACGCACCCTTTCGCAATTTTCACTCTTTTCCCGATCACAACGCCTTCACCGATGATGGCTCCTTCCACCTTGGAAGAATCTGATATGACTACTTCTGAAAGAATGACAGAATCTGCTATGCGAACATTGGTTCCAACTGTGACATTTCTTCCAAGGACCACATGGGGACCCACTACTGACCTCTGACCAATAATGACTCCTTTTTCAAAAGCTACGTGCTCTTTGACAGTGACTCCTTTTTCTATGGTGCACTTCGGTTTATCTGTGATTAAATCAAGCATCGTTCTGTTTATTCCTAAGTAATCTTCAGACTTGCCAATGTCCATCCAAAGCCCATCAAAAACACGTCCATAGAGCAGGCCTTCTTCCGCAAGTTTCGGAAAGATTTCACGTTCCAGAGACACCGCACGCCCTACTGGGATGCGTTCAAAGATGCGGGGGCTGAGAACGTAGGCACCAGCGTTTATCAAGTTCGAAGGAGCCTCGTCTAAGGCTGGTTTTTCTATGAATTTTCTTATGCGGTTGCCGTTTGTGAGTTCTGCAACGCCGTACCTGCTCGGATCTTCGACTTCGTGGAGAGATATTGTTGCAACAGCTTTCTTCTTTTCATGCATTGCACGAAGCTCCTTGTAGTCGACATCGGCGAATATATCTCCATTCAGAACCAAGAAAGGTTCATCGTGACCTATGCTTTTTTCAGCCTTTTTAATAGGTCCTCCCGATCCGAGCGGTTTTCTAGGCGGGTCTCGTGAATAGGTAACGTGCAGTCCTGCTTTCGGGATTCTGTCCTGCTTGATAGCTACTTCTGTTTGATGGTTAACGGCCATTATTACTTCTTTGAAATGGTATTTGGCTAGTCTTTCGAAAGTCCACTGCAGTAACGGTTTATTGACTATTGGGAAGAGGATTTTGGGTCTGGTGCAGCTTAGGGGTCTCAGCCTTGTGGCGAAACCGCCTGCGAGAACTAGGGCTTTCAAAGACTCGTCACCATACCGAACTGCAAGTTTATATCGAGTCTTCTTAATAAAATGGTTTCTTGAGAAGGAGAAGTTCTTGAAAGTCTTACTTCACGAAATGAGCTGGACTGATGCTGAAGAATATTTCTCGAAGAATGACATTGCGATTGTTCCAGTTGGTTCAAACGAGCAGCATGGACCTGCGAACCCGCTTGGAACGGATCATCTGATAGCCAAAGCTATTGCCGAAGAGACGGCGAAACGCACTGGCGTGCTTTGTATTCAGGTGATTCCTTTCGGTGTCAGTTCTCATCATAGACAGTTTTGGGGGACTATCTACGTGTCACCTAGGGTCTTCAAGAAATACGTGAAGGAAACCTGTCTAGCACTCAACTACTATGGTGTCAGAAAAATCGTGATTGTAAACGGACACGGCGGCAACTTGGCTGCTCTTGCTGAAATGGCAAGAGAGCTTAGAAAACTGGGCATTTTTGTGTCCGTTTTTCAGTGGTGGCATGCTACGATCAAGCTTCTGCCGGAGTTGTTTGAGCCAGAGGAGCGAAGACACGCTGGTGCCGAGGAGACATCGGTTAATTTGGCTTTGCATTCGCACTTGGTAGACTTGAGTAAGAGTGTGGATGAAGAACCTCGCAGACATCCGGTTCAGATAGAGGGCTTGACGCTTCCTTTGGACACGTTGGACGAAACCAGAAGTGGAGTGTTTGGGAAGCAAACAACGGCTTCCGCAAGAAAAGGCAAGCGAGTTCTGGAAGCAGTCATAAGTGAGCTTGTTAAGCATGTTGATTTGCTCAGGAAGGCCAGAATTGAAGACTTGATGGAAAAATCAAAGGTTTAGGAACCAAAGGATCTGAACGGGTTTTCACTTGTGTCTCTTACGAATAAAGGTATTTCTGAGTTTCCCATAGGGTTACTTCATTCTCTTTGCTGGGCATGTGGTGTTCATATTCTCCCCATTCCTGCATTCTAAGCTCCTTGTACATTTCCGCGTTTTCTTTCCCAAGAACTCTCGTGCAGACGTCATCGGTTTCCCATTCTTCTAGTGCCATTTTCAAAGAGGTTGGCAAGGTTTCAATGCCGAGGTCTTTTCGTTCTTTTTCGTTCAGGTGATAGACGTTCAAATCAACAGGATCGCCTGAGTCAATCTTCTTCTTGATGCCGTCTAATCCTGCCTCAAATGCAGCAGCGAAAACCAGGTATGGATTGCATAGGGGATCAGGACATCTGAATTCTATTCGGGCTTCCTTTTCGTTTTCGGCTGAGAATGCTGGTATTCTGACTAGGGCGGAGCGGTTTTTTTGGCTCCAAGCTATGTACACAGGGGCCTCGTAGCCCGGCACTAGCCGTTTGTAGCTATTGACTGTGGGTGCGACTATCGCGCATAGGGCTTTGGCGTGAGTCAACAGTCCGCCTATAAAGTATCGGCACGTCTGTGAAACGTAGCCGTAGCCTTTCGGATCGTAGAAAGGGTTTCTGCCCGTCTTTGGGTTGAAAAATCCCATGTGAATGTGCATGCCGCTTCCTGCTTTGCCTTGCCATGGTTTAGGCATGAACGTGGCTGTCCAGCCGTATTTTTTCTCGGCTACTGCCTTGGCTGCAAACTTGTACCGGATTATACTATCGGCTGTCGTGATGGGATCTGAGTATCTGAAGGTGATTTCGTTTTGGGCCGAGCCTACTTCATGATGCTGTCTTTCGACTGTGATTCCCATGGTGGACAGCGCGTTTGTCAACTCCATTCGATAGGGTTCTGTCACGTCTCGTCCAGGCGTATTGTCGAAGTATCTCTGTTTGTCTATAACGTGGTTTTCGACTGGGTAGAATTGGCCTTCTTTGCTTTTCTTTACAAGGTAGAATTCTAGTTCAGCGGCTGCAGTGGCTTCGTATCCTTCGCCTAGCGCTTTTTCGTTTGCTTTTTTGCAGAGATATCTTGGGTCGTTTTCGAATTGCCGACCGTCGGGTCTGTGGATATCACAGATGAAGCTCGCGACGCTTTTGTCGTAAAAATAGTGAGGGCAGGCCGTGAAGGTATCTGGGTCGGGTTTCATTATCATGTCGCTTTCCTCTATCCTTACTCCGCCCAGTATGGATGAGCCATCGAATGTGACGCCGTCTGTTAGGGCGTTCTTTGCTTCTTCTGCTGGTATCGATCTGCCCTTCAGCATTCCGAGCAGGTCAGTGAACTGAAGTAGAACGTAGTCAGCGTTCTTAGTCAGTTTGATGCATGTCTCGTAGTTTTGGATGGCTTGCAGTTTATCGCGTATCATGGTCTTACCTTCTCCAATGCGCAAACGTACAGTTTAGTGAAGATAATCTGTAAGTATAAAAACATTATTCTGTTTGTGAGAAGCAAATGTTAAATAGTACGCTGTCGAATTGGATAGATGTTCAACGCGGGTGAAGATCGATGCAGTTGGATGAGACAGATATCAAAATTCTGAAAGCTCTGGTTGCAGATGCTAGGCTCTCATCAAGGCAAATAGCGAAGCAATGTGGCATCTCTATAGGAACAGCTTTGTCACGAATCAGGAAAATGGAAAACGAAGGCATAGTCAAAGGTTACTCGGCACTGGTGGATCACGAAAAGCTTGGTTACGAGTTAACAGCTGTGACCGAGATAACGGTTTCCAAAGGCAGGCTTCTGGAGATGGAAAGCGAGATCGCAAGGTTTCCTAACGTTTGTTGCGTTTATGACGTGACCGGGTTGCTGGACGCCATAATAATTGCTAAATTCAAGAACCGTGAAGAACTTGGCAGATTCACGAAACGTCTCTTAGCGTTGCCTTACGTTGAGCGCACCAATACGCACATAGTGCTAACTACGATCAAAGAGGACTTCAGGATAGTCTAAAGAAGCACATCTAATCCTTTCTATTTTTTTACCATTCAGGCCTAAGCAAGATTTAATTTCATCTGCAAAATAGAACATAGACAGATGTGCTCTAGGCGGGGGTTGCCAAGCATGGTCAAAGGCGTAGGCCTGAGGCGCCTATCCTGTAGAGGTTCGTGGGTTCAAATCCCACCCCCCGCACCATCGTCGAAAGGCTAGATTCGCTCAATTTTCGCTTGTTTCGAGCGTAGAATAGCAAAAAATAAACGTCAAAATGCATGAGGTTTTTCATTTTGTCTGAGAGTTTAAGGCTGTCAAGCTTGGAGAGCGTAAACTATTAAGGGTAAGCTTACGATGGAAGTAATGGATGGTTCAAATTGAAAAATTGCAGATTAACTGGAAAAATCGTAGAAGTTAAAGGCGAATGTAGCGCTGGGCATCACGTTGGTGAAGAATTTGACTTAACGCTTTTCTCAGAGGATGCCACCAAAGCCTACAGGACCCCGCATGTATGTGCTTTCCTTTATGATACCATATTCCCTTACCTGACTGTTTTGCAGTTTAGCGGAACTTTTCCATGGGAAAAGGACAAGGATAGATTTCTTGCAAGTTGCCCAGACAACAATAAAGTAGTCATTGAAATCAGAAGAACGAAAAGCAAGTGAACGTCTCGACTTGGGGATTCGTAGTTGCGTTACATAAATATTGAGAGACGGTACTCTCTATAAAAACTGAGAAGCATTGATTCAGAAGTTACACGCCATTTGACAGTTTTAAACGTAAGTATAAACCTAACCCCCCGCACCATGTCCATGTCATCATGTTCGTACAATTCCGGCTCTTCTCTTAGCATAGAGAGGTGTGCACTGACCATTTGTCCAAAAGCTTATCCGCAGATTCGGAGGCACTTGATTTGGGAAGCTGAAAGTTGAGATGAAGTTCTCGTTCATAAACGCTGGTGCGAATGAAGGCCTTGATGAGCGGGAAAGAAGAAAATCCATGGCGGCATTTCCGCCTTTAGGCATTTTGTATTTGGCTACAATTCTTGAAGAAAGAGGAATAGACGTATCTGTTTTGGAGCAGGCTGCTAAAGGTCTCACCATAGAGGAAACGGTTCGGTGGGTGGAAAAAGAAGGTCCCGACATTCTAGGCTTTTCGACATTTGCAAGTTCAGGTCGCACTGCAGCTTTAGTTAGCAATGAAGTAAAACGGAGAAACCCGAATATTGTCACGATATTCGGAAGCTACTATGCGACTTTCAACTCTGAAAGAATTCTTCGCAAGTACCCTTCAGTTGATATAACTGTTCGAGGAGAAGGAGAAAACACCGTCATTGATTTGATGAATTGCTTCGAGAAAAGCGGCAAGTTTAAAGACGTTTCAGGAATCAGTTTCAGAAACAAGAACAGTGTAACTTCAACCCCTGACAGACCCTTAATAAAGGATTTAGATTCCCTTCCCTTTCCAAACCGCGAATTGATTGACGTCGATTACCATTGTACACTTGCTGGGGCAAATGTAGCTCCAAAGAAGTTCACAAGCGTTGTGTCTTCACGTGGGTGCGTTTATCGATGTCGATTCTGCAGTTGCACCCAATTTGCCCGCAACATGTGGAGACCTAGATCTGTTGAAAATACATTGGAAGAATTGCAGTTCTTGTCGAGCAAGGGATATGAGCAGTTCATCTTTGTGGATGATAGCTTCACGACGAATCCGAAGAGAGTAATCAGGCTTTGCAGAGAGATGAAAAGGGAAAAAATAGATATGAATTGGATTTGCGAAGGAAGAGTTGACAACTGCTCCTATGAAATGTTACGCGAAATCGCAAGGGCAGGCTGCAGAATTCTCTATTTCGGTATCGAAAGCGCCAATCAAAGAATTCTGGACTACTACAACAAGAGAACGACGCCAAAGCAGTCTGAAATCGCCGTGAGAACAGCTAGAAAAGCTGGAATAGACGTTGTAGTCGGCTCTTTCATAGTAGGGGCTCCTGACGAAACCAGAGAAGAGATTCATAACACAATCCAATTTGCAAAGCAACTTCCCATCGACTTCCCACAATTCAACATATTAGGTGTATACCCTGGAACAGATCTTTGGGACGAATTCAACGCAAAGGGAATGCTGGAGAAAGGAGAATATTGGGAGACCGGCGTCTCAGTTTCCGAGATCTGTCCGACCGCTGTGCCTGCCAATGAGATCAGGCAGATGATCCATGACGCCTTTTATCAGTTTGTCCTTCGGCCTAATTTCGTTTCGAATCAATTTGTCAGAACTCTGCGTAGTTCCTATAGAATGAACGTTCTGATTGACAACCTTGGCCGATTGGACCTCATCAGAGAGAATCTCCGTAGTGTAGTGTAGTTTTCGTGCAGACCAAGTCTCACATACGTTTTTGCACGGCACCCGCTATCAAAACCTGTAAAGCAGGCCTACAGGAACAGGTCGGCAATCGACATCACTAACGGCATGATACTAATAGCTCATACACCGTGCATAGTTGTAGCATCGCTTCTCTAGGTCTGTTTTAGCCTTTTTTTGCCAGCAAATAATTCTGTTGCGCTACTTCTTCACCTTAGGCTTTTCCGCATTTCTTAAACAGCATTACCTCCGCCAGCGAGGCGACCATGCTGCAAAACGCCACTACCGTGAGATCAGGCAATATCGTCGGCGGTCAACGGTATTTTGAGACTATCAGCAGTACACCAGACACTTTTTCAAACCTCTTTAGACCAACATATAAGGTTGCATTGAGTTAGGACGTAATCGATCAGGCTTTGGAGTTGACAGTGAGCAGTTGCAGATAAGAAAAGTGGAATCAACAAGCTTGCAGAGAGCTTGCAGAGAATTCGCTGCGAAAGATCCGGTTGCCAACGTTCTGGTTCTCAGTGACCTCTATTCACCTCTTTGTCAAGTGAGCAACGTATACTGTAGCGTACAAGATCGCAGAGTGCTAGGCATATGCAGTGTCTATCATGCTTTCTCGGCACCAAGCATCGTTTTCAGCAATGCAGCTCTTGAGATGAAACACGCTCTTTTCAAGCAGGCATTATATGAAGTCTCTGACAGATTCATATCGCCTTGTCACCTTGATGAAATCCGCCTTTTCAAAGAATATGCGACGATCCTGCGGAACCGTCTGGAACATCAAATGATCGCGAATCCACCCAGAAAAACGGAATTCTCCGGATTTGAGGTTGTGAGGATATGCAAGAATGAGCTAGGATTGTTGGACAAGTTCTATGGCGAGCATCATGCTGAAGCGTGGGCGCCAATACAGTTCAAAGCTGGACCTTACTATTGCGTAAAACAAGATGGCAAGATAGTGTGTGCCGCTGGCGTTCACGCGGTGACTCCTCAAATCGCACAACTAGGTAACATATATACGCACGAAGCCCATAGAAGCCGAGGTTACGCTACAGCATGCACAGGTGTCCTGGCAGCTGATCTTGCCTCAAAGCGACGAATCATAAGCCCTTTCGTGAAAAACGATAACACACGAGCCATTCGCATGTATGAGAAGCTGGGTTTCTCCAAGAGACACGAAATTGCCTTTCTGACCTTGCAGAAGAGCAATCGACTCGACTGATGGAAAAACATATCAGGCATTTTCAAAGCCTCTTTGAAGATGCAGAATCTTTCGAAAAGACTATGCATGCTGTGACCTTGGCATTTTCTCTTTTAGATGACTCAGGCTGAATCTCCAACGGGATCAATCATATTATTAAAAGTCTGGTTCTTGAATCGCGCGTCTCCAATAGTGGCTAACGTTTTGTTCAAGAACTTCTCGGAAGGACAGTTTTCTTTCTGTTCTTATGCCGAATGGCGAGAAGGAAGAGTGACATCGTCATGAATAGTGGCACGACAAGAATGGAAATGGACTCTGGAACTGCGTGCGTACCAAGAATTTGCACTGTCTTGGAGCTGTGAATGTACTCGAAGTATAGGTAAGTGTAGTTGCCATATTCGTTTATGCCCGGTTGCTGCATTGTTTCACCACTCACTGTTATTATCCACTCGTTTGAGTTGTCGCACCACAGGATGCATTTTGGTATGGCTACTCGGCAGAAACCACTCGTGCCCTGTTCACCTTCAATGTTGAAGCTAAGGGTAGGAGGGTGTGCTGACGAGTTGAAGCTGAAGCTCGATACAGTAGAGTTGCTGATCACGTCAACATTGTGTGCTGTTTCGTTCCATGTACCTGCAAGAAACGTGTTAAATGGACCCTTAAGAGGATAGTTGTCTTTGCCCATAATGCAGTCATACGGGCGATCCCATATTCCATCGGCTCCTGTTTCATTCTGGTCGGTTCCACCGTATAGGTCGACATCAATGTAGTTGCTCCAGTAGTTTCCACCTGAAGGGTAGCCGTTATCCCAAAAAATCGTCGAGTTCATGGTTGAAACGTCAAATGCGTTTGATACAAAGTTATTGTGGAAAACAGAGTTATTTGCAGATTGGCCATCATTGAATATTCCAAAGACTGTATTCGAGTCAAAACGGTTGGAGACGACGGAATTGTTGTTGGACCAGGAAATGTAGAGTCCATAAGCGTTATTGTATATGGTGTTTTCTGAGATGTTGATGTGGGTAGAATTCGAAAGGTCAATCCCATCACTGTTGAGCGTTATCAAGTTTGCAGAAATCGAAACGTCAGAGGAATTGTTAGCAACGATGGCGAAACTGCTTTCTGTTATGTTGTTGCGAGCCAAAATGGCTTTTCGTGTCCAACTGAGTTCAATGCCATTTCCAGTGGGCAGTATGTTGTTGTCGGTTATGTTCAAGTTTTGATGAGAAGGTTTTACATAAATGCCACTGAATCCTTCGCAGGAGCATCCGCAGCGTCGTATTGTAAAATCGCTTATAGAAACATTGTCGGCTTCCACTTGGAATATCGTACCATTTCCAAAGCCATCCACTGTCGTTTTGTACTTGTTCTCTCCCATGAGGCTTATGGATTTGTTGACTATCACATGCTCGTAATAGAGTCCAGAAGAAACAAGAATGCTCTTTCCCTCGCTTGCGCCGTTTATGGCTTCTTGGATTGATGAGTATTTTACGTAGTACGGGTATCCTGTTGTATTCCAAACGTCAAATCCTCCTAGAATGTTGTAGACATGCGAGAAATTATTGTCAGCAAGAAGTTGGCTTGCCGTTGCGCTTCTGCCGCCGGCTTTGCAATAGACTAGTGTCTCATCGGTTTTGTTCAGTTCATCTAGTCTTCCTGCCAGTTGATAGAGGGGAATCAGCTTCGCGTTTCTGATATGCCCCGCGTCATATTCACTCTGGTTTCTAACGTCCAAGATAATTAGGGATGGATTAGAGCATATCATGTTCTTTGCTGTAGTTACCAAAACATCAGTATAAGTCCCGGCTGTTGCATATCGAATAGTGAGCAAAGCGGAAACGACAAACAGTAAAACGACGATTTTCTTTGACATATTGACTAAACCTTTCAATTCTGGATACTCCGTGGCACAATTGCTTTAGACATGCTTGACTAGATATTAGGGCAATTGAAACAGAAAAAGGTATCGCGCCTTTGACAGTTTCTGCCTGGCGAAGGACGTACGTCTGCGCACTCTGCTGGTTCGCCATTAAGCTCTCCTACTGCGAGCTTTTCTGTGCCATCTTCGATGTGACTCTTAGCGCTTTCCTTGGTCTCTCCTTCAGTACGTGGGGAAACACTAACGTAGTTCTTGGACACTTCTGGAGCTTTCTCAACTTCAGTTGTCCAATCACTATCATGGATCAATAGACGACGAAACTCCGATTTCAAGAAAAGTTTGCCCCAAAAATCAGCCAAAGTGCTCGATCGGGAAACAACTTTTTTGTGGATAAACAGAATGGGATCAGGAGCAGCGAAGGCTCATTTGACTCCAAGCCATTTTTGTGGTTTTGGTGGGTGCAAGTCTTAAGCTTTTCTTAAGCTTGCCTTTAAGGGGAGAGCCGATGGGAGAATATAGAAGGAGCGCTCGGGTTTAACTTGCACCCAACAAATCTCTGAGCGTGGAGAAGTAGAAAAGCCTTATGTAGTGTTAATCCATATTGCTTCGACCGATTCAGATTCGAAGACTGACCCCCAACTTGTTCCTGACGGCGTCTAGAACTAGATTACATAAGTCTTAAATGTTCTTGGTTGATTTACTGTGAAATGGAAATAGTGGGCGCGTTAAAGCTTATGAGCAATTTCAAGAGCGTTATAGAGAAGATCCGGGCTTTGGAGACCGAGCGGAAGAATATTCTGCTCGAAATTGAAGAGCTTAAGAAAATGGCTGATTCCAAAGCTAAGGCATTGGAAAACGAGGTCAGCATGCTGCGTGAGGAAGTGAAGTCGCTGAGGGTTCTTCTGAGCGGGGAGGAACCACAGTTCGAGCCAGCTCCAAGGAAGAAAGGTTTCCAGAAGTAATCATCAGCTTTTTTAGATAGCTACAATTAAAATCCTTCTTCAGCGAAATCCATAGGCAATCGAAGTGCTAATGGTTATGCCGATAAGTTACCTTGAAGCTCCAGACGTCAAGAAACTCGCAGACGAGATTGTAGAACGTTTAAGCCTCTATCATGTGGTGCCGCAATTCGTTTTCTGTTTTAGAAGCAGGGGTTCCATGTCTGGCCGTACGATTGCTCGAATTCATGGTATGGGAAAGATATGGCAAGAGGCTCTGAATCTCCCGCCTTCATACGTTATCGAGGTTATCTCGGAACGTTATGACAGTCTAAGTGAGGCGGACAGAGAGAAGACGATTATCCATGAGCTTTTGCACATACCGCACGGTTTTGCGGGCGGTTTTCGTCCTCACAAGGGCTATATCGATCGAGAAACTGTGGAACAATTATATATCACGTTGCAAAAAAACAGAGCGGCAGAAAGCAATAGCTCGAGTGATGTAACTTAAATGAAATACAAGATGCAGAGCCTCAAGCACAACGGCATCTACGTTCCTATCTATGAACCCAAAGGCTTCTCCGTGAAGATTCAAGGAACTCGAATCAAGCTGAGTCCAAGGACCGAGCAGATGGCTGTCTTCTGGGTGAAGAAGGAGCAGTCGAAGACCACTCCGCCAGACAGACTTTTCTACAAGAATCTTATGGAAGATTTCCTAGAAGCCCTGAAGCTTGAGAATCCTTCATTGAAGGTCTTGGAGAATCTGCAGATAAGGACCGATGTTGACCCTTTGAACGATGGAAAACCGAGAGCAGACATGGAAGTCGATTTCTCAGAAATCAGGCAATACGTTCTGCAGGAGCAGTTGGACAAGCAGAACATGACTAAAGAAGAGAAAAAGCGGCTCGCGCAGGAAAGAAAAACAAAAAGGGAAAAACTGAAAGAACACTATGGCTATGCTACGGTTGATGGGAAAAAGATAGAAATAGCAAACTGGACCGCTGAGCCATCTTGCATTTTCGCGGGCAGAGGCGATCACCCAAAACGTGGAAAATGGAAAGAGGGTCCAAAAGAAGAAAACATAGTCCTTAACATTTCCCCAGACAGTCCTAGGCCTCTTGGCAACTGGAAGGAAACCGTTTGGCAACCGGAAATGATGTACATTGCTAGCTGGAGGGACAAACTGGGCGGAGAAATGAAATACGTCTGGTTCTCCGATTCGGCATTTTTGAAACAAAATAGAGAAAAGGAGAAGTTTGACAAGGCTGACAAGTTGGAGGATAAGGTGCCGGAGATTGCAGAGCACATTATGGAAAGTTTGGGCGACAAAGACGAAGAAAGAAGAAAAATAGCGACCGTGTGCTGGCTCATTCTAGAGGTAAACTTGCGTGTTGGAGATGAAAAAGACCCCGGAGAGGCTGACACAGTTGGGGCCATAACATTGAGGCCGGAGCACATTAAGATTGAAGGCAACACTTTGCATTTTGATTTCTTGGGGAAGGATGCAGTAAGATGGCTTAAGGACATAGAAGCTCCTTCGACCGTCATTGAGAACATCAGATGTCTTTGTGAGACCTGCAAAGAGTATCTCTTCCAAGGCATAGATTCAAAGAGAGTGTCACGATTTCTCAACGAGAAGATGGAGGGTTTGACAGCAAAGGTCTTCAGAACTTGGAAAGTTAGCAGGACTGTAAGGGAATACTTGGAGAAGAGCAAGGTCATGAAAGAAGATCCAGATTATGCAAAGCTGTATGAAGCCAAGCTGGCCAATCTTGAGGCAGCTAAGATAGCCAATCACAAGCGAAAGGTTCCTTTGAACTTTGATGAGAGACTGGTGAAGAAAGAAGCTAAACTTAAAGACATTGAGTCTCAGTTGAGAGAGAAAGAGGCTCAAGGAAAGAAGACAGAGTCTCTCGTCAAGGGGCTAAACAAGGCTAGAATTGACTTGGAACTGACTAAAGAGACGAAGGAATACAATTTGGGGACTTCTCTCAAGTCTTACGTTGACCCAAGAGTGTACGTAGAATGGGCTAACAAAGTCGAGTTCTGTATAGACAAGTTCTATCCTAAGACTTTGAGAAACAAGTACAGTTGGGCAATAAAACAGTGCAAGTTCCTTTCGGCTAGAGCCGATTGATGAAGGAGCGAACTAAAAGAAGATTGGTTGGAATGAGCTAGCGTGCTAGTGAATCACTGTATTGTGAAATGTCGGACTCCTGAAGTATTTCTCGCCTTTTCACGATTTCGCTGAAATCGACGAAGTCCCCGTTTACTATTTTCAGTTTTGCTTCGATTTTCTTTCCTTTGACAGTTATGATGTTGTATGAGTTGCAGAAGAAACCCCTCAGTTTTTCGCATGACACGCTTCCTGCATGAACCACTAGCATGTCTTCGATTCGCCATCTCCACGGTCTATGCCGATGTCCGCATAAAACCAGATTTGTCTTTGCTTTCACTAGGCTTCTCAGCGCATCGCCCGCGTCCACGACTGTTATTTGATCTGCTCCAGTGTCTGGAACTGGAACAACGTGATGATGTATCGCCACTATTTTGGTTTTGTCTTGGTATTTTTCAAGTGTTCTTTCAAGCCAGAGGTTTTGTCTGTGTCCTACTTCGCCGTCGTCTCTGTCGGGTCTTGCTGAACTGAGAACCAATATGGCTGCTTCATCAGTTTCCGTTACCTGGGGGAATGGAAAGAATTCTCTGAAGAGCAGGTAGCCTGTGGAGCGGTAATCGTGGTTTCCGCTTACGAATATCACTTTTTCAGTTTTGAGCCTCTTCAGTTCGCTGGCGGCCATTTTGAACTCGGACATTAGCCCATTCTCTGTCAGGTCGCCAGTGACAAGGACTACGTCGGGGCACATCGAATTAATCTCTTCGATGGCTGCTCTCAAGTTTTCTAGTAGGAACATTGGACCGCAGTGAACGTCTGAAATCTGAGCCAGTAACATTGGATCACAGATGATGTTTTACTCTCTGCTTGCAAGTACTACGATGTAGTCAGCCGTGTCCGCGCACATGTCCGCGGCTTGCTCGATGAACTCGATCAGATCGTCAAATATCACCATGGCGCCGCAGTTCATTTGGTCTCCGTACTTGATGAACGAAGCTTTGGTTTTGAGGTAAGTGTCGTCGATTTCATGTTCTATTTCGTCTACTTTCTTGGCTCCTGTTACTGCATCGTTTGGGCTTGCGGACATTTTTTCTATGCTGTCACGCAGTGCATGGGCACAATCGACTAAGCCTGCTGTCATGCGCACTGTGCTTTCGCATAGTTCCTTAGGGATTTTGGCGTCTGCAAGCATTTCCGTGCATCTTGCTGCATCTTTTACGTGGTCTGCGAGTGTGTCAAGTCGCTTCACGAGGTGAAGCAAATCCTCGCGGTAGTCTGCAAACAAGGCGGCGCCCTTTGACAGTTCTTTAAAAACGTCTGCACGTAGCCTGTCGACTTCCTCTTCTGCCTTGAAGAGGTTTTCGATCTGTTGGATTGCCTCTTTTTTCTTTCCTTCTGAAATGTTCTTTATTGCTTGGTGAAGCAGGGTCACGGTGTCGAGGGCTCGGATTATCTGTTCTTGAGCAAGGTCCAAGGCTTTTGATTTGCGTCTTCTTTCAAACCACGTGTAGCTTTTCTTCTCCATGTTCGTTCAGTCTCCTTTACATTACCTTTGGTGCTAGCCTTATTAACGCTTATCAATGGTTGACGAACCTGTCTCTATTTATTCATGCTTGTTCAGATCGGTTGGTTCTTACTGACAATGTTGAGTCTGTTCCAGTTTAAGTCAAATCTGTTGAGTCAGTGAGATGATGGTTTTGCGAGGAGGTTGTTGTCAACATCTTCCATGCTTGGATGGGTGCGTGAACGTTGCTGGTTTTGGTGGGTCTTTGTGTTTGGTGTCTTGTATTGTCTTTTTTCTTATACCTTCTATGGTGGTGCTTGTGTGGTTGTTCACATGTTTTGTTTATACAGTGGAGGATGAATATTTTGGGTAAAGGTGTTGAGGGCATTTAGGTTTGATCCTGTGCTTTATGCTGGGTTTAAGAGGTTTCCTGATGTGGGAAGGGAGAAAAGTGGGGTTGAGGCTGAAGCGAAGGTGTGTTAAGTCGGCTGCAGAGAGGGCCGACTTCGTATTCGATGACTAGTGGAGGCGAGGAGATCAGCGCGCACGCGAGGCTCTTGCAGATGCTTTCGCAGGTGGAAGACGAGTCTTTGCAAGGAGCTGTCGAAGAAGAACTGAAGAAGGGCTGACAAACTCCACATTCTATCAATAAGGATCGTAAGGAATCCGCTATCCCAAGCAGACACGGGTGCAAACCTCAAGACTGAATTGAATAGTGCATGGGATCATCCGCGTGCACACAACCAGTATCTAAAACGATTGCAGAGAAGCTCACTTTGGAACCTTTCACTTCTTGGCAATGGCATCCTTATGCCCCTTTCTAAATTCATCTTCTAGAATACTCATCATGATGCCGTCGCTGTATTCGTTGTCATAGTAATACTCATCTCTCTCAACGCCTTCCTTCCTGAAACCAAGACTTTCCCAAAATCTCAGCGCTCTCTTGTTAAAACCGACCACCCCTATCGAAATCCTATGAAAACCCAGTCGATTGAAGGCATAGTCAAGGAGCAGACGACCAGTCTCAGTTCCATAGCCTTTTCCCCACGCGTCCTTCTCACCAATTATGATGGTCATGTCTGTATTCCGCCAAGGCCTAAACATCTTTAGCAACCCAGCCTCCCCTATCACACGGTCACCCCTTTTAAGGACAATCACAAACCACACCCGGTCCTTGTCAGCAACCAATTCCTTGTACCATTTCTCAGTCTCAACTCGGCTCATCGGGGCGATTTCGCCTATCAGTTTCCTGAGTTCAGCGTCATTAGACCACTTCTGAATATAAGGCAAATCATCTCTTTCAAAGGGTCTTAAGTAAACCGTTCTACCTGTCAAGGTCTCCTGTTTTAGCGTGTTCTCTCTAGCAGACATGCTTTCACTGAACACATTATACTATGTCTTTTCCGTATAAGATCCTTCGCGTGCTATCTCGAAAAGGTAGTCAACCGATTATCTTCTTGAAGTGTATTGTCCGTCCGAATTCTCTAAACCCCATCTTTTCATAGAGACGAATTGCCTTGGCATCGTCTCCTCCAGTGTCTATGTAGATCACATTCACGTTCCATTTCTTCAGATCTTCCATGGCGTATTCTAGCATGCGCGTAGCTATTCCTAAGCCCTGATATTCTTCTTTGACATGAACCTCCAACACATGCCCATAGCTCTCAACCCCTGGCTCGAACCATGGATGACTGTCGACAAAAAAATAGACAAATCCTGCGCCAATTTTCTTTCATTGATTGAGTGAAAATAGTGCAACAATCCGCTTTCTTGCACGTCAGAAAAGGTGTTTTCCCGTCAGAATTGGTCTTCCACCTACTCTGCTGGTGATTGTGTTTTTGAATCCTATTTCTTGCAAGCGTTCGGTGATGATTTCTGAGCTTTTCTTGTCGGTGTTGATGAATACGGATGGCCCTGTGTCAATGGAATACCATGCTGGGATGCCACTATTTCTCATGCTAGTAACCTCTTTCATGATGCGCACAGTATCCGGTTCCCAGAGAACCATGCACGATTTTCCGGTCATCGTAATAGCGTGAAGGTTCAAAGTGTCTTTTTCAGCTAGGCGTCCTATCTTTGAGATATCTCCTTTCCTTACGGCCTCTTTCATCTTGGCAAGCAGATTGCCGATGCTTCTGAGTCTTGCTGTGAATAATGGAGAACTGAGCACTTCCGCGTGTGCCTCATCAGTTTTCGTGTCGGAATGGATAGGCACAATGACCATTGAAAAATCCATATCTATTGGCGCTTTAAGCTGTTCTGAATAGGATTTACCGTTCTTGTCTGCGTACCAGATGGCGAACCTTCCAGCTAGGCTTCTGGTTGAAGAGCCCGCTCCCAGACGGACTGTCTCCGAAAGAGAAATCGCATCTAGGCTGAGGCTAAGGGCTTCAGACGCCGCCAGACCCAAAGCTGCAAATCCTGATGCAGAAAAACCCAAGCCCTTACCTGTTCTGAGGCTGTTTTCAGAAACGACTTTCATGCTGCCTGAGAATCTTGCCAGCCTTTGCAGTCTATGAAGGACAGTCTCTACGCGTTCCCTGTCCTTTCCTGTTGGCATCTTTCCATTAATCGTAATCTCATTCGTTCTGCGTCTTTTTGATGTTTCAACAGTGGTTGTGGTGGTTAACGCTTGAATGCAGACTGAGATGCTGTCGTGATAGGGAATTCTCAGACTAGGGTCTTTCAGGCCATGATATTTTACCAGTCCTTGAATAGGATGCGCCACAGCAGTAGCTTTCAACGGTAATCATCGTTGAAAATAGAAGATGAAAACCTCGCTATATAAGTCCTTAATTCATCTCATAAACACGCTCTCTTCGGGAATACTATCTGGGCGCTCGGACGAGACCTTTTTGTGGATGTTGAAAATGCTTAATAGCTTCTGCAAGTCTGAAGTGAGGCAGAGAGGTGACTGAATGAAAGTTCTGATCGCGTATGACTCGGTCTCTCCTATGAGGTTGACGGCGAAGGTTGCCGAAGCCATCGCTGTAGTGTTGAAGGAGAAGGGAGTTGAGGTTGACTCCTTCTTCGTTAAAGACATTGACGTAACAAAGGTGAAGGACTATGGTTGCATGATCGTGGGCGGACCAACTATGTATTTTAAAATGTCGAGCGGAGTAGCCCAGTTTCTTGACAGGTTGCCCGAAGAAGGTTTTCTTGGAAAGCTGGGAGCTGCTTTTGACACGCAGTTGCAGTCCAGGATGAGCGGGAACGCAGCCAAAGGCATTGACAGTAGGCTGAAGAAATTAGGTTTCATGATGATTGCGACTCCACTTATTGCTTATGTTGAAGGCAAGACGAATGCGCAGCGTCTGAAAGAAGGAGAGCTGGAGAAAGCGAAGAACTGGGCACAGGAAGTTGCGAAAGCGCTTTCCAGTAAGACCTGAATAAATAGTGTTTAATCTGCCTTCGGCGCATGGTCTCTTACTGCATTGCCAAGCATGCTGGTTTGACACGTTGAGGTCGGTGTGAAGAATGGGAGAGATAGGGAGTTTCCAAGAGGTGACGCGGAACCGCGGCTGGAGTACTGAAATGCTTGACAATGTAGCCGTGAAGAATCGTGTTTATGGGCTGATTGAGCTTGACGTGACGAAGGCCCGGGAATATATCCGCGGTTATAGGGAGAGAACGGGTGAGACGCTGTCTTTCACAGGATGGTTCATCAAATGCATTGGAAAGGCTGTGGGTGAGGACAAGAAGCTGAATGCTTTTAGGAAGGGAGGAAATCGCTTTGTGGTCTTTGATGATGTTGACGTGTCGGTTGTTGTTGAGCGGGAGGTTGCAGGTGAGAGGCTTCCTGTTCCCTACGTTATTAGAAAGGCGAACCAGAAGAGTTTCAGACAGATTCATGACGAGATCAGAGCAGCTCAGAAGCAGGAGATAAACAAACCTGGTGCCCTAGGAAGCGAGAATATGCCGTGGTTTGCGAGAGCATTTCAAGCATTGCCTGGCTTTCTCAGAAAGATTGGATGGTGGAAGTTCAGGCGGGACCCGTTCTTGAAGAAGAAAGTCATGGGAACAGTTGGAGTGACAGCAGTCGGCATGTTTGGCGAATTTGGAGGATGGCCCATTAACATTGGCTTTCATTCTTTGGAGTTCGCTCTAGGCGGCATCTCAAGGAGGCAAATCCTGGTTGATGGAAAACCAGCGACTCGTGAATATCTTAGCGTGACGCTAATGTTTGACCATGACGTTATCGACGGTGCGCCAGCAGCCAGATTCACCACGCGTCTAGCACAATTAGTGCAGGAAGGCTATGGGCTTTCGGAATAATGAAGAGAGATAAGTGCGCGCGCGAGATGCAAATCCCATCCACTCGCCACAAAACCCCGAGGGTCTTACTGCATTCTTTGTCGCGGTTGCTTTCTTTTCCTGAAGATCTTGCCACCGTTGTGTTTGTAGACATATTCGAAACCTGCTTCTGTCAGTTGACAGACTTCCTTCTCTGAGGAAGCAACTCGTTGCGTACTTGTGACTCAAAGGCGTACGTTCTGCGTGCATCAGCGTTGGCCAACGAATACACATCAAACGGTGCTTTCGCGTTCCACTTTCCAATCGTCCACCTTTTTCTCCTCTCTAGGCAGTGCGCGTCACATTAGGATTGTGAACACTCATAATTTGGGGAGCATTTCAAACTCTACCTTCTATTCTGCGTCTTTGGGTTTTGTTTTTGGTCTTCTGCAAAGTCTGGCTTGTTCATGCTTGGTTGGTTACTGATTCTTGATGATGATGTTTGAGTTTGTCATCCTCATGTCTGAAGCAGTTAGTCAAAAAGGTGGTGGTTTTGTGCGGAGCTTGCCATCACCATCTTCCACGTTCTGGAAAGAGTGTGTGTTGTCGGTTCCCGTGGGTTCCTATGTTTGGTGCTTTGTTCTGTATTGTTTCTTGTTCCTCTTATTTGGCTATGTTTGTATGGTTTGCTGACACGTTTTGTTTGTGCGGTGATGTTTGTGTCTTGGTTAAGGTGCTGAAGGTCTTTAGGGTTTGATCCTCTGCTTTGTGCTGGGCTTAAAGTTGTTATCAAGCGGAGCGGGTTGATGGTGACTGAGGCTTTTGAGAAGTTCATGAGGACGTGCGTTGGGGGTGGGGCGGTGAGGTTTCCAGAAGCAGAGCGTAATAGAAGTGGGGTTGAGGCTGAAGCGAGAGTCTTGTTGAATTGGCTGAGCAAGGGACAGACTTCATATTCGATAACCAGTGGAGGGGAGGAGATCAGCGTGCATGCGAGGCTGCTGCAAATGCTTTCACAGGTGAAAGACGAGGCTCTGCAGAAAGAAATAGAAGAACAACTCAAAAGCTAATGAACGCTTTTCCATTATTCGAAGCCTCATCGCAATCGAAGGTCGTAAAAAAGGCAAGCACTAGATTCGCCCAACAATCTTCGACTGTTATGGCGACTAGATTAAGCATACCGATCCTTCAGCGTAAATAAAACGACTACAACGTAACAGTTTTAACTAGAGCTTTAACATATTGCTCTTCGGCGATCCAAAAGCAATTGGTGCCTGCAACGATGATGTTGACAACATGGACTAGCCACAATCCTCAGTTCGATAGGTGCAACTAAATGTTCATTATTCCACTGTTGTACTTAGATCAGAATCGATTGCAGAAACATGCAGAGGAGATTTCAGCGATCACAATAAGAGGTTATGATGAAAAATGTAGACCCGAGGCGGAGTTATCAAAATACAAGATCGGCGTACACTTGCTGGCAGACTATTGCCCAACCGACAGATACTTGTACATTTCGAAGAGAATGCCTGAAGTGAGACTCGAAGAGACATGGAAAGGCTTGCAAGGAAGAGTAATTGAGGATGTCTACCTTGAAATGTATGATTTGGCAAAGAACTACGTGGGTGAAACAAGCATCAGGAGCTTGGCATTTGATGACTGGATCCAGTCCAACATAGCACAGATCACAGAAAAAAAGAGAGAACAGATCGAAGGATTGAGAGGTTCATTGGCACGAAGACCAACGGATAGGCAAGTAGAAAGCTTCTGCAATGAACTTGACATCCTCGCGAAATTCGAGCTGCAAGTATTCTCGTCTTATATGCGATTCTTGATTTCAAAGAAATTCAGTGTGAATCTGAAAACTGAATTTCTGACAAATTTCGATTTCATATTTAAACACTCAGTCAACGGTACTAGAATTGGGTTGGCTGATAACATCAAACCTGATTTTCTTTACCTGCGAACGATAATCGGAGACATCAAAACTGGCAGTTGGGAGGAATTCTTCCGCGTCATGATAGCGGCTTATGCAATGGCGTATGAAGCATCAGAGAACACTGAAATCAATTGTGGAATAGTCCTTAACCCCACCTTTCACTCTGCGAGGACCGTGCCACTTTATGCCAACTCCAGCATATTTGTCATAAACGATGTCCTAAGGAAAGCATTCCTTGCCAAAAGAGATCAGAAGCTCAGGGTTCTTGAAGAAGAGAACATTCCTGAAACACCTTCGGATAGCTTATCTTGTAGAGATTGCGGTTACTTCGACCATTGCTGTAGGGGAACGCCATGAAGATTATGATAATGAAGGCCACTCCTCGCATGATTCTAGGGCTTCTTCAATGTATAGATAAAAACGAAGGAAACATTTCGAATATGAAAAACTGCATTCACATGCACTTGGAGAGATTCGGCGGTAAGAAAAAGCAAAGGAATGTGAGAAGCGATGTCTATGGCGTGGCTTTCCCATCGCTTCGCAAGTTGAAACTCACCAGAGGTCATGGACAGCTGCTTAAGTTGAACTGCAACGGCAAGATGCTGATAAGATGTGACTCTATCGGAGGAACTGAGGAATTTAGATATCATTTCGGACGCATCTTGTATGAGATAGACGAGGCAACAAGCAAAGTATTGTCGTCATTGGCTGAGGTTTCAGACGGCATTAGACCGAACCCGATGACCTACGGGCAACTTGTGCAAACTCTAACAAGAAAAGGAATAGATACTTTCGAAAAGGACGAAAGGCTTAGAAAATGGTTGCCTTTTCTGGAGTTCGTTGGTCTAGTTATAGAGCAGCAACAGGGACTCCAAGCTAATCTCGCACTGATGGAAGAATACAAGGCGGAGCGAGCAACCGTGTCCTTTGATAAGTTTGAAAAACTGCTATTCGAGGAGTACGGAGAACTGCAAAAGAAGGAAGGAATTTACGTTTCAATATGCATGCTAGTCGAAAGAACATGTGCACGGCTGAGAGAAACTGGAGAGTTCTTTACCACTTTTGATTTTGAGAGATACTTCGCGGACTTGCTGAACAAATATAGTTCATTGCAGGAAAGGAAGATACTACTGTCTCAACCTGGGAAAAGAGAAGAGGAAGGAATCTACATTGACAATACTTATTATTACTTCGTTTCAATCTATGATGTGAAGGAGAACCAGCTTTGAGTGGCGGTGCCTACGAAAATGTGCGTGACGCATTCGATTACTTGAATTTTGAAATAGGAAGAATAGATCAGGATGAAGTCTGGAACCAAATGATCGATCGCCTTAGAAACTCATTGAAGAGAGAAACTGTTGACACGATGATCTTGCTCGGGCAATACGGATACGGGAAGACTTTTGTCCTTCACGGTCTGGAGAATGTGCTGAAAGGTAAAACTACTGATGTCATCTTCGATCCAAACAAAATCGTATGCTGTCGCATGAACTTGAGCCCTAGCGAGCCAACTTCCAGAGTGGGGTTGACTTTTGTAACAAACATCTTCAAAAACATTGGTAGACCGAAACTTGAAGAGATTAGTAAAAAGATGCAGCTGAAGGATTTCAAGCTATTAGACATCGAGCTGAAAGCAGTTTTCAATCGTTTCCAGCAAGGAAATGAAGAGAACAAAACAGCAGCCTTTCACTGGATTACGGGCGAGTCCGTGGGTGAAGAAAACAAGATGCTAGTTGTGAGAACAGGACTGAACAAAAGTGAAAAAGCCTTGAGGTATCTAAGCCAATTTCTGACACTTCTCAAACAGACTGGTTATGACAGCCTTGTTGTCTTAGTTGACGAGTTTGAATATGTCGTGACAGTATACTCACCTCGCAAAGTTAATCAAATGATGCACATGTTTAGACATATTTATGACGAATTTGCTGAATCAAAGACGAAAGGTCTTGCCCCTGCAAACTTGATCTTTGTCATCGCAGTAACGCCAACAGGATGGGATGATCTTACAAACCTAGAGAAAGCAACGAGCATACCTGTCAAGAGCGGAGGCGCCGGAGTCAGACCTTGGCTCAATAGGGTTCAGCCTATTCGAGGTCGCAATGTTTTCGAACTGAGGCCATTCAATAAGAAAGAGACAGAGATGTTAGTGATTGCTAGGTTAGAAAAAAGACGCGGAGAGACAAAGGTTCCATATCAGACTTTCCCGTTTGTCACTCCGCCATTTATGAATCTCCTTTATGAACAGACCAAAGGCGTGCCAAAGGACATAATTCAGCTCTGTGACCTTGTGATAAGCGTCGCGTTGGAGAGAGGTCTCAAGGAAATAGATGCGGAGAATGGAAAGGAAATTCTGAAGACCTACCACTTACTCAAAGAGAAAGCCTGATTTGTCAATTGGGTTCGCAGCATCTACTTTTTCAATACGAAAATCCACTCACTATCTATCATATCGGCAGTTTTGTTTCTCTTTGTCATCAATCCTCTCGACTTGATCGCATCAACGTAAACAGACTCGATTCTGAACTGGTGTTGCTTTGCCATCTCTTTTAACACCTCACTCGAAGGAAACCTGCTACCATAGAATGTATTGTCTCCTATTACCAGCACAAGATGTCCACCTTTCTTCAGAACCCTGTGCATTTCCTCAAAAACAGCGTCCATTTCCTTGAAATACCTATATGCAATGTAAGCTCTTCGTCGATCGATCTTGATTAAATGACCGAGTGCTCGTCTTAATCGATCAGATCCTGCAGCCTCAGCAGGATTCAACCCCCTGTATTCCTCGAATCTTGCGCGTTCAGTACCGATGAGGTGCGTATCCAATTCGGACAATTCCTCCTTAGTCAGGAGATCTAACCAATAGATCTCGAGTTTTGTCGATCTAACATACTTCTGAGCATTGATATATGGCGGCGATGTAATCACCAAATCAACAATGCCATCTTCAAGCAGGATCTGTGAGGCACTCTTCTCAACCAATCTTGCAAAACCGTCCGAGGGGCATATTCTGACAAACTCCTGACAATGACGTATGTTAGTGCTTGTGACATTTTTGAAAATCTCGTATACGGCTGGTTCCCAGCCTTTTTTTATCAGTGCTCTCATTCTCTTGGACTTGCAGGCGGGGCTTATCCTAGGGTCCGCATAAGAACACCTTCTCACGATCGCCGAAAAACAAACGTCAAAAAAATCTCTATAGTCAGTTTCCTTTATGCTGCGAACAGACTCTCTGATAGCCATCAGTCTACACTGTGCATCGTGTGAAAACCAGTAATCAACATCTGGAAAAGTCGGCAACTTCTCGTTAGCCTCGTTAACAATTGCGTCTTTCATGATCTTGTCGAACAAGGGCTGAAGTTTTTCAACCTCAAGTGTCGTCGTCTTCACTTTTGTCAGCAGCCTGGCAAGCGGATTAACGTCAACACCAAAAGAGTTGCGACCATTCAGCCTAGCCTCCACTAGTGTTGTTCCAGATCCGCAAAAAGGATCCAAAACAATGTCATCATTTTTGGAGAAATGGGTTCTGCTTATGAAGAAATGTGGAATATGTGGAATGAGCTTGGCTGGATAAGGATGAAGGCCGTGGGTGGCATAAGTTGTGCTAGGTACATCTTCGCATATGCTACGAAAACTGATTCTTTTTGTCAAATCTCTAGCCGCCTAGCACATTCTTACAAGATACCTGACTTCCTAACATAAGACTTTCCCAAACGGACGCGCATAGTACAGAAAAGGAGGGGTTTGCAAGAGTCAGTGGAGACATCATCACTCCAGAGTGTTCCAGACTTTGCCCATTCATCGCCAGTCGCCTTGCTCAGAAAAATCAAACAAGTACAACGTTACACGATCATGAACCCCCATTGCGTGGTGGCATGAGAAAATGGCTTTAGTAAAGGAGCACCATTCCCATAGCTTTGAGGAAACGCTGATGATTAACGAGATTCTAAACCTAGTCAACAAACACGAAGAGTGGCGCGGAAAGCAATGCTTAAACCTGATACCTTCTGAGAACGTCATGAGCCCACCAGCCCACAAACTTCTGTCTTCAGATTTCGCCCATCGCTACACTACATGGGACAAGTTCTACGCTGGAACACGCTACACAGACGAAATCGAACACTATGGAGAAAAACTCGCCAAAGAATTATTCAAAGCAGAGACGGCAGACCTACGCCCACTTTCAGGCCACATCGCAGACCTCATCATCCTAGCCAACTTCAAAACCACACGACACACTAATGTGAATGTCAGCACAAGACGGAGGATGCCCTGGAATATGGGACGAAGGCTTAGCTGGGCTCTTCAGACTCAAAGCCGCAGCATTCCTCCTTTCTTGGCACGATTCTTTCAATTCCCGTTACTGGGATTTTGCCTTTGCATCTGATCTTTTGTTTCCATTCTCTTTGGCATTCTCACTCGCACACGAATCGTTCAAGATGAGCGACCGATTATTCAGAAGCTGCAATTGGATTTACGAAAATAACTAGACGGTTCGTCTTCAACTAGAAAAGGTTTCTGTGACTCCAAAGTGCACGTTCTGCTTCCATCAACATTGGCGAACGCATACACATCAGATAGCGTTTTCACGTTCCGCTTCCCAGTACTCTACTGTTTTTCCTTCTCTTGACACTATCTGTTCTTTCTTGAAAATGGGCGCCTCCTTCTTGTACCTCTCCACGGCCTCTTCAAGAACGGGAAACACGTCTTGGCGGTGTGAACCTGCGACCAAAACATACACGAGGTCTTCGCCAACGCTGAACTCGCCGAGCAAATGGTGTATCTGAACATCAACTATTCCGTCTTTCTTCTTCAGATCAAGGCAAATCCTTGTCAAGGTTTCATTCGCTCTTTCCTCGTAGGCCTCCAAAGTCAGTTTTCGAACTTTCTCGTTCCTCGAAGTTTCTTCGCGAACTACGCCTATAAATAGAGCGACAGCTCCTGCTTTTCGAAAATCACTCCGGCTCTTCAAGCCATTTATCATCTCTGAGAAAGAGAATTCATCTTTTTTGTGAACTCCAGCCGAGGTCGTCAAAATGATCACCAGTTACCTAATAATTACTCTGATAGATTCTGAAAGTATTAGCATTTTGCTTTTCTGAATTGCCTTAGCGCGCAACATGGTTTTCGCATATACCTAACCTTGTTCTAAGACGCACTTGGGCTTTTTCTTAATCCGTTTTTCTAAGCTTCTCTCTTAGAGTGCAAAGCAACTCGTTATATTCACGCATTTTTTCGTGAGCCTCCTGAGTCGTGACTTTGGAGAACTCGATTGTGTCGTTTGGCTTAGCTTGTCCAAGGGCATCAATGTCTGGTGTAGATGCTGCAGCTATTTTCGGGTATCCTCCAGTCGTCTGGGCGTCCCGCATCATCAGAATCGGTTTCCCATTCTTCGGAACCTGAATGGCGCCCGGCAAAAGACCGTCTGACACGATGTCTGCCTTTTCTTTGTGGTCAATGATAGGTCCTTCAAGGCGGTACCCCATGCGATCCGCTTCCAACGTAACCTTGTACTGGCTTGAAAGAAAAGTTTCAACTCCCTTTTCTGTGAACATGTCTGCTTGCGGTCCAAGAAGCACATTTATTCGAAGATTGCCTGAGAATTGCGGTATTATCTCCTTTGGCATTTCATATCCGGTTTCCAGAGGTGAGGCATCAAAAGCATTGATCAAGTCTCCAGTTCTCAATGTTCTTCCTTCAATTCCACCAAACTTACCCCGCACGTAAGTCGATCTGCTTCCGAGAATCAACGGCACATCTATCCCGCCTCTTATTGAAATGTACGCTCTGCAACCGCTTTCCATTCTGCCGAAAGAGATAATGTCACCTTCTTGAGCGGTCAACGTTTGCCACGATGGAACACTTTGACCATTGATCTTGGGAGAACAATCTCCGCCAGTTATCGCAATCTGTGTTTTCTCCAAGGCTAGAAGTTCTGGTCCTAGAAGCGTCGTCTCAAGGCATGCGTCGTTAATGCCGTTCCCCACTAAGAGGTTAGCCGCTATGAGGGAAAACCTGTCCATTGCGCCAGAAATTGGAACCCCGAACCTGAGATAACCATACCTTCCCAAGTCTTGAATAGTCGTGAAAAGCCCAGATTTCTGCACTTTAAGAGTTTTCATCGGGTTCGTTCCTCAATCGAGGCTTTGAATAGGCTCTCAGGAATCGGCTCGAACTTGACGATGTCTCCGGGTTCCAAAAGTGCAGGTGGCTCTTGTTGTGGATTGAACAATCTGAGGGGGGTTCTGCCTATTATTCTCCACCCGCCTGGAGCCTCACATGGGTATATGCCTGTCTGCTTTTCAGCTATGCCAACTGAGCCTGCTGGTACCTTCAGTTTGGGCGTTTCAAGACGAGGAGTTGCGATTTCATCTGCGACTTCTCCGAGATACGGGAACCCAGCGACGAACCCCAACATGTAAACCCTGTACTTTCGACCAGAATGAAGTTTGACAGCCTGTTCTTCGGTTAGCCCGTGGTACTGAGCCACGTAGCCGAGGTCAGGACCATATTCCCCTCCGTAAACAACAGGAATTGTGGCTGTCTTGCCAGCCGCCGCCAAGTTTGGCTTTTCCACGAGTCTCTCAAAGTTTCTAATTTGCAACACTAGTTGGTCATAGCTGGTTTTCACAGGGTCATAACGAACGAGCAATGACCGGTACGTAGGGACAGTTTCTTCTATTCCTCGAATCACAGCCTTCACGATTGCCACATTCAGCGCAACTACTTTGCAGTTAATCTCTAAGCTTATTGTATCACCGAACTCCACCAATAATGCACAGTCGCCAAAAGGCAAGAAACGTGGAGATGCATACAATTCGGCTTTCTCCGTTACAAGTTAGATGAAGTTCCCCACAGGCTCCACTTCAATAGCCGCTTTAGCGAATCCTCTCTTCAAGGCTTGTGCGAGCTTCACTGCAGAAGGTGTATCGCCGTGCACGCAAATCGTATATACATCGCCTAGTTTCACAGATTTGCCATCGACAGCTAGAACTTTCGCCTCCACAACTGCTCTGAGGGCTCTTTCAACAACCTTCTCTGGGTCTTCAATCATGGCGTTTGGCTGTTTTCTTGACACCAAGCTCCCATCCGAGTTGTAAGACCTGTCAGCAAAAAACTCATTCGCAACAATCAAACCAGCTTTCTCAGCAACCTTTGTCAGCATTGACCTTGAAGGGGAAAAAACTATCAAATTACTATCCAAGGCCTGTACGCCTTCAACAATGGCCTCGGATATTCTTTCATCTTTTGCAGCCATGTTGTAGAGGGCTCCATGAGGCTTCACATGCTGAAGGTTGATGCCTGCTATTCTCGCAAAACCTTGAACGGCACCTATTTGGTAAATCACACAGTTTTTGACCTCTTCAAAGGTCAGCTGCATTTCCCTTCTTCCGAAACCCATAAGATCGGGAAAACTCGGATGTGCTCCAATTGCAACGTTGTGCTCCTTTGCCATGCTGATTGTAGTGGCCACTGTCATCGGGTCGCCAGCATGAAAGCCACAGGCAATGTTTGCCGAAGTTATGTAAGGCATTATTTTCTCGTCGTTTCCAACTTTGAATTCTCCGTAGCTCTCGCCCAAATCGCAGTTTAAGTCGATTTTCTTGTTCAAATCGATCCCTTGCTATAAGGGTGGCCTTGGGTTGAAATGTATTTTCTAATGTCTTCCAAGGCCGCTGATGGAACTGGCAGGTCTTTCATTGTGAGCAGTCCGGCTGGAGCGTTGATCACCTTTGGGATGGCGTTGGCAACCATCGCCACAGTGCCTAAGTCTCCATGCACACAAGGCTGAATCTTTTGGTTTATGCTAGGCGCTCCATCAATGATTATGGCGTCGTACTCTTCTTCAGCGCCGATGAACGCTTGAAAATCAAGCTTTATGACTTCTTTGCCTCTGCTGATACCCTTTGCCTTTTGTCTCAAACCTGCTGCTTGTCCGATCTTGACCTTTATGTCTTTGCTTTCGACTTGCTTCAGGGCTATTACGGGCTCAGCTGGTTCAATGACTATTTTGTCAAGCTTCCAGGCCAACGCGTCGGCGATCATGGCGATTGATTGTTCGAGACCAACGTGCCCGGTGATTTGTTTCTGTTTCATTTTTTTGCGGAATTCCTCGACGGTCAGTCCTGCGCCTATTTTCTTTTGAAACGGCACCCGTCTAGTAGCAGCGTCCATGACTCTGACGGCTTGAATTCTGTCAATTCTTTGGCAAGGTGCCGTGAGCGCTATTACAAGTGTGTCCATAAGAAAGCCTGGATTTATGCCTGTGCCAAGTATTGTCGCATCGTGCTTTTTTGCAAGGGCATCAAGCTTCTTGGCTATCTCTGGCTCAGACACGTATGGGTAAGAAAGCTCTTCACATGTAGATACGACGTTTACGCCATGCTTGACTATTGAGGCTATTTGCAGAAACGTGTCCTTGAGGTATGAAGAAGTTGTATGAACTGCGACATTCGCTCTGTTGCTTGAAAGCACGGCGTCTACATCATCTGAAATCAATAGCCCCATTTTCTTTTCCAATCCAAGAACGTCACCTAAATCCCTACCGACCTTATCCTTTGCAACGTCAATTGCTCCGACAATCTCCAATCCCTCCTTTTCGAGAAGGAACCTTGCAATCATGCTGCCAACAACACCGACCCCGTACAGGATGACTTTCACTCTTTTCGTATATTCTCCCTCATTCTTACTCTGCCTGATTCCATAAAAAATGCTTGCTTCGTCCGGATCTCCGCTATTGGAAAAAACCTTTACGTTTGTAAACTTTTATATTTTGCTAAAACCCCAATACTGTGAAGAGGCTCAAAGCTTGGGAACTGCCGAGATGTCCATTTCCAAGGGAGTTCTTAAAGAAATTCTGGATGCAGAGAAGCTGAAGTACTGCTTTGAATGCGGAATCTGTACAGCAAGTTGCTCTATGGCAGAGATGCTTGGAAAAAGCTACAACCCGAGACAGCTTCTGGAAAGCATGGTCTTGAACCCTGAGAAAGCCCTGTCCTCAGACGAATTTTGGCTATGCGCTTGGTGCTACCGCTGCTACAAACGTTGCCCCCAAGCTCTAAGAATTCCGGAAATCTTTCTGCAGATGCGAAAAACAGCAATCAAGTTGGGCTTAACTCAGCCTTTTGAAAATGCACTTCAAAAGATTGTTGAAGAGATCCCTTTGCCGCTTGTAACTTTGTCAGTCTGTTTTCATCCGGAACGCGCTGGACTAGACAAGAAGAAGGTTTTAGACAAGGCAGAGAAACTTCGTGAGAAGAGTGTGCAATCCAAGAAGCACAACGTCGAGAGTAGAGGACACAAGATTGCAGTTCTAGGTTCTGGTCCGGCAGGATTGACGGTTGCTTATGAGTTGAGTAGAAAGGGATATGCAGTGACGGTTTTTGAGGCTCTTCCTGAACTTGGTGGAATGCTGAGGAAATGCATACCTGAGAGTCGTTTGTCAAGGCAGGTCTTGGCAAAAGAGGTTAGGTTCATCAAAGGCTTAGGCGTCGACATAAGATCTGGCGTGACGATAGGCAAGGACTTGAGTTTCGCGGATTTGCAGAAAGAAGGGTACAAGGCTATTTTCGTCGGTGTTGGTGCACACAAGAGTCAAAGACTGTCTATTGAGGGCGCAGACTTGAAAGGCGTTGTTTACGCGCTTGACTTCCTATGGAGTGCAAATCGTGGCGAGGCAGTGGAAATCGGGAAAAATGTGGTCGTGATCGGTGGGGGAAACGTTGCAGTAGATGCTGCAAGAGTTGCCAAGGCGCTGGGAGCAAGCGAAGTGACAATACTCTATCGTAGATCGAGGGATGAGATGCCTGCTATACCTTGGGAAGTCAGGGAAGCCGAGGGCGAAGGTGTGAAGATCGAGTTCTTGGTCTCGCCCAAGAAAATCGTTGGCGAAAACGGGAAGGTTGTTGCGATTGAGTGTATAAGAATGGAGCTGGGCGAATCTGATGAGAGTGGAAGAAGAAGAGCGACTCCGATAGAAGGTTCGGAGTTTACTCGTAAAACTGACATGGTTGTCCTCGCCATAGGTGAGGCACCAGATTTGGGTTTTCTGCCCAAGGACATCGAGCTTAGTAATGATGGAACCTTATGGGTTAATCCGTTCACGATGGAGACCAGCGTTATTGGGGTGTTTGGCGGCGGTGACGCTGTCACAGGTCCAGCGACGGTGATTGAGGCGATCCGGGCTGGAAAGCAGGCAGCGGAATCTATCGAAAAGCATTTGGAATCTTTAGGAGGCTCATAGATGACGGAAAAGAAGGAACCAGAACAGCCTAAGCCGAAAGCTGAGGACATTCGAATCGGCGTATATGTATGTCATTGTGGCTTGAATATCGCTGGTTCTGTTGATTGCCCAGAAGTTGCGAAGTTTGCTGCAACCCTTCCGCATGTTGTCTTAGCGAAGGATAACCGTTATACGTGTTCGGATCAGGGGCAGGACATAATAAAGAATGACATTAAGGAGCAGAAGCTGAATCGTGTGGTTGTGGCTTCCTGTTCGCCTCGCCTTCATGAGCCGACGTTCAGGAAAGCTTGTGAAGAAGCTGGTTTGAACAAGTATCTTTTTGAGATGGCTAACATTCGTGAGCAGTGCAGTTGGGTTCACCTGTACGACCGTGAAGGAGCCACCAAGCAGGCTAAGGACCTCGTGAAGATGGCTGTAGCCAAGGCTTCTCGTCTTTCGCCCGCTGATGAAATTGAAGTACCGATAACTCGAAACGCGCTGGTGATAGGAGGAGGCGTAGCTGGCATTCAGGCTTCTTTGGATCTGGCTGAAACTGGTTACCAAGTGTATCTGGTTGAGAAGGAACCGAGCATCGGCGGAATGATGGCAAGAATCGACAAGACTTTTCCGACTATGGACTGCTCAATCTGCATTCTTGCTCCCAAAATGTCTGATGTAGGGCATCACCAGGGCATACAACTTCTGACTAATAGCGAGGTCACCGAGGTCAAAGGATACATCGGAAACTTTCACGTCAAAGTTCTGAAAAAACCGCGATATGTCAAAAAGGATTGCTCAGCATGCGGCGAATGCGTAAAAGTCTGTCCAATTGTTGCTCCAAACGAGTTTGACGTTGGCTTAGCAACGAGGCATGGCATCTACACACCGTTTGCGCAGGCCGTGCCGTCAACATACACAATAGACATGAACCTCTGTCTGAACAAAGACGGCGTTATTGTTTGTGACAAATGCATCAAAGCATGTGAACGACAGGCTATAGACTTTGAGATGAAGCCTGAGACTGTCGAGCTTGAAGTAGGCACGATAATCGTGGCAACTGGTGCTGACGTATTTGATCCTTCAACACTGCCAAACTATGGATATGGCAAATACCCTAACGTCATAACGTCACTCGAGTTTGAAAGACTGATCAATGCAGGCGGACCTTCTGGCGGTCGATTGCTCAGACCCAGCGACTTACAGATCCCCAAGCGCGTGGCGTTCATTCAGTGTGTTGGCTCTCGCTCAGACAAAGCCGGAAAGCTGTACTGCAGCAATGTCTGCTGCATGAACACAATAAAGGATGCTTTGTTGATCAAGGAGCACTGGCCCGAAACTGAAATATACGTTTTCTACGTTGACATACGCGCTTATGGCAAAGGTTTCGAAGACCTTTACAAGCGTGCCCGAAAAGAGGGCGTCATATTCATACGCGGGCTTCCAGCTGAGATAATTGAGGACAGGAAAAGCCACGATCTGTGGCTTGTGGGGGAAAACACTCTTCGGCAGGAAATGTACAGAATAGACGCGGGCATGGTGATTCTCTCAATAGGATTAGAGCCAAGAAAAGATGCTGAAGTTGTTCAGCGTTTACTGACACTTTCCAGAACGCAGGACGGGTTCTTTATGGAGGCTCATCCGAAGCTCAGACCTGTGGATGCAGCCACGGCCGGAGTGTTCTTTGCCGGTTGTGCCGAAGCTCCTAAAGATATTAAGGACAGCGTGACTCAGGCGGGTGCAGCAGCCGCCCGTGCCGGGATCTTGATGGCCAAGGGCAAGGTGACTGTCGAAGCGATCACGCCGATCTATGTCGAGGAAAAGTGTAAGGGTTGCGGGCTTTGCGTGAAAGTCTGTCCATACAATGCAATCAGCTTGGACAAGGAGTCAAAGCTTATTCACGTTGTGGAAGCTGCATGCGGCGGATGTGGAACGTGCGCTGCCGAGTGTCCTTTCGGCGCTTTAACCCAGAAACACTTCACTGACGAGCAGCTTATTGCCCAAGTAGATGCTGTAACAGAGAATGAACCAGAGAAGAAGATCGTTGCCTTCTGCTGCAATTGGTGCTCGTATGCTGGCGCAGATTTTGCCGGCGTGAACAGAATGCAGTATCCACCTAGCGCACGCATCATCAGAACCATGTGCTCCGGACGTGTGGCCCCGAAGTTCGTTGAAAGAGCGTTTGCAAGAGGCGCGGCAACGGTTCTAGTTGCTGGTTGCCACCTTGGCGATTGTCATTACATCAATGCGAACTATCAGACGCTGAAACGTGTTGAAAAACTGTGGAAGAAGATGGAGCAGAACGGTCTGAACAAGGAGAGACTGCAGTTGCTGTGGGCTTCTGCTGCAGAGGGCGAGAAGTTCGCTAACAAAATCCGTGAAATGCAGTTGATCGTTGATAAGGTTACGCCGGAAGAGATCGAAAAGGGTAAAAAGGCATTTGAAAAGGCTTTAGGAGGAAGCTAATCATGCCAGAAAGAATTAAGCACCTGCCGCTTGACGAAAAGAAAACAAAGCCACCGAAGGCGGAAATCCACCTGATTAAAGACCAGTGCAAGGGCTGCAACTACTGCATAGAGTTTTGCCCGAGGAAGGTTTTGGAAGAATCGCAGGAAATAAACGCTAGAGGTGTTTATCCGCCCAGGATTGTGGATGAAACCAAATGCGCTCTATGCGGCTTCTGCACGGCTGTCTGTCCGGACTTCGCGATTTATGTCACTGAGAAACCATGTAAGGAAGGATGCTGAGTATGAGTTTGAAACGGACTTTGCTCACAGGTAGCCACTTCATGAATGGTGATGTTGCGTGCGCCGAAGGTGCAATGGCTGCTGGTTGCAGGTTCTTCGCTGGCTATCCAATAACGCCTGCCACGGAGATTGCCGAGCATCTTTCGCAAAGGATGCCCGAGTTCGGTGGCATCTACATTCAGATGGAAGATGAGATCGCATCCATGGCGGCCATAATCGGTGCTTCCTATGCAGGCTTGAAGGCCATGACAGCCACTTCAGGCCCAGGTTTCAGCTTGATGCAGGAGAACATAGGCTTGGCCGTGATGACTGAGGCGCCTTGCGTCGTTGTGGATATCATGCGCGGGGGACCAAGCACTGGGCAACCGACGATGCCGGGACAACAGGACGTTATGCAGGCAAGGTGGGGTTCACATGGGGATTATGGAATTATTGCTTTGTCACCTTCCTCTGTGCAAGAGATGTTTGATCTCACAGTGGAGGCCTTCAACCTTGCTGAAACGTATCGGGTTCCAACGTTACTGATGGGAGATGAAATCGTTGGGCACATGTGGGAGAAGGTAGTAATACCGCCGCCTGAGAAGATAAAGACAATCAACAGAAAGAAGCCGAACGTTGATCCAGACAAGTATGAACCCTTCATGCCTGATGACGATTTGGTCCCGCCTATGGCATGTTTTGGTGAGGGCTATCATTTTCACGCTTCAGGTTTGACGCATGATGAACATGGGTTTCCGCGAACATCAAGTTCAGAAGCCCAGACTAAGCTTGTCCAAAGATTGTGCGGAAAAATAAGCATGAACGTAGACAAGATCGTGAAGGTTGAAGAAGTAATGTTAGACGATGCGGAAATCGGCGTTGTCGCTTACGGAATAGTCGCTCGGGCTGCTTTGAGTGCCGTTCGAAAGGCAAGAGAAAAGGGCATAAAGGCTGGTCTTCTTCGTCCGATCACCTTGTGGCCGTTTCCAGAAAAGCAGGTGGCAAAAATGGCTAAGAAAGCTAAGGCGATCGTTGTTCCTGAAATGAACTGCGGACAGATGGTGCGTGAGGTAGAGCGAGCAGCGAAGGAGACACCTGTGACTTTCCTCGGGAAGCTAGGTGAAGATCCGCATACTCCTGCTGAGATTCTTGAGACGATAAGGAGGAGTTGCTAATGGTTGAACAGATACTTGAGCATCCATACACGAAGTTTCTGAGAAAGGCGATGATGCCGCACATTTGGTGTCCGGGTTGCGGCAACGGCGTCGTGCTTAACTGTTTTGTGCATGCTTTGGATGAGCTGCAAATGGACCTAGACAAGATTGTGGTCGTTTCCGGTATAGGCTGTATCGGTCGCACAGCCGGATATATCAACACGGACTCGTTTCACACTACGCATGGTCGTGCATTGGCTTTTGCGTCTGGCGTCAAACTGGCGAATCCAGAGCTTGAGGTCGTGGTCGTGAGCGGTGATGGTGACCTCTTTGCTATTGGTGGAAATCACTTTATCCATGCGGCTCGGAGAAACATTGGTGTGAAGGTGATCTGTGCGAACAACTTTACTTATGGAATGACAGGTGGGCAAGCGGGTCCGACGACTCCGCTTGAGTCGATAACCACGACGAGTCCATACGGTAACATTGAGCATCCGTTCAATCTGGTTCATTTGGCTGCCGCATCCGGTGCCGTGTACGTGGCTAGGTGGACGAACTTGCACGTGCGAAGATTGACGCAGTCTATCAAAAAGCTGATGCAGAAGGAGGGCTTCGGATTTGTTGAGGTTGTTTCCGCTTGCCCAGAGATTTACGGCAGGTACAACAAGATGCGGTCAGGTCTTGAGATCATGGAGTGGTTCAAGAGGGCATCGGTCGTGGAGAGCTTTTCTGATCCAGCGAAGGCGGAGATCACACCTGAGCGGATACCTGTAGGCGAGTTTGTTGACGTTGAGAAGTTGAGTTTTGAGAAGCTGCTTTATGAGAAGATTTCCCAGATCAACGAGAGAGCATTAGGAAAGGTGAGCTAGACATGCGCGTTGAAGTCAGGTTTGCAGGTTTTGGCGGTCAAGGCATCATCAAGTCTGGGATTATCACGGCTGCGGCCGCATGCATTCACGGTGATAGGAACGCGGTTCAAACCCAATCTTACGGTCCGGAGTCCAGAGGCGGCGCGTGCAAGTCAGAAGTCGTGATATCTGAAGAGGAAATTGATTTTCCAAAGGTCGTTGAACCTGACATACTGGTTGTAATGTCTCAACATGCCTACAATGACTATATAGACGACATCAAAGCTGGAGGAACAGTGATCCTAGATCCCAACATGATCCCACGAGAGAAGGATTTGAAGAACGTTAAGCTGTTTCGAGTTCCAGCTACAAAGATTGCCGAGGAACTTGGAAGAAAGATTGTTGCAAACATTGTTATGCTCGGCGCATTCACTGCCATCACGAGAGTTTTAGATGAAAACGCTCTCAAGGAATCGATTAAAGAGAATATCCCTAAGGGAACTGAAGAACTCAACTTGACTGCCTTCGAGAAAGGCTACGAGTACGGTAAGAACCTGCTGAAGAAATAGGGACTACTCTGCTTTTATCTGCGGTGCCAGTTGCATTACGAGTTTGGAGTTTCTCACGCCGACATGTCTTAGCGGCGCTATTTTCTTGGCTTCGTTGTAGATGTCTGAGGCTATTTTCCCCAGAACCATTTCTTGCGCGAACTGGTCGATTGTGAGGTTTGCTGCTTTTTCTTTGATTATTTTCTTCATTATAGCGCGGATGATCTTTTCCTGCGACGTCTTTACTCTTGAAAGCGTGAAGCCTGAGATGCACACTCGCAGGTTGTATCCGTCCTTAAGAGTCACGGCGAATTGTCCGTCGACCTTCGTTGTTCTTCTTCTAACAAGGCTGCGCAAGTAATCCCGCGAGTATTCATGTCCTTTGAATATAGTGCGGGCGTTCTTGCCTTCGATTTCATTTATTTGAAAATACATTTTCAGATATTGATGTGCAAAATCTCCCGTTATGTCGTAAAGCGTTGAATCAATAACCCTTCCTACCAGTTTCTCTGGCTCGTCAGCAGGGATTCCGCCCAGCTCGACGCTACCGAAGTATGGTGGCGCCATCACCATATACCATGACTTGCCGCGCCACTTGTCTCGAACGCGTTTCGTCTTTGAAGACACGTTTATCCTCCGAATGCAGCTTCAAAATTCACATCAGAGTATTAAAAGTTTTACCGTCTTGGCCCTATTTTCTCCAGCCCGACCATATACTTTCTGAGGGCTTCAGGCACGATTACTGATCCGTCTTGTTGTTGGTAGTTCTCAAGTATAGCAACAATCGTTCTGCCCGTGGCTAATGCTGTGGAGTTTAGCGTATGCACGAAGCCTTTCGGTGCTTCACCCTCTTTTTCTCGATATTTCACGTTTAGCCTTCGGGCTTGATAGTCGGTGCAGTTGCTGCATGAGATTATCTCCCTGTACCCCTCTTGTGCGGGCATCCATGCTTCTACATCATATTTTTTGGCTGCAACCGTTCCGATGTCGCCAGTGCAAACATTAACGACACGATAGGGCAAGCCAAGCTTCTGCACTAGTTCTTCGGCGTTTTGCAGGAGTTCTTCGTGGATTTTCCATGAGTCTTCAGGTCTGCAGAAAACGAACTGTTCTATCTTGTTGAACTGGTGTGTACGAAATATGCCTCGCGTATCTTTGCCATGTGCTCCGGCTTCTTTTCGGAAGTTCGTGCTTATCCCCGCGAGCTTAAGTGGCAAGTCTTGTGCCATTAATACTTCGTTCATGTACATAGCAGCCATCGGATGCTCCGAAGTTGCGATCAGGTACAGATCTTCGTTTTCAACTTTGTAGAGTACATCCTCAAAGTCGCTGAGAGCTACCACGCCCTCATAGGGTTCTCGCCTCATTAGAAAAGGTGGCTCAATGGCGGTGAAGCCTCTTTTGATGATTTCTTCAAGTGCAAAGCTCATCAGTGCGAAGTCGAGTTGGACGCCTGCGCCTTTCAGGTAAAAGAATCTGGCACCGGCGATTTTTCCAGCTCTTTCAATATCCAATATGTCCATGCTTAATCCCAAGTCTATGTGACCTTTGACCGGAAAACTGAACTTGCGTGGGTCTCCCCAAGTTTTCACTTGAACGTTGTCGTTTTCATCTTTGCCCATTGGGACTGACTCGTGCAACAGATTTGGAAGTCGCATGAGAAAATGGTGGACTTTTTCTTCGCCTTCTGTGACTTGTTTTTCTAGCTGTGTGATTTCTGCGTCGATTTCTTTGGCTTTTAGTATTTCGTTTTTGGCGTCTTTCCTGTTCTTTTTTGCCGTAGCGATTTCAGTTGTTATCTGCTTTCTTGCATGGCGCAGATCATTCAGTTTGGTTAAACCTTCCCTCCACTTACGATCATAATCAATTAGCTCCTCAAGCATTTGCAGATTGACAGGATCGCCTCTCTTCTGCAGGTTATCTCTCATGAACTGAGGGCTCTCACGGATGAGTCTAATATCAAGCATGTCTTATCACTTACAACTGAACTCTATTGGTTCAGGTTTAGCCTTCTAACCTTAGCCATGAAACAACTATTTAACCTTACGACAGAAATCATCAATCGATGAGCTGACTATACACATTATTCTTCTTTCAAGTTTCGGCATAATCGTGTGGCAAGGAACTAGCGAGATGTGTGCATTGCTACGAGTGTCATCGTATGAGAATAGATGATAGCATGGTACATATGTTGCGAAATCAGGCACATTGGACTTGCACATTGTTGTTATCCAAAGCTTCAGTTCCTTCAGGTCCAATGGTCCTCGGCTGAGATAGGATATCGGCAAACTGTAATAAGGGGCCACTGCAAAATGTATGATGCGTTGAGGGAGAGGATATGATAGTTCCTTCGTTCGTTAAGAGAGTCGTCAAAAGCTGTCTCAGAATTGCTAAGGACGACAGAGTGACTATTTTCGCATGGAGACACATGCTTGATTTGGCTGAAGCATTTGCCATTGAGTGCGAAAGAGCTGGGGCACATGTACACTTGGAATTCACTACTGATGAGATATGGTATGATGCAGTGTTCAATCGTTCCATAGATTACTTAGAAGCCCCTGATCCGTTTGACCTTGCCTTGGCCGGAATCGCAACCACCAGCATTTTCATATCAGGTCCGGAAGACCCTGAGAGAATGAAAAAAGTGCCAGCCGAAACGTGGATGACATTGTCGAGAGCAGACCGCCCATCTTATGAGAAGCTTCTCGAAAGGAGAGTTCGCATGGCAGAGATAACCTTGGGGCTTGTTACCCCTCAAAGAGCCAAGACCTACGGTTTTGACTATCACACGTGGAAGAAGAATGTCGAGGAAGCCATTGATGTGGAATATGGAAAAATGCAGGAACTTGGAAGGAAGGTCGCAGAGGCCTTGGAGAAGTCGCATGAAGTAAAAGTTGTTGATTCAGACGGAACCGATCTGAGCTTTACCTTAGAACGCAGAAGAGCCCACATTTACGATGGCGTGATCGATGACAAAGACATTGAGACGGGAACAACGTACGCGAGTTTGCCGGACGGTTATGTTGCTGTGGCAGCTGCCGAAACCAGTGCAAATGGTGTTCTTTCCTCCAAACTTCCTTTCCCAAATGCAGGAAAGCTGGTTCGGGAAATTGCTTTGCGGTTCGAAAAGGGAAAACTCGCGTCGTTTGAGGGAGACAAGAACATTGATGTCGTGAGGGACATGTGGAAGAGAGGGACAGGAGACAAAGACAAGATCGGTTGGTTAGGCATAGGACTCAATCCAAAAGCGCAGCTTGGATTTACCAACGATCCGATTGTTCTCGGGACAGCGACTGTGGGCATTGGCTTTAACAAGGAGCTTGGAGGAACCAACGAGAGTGATTACGCATTAGGAGTGACCGTTGCGAAACCTACTGTGGAGCTTGATGGCAAGACGATTGTCAAACAAGGCAAGCTGACTCTATAAAGCTCTGTTGAAATTCCTTGATCGCCCAAAGATGCTTGCATTTGCATGGTGACAAGCGGTGACACAAGAAAACCCAAAATCCAGTAATCGGGGAGAAAAACTAGAGCTGCTTCTCAAGAAGCTGGCTGCACTTGAAGACATGATGTTTGTTGTGGGTAACAGGGTCTACGCAAAAGGACAGACGCAGAAAACTGCGAATGCCCTGCTTCAAGGAAAGATCACCGTTGATAAAAAAGAGCTTGCAGCAGGAGAAAGTACCGTCTTGGAAGTTGAAATTGCCAATCTTGGGCACACACCTGCTACGCTGATTGGAATCGAAGAAGCCGTTCCCTGTTGCGGGTTGGAACCGACGGGAAGTTCAGGCAACTGCGATGTAGAAGGATCATATCTTAACTTGAACGCGAAGATGTTGGAGCCTTTAAAGACCGAAAAGCTTAGACTGACAGTGAGAGCCTTGGAAAAGGGAACTTACGCAATTGCACCGAGGATTGTGTATGCAGACGACACCGGGGCTCAGGAAATCATAGATATCAACTCTGAAATCGTAAATGTGAGAGAAGTTGCTTTGCCCGGCCGTGTGAGTGTCGGATACAAGGATCTTGACAATCTGCTCTTTGGTGGAATACCTGAGAAATACGCAGTTGTTCTCACTTCAATCTCTTGCGATGAAACGATGCTCATCATAAATCGATTTCTCGAAAAAGGCGCCAGAGAAGGAGAAATCACCATTCTTGTAACTGTAGACGCGAGCAGATGGGAGAGGCTTGCTGAGGAGTATCCGAACTTTTATCTGTTTGTATGTAATCCGCAGGCGGAGACCGCGGTCAGATCTCTCCCCAACATCGTCAAGCTTAGAGGCGTGGAAAGCTTGACTGATATCACCATTCCTTTATTCTCCACTTTGCGGAGGTTTGAGTCATCCGACGATCGCCCCAGAAGAATCTGCATCGAAATTCTCTCAGATATCCTGTTGCAGCACCGCGCGGTTCAGACAAGAAGATGGTTGGTTGGTCTGATTACCGAGCTAAAAACAAGAGGATTTACGACTTTGGCAATAATGAATCGGCAGATGCATGCCCCTGAGGAGGCTTACGCGGTTCTCGACTTGTTTGATGGTGAGATAGAAATCTACGAGAGGGGCACTGAGAAAACACTACGAATAAAGAAAATGTATGGACAGAATTACGTAGGCGACGACCTACCGCTGTGTAAGAAGAGGTTAGCCATGATGGGTACGCCCAAGAGATGGACATATCATAACTACTAGCTTCACAGCGCCTGATAATTTAGCCTTCAGACTGTACGCGTCTTGGGAAGATACTCGAATGATGCGCGTCATTTGATCTTGCGCTATTTTTCCGCAAACAGTGGCATGTTTGGATAAACTTCGATCCCGTTTTTATCTATTGAATAGGGCACTAGGTTTGGATTGACCTTTGTTCCTCTCATTTTCTCAACTTGGATTGCCCTTGTTGTTGTGCCTCCTGAAAACAGGGTTTGCATCATGACTACTCCATGAACCAAATATTCTTCTTCAACTGCGCTTCGTTCAAAATGACCCAACTGACCGAGTTCAGTCGTAATGAGGGTGGTCGTTCCGAAACCCGCGAGTGATTCAATCAAGTCCACGACTGCTGTCCGTCGTTCCACGGGGTCTGGAAAACGATAGAAGAGTGCTGCAAGCGTATCCACAACTACTCTCTTTGCACCGATCGATTTGGTTCTCATGCGCAACTCCTCGATCAGCTTGTCAATTGGCAGATGTTTGCCTCTCAGGCTCTTGGTTTCCTCACTGTACAGTTGTTCTTTGAGCATCGAGACTCTAGGGTCTCTTGTTGCATCTATGAACCAGAACTTTCTTTCTCTTTCAGCCTTGGCGAAATCCCATGCAAAGTTTTTCATTTCAGAGTAGAAATGATCCTTGTTTTCGTCAAGACTCACGTATACTCCGTTTTCGTCTTTTTTATTGGTTCCTTCATAAAGGAACTGGGCAGCCAAGATCGTCTTTCCAGTTCCTGGTCCGCCTATTACCAGTATGGTTCTACCTTGGGGAAAGCCGCCTTCCAACAACTCGTCTAATCCTTCAATTCCAGTCAAGATTCGCTCTGTCAATCTGCATCCTCCCTTTGGTTAGCTAAAAATACAGGCATCGCTATTTATCCTTTGTGTCTCTTGAAAGAATGCACATTTTTCCGAGATACTAGTGCCTGCGTTGAAGCTTTAACGTAGCTGCTGTTCTCTTTCTTGAATATCGATAGTTAAACATTTTTCGAATTTTAGGTTTTTTCGAGCATTCTTCCGTTTTCCTCTCGCATATGTTGATTTCGTCTGTTTCTTTAGGCATCTTCTCGTATTCTTGTTGTTTGATGGTGTTGTATCGAACTTTTACCTCTACGGAAATAAGTTTCTCACTTTCCGTGTTTCCGTCTAAGCGAACGCTTGCTGTCTAGTATTTCAGGCTGGTATAAGTTGATGGCTTGCATGTGTTTTTCTCCTTCTGGTCTTATCGTGCGGTGTGCTTTTGACAGTACAATGAGTATCTCTTGCCATTAATCATAATGCTGCAGGTAGCGTCATTTGTTAGGCGGGGGAAATTCTTCTGCCCGCATTCAAGTTGTCGTTGTATCTGGCGAATGAGGCGCCTGCAGTGGTCTCCGTGAAGGAGGCATTCAATCGGTTTTTGCCATTGAAGATATGAAAAATCCATAAGAGACCCTCTTGCTAGTTCCTCTTTTATTCTGTTCGGGGTGTACAATGCCACATCAAAAGAATTTAAGTAATAGATGCCATTATTATTTTAACTGCCGGAAAGATAAAAAGAAGGGGAAAAATTTGAAAAGGGCAATAGCGAAAATAGTAGTCTTCTCAGCTATTCTAGTTGTTTATGTTGCTTTCGTTGCATGGAGCATATCTTTCCACAACAATTACATAGCAGCCAAAATTGCACAGTCCGAAGGGTTAGGCCTTGATAGAAAGTACATTGACTTTCCGGCCTTTGTTTCGTTCTGGTATGGCGCAGCGTGTTTGTATCTGGGAATTATAGTTGTAATGATAGAAATCGGCATTCTTGCCAGCTTCTTCAAGAAGAAGGCTAAACCCGCAGCAGTCGCTACAGCCCTACTTTGCTTTTGCCTTCTCATCGGCGCTTTTACTCCGATGGTCAAAAGTGTAACTTCTGGTCAAGTTCAAAATGACCCTGAAAGGGCAATACATTAATTGTCTGATATACTTCGATGAGGAGAATACTGGCACAAACAGACAATCGAAATGGGAAGAGTTCTTTGCACACACCAGCGGTTTGATGAATACCTACGACAAATTCTTGAATCTTGTTAACATTGAGCTTCATGCTGCAAATAGTTGGAACACGTATTGGGACAGCAACGACAACGAACACTACACCACTCTCATGCTTCAAGAAGCCACACAGGAGAACGGCGGAACCTATGATTCCGCAAACGACTGGTGGGTCTGGACGCCCAAAGAGATTCTTGGAGCTGACGGAAAATACTATTGGATTGACACTCTGATATTCATTACGAACCAGGACATGTGGATGATAGGGGTTTCACCGCCAATGTGAAACGCATTGATTATCAGATATGCCTCTGACACAGGAGAAGAGATGCACGAGATGAGCCACCAATTCAACGTTGACCATTGCGGTGGGGCCTGCTGCATGAATACTGTTCTATATGAGTGGGGGATACACTACGTCACATGGTGTGATGCTTGCATCAACACGCTAAACGCAAACGCAAATCGACGGAAAGGATACAAGCAGTGGCTATACCTGACTACTGACTACCAAGGAAGCACAGATCCAACTCAATGCTACTATCACCAGAGGGTCAGAGAGTCAAGCATCACCATAAACGCAACACCATACACAAGCCCATCCACACCTGCCACAAGCTCAGACTATCATCTACAATTCAAACAGTGGGTCTTCACAAAGCCGACAGCAATAAACATCACGGATAACCCTTACACCTTTACCATCACGGCAGACACGGAAGCCGAAGCTACATTCATTGATGTTGAAACTCTGACGATTTCAGTCACAGGAAAAGGGACTACAAACCCGCCACCGGGCGACTACATCTATGAACATGACACGTATGCAACAGTAACCGCAATCCCAAATTCAGGTTACGTCTTTCTATACTGGATACTTTACGGCTACATGAAAGACTACTCGAACCCAATCTCAGTTGAAATGTGGACATCTCGCTCTCTAGTCGGTTGTTTTAGTGATGACATCTTCTGCTTGACGATTTCAATACTGGGAAACGGAATAACAGACCCGCCTCTTGGTCAATACTACTATTACAGGGGTGAAACCGTAACGCTGACTGCGTTGCCAAAGGAAGGCTACCAATTCAGATTTTGGTTGATAAACTCCTACCATCAATCCTACGCAAACCCGACATACCTATACATGGACTCAAATTATATCGTGCTGGCCGGATTCGTTCCGATGTCATCAAAGCCATCTTTAGTGTCTGGAGGCTCATCTAGCGGGTGTTAGGGAAGACCCTGCTAATGAATTGAGGGAGTCCAATGTTGAACCTAATTCTTGCCGCAGAAACAAGACACTCAATCACCGTTCCATCGAAATAGAAACAACCTTCCCCTTTTTTATTGAGTCACAGACCTTAGGAGAGTGCCTGTTGCTTTCCTTCGCCTTGAGAAGTGGTTTCCCTATGGGGTGAGGTGTTTCTTGAAGAAGTCCACAATCTTCGTGTAGCAAAGCACTTTGTTCTTGAATTTTATAACGTCGTGTCCTTCATCCTCGAATACAAGAAATTCTGTTTCAACCCCATTCGCCTTTAGACTCTCAACAACATCTCTTGATTCTGCTTCAAGCACTCTCGGATCATTCCTACCTTGAATAATCAACATCGGACACTTAACATTCTTGAAGTAAGTCTTCGGTGAGCGTTCCATAAGGAAATCTTTGTCCTTATCAGGATGCCCCATCGATAGGAAAAAGAAAGTCTGCCAACTCTGAGGAAGTCTGCGTATGAATGAAATCAGATCATAGGGGCCAAACATGTCGCACGCTGCTTTCCACAGCTCTGAGTGTCTAGACGCTAGTGTCAGGGTCATGTAGCCACCATAAGATCTTCCGATAACCGCTCGCCTTGAGGAGTCGATCCGTGGATCCTTCTCTAGTATCTTCAATCCTTCAATGTGGTCAAGCACATCTTTGCCGCCCCAGTCATGATCCACGCGCTTCATATATTGCAAACCATAGCCACTGCTGCCTCGTGCGTTCGGCACGAACACAGCAAACCCGTTCAAGGTCAGGAACTGTATCAGTGGCATGGAAAACCACGTGAAATCAGGGCGCTCTTGGCTTTGCGGTCCGCCATGAACGTATAGTACGAGCGGTCTTGAACCTTGGAAATGCAGATGCTCTGGAGGTAAATACAGTCGTGCCGATACTCTCAATCCGTCGAAGCTTGTGAAGCTTGCATCTTCCCCGGGAGACAGGAGTTTCTGGTCGATGCCGAGAACTTGCTCTCGAGACAGTACTTTAGGAACTTCTGATTGGTTGTCGGATGAGTACAGATAAAGCTGCGCTGGGCTGTTTGCTTTTGCGAAAGAAAGCACATAGCCGACCTTGAGTCCAGCTACCCTCTCTTCGGGTTCGTACTCGTATCCCATCAAGACGCCGTCAATCAATGGCGCCAAACCGCACAATGCACGGAGTACGTCCAATCGTTTCGAACTGCCCTCCTCATGATACTTGCACTCGTACAGCCAGCTGCATCCATCAATGTTGTATTCTAGGAGATAGCGGTCGTGTTTCACGGTTTTGAGGTCAACAAGCTCGCCCGCACCTTTGTGCTTCAAGCCGAAGACAGGCACTTCAACAACGTTCTCAGAGTTGTCAAGCGAGAAATAGCATATCGTTCCCTCATCACTGAACAGGTTGGACTTGAATAACAGGGCTTTTCCGTCTGGTGTAAAATTGCAGGTTCCGAATCCAGACAGTTTGATTGGCTGATCGCTTGCTCTTTTCTCTATTGGAATTCCGTAGAGAAGCTGTCTCTCTGTTGCTCCTTTTCGCCAAATGTATAGAACGGTGTCTCCAGCCGTGTAGCCGTCAGCCAAGATTACGACGGAATGGTCCTTATTGGCGCCATTGAAAGCATTACCGTACAAGCTCTTGCCCAGCGAAGTAGCTTCCAATGTAGCAAGATCAACTCTCAAGCTTTCAATGTTAGGGGTCTTCCGATCATCCTTGAAGAAATAGGCAACGTTCTCTTCAACGTCACAATGCAGGCATGCAATTTGCTCACCCTTGTATTTGTCCCCGAAGATCGGCTCGGGCATACCTCCAGTCAACGGTACAGAGCACGGCTGGTAATTCTCGTTGCCATTCTCGTCGATCATGACCAGAACCTTGCCAAGCTTGGGCAGAACATAGAAGTTGTGTCCAGCCATGAGATGCGGGTTCTGCAACGCCAGGCCAGCAGGAAGCAAGGGTTCGGGAATGCCTCCACCTTGGTCCATTGCGTATAGGCTCATGACTCCGCTCATGTCACTCATAAAGTAGACTCTGCCCTTTGCCAACTGAGGGGAAAGCAATAGTCTAGCAGAAAGCAGAGATTGAATGGGAAACTTGCTAACGGTTTTCTCCTCGATCACAGGACTCAGTTCTCCGCGCAAAACACAAGCTGAACGTTCGCACATATAACAGTTTCACAAACGCAAGTATCTCATTACTGAGTAGCTGGTCACGTCTTGACTGTTGTCGATGTCTGTTAAACGGAAGCGATCAGATACCCGCCGAAGCCGACTCCCCACAACAGCATAGGATAGGCAACCATGCGTTCCATTCCGCCTGGACCTAAGCCCACGTAGTTGCCCGAAGCAAACAGGACAAGCGCCACAAGTCCCGTTGCTCCCAAGATAATCGACAACCAGTTGAAAGGCGTTTTCTCCACTTTGTAGAACGCGATTACTGAGATTCCTCCAAAAAGGAAAGTGATCAGTGAAAAGGCAGCGTGGGTCACTCCAGCGGCCTCTGTAAATAGTCCAACACCCATTGCGCCTACGCCCGTCAGTATTAAAAGGACAGAGAGAAGCTTAGAATGGAAAACCCGATAAAGGAAATATGCACCGGCAACAGCCATCAAACCAAGTAGGAAGACGGATGAATTGAATATGAGTGCACTTGGTCCGACGCCCAAGTCGCTGATATAATTGTCCGCTACGCTGTAATTGGGATAGAGTATCTCCGCTATGATCATCAGCATTATGAACTGTACCGTGGCGACAGACAGGATTGTTCCAGCGACTCTTCTGTTATCGAATTCCATAGTTATAATATCGTGTGCAATCTTATTTTAAGTGCACGCGCGAGACTCTTTCGGAATCATGCAGTCTGATCTATCGGCCCACTAGTCCGCTGTAGCATTTTGCCGGTCTCTTCGAGTCACCGCATCGCTAAACACTTATCATGCGCATGTGATCTAAATTCAGAATTCTCTGGGCAAGTTTCAGTTTTCCGCAAGCCATAAGAATATCCACGGACGACATAGCAAGTCATATCCTGCAGAAAGCCAGTTGGGCAGTGGATCAGAATGGTTGACAAAAGGATCGAAAGGCTTGCGGAACTTTGTGTTCACTATAGCGTAGCGGTGAAGCCCAAAGAGAAAGTTGTAATACGCGGAAGCGTGATGGCAGAGCCCTTAATGACCGAGATATACAAGCAGTGTCTGCTGAGCGACGCGTACCCATGGATGCTGCCGAGCTTCTATGCTGATTATACCTTGTACAGATATGCAAAAGAGCACCAGCTAAAATTCGTTTCGCCCTTTGACAGGTCCATATACGAAAGCATGGATGCCCTGATAACGGTGCTTGCTGAACCCAACCCCAAAAGACTCTCGAACGTCGATTCTTCACGAATCAAAACGTTTCAGGCCTCCAGATTAGAACTCACAGAAATCTTCCACAAACGAGAAGCAGAAGGAAAACTCAGATGGAACCTGCTTCCCTTCCCAATATCCGACGAAGCCCAAGAAGCTTCCATGTCACTGCCAGAATACGAAGATTTCGTGTACAATAGCTGTTTACTCGACAAAAAAGACCCCGCTGAAGAATGGAAAAAAATCCACGGCCAACAAGAAAGAATCTGCTCCTTTTTGGACAAGGCGAGTAAAATCCGCATACTAGGCGAGGACACCGACCTGAACTTCAGCGTCAAGGGACGAAAATGGAAGAACTGCAGCGGAGACAAGAACATGCCAGACGGCGAAATCTTCACAGGTCCGTTAGAGAATAGCGTTAATGGCAAAATAAGGTTCACTTTCCCAGGAGTTTTCTTAGGAAAAGAAGTCGAAGACATAACGCTGTCATTCAAAAATGGAAGAGTCACGAAAGCCACGGCTGCAAAAGGTCAAGACCTCCTTAAGGAAATCATCAAAATCAAAGGCGCTGATCGCTTGGGCGAAATAGCTATAGGAACTAACAATGGAATAACTCGGTTCACTAAGAACATGCTTTTCGACGAGAAAATGGGCGGAACCATCCACATGGCACTAGGAAACGGCTACCCTGAAACAGGATCCAAAAACCATTCAGCCATACACTGGGACATACTTAAAGACATGAAAAAGAATGCAGGAATATACGCAGACAACCAGCTTTTCTACAAAAACGGAAAGTTCCTTATATAAAGTCTTCAGTTTCAAAGCTTTCTTGCTACTTGGAGAGCTTTCTCAGCGGTTGAAACGCAAGAGAGCAGATCATCAATTGTAGCAATGAATGTCGGTAACTTCTCATCGCAGACCACTCTTGTCACAACTTTCTTTTTGTTCAATGTTGTCTTGACCGATAGGCCAACTGGCGTTTTGAAGTTGTCCGGCGAAACTGCTCTGGCAACGGCTTCTGCCGTCCTAGCATCATCGTATTCAAGGGTCATTTCCGCTTCCAATTCTTTCGCCCTTTAGTTGCCTTCCAACCAGCTCGTTGACGATTTCGACGAAGGTGTCAATGCTTTCCAAGGGCACCTGCGCCCCCGCGGCCACGTTGTGTCCGCCACCTTTTCCCTGAAGTTTCTCAGCCGCAGCTTGCATTATGTCTCCAAGGTTGATTCCTCTGTTGACAACAGTGTCTATGGTTCTTGCGGAAATCTTTGCTAACCCTTGTTCTTGAACGTGCGCGTAGGCGATCAACGGTTTTTCGGGGTTCGGCAGGCTTGATGACAGTATCGATGAGATTGCGCCTATTATCTTGTCGTTTATGAAATCTTCCCCGTTGACAACGTAGATGTTGTCTAACTCTTTCATTCGCTCTGTCTTTTCCATGATCCACCCAAGATACTTGTTGAGATTTCTTCTGTAATCTTCCAACACTTTGTTTGCTTCTTCCAGTGCCAAGCCTCGATCGCCCATACAGATGGCAACGCCCAGACTTGCCCTGTCCATACGACCAGCGGCATTCAGAACTACACCAAATTCCCTCGCATCTCTGAGCGGCGTCCAAGGCTCTTCACGTTTTAGAACATAAACGTGCCCGATCAGATTTGACACTTCATAATGCAAACCCTTTGAAAGCAAGTATTCTGCAAGAGCTGAACACAGCCTTTTCTTTTCTTCTTCTGAAAGGTCTCTAAGAGCCCGCCATTTCTCTCCAATCTTCGGTTTAATGTCTACACTTGCTAGAAAAGCCAAGCTTTTGTCTTCTTCGCCGCTTATGCCTGGAATGAATGGGTTGGTTGTCGAAGCCAACGTTCTATGGATAGGGCGGGTCTCTCTGCCAAAGAATATTAAGTCCTTCTCAACAGTTAGAAGCCCAGCGCTTATCCCATCTTCAACTATCTTGCCATTCAACCCACCCAGCATTCTTTGATCATACTTATCTTGAATATCTCCCAACGCTCCGACGACGGCTATTGGCGAAGAGTCAACATTTTTTGCATCCAATGCTTTAGCCGCAAAATATGCAACGCCAGAACCGCTAATATCCCGTGCTCCATCAATCCCATGCAAGTGCGGATTTACATGGACAAAATCGGCTGATTCTTCTCCGATAACTTGATGATGATCCAGAATTACGATTTTGAAATTTGAAAGTTTTCCTTTCAACAAGTCAACATAACCGCTTCCCAAATCCGTGAAGATTATCAGCTCAGGCTTTTGCGCAACAATTTCCCCTATGATTTTCTCTTCAATCCACTGAGTTATCTGAATTCGAAACCTTGCGTCAAGCCTAGACAATGCTTTTCCAATGATTCCAGCCGCAGCAACACCATCAGCGTCCAAATGCGAAAAAACATAGATCAACCCGCCTTCGTTTGCTGTCTCTTTGATTGCTTTGGCTGCGCGCTCAGTCGATTCCAAGAAGCCTGCAACTTGAGTTTGATCCAAAGCCATGAATATCACACTAGGCTAGGAACCTAGATTATTCAAGGATTTAAAGCCGATGTTCACAGTGTCTCGTTGAGTCTCAGATTGAAAACGTGCTTGACTAGCTGATCAAACTAGGGAAGCGATCTTGGCTTCATATTTCCAGTTTTTGGGCAAGATGCCTTTGCGTTTATAGTATCTTGAGAGCTTGTGAATTCTTGCTTCGATGATTTGAAGTGACCTTTTGTTGTTAAGGTCGCCTTTGTTTTTCTCAAGGTGAACGGAAAGTGATCCAGCAGTCTTAAGCAGGCTACTCAGATCTTCAGGCATCGTAGGAGCAAGTTCAGCTTCCTTCAGCATTTTCGTCACTGTTTTTCCAGTTATCGGTTTAACCAGAGGAATCGCATATTGATCTCTCATGATTGTTCCTATGCGGCTCGGAGTGTTTCCCTCTTTCGCCAACTTTACAACCAGAGCTTCTACCTCTTCTGGCTCATACTTGCACCAACTTGGAGGTCGCTTGCTGACTGGTCTTATCTGATGTGACTTTCCTTTTTCCTGTTTGGGCATCTTTTATCCCTGAACTCCTAATGAGCGAAGGTAACCGAATATTTAAAATTATTGATTGAGAAAACTGGCAGCCTTTTTCCCTCTTCTAGATCTTTCTATACCATTCGCCGAACTTGCGCAAAGCGCTTGCACGATGTGAATGTCGGTTCTTTTCTTCTATAGTCATTTCCGCGAAGGTTTTGTCGCTTGCGCCTAGCCTGAAAATCGGATCGAAACCGAAACCTGTTGTGCTGCTTGCCATTCTCTCTTTTCTCGTGATTTCTCCGAGTGCTTCGCCGACAAAACACGTGGGCTTCTCTAGTTTCTTGCGACAATAAGCTATCACGGATTGGAATTTGGCTTCCCTGTTTTCGACGTCGTTCATTAGTTTCAGCAAACCTTTGTTGCCAATCGTTTTGTAAACGTAGGCAGCATAGGGTCCAGGGAACCCTCTTAGCCCTTCTATGAATAGGCCCGCATCTTCTACAATGACTGGCAGACTGCAGTTCCTGTAAGCTTCTATGGCGCTTGTTTTGGCGATTTCCTCTAGACTTTCGCTTTGGATCTCCAATGTTTTGACCTTGAGCATGCCCACGGCTATTTCGTATTCGGATAGAACTGCGCGCGCCTCGTTGAACTTGTGGATATTCCCTGTGGCAAAGATTACGACCTTGCCTTCCACTCTAAAACTCATAGTTCATGACTTCCTTTCGGCAATGTAGCGCCCTCTTTTCTCTATCTCCTTGGTTTTTGACAGAACTGTCTTTGCCGTTTCGTCTCCTAAGATCTTGGAATAGCCTTCAAACACTGAGTCGAAGCATTCTTCAGCAAATCGATAGTGTGTACTCTGCAAGGCTCTTTTCATCAAGTGCAAGTCAACGCCTCTGGCTTCGATCTCCTTTGATCTTTCACCCAACCCGAAGTCTACAACGAAAACCTTTCCCTCAGAATCCAAAATCATATTCGATGTTGTCAAGTCACCATGGATTATGCCATTATCATGAAGCCTGGCTATCAATTCGCCAATCTTGAGGCACAGATTCCGCCTTTCACTTGCTGAAACTTCAGCCAGCAATCGCTTGACCTGTTTTCCATCAACGAACTCCATTACTAGTGTAGTGTTTTTCACGTCAACCAGAAAGATCGTCGGTGTCGGCACGCCTGCTTTTTTTGCCTCATGCATCAGTTGAGGTTCATGAATCGTGCGGTAGACTCTGATTTGATCATCGAGCTTGGTGGGGCGGTATTCTTTTGGCATTCGTTTCTTAAGAATTACCTCTCTATCGTGCCACGACACACGGTAAAGCCTGGCTTCAGCTCCTTTCTTGATCAAGACTGGCACTTTCAAGTCATCCATGGAACTTCGACCTCTTCAAGCCTCCATTTCAGCTTCACAAAGCTTTCGTCAATCGGCGTGACTATGCCATGCTTGAAAGCCAATATTCCAGTCCAAGCTACCATTGCTCCATTGTCGATCGCATATTGACTCGGGACAACAGCGAATCGAGCATCGTGTTCCTTCGCAATTGCTTCAATCATAGCTTGTAGTCTTTTGTTGGCTGCCACTCCGCCAGTCAGCAAAGCCTCTTCTTTCTCAGTGTGAGCCAAGGCTCTCTCTGTGACCTCAGTAACCATCGAAAAGGCAGTTTCTTGAATGCTGTAACATAGATCCTCAAGCTGGCTCTCTCCTCTGTTGAGAAGGTTCACAGCGGCTGTAAGCAGACCGCTCAGAGAAAGATCCATGCCCTTTACAACGTAGGGAAGAGAAACGAGTCTCTTGCCTTTCTGGGCAAGCTTTTCGATGACAGCGCCGAATGGCATACCTTTCTCTTGATGCAAGCCAGCTTCTCTGGCAAAAACATCAAGGCAATTCCCAAGGGCTATGTCCAGAGTCTCTCCGAAAACCCTGTAGCGGCCTGCATCAAAAGCCACGACCATCGTGTTTCCCCCTGAAACATACAGCGTGACAGGATCCACTGCCTTGGTTTTAAGTTTGCCAATTTCAATGTGGGCGATGCAGTGGTTTACGCCGACTAGCGGAATGCTCAGGTAGGAAGCTAGGGCACGAGCTACCGTTGCACCGGTGCGAAGACAAGGTCCCAATCCTGGACCTTGAGAGAACGCGATGATTGATAATTCTCGTGGTTTTATTCCAGACTCTTTGAACGTCTCCTCTAGGATGTTACTTGAGACTTCTGCGTGGTGCCTAGCTGCTTCTCTTGGGTGGATGCCGCCTTCCGGCGGGATGTAGGCCTCTATTATGTTCGCAAGTATTTCACCGTCGAAAGTTGATATTCCAACGCTGAAATCGTCTGCGGTCGATTCTATTCCGAGACTGTAAGTTTCACGCGGTTTTTTCCTTTTCATTTGGCGCATCCTGTAATGTCGATTTTCCCGTTTTCCTACATACATCTTTTTATTTAAATACTACACATATTAAAATGAAAGATTCGGAACGGTTGAAAATGCCAAAGCGCAATGATCTAGAGCAGAAGGCTCTCCAGTTCATAATGACTACAGGTTTTGAAGGAGTGCTTCAATCCGATCTGTGGCACAAACTGGGCGCGAGTAGTAGAGAGGGTTCTAGGATTTCTATAAAACTTGAGAATAAGGGGCTGATCCGTAGGGACAAGGAGCTCTGTGAAGGAAGATGGACTTACAGGCTTTTTCCAAAAAGGATGCCAGCTTCAATAGAATCGATAGCCGATTGCCCTTGTCTAATGTGCGCGGACGATCCTAGATGTGATCCGTCAAGCTCGATTTCGCCGAAGAGCTGTGAAAGACTTACTGATTGGGTTTTGAGTGTCGCCCAGAACGAGCTTGGCTCCTTGGGTGACAGTTAGTCTTGCCCAAAGCTTGGATTCAAGACAGAAAGAGAGACTACTACTATCAAAAGGCCAAACAGGAGAAGTATCGTTCAAGAGGCTCATACAAGCTGACCCAAGCCATCGAGAAATATCACTTCATAAAATACGGCGATGTCGTCATAGATCTGGGAGCGGCACCAGGCGGCTGGGTTCAAGTCGCGAAAAGAATCGTAGGAAACAGAGGCTTTGTTCTCGGTGTGGACCTCAGACCCTTTAAGCCATTTCCACAGAACTACGTTCGTACAATGATAGGAGACATAACTGATGAAGAAGTTCTTAAACAGATACTGGAACTCCTCCCAAGAAAGGCTAACGCAGTGATTTCAGACGTCTCACCAAACATCTCTGGTGTCTGGGAAGTTGATCATGCTCGGCAAATTGACTTGGCGCAACAGGCACTGAACATAGCTTCGCAGACACTTGGACTTGGTGGCAACTTTTTCGTGAAGGTCTTTCAAGGGGACATGCTGGATGATTTTGTAAATGAAGTGAAGAAACAATTTGAAACAGTAATGGTGGTGAAGCCCAAGGCCAGCCGAGACAAGAGTTCTGAGATGTTCATCTTAGGAATGGGTCTAAAAGGGGAGAGAGATAGACAGCAAAGCTAAAGTCAGAACGTCTCCTGTATAGTGTGCAAGGTGCAATGTTTGAGAATCATCGCCGCCGATTCGTCTTCGGCAATACTAAATGCGAGGTTTGAACCTTTGTTGATTGTTGCCACAGCATCTGTCTTGGTCAATCCACCTTATAGGGAATCAAGCTCTTGTCTGGCTGAGCCGATTTTCGCTGATGTGTCAGACGGGCATGAAGTCGTCGTTCATGAGGCCGAGCTCTGCAGAGACTTGCTTGGAAAAGTGAAGGCAGATGTCGTGCATCTGGACATGTCCTTAGGAGCAAGGTCCTTGGAGCAGATTTCACCTATTGAATTTTCCAACATGAGAATCTCAAATCAGGCAAAGCGTCATCTACTAAAGACCCTGCCGAGAATAAGGAAAATCGCCAATGAAATCACACAGAAATACGGAATCGAGGTCCTAGCCATAGGAAAGGAAAGCATCCCTGTGAGAATTGCAGAACTGACGTCTGGAGCCCACGCAATTTTGCATGCTTGTGAGAAGGCTGTCAAAGAAAATCAAACGATCCTTTTGGGTTTACCATCGAAATGCCAGCCCAGAATGACAGACGACGGCGTGTATCTCTATTCTCTGATGGCTGCAGAACACGATATAAGAGGTTCTGCTCTGGATACAGATGGAATCTTAAAGAAGGTTAATATCGCTGAAATGTTAAACCCCTGTGCGAGGGGCTTCAGAACCCTGAAGCTCATCCCGAAAACACGGAACGCTTGAAGAGGTTATGTCGTTGGATATCACTTTCTGGAAAAACTCGTCAACGAGGATGAAAAGGCTTCTGTCCATTGGGGCAACTTTCCTTCTCGCGTTAGTCATCACTATAGCAGGCACCCTAACTCCGATAAGTCTTGAGGATGCGACAGGCCGAACGCAGGAACTTGAGAAACTGCGGGAAAATTTAGATGTGCAATATATTTTCGGCAACAACATGATGATCTGCCTGATAATGTTCATACCCGTAATAGGACCGTTCATTGGCATTATCGCAATGTACAATACGGGTCTCGTTATAGCAGCAGAAGGTATTGTAGGTCATATGCCGCCCCTTCTGCTCCTCTTGGCACTGTTCATTTTTCCGTTTACATGGATGGAGTTCATAGCGTATTCAACTGGACTGGCCGAAAGCGTATGGTTGACATGGCGCTTGATACAACGCAAGGGTCTAAATGAGCTCAGAAAGACATGCATATTGATCGCGATCTGTAACCTGATATTGCTTTTGGCTGCCCTAATCGAAATGGGTATTATTGAAGCGATGCCGAAAGGCTGATAGGTTCTTACTTCGTTTTAGCTTTCACAACTTCTAGACTAATGTCAAGTGCATGTGCGCTGTCGGTTAGTTCGCCCATGCTTACGATGTCTACTTTTGGCGCATAGTCCAGAATGTTCTGTTCCGTTATGCCCCCGCTTGCTTCAAGCAACACTTTGCCAATCAGACCTACCTTTTTCAGAAGCTTGATTGCCATTTCCACTTGTTTTGGAGAAAAATTATCTAACATCACTATATCTGCTCCCGCTCTTGCTGCTATTAGAACATCTTCGGGTTTTGTGGCCTCAACTTCAATTTTCTTGCTGAACGAAGCATCTTGCCTAGCTTTTTTTATTGCCGTCTCGATGTTTCCAACAAGTGCAATGTGGTTGTCCTTAATCAGGATCATGTCGTCCAAGTGAAGTCTATGTGTTTCGCCTCCACCAATAAGAACCGCTTTCTTGTCAAAGTATAGAAGCCCAGGCGCTGTCTTTCGTGTACACGCAAGCTTTGTTTTGAGACCAGCCTTCCGAAGTCTTCCAACTAGCCTTGCTGTAGTTGTTGCGATGCCGCTCATTCTTGAGAGAATGTTCAGAACCGTGCGTTCTGCAGAAAGTATCGTTCTTGTGTCTCCAGAAACCCTCATCAAAGTCTGTTTCGGTCGTATTCCCTCCCCATCAACGATAAGAGCTTCGACTTCAAGTCCCAAGCTTTCGAGAAGAATTCTTGCCTCTTCAATGCCAGCGGCAACTCCTGCCTCCTTGGCCATCACTTCTGCTTCGACCGTACTGTTTGCTGGAATAATAGTGGCAGTTGTTATGTCTCCCTGTCCTACGTCTTCGGCAAGCATTCTTTGAAGTCTTTTTTCCAGAGTCTTGCGCGGAACGAACATAGTGTCACCATCTTACCGCTAGACTTAAAATACTTGCTTATCCTTCTGCAGTTTCGGTTATCGTTTTGACAGCGTTCTCAAGGCCATCATATTCCTGAACTTCTTCCTGAATAATCCTAAGCCGTTCTAGGACTTTGTCTTGCAAGTTTTGCTCAATCGCTTTCAAGAGTCTTTCTTTATTCAGATCTCTTTGCAGAATAATCTTTGCGATGCCCAAATCCTGAGTCTGTTTTGAATTGCTAATCTGCTCTGTGTGCCCAAGCGGAGGAATGAGTATCATAGGTTTGCCATAGCTCATTGCCTGTGTGATGGTTCCATGACCTGCTCTAGCGATCACTACGTCGCACGCTTTCAGAAATTCGTAGCGGTTGTGAATCCAGTTGTAGATCGTTACGTTTCCATAACGTACAGGCTTGCTCTCCCTGCTTGGGTCACCGAGGGACATCACAACTTCATAGTCTTCAGGGAACTCCAGCAGAATCTTCCGCAATACTTCGGTTAAGAAGGCTTTTTCCTTTACTGAGCCGCTTACGGGTGCGAAAATGACGGGCTTGTCCGTCGATAATCCGAGTTTTCTTCTAAGCTCCTTTTGAGTTGGCAGCTGGTTTGGATGTAGCTCCAATATTGGTCCTATAAGCCTGACGTTTTTTCTGTAGGATTTAGGTATGTTCAGGTTGCCGAAGGATATCGTGTAGGGCAACGGAAAATCAGGGATCAAGACAGTGTTTCCGCTGGTCCACATCTTTCCAACAAGTGTCAGAGTCACCGAATCTGCGAATCTTGCCAACCGCAGATTGTGTCTCCTACGCGGGATAATCACTTGGAACTGGTTCAAAATGCAGATTCTGGGTATTCGAAGCAATCTTGCCGCTAGCAATGATGATAAGCGAGAGTCAGACACAACTATGTCTGGCTTGAAACGTTTAATGAAGTGAAGTTCAGCATTGACCTGCTTTAGAACAGTGAAGGAAGATAGAAATGGGCCAGGGTTTATTGCAGTCTGCCTAAAATCTATTGAGCCATCTGGCTTAACTTGGAACCCTATCGGCGGAGCTTTCAGAAGTGGTAGCTTTTCGCTCTCAATGTAGCGGATGCCATCGCGGTAGGTGGAGAATGTTATCTCAACATTCTTCTCCAGCAGTTTTCTTGCTATAGGGATGACCCTTCCAACATGTCCTAAGCCTATGCCGCAGGGAGCAAAGTAAACACGCATGAGGTCATGTCCCGCCAAGGACTTTGCGCTTTATATCTCCTTTTGGCTTTTCTTCTTCAAAGATTATGGCTTGAAACTTGTATATGGTCGTATTTTTCATAAGCCAACAGTCTGGTGGTAGCCCGGCCTTGTTACAGGTTTGGCACAAGAATTCTTCTTCATCCCATTTCCATTCTATAGGCACTTGCGGAAGAAGCAAACCTTTGAACATGCCTTTTTCAGCAATTAGCCCATCTTCTCCAATTTTGACCTTGCTCGGATATTCAGTCGGCTTTTCCACGTCTATTCTAACTGGAGGCGTGAGGACACTTATTTCAAAAACGGTTGTGTCTAGTTCTTCCGGCGATAGCGGGTAGAAGCGGGGGTCCTGAGTTGCTGCGTTTATTGCTGATTCGATAACTGCTTCTATCAGCGGATCGGTCGGATATGGGTAGCCAATGCAGCCTCTGAGTTCCTTTTCTCCATGTTTTAGACTGTTTAATGTAACGAACACGCCGCATGGTTTCATAAGTTTCTCAGGGGCGTCCTTTGGCGCAATAATGTGTTTCCCAGTTTTTAGGCATTCTTCTACGGCTTTGCGGGCAAGCCTAAGTAGCGATTCTCCTTCTTCTTGGGTCAGTTGGAACGACAATATGCTCTTTTCTCCGTTAGACACGAATGGTTTAGTATATGAGGATTAAGGTTTAAACCTAGTGCGATTAAGGTTTTCGGAAAAAAGGGTCTCTGCATTCTAGAATTTGATTGATTCCTCTGTTATTCCCTCTCTGGTTATTATCAGGAAGTCTATGCCGTCGCCGCTCATAATGTCTCTGCTTATAGCCGACTTTATTGATCTTGTGACCAAGTCTTTTGCCTCTTCCATAGCCATGTCGTCCCTGAAACCTTCTTCGAGAACTCCAATGGCGATTTCAGTCCCAGAGCCTACAACCGCGTACTTGTCAGGTATGATTGAGCCCAAAACGTCCAGCACATACACCGATGGTCCTTCATCATCGACGCCGCCGATGATTGTCTGAGTAATCAACGGAGCATAGCGCGTGTTGAAGAGAAGGTTTGACATGAGTTTGGATGCTGATCTAGCTGAGATGGGTCTGCCGACATCTAGGCTGTAGAGTTTGGAGTAAGCTTCTACTTCGCGTACCAAAGTTTGCATATCTGAAACGAGGCCTGCGCACGCTGCGCCTATGTTGTCGGTTATCTTGAAAACTTTCTTACCGCTCTTGCTCACAACGAGATAACCATAGGAGACACGCTTTTCAGAAGCCAAGATAACGCCGTCCTTGAATACACTGCCGATGGTAGTCGCGCCCGGGA
>Ga0315279_10000204_pt1 | contig 127628 bp, 146 predicted proteins | sample YL17G06_20_MG_FD_203694 | JGI IMG/M metagenome (GOLD analysis project Ga0315279, IMG submission 203694) | Sediment microbial communities from Yellowstone Lake, YNP, Wyoming, USA - YL17G06_20 | ecosystem: Environmental > Aquatic > Freshwater > Lake > Sediment | place: USA: Wyoming | collected... | reverse complement strand
TACGGAAGAGTATGAAGTCTTGAGATGGGTTTCCTTCCTGATTGTTATATAAATCCAGAAGTCCTTCTTTCTTTTGAATAATTTTGCTTCTCTTATTTCCCATGAATAATCTATATTTTCATGCGGTCTTATGGGAAGCCAGATGCCTCCTCTTTTTCCATGAACGGGAATTCTGAACCAGTATGCAGTAAGTTTGCTGTTTGTGATTTTAAGTTTTGTTGATTGGTTATGAAGTGGCATAGGTTGTTTCTTTCTCCTCACTTTCTTCTTGTATTTGAAGTCAAAAGTTGCTTTTGTGAGTGAGTAGATTCCAAAATCTCTGCCGCTTCTGACATAGATTTGAAAATTAGCATATTCTTGGTTTAGCAGCTCAAGCTTCTTCTGAGTTGGTTTGAAAACCTTGCATTTCAGAGTCTTTGAAACAAGCATGATAAGACGTCAATTTCATGGTTTATAAACCTCTGGAAGGGGTAACTTTCCAGTGAAGGTGAATTTAGGTGCAAAGCCGAGTTCTAACTAAATAAAAAACTGACGATTCATCCTATTTTTTTATTAAATCTTTTTTCAAAAACTTCTACGATTTCTCTCTTCGCATTCTCATCCATTCGTGATGTAAGCTCAATATATGTCTCTCGAAACACTCCTTCTTCAAAATTCCTATTAATATCGTCTGTATCTAATCAAATTCTTCCCAAACCGTCTTGAGAAGCAATATGCTCACATCTGTAAATTCAATCGCTAAAACTAACTTTCCAAATCAATATCATGCCAGATTTTTAATAAAGATATGAATTGTTTTAAAAATACCCCAATTTTCATACGTGAAAAGTTCCAAAACTTCCCTTACCCATTTCTAAGCAGTTTATTTTATAAATCTTTGCTTCCCAATCCTATCAGACATTAGCGTATAGACTAGGGGTGGAGAGACAGAGGTGAACTTGTGCGAATAGCAATGCTAGGCTGGGAATTCCCGCCCTTCAAGAGCGGAGGACTGGGAGTTCACTGCTATGAACTGACAAGGGCATTCGCAAGTAAAGGTATAGAAGTAGATTTTTACATGCCCCGCACAGAGTTCGAGATGAAGGGAACAGCCCCTAGGCTGATTCAGGTTCTGCCTGTTTACTTCGGTCCTTATACCGCAAGGGAAGCCTACGGTGCTGACTTCATGGGCAGGGTGATGCAGTACAATCTCAAATGTGCCGAAGAGGTGGAGAAGAACAACAGGGAGAGAAAATACGACCTCATCCACAACCATGACTGGCTCACAGTGAAAGGGGCAATACTTGCAAAGCAGAAGATTAAGAGGCCTCATGTTTTCACAGTCCACTCAACAGAATACGACCGTTCCGGAATGGGTCCAAACCAGCAGATTCTTGCGATAGAGAGAGAGGGCCTGCATGCTGCAGACAGAGTGATAACTGTCAGCCACATGATGAAGAAGCAGCTTGTTGACAGGTTTGGAGCAGACTGCGGCAGGATACGAGTCGTTTACAACGGAGTTGACCCAGATAAATTCAGAAAGAAGTGGGATGTGAAGAAATATTCAAAAGAAAAGGTTGTGCTCTTCCTCGGAAGGATGGCTGAACAGAAGGGACCGGTGCAATTCCTGCAGGCAGCCCAGAAAGCTCTTTCAGTTATGAAGAACATTAGGTTTGTAATGGCTGGTGGAGGGGACATGCTTCCCTACCTCATAAACTACTCCATTCAGCTTGGAATAAGCGACCGGGTTACTTTCCTAGGTTATCTGCCTGAGAGCCAGCTTCAGGAAGCATACGCAAAAAGTGATGTGTATGTTCTGCCAAGTGTTTCCGAACCATTTGGAATAACTGCGCTTGAGGCAATGTCAAGCGGAACACCCATAATACTGTCAAAAACATCTGGAGTTAGTGAGATAACGACTCACTGCCTGAAGGTTGACTTCTGGGATGTGGACAAGATGGCAGAATACATAGTTGCACTACTCAAATACAGAGTGCTCAACCACACTATGGGAAAGAATGAAGTTGAGGATGCAAGGAAGTTCAGCTGGGGGAAGGCAGCTGATGAGACCCTAAAAGTCTATAGGGAGCTGGTTTAACATGCCGTCAATGTGTTTCTATTTCCAGGTGCACCAGCCTCTGAGAATGAGGCGCTTCTCTATTTTTGAGGATAACAACGGCGACCCCTACAAACTCTACTTCAATGAGAAGCTCAACAGAGAAGTTTTTGAGAAAGTTGCGAGGAAATGCTACCTGCCCACAAACTCCATCATGCTTGACTTAATACACAAATTTGACGGCAGATTCAAAATATCCTACAGCCTTACCGGAGTCTTTCTCGACCAGTGCAACACATTCAATCCCAAGGTGCTTGATTCATTTGAGGAACTTGCTAAAACTGGATGCGTTGATTTCCTGGATGAGACATACTACCACTCACTCTGCAGCCTGTTTGCTGATAAGAGAGAGTTCAAGGAACAGGTCGCACTTCATACAAAAGCCCTGAACTCTTTCAACTGCAAGCCAGTGGTTTTCAGAAATACTGAAGCCTTGTTCACAAACGAAATAGCGAAGCTCGTTGAGGATATGGGCTACAAAGGTATCGTGACAGAGGGCTTTGAGAGAATTCTTGGGTGGAGAAGCCCAAATTACCTCTACAGGGTGAAAGGATGCAGCTCAATAAAGGCATTCTTGAGAAACTACAGACTTAGCGACGATGTTGCATATCGATTCTCTGCACGCTGGTGGAGTGAATACCCACTTACAGCGGACAAATACGCAGCATGGCTCAGCAGATGCGAGGGACCGCTTGTGAACATATTCATGGATTATGAAACCTTCGGGGAGCACCAGTGGGATGATACGGGAATATTCGAATTTCTTAAGAGGATGCCCGAGGAGATACTGAAGTATGAGAACCTCAACTTCAAAACTCCGCGAGAGCTTGTTGCTCTTGAGCCTGTGGGGGAGGTAGATGTCCCAAGCCCACTCTCATGGGCGGATATAGAGCGGGATGCTTCAGCTTGGCTTGGGAACGAGATGCAGCGAGTATGCTTCAGAATGCTAGAAGGACTTGAGCCCATGGTGAGGGAAGTGAAGGATGAAAAGCTCATGGAAATCTGGAGGATGCTGCAGAACAGCGACCACTTGTATTACCTCTGCACAAAATCATGGGCTGATGGCGACGTGCACAAGTACTTCTCCCCATTCGATACACCCTATGATGGTTTCATAAATTTCATGAATGTGCTTCAGGAGTTGAAGAACAGGCTTAAAAATATATTAAAGATTCATGAGAGGAGGTGAGAGGAATGGCAAGATACAAAGCTAAGCCTTACTCCACAGCACCCTGTCCCCCAGGCAGCGAGTTTGTTTTCAGAATGCCGGATGGGAGGGAAGTGGGCAAGGCGAGGAGCGTGGCGGATTTTGTAAGACTGCTGAAAATAGCTCCGCTCTCAGCGGTAATCTACCATGCGAGTGGTGGGCATTTCGCACCCTGGCTTGAGATGATGGGAGAGAAGGAGCTTGCGAATAAAATAAAGGATATGAAAGGCAACGATGAGACTCTGAGAAAGAGAATTGTGCAGTCGCTTTGATTACACTAGGGACCGTCCTAGATATGCTAATGCAATGCACTTCAATATCTTGCCTGCAAGGCATGCGAATAGAAATTTCCATAGTGGGTAATCCAGCGTTCCTGCAGCAATTCCCGCTATATCAAAGAATGGGTTGGGGAGGGCAGCAGATATAAAGATAGTTATAAATCCATTCCTTCTCATCCATCTCTGTATATTTTTGTATGTCCTTCTCCTGCTTCTCCCGATGACTATTTTTCCGCCGTAGCCTGCAAAATACCCGCTGAGCTCTCCCAGTGCGCTCCCGAAGCCACCCGCAATTCCAACAAGAATTGGGTTCAGGAATGCGCCGGCAATAAAAACTCCGGCAAGCCCTGGAACTGGCAGAATTATTGTTGCACTCGAGAGAAACATCACAAGAAAAACCCCAGCGTACTCGAGCGACTCCATTCTGCTCATTATAACTTCAGCAGGATTTGTTATTTGAATTAAGGCAACCAGCAATATTGCAATAATAAAGGCGAGCAGCTCCCATCTGAAAACTTTTTTCTCAGTTTTTTTCACAGTATCACTAACTTCAGAGTATCACTAACATCACTTTATTATATAAGTATTAAATTATAATATCGATTCTATGCCGCTGAAGATGCCTGAGAAAGAGATGCCGAAGGAGGTTACACTCGGAGAGCTTGAGCCCGTGCTGAGCAAACTTGCTGAGAAGAGGAAAGGAGGAATGAAGTTCAAATCCTTAAAAGACCTCAGGTTCAAGGCAATGCTCAAGGAGGTTGAGGAGAACACCGCATTCGCAAATGCTCTGCTTGTCATGGCAGGATGCTTCTTCCTGCTGGTAACATTCCCGCTCTATCCACTCTGGCTAATCCCGTTCATCCTCATAATGGTTGGGTTCATTGCCTACTACCACGCACCTCTTGGGACAATGGTCAGCACATTTGTGGCATTTCCAGCGGTTGCATACCAGTCACCACTCTTCGCATGGTTCTTCACCCTCGTCATGTCGATCACCCTCATCACATCTTTCACCTACTGGCATGTCATCTCTCTCCTCTTCATAACAGTATTCGCGCCATTCAATTCCATGCTTGGTTTCTTCGTTCCTCCTCTTCTCACGTTCTCAACCCTGTATCTTGGCTCAAAGAGAGGCTCATTCGTCACCCTCATAACAGTGCTCATGGTTCTCATCCTATCGGTTGCATGGGGCATCAGCAGCGGCTCAGTTGCCAACAGCGCCTTTATTGTGTACAACCCAGCCAAACTCAGTGACCTGTATGCGCAGAGAGTTCAGGAGTTCTCAGCTCTCAGCAAGCGCACAAACATCCCAGACATTACTGAGCTGGGAACAGAGATTGTGCTAGCTTTCGGAAATCTATACAAATGGGATAGCATGCAGTACGTTGGAACATCGATAAACGCAATACTAGCCACATTCTTCATATTAATCATCAATGATTCTGCACTTGTTGAGATATTCTTCTGGATGGCAGCAGCGTTTCTAACAGGTTCCATATCAGGAATGCTGGACAGGAGGCATAAAAACTCCATTGCAGCCGCCTCCTCCTTGCTCATACCTATAGGCTATTGGCTGTCATGTGCGATATCAGAGCAGCCATTCAATCCATTAATATTCCCAAGTGTGCTGCTTGGGGTAGCATTGGTATTCTTCCTGGAATATAACGGCATTGATATATCGAGAGAGGTTGCAGTAACCAAAATGGAGAAGATGGGCAAGTTCAAAAAATTCGGTATTCAGGACTTGAGCCTATCTGCCGGCGTGGAGTCGCTTGATGACATAGGGGATTATGAAGAGACGAAAAAGGAGCTTGTTGAGGCTATCCTATGGCCCTTAACGAAAAAGGAGCTTTCTACTGCTTATGGACTTAAGCCTCCAAAAGGGATACTGCTCTTCGGCCCACCCGGTACGGGAAAGACCATGATAATGCGGGCATTATCAAGGGAGATGAAGATAGGATTCTACTATGTGAAGTGCAGCGACTTTCTCTCTGAGTGGTATGGGGAGAGCGAGAGGAATGTGAGCGAGCTCTTCAGGATAGCCCGGGCAACTGCCCCCTGTGTGCTGTTCTTTGATGAAATTGATTCCATAGGCAGAAGCAGGGAAAAATACTCCTCAGATGATGTTGCCCCTAGGCTCATGGCGCTCTTCCTTTCAGAGCTGGATGGTTTCAAGTCAGTGAAGAATATCCTAGTAGTTGGTGCTACAAACATGCCGCAGGAGCTGGACAGGGCTCTACTCAGGCCAGGGAGATTTGACAAGATAATTTACATGCCGCTTCCGGATAAGGAGGGCAGGAAGCAGATATTCAAGCTGCATACTAGGAATTTCCCGCTTTCTGACGATGTCAGTTTTGACAAACTCGCTGAGAAGACTGAAAGGTACTCAGGAGCAGACATACAGAACATATGTATGGAGGCTGCAAGGAAGGTTGCCAAGATAGCCAGTGAAACAAATGAGGTGATTCCTGTCTCAATGGAACACTTCCGATCCGTGCTTGAGAGTGTCAAGCCCAGTGTTTCCATATCCCAGTTGCAGGATTATGAAAAATTCAAGTTGGATTTCGAGAGGCGCTCAGCTCCAGCAAAGGAAAAGAGCAGGGTGGAGAAGACACGATGGGAGGATGTGGTGGGGCTTGACGATATCTGCCAGCTTCTCATAGAGGCAATCGAGCTGCCTCTCCTCCACGAGGATGTGCTGGCTGAATACAAGGTCACACCAATAAAGGGAATATTGCTCTTCGGTCCTCCGGGATGCGGCAAAACAATGATAGTCAGGGCTGCCTCCAACGAGCTTGATGTCGCATTCATCCATATCAGCGGTGCAGACCTCATGAAGAGCGGTTACAGCGGTGCAGTAAGTGTCATAAAGGAAAGCTTCAACAGGGCAAGGGAGCGAGCACCAGCCTTGATTTTCATAGATGAGATAGATGCGCTTGCCCCGGCCAGGGATTATTACTCCTCGCCAGATAATGAGAGAATTGTGGCGCAACTGCTCGACGAGATGGATGGTGTCAGCGAGCTCAAGCATGTGATGTTTGTTGCCGCAACGAACAAACCAGAGAGGATAGACCCCGCGTTGCTCAGGCCAGGGAGATTTGACAAGATAATACTTGTCCCACCTCCTCTTTTTGAGAACAGAAAGAGCCTCTTCCAGCTCAACCTAGAGGGCATTCCGCTTGAGAAGGATTTCAATTTTGATGTTCTGGCAGCCAGAACAGAGGGTTTCACAGGTGCGGATATTGCTTCCATATGCCAGGAAGCGAAGATGGAGCTTGTGAGGAGCAAGATAAAGGGGAAGAAGGCAGTCCTCTCAATGGAATCGATAGAGAGGATACTCTCAAAGAGAAGGCCATCTGTAACAGTGCAGCATCTCCAGACATACATAAAGTTCATGGAAGAGTATGGTGAAAGGAAATAATCTGCCGTCGTTAAATCGAAGATTATGTTCGACAAGTGACGTAAGTTAATATTTAATTTATAAATTGCAGTTAATATATACCCGAAACCTTTAAATATGGTATAAAATCAATCAATTATGATCACCATTATTGATGCCTGCCGAACTAGGCTTTTGGCAGCATATGAGAGATGGTGGTGTATAGGGCAAACTGTCGCCGGTAATCCTTGTATTAGTAAAAGGCCCAAAAAGTTGGCGACATAAAAAAGAGGTGAGAAATTGAAAGGATTGAATGTAAAGAGGATTGCGGCCTTAGCTGCTGGAGCAGCTATACTTGGAGCAACTCTTGCATCCGCAGGAGCTGTGACGTATAGCAACACCCAGATTATAAGTGCAGAGGGTGCGCCTCAGGCTAAGATCGTAGTCGGAGAGAAAGCAGCGGCATCTGACGGTGTCGCAGCAGCCAACATAGCCGCCTTGATTGGGAACTTGGCTTTCAAGTCCCAGGACATAACGGCAACTGTTAGCGGAACTGCGAATATAGGATGCACAGTAACTGGCGGAACAGGCGCTGGAACATGCGCCGTAAGCAACGAGAAAGTCACTCTTGAAGTGACTGTCCCAGGCACAGTTGGCGGAGTATATCCGTTCAACACCTACATAAATGACTGGGTTGACAAGAAGCTGGAGAACAGGCTGAAGGGCACAGCAGATGATGTGTACAACACAACGCTCGATCTGTCGCCGTTTGCTACAGATGTAGGCGTGGCGAGTACAACATACGCTGTGAGGAAAGTTACCTCAACAGACTTCCCAGCACTACAGTCCCCAACCGTGACAGACCCGTATGCAAACAAACAATACACTGAGTACCAGAGTCTGTGGTTCCAGGCACATGCTGAATACAGCTCGAACCCAACTGCCAAGAAGCTGGCAGCTACAAGCCCAAGAGGTGCATACCAGATTGAGTTCGTGCATGACCAGGCTGGGGTTCCAGTCGGAACATGCGATGCGACAGTTTTGTCCAATCTGGGAACGGACTACCAAGACAATGCTAGCTACAGAGGCGACTACAACCTATGCGCTGACCAGGATAAGACTGACAGGCACAGGGTGCACATAGGGTTCCTGGGTGACACATACATAATAAGCCAAATGACCGCACCAGACGACTGTGACCTTGAGACCGCGTTGGCAGAGTGCGAAGGCGGTTCAATAAACCTGGCAAAGGAGAGCGCCTATGGAATTGTGCACGTTGGCGAAAACCTCACTGCAGGCGCATACATGCTGAAGCTGCAGGATATTGAGGCACCAATGTACGGCCAGACACAGGCCGCAGCTTCAATTGCCATATACGACTCTACCGGAACTTTGCTGAAGGAGGACAAGTACTACCCAAGCACAAGTTCCTACACCTGGACAGCCCCAGACGGCTCAAAGGTTAGGATAAAAGTGTACAAGACAAACCCAGGTTACTATGCCTATGCAAAGTGGGCTGAGATGGCAGTGTACTCTTCGGAGTTCACACTGACTGACGCAACAGAGCTAAATGCCGACAACGACAACTGGCAGGTCAAACTGATTTGGAGAAACAAAGACCCAACCTACGCAAGCAAAGACGCAGATGCGTTGAGGAAGATAATCCTCTACGACAACTTCGCCGACCCATCCAGAATAATGGGAAGCGGTGACACATACGACTACGTGACGACACCAGTTGCATACCAGGTTGAATTCGGTGGCATAACGCTTGGTAGCGCAGACTACGACACTCTGAGCCTAGCAATTGACTACTACAACACAGCACAATTCCCAGTGCAGACTAACTTCACTGCACCTTGCAGCGCAACAAGCAGCATTGAGCTCACAAACGGAAACCTACTGAGAGTTCAGTCACTGGTGAAGGATGCATTCCAGATAAGCAGTGACGACGGCGATTTCCTCGCAAACAAGTTCTATTACTTTATGGGGAATGAGACCGACTTCGGGTCACCAGCTGGAATCGCAGAGGGAGATATAATCTTCCAGAAAGCAGGTGGAAACTGCTACTTCTTCACGACATCAGCCTCAGTAGCATACCTAGGAGGGGATGGAACAGTTGATGACTCACCAGTATGGTACGACGACCACGTAGAAGTTGGCGACTACAACACATCCTACATAAACTTCCGGGAAGCGGCATCAACCTCGTCAGGAATAACTGACCAGTGGCAGATCCCGATATACAGAGACACAGACCACAAGGACAAGTTCCAGCTCACGTCAACAACAACGGCACAGATCACCTACATAGGTGTGGAAGGTGACGACTATGTTGATGCTGACCTAGCAATAGGCGAGACTACAGTCGAACCCGGCTACTACTCAGAGAGGGGCTCCCAGTTTGTTGGGATTTCACCTTACGGAGTCTCAATCAACAGAGCGAAGAGGCTGGGCGAGCTGAAGTTCTACGTGAAGAGCAAGGGCACAAATACAACGACTGGCACAACTGTTGGACCTCTTGGTGAAGGCGAGAGCGCCAACGTCGGCGGTGGAGTGACTATTAAAGTCGACAGCATCACCGAGACAGTTGGAACTTGCACAGCTGGTCCAAACGCACAGTGCACTGTGACTGGTAAAGAGGGTCTGACGGCAACACCATCCGTCGCAAAGGCTGGTGTGAGAGTTGCTCTGAACCCATCTGCACAGAAACTTGTTGTGCTAGACAAGGATGCAGACAAATCCGCTACTTTGATAGTAGTTGGAGGAAACCTTGTCAACACAGTGGCTGCAGAGGTTATGCAGACCACAACCATCAACCTTGCAACAGACAAAGTTGTTGTGAGGGCAGTGGGCACAAACAGGATTCTGGTGGCTGGTTACACAGGAGCTGACACACTGACAGCAGCCGACCAGTTCATTGCCGCACTGATTGCAGCAGCGCAATAGACCTGAAAGGGCGCTTGCGCCCTTTTCTTTCTTCTTTTTATTTTACTTTTCCCAGCTTATGCTCTGCATCCGCAGGTATTACAATTAAGTTTATATACAAGTCCCCTCCATCTTTTATCGAGGCGATCAGATGAGAAAAGGAATGTTGCTCCTATCCTTACTGTTACTGGCTTGCATCTCGCACGCCCAGCTCAATGTAACAGAATTCACCATCCCCTATCTCTACAAGGGGGAGAACTACTCAAGAGACGTAAGGGTGCTTAGTTCCACTCTATCTTCCGGCAATTATTCGGTTGTAATAATAAATAATACATATACATTTCTGCTCAATATAAGCGATAGAATATACTTTGTTGAAAATCAGCAGCAGATAGACTCTCTTCTCAGGGAATTTTACTTAAAAACCGTTTACCCAACAAAAGTCGAATTGGATGCACTTAATTCGTCATTCCAATCCTTTCTATCAAGCAGATGGTCTGAGCTTGATTGTAAGGTCATAACTGGGTTGGTTGACCCAAACAACGTACAACGCTTCACATGCACTTCGGAAAATATGTGCCAATCCTGTCAGGCAGTCCCTGTATGCAGGGCATATATGTTTGCAACTGTAACCTCACCAGACCTCATGTCCAGCCCTCTTGCGAAAGCAATAGCCAGAATGGATTATGACATCAGCATAATAAACACTAATGTAACGAAGTTCAACGATAATATTGCGAATCTCAGCTCAGATATCTCCCAATCACTGAGCAGTATTAAGGAATCTCTCACTGCAATAAAAAGTGCAGTAGATGATATAGGTAAACCTCCGGTATCTAAACTCTATGAACAGTATGCTGCAACTCATAGTAGAGATGCGCTGGATTTCTGCTTGGATTTCCATAAGAACTATAACATGACTGCGCTCAACTCTGCAATCAGCAAGGCAACAGAGCTCACCTCCAGAGTTCCAACAGAGAATGCGACTGTTCAGCAGGTATCATCAATTTTCAACAGCACGCCCGAGAGGAAGCTCAACAAGACCCAGAGGGAGGAAAGGGAGGCATTTAACCTTTTTTATACGGGGCTGCTCGAAAGAAGGAGCAATATCACAGAAAAGGCATCCATAGTGCTTTCCCGTATAAAAGACAATGAAACAGCCAACCAACTCAAACTGCTTGATGACATGCTCGATGACATACGGGAATTGGGAGATAACAGGAATTACGGTGGGGCAGATCTGCTCTCAAAGAACTTCTCCCTAACAGCAGATACGCTAGATACACATCTCTCACAGCTCACCATAACTTATAACGAGCTTCTAGGTCGCAACGAGTCCGCTTCAGATGCGCTCTTTTCTGCGTGGCTCCGCGTTGGACCAGAAGACCTTCTTACCAGAAGCAGATTGGATGATCTATACACGCAGAAAACTTCCATTGAGTTTACAATATATAATAACTCACCCATGTCACTCTCCGAAACCAACAATATGAGTGATGAGCTTCTTGCCATACAGCTCAACGCTGATGCAATAAGCGAAGAGAAAGCTAGCGCGAGCTCGCAACAGATGAATAACCTAATAGCAGTTATCGCAAAGCCTCTCATCTCCTTCTCGCTCGGTCTTATAGATCCTCTTATGCCGCTTTCCTACGCTGATAAGGAGAGGAATGCCCCCACGATTATGGGCGTTATGCTCCTCCTCTTTGACATCTTCATCCTAGTAATCTGCATAGGGGCCTTCCTCCTATTCGTGCGCTCTAGGAGGATAGAGCTGCACAGGCTTGCGAAGATACTTTGGGCTTTCATATTCACTTTCGTCGTTCTGCTCCTCGCCCTTGGTTCGCTTGCGGTATACAATGTTGTGGATATGCAATCCCATCCCACAACATACGACGCATTCCTATCAGAGCTCAAAGCTTCTACAAAGGTAGGCGTAGTTGCTGAGCTGACTGGCATGAATGAAACAATGAAGGAGAGAATAAGCAACTGCTCTGAAAGAATTGCATCCAAGCTCGGCTCGCTCCAGAAATATGTGATGCTTTATAGGTATGATGGTGAGAACTGCCTGGCAGGCAACATGACGCAGAGCAGAACATCATGCGAGAGCGATATTGATGCGAACCCCGTCATAGTGCTTCAAAGCGGTGAAGAGAACAAGGCAACCTTCAGGGTTCTATACACTAAGAAAGCACTGTTTGAGGGCGATGAGAAATTTTTCAGCGATTGCATAATTTCGAAGGTTCTGGGGTAGTGGTTCAATGAAGAAATATCTACTAGTTGGACTGCTTGTGCTTATTGCTGCCGCAGCAATATACTTTTATTACAGTAGTGAACAGCCCGTGAGCCTGAGTGAATTTAAGAGCCAGCTTAACAGCAGCAATAAAATTTCAATTGTGATGGATACTCGCTACTCCACGCTGAACGGCCCTGTGATGCAATGCGGGACAGATATAGCGATGAGGCTTGGCATGGCGGGCAAGTACGACGCTCTGAAAAACAGAACGTTCGTTTACGAGGCGGAGCAATGTTTCTACGGCAACAGCACAGTCTCAATCAAGGAATGTGAATCCATGCTCACTAACTCATTAGTGTTCTACACCAGATACAATGCCGCAAAGAATTCCACATCTCTCTACAAATCAAAAGCAGTTATAGAAGGGGATGAGAACTTCCTCCTTGACTGCGCAATCTCAAGACTAATATAGCTACTTATACCTAAGGAATGCCCCCACCCCTCTGAATCCCTGCAGGAATTGGCTTCCTTCCGTGGTTTCTGTGGATATCATTTCCACCTTCATGTTCTTTGACTCTGCAAGCTCTATGAGTTCGTCAGCCAGCTGCTTCTCCTCAATAACTCGCATCCTCCCGCCGCAGGAGCACTCTCCCGGCTCCCCAGCAATACCTCTTTCCTTCCTCCCGCACTTTAAACATTCTGCAGTAGACCTCTTAACATCCAATCCTTCTGATATAAGTAGGATATTCACCTTATTGCCCTCCAAAGCCTCTCTCACCTCTTTCTCTCCGTATGTCGCCAGCCCATCCTTCACAACCTCTTTTATGAACCTATCCACTAGGAGCTTCTCCTTAACTGCCTCCTGTTCTGCAATAAGGGGTTCGGCCTTCTCAGTCAACTCCCTCACGCCGTACTCTTCAGTATAACCAGTATCAACCACCCCAAGCACATTGAGCTGGTAGTTGAAAGGCCTCAGCTTTATGAAATCCTCTTTCGCAGGACCTGGACCACCAACTATAATGCCTCTTAAATCTTTCATATTAACAAACACCTCATCCATAGCCTCCCCAATTCTCTTGTAGTACTTCTCTATGCTCTCCTCTACGAGTCGCTCAAAACGACGGGCGCTTTGCCCTCCCTTCCCATGGAGCTTGGAATGTGCAGTTGAATTCAGCTTCCTTACTATCTTAGTCTGCTTGCCTTTCAGAACTGCAATTGTAGCCTCCCTCCCATCCATAACAACCAAACCGTAAGCATCCTTTGCCTCAAGCATTTCCTGCAGAGGCTCAAGGAAGAAGCTGGAATCGCACCTGTAGAGCTGCACGTGTATGGGCTCAGGAGGAGATATTGAGAACAGTTGTATATCCGGTCTTCCAGGCACATTTGAAACGTTTCCGCAGAATATCGCCAGACCATTCTCAGGAGGTTCGCGGAACATCTTGAGGTAGTTGATTATCTTCTCCAGCGCGTCAAGCACGTTCTTCCTTGTGCTCTTTGACTTTATGTTGCCGGCCTGCCCGTACTCTGCCTTGAGCTTGTTGCTCACTTCGGCTATTGGATATTTGGGAGGAATGTAAACTGAAATGAGCTCAGTTCCACTACCCGCAATGTTGCTCAGCTCCTTGAGCTTCTTCTTCATCTCATACTTCGCTTTGCCTTTCTCACTCATACAGATACCTCATAATAACAAGATTCATAAATAGCAAATACTGGGAGCACTCTATGCGAACTTCACTTCATCTTCCAGTTTTACCCTCTTCTTCATCTCGGCAGGCCAGTTTTTCTTATCGAATCCTTTCTGAGCCAGGAAGGCACATATCCATCTCTCAAAGCTGCCTCCGCCGCAACCGCTCCAGAGCTCCCCTCTGCTTGATTTAACAGAGAAAGCCTTGGGGTATTTATCACCAATGACGCTCACATTCTGAATCTCCAGCCACTCGCTCTTTTCCCTCTCCCCCTTGTATGGCAGGTAGGCTTCAAAATCAACTGTGCCAATTCCCTCAGGCGCTTTGTCTGACAGCTTCTTCTCACCCTCCTGCGCCATCCACCATGGGACAACTGAGTATTTCTTTATCTCAAGCTCAAGCAACTTATCCAGTATCAGAGTGAGTTTCTCCTCCACATTCTTTGCTATCTCTCTAACCTGTTCAGGGGACCCTATAAACAGTGTTTCTGCCCTATGGAACTCCTCCACCCTTGCGATGCCGTGAGTTCCGCCAGCCTCATTCCTGTAGGTTGGTCCGCTCCAGTCATACACCTTCAGAGGAAGTGACTCCCCCTTTACAACTTTCCCCTCAAGGAACTGCCAGAACGGAGGGCATTGGGCGTATGACAGAATGCCCACAGGCTCAACATTCTTCATTATACTCTCCTTGTGAATCTTGCCAGTGATTCTGAAATAATCCATTGCTTCCTCCCACTCCCTTGGGTCGCTGACCTTAGGGACCATGACATAATATGCATCGGGATAGATACTCTTCGCATGGCCCGACTTCTTTGGAACATCCCACGGTTCGAATTTGGGGAAAATCATCTCTCTGAACCCCAGAGGTTCGTAAAGATTCTCAATGAGAATTTCCCTCAATGCATTTACTATTGAAGTGAAGTTCCTTCCGTAAACGAACTGACCCTTTGAATGCGTCCTCTTTATCCAATTAATCCCCTCAAGCTCTGTGCTGGGATCCTTGTCAAAGAGCATCTCCTTTTTCCCGCTCTCCCAGAGAAGCTTCTTCACTTCCCCCTTCCCCTCATACTCCTGCCTCTCAGCCTTTTCAGCAACAAGCTCTATTATCCTGTCAACTCCTCCGCCCTCTATCACATCTACAGGAATAGAGGGACTGAACTTCAAGTCTGCCTTGCTGCCGTTTATCTCTATTTTATCAACATAGAATGCAATTTTAATCGGTGCCTTCGGCTCCCTCCCGAGCTCAACTCCCTTCACCTCCAGCTTTTTAATCTCAATCCTTCTCACCCCTGCCTTTATTTTAGCTCCCAGAAGGTTGAGCTGGTTCCTCAGCCTGAGAAGTGCGTCTGTTGCCCTGACGTATCTGCCGCTCGCTATTGAAACGCTCAGCACCTTTCCCTTGATGCTCCATCCTTTAAGGTGGGAGGCTTCGCTCTCCTTGCCTTTTGGAGCGCCCTTCTTGAAGAGCTCCCTATCAGCGCTCGCCATGACCTTTTCTATCTCGCCTTTATTCCCCTCGATATCATTGCTGAATTCAAGGACAGCCTCAAGCTCGAACAACATCACAACACCTCTTCGAATTCTTTTTTACACTGGTCTTAATAAATATTAAATACTCAGCTGCCGCTCCCAAAAAGAAGCTTCTAGTCAATTGCCAGATTGGAACGGCATCATGAGCATATATTTACCCTCACTTATATTTAAAGTTTCCCAAAATCAGCGAAGCAATTCGCTTCTTGCCTGCTCAAGCTGCATCCTCGCAACATCCTGTTTTCTTCTGAAATTCGGCAGAATGGAGTTCGAGAACCTCAGTGGCAGCATGGCTTCATATAACTTCTCCATCTGCAGGAAGTAGTAATCAGCCTTTTTCTTATCTCCCCTCTTCAGCTCCTCCAGCATCTCCCTCCTCAGCTCACCCACGCAGTCCAGCAGTCCCAGAAGGTATGCTTTGAATGGAATTTTAAGCTCTTCGTAACCTGGAATATCTTTCTTAGCTATTACAGAAAGAAGCACCTTCGCCTCAGCATACTCCTGGTATGCCTGTATTGCTATATTGTCAAAACCTTCCACCTTTCGCATTCTCCCAACCAGTCTTTCAACCTCGTCAATCTGCCTTTCACATTCCTTCAGCTCCTTGGAGTGGATGCACTTTATTGCAACGGAGCAGCCCCTCACAATCTCCCGTGTAAGCCTGAGGAGCTCATCCTGCTCCTTCTCCTCGCTCTCAAGAAACTTCACAATTTTCCCCATGCTGCTGTCAAGTTTGCTCATGAAGATATTATATTTATAAAGCCTTTTAATATTATTAGGTGATTGCTTGAAAGTTGTTCTCTCAGTCGGTGGAAGTCTCCTGAATCCTGGCAAGCCTGATTTTGCTTTCATAAAAGAGCTCGCTTCTCTTCTGAAGAAGCTCAAAGCAAGATACCAGCTTGCCGTTGTCTGCGGGGGAGGAGTTCCTGCAAGGGAGCAGGCCGAATGCATACGGAAGCTTGGCGGCAGTGAGTTTATGGCTGATGAGACTGCCATCCTCTCAACGCGTTCAAATGCCCTGCTGCTCATGGCTGCGCTTGGAGAGGATGCATGCCCCGCAGTTGCAGAAAGCTTCAAGGAGGCGGCAGGAGCCATGGATTCTGGCAAGATTGCGCTTATGGGAGGAACAATCCCCGGCATAACCACTGATACTGATGCTGCACTCCTCGCCGAGGGCATAGGAGCAAAAAGAATAGTTAACCTCAGTAATGTAGATGGAATCTATACTGGAGACCCGAAGAAGGATAAGGACGCCAGGAAGCTAAAGAGAATGAGCTTCGGCCAGCTCATACAGCTTGCGTCACAGTATGATGAGAGGAAGGCAGGGACAAGGTTCATATTTGATGTGATAGCATGCAAGCTTATTGCGCGCTCAGGCATAGAAACCCATTTCGTTTATGGAAAGAGCATTGCTGAAGTTCAGAGCGCGGTGGAGGGGAAAAGGCATTCCGGCACTATTGTGAAGTGACAGCCAGAGGTAAGGAAGGGAAAGATTTAAAAAGGGGGGGATGAAAATAGATTACGTCCAATGATATGTTAACACCAAGAGGTGATTTTGAATGAGAATGAGGAAGGGCCAAACAGCTATGGAATACCTTATGACCTATGGTTGGGCAATTTTGATCATAATGGTAGTCCTAGCAGTGCTTTTCTACCTAGGAGTTCTTAACCCATCAGGTCTAACACCAAACCAGTGCACATTCCCGGCAGGAGTTACATGCGTGACATACAAGCTCGAGGCCATCACTGGTAAGCTGAACCTTGATATCGGTCAGGGAACTGGTAAAACAATAAGAGTTGATGGAGTATTCTGCACAAGTAACTCAACTTCAAATTTCACGCCCTCAGCCCTAGGCAAGACGATCGCCTATAGCCCTCTGGCGAACGTTACAATAACATCCGGAAGCCACGCGTATGTAGGTAAGACTGGTCTTGCGGGAGGGCTCGGCAACGTAACTTGCACGAATACGGAGGGAGCTGCATTAACAACAGATCAAACTGCGATGGGAACGCAGTACATAGGAAGAGTGTACATAAACTACACAGAAGTTGATACCGGCCTAACAAGAATTGCAGTGGGGACACTTACAACGAAGTTTGAGGCTTAGTTCCTTTCTTTTTTATTCTTTTTTACTTCTCCTACTACTAGCTTTTTAACTCTAACTCTTGGTAAGCAAATTCACAAAAATTTAAAAAGGGCACCGCGAATATCTGCACAAGTAACTCAACCTCGTCTTTCTCACCTCTAGACATAGGCAAGAATATCTACTACAACCCTGAGACGAACGTTACAATAACATCCGGAAGCCACGCGTATGTAAGATGCAAATGGAAATGCATTAAGTACAGATGAGACTGCAATTGGGAATCAGTACACGGGAAAGATATTCATAAACTATACGGAAGTTGGAACTGGTATGCAAAGAACTGCCGTGGGAACATTCACTGCAAAGTTCGAGATTTAATCTCTTTTTATTATTTTTTTAACTTCTTCCGCATCTAGAATAGGCTTTCTAACTCTATGGTAATCCTCAACCAAGCGGGGGCAGGCAGTATTCACAAAGCAGTCAACTTCAAGAAAATTATTAAGCGAATCAAAGTTTACCTCATTACATACAAGTAAATGCGCTACTCTGTTATTCCTCTCAAGAAGCTTCTTTGTATCCAACGCTTTTTTTAGATTGAACTGTCCCAGCTTGGTGCTGCATACCACACCAAACCTCCTAGCCCCAATAGCAGACAGCAATGCCCCTCTTCTTCTCCTCAGCTCTACCTTTTTTTCCTTATCCATCCACTTCACATTCCTGAAAAAAGGGTCAACTGAAAGTAGCGGCTTTTCAGTTGCAAGCGCACCCCCAAGCGCATGAAAGACACCTCCTCCAAAGTAAAGGAAGCAATCAACTTCCCTCTCTATGTTTTTAATGCTGCCCCAATCGCACCCGAGAATCTGGCCATCATATCTGGCCCTGCTTCCATGCTTACCGATAAAAATTTTCTTGCCCTTTTTCTCCAGAAATTTCTTTATCTCACCCAGCTGGCCTATATGCTGCACTGTTGTAACTAACCCCACTCTCCTGAATTCCCTAAGCTCTTTGATGGCTTTTGAGAGCACCCTCTTAAACTTCGCAGGAGTTCGGTATTCAACGAACTCGACAGCTATACCGCCCTCCACAGGAAAAGCAGAATGGCCGTACTGTATTATTTTGTCAGCTTTGCATCTCTTCGCTTCGTCAACTGCCACATCACAGGCTCCATAGCAGGGAGAGCATGAAATAATCACCTCATTGCCCTCCCTCTCCAGTTTCTCAGCTAGTTTGAACGCCTTGCTCTTTAGTCCCTCTGGAAGCTGGAGGAGAACTCTCATAAAAACACTTCTCTCTTTTATATTATGAAAAATAAAAAAATCAGAAGTTGAACTCCTCATCTTTCTCTGTCAATGCTATGAGCTTCTTCAGCATTAGCTTCTTCTCTGCGCTTGCGACATTCTTCCTCGTCACATCCACCATGTCCGGGTTTACTGAAATGCTGTTTATGCCAAACTCAACAAGCTTCTCGGCATACTCTGGATATACGCTTGGAGCCTGCCCACATATGGAGGTTGTAACGCCGTTCTTATTGCAAACCCTTATCACATGCTTCAATGCTTTCAGAATTGCCTCATTTCTCTCGTCAAACCTTGAAGCAAGCACGGAGTTATCCCTGTCGCATGCCAGTGTGAATTGAGTTAGGTCGTTACTTCCTATTGAAATGCCATCTATTCCCGTATCGCAGAACTCCTGCGCAAGGAATATTGTGCTTGGCACTTCCACCATTATCCACAGCTTGAAGTCCCTGCTCTGCTTCAGACCGAACTGCTCAAGCAGCTTCTTTATTTCAACAAGCTCCTCTACTGTTCTCACTACAGGTATCATGAGCCAAAGGTTCTTCAGCCCATATACCTCTCTCACTTTCTTTATTGCATCAACCTCAAGCTTGAATGCATCCGGCTCTGCGGCATACCTGGAGCATCCCCTGTACCCCATCATCGGGTTTTCTTCCTTTGGCTCGTACTTCTCTCCTCCCTGCAGGTTTCTGTACTCGTTTGTTTTGAAGTCTGTCGCTCGGTAAACAACCGGCCTCGGATAGAAGGCTGCACACAGCTGCCTCATGCCTTCTGCGAGCTTGTCAACATACTCCTGCTCCCTGTGCTCCTCAATTGCTTTTCTCGGGTGTATCCCTATGCCCGCAATCATGAACTCTGCCCTAAAGAGACCCACACCGTCAACATTTAGAGAAGACATTTTCTCAGCAAGCTCGGGCTCGCCAAGGTTGAGATATATCTTCGTGCCGGTCACAACAGGAGTTGAAACCATAACACCTCCTGCTCCTGCCTCAGGCTTCTTTGCAACTGCAATATCCACTTTTCCCTTGTAAACAACACCCATTTTTGCATCAACAGTAATCACATCCCCCTCATGCAGCACTTCAGTTGCATTCTTCGTTCCAACTATGCATGGCACTCCCAGCTCCCTGCTGACTATTGCCGCGTGACATGTCGCTCCCCCTGAATTCGTGAGTATGGCTGCGGCCTTCTTCATTGCCGGAACATAATCCGGAGATGTCATCTCAGTGACAAGTACATCCCCTTTCTCCATTCTGCCAATGTCCTTCGCTGTTGGAATCATCTTAACTTTTCCTACAGCAACTCCTGGGCTTGCGCCCTGACCTCTAAGAATTATCTCCGCATTGGCAACAGATGTTGCCGCTTCCGCCACAGTCCCACCTCCTTTCTTTATAGTTGTTATAGGTCTGCTCTGAACTATGAAAATTTCACCTTTAGCAATAGCCCACTCAATATCCTGAGGCCATCCATAATGCTCCTCAATCTCCTTTCCGTACTTGGCAAGCTCAACAATCTCCTCATCACTTATCTTCTGCTTCTCCTGCATTTCAGGCTTTATATCCACATGCTCATTCTTGCCATTAATTTTTGTTATCATCCAAGTCTGCTTAGCAGGATTCTTCTCGACTATTTCAAGGGTGTCCTTGTTCACAACATACCAGTCAGGTGTCACAGAACCTGAAACTACGATCTCCCCAAGCCCATATGCCGCTTCTATACCTACCCTGATGGGGTCGTTTGTTATTGGGTCGCTTGTGAACATAACTCCTGCTTTCTCTGACTGAACCATCTCCTGAACAACTGCAGCCAACCCAACTTTTAGGTGGTCAAATCCTTTCTCCTGCCTGTAGTATATAGCTCTGCTCTCGAAAAGAGAGGCCCAGCACATCTGGACAGCTCTCACGACGTTATCCGCCCCCTTCACATTCAGGAATGTTGCCTGTTGTCCTGCGAAGCTGGCCTCTGGAAGGTCCTCAGCAGTTGCAGAGCTTCTCACGGCAACATATAACTCCTCAGACTCACTGGGCATAACATCAACACCGCAGAGTTTGTTATATTCCTTTATTACATCAGTCCTTATCGCATCGGGAACTCTCGCTGATAGTATAAGCGCCTTTATCTCATCACTCACAGCATTGAGCTTCTTGTTATCCTGCACATCCAGATTCTCAGTTATTTTTGCAATTGCCCTGTCTATCCCATTCGCTTTTAGGAATGCGAAATATGCATCACTGGTCGTGCAGAATCCATTTGGGACAGGAAGCCCTATGCCCGCCATCTCACCGAGGTTAGCGCCCTTGCCTCCTACTCTGCCGACATCTTCTTTGCCTATCTGCGAAAACCACAGCACATTCTCCATTCATACACCCCCAAACAAAGAATGATCATTAATTTAACTCCGCCATTTTAATGTAATAAGTTCCTGATAGCTTTGATCTAGCCCTCCTGAGGGCTTCCTTTATAATTCCCAAGTCTTTCTTCATCAGCCTAATCTTAAAAATCCTCTGGTTTGCAATAACTCTCGCAGCTCTATCGCTTGGCTTTCCAAAGGATTTCCTCATTCCTTTCTGCATCCTGTCTGCGCCTGCCCCCACAATCATCTTGTTTTCTCTTATGACATTGTGGGGAAAGATGAGCACTTTGAAGTAGTAGTTGGCAGGTATCTGTCTTTCAAGGTACTTATTTACTGCCTGTCTGGCTGCCTCTATGGCGTTATCCCTTATCTGAATTGCACCTTCTGACACTAGCTCAATCTCCATCTCGTAATTCTTCCCAGCATCCCCCATATTGAAAATCTGCACAGCGTTGTGGGGAAGTGCCTTAACAAAAGATTTTCTAGGTTTCTTTTTTGAGAATCTTGTCCAAGAAACTTTCCCTACACCCCTGCATGTGTGCGCAGGCCTCAAACCCATCAGAACACCTCAGATTAGAGTAAAAATTTAGAAGTGATAGTTTAAAAGCATTTGCCCTTTTTACTTCTCACTTCTCACATTTCAATTCCTTCAGCATCTGGCATCTCATGCAGACTTCCTGCGAGCTCGGCTCACCACACTCCTTGCACTTCATTGGAATTTCCCCAGTATTATACCTCTCCCCAAGCGCATCCCTCACACTCATGAAGCTGTTTAAAACTCTGAATTTTGTGCCTGGAAATTCCTCCTCAATATCATTGAGAAAGACTCTCACCCTGTTCCTGAAAGCCTCATGGGCATAGGGACATCTCCCAAACTTGATATTCATCCCCTTTATTATTGAATAAACAGCGCTCTCCCTCTCCGGAATCCTTATCAACGGCTTTATCCTATCAACAAAGAACTCATGCTTGATAACCCCTCCAATCGGACCAAATCTAGCAAGTCTGAATGGCTCGTTCCTGAGAAAATTCATCAATATTGTCTGCGCAGCATCATCTAAATTGTGTCCAACAGCAAGTTTGTTCAACCCCATCTCTCTGGCAGCCTTGTTGAGAATCCACCTTCTAAAAACTCCGCAGTAGCTGCATGTCCTCATCCTCTCCTTTCTCTCAGCAATTTCATCAACAGTAATCCCAATCTCCCTTTTAAATGAGAATATTTTTTGCTCGACACCAAGCTTCCTGCAGTTATCCTTAGCAACTTTGAGGGTTCCCTCTCTATATCCTTTTATGCCCTCATCCACAGAAAGAGCCATAAGCTCCAACCTCATACTGTCACATATATCCTTTAGCATATACAGCATCGATAAGCTATCCTTGCCCCCTGAAACTGCAACACCTACCCTATCACCTTTCCTGATCATCTTGAATTCCCTCACAGTCCTCCTCACCCTCTTCTCAAAGCTATCAATAAAATGCTTTTTGCAGAGGTTCTCATTCCCATAAGGGAGATAAACCATCGCATTTCCACTGCATTTTGAGCAGCTAACCGGCATAGACAACACCAAATATCTCAATCCTATCCTTTTCGGTAATTTCTTCCAGTTCGGAGACTAATTTCCCATTCTTCTTTGCAAGATGAGTTTCTCTATTCACGCAGAGCTGGTGCATTAGGTCAGTTATCCTCATACCTTCTTTCAGCTTAATCTGCACGAATTCCCCATTCAACTTCACTTTAAAAGAGCCCATACGTCAAGTTAATATATATTATTCTTTAAAAGAATAGGTAGGAGGAACATTTTTTTGAGAGGTATTGATATGGGATTCTACAAGCTGGTGAAACAGACATTTGAAGCAGAACGCAAGGAACGCTCGCCGCTATACAAGTCTAGGCTTGTCAGGTGGAGGAAGGAAGCAGTTGTTGAGAGAGTATCGAGAGTACCAAGACCCACGAACATAGCGAGGGCAAGGGAGCTTGGTTACAAGGCTAAGCAGGGTTTTGTCGTTGCAAGAGTGAGAATTAGTAAAGGGAGGAGAAAGAGACCAAAGCCAGATCTGGGAAGGAAACCGTCAAAGGCTGGAAGGTTTTTCTCACCAGAAAAATCTCTCCAGAGGATTGCTGAGGAGAAGGCAGCAACAAAATTCCCAAATTTGGAAGTTCTCAACTCCTACTGGGTTGGAGAGGACGGAAGCTGCAAGTACTTTGAAGTGCTGATGGTTGACGTAAATCACGCAGTAATAAAAAACGATAGATCAGTTTCATGGGTGAGGATGCAGAGAGGTAGGGTCTACAGGGGTCTCACCAGCGCCGGTAAGAAAGGCAGAAATCTTTGAGGCTATTTGCGGCTCTGCTGCAGGAGGTTTTGGTATGTGGGTGAGCAAAAGGAGAAATATAATCGACTTGGCTACTAAGGAAGTGATAACTACTGCCCCAACAACTACCGTAAAAGCTCTATGCGACCTCATGATGAGGACTGGAAAGAGAAAAATACCTATAGTTGATGTGCTGAACCGCCTCAAGGGAATAGTAACAAGCACAGACCTCATAAACTACTTTGGTGGCGGGGGGAAATACCTGATTATGGAAAGGGATTATAAGGGCAATTTTCTAAGCGGGATAAATGCACCAACTTCAAAGATTATGACAACTGAAGTTTTTTTCGTCAATGATGAGGAACCTGTAGCTTCTGTCGCGGATAAGATGCTCTACCAGTACTTTGGCGGCTTTCCAGTTCTAAATAAAGAAGCGAAGCTTGTCGGTTTCGTGACTGAGCAGGATTTTATAGGATCGCTTGCAGGAGAAAAACTTAACTTTCCTGCGAGAAACGCTATGAGCAAGAAGGTCATTACAGTAACCCCCAATACTGCAATAAAGGATGCAGCCAGAATAATGTGCGCAAACCAGCTGAGGAGGCTTCCTGTTGTGAGCGAACACCAGATTGTTGGCATGGTTAGGTCGTATGACATACTGAAGTTCATAAGCGATGCGGAATTTGCAAAGTTTCATACCTCCAAGGCAGAGGTCATATTGAGCGAGGTCGCAAGCAATGTTATGAGCAAGGACATCTACACCATTGATGAGGAGCTTGACCTTGGAGAAGTCATACATCTCTTCAAGAAGAAGAGGGTGGGGGGGTTCCCAATTGTGAAAGGTGACAAACTCGTAGGGATAATCACTGAGAGAGACGTTTTCAGAGCAATCTACTCAACACTTAAAATGCATTTCCCAAAGAAATTCAACGAAATAGTTTTCACACTTTTCCACCAGAAGTGAGCTCTCCATGCCAGATTACTATGACTTGGGTGTGAGATTCTGGGAAAAGAACTTGGAGAGCTATGCAGCTTCCTTGGGTTTCAAGAAAATATGCAGCTTCTCTCCTCAAGGGAATGGAACTGAAGTGAGGGGACGCAGTTGGAATGACCTGAAGTTCAGGGATGAGGGGAAGATAATTACTTTCTCTTCAGAGGACCCCGAACTTCTCAAAAAGGCATGCAAGAGAAATGTAAATATGCTGCTCTTTCTGCGCTTTCTCCCTCATGCTGGTCTGGTAAGAGCCGCAGCTGAGGAAAGGAAACCATTCGAAATTCCCCTGTCAATTATCTTGGAGAGGAGAGGTGCTGAGAAGGCATTCATGATGTCAAGGATAAGCTCCTTCCTGAAACTCTGCAACAAATACAAAGCGGATTTCATTCTGACAAGCGGAGCTTCGAGTAGATTCTCGATGAAATCCCCCGGGGAGTTCACAGCTATAGGGGAGATGCTTGGTCTCTCGCATGACCAAGCCGTGAAGTCAATCTCTATAATCCCAGAATATGTCCTTGAGAGATGATGAAATGTTAATACCTACAATGAGGGAAAAGAGGAGGTATGTATACTTCACATTCGAATGCAACTCCCAACTTGCTGAAAATGAGGCAAGGGAAGAACTTTACAGTGCAATCCTTTCCTTTCTTGGTGAATTAGGCTTCTCAAAAGCCAACCCCAAGCTGGTTGAGTTCAAGGACAATTCCGGAGTTCTGATGTGTGCGAACTCAGAGGTTCAGAGGGTTAAGGCTGCCTTGGCTCTTAAAAATAAGATAAAAGGCGAGAATGGATGCATAAGAGTTCTAAAAGTTTCGGGTATGGTGAGCAAACTTAATTGGTACGTATAGCTTTACACATAAATTCGTAAAATCTAGTTTTATAACTTTCACTGGAAAGTTACCGTCTGAGAGCCTTTATAAACACAGCAGGTAATCTCGTATCATGCTTATTTCAAAGACCTTGAAATGCAAGGTTTTCAGCCCGGAACCGCCGATGACTGAGCAGACGAGGGCGGAAGCACATATATAAATGTGCAAGGCAGGTAAGTATTTTAAACCTTAGATGCGAATTAATACCCATAGAGTGTAGACGAGAAGAGGTGAATTTATGTATCCGGTTTCTCCGCAGGCATATGATCGAGCCATAACAGTCTTTAGCCCTGATGGAAGACTTTTCCAAGTGGAATATGCAAAGGAAGCAGTGAGGAGGGGAGCAACTGCCATGGGAGTGGTATGTGCAGATGCTGTGATACTTGTCGCCCACAAGAATATCGCCTCAAACCTCCTTGTTTTTGAATCAATGAAAAAAATATTCAGGATAGACAACCACATTGCTGTAACTGCATCCGGCCTTGTCGCAGATGCGAGGAGGCTTGTTGATATGGCGAGGCTTGAGGCGCAAAGGCATAGGTTACTCTATAACGAACCGATAAATGTTGAGTCAGTTTCAAAGAGCCTCTGTGACACTATGCAGACTTACACGCAGTATGGAGGAGTAAGGCCTTTTGGAGTTTCGCTTCTCATTGCGGGAGTTGACAGCGAGCCGCATTTGTATGAGGCTGAGCCAAGCGGTGCTCTGACTGGCTACAAGGCTGGTTCCATCGGAAGCGGGAAAAAAGAGGTTGATGAATTCTTTGAGAAGGAGTATAAGGATGGACTCAGCGTGGATGATGGAATAGGTCTTGCTATACGGGCTCTTAAGAAGACAACTGATTCAAAACTTAAAGCTGAGAATCTGGATATCGCTGTAATAGAGGAGGGCAAGAAACTCAAAATGCTCTCCGATGAGGAAGTGGGCAGATATCTCTCCAAAGCCTAGTTGCGTGTTTTTTATGGTAAGCTTGGACAAGGCTATAATAGCCCGCATAGAGACACATGGAGAGAAATTCGAGATTCTGGTTGACCCAGACCTAGCTTATCTATTCAAAACAGGCAGCAAGAAGGACCTCGCTAACATGATGGTTGTGGAGGAGGTATTCACTGATGCCAGAAAGGTGGAAAGACCAACCTCCGAGGCACTGAAAAAAGCATTTGGCACGACAGAAGTTATGAAAATAGCCGAAATTATACTGAAGAAAGGCGATGTGCAGCTCACGACAGAGCAGAGAAAGAGGATGATGGAGGAGAAGAGGAAGAAGATTGTAGCAATTCTTGCGAGGGAGTGCGTAGACCCTCGAACTGGTGCACCGCACCCTCCTCAGAGAATTGAGAAGGCAATGGAGGAGAGCAAGGTGCACATAGACCCATTCAAGGATGCGGAAGTACAGCTGGATGAAGTTGTGGATGCGCTTAGACCCATACTACCCATGAAGTTTGAGAAGGTGAAGATTGCCGTGCGAGTTCCAGCCGAGTATGCGCCGAGGGCATTCGGGACACTTAAAGAATACAGCATCCACAAAGAGGAATGGCAGTCGAACGGTTCTTTGATAGTTGTTGTTGAGATGCCGGCAGGCCTTCAGGGTGAATTCTACGATAAGATAAATAAGATAACTGCTGGCAATGTGGAGACGAAAATTTTGAAATGAAGTGGTGAGATAGATGACGAAAATAGTTGTTCCTGGGGAACTGCTTGCCGGCTCCCCGCAGAGGTTGGAGTTTGCATTCGTTGAGGATGGAAAGACATACTCCTCAATTCTGGGACTTTTTGATGAGGCCAACCTCCGCATCATACCTCTTGAGGGAGCCTACGTACCAACTCAGTATGACCTCGTTGTTGGTATTATAGATGAGGTTAAGTTTGCGGGCTACAATGTTGATATAAACTCTCCATATAAGGGATTCTTATCAGCTAAAGATTCGAGGTATGAATATAACCTTGGTGACATCATATCTGCAAAGGTTAGGGAAGTTGATGAGGTTAAGAATGTAAACCTTGAGGGCGCCAGGGAGCTCAGAGATGGAGAGATTGTGGAGATAAACCCTGCGAAGGTGCCCAGAGTAATAGGCAAGAAGAACTCGATGCTTGACACAATAAGGGCGGCAACGAGGAGCGAGGTATTTGTTGGCAAAAATGGCAGGATATGGATAAAGGGCGGAAATTCAGTGCTTGCGGCAAGGACTGTGCTGAAGGTTGAGAAGGAAGCTCATACTACTGGTCTGACTGAAAGAATTGAGGCGTTTCTGAAGGAGGAACTCAAAAATAACCGGTGATAATATGGAAAAACCAAAGTTGATTATTGATGGTAAAAGGTGCGATGGAAGAGCGTTTGATGAGTTGAGGCCTTTTAAGATTCAGGCCGGAATACTGAACAAAGCTGACGGCTCAGCGTACATAGAGTGGGGCAACAATAAGATACTGGCAGCAGTATACGGTCCTAGGGAATGTATACCTAGGCATGATGCCAGTCCCTATAGAGCAGTCATACACTGCAGGTACCTCATGGCTTCATTCTCGACTCTTGACGAGCACGGCAGGAGCGGGCCGAATAGGAGGTCTATAGAAGTATCAAAGGTCATAAAGGAGGTTTTTGAGAACGTAGTAATGACTGAGAACTTTCCCAAAACGGCAATTGATATTTTCATTGAGGTGCTGCAGGCTGATGGAGGAACCCGATGTGCTGGAATAACTGCTGCAGCTGTTGCGCTGGCCGATGCAGGCATTCCGATGAGAGACCTCCCCTGTGCAATTGCAGCTGGAAAAATAGAGAATGAGGTAGCTTTGGACTTTGGAAAGCTTGAAGACAACTACGGGGACGGTGATATGCCAATCGCCATTGCACCGAGGAATAATGAGATACTCCTGCTTCAGATGGACGGAATGTTCACGAAGGATGAGCTGAAGAGGGCCATTGAGCTAGCATTTGGTGCGTTTCCCAAGATAAACGCGCTTCAGGCAGAGGCTCTTCGGATACACTACGCAGTGAAGAGGGATGAAATTAGCGTTTAGAGGGGATAAAAATGGAAATACTAGACGAGATAAAAAAGGGTTATGTTACAGATTTGATGAAAAAGAACAAGAGGCCGGACGAGAGGGGTTTTTTTGACTACAGGCCCTGCATTGTTGAGAGAGGAATATTCAACTCTGCTGAAGGAAGTGCCCGTGTGAAGCTTGGAAAGACACAGGTGGTTGCAGGAGTCAAGGTGGATATCGGCACTCCGTTTAAAGATAGACCCGAAGAAGGTGTGCTCTCAACAACTGCGGAGTTGCTTCCTCTTGCATCACCTACCTTCGAGCCTGGTCCGCCAGATGAAGGGGCGATTGAAATTGCGAGAATTGTGGACAGAGGAATAAGAAGCAGCAATACCCTAGACCTCACCACGCTCTTCATAGAGAAAGACAAGGTATGGACTGTGTTTGTTGACATATATGTGCTAGATCACGACGGCAACCTCATCGATGCATCAGCTCTGGCAGCCATGGCTGCTCTCCTCGATGCTAAACTTCCCAAGCTAGAGGGAGGCCAGCTGATAAGGACAGAGCGAATAGAGAAACTGAAGGTAGGAGAGAAGGTTGTTACGTGCACCTTCTCGAAAATAGACTCTCATATAGTGCTTGACCCAGGACTTGATGAGGAGAAGGCAATGAGCGCCCGGCTCACAATAGCCACGACTCCAGAACATGTTTGCGCAATGCAGAAAGGCGGGAGGGGCGCTTTCACAAAAGATGAAGTAATAAATCTTGTGGACACCTCATTTGAGAAAGGAAAGGAGCTCAGGAAGCTTTTGGATTGATGGAGGTGGACCCATGGCTAAATACAAGGTAAGATACGGGGCGGAGATGAGAAAGAGAGCAGATGCAGTTGACAAGCAGAGAGTAGCGAAGTATATATGCCCAACGTGCGGCAAGAAAAATGTTAAGAGAAAGGGCCATTCACTATGGAAATGTAAGTCGTGCGGGGCCACTTTCGCCGGTGGAGCGTATTCCCTGACAACAGCAGTGGGAGAGACTGGGAGAAGAATAATTGCGGATGTGAAAAAGAGGTAGTTGCCATGTACACGTGCTGGAAATGTAAAAAATCCGTAAAGGATTTGGATGAGTCATTTGTGAGATGCCCCTATTGTGGGTGCAGGGTGCTTTTCAAGGAGAGACAACCCATAGCAAAGGAAGTGAAGGCTGACTGAATGGGAGTCTACGTAACAACGAGCAAAAACCCATCACAGAAAAGTGAAATCCTCTGCAAGGCTCTCTCGTCTGTACTGCCTGGCTCGGTTCATGAGCGCAGGGGCAAAAAAAGCATAGAGCAAATTTTCATGAGAGCAAAACTTCTTGGCAAGAGCAGAGTTATGCTCCTCTATGAGGTGGATGGGATTCCTTCAAAGATATGTTTCATGAAGGTGAAGGCACATTCGTGGGACTGGACTGGCGAGGAACTTCTAATATCAAAATCTCGCATCTATAAACTTCCCGCCGAACTGCCGAGTGAGCTCATGCTGACTGGGAAAAGAAAGAGTGAGTTTGAAGAGATTTTTGATTTTGATAGACCTGAAGGGGATGAATTCATTGAATTGAGCTGTAGTAAGGGAGAGCTCTCTTTCTCATATGGGAGCAAACCTCTTGTGAAGCTGGAGTTGGTCTCATGAAAGCAGCAATGGAAATAGAATTCAGCAGCCCTACAATAGCAAGAAAGGCATTTAATTCACTAAAACAGGAAACTAGCTTCAAGAAGAGAAGTAAGGCGGAGATGAGGGTGAGGGGTAAGATTCTGTTCATTGTTATTGAAGCAGCAGAATTCCCTGCGATGAGGGCTACTCTGAACTCATACTTAAGGCTTTTAAGTGTAGTCTTCTCTGTTCTAAATCTGACCAAAAAGGAGGTGTAGTATGGACATACCAAAGGAAGTGGAGCATGATATAAACGAGTTCCAAACTGCGCAGAATCAGTTGCAGATGATCATGGTGCAGAAGCAGCAGGTGAAGATGCAGTTTGAGGAGATTGATGATGCGCTTGAGGAATTGAAGGGAAAGAGCGCTAGAATATACAAATCCATCGGATCTCTTCTTATAGAATCAAATACTCCCGACGTCGTAAAGGAACTCAATGAAAGCAAGGATACGATGAAGGTGAGACTCTCTGTACTTGGAAAACAGGAAGAGAAGTTGAGGGAAAGGCTTGTTGAGCTCAAATCCAGAATAGAGAAAGCTGCTGGAGCGATGGGTGCCGCGTGAATGAAAGCACTGGTAGATTTCCTCAAATCTGTGAGAGAGAAAAAAATCCTTATACTCATTCATTCTCTTGCCGATTTAGATGCTGTTGGGAGTGCGCTGTCTCTTCAGTCATTTTTCAAAAATTCTTCCATACTGGCTTCAGACTTACCAACTGCAAAAGCAAAGATGCTGCTCAAGTTTCTCAACTCTGAGATAACTGTAGGAGGAGAGCTTGATTGTGATGTTTTAATCATTCTTGACACAAACTCATATGACATGTTAGGCAACCTAGCTGAAAGAGTTAGAGAATTCAGAGGAAAGAAAGTCGTGATAGACCATCATTCCATCCACCCAGATTCTATAAAGGCAGACCATCTAGTGGTTGATAATACATACTTATCCACCTCTGAGCTTATCTATGAACTTCTGGAGGAGTTGAATTACAAAATCTCAAAGAGGGAGGCTATATGCCTGCTGTGTGGCATTATTGATGACTCCGCTGGTTTCAAGAATGCCAACAGAAAAACATTCAGCAATATCACCAAGCTGCTTGGAAAAACCCGGATGGAATACAAAGATGTGCTGCGGCTTGCTAAAACGGATGCAGATGTGTCCCAGAGGATAGCTCTTCTGACTGCCTGCAAGCGTGCTGATGTGGAGAGAGTTGGCGATTACCTTATAACAAAATCCGTTGTCGGCTCTTTTGAAGCAAAAGCAGCAGAAGCACTGGTGAGTATAGGAGCAGATTTTTCATTCGTGGGTTGCAAGGGGAAGAATGAAGTAAGAATATCAGCGAGAATGAGGGATGAGCTGATAAATGAGCTTGGCATAAACCTTGCCACCCAGGTCATGGAGAAAGTAGGCAGAATTTTGAATGGTAGCGGTGGAGGGCATGCCTGCGCTGCTGGAGCGAATGGGTCGAATCTTGATGCTTTTGATGAAGCAATGAGCGAATGCGTGACTCTTACAAAAGAGTTGCTGGAGAGGAAAGCAAATGCTAAAGCCGGAAGTTGAAAGGAAGGTTTTGTTATACCTTAAAAAAATTCCTTGTGGAAGAGTTACTACATATAAAAGCATTGGGGAGAGGTTCGACCTTCATCCCAGAGTGGTTGGGCGGATAATGAGCAGAAATAAATATCCCGGGCTGTTCCCATGTTTCAAGATTATAAAATCCAATGGTGAGCTAGGAGGATATTCGGGTTCTGGCGGAACAAGAAAGAAAATTGAACTTCTTAAAAAAGATGGAGTGAAATTCAAGAGAAGAATAAACTTAAAAAAGTATTTCTGGAACTAGATATCCCGTAATATCCCACTCACATTGTCAATTTTCTTCTCAAGACTTACACATCCATAACCAATCTTCAACTCTCTATTTTCAATCTTGCGATATCTCTCACTTGAAAAAATAGTGAGAAGCTTACCCTCAAACATCTCAACCATATCAGCTTCCAATGGCTCATGAGACCTTATTAGTACAACACAGCCCATACTTTTTAGAACCTCATCAAGCACATCTTTCCCGAACTGTACCCCCAACCCCCTCTCATCGTTCCACCTACTACCCTCTATCCCCCTTGGGTCGCTCCACAGTAAATCACGCTCCACATCATTTTCGACATATATGATGCTTATGTCCCCTTTCACCTTCTCCGACACTCCCCCATGCACAAACAGAATCCCATTCTCGCTTTTTGCAGCTATGGGAAGTCCCATAAGAAGTTCGTATAACCCCTTATACATGTATAGAGCCGCATTGCCATATCTATTCAGGAAAGTTTTTAAAAAATCAGCTCCACTTGGAGCATTTTCAGAAGGGGGAAGTACTTCGTGATTACCTTTCAGGAGAACAACATTCTCAGAGAAATTTCTCTTTAACTCAAAGGCGATGTTCAACACTTCCAGCTGGTTTGGCCCTCTGTCAATGTAATCGCCAAGGAAAATCAGCTTAAGCTTCTCCCCTCTACCCACCCTGTCCACGAAATTTGTTTTTCTCAGTATTTTTAGCAAGGATTCCTCATCACCATGCAAGTCACCAATTATTATAGCATCTCCTTCCTTTGGAATATAAGCGAGGCTTCCATTTATCCTCAACCCCTTATCTCTCCTCCTCTCTTCAACGAGTAGTTCCCTCACAATTCTTATAGTATCTCTCAATCTACCTTCGTCACCCCTGTGCGCAATATCCACTATATCCTCAAGTGTAACTCTCTCAGCTTTCCCCTCCCCAGGAAGCTTTCTCAAATAGGCCATGCATAATTTACTCATTTGGAATATAAAAAATAGCTACATCTCCAGGATTCTCTTCAGTGCTTTGTCTGCAGCACCCTTCCCTTCTTCACTGAGTAGAGAATATAATGTCTCAATGTCAACTTTGGACTTAAACCCATACTGCTTCAGCTTACCCTTGAGAATCTCTATGCCCATATCTCTCACAGAAACTTTGCCCTCCCTTAGGTTCCTCAGCTTCTCTATCCTCTCTTTAAGAGTTTCGAATTCCAATTCCTTATCCAACTCAACTATAGCTCTTCCTTCAAATTCCCTCTCGAGTGCACCAGTGTCGAAGTTGGATGGGTTCAAACCCTTCGCCACAGTCCCTTTGAGCTTAAGTTTTATTATTGGTTTTACATCAGATTTATCTTCCAAAAGCTTCTCTATGCTCTTCCTTGCCTCTGCGACTACCTCATTCATACCTGCATTCTTAAACTCCAGTTCCTCATAGAAGAATGGTCTGCTCTCAATTTTATGAAATGCCGCCTCCTTGGTTTTCGTGTCAAAAATAAAGAACCCCTTGCTTTCGGTATCATTCTTCCTCATCTGTGTTATTACCGTGCTGCCTGGGATGAGCAGCAATGCCCCGCTATCAAGTTTTTGAGATATTTTTGTGTGCATATGACCGCAGAGATACAAATCAAATCCTTTGGGCAGGTCCTCCAAACTCATCAATCCTTCCCCAGGTATAAACCCCTTCATACTCTGGTGGAAGAGAAAAACGTTGAAAGCACCTTCGACTGGTTTTGGGGAAAGTGCCTCCAAAGCTGTCTTGGCGTACTCCTCTGGAACACCGCCCATGCCCTGAAGGGCTACTCTCTCTCCATCCCTCTCAAAGACTGCTGTCGCGGAATGGACATTTACCAGAAAGCCGGCTTTCTCCAACAGTTCCACTGGGTTCACCAGCTCCTTTGTCCTTCTTTCATGTGTCCCATGTATTGCGACAACCGGAACCTCCGCATAATTCTTCCTCTCATCCCTGCTGCTGTAGCTGACAATTTTTGTATCCCATTTCTTCTCCCACGCTATCCTAAATAATTTGAAAGACCTGGCAAGAATTTCCTGTTTTGGAACTCGTGCATCAAATATGTCTCCCAATATTACTACAAGATCAGCTCGTTTGCATGCTTCGGAAAACGCCCTCTCTGCCTGTTCAAAAGAGTCATCTAGGAATTTTGCATACCCCAGATGAAAGTCAGCAAGCACGGCAATCTTCAACAAACCACCATCTTCCCCATCTCATCTTCCAACAGAATGAGTGGCCTATAAACAGGAACTCCAGCAAGTTTAGCTAATTTTTTTAGCTCCGCGAGCCTTTTGTTCTTGCAAAGTGATTCCCCACTCACTACGCCGCCTGCACAATTCTCTCTCGTCACTCTGCCCGCCTCCCTGAAAAGCTCCTCTTTCCCTATTTTGGAGTCTTTTGAACTTAAATTATATACCTCCATCCTCCTGCCGATATGCCAATCCCTTAATTTCTCAGCAAGCTCACATCCTCTCTTGCTGTTGCAAACTGCTATGACCTCGCACCCCCTTCTCATCATCATCCAAGCTGCAATGTAGGAATTCCTATCAGTTATCACCGCAACCACCTTGCCTTGGCTTCCCAGCGGTATGCCACCGTATGCCTTTATGCATCCTCTTGAAACAAATGCCCTGCCTTCCCTGACATCAATGAATATCTCCTCATCCGGCTCATCCAGGTCCACTTTCAGTTTTTTGTCTCTTAGTTCCTCCAGAATTCTCCTTCCCCCCTCAATGCAGAGTTCTCGGCTTGAGAAGCTATGCTCGCCGACTCTCTTAGCTCTTATTGCAAATGAGGAGCTCCTCTTAAACTCCCTCCCGATAGCAACGCATTTCTCAGCTATCCTGTCAAACTCAGCTGGCACGACATCGCATATTGAGATGTTCACAATTCCAAAGACTTTTCTCAGCTTCTCAGCGCATTTCCTTTCCTCATCCACATCAATAAAAAATATCCCCCCTTCCCTGCTCAGCTTGAACCTCCGCCCTTCAAGAGCAGACTTCAGGTTCCACTCAAGCATTCTCTCAAGAATAACCCTTGTCATCTTGCTCTTAAGCATTATCTCAGAATATTTCACGACGAGCATGCATAAATTATTAAAAACAAAGTATAAAACCCCTTATATGGACACAAGCACGACTTTCACTCTCTTCACGGCATTTGCCATGATAGTAATCACGGTTATTTTCATCTACCTAATTACGAAGTGATGTGAATGGATTGGAGGATTGCTGCTCTAATAACAATGCTCGCGCTAGGAGTTTACAATATACTAGTTCAAAAATTTGTTAAGGAAATTGATTGGCGGGTTATGATACCCCTAGTCTTTGTAGTTTCCCTCGCACTCTTCATATATTTCCTCACTTCCTACCAAACATTTATTGATAATATAACTCCAGGCTCAGTGCTTTTCGCCTTCTCACTAGCGTTTGTTTTTGCCGTTTCAACAGTGTTCACCTACCTCTCATTTAAGGAGGGCGGCACTATCAGCGGTGTTGTGCCAATATTCAATTTGAGCATGTTCATTTCAGTTTTAATATCTGTTATTTTCTTCAAAGAGGAGGTAAACATACTAACTGCACTAGGGATGATATTCAGCTTCATCGGTGTAGTGCTGCTTGCCTATAGATGAGAAGATATAGACAAGTGACGAATAAGTTTATAAAAATTCAGTAGTATAACTATACCACACGGAGGGAGAAGAATGGAAGCAGATTTTGTAAAAGCATCGAAAAAGAAGTTTAAAGGGAGGCCCAATATGGGGGCATATGAAAAGATTTATCCCACTTTCAAATGGGAAGACGTGCATGATGAAGTTGAGTGGTTTGAGGGAGGCAAGCTGAACCAGGCTTATAACACTATAGATAAGCACAGGAACACGTGGAGGAAGAACAAGGTGGCTCTCTACTGGGAGGGCGAGGATGGAAGTACAAAGAAATTCACCTTCCTCGATATGTCCAACCTTTCAAACAAATTTGCCAATGTGCTAAAAAACCATGGCATAAAAAAAGGAGACAGAGTGTTCATCTTCCTTTCGAGAATTCCTGAGAACTACACAAGCTTCCTGGGAATACTGAAGATGGGTGGGATTGCGGGCACAATGTTCGCAGCATTCGGCCCTGAGGCAGTAAGAGACAGGCTGCTGGACAGCGAAGCGGTTGCTGTAGTCACCGATATGAAGCTCAAGCCCAGAGTTGACCAGGTAAGGAAGGAACTTCCCAGCTTGAAGCATGTATTCGTTGTTGGAGGCAAGGATTTGAAGAAAGAGAATGGTGAGCTCATCTATGAAGAGGAGCTTGCCAAAGCATCACGCGATTTTGAAGCGGAGAGGATGAACCCAGATGATACTGCTTTCATACAATACACCTCAGGCTCCACAGGAAAGCCCAAGGGAGTGATGCATACACATGGGGGAATGCCGCAACAGCACATAACTGCCAAATGGGTGCTCGACCTAAAAGATGAGGACATATACTGGTGCACCTCAGACCCAGGCTGGATAACCGGAATAATCTATACGATACTGGGTGCGTGGTCGAATGGTACTTCCCAAGTCGTATTTGATGGCAGATTCGACCCAGATAGATGGTACTCACTTATAGAAAAATACCAGGTCAATGTATGGTACACTGCTCCAACTGCCTTGAGGATGCTGATGTCAGTTGGAGAAGAGATACCCAAAAAATACAACCTGAGCAGCCTGAGGCATATATGCAGCGTTGGAGAGCCGCTCAACCCAGAACCAATAAGGTGGGCGCACAAAGTATTCGGTTTGTGGGTGCATGATACTTGGTGGCAGACTGAGACTGGAAGCATGCTTATATGCAACTACCCCAAGATGGACATAAAGGTGGGGTATATGGGAAAGCCATTCCCTGGAGTGCAAGCTGCCGTAGTGAATGAGAATGGTAATGAAGCGAAGCCCGGAGAGGAGGGAGACTTGGCGCTGAGACCTGGATGGCCATCCTCGTTCAAGGGCATATGGAAGAACGAGGAGAAATTCAAATCATATTTCAGGAATGGATGGTACATCACTGGTGATAAGGGAAAAATGGACTCCGATGGGTATTTCATATATGTGGGAAGAGGGGACGATGTTATCAAAACAGCAGGTGAGAGAGTCGGCCCGTTCGAGATTGAGAGTGCGCTTGTTGATCACCCGGCAGTTGCAGAGGCAGGTGTGATAGGCAAACCAGACCCCGAGGGGATAAGAGGGGAGATAATAAAAGCATTCCTCGTCCTCAGAAAGGGTCACACACCCTCAAAAGAGCTTGAGGAGGACATAAGGAAGTTCATCAAGACTAGACTTGCTGGGCACATGTACCCCAAGGAGATAGAGTTCAGGGACACCCTTCCAAGGACGCAGAGCGGGAAGATAATGAGGAGAGTTCTCAAAGCGCAGGAGCTTGGTCTTCCGACAGGAGACCTCTCGACAATAGAGAAATAAGCTCCTCCTTTTTCTATTTTTTATTTACAAATCTCGAGTAGTCCACAAGCTTTCTCAATGCCCTTATTGCAGATGCTGAAGAAGTATAAGTTGGAACCCCGCAGTTCTCCAATATTCTGCTATGAACCTCTGCGTACTCTCCCCCAGGGCATACAACCACCATAGGTTTCTTCTTCAGGTTTGATGCCTCCACCAGCATGCTGACAACTCTCGAATCAATGCTCTCTGTCTGGAAGAGGACTCCGACAAGAATAGCATCCACATTAGAATCTTCAAGCATGGCCTGCACTGCAATTTCAAACCTATCAGTGCCAGCATCCCCACTCAGGTCCAGCGGATTCTTCACGTTAACATAATCCGGCACCTTCTCGCTTATCTTCTTCCTGCTTGCATTGCTTAGCTCAGCAAGCTTCAGCTCATTATCCTCCACGCTGTCTGCAGCTATGACTGCCAAACCCCCTCCATTTGTTATTATGCCAACCCTTTCACCACTGCAGAAAGGCTGGGATTCAAATAGTTTTGAGAAATTGAAGATTTCGTCCAGATTCCTAGCCTCAGTTGCCTTGCACTGTTTGAATACTGCTTCATAGACTGCAGCATTTCCTGCCAAAGAGCCTGTGTGTGACTTAGTCGCAACTGCTCCACCGGCAGTTTTGCCTCCCTTCAGCACAACAACCGGCTTTCTTTTTGTAACTCCCTTCAATACTTCAAAGAACTCCCTCCCCCTCCTTACGCCCTCTAGGTAAAGCACTATTATTCTGGTTTTCTCATCATCTGCCATATACCTAAGCAAATCAGTCTCATCAAGCACAGCACCATTACCATAGGAAACAAATTTCGACATTCCAAAGCCCTGCCTTGCCATCAAATCAAGCACAGCGCCTCCAATAGCACCACTCTGGCTTATGAAGCTCACAGCCCCGAGCTTCGGCCTTCCCATTTTGTAAGTTGGGATGAAAACACTGTCAACTCTTGTCAATGGGTTTATCACTCCCATGCAGTTCGGCCCAAGGCATGCAATATTGTAACTGAGGCATATCTCTCTGAGCCGGTTTTCCAGCTCAACATTCCCAACTTCAGAGAAACCACCGCTTATGACTATTGCTCCCTTCACTCCTTTCTCACCGCACTCCTTTAGAGCATCTGGAACGAGCTGCGCAGGTATAGCTATAACCGCAAGGTCAACATTCTCCTTAATGTTTTTGACGCTTAGGTAGCACTTCAAACCGAGAATCTCATCGCACTTTGGGTTTATGGGGTATATACACCCTCTAAAACCTCCTTCAATGAAATTCCTCAGGAGCACATGCCCTATCTTTCCAGGATCTCTGGAAGCACCTATTATTGCAACGCTGTCTGGGTTGAAGAGCACATCGATATTCAAGGTAACACCCTCACATCTACTGCGCAATACCCATCCTCATAAGCTATAACGGGGTTGATGTCCATTTCACTTATCTGCTCATTCTCATAAAGGAGCTTTGAGGCTTTCTGCAGGAGATTCGCAATTGCTTCAATATCCACAGGCTTGCGCCCCCTTGCGCCAGTGAGCAGTGGGTATGCCCTCATCTCCTTTATCATCTCCAAAGCATCGCTCTTATCTATGGGGCAAACTCTCAGTGAGACATCCTTGAAGACTTCTACAAATACGCCTCCAAGCCCGAAGAGTATGACTGGACCAAACTGCTCATCTCTCCTTCCCCCAACGATGAGTTCTAAGCCCGGTTTAGCCATTCTCTGTACAAGTATCCCATCAACTCTAGCTCCACCAGCATTTGAAAGAAGCTCAGGATACGCTCTCCTCAGAGACTCCCCATCCTTGATATTCAGCTTCACGCATCCCCTATCAGATTTGTGGAGTATCTCATCAGACATTACTTTCAAAGCAACCGGATATTTTGCAACTCTCAGCGCCTCATCAACATTCTTCACAATGCTGCCTTCTGCAAACTCTATCTCATATTTTTTAACCAGGGCTACTGCATCTGTGTATTTCATTTCAACTACCTTATCTCAAAAATAGCAGATATAGCGCAATCAGTATTACCAGCACTAATACAATGATGTAAATGACAATCTTCTTTGGGTTTTTCTTCATTTTTTCAACGTAATACTCCATCTTTGCATTTATTTTGGTCCATCTGTCAAGCTTGACGGGTCCGGCGGCTGGAGCAGGTGCCGCAGTAGGCTGCTCAGTGGAGGGAGCTTCACCCGTAACTATTATCTCCTCTTCAACTGTTTCCTTCTTTGGAACTGCGCCGACTTTCTTAAACCCATCTTCAGTTATGCTCAGGCTTATCTTCCCGCTCTTTATCGTATAGCTTGTCAGATCCTGTTTCACAAGCTTGTGCACGTGCACTGCAAGGTCTCCGCTCCTTATGTTAAGCTCGCTTTTTATCGCCTCAGGATCCTTGTGCCCCGCAACTACATTCCGCAGTACTGCCAAGTCCAGCTCATCAACTGCCTCCTTTGCCTTCTCGTCAGCCACCTCAAGCATCCTCGCTCCCACCTGGGTGACCTCCACCTCACTGGGTCCTGGGTAGCTGGACTTGAAGTCTATATACCCCTTCTGCTTCAGAGTGCCAAGTATGTTTGCGGCTTCGAAAAATGAGGAATTTATCTTAATTCCGAACTTCTCAACTACTGTGCCAGGTTCTATCCTTTGTAGAACCACCAAATCCAGAAAAGTAAGCTCTTCCACGATAAGCTTTTTTTAATTAACCTTTAAATATCTATTGATGAGGTTAATTTTTCTTGGGGGGAGCCAAGAAGTAGGCAGATCCGCCTTTCTTCTTGAGGATGAAAAAAGGCTGCTTCTTGAGTATGGAATAAAGCTGCATCAGGAGACGGAGTACCCCCTTCCCTTCCAGGGATTTGTTGATTACATCATAGTCTCTCATGCCCATCTGGACCACTCGGGCTTCGTACCCGCGGTATATGAGTGCTGTTCCCCGCTGTGCATTGCAACATACCCCACCCAAGCGCTCAGCTCCCTGCTAATAAAGGATTCTATGAAGGTGCAGAAGCTGAAGAGGCAGAAAGTGAACTTCTCATCTACAGATTTCAAAAAGATGCTCAGTAACTTCATACCCTTGCCATATGGGCAGAATTTCTCCCTCTCCAAAAGCATGTCGCTGGCATTCACGGATGCGGGGCATATCTCAGGAAGCGCAATAAGTACAATTCAGACTGGCAAGAAAAGGGTAGTTTACACAGGGGATTTCAAGCTTGGTGAGACATGGACGCACAAGGGAGCCGAGTGTGTTGATGGATGTGATGTTTTGCTGATAGAAAGCACATACTCGGAGAGGGAGCATCCTGACAGAAAGAAGCTTGAGGAGGAGCTTTACTCCGAAATAGCCGCGGTTATAGAGAGAGGTGGAAATGCACTCCTGCCGTGCTTTGCAGTTGGGAGAAGTCAGGAGGTCATTCAAGTTCTGCGCTATTTTGATGAAGATGTTAAGATATTTCTTGACGGGATGGCAAGGACTGCATCAGAGATTATGCTTGACTACCCCAGCTACATAAAAAATGCCAAATATTTTGCGAACTGTTTGAAGACAGTTGAATGGGTAAACTGCCCGAGCCAGAGGAGAAAGGCCCTCTCTAAGCCAAGCGTGATAGTTTCACCAGCCGGCATGCTTGATGGTGGACCTTCTCTACGATATGCGTTGGGTTTGAATGATGAATCCGAGATAATTCTCACGGGTTTCCAAGTACCTGGCACAAATGGGAGAATGCTGCTTGAACAACATAAAATAAAGGTTAATGGAGTAATACAAGATGTGAAGGTCCCAGTCAAATACTTTGACCTGAGTGCCCATGCATCAAGGACAGATTTATTTAAATTTGTCGAGACAGCATCTCCAGAAAAGATATTCTGCATCCATGGGGAAACCTGTGAGAATTTTGCAGAAGAGTTGCGCTCAAAAGGATATGATGCAGTTGCGCCTAAAAATGGAGAATCCTTCGTAGTGTAGGTGTTTGAATGGAAATATGCATGCTTGACCCGCTCTTCTACCCATACTTCGGCGGTACTGAGAAAGTAGTTTACGAGTTCGGCAAGAGGCTTGCAAAGAAGCACGGTATAAGCATACTGACCTCCCAGATACCTGGAACCTCTAACTACGAGGAAATTGATGGGATGAAAGTCTATAGAACCCCAAGCTTATATCTAAAAAACCTTCCCTCATTCATGCCTCCTCCGTATACTATCTCACCTCTTCTGCTGAGGGACTTATTCAAGAGACAGGATGCGGATGTTTTTCACATCCACTGCAGGTATTTCTACTACCTAGGAACTCTGCTCTCAATAAAATATCTAATGAGAAAGAAGCTAATGCTCACCCTCCACAACGCAAAGCCGGACGGCATATCTTTCATGACCGACAAATCCGCTGCGTTGTACGATGCGGTTTGGGGCAATAGAATAATGGAGAACTGCGACAGAATAACTGCTGTGAGTAGATATACTAAAGAAGTGACGGTCCCACCCTACTTGCAGCATAATACGGAAGTTGTGTATAACGGAGTTGATGAGAAGCGCTTCAAGCCAAGGAGAAATAATTCGATAAGAGAAAAATTTGGAATAGGTGATGCGCCGCTCCTGCTCACAAATGGAAGATTAGTCACCCAGAAAGGCATGTACTATCTCATAGAAGCTTTCTATATGCTCAAGAAGGACTTCAAGAATGCAAAGCTCATAATCATAGGAAAAGGTCCTCTGAGAGACGAGTTGGGGAGCCAGTGCTTCAGGCTTGGGGTGCAGGACTCTGTTAATTTTGTCACAGGCATCCCGGAAGATGAACTTCCCCTATACTATAATGCTGCAACGCTATTCGTCCTCCCGAGCCTCTGGGAGCCTTCAGCAGTTGTGCTCTATGAGGCGCTTGCTTCTGGAAAAGCCATAGTCGCAACGAATGCTGGGGGAAATCCAGAGATAGTGAGCAGCAAATGCGGCATATTGGTGCCACCTCGCAACCCAACAGAGCTGTGCGATAAGATTAAGCTGCTGCTTGAGGATGAGAAGCTTATGGGGAGGATGGAGAAGAATTCAAGAGAAAGGGCGGTGGAGAACTTCACGTGGGATATTGCTGCAAAGAGATATGAGAGCATATACAAAAATGTCCTTTCCTGATTACTTGTAGAATTTGTACTCATCTGATGTGCCTTTTTTCAGAATATACAAATCAAAATAGGCTTTCCAGTAATGCAGCGTCTCTCTCACATAACCTGCCTTCTCAAACCTCCTGGTTGATGTCTTAATAACAAGAGAAGGGTCGAAGACTACCTTGCCAAGCTTCTTAATCCTGTTTGGTAATTCATTGTCATCCAGTGTTCTAATATTCTCGTTATATCCCTTGGCTTTCTCGTATGCATCTCTCCTGAATGAGGAGTTTGACCCTTGGAACACAATGAAGCCGAACAGCTTGGCAAACCTGGCGAAGTAGTCTGTCGTAACTTTGAATATCAGCCTGTGCTTAAGCTTGTTCTCAGCCGGTGCTATTGGACCGCCAACTGCAACAACCTCCTTATCCTCAAAATGCTTTGCTATCTTCTCAAGCCAGTCAGTAGGATATACGGAGTCTCCATCTGTGCAGACAACAATGTCCCCCTTGCATTCCCTCACACCCCTATTTCTCGCAAGTGGCACCCCACGCCTTGGCTCGTAGATGATTCTTTTCGTATATTTCTTAACTATAGATAAAGTCTCATCCTTGCTTCCAGAATCTACAATCACTATCTCAAAATCCTTGAATGTCTGCTTGCTGAGGGATTTCATACATCTCAAAATTACCTTTCCCTCATTCAACGTTGGTATTATCACCGATATCACAGCACCATCTTCTCATAGAGTTTTACCATTCTCATCGCGCAATTTTCAATTGAGAACTCCTCGGCACTCTTTCTTGCATTGTCCCTCATCTCTGCGCCTTTTTTCAGTGCTTTTATGATTTTCTCAGCGCATTCGTCAGGGCTGTCTGGGTTGAACTTGTAGCCATTATAACCATCTCTTATAATTTCCTTCAGAGCGAGGTAATCCGCTCCAACAACCGGCTTGCCGCTTGCCATCGCCTCCTGCACCACTATACCCTGAGTCTCAAATTTGGATGGAATGGCAAAAACATCAGCAGCGGCATAGACCAAAGGTATCTTCTCAAGAGGCACGATCTCATTAACGAAGCGGAACCACTTCCCGACTCCGGTTTTGCTGACAAGCTTTTTGTAATAATTTAGGGCAGGTCCCTCTCCCACGATGACAAACCTAGCATCAGAGAATTCTTCAAGCACCAGCAGGGAGGATTTTATGAGCACATCCAGATTCTTCTCTAGGACCAGTCTTCCAACATTTAGGATAATCCTGTTCTTCTCCATTTCCCACTCCTTCTTCATGATGCTTCCGTCATTGCTAGTATTAAATCTCCTAATGTCAATCCCAGTGGGAATCACTTCTATCCCAGTAAGTCCCCTCTCCTCGAGCATCTCCTTTATAACAACGCTTGGCGTTATAACCGCATCGCACTTCTTGTAGTACCACTCCAGATATCTCCATGCGAACTTCTCCACTATTTCCTTAATAACCTTTGCATCTGAGATGTAGTGTGATGCCTGCGGTATAAGAGTGTGAAATGTGCTCACGAGAGGCAGTTTGTTTATCTTTGCAGCTTCAACTGCAGCAAGCCCCATTGTTGCCATTCCATGCGAATGAACCAAATCTATCCCCAGCTCCTTAACTTTACTCTGAGACAGAAAAGGGAATAGCGCTATCCTATACATGGGGTAAGGCCTGAAGGGAGTTGATGTGTAGTAGAATACCCTCTTATCCTTATTCTCCCTCTTCGCCCTCCTGTCGCCAGCTGCGAATATGTATATCTCGTGCCCCATATCCTCCAAAGCATTTTTAAAGGTGAGTATTGAGGTGACAACGCCATCCTTGTTCGGTAGATACGTCTCTGTATAGTATGCAATCTTCATAATCTGCAATATTGCCTTTTGGGGTATTTATTCGTTTCATTCGGAATTGCAGGTAGGATTTTTAAACTCCAAAATGCATAATTCAAGTATGAATACAGTAAAGGTGCCTGAGAAGTTAGGTGAAAGAGCCGCAATGGCACCGGTGAATCTATTCAACGAGATTCCGATAAGGGATGAGCTACGCCCTGAAACTAAGGAGGCTGCAAGGGTTCTTGCAAGCAATATGTATGCCTCAGCAAATCTGCTTAAGAAGACAGAAGCTAGAATCGAGGTTGACGGGAGCAGAGCTGAGCTGAATGCTATCCTCAATTCGATGAAGAGCGAAGTTTCAAAGATTAACTGCTCTAAGCATGATTCTACGCTGAATAATCTCTTCAAGGACTTTCAGAAGCAGATAGAAAACGGAGAGAACCCATTCAAGAAAAGCGAGATAGAAAAGCTGGAGTCGCATCTTCTTCTCACATACGGTCATTCCACGTACACCGTGCCGGAGTTTGGCTTCTCAGGTCTTGCGGAGGTCACTTCCAAGAAACAGGTAGAGTATTCCGGCAGTAAAGTCACAGTTATGAAGATAAGCATAACGGAGAGCCAGTGCCCGCCTTCATCCTTCTATGTTTTGGAAAGAGGTGCGCAGAGAAAGATGTTTGCCGAGGTAATAAGCAACGATTATGAGAATAAGGTGACAATCGACCTCATGCTGCACCTCCAGAAACTGGCTGCAGGAAAAGAGGAGCCGGATATAAAACTGCTTTTCGGGCACAATAGATTTCTGGGGATGTATACAGGAATAATGCCTGAGAGAGATTACTCAAAATTGGATAAAGCCTTCGTGAAAGATTGGATGACGGCTCTTCTTGCCGAAGGTGATGACTATAAACCAGAAGACGTACTGAAATTCTCTGAAGAGGCCCAAAGGAAGATGAAGGTGAGCGACCCCTATCTCTGGGCGAGAGTCCAGATGCTCAGGCATCTCAAAAAGGGTATCGACGAGATATCCGCAACCGGTCTTGCAGGAGATGAGCTCAGAAAAAAGCTCTTGGAGACATTTGAGAGAATTAATGAGATGCACGAGCTGAACCACGCAGTTAATACCATACAGAAGCTCAGAATGTCTCCTTGGATAGATGAGCTATCGTCAACTTTCAGCACAACGCATGGAGATTCTGTTGACTATCCCGGAACACCCCACCTCATCCTAGCCATGAATTCTCCTCTCTTCGCAGGTGCGATGGATACGCTAAGCGGAGGAAAGTCACGCGAGAGGATACTCTCTCTGGATGCACTCAACGCATTACCTAAAGTCCTGAACCAGCTCGACTACGGTGAGAGAGCCGCCCTGCTTTCGGTATATGCACTAGTCAAGAAACTGGAAACAGGTCAGCCTCCGGAATTGGAGAAGCTTGGCAGAAATCCCTCCTGGAACCCCAACCTTGATCCTCTCAAAGTGCTTGAACTTGGCACGCTTGACTCCTTCTTAATAAGACCGCACGCAATGGAAATTAAAAAGAGCGTCTACATCTAGATCTTAGTTATAGCCCACAGTGCGAATAGCGCAGCACCTAGGAACAGAAGCGGTGCAATTATCCTCATGACTGCAACTATGGAGTTGACAGTCCCTATAAGCTGCTGCGACTGACTCACACCGAAAACCCTCACTCCCTCAACTTTCTCAACCTTCATATCAGCCTCAACACTCTCAAGGTTTTTTGCTGCCATTGAAACGCATCTGCATGCCTTCTTAACAATCTCTTCGCTGTTAATTCTGCCTATCGGGTTGATAACACCACCGACAACATTCACACTGTGCGAGTCGGTTGTCATAACCTCGCAGTTAACTCCCATCTCCCTCACCGCATTTATAATCTCCTTTCTAACGTTTGGGAGTATTCCGTTGCCATCAAGGAGGATGAATGCAAATTTCTCTCCATCGAACTCAAAGAGTGCAACCTTCATACCATCCTTGCCTATACCTGCACTCTTCCCTAAATCTATCAAGGAATCAACACCAACTCCTAGCTTAACCGGCTTTTCCTTCCTCCTCCCTTCAACAGCCTTCCTTACAGCATCCATATACTCAAAGCCGAGAGGGTCGCCTGCCTCAACTCTAGTTATCTCACCAGTTTCGGCGTTATGTGCATCGGCAATCATAGCCTCCTCCAACCCGCTTGCAATTGCTTGATTCCTGAAAGCCAGTCCAAGTGAGAAATCTATATCCTCAGTTGTCCTCGGGGCTCTGGTGGTAGCTATGAATCCCTTATCATTCACAACCAAACTATACGCTTTGCATGTCTCATGCTTGCTAACAGTTATGCTTCCAAGCGCCTTCTTGAAATGCATTCCATCCAGCATCTCTCGGGTTTTTGTTATGAACTTTACAACCTCGCTGGATGAGACCGGATTGAAGTCATGCGTGGCAGTACCATGGAAAACCATAGTCTCTGCATCCGTCGCCTCGTTTACCGCATTGGAGAGCAGGTAGGGGAACTCACTCCCTCCTAAGTTACCGAATGGGCCGAAATGTATGTATGGGACGAGGAAGACGCATTTAAGCTTTCCCTTAGCCTTGAAGGCCATCACCCCAAGCAGAGTATCGATATTCACCCCAACTTCTTCAAGTATGTCCTCAAGCTTCTTCGACCTCTCGAACCATTGAGCGAGGAACAGGCTTCCTGCCTCAATACCAGAGACACCAAAAGTCCTCTTTATCGGAGCGTTCACGAGCCAGAACATGACGTACACTGCAACTAGGAATATTGAGGATGCAAAGTATAGCTTAAGAAGGACAAGCTCTGGTGTAGCCTGCGTTGAGATCGGTCCATACGCCAAGAAGAAAACCATGTTGAGCGTGGGTTGCGCAATTCCGAACAGCAGAGAGCTCTTTCTTATGTTGAAAAGAATATATGCGACTGAGAACCAGAGAGCAAAAACTACTGCATTTCCAATAAGCATCACATCGAAGCTGTTTATCATGGTCACTTTACTGAGCTGAATCAGTCTTGCAGCGACGTAGAAAAGTGAGTAGATGATGGATGAAACAAATGAAAGAAACAGCACTTTTTTGAAACGTATCTTCCTCTTTATAAGGAAGCATATTGCCGATGAGAGAACTGCGGGTACACCCATTATGAATATTCCCTCCCCTCCCCCATATGCGATTGCAGTTACCAGCCCATTTCCACTAAGAAGACTGGCCAAGGCTCCTATGGAAAAAGAGAAAAGTACTATTGAGATAAATATTCTGAACGATGAGGGAAGGCTCCCTGAGAGAAATCTAGTTAGCTCTACAGCCTTTCCAGTTGAATCCTCCAATCATTCACCTGCTGGTCCTCGCTCTGCTGTTCCTCTGAGCGATGGAATGGCTCTTGATAGCCCTTCTCACTCCGCTTTCCTTTATCAGCCTATCGAGAGTGTAGACGTTCGAGATGAACTCTCTAGCAACATGCCTGAAATTCTTTCTCTTCTTTTGGGCTAGTTTCATCAACTCCAGCGTTATGAATCTCATCTCGGAGTTTATGGATGCAATGTCTTCATCATACATGATTTTTCTTTATCCACAAAAAAATATAAGCCTTCTGCCGCTCAAATCCCTGCATGGAGAAAATATGCCCAAAATGCGGTGCTCTCAGCGGGAGCAAGAAGTTTTTCGGGGATTTCTGCGAGGACTGCTATCTGAGCATGATAGCCCTAGAATTCCCCATGAGAATTGAAGTTCCACTCTGCAGAGTATGCGGCCGGATTAGAGCAGCAAAGTGGGAGGAACTGAACAAAACAATTCTTGAGAATATCGTTAAAAAGAATGCAAAAGGCAGTTACGACAGCTTCTACGTCACCCCCTGCGGAGAGGGGCAGTATGAAGTTGTATTCCGGGTAAGCAACGGCCCGAACTATTTTGAAGTGAAGAGAAAGTTCTCCCTGAAAAAGAATAAATCCATATGCGATGACTGCTCAAGGGAAACTTCAGGTTATTACGAGGCAATAATACAGATTAGAGGTAAAAACACAAGAAGATGGGCTGAAAAAATATTGAGAGAATTAAAAAATAGAACATTTGTGAGCAAATACTTGGAGCTTAGCGAGGGAATTGACATATACGTGGGCTCCAGAAAAGGTGCAGCTGAGGTTCTTGGAATCCTCAAGCGAAAGCCCACTATTTCTGACAAGCTCTACGGTGTGAAAGATGGAAGAAGAGTTTACAGGAGGACGTACTGCGTCAGGGTCTAGCGGACTACTTTGAACTTGAAACCATAGTGAATTAACCCTTCCTTGCCATCCTCCTGAATCTTTCTGAAAATCATCTCAACAGGAGTTCCTATCTTAACATCTTTTGAATCGCAGTCAACTATCTGCGAAGTTAGCCTGGGCCCCTCAGCAAGCTCCACAATTGCCATTATATAAGGTGCATCAAGCTCGAAACCAGTGGGGGGAGAATATATAACAGTGAACGAATAAACCTTCCCCTTGCCGGAAAATTTCATTTCCCTTGTTTTGCCCTTTCTCCTGCAACGTGGACATACCCTCCTCACTGGGAAGTATTTTGCCCCGCAGCTCTCACACTCACTGCCAATCAGTCCATATCTCTCTGGAATTCTCCTCCATGTCAGTGGCAAACCTATTGTCATTGATGACATCATATCACCTATATGCTAACAATATTAAGCTCACAGTCCCAGGAACAATTCCCGCCCAGTTTACTAGGTTAAGCTGCTCCTTTAAAACAACAAAAGAGAACAGCGCTACGACAACCATTGCCATGCTCATTATGCTCGAAACGATTGAAACATTGTTGCTTGCCTGAACTGCTTTTATGAAAAAATAATCAGCAAGAGCTACAGATATACCAATCATAAGAATACCTAGCGCAGGAACAATCCCAACCTCCAGCTTTTGCTTTGAATACACCATTAGAGCTACCCCAACCAAAAACGCGCTGAGCTCTATAAGAAAAACTACGACAAAAGGATTTGTTTCACCTGCTATCTTGAACCCAATCCTTGATATGCTCATTGTAATTAGCACAAGAATGCTGAAAAGTAACCACTCCTCCATTCAATTCACCCTCTTCATTATATGCACAACGCACGTGGCACCGCTTCCCCCCACGTTGTGCGTCATGCCAACTTCCGCTCCTTTCACCTGTCTGCTCTTTGCCTCGCCTCTCAACTGCCATGTTATCTCAACAGCCTGCTTCACACCTGTTGCACCAACAGGATGCCCGCATCCCTTCAGCCCTCCGCTGGTGTTCACCGGTATCCTGCCATCAAGAGCCGTCTCCCCATCCTCAATAGCCTTTCCACCCTTACCCTTCTTAAAGAAACCCAAATCCTCATATGCAATTATCTCAGCTATTGTGAAGCAGTCGTGAACCTCGCACACATCTATGTCATTCGGTCTCATCCTAGCCATGCTGAATGCCTTCCTCGCGGCTTCAACGGTTGCGTCCAATGTTGTCAGTGACCTTCTGTGGTGCAACGCAAGCGTATCGCTGGCCTGGCTGCTTGCGACTATTTCAACTGGACTATCCGCATACTTTCTTGCTTTCTCAAGAGGAGCGAGTATTATCGCGGCTGCTCCGTCAGTTATTGGGCTGCAGTCATAAAGCTTAAGGGGCGATGCAACCTTCTTTGATTTCATAACATCCCTAACTGTTATCTCATTCTGGAAATGCGCATAGGGGTTCTTTGCAGCATTAGAGTGATTCTTCACGGCAACCATGGCCATCTGCTCCTCTGTTGTTCCAAACTCATACATATGCCTCCTAGCCATGAATGCATATAAGGCGGGGAATGTTGCGCCCATGAAGAGCTCCCACTCCTGATCACCTGCCCCACCGAGGGCAACTGCAGCCTCTCCAACAGGCACGTCAGTCATCTTCTCCACTCCTCCAACAACAACAATGTCGTGCAGCCCGCTGGCAACCGCCATGTAGCCAGTTCTCAGAGCAACTCCCCCTGACGCGCATGCAGCTTCCACTCTCGTGGCAGGAATTGGGTTCAAACCCATATAATCAGCAATGAGCGCAGTTATGTGCTCCTGTCCGATAAGCCTACCAGCAGCCATCGTTCCCCCATATATGGCGTCTATCTCCTTGCCAGACATGTTGGCATCATCTATTGCCTTAATCCCGGCCTCAGCTATCAAGTCCCTAAAGCCCCTCTCCCAATCCTCGCAGAATTTGGTCATTGCCGCTCCAACTATGGCAACTCTTCTCATAATACCGACCTACAACGTTTTGAGCTTTCTTCTCTGTTTGACATACATACCGTAATCGAGATATTCCTTCTCCCCTATGCACTGGAAAACTGTCCTGTTCCTTCCCCTTCTTTCGAGAATCCTGTCTGTTACAAGTATGCTAAAAGAATCACTTCCTGCACCGCTACCAAAAGAGGTCATAAGAATTCTGTTTCCAGGCTTGGCCACATCAAGAACAGATGCAAGCCCTATGAGCGATGCAGCTGAGTATGTGTTACCTATCAAAGGTGCGAGCAGCCCCTGCCTAACTTTCCCACCATCCACCTTGAGCATCTTCGCAACCTGAATTGGGAATTTTCCATTTGGTTGATGGAATACCGCGTAATCGAAATCCCCAGGCTTCAGCCCAAGCTTCTCCATCAACCCCTTCGATGCATTGACGGTATGCTTAAAATAAGCGGGTTCCCCAGTGAATCTGCCCCCATGGCTGGGGAAATCCATGCCCGGCCTTCTCCAGAAATCTGGCGTGTCTGTTGTATATGAATAGGTTCCCTCTATCTTTGCTATAATATTGTCCCTCCCAATGATGAATGCAGCAGCCCCTGCACCTGCGCTATACTCCAGAGCATCCCCTGGCCTGCCCTGCGAGATGTCGGTACCCACTCCCAAACCATACTCGATCATTCCTGAGCTGCACATTCCCATGCAGCACTGAATTGCAGCAGTACCTGCTTTGCAAGCGAACTGCATATCCACTGCTGTGAGATGCGGCGTTGCCCCAATTGCCTCGGCAACTATTGTGGCCGTGGGCTTGACGGCATAGGGATGGGATTCTGACCCAACAAAAACTGCATTTATTCTCTTGGGATCGACTCTGCAGAATATCACTGCATTCCTGCTTGCCTCAACAGCCATAGTTGCAGCATCCTCATCCATTCCAGGAACACTTTTCTCACTTATCCCCAGCCCATCCTTAACCCCTCCGCCCTCGTTCCCCCATATCCTAGCTATCTCATCCACCTTAATCCTGTAGCGGGGTATATGCACCCCATATCCTACTATGCCAACCATACAATCACAGTTTTTTGAGCTTATCAAGCAGCTCATTTATGCTCAATTTAGTAGTTATTACCGGAATCCTTTCCTTCTGCGCTATTTTGACAGCAAGTTTATCCACGCTGTCAATTCTGTGAAGCACAACAACACTTGGCTTCATTTGGCTCACTCTCACAACCACCATTGGTGACCTGCCTGTGCTGACCTTTGTGAAGATGAATGCCCTCTCAGGGCTTGCGCCGAAAAGCTTTGGGAACTCGCTGTAGGGCATCTCCACTATAACCTTTATGCTATCCAGCAGGGTAAACCCATAGAGTTTTTTCTCCGCCACTATATCCTCATTTACAACTACCTTGCCCTCTATTATTTTTGTGAAGCTGTCGGCAGTTATACTGGTTGCAAACTCATGTGTTTCATAGAAAACCCCGCCCTCGGTATCCTCCCTGAACCTCTGGGATATCTGCCCTCCTCTTACTGAATCAATTTCAATAAGCGCGTTAACAAATCTCCTTATCACCTTCACTCCAGGAGAGTCCCTTCTGTCTCCCTCATAATCGCTTATTGTTGAGGGTGAGATTTTGAGATACTTCCCCAGCTCTGCCTGCGTTATCTCAAATATTTCCCTCCACTTCTTCATAGTCTTTCCAGGAGTATCCGAGAGGGCTATCTCCCCAGCCATCTTCACTGCGAACTTTTCCATTCTTACGGATTGTGAAAAATAAGCTATTTAAGCTTATCGAACATGTGTTCGTTGAATAACGTTATAATAAGCTTTAATAGAGAAATTTGCATAAGTAGAACATACTGATTCCAATGAACCTCATAAACCTAGACACATGGAGCAGCTATGGCAGGGCTTTTGATGAATCCCTAAAAGCCATTCTTGCAGGTGAGATGATAATCTATCCAACAGATACGGTATACGGAATTGGGGCAAATGCAACTGACGCTGCTGCTGCGAGGAAGGTCAATGAGGCAAAGAGAAGAGAGGACAAGCCCATCTCAGTTGTAGTCTCCGATTTCAGCATGATGAGAAAATACTGCAGAGTTGACAATGTGCCGTTCAGCCTCCTGCAGGAGCTTTTCCCTGGTCCAGTCACAGGCATATTCATAAAAGACTACGATTTTCCAAGAGAGCTGACTAAAACAGATACAATAGCTATACGTATGCCCTACCACCAGTTCGTGCTCTCCATTGTCAGAAAGCTCAATTTTCCAATCACCTCTACAAGCGCAAATTTTTCAGGAGAAAAATCTCCCAAAACAATTGAGGAAATCCCGGAGGAATTGAGGAATAAAGCCAAAGTTGTTGTTGATGGTGGAAGATGTCACTATAGTATGGAGTCAACAATAATCGATTTCACAATAAAGAAACCTAAGATACTCAGAGAAGGTGCGAATTTTGAGAAAATAAGTGAAATCATCAAAAATCCCTCAGAGTGACCAAGGATTATTAACCTCTTATAATAACATTTCTAAGAGACTCGATAAGCAATACTCTGCAGAGCAGCTCTGGTAAACATGTCAACTCAAACAGAAGAAGTGGAGGGCGGTTACAGGTTTCTTGCGATAGTGCTATTCCTCTTCATAGCTCTACCCCTAGCAAGTTATGCAATATTCCCAAGCAACTCCTATGTTAGTTTCCTGTCATACCCCGCAAGGATACTTCTTATACCAATTCATGAGTTCGGCCATGTGCTTCTGATATTTTTAACAGAAATCTTCAACCTCCCCTCCAGTTCAATGCAAATTCCGATACTAGTAGCAGGTTCGTTTTTTGAAGTTTTTCTTCCACTTTTTGTTATGCTGCTCTTTATATTTGGCAACCAGAGGTATGCACTCGCATGCCTAGTAATAGTGGTGCTGGGAGCTTCAATATACGATGTGGGTAGATATGTGCAAAGTAGCACAAATCCCACTGGACCTGCGTTGAATTCACTTATGCAGCCTACAACTATAACCCCCGAGACTCATGACTGGACGAGGATACTCAAGCAATTCAATGCACTTGACAAGGCTGATTTTCTAGGTGGGCTGTTGTCGGACTTGGGCTTTGTAGTCATACTCCTTGGTTTTTTTTCATCAGTTTTTGAACTGAATCTCATCCTAAATAACCGCGTAAGCTCTGATTTCATGTTGCTTATGTTGTATGGCTCTATTCCCACCCTCCTGCTATCTATCATCTACTTCACTCCGTTCAGAATTACCTTTGCCACATTATTCTGCATCCTGCCTGTGCGACATTTCTACACGAGCACCTTACCGAAGCTGAGAAAAGAAATTGAAGAGGTCGATAAGGAAATAAAAGAGGTTGAGGGGGCTAAAAAAGAACCAGTCACGGAAACCCAGGTGAAGGGATATGAAAAAGAGAGAATCTAAAAAGCTGCAAAAAGGAGTTAGAATTGTGCTAGTGGAGCCGGAGTATGAGATAAACATAGGGCATGCGGCACGTGCAATGGCAAACTTCGGTTTCGAAGAGCTATACCTTGTCAACCCAAAAGTTGAGATTGGGTTTAATGCGAGAATGTTTGCGAAGCATGCATCTCACATTCTACAAAAAGCAAAGGTTGTCGGGCGTTTGGAGGATGCGGTGAGAGGTTGTGACTTTGTCGTTGGGACAACGGGTATAGTGGGGAGGAGCAGGAATATAATACGCAACCCCGTCACTCCTGCAAGATTTGCAAGGGAGATGAGAAAGCTTGATGGGAGGTTCGCAATCCTTTTCGGCAGAGAAGGGACGGGCCTGAATAAGAATGAGGTCGGGAGGTGTGATTTTCTGATAACCATCCCAGCAAGCGAGGCTTACCCAATACTAAACCTCTCGCATGCGCTCGCAATTATCTTATATGAGCTTTCCTCAGGCAAGGGAGAGAACATGATACAGCGAGCAAGCGGCGAGGAGAAGGAGATGCTCACCAGATGCTTCAACAGCATCGTAGACCACTTCTCAGCAAGACTGAGGAGCCCTGAGAAGATAAAGCTGTCATTCAAGAGAGTAATCGGCAGGTCCTTAATTTCAGATGTTGAGGCAGCAGCAATACTCTGCGTGTTTCAGAGAATAAGAAAGAAGTTAAAAATAAAAAAATGTAATTCAAGCCTTTTTCCTTGACTTGACAATTTTCACTCTTGCAGGGGTAAGAAGAATCTTGTCGTTGTCTATTCTCGCTATGTCCCCATCAATTTTCATAGAGAAGCTCTTCAGATTTGAAACAACAGTCTTCAGTTTTGCGGTATTCCTTGACATCGGGGAAACGTTGAGCAGTATTATGTTCCTCTGCCTGAGCTCATTCTCAATTACTTTCACATCCTCCTCGCTCTCAAGGGCGACAGGCTTCACGTAGAAGTCCGCTGCCTCGTGGAGAACATCCACATTCTCTAGCTCAACAGTGTCGATATACTCTTCAATATCCATATCCTTGCTTATACCCAACGCCTTTGACAGCTTCTGAAGTATCCCCATATTTTCACCCCTTTTTGAATGCAACACTTTACTTTTGCTATGGTGGTTTAAATACTTTTCTTCTCACATACTCAGGAAGAACTCGAAAGCCTTAATAATCTTTTCACATAAAACTACCTATTACTTTTGGGGTGAACTTACTGGTCGGTGGTTATTTGTTAAGCTCTTTCCAGGACATACTCTCGCGGAGCAGCATTTTTAGAGACAGGAACGTGCTCTCTCCACATTACATACCTTCCACGCTGCCGCACAGGGAGAAGGAGATAAACGTTATAATGTCCGCCATCTTTCCTGCACTTAAAGGCGAGAAGCCCAGAAGTTTACTCATATACGGTAAGACTGGGACCGGCAAAACTTCTTGCGTGAAATATGTAATGGAGAGATTCGAAGAAATGAAGAATGAGAAAGCAAGGATGTGCTACGTAAACTGCAGGATATACAACACGCGCTACAGAGTCTTCCATAAGCTAATGAAGGACAATATTCCTGAATATGCCAAGACAGGCTACGGCCTCTCTTTCTTCTACGAGAAAATTATCGATTTGCTTGACTTAAATGGAATTAACGCCATAGTTGTGCTTGATGAGGTGGACATGGTGAAGGACCTGGATGATTTGATATACACCCTCACCAGGGCTAATGATGACTTAAAAAGAGGCGGTATCTCTATAATTGGGATTTCAAACAAGCTATCATTTAAGGAGAGGCTAGACCCAAGAAGCAAGAGCACTCTCTATGAGACAGAGATGATATTCCCACCTTATACGTCAAACCAGCTAAAATCCATACTTGAGCAGAGGGTGAAGCTGGGCTTCTCTGATGCAGCTGTTGACGAGTCCGCAATAAATCTTGCGGCAGCCGTAGCTGCGCAGGATAATGGTGATGCACGCTATGCTCTCAAACTCATCCTCAGGGCTGGTGAGATAGTGGATGAAGAAGGAGCAGGCGTTATCTCTGAAAGACAGGTAACTGCAGCTAGAAAATCAGTTGATGAAGATATCTCAATAGAGGCAATAAGCACCCTGCCGCAACACCAGCAGATAGTGCTCTATTCAATAGCGTCTCTCTCAATGGATGGTGGCCGCTATTCCAAGCTCACAGGCAATACTGATAACTACCTCCTCTCAGGAGAGGTATACGAGAATTATCTGAAGGATGCAAGGAATCTCAGAAAAGAACCAAGGAGTGCTCGTTGGTACAGGGAATACGTGAATGAGCTTGAGATGCTGGGGCTCATAACAACCGTAGAGTCCGGGAAGGGAATGAGAGGTCACACCAGGCTTATAAAGCTTGCCTACTCTCCAGCAAAGGTGAAAAGCATTATCGAGAACAATCTTATGGAATGATCTACCAGCCCAGAAGCTCCTTTCTGCTCCCCAGTATTGCAATGAAAAGCAGGAGAGACCCCACCACCATTATAATGAAGAATGCAGTTGCATCGCTCTGCGGGTTGCTCAGAATCAATTCTATCCCACCTCGTGAATTGAGTATTTTAAGAAGCTCCACAATGAAGTTAACCGCACTTATAACCATACCATAATTATATGTCCACTTAGCCGTTGTTGCAAGTCCAATGCTCAAAAACAGGAAGGCCAACCCCATGACAAACGAGAATGCATTTATAACAAGTGCATTGCTGAACGGCTCGTACATCCCACTTGAATTACTGTATACATACATCAGTGCTGGCACGGAGTTGTGCAAGCTCACAAGTGCTATCATCAAAGCAACTATGCTGCTCACTCCCACCCTCAAAGTTAATGATTTTTTTATATTCTCTCTGCTCTCCTTGACTATCTCTTTCAGGCATTCATAACAGTAAGCTTTATCACCTATAAGCTCAACGCATACGGGGCAGAAATACTTCCTACACCTAGCGCACCTATACACGCCGTCTTTGCCTGGGTGGTTAATGCACTCTGGCATATAGTTGCTCACCTGTTATACTTTGCCATTGCCCTTCTCCTCTTCTTCTCGTATATGCCTAAACTCTTTCCGCAGCTTGGGCAATAATAGAACTTCCTCCTCTCCATAAGCTTCACATCATCCGCAGTTTTCAAGTCAGTGCTGAAAACCATAGTCCTCTCATATGTGACTGCTTTTCCTCTTGGGAGCCTTCTGCCGCAAGCTCCGCATATTACCATATGGTCTCTCCCTCTCATCGACTCACCTCTGCTGGATATCCTTGAGCATACCAAGGCTTACTCCATTCAGCAAAAATGTTTCTGCAGCATCCAATTTAAACATTTCATTTCTGAAGAGAGGCCCCAGCAACTCCCTCTCCTTCATAGCGTTGAAGATCATCCCCCCAACAAGCTCACTGAAAGCTGGCATAACTACTACCTTCATCTCCTTATTAAACTTTGAATATTTCTTTCCTATCCTCCTTGCATCAAGTTTCCCAACGATCCATGCTTTCTCAATGCTCCTGTAACCCATCCTATCCCTCAATTCGATGCATGGGTGATTATGAGCAAGGATGAGCCACTCCGCCTCCATCATCCTCTCAGATGGCCATGCATGTCCATGGTTTAGTGAAATGCTCTCTCTCATCATTCCAGCCGCTCCATGGACTTCAATCCCACCTACAATTTCCCTTATTCCACCGTCATGATTCCCCATCACTATCGACACTTTAACTCTACTACTCAGTTCCTTCAGAAATTTTCCAAGCCTCCCCCTCTCTGGGAACTGCATATTTGGTATATCATGCTTAACATCACCAAGTAGTATAAGTTCCTCGCATCTAGTTTCATCAATAATTTCGAAAAGCCTATCCCTGCATGCACCAAAAAAATCTACCTCCACATTCCCAAATATACTCCTCTCAATTCCCAAATGCAGGTCGGCCACAACTAGTGTCTTCTCATAGAGCAGGGCAGGTTCAGCATAAATGAATTTTAAATCTACCATGTTAATACTATACAGTGATGAAAATAAATCAATAGTGGTTTGATGAAAGTATACCTATCGATTATCGTTCCCATATATAACGAAGCTCCCCTAATTGCAAATTCCATACCCCGCATTGTGGAGGCTGCATCCAGGATAACACCGCTCTATGAGGTGATAATAGCCGAGGATGGCAGTAGCGATGAAAGCTATAAAATTGCAAAAAATCTTGAGAAAACAAATCCTGCAATAAGAGTGATGCACAGCAAACGCAGGCTTGGCAGGGGAGGTGCCCTGAAGAGAGCAATCAGAATATCCAAAGGAAAGATTGTAGTATATATGGATGTGGACCTATCCTCAGATTTAAGTTACCTTAAGTCGCTTGTTGAAAGAATTGAGGATGGTGCATCAATAGCCACTGGCTCACGTCTTTTGGGGGATTCCAAGACTGCTAGACCCGTCAAGAGGAATGTTGCGAGCAGAAGTTTCAATCTGTTGGTTAGGCTACTGCTGGGCTCCAAGCTCATGGACCACCAGTGCGGGTTCAAAGCATTCAAGAGAAAGGATATTCTACCACTGCTTGGAAAGGTGAGGGATAACTACTGGTTCTGGGATACTGAAATTCTTGTGAGAGCTCAGAGAGAGGGAATGCGGGTGGACGAGATACCAATCCACTGGGCGCATGGGAGGTTTACAAAGGTTAGCTTCACACGTGATGTGCTCTATATGATGGGCAAAATACTAAAGTTGAGGGAGGAGCTCGGATAATATCCACTCAACATTTTTATTACCTCTCATATCAAAGTATAACATGGCGCTCTCAATAAACTTCAAAATTATCGGAATAGAAATAGAATTGCACTGGAGTTTCCTGCTCCTGCTCCTTCTCATACTCGCCTCAGAGGGAATCGATGCCGTGCTGGCAGCCTCTGCCCTATTCACCTTTGTTGTGCTCCACGAGCTTGCCCACTCATACGTTGCAGTCAGAAATGGTATTGAGGTAAGGAAGATAACTCTCTTTCCCATAGGCGGCATGTCCATGATAGAGGATATCTCAATCCCGCCAGATGTGGAATTCAAACTCGCAATAGCAGGCCCGCTTTTCAACTTCGCTGTTGTTATTGCAGCAGCGGTTTTGGGCCTTCTCGTAAACAACGAATCACTCAGTTCGCTGCTCTACATGGTTATAGAGGCGAACCTAGTGCTAGGACTATTCAACCTTCTCCCGGCCATACCCCTTGACGGCGGCAGGGTTTGGAGAAGTCTCAGGGAGAGGAAAGTAAATCATCTCAGGGCGACAATTGACGCAGTGAAACTCAGTAGATTTGTGATCATAATGTTGCTCCTATTCTCAGCGATAATCGCATTCGTGTATGATGCGCTTGGTTTTCTGATATGGAATTTCATAATATCCGCAGTGATATTCATAGGTTCTGAGTCCGAACTCAATTTTGCTCTTATCAAAGCTTCTGCGAAAGGCCTTTCTGTCAAGGATGCAGCTGAGTTCTCCCCCATACTCGTGAAACCATACTCCACGCTTAAGCAGGCTTTTTCAACAATGTATTCAACTCGTTCAGCTATTATTGTCGTATCAAGCAGCCCTCCAAAGCTCCTAAGCTACAGGCAGCTCTCAGCAATTGACAAGGAAAAGTGGGGCAGAGTAAAAGCCGTAGATGTGGCTCAACCGTGCCCGGCATGCAGAATTGAAGAGCCGATTCTTGATGCCTGGAAGAAAATGAAGTCTGCAGATACATCCCTTCTCCCTGTTCTGTTCAATGGTGAGCTTATTGCAACAATAAGCGAGATAGATATAGAGAAACTCATCATTCTGAGCAGGTTCAGGATGAAGGAGTAATCAACCCTTTATCCTCAGAGCATATTTCCCAGGCAGCTTTGCCTCTATTTTCTTTGCCAGTTCAGATTTTTCAGGGTCCAAGACTATGAGGTAGCTGCTCCACTTATCAGTGAGTTCTGTCCCACCGCAGTTGGGGCATTTCCCCCCCCCGCTAACTATAAACCTGCATTTCTTGCATGCTTTCTCAGCCATACTCATCCCTTCTTTTTAGGTGCCGGCTCCTCCTTTATCCACTCCAGCTTTCCCAGTCCCTCAGGTCTCATGGTAAGGCCAATTTTAGTTTCTGGAATACTGTTTTTCATGCTGACAGTGGATATCTTCGCCAGCACATCATCACCTTTCTTAATCATCTTCTTGCTCTCCCTCCCGATGAAAGCAGGTATCTTCTTGTCATAGGAAAGAAAATCATTGGTTATCTGAGAGAGATGCACCAGGCCGTCAATCGGGCCCATCCTGACAAACGCGCCGAACTCCACAATCTCAGTAACCTCTCCCTCAAATACCTCGTTCAGGTCAGGCTTGTATGCAAGCATATCAAAGGTCACGTCATGGTAGGAAGCTCCATCACCGGCTATGACTCTTCCTCCGCTTATGTCCCTCGGATCCCATATACATAGCACTATCCCAAAATCTTTGTCTATCTTCCTCTCATATCTTTCTCTCAATATCTGGGTTATCGCTTCCTCAAGGTTTTTGGAGAAGTATTTTGGCTCAACCCTTACAGTGTTTCTTAAAGTTATTATGCTGTACATCATACCACCATTTGTTGCACAATATTAATATACTATACGACTTGCAGGTGCGATTTACCTCTCAAAATTACAACTTTCACTCCCTCTTTTTTAAGCTTGTCCCTGAGTTCCTTGTCAACTGTGCAGGCAGCTGCGCCATTCATCTTGCAGTACCTCACAATCCACTCGTCAACGTCCTCCGTATTATCCTTTACCTCCACGCCGTTGAGTCTTATAAGCTTCAGTGCATACCTTGCAGCGGCTGCGTCGTTTCCCTTCCTGGAACCCAACTTTCGCAGTTCACTTACAACTCCCTTGCACGTAACTGCTCTGTATCCTCCCAGGAGCTCGCTTAGCCCGCTGAATATATCAACCTTAAATTGGTAAGCGAGCATCAGGAAGTTTGTATCTAGAATTGCCTCGAGCATTTAATAATTTTGTAGTATAACAATTTTAAATCCAGTGCCTATCTACTTATTTTTCCTTCCTTGAAGATATCCAGCAGCTCCTCATGTTTCTTGAAATACTCTCTGCTTGGCTTAAGCACCTCTGAGAGCTCTCTTGCAACCGCATTCTTGAGGTCTGTCGGGTGCAGCTCCCCTTTCTTATATGCAGCTTTTAGTTCATCGAATTTCAGGTAATCCATATCCCCGCCATACTTCTTATCCCTCTCAACATGCAGAGGACTACCCCTCATTACCACGTATTCGCAGAGCTCTATCACTGGATTATTCTCTACCTGTTTTTCTGGGCAGTATGCTTCACTTATCTTATCCTTTATCTCCTCTTCAGAATCGTGGATGTAGATGCAGCTCTTAGGTATGCTCTTGCTCATCTTTGATGAAACTTCCGTATCTAGCTTCTCATTGCTCTCAAAACCCATTTTCTGCGGGCCCTGAAGCCCCATGAGCAGATGAGTGTGCACTGCAACTGGCTTTGGCCATTTCATCTTCTCAGCAACTTCCCTTGTTAACACGTGTACCTTCCTCTGGTCCATGCCTGCATGCATCAGCTGCACCCCGAGGTGGAAGATGTCAGCAGCCTGCATCGCAGGATAAAGTATTGCAGTTGATTCAGTAACTTCAGTCTCCTTTCTGCCCATTATTGTGACGCACCTCAGCATTCTCTGTATGCTGGCATTCTTCATAACCTCAATGACCTTCACCCAGTACCACTGGTCGTAATGCTTGCTGGCGAGTTCATACTTAACTCTCGTTTCATCCAATCCTAGAGAAACAAAGCCGGCCTTGAAGTATCCCTCTGCCACCTCCCTTATAAGACCCAGGTCCCCACCCAGCTTCTTATTTATCCAGGAGTGATAGTCCGCCAACCATATAATCGGTTTTATGCCAGCTTTTATGAAATCGTTAATCTTCATTGCAGTTATGAGCCCTGAGCCTATGTGCAGCATCCCGCTTATTTCGAAGCCGATATAGTGCTGTGGATGCTCCTCGTTTTCGAAAAGCTTCATCAGTTCCTCTTCTGTGAGTATCTCCTCAGTGGGCTTCCTTTTTACAAGAAACATCTTATCCTCTATATTCAACAAACCACCCTCTAAGCAATCTCAGGCATCTTACATTTGAATTCCATTGATTTTATTCTTTTCTTAACCTTCCTTATAGTGCTTTCCTTCAAACCAAGCTCTTTTGCAATAGCACCATCATTCTCTTTTCCAATTCTCATGAGGAGACGGTCAAGCTTGCTGTAACTTATTCCGAGTTCCCCTTCAGCGGTCTGCCCTCCCCATAAGCTTGGAGAAGGTTTCTTCCTGACTATCTCCTTAGGGACCCCAAGCTCCTCCGCAAGCTTTCTCACCTCAGTTTTATATAAACCACCAATTGGAAGAAAGTCAACCCCGCCATCTCCATAGCGTGTGAAATAACCCATCTTCAGCTCACTCCTATCACCTGTTCCGGCAACAAGCAGATTCCTGCTGTTAGAAAAATAATATAGAACACACATTCTTATCCTCGCCCGCAGGTTTCCATTCGGTATTCGCGCTCCCTCCCCGAATGTTGGCAGTATCATTTTAAATTCATTATATACCGAGCTGAAATCGATTATGTAGTATCTCACACCTAGGTGTTTTGCGACTCTCATTGCATCCTCTATATCCCTCTCGCCAGTAGTCTCACTCTCAGGCATTATGAGAGCCGTCACCCTCTTCCTTCCCAGTGCTCTGGCACATAACGTAGCAACAACTGTTGAGTCGACTCCTCCACTGAGGCCAACAACCACTCCTCTTGCTCCTGCCTCCCGGACCTTTCTTCTTATGAATTCCTCTATGCTCCTTTCAGATTTCATATGCGAATTCTCTCCATTTATCCTTTTATTATTTCCCGTGACATGCTCCCACCCTTAAAGGATGTGGGCTTCCTGCTTCACAGACGTTGCTATCGCAACATCTCTCTCCTTCTGCAAGGAATTGCAGGCGTTACTTCCGCTGTGCCCCAGCGTAGTGATATCATCTTCTGAAGTAGGGTATTTAAACAATACGGAGGGGTAACTTTTCAGTGAAATTGGGATACATACATCTTCTTTGTATAGCTCGCTTTCATTCCACCTCTGAAGACTGTGGGTTTCCCGCTCATGCTTGCTAAGAAATGGAGAATCAACCGATTCGGAGCTGCCAACCACAATTAATATAAAATGTGCATGGATTAATTAGTGCGTGCATTTGAGGTGAGTTGTTGGGGTCTATTCCCAGAAAATGGAAAAAAGCAGGGAGAATGCGTTGGAAATGGCTTAAGAAAAGAAGAAAGAGGATGAAGAGAAAGCTGAAGAGGAGAGTAGGAGAGCTCTAGGCACCACCCCAGCTCCTTACAACATACCTTCCTCTCTTCTCTATTTCTGCAAGTTGTCTCATCACATCAGAGTATTTCTCATATTCCCCGTAACCAGAGAGAAAGCTCTTGCACGCTGTCACATCTCCTAGAGATTTCTTCATAAGCAACACATCAATTGCCTTCTCCTCCAAATCTCTAGAAAAACCTCCCAAACCAAAATCTATGAAAAAAACCTCCCCATCGCTGACCATAATATTTGCGGTTGTGAAATCTCCGTGGACGATATCGTGCATGTGCAGCTTAGCCAATCCTCTCCCAACCTCTCTGAGCACCCTCTTAACTTTCGCTGCGTTGCTTCTTCTTATGAAATCCCTCAGTAAAACTCCTCCTATAAAACCAAGTTTCAGCTCGAACTCTCCTAACTCGTATATAACCGGGCAAGCCACCCCAGCCTCCTTTGCGGAATGTAGCAGAGATGCCTCCCCTCTTGTCCTGCCTCTTCTCAGAGGCGAGTCTATCTCATCTATTCTATACCTCTTGGGTACCCTTCTCTTGCTAACAATCTCCTTATCCAAAAATTTATCAGTATAAAGTTCCGCCTCTGCTCCTCTCGCGAAAAATTTTGCCATATACCTCATCAGCGTATGATAAATGCATACCCTTAGAATACCAGCTCTGAGCTAGACTTCTTTAATAGCAGCATAGAACACAAGCATTACTATATACGCTATGAATGCCCAGAAAGCTATATCTAGTATAGCACCCATCCAGATTATCATTCCACTCTGCCATCCTTCATAAGTGTTATAACTGAACCATCCATACGGGTAGCCATTGATTATATTCTCACCAATGCAGTTTGTCACGCATGGTAAACTCCTGAAATAGACTCCGGATATAAGAGCCACAAACAATCCTATAAGAAGGGCATAGAATATTCCATCGCTCACTTTGGGCTCACTAATCCTCTTAGTTGCATACGCCTTCTTTCTCGGCATAGGGCATCACCAATATGGTTATCCCGAGCCCATTAATAAATGTAACTCTTTGAAAAAATTCACCGGAAAGTTACCCCCCTTCAGGAGGTTTATAAATGACTAGAATTCAATTTTATATAAGAAAATCTACCGAGGGGCACTCGGGAAGTAACGCCTGCAATTCCCGCGGGAGTGAGATAGTGCAATAGCATCGTCAATGAAGCAGGAAGCGCTCACCTTTCAAGGGTGAGAGTATGTCACTAATCTATCCCCAGGCTGGGTGGAAGCGCATGATAAATGTGCAACCACCCATTAATCTTATATACCAAGGTCAGCAATACAAATTCATGACATACAAAAAAGCCCAGATAGCAGGGCTTGATCTCATACTTGCGCTAATGCTTTTCTTCATGGTAATAATACTTTTTGCGGTGTTATGGGATTTAGTGCAGTACAATGTAAGGACCAGTGCGGATGCAGATGTGATAGCAATTCAAGTTGCAAACAGATTGCTGGGCAGCCCAGGCTATCCCTATGATTGGAATGCGAGCAATGTTGAGCTCATAGGCCTCTCATCAGAGAGAGGGGTTATGGACCAGGCTAAGCTAGAGAACCTTCTTGAACTGATGTCACTAGACTATGAAAAGGTGAGAGAGCTTCTGGGGTTGGGCCCATACCAGCTTTATATTAATATGACATATATCGATGGAAGCCCAGTCATAATAAATGGAAATCCTGCCGAGGGTGGGATTCCGCCGACTAATGCGACTGATGTCAGCAGTGTGAGGAGAACTGCGATATACGGCGAGATAGTTGTGCATAATAACTCCATTACATTTATTTTTGACTCATCTGGAAGTATGGAGTGGTTCTCAACATCCTTAGGATACAAAAACGGTAACCTGACAAACTCATGGGTTAACGTGTATAATGTGACACTCCCAGCTTCCCCAACAAGCAGCTTTGATTTTGTTATTGAGCCAAACACCACATCAAATTATCATGCTAAGATAAATGTGACGAGTCCTTCTGGCATAAAGTACGGCTGCTCGACTGGCAGCCACTGCTCAAACTGCGGCACTGGGTGCGCTGCGGATTACGGAAGTGGAGTAATGCACATGAACCTCACAAGCTCTAGGTGGGAGGCGGGAACTTGGAAAGTTTACGCAAGGAAGGTGGACGAAAGCAATTCTCCCTCTTACAATTACAGCGTATCCCTCTCATATGACCTGATGGTCCAGACTCCACCAAGAAGAGTGGATGCGGCAAAGACCGCAACGAAGAACTTCGTTGACGTGATTGCAAATGAGTCGGAGGGAATTGACGAGATGTCGCTCTTTACTCTGGCTAATACTTCATCCTCCTGCCCCACAGACCCATGCAGCAATTGTGCGAATTTAAGCAGGGGTTTCACAAGCGGAGATTATACCCCTATAAAAAATGCAGTAAATAACATAATAGCAAATGGCGGCACGCCGCTTGATCAGACACTAAGGAGGGCCGCGGATTACACGAACGCCAGCGCAACAAGAAAGCATAATATGATAATAATTGTTTCTGATGGGAGTGAAACATGCGGAGGGAATGTAGTTAATGCAGCGAACTATGCAGTCAACACTAAGAAAATTCAAAAGATATGCACCGTTGGTTTTGCTCAGGGCTCCACTGGGGAGTCTCAGCTTAGGCAGGCCGCAAGTATAGGTAACTGTCAGTATTACTCTGCAAGAAATGAGGAGGAGCTTGAGCTTGCGTTGAGGCAGATATACTTCGGTCAGCTCGAGAAGCAGAAAGTGCTGCTCAACGTGGTGGTATGGAGATGAAGAGGGGAGTCGTTTTCACCCTTGATGCACTTGTTGCGGTAGTCCTTGCGGTTATGGCGTTGGCTGTTATAACGCAACTCCTGAGTCTGAGAACAGGTGAATGGTATAAAGAAATTGCCCTCTATAACTCCGCGCAGGATTTTATGACCTCCAGGGACAAAGATGGCACCCTTAAAGGTATATTTAATAGCACGGATGCGGATGCGATATCCACGCTCAACAATTCTATGGCTTTCCAGATTTCTTCCAGCATGGTGGCCCGCATAAACGTTACAATCTGCAGTTATACAGGTGGTTTTACCTGTGACAGAAACTTCATAGTAGGACAGAGCGGCAGCTTGCAGACTAAGAGCGTGGTTAGAAGAATTTTCACAGACACGCAGAACAATAAATATGGAATCGCGGTTATGGAGGTATGGTACAAATGAAGAAAGGCTTCATGCTCACAGCACTTGCCACAATCTTATTCATGCTGCTTATCGATGCAGCTTTTCAGTATTCAAATAGCTCCTCGGCCTACTCCAAGAGGATTTCAGAAATGGTTGTGTCCGAGAAAGTAAGCTACACTTTTGATGATATCACAGATGACATAACCAACATAACCGGACTCAACATAATCCAACAGGAGTCAGACTTGATATTCAAGGATTCTTTCCCAGGAAACGGGATAACTGACAGGCTGGCTCACTATGAGGATTTTATGAGGAATTATTATCTGACTCCTGATATGCAAGCAGTATTCCTTGACCCAGCCGACAACCAGATTAGTTTAAACAGCCTGTCAAGCACGATAACTGTTCAGCCATTCAATATGACTTACAGGTACACAGATTTTGCAAAGACCGACTTATTCATTCAAATCCCCTTTTCCCAATCAACCGCGGTGCAGTTCATTTGGTATAACATGTCAGTGACTACTGGGAACTTCTCACAGAATGTTAGTGACATAAAGTGGACTCCAGACCCGAAGGGGTGCGCGCAGGGTGACCCAGGTTGCATAAGGTTTTACATGAAGGTGAATGACAGTGCAGGAAATGAATACATCTCTCCCTTTAATGTTTTTGATGCCACCCAGCGCGCAGGACATCTGAACCTTAACTTCGTTAATGAAAGCTGCTGGATGGAGATGTGGCTGGGGGAGAGCGTTGGGGAACAGTACCTGCTCAACCTCAGGATACATGACTGTCAGGTCAAAACCGAGATAGGTTTCAACTTCAACACCAGCAATTTCTGGCTTGAGTTTCCAACGAAGCTCAGAATCAGAGATGTAAATTACAACACCTCGAAGAAGGATGACATAAATATCATCATAACAAAGCTGCTGAAGTAGCTACCACTTAACCTCTGCTTCATCCACCCTCATTTTCTGAACTGCCCTGCACTCGCTCAGCTTCATCCTCACTCCTGCTTTGTACATGAGATTTGCAGTCATTGCTATCATCGCTCCGTTGTCTGCATTGAACTGTCCCTCAGTTACAAACAGCTTGCAACCATGAGGCTTCGCCATCTCTCTGAGCATCTCCTGCAATCTTCTATTCTGCGCAACTCCACCGCATAGTACAAGCTCCTTCCTCTTAGTCAATGCAAGAGCCCTTTCAGCAGTCTCAACAAGCATTGAGAAAGCAGTCTCCTGCAGCGAGTAGCATACATCCTCCTTCCTATGAGTTCTCAAACTGTTCTGTGCCTCTGTCAGAAGGCCTGTGAAAACCAAATCCATTCCCTTAACAGAGTAGGGAAGCGGGATGTAGCTGCCCTTCTTCGCCATCTCTTCAATCACAGAACCATGTGCGTGTTTCAAGCCCATGCTCCTACCAACAGAGTCTATGAGGTTCCCCAACCCAATATCTAGCGTCTCTCCCATCACCCTGTAATACCCCTCCTCCAGCACTATTATCTGCGTGTTCCCGCCGCTCACATAAACTACAAGCGGGTCCCTGCACCTGTAGAAAGTTCTCGCTATCTCAATATGTGCGAGAGCATGGTTTACACCCAGTATTGGCGTATCAAGCATCTGGGCGAGCATCTTCGCCCCAATCAGCCCAATCTTGAGGCAGGCTCCCAAGCCAGGACCCATGGTGAAAGCAACCAGATCGACTTCTCCAAGCTGCACGCAACTTTTCTCAAGCGCGCTTTCTAGCACAGGTTCAAACTCTTTTGAGAGAAAATCCGCAGCTTTTCTTGGGTGTATCCCTCCATACTTCGGTTGATAAGTGCTCCTCTCATTTGCAAGCACCCTCCTCCCTCTCACTATTCCTACACCAATGGTATGTGCGGAGCTCTCAATCCCAAGGCATATCATACAATCACGGGTTTAGCGAAGTAAACAATCATTACCTCCACCAGATTAAACAGTGCATGCGCGGCTATAGATGGCACCAGTGACTTACGTTTTCTGCACAATATGGCGAATACCATTCCCGCGGTAAATGTCCCAATGAATTCACTTGGTGAGCTATAAGAAAAATGGGCCAAGGAAAACAGCAGTGAAGACAGCACTATCCCAATTCTATCCGAAAGAAACCCCCTGAAGAAAATCTCTTCAGCAAAAGGGGCGAATGTAAAGGAAAAGATTAAGAGATAAATTGGAAGCCCGCTGATAATTTTTGCCACCATCCCCACTTTCTCAAGCTGGAGTCGAGTTATAATAATTCCTTCAACGATGATGAGGGGGTAAAGCAGGAATAATGTTGCCAGAATTCCAAAAACTATGTTCCGGAGGAGCCTATCCTTCCCAATTCCCAAGGATTTCAGAGTTTTCTCTAATGATTCCCCCCTCACTTCCATGCTCCACAGAAAAGGTAAAAGGAAGAAGATGATTGAGAGTATAATCGAGGATGCATATCCCGCATATACCGAAAACAGCATAAAAGCAAAGTATGCGAGAGCCCCTCCCACACCCGCAGCCTTACCATATCTACGCACAATTTCTGCATCGCCTATGGCGATTATGAGGAACAAGAGGGGTATTGCTGCGGAGAGATGTATCACTACTAGCAATGTTGCAAGAGTAGAAATGGAACCAAAAGATAGAAGCAGAACGAGTATCCTGAAGGCTCTCTCCATCTGCATTCTATCAACTTTTCATCTCCAAATAGCCGCATTTTCCGCATGAAAACCTGTCCTGATGCTCTGCCAGATGCACTCCTGTACCGCATTTGGGGCATGAGCGTCTAGGCTTGTACTGCTTCACTTTTTTCTTTTCCTCCGCCACTCTTCTCACCCCTTTCCTCCTTTGCAGGAGCTTTTGATTCAGGTTTCTTCTCCTTCTTCACTCCAGCATCCCTCTCAAGCTTGTACTTGCTCTCTATGCCCATCGCCTCTTTATCAGCGTAAACTTTCGCATACCCCTTCACCTCTGGGCTGCCATAACCCTGTTTGATTATGTCTACAACCACAAGCGAGTTATCGGCACCAAGCTTTGAGCACAGCATTTCTTTAACCTCTTTTCTGCTCGGGGTTGGACCTGAGAAGCTTATGCTGAATTTCACCTCATTTCTTTTAAGAAGTGGATTATCCTTCTGCTCAAGTATCTTCATATTCATGCTACCCCCTCACTCTTGTCAGAGCTTTTTTACCCATGCTCTCCATGTATTCAACTTCCTTTCCAGGTGCTATATCCGCCATCATTTCCTGAGGAATTGCAATTTCAAAAGTGCTGTAATCTGCAAGGTCCATTATCTGGGCGCTCTCCCCGCTGATTGACACAACCTGACCCACCTTCCTCTCAATCACAGGCACCTCCGCATCACCATCTGATGGTTTGAGAAGAGTTTTCTTCTGTCCATCAAATATTCCAATTGCTGTGACTCTCATTTTGGCAGCTCCATGCTTTCCTGGTGAGGAGCTCTCAATCCCAACGATTCTGCACGGAACGTCATCTATTAAGACGTATTTCCCAACTTTCAGGTCTTTCATAACTGCAAACATCTTATCAGTCATTGCAACACCTACCTATCACCTTTTAACTTGTTAATTTTTAAACATTCTTGTGGAATTCATTGACTCGCACTGCCATCTAGATGCCTTCAGGAATTATGAAGATGTTATCTCAAGGGCTGTGAATACCGGTGTTGAAGCAATCATAACTTCTGGCTGCTCAGGAAAGAATAACAACAAAACTCTTGAGATAGCACAGAAGCACCCGGACTATGTGTTCCCAGTTATTGGAGTAGCACCACAGGAGGCAATGAGCATGACTGAGTTCGGCTCCCAGCTCTCTTTCCTAAAAGAAAATAAGGACAAGCTGGCAGGTGTTGGAGAGGTGGGTTTAGATTTCCACTGGGCCAGAACTCCTGAGCAGATATCAAGACAGAGAGAATCTTTCGGGCTTTTTTTGGAATTTTCACTCTCAGAGAAGCTCCCACTTGTAGTTCACTCAAGGGAGGCTGAGAAGGAGGTGCTCGATACTCTCATGAAAAAGGACGCGGAGAAAGTTTTACTGCACTGCTTCTCTGGCCCGCTTGCACTTGCTGAGATGGCTGCGGAGCATGGTTTTTTAATATCAATTCCGCCGGTTACATCAAGAACAAGGGAAAAGATAATTAAGCACATCCCACTTGAAAACTTACTGCTGGAAACAGATGCCCCATACCTGGGAGGGGAACCTTCAAATATAGCGGAATCAGCTAGGTTAGTCGCGGGCATCAAATGTTTGGATGTCGAAGAGGTTTCCAGAGTTACTACAAAGAGCTGCATAGCTCTGTTTAACCTGAGGTGTTTGCATGGCCATGATTGACAAGCTCAAGTCACTGGTGAAGCAGAGGGCGGAGAAGAATATCGCATTGCTAGTTGATGGGCCAAATGTCATAAGGAAAGACGTGAATGTAGATTTGGAGGGAGTTAAGAGGAAGGTTGAGAAGTATGGCAGGATAAGGATATGCAAGGTATTTCTTGACCAGTACGCCTCGGATAAGCTTATAGAAGCAGTCACAAACCAGGGATATGAGCCCGTGATAACCACGGGTGATGTGGATGTGACTATGGCGGTCTATGCTGTTGAGCAGGTCTTCAACCCCAACATTCAGATAATCGCGTTGATGACAAGGGATATTGATTTCAGGCCCGTCATAGTGAAGGCAAAAGAGAAGGGCAAGGAAACAATAGTAATCGGAGCAGACCCTGGTTTCAGTGTTGCTCTGAAGAAGACTGCAGATATTGTGATATTTGCCGACACGCGTTAACCCAGAAAGCTTTATATACTGCAAGAAGGATACATATTCATTGTTTTTTAGAGGTGAACTATGACAGAGAAAAGACCTTTTGATGTTCTGAATGGAGCTTTGGGAGGGTCTGTGCTTCTTAAGCTCAAAGGCGGAGTAGAAGTAAGAGGTACTATGGCATCCTACGATGTTCACATGAACATTGTACTGGAGAACGCCGAGCAGCTAGAGAATGGGGAAGTGAAGAGAAAGCTCGGCACAATGCTTGTCAGAGGGGACAACATAGTCTTCATATCCCCGGCTTGAACCAGCACACGTTACAATACTAACCTAGGCCTATGTCAATTACTACAAAAGAGAAGCTCAAATTCTGAAATCTTTCCCTATTACCTCATATGCCTTCTTGCAGTCCTCCCACTTCAGTATCAGCACAGCAGAGTCAAAGCTTGTTGATATGCTCACTATGTTTATCCCTTTATGGCCCAGAACTCCTGCCAACTTTGCTATGACTCCCGGCTTGTTCATAAACTCAGTTCCCGTAACAGTGACCATACCGAGATTTCTCATTACTGAGAGCGCACCAAATGAGGCGGTTTTTGAAACTATCTCCTCAAGCGCATCTCTTGCCTTCGCCATATCTGCCTCATCCACGAAGAAGCTCACTGAATACTCTCCCATAGAAATGCAGTAGATGTTCACGCTTTTTGCAGAGAGGGCTGATGAGAACTTCGTTATGACTCCAGGTGTCACTCTAACTCTCTCTCCTGTGATTGATAAGGAGCTTACCGGTCGCTTGTATAATTTCAAATCCATCCTTTCACAGATTAAGTATTAAATATGCGAGGTATATAATATTTTCTATAGAGCGCTTAACCGAATGTTTAAAAACTAGTAAACTAAATTATACTTATGCGCGAACGAGTCGTAAAGTTAAATCCAGATAGCCTGAATTCACTATTTTTAATAATACAGAATAAGAGTACGCTGATGGGATTCTCAAGAAGCATGGGTATAAGATACGGGACTTTAAGAAAATGGAAAGCAGGTACGACTCCCATACCTTACTCAATGTTTTGTAAGATTATCAAAAACTACAATGTAAGTAAGAAGTCATTTGAGTATACGCTCTCGATATCAAGAAAACCTGAAGTGGATAGGTTAAATGAATGGGTTTCGCTGCAGAAACATAAGAGGATAAGAACTAAAGCAACTAACACAATGTACAGAAGATACGGGAGAGATTACTTTAGAAAGATGGGACTAAGAAGTGCTGAAAAAGGATACTTAACAAAAAAAGAACTTGAAGTTCACTTGATAAATAAAAGTTTACCCAAGGAACTGCAATCAAAATCGCATTTTACAATTAGTGATGCGAATTATGATTTAGTATACTTCAAGAATGATAAACCCATTCTTGCAGAAGAAATTCTAGGAGGAAGAAAGAAAAAGAGTTCAGTTCTATTCCAGATTGCCAAAATTCAAGAAAAAAGTGAGAGATTAGGATTTCCGGTGATGGTTACTTCATGGTATGAACACATTTTTAATACAAAAAAGGAGAGATTCCCTATCGAAGGCGTCTTGTGGATGTTAGATACGGACTCTCTTTTGCCCATATTACTGGATGTTAAAGCGTTTCTTGATTTTAGAACTACATTGCTATGTGGCGAAACCGTACCGTCGAAACGAGATTTATATGAATTTTGTAAACAGGAGGTTAAAAGGAGGTACTTGTTAAGAGGTGCAAAGGCTGAAAAGAACACTCAACAAAATCGTTTAGAAAAAACAGTACACGAACTCTTTAAAAAACATGGATTAAATCCTGCAGGCAAAACAATAATTAGAACAAAGTACGATACCTATTTTGTCGTAGACGATTTTATACCGGAACTCAACGCGGCAATTATGGTGACACCAACAAACATAGATGATATAATCGGTCAATCATTCGGAATAAAAACAATGTGCGATGATAAACTGGTTACTATAGGCGTACTACAAAATAAGATGCGATATAAGAAATATAAATATGAGAGAGTAAAGAATAGATACATCGATCATACATTTGTGGGTACAAAAGAACTGGAGGAATGGTTAAAGAATATGGGCTCGTAGCTCAGTAGCAGAGCGCTTCTTTGGCGAAATAAATTTTAGCATTATTCCAATATAGAAGAGGCCGCGGGTGCGACTCCCGCCGAGTCCACTTATTTCTGTCCTGCTAGAATAAACTTAAATATAGCTAAGTATAACTTCTAATTAATGTCGTCCAAAGGTCAGACTTGGGCTGAATACATAATCATCCTAGCCGTTGTAATAATAATGGCCGGCGTTGCGATGTATACGGCAGGCGCCTTCGCAGGCAGTACCAAGCATGTTGAGGAGAGGGATAGTGCGGCATACTGGCTCACTGCGGATATTGGAATCGCCCGTTACTATGTTAACTCATCACTATCCCAATTTGTAATAAAGAACAACAAGAATTACAGAATAATCCTAACCAGCATAACCTCCAGCGGCTCTGGAACTCTTGTCGTACCAGGTGGAGCGAGTAATATAACTCTTGAGCCAGGTCAGACGGTTCAGGTGAATGTGAGTGGACTTAATTGCTCTTCAAGCCAGTATTCCTTCCCATTGGATATAACATACACAGATGCAAAGTATGGTGCAACGTACTCGTTCCAGGGTGAGAAACCTCTTGTCGGCTCGTGCATGGGACTCTCCCCAATACCGGCTCCGCCAGAATGCTCCTCTAACCCAGACTGCGGAATAAACAGCACCGCATGCAACTCATACTGCAATGGAAATCAACGGTGCTCTTACCCCTCCAACCCTGCAACATGCCAACGAGACTGTGTCAGCCAGAAATGCAAAGATTGCAACGCTTCATGCGGGAATCCAAATTGCATAAGCTGTGATTTTAACACCACATATTGCCCGGCAAATTACTGCAATGGGAATACGCCTTATACATACCCCGCAAGTTCTTCCTGTAGTATTCCGTGTCCTGTTAACTCATGCACGAGTTGCATTCCTCCGCAATGCATTGCAACGGGGGGAACAGACTGTGGGAACACGTCTTACTGTTCTGCTGGCAGTTGCAATCAGTGCACAGGAACAATGAGGAACTGCGATTTGAATCCAGCAAATGGATGCGAGGCAAACTTGACCAACGATACTAATAACTGCGGATGGTGCGGCAATAGCTGTACAGGAGGGAAGGTATGCGTCGGTGGAACATGCCAAGCAATAACAGTATATTACCAGTCAAGTACTAACCTCTGCGGTTATTACAACGGGACTTTAGCATCATGCGAAGCTGCAAACAACTTCTGCGCATCTGGAAGTTATTATCCAACCCAATCCCCATCCTGCACGAGCTCGCCCTCAACTACCGCTTGCATAGCCGAAAATGCCTCCGCTTCATGCGCAGTATGCGGGAACTGTGCAGGTGGAGCTGATACCTGCAATAATGCAACATGCGGTACGACCAATAGCTATGGCTGTGGTTCAGGAATGTATTGCAACGGGGGAAAAGGAGCTGGAAGCTGCAATGCACCTTTCGCTACTGGTGCTGCCTGCAACTGCTCTCTGCAGTGTACCTCAGGAGTATGCACAGGTGGAGTATGCGTGGATAAATACTCATCAGGGACAAACCTATGCGGATATTACAAAGGAAGCAATCCATCCTGTGCCGTTGCAAACAACTTCTGCGCAAGTGGCAGCTATTACCCAAGTGGGCAGTCCTGCTCTGCAACTCCGACATACACCTCATGCCAAGCAGAAACAGCAGCTGCTTCATGCGCAGTATGCGGGAACTGTGCAGGTGGAGCTGATACCTGCAACACAGTAGCCTGTGGATCAACCGGCTATGGATGCTCAGCAGGAAAGGTCTGCACAGGTCAGGGAAAGGGGGCAGCATACTGCGTAGCCCTCGGAGGAACTGGGGCAACCTGCTACTGCAACGCAATGTGCACATCAAATAATTGCAATTTGGGAACATATCAATGCCAAGCAGCATCGCCATGCGGAGCTGACTGCACATATGGGGATAATCAATGTCACACCGCATGTGCTGGAGTGAACGGCTGCGGAACCGTCCAAACATACTGCGAGGGCATTGCACCAGGAGCGAGAGCATGCTCCTCAAGTTCACAATACGTTACCTGCTGTGGTGGAACTAGCCCGAATAAATGCAGCGGTAGCACTAAAATCTGCTGTGATGGGGTCTGCCAGTCTACTCCATGCCCCCTCTAATATTCAAATGCTCAGTTCATGCTGCGAAGAATAAAGAGGCAAACAGAAAATATAATAACCCTGTCTTCCATTAATAAGCATGGTGATGTTAATGATGGACATTGGAGGGAGAGGGTATAAAAGCGAATGGTGGGGCAAGAAGCTGAGAAAGAAATTCTTTCTCTGGGCAAGCTATTTCGTAGTGGGCCTCTACTTACTCATCCTCGCAGTTTTCATAATTCTCTCGCTCTCCTTGCCGCAGACTGCAGCAGACCCAGCGCATATCTCATTCCTCAGAGATTTCGTCTTCTACTTCAGCTCACCGGTAATGCTCTTTGCGATATTGCTAGTGCTCTGGAGCAGAGAGCTACAATGATGCAACTCATTTTTGAGTAAACTTTAAAAGCTTAAGCAACTATAAATTGCGTAGTAAGTGGTCTTTATGGAAGATGTCAAACAGGAAAAATGCCAAACAATGGACTACATGCTTGATGTATTCGGGAGGAGATGGGCCACACGCATTTTTTTGAGGCTGCTCTACTCTGAAAGGAGAATGGGCTTCAACGAGCTTCTCAAGGCGATCCCTGGTATAAATCCGAAGATGCTGGCGGACAGGTTGAAGAGCCTTGAGGCTCATGGATTGGTGAAAAGAGAGGTGGAGTCAAGTCCCATAAGGACATACTACTCACTAACAGAAGCTGGGCTTGATCTGAAGGGTTCAATTGACTCCATGCTCGCTTGGAACAAGAAATGGAATTTTGCGATATCCAGTAAAAAACGTCAATAACCAAAACCATTTTAATTCCAGCCGTGTAATATTCGTAACTGGTTCTGATGTCTCAAGGGGGGTGAGTGTATTCTATGTCCGAGGGCAGAGCTATAATAAGCGTTTCGGATAAGAGCGGTCTTGTCGAATTCGCAGGAGGACTTTCCAAACTTGGTATGGAGATAATATCAACAGGGGGGACTGCCAAGGTTCTGCGTGAGAGCGGAATTCCCGTACTTGAAGTTTCAGAAGTCACCGGCTCCCCCGAGATGCTGGATGGTAGGGTGAAGACGCTGCACCCCAAAATACATGCAGGCATACTTGCGCTGAGGGAGAAAAAGGAGCATCTCCAACAGCTGAAAGAGCAGGGCATTGGTCCCATAGACTTCGTTGTTGTAAACCTATACCCCTTCGAACAGACAGTCTCTAAGAAAAACGTGAAGCTTGATGATGCGATTGAGAACATAGATGTAGGTGGACCAGCCATGATACGGGCGGCAGCCAAGAATTACATGAATGTAGGAGTCGTGGTTGACCCCTCGGATTACCAAATGGTTCTTGATGAGCTCAGGAAGGACAAATCCCTATCGCTGCAAACAAAGGAGATGCTTGCAGTTAAAGCATTCCAGCATACGGCAAGGTATGATTCCATCATCTCAAATTATTTAAGTAAGAAATTTGGTGGGGAGCCTTTCCCCAAGTTTCTAACACCGAGCTTTGAGAAGCAGATGGAACTCCGCTATGGCGAGAACCCGCATCAGAGAGCATCCTTCTACAGGGAATTAGATGCTGATGAGGCATCAATTTCAAAGGCCAGAAAACTCCAAGGCAGAGAGCTCTCATACAACAACATGCTCGATGCTGAATCCGCCCTTGAACTTCTCAAGGAGTTCGATGAAACTGCTGTTGTGATAGTGAAGCACAACAACCCCTGCGGGGTTGCAGTCAACAAAGACCTGAAAAATGCATACATCAAAGCTAAGGCGACTGACCCAGAGGCTGCATTTGGAGGTGTTGTGGCGCTTAACAGAGCTGTCGATGCAGAGACAGCAAGCCAGATAACTACGGTGCTAACTGACGTAGTTGTTGCTCCAGCATATTCAAAGGAAGCGCTGCAGGTTTTTAGTAAAAAACAGAATATGAGGGTGCTGGAGCTTGGCAACTTCTCAAATAAGAGAAATGAGAGGATTGAGTTAAGGAGTATAAACGGTGGACTTCTTGTAGAAGAGAGGAATACCAAACTGCTGCTTGGAGAGCCGAAAGTTGTGACAAAGAGAAAGCCAACAGATGAGGAGATGAGGGCACTTCTGTTCGCATGGAAAGTATGCAAGCACGTTAAATCGAACGCTATAGTATACGCATTTGAAGATAGGACTGTGGGGATAGGAGCTGGGCAGATGAAGAGATCCGATGCATCAAAGCTAGGTGCAATGAAAGCAGTTGAATCTCTTAAAGGAGCAGTGCTTGCGTCGGATGCATTCTTCCCCTTCAGAGACGCGGTCGATATTGCTGCGCAGGCAGGAGTCACCGCAATAATCCAGCCTGGTGGCTCAAGGAATGACCAAGAGTCAATAGACGCCTGCAACGAGCACAACATTGCAATGGTTTTTACTGGAATAAGGCATTTCAAACACTAGACTAGTTTTGCTTTATGCCGCTCACAACCCTATGATTTCCTCTCGCTCCAAACCGCAATCACAAGCAGCGTTATCAGTATGGCGAATGGCATGCACCCCTTCATAAGCGCTGATGTGATGTCAGTCACATTTGCCGTAGCATTGGGAAGAGGCGGGTTCGGAATAGGAGGGGTTTCATTCTCGGTTTGATTGGTCTGGTTACTTGGCGGTGGTTGGGGTGGCGTGTTGTTCTCTTGCGGCGGTGTTACGTTACAGGAGACTGGCCGGGTATAGCGGTCAGCCTCACGAATCGTATTTATTGCGTCGTTTGAGAAGCTCTGGGCTCCTTGCATATCGCAGATGCTGAGTTTATCCTCAGCATCACCAATCTCAGAATAAGCGTTCTGCATCAGCTCCAACCCAGAGAGATTGTAGCAACCAGTGTACTTCTGAATCACCCTATTGTAATCATCCCTCGCAATTTTAATTTTCTCCATAACGTTCTGCTCATAAGCGCTTGGGTAGTGGTTTATTATAACTTCAAGTTCTTTCTCATACTTTGTATTTCCGAAATCACCAGTTACCTTAAATGGGATTGTGTCAGTTTTATTCTGTCCGCCTGTTATTGTGTAAACCTTAAACTGACATGATGTCCTCATGCCAACCCCAATATCGCATACCTTGCCGCCGTCCTCAAATTCGCCAGATGAGGAGTTGTAATACATGTAGGTAATCCTCATAGAAGTGGCAGTAGATGGATTCAAAATTGCAACTTCAACTTCATAGAAATTTGGACCTCCCCGCTCCCTGCAGTTCGGGCCGGCCAGAGGTGTGTTATCAATGATAATAGCATCCAGCTCCGCAGCACCTGCAAGACCCATAACGAATAGAATTGCCAGCACATGCCATTTCATAATATCACCAGTTTATTTTCTCCTTTTAAATATATACCTGCTTCTTGTGTTGAACTCTATTGCAAGGAGGTATTGCATAACATTCAGAGTTGAGAGCCCTATCACGAACATGATGAGCAGTACCCCGAACTTTATGGTCCACAGGAAGTCGTTTGCATATATCATCAGAACAAGAAGCAAGAGCATGAAGAGCGATATCAGTATGTTGAACAGCTCTATTATGAAAAGCCAGTCGCGGAGAGTCTCCTCGTCAGTTGGGAGGACCCATTTGAGAACGAACTTCTTTATGCCACCCATGGACTCAACTTTCCATATATCTATAAGTGGCCCTGTTTTTATTTTTATTGGCTCCCGGGCCAGCCTTCGGGAATCGCCCTTATCCCTAAGGGAAATCCCAAAATGGCCATGCGGAGTTTTTGGATCTTTCCCGGCTGGCCGAGGGCCCTCCACTGGAGGTGGTAGCTGTTGGCTTTCGAAAACTCCCGCAACGGGAGATTCGAGCGTCAAATTCTGTCAGATGTGTTTTTCTTGCATATCGGCCTCCTTTCAAACTCATCTATCCTAAGCATGACCTGCATGGTCATCATGTTGTGTTCCCACAACCTTCTCCTGCGTCCTTCCCCATCAATCATACTTCATACACCTTGCATTTTCCAGCCTCTCACCTCATAGTTTTTTAACAGAGGAACAGCAGCACAGCAAGAAAACATGAATCAGTTAGAAAACAGCTGCCGAACCTCAGCACCTAATAATCAGCCTGTAGCCGAAGCTAGGAGAAAGAGCAAACTTGAAATGCATGACTTCGGCTTGCAACATAATTTCCCTATTGTTAATTCAGAGGTTGTTTATAATCTTTTCGGGATGTTCCCGGTTTCTTCAAGGTTTAAATAGCGAGACAGGCATAATTCTAAGCATGTGGACTGTCAAGCCATCAGAAAGCGCAGGCATAAAAGACCTAGTCAGACTGCACGGCGCAGACAAGTCCTACGGTGAAACTACTTCTTCGTCAAGCCAGCTATATACGCCTTATAAGGAGGAGATAATAACAGTTGCAAGGCTTATTGAAAAATTCAGTGGGATGAAGGTAGGAGAGAATTTTAAAAAAGGCGAGATAAAAGTAAAATTTGCCAGTAGCAAGGAAGTAACGAAAGTAGCACAAGAAGAACTGTACAAGACAGTAGAAAAATTTATTCACGATCCACATGTCCTTGTGCAGGTCAGACAAATGCTACGGAATGGAGCCCTTATCGGGGAGGCGGACAGTCATGGTACACGTGCTGGCGGTGTTTTCATCGAGTCACAGAATACGGCATATGTCATAAAAGACAGCATCGAAGAGGGGGTTAAGGAACAGTGCGAAATACGATCTGTTAAACTGGAGAGCGAAGAGGGTAGAAAAATTAAAAGGTTCTTCACACTTAGTCCTATTGTTCACGAAGCCATACATCAAATAATTAAGCAGAATAATCCGCTTATTGGAAACCGGTGGGCAAATGGATCAACGGAGATAGTAAAAATCTACGCAGGATACGTAGGGATTCCGATAGACGGAGAAATAGCAAAGGATATCAAAGCAAAAGTACAGCGAGTTAGAGATAAGAGCGATGCTCTGCAAGCTGTCGATGAAGGCATTGCTCACTACATCACATGCAAGGTTACTAGCAAATTGGGCTTTTCCCACTCAGCTATGAGACAACTTCAGATGAGAAAAGAAGATAAGGATAATCGCATTACCGCTAAGGGCATAAATTTCGTGGAAGCGATAGAGAGAAAAACAAGGGGAGAGAATCCAGTTGCCATCATAATCAACCATCCTCCTCAGACTATGAGGTATATAGACCATCCAGATGAGTATTTGAAGGATCTGAAGGAAGGGAAGATTTAGCTTATTCTAAAACCAAAGCAAGCTTAAATATTGAAAATGAGCAGATTTAGGGCATGACAAGAATGTTGAAAAAAGCCCCTTCGCAGGATGACTTTTTCGATCATGCGATTGGCAGCGGAGAAACTTCTGTTTATACTGTACAAATTGGGGGCTGGGAGAAGCCGGGGCAGATAAGTTACACGAGATATGTCCATTTCCCGAGAGAAATCACCTCATCACTGCAGCTGGAGGCAGGGAAATCCGTGAAATGGAGTGAGCAAGACTCAAAGTTCTTGACCATGACGCCGTTGCCAGAAACCACAATTCATAGCAAGGTGACCCTGTCAACGAATAACCTGTTACTGACGACGATTCCAATGAGAATGCTGGCTGCAGGGGGGTTGAACCCTGGCGATTACGTCCGCTTTGCCGTAGAGGACGGCTGCCTTTCCGTGAGGAAAGCCGAAGAGGCGGGTGCGGATGTGGTAAAAATCGGGCTGTTCAATACTGGAAGAGTCACCATCCCACGGATAATAGCCGAAGAGCTCGGGGTTAAGAAGGGCATGTTCGCCATCTGGCAGTTTGACGAGACAGGGCTTTGGATAAAATTTCAGAAGGAGGATCCCCATCTCGCAACAATAATTGAATACAGCAGGGACTACCCCGGGCAGCTCTCTGTCAGCATACCCGATGGAGTTGGGATGTGGATAAAGAAATACGAATATGCTGCCATGCAGGTGAAAGAGAAGAAGCTTTACATGAGTAAAAAAGTTTGATGTAACCATGTTACAAATACTTCATAGCTTCTTTAGGGTTTATAAATCTAAAATGAGCAATTTTAGGGGGTGTTCAGATGGCTTATGGCAAGGCAGAAGTGCCGAGGGAAAACGAGTTTTCGCGCGTCAAGCCGATGGGAGAGAAGGAAGAAGTAGCACTCCCGAAGGAGTATGCAGTCGTGAAGCTCACATTTGACTGGAGCAAGCTCAGCAAGTCTGAAATGGCCACTGTCCGCGAGCTGTGGAAGGCAATTGGGCCTGTTGAGAGTGTATTCACCCAGCAGAAAGCTCTGGGAACAACCGAGATTATAACATTTCTTGAGGAGATAAAGAAGTACGCGGATGATGAACTTGCCAAGAAAATCTCCTCTTATGTAAAACTCGCCAAGGTAAACCACTCGATTTTTGATGCAACGAAAAGCGATAAGAGGCTGGAAACTGATTTCAATGCAGGAGATATACTCAAAGTGATTGACGAGAAGGTGCCCAAGGAATCGAGAGACAGGCTTTGGAACCAGTTCATGTCTGGCATGAATTTGAAGCTTTTCACTCCGCTTCTTGACCAAAGACAGGTTGAAGGCGGGTTGTACATCAACAGCGGGGGACTGTTTGACATTCCTCGCGAGTTCTTCAAGAAGGGGAATGAGGGAAAGCAGTTCAGGGAGAAGCTGATTATGGAATTTCCAGAGAATGAGAGGGAAAAGATTAGGAAAGAACTCAACTCGCCTACTAACATAGTGGTTTTCAAGGATGGCAAGCCCGTCAAGTTTATACCTTACTCCGAATACTTCAAGGAGGAAACGCAGGCAATAAAAAAGGCATTGCTAACTGCCAGCGGGTTTTCTGAGGACCTTACTCTGAAGGACTACTTGGAAAAGAGGAGCCAGGATGTCATGACAGAAAACTGCAGGAAGAGTGATATTGCCTGGTTGAACGTCCGCTCGAAGCTGAACATAGTTGTCGGGGATGTCGAAACATACCTTGACAGAGGAGTGGGAGTCAGGAGGGATGCCGAAATTATAATCTACTACATGGATGAAGAGAAAACAAACAAGATTCAAGGGATAAACGCCCTGATGCCTGAGCTGGAGAGTAGGCTGCCAGTAACTGATGAGGCTAAGAATCCAAACAGGAAGATGGCGCCTAGCGTGGTGGCAAACACATTGCACAATGGAGGAGAGGCGCACGGTTCGATAACCACAGTTGCATTCAGCCTCCCTAACGACGAGGAGGTAACAAAAGAATACGGTGCAAGAACAACAATGCTCTACAATGCAATAGCAGAGAAAAGCAGGCCAAGAGTTGGTCCGATAGCAGAGATGCTGCTTGACAAAAAAATGATTTCATCAATGAGCGAGGATGACCTCATCTATGGGGATTTCCTGGGCTTCCTGCTTCATGAGAACAGCCATCCGCTGGGAGGAGTTAAAAAATCGCTACTAGAGCAAGGAATAAACACGCGCAAGGCTTTGGGAGGAGTTTATTCTCCGATAGAAGAGTCCAAGGCAGATATGGTGGGCTTATACCACGTCCCATACCTTGTTGAGAAAGGGGCGATGACTGAAAAGGAGAGGGACCTCGTATACGTATCCGCCCTTGTGCATAAGTTTATATTCCTGAGGGTAGGGCTTGGGGCAGAAGCCCATATAGATGCTCAAGCTATGGAGTTCAACTATCTGGTGGAACAGGGAGGAATTGTGAGGGATGCTGACGGAACCTATAAAATTGATTTAAAGAAGTTCGAGGCTGGAGTTGCCTCACTTTCTGAGAAACTGCTTGCCATAGAGGCAGAAGGCAATGCGGAGGAGGGGAAGAAATTGCTTGAAAAATACGTAAAGCTGACTCCGGAAACCGCGAAATCACTTGAGAAGCTGAAGGACATCCCGACGGTAGTCCTACTTGAGTATCCTAAGCTTCCTGCTGAAAAATAGAAAATTCAAAGAAGGTTTAAATATCGAAAACTGCATAATTTAATATGGTGGACTTATGAAGGCAACTGCAACTAAAGATGAGGGTGCAAAGGGAGCAATTGACAGCTTGCACGAGCAGCAAGTGCTGCAAAACCTTCGCAATTCGGAAAGCCAGAGAACCAACCAGCTCAAGCTGATTCTGAATGATGCTGGCAACAGAAGGATGCTCACTCCGAAAGTAATCCACGAGGTTGAAACCCTCACGGTAAATGAGGGCAGGGATCAGCCCCTGGCAACGGAGGCATACGTGAAAATACTGGAGAAAAACCCGGATTTGCAGAAGGATGGGGCTAAGCAATTTCTCGGTGTGGCTCAGTTCGAGCTAAGCCTGAACAGGGATATGGTGGGAAACAACCCTGAGGTCAAAGTGGCATTCCTGAGGGGCTTATACGCAAACGTTGCAGGATTCTATGAGTTGGATTCAACAACGAGGGCAAGGATTTTTGAATGCCTTGGCGCTCCCAGCTTGGCAGTGAGGAATGAGGCGGTGAGGCTGATTGAAAAGAAGTTCAAGATATCAACAGACGTCACTAGGCAGATAGCCGGGAATTTGCCGGTTGACTCGAACAAGCTGAGGGATGATATCATAAAGATGGCAGGCTTGAGCGAGGAAGCCGAGAAGAAGTGGTCTGGCGGCGATACGGTTTTAACCCAGATAGCGAGGGGCATGCGTAAAACGGATTTCAAATCTGTCATGGCAGAGATGGGAAGAAGGCTGGAGAGGATAAACAAGGAACTTGAGAAGAGTGGGGGAAGGATCACTGGCGAGTGCATCCACATCCTGCAAACTGGCGGATAAATCTTATTCTAGAAATCCTGAAGCAAGCTTAAATATTGAAAATGAGCTAATTTAGGCATGCTCAAAAGCAAGAGCCTGCCGGAGCAGTCCGATGCTGAAAGAGACGTGAAACAGCAAGCAGAGGTAGTCGGAAGGCTGAAGAATTTTAAAAACTGGCTTTACGAGAAAGTAAAAGGAGAGGAGAGATTCACAGGCACTACAAAGGTTGTCTTCTTCTTTGAGCGTCACAGCCCCAGGGACGCTGAACTTTTCAAGGACTGGATAGAGAAGAACAAGCCGGACGTCATAGTTCTGGAGGCGTTTAAAGACAGGAAATTCAAGAAGATGCTTGATGGCGGAATGAGCATTGAGAAGTATATGAAAAGGCACAAATACACGTTTCCTGAATTCTCAAGGCAGCAATTCGAGTTTCTTAGGGAATACCACCACAGAGAGCCAAAAGTTAAGATAGAGCAGGTTGACCCGGGACCGAAGAATTTACGCGTTGAATTTCTGAAAGAATTTGCCTATAAGGCTCTGGGGATTAGCATGGATGCACATCTTTTTGACGCGTCTGCCCACGGACTCGCGGTTATTCAAGGATTGGATGCAATTCTGGGTAAGCAAAACGATGCAAGGAGGGCTTTTGCCATAGACGACAGAATAAGGAAGGGAAAGTGGCACGGCACAATACTTGTCGAGGCAGGCTCTGATCATACGGAGGTGAAAAACCTTCTGAAAGGATGGTTTAAGTATGATGAGAATGTTGAAATAAGCTCCATCTTCTCCACCAAAAATCTCGTTGAAAAGGAGTTTGGGGCGGGAACGCTTGAGGTATACCCTCAAGCTCATGAAATTGAGAGGAGGAGCAGATACAAGAAGGACTTGAGCGGGGAGGAACTGCTCGCTGCACGCTTCATCATTGCTGCCTGCATGTATGAAACCGATTGCAAGGATGACGCGGAGGAGCTCAAAGCCTACCAAGCGATAAAAATGGCGAACCGGCTCAGCTACGAGGAGTGCAAGGAGGTATACAAGAAAACAGAAAATATGACTACAGATGAAAGATTCAATTTCGTGAAAGAGTACCTGAAGAAAAGGGATGAGAAGATTACGGATTCAATGCAACCATAGTTACACAGTCTTTTCTTACTTCTGAAAAGCCCGGCAGAATCCAGTCTAAACTGGGCGTGTATGGCGCCAGTGAAACTGACACGCCATTTTCTGCGTGAAAATAGGCACCTCACGCCTAAAACGGATTTTTGCCTGTTTCACTTCGGAGACGGTTTTTTAGTGAAACTGACTTTTCCATGTCTCCGACGAGAACCGATGCAGAAAAGCAGACCGTTTCATGCGTTTCACACGAGGTATTTCATACTTGAACTGAAACAGATTTTCCAAGAGGAACCTCACAGTTCCCTCTACCCTCCCCTTGCTTATTTCTGCGCCTTTTTCTTCTCTTCCCCCGCGGCTTTCTTTGATTCCTGAGAATCAGTTTCACCTGAGAGTGCCTCTAAAGCTTTTTCGTTTGAACTGCCCCGTCTCGGTTTCGGCTTATCTACGAATTTCACTGTTCCTAAAATTTCTATGCCCAAGCCCGTGAATTTAATCTCTTTACTGTTGAAGTACTTTAGCATCTCCTGCCGCTCGCTCTCCGACAGGTTCTTGCGCCTGGCTCGGTATTCCTTCAGGAAATGCGCTGCTACGTCCCTTACCTGCAGCTCTATATTCGTGCGGCTCTCAATGCTTAGGTTTTCATCGCTAAGCAAAAGGCCAGCTTGGAACTGGTCATCGGAATACTTCTCATTAAGTATTGGCATCCTCTTGCATATTGTTTGGACGGCTTCTACGACGTCACTTGCGGCCGTTGAAAGCCCATACGGTTTAATGTTTTTTTCAAGGTTGACAATGCTCCCATCAAGAGTGAGGTCATACCATATGGTTGGCTTAACCACGCCAAAATCGTGTATTACCGCAAGGGTTACGGCTGCCCTCTCTGCTAGGTGACGCCTGAACGCCTCAATGCTCATCTCATTCTTCTTTGCGATTTCCACAAAATCGCTTTTCTCTGCATCAAAAAGCTGTCTGACTTCCGAGGACAGCCTGACGTATACCACAGGCTGGTAGGGAGTTGTCTCATCCCTGTACTCAATGGTTTTTGATATCTTGCCCTGTTTTTGCAGCTCTTCTATTGGTATAAACTCCCCGGTTCTGGTTATAATCTTGTCAATCTCCAGTATCATGAATGGCATTGACGTGTGACCTCCTTTTTCCAGCACTTTAAGGCTGAAATCCCTGTCCACCTCTGCCTTTCTTTTGTCAAATATGCCCCAAGTGTCACAGGATTCACCTATATAGTATATTGGGTTTGGATTGTCCCAGACATTGTCAGTCGGAAGTCCAGCTCCCTGCACCTCTGCAAAGGACCATGTGCGTTTGTCTTTGTCTGTGAGTTGGCATGGTAAAACAATATTCATGCCGTTGCTGTAAGCCTTTGTTTTGCCATCGCTCAAAGCCTCGGCACGGTCTACAAAGATGCAGAATTGCTTCGCCAAGTCCCCCTTTGAGCCCGAGAGGTGCGGGAACATTTCATCATTAAAATAAACCAGACTTCCATGAATTCTACCGACTTTCTGTGCTATAAGTTTTTCAGGCACTTCGGAAGTTGATTTCATAGGTTGAATTTCTTCAAAAGCAGGCTTTGCCTCCTCTGGTTTCCTATGTAGTAGCTTATGAAAGTCCATATTACCAACTTATGAATTTGCTCATTTTTGATATTTAAACATAGCACAAGAGGAACCTCACGGTTCTTTCTAACTTCCTGCTATCTTCTCAGCAACAAGAACCCAAAATTTATCTTCATCCTGACGCATCTTTTCAAGTGAAAGAATTTTGAAATCTTTGAAAAGTTCTTTCATCTCTTTCTTTGAGAAAAAATGGTACATGAGATTATGCCATGCCTCAAACTGGTTATACACCACAGTCTTCTTCTCTATCTCAACTCCATGGTTGACGTTGCTTGTTCTGTCTCTAAACATCTTGCTATCATCAGAAAACACAACAATCATAGCAATTCCTTCTGACTTGAGAATTCTCTTCAACTCGTTTACAACTTTTTTAATATCATGCATTTTATACAAATCCACCACATGGCAACTTATTACCGCATCAAACATCCCATCTGGAATCATTTGCATATCCTTAACAGTTCCTAAAAGAGTATGCACTTCAAGCTTTTCATCTTTAGCCCTATCCCTTACTGTTTTAAGCGCTTCTGCGGAGTAGTCAAAAGCAACGACATTAAAACCTTCTTTAGCTAAGAGAAGAGAGTTTCTGCCATTTCCGCACCCAACATCAATTACTTTTTCAACACCGTGCTTCTTAAGAATTGGGACAAGCTTCAAAATAGCATCAGGTGAATTTATTGATACTGCGCTCTCAGCCCACGCCCCCCATGCGCGAGAATCTTTTTTATACTTACTAAAAGCGTCTACTCGTTCGCCTTCTTTATCCACTACTTTCTTTTCCTTCAAAGTCACGAGTAGATTTTGCTTTTTGCTATATTTAAACCTTCAAGAATCCGCTACCTTTTAGCCAGCCTTATATCCTCAGAGGAACCTCACTGTCTCCTCTAGTCCTTATCAATCTTTCCGGCTTTCAACCGCTTCGAAGTAGTTGCGCACAGTCTTTTCAACCTCAGCCAGGACTTTTTTGGCAGCATTTACTGCCTGAGTCTCGTGCAGTTCAAGTGCCGCATCGCTCAAATCCCTCTTCGGCACGGTGAAAGTTCCATCCTCCTTCTGGGTTAACCGGATGTTGTATTCAACAGCAACATCAGCCCATGTCAAATCCTTGGTGAAGTGCAGGGACATCTGCGGCTCATCGGAATAATCAACAAGCTGCATATGCACGGTCCGCTTGGACGCGTTTATGACTGGAGCTAATGATTCGAATTTTCCCCCCAATGATTCGAACCTTTTCCCCCCTATGCCGGTTGTTGACTCCCGTAGCTGGGTTGATACGCGTGATAAGAATAGTTCCGATTTCTCATTACTAGGGTCCTTCTCAAGCACTTCAAAGGCTTTTTCTGCAACCCATCCAACTCGCTCTATGGCTTTTTTGCCAAGATTCGCCGCATCTTCCTCCCGCTTTTTGATGTCATCGCCCATGTCAAGCACTGGAAAAGTAGTCCCTGATGCCTTCCAGGAACCCAGCCTGTGCTCATCCGGGGATAACCCTATGCGATATCTGACAGTTACTGAGGCAGTTGCGGTTTTTTCGGTGAAGTCCAGCCCAACACCGGGCAAGAGCTCCTTCTTTCTCTCCCAAAAATGCATTTTTGGATATTTACTCAGCGCAGGAGGATAAACAGTCACATCAATAGTCTTTCCATTCGGTTGTATCCTAACTTCAACTTCTCTGCTCTTGATGCCCTCTATCTTTTTTACATCTTCCACCAATTGCGCTTCTAAAGTTTTTTCTACACTCTTGAGTGCCATGATTGTCGCCAATCAACTTGCTCATTTCTGATATTTAAATCCAGCGCCAGAACCGAACCACGTTTTCCTGACTTGAAATTGACAGAAAGCTTTTTAAGGTTGAACCGCCTATATTGTCCACCCGTTTTTTAACGTGTATCGATGACCAAATGCGAGGTGTTTGAATGAAGAGTTACGTGAAATTTGAGACTCCGAAAGAGATTGCTGAGAAGGCTTACGAGGCAGTCCAGATAGCCAAAGACACAGGCAGAGTGAGGAAAGGAACAAACGAGACAACAAAGGTAATAGAGAAGGGAGAGGCAGCCCTTATTGTCATAGCAGAGGATGTAGACCCGGAGGAAGTTGTGGTTCACATACCCATGCTGTGCGATGAGAGAAGCATCCCATACGTCTATGTGCCTTCAAAGAAGGATTTGGGCAAATCTGCTGGCCTTGAGGTTGGATGCGCGGCTGTCGGAATAGAGAAAGCAGGCAATGCGAGCGAGCTCATAAATGAAATTATCTTAAAGCTGAAGAGGCCCAAACCAGAAGTGAAGGAAGAGCCGGCAAAAACTGAGGAACAGAAGCCTGAGAAGCCCAAGAGAGTCAGGAAACCTAAGAAGAAAGAGTCGGAGGCAGAGGAGAAGCCCCCAGAGAAGGCTGAGGAGAAGAAGCCCGAGGAGAAAAAAGAGTGATTGAATGCTGGAACCTGCAGCTGCAGAGATCGTAGAGGTGCTCGGCAAGACAGGCATCTACGGAGAGGTCTACCAGGCAATGTGCAAGATACTGGAAGGAAAGGACAAGGGCAGGGTGATAAGGAGGAACATCAAAGGGCCGGTGAAAAGAGGGGACATCATCGTACTGCTTGAGACTGAGAGAGAGGCAAAGCCGATAAAGGCGAAGTAGAGGTAATTGCATGAAATGCTCGTTCTGTGGCGAGGAGATGGAGAGAGGGACAGGAGTCACATTCGTGAAAAGAGATGGCACAATGTTCAACTTCTGCTCCCAGAAATGCAAGAGAAACATGCTTAAGCTGAAGAGAAACCCCAGAAAGCTCAAATGGACAGAAAAATACAAAGCTTAGGTGCTCCTATGGAGAGGACTTTCGTAATGCTGAAGCCCGATGCAGTCAAGAAAGGAGTTATTGGCAATGTTACATCCCGGCTAGAAGGCAAGGGGCTGAAGATAGTTGGCATGAAAATGCTCCAACTCAATGAGAAGATATGCAGAGAGCATTACGCCCACCATGCGGAGAAACCATTCTTCGAAGGACTTGTGAAATTCATGTGCTCCACCCCAGTTGTCTGCATGGTTTTGGAGGGAGAGGATGCAGTTGAGACTGTCAGGGCGCTCGCCGGTCCAACAGATTCTAAGAAAGCACCGAAAGGCACTATACGCGGTGATTTTGGCACAGATGTGCAGGCAAATATAATTCATGCTTCTGACTCTAGAGAGACTGCAGAGAGTGAGATAAAGAGATTTTTCAAGAAGAATGAGATTTTTGATTACTAATACCTGAGAGATTGATATGGGAGTTCTAAGCGATGCTGAGATAAGTCGTCTGATGAGGCGAACTCCAAGGCTGCTCGAGCATCTTGTTGATGAGCATATCCAGCTCCAACCTGCAGGAGTTGACCTCACACTTGCAGAAATAATGGAATTCGTCACTGCAGGTGCGATAGACTTCACCAATGTTGATAGAGTTATTTCGGAATGTAAGAGAATTAACTTCAAGTCAGGGTGGGTTAACCTCAGAGCAGGAGCCTACAAGGTAATCTACAATGAGGTAATACGCATCCCCCAGGATTGCATAGCACTTGCATTCCCTCGCTCGTCAGTTTTGAGGTGCGGCGCATTCCTCCACTGTGCTGTTTGGGACCCCGGCTATGAGGGGAGGAGTGAGTCTCTGCTCGTTGTATCCAATAAGCATGGAATAAGGCTGAAGAAAAATGCCCGCTTGGCCCAGCTGATATTCCTCAAACTTTCCAGAAAATCCAGAGCTTCATATCGCGGTAAATATTTCGCAGAGAATACTCGTTGAATCAGGAATATTTCGTGATAATCGTTCCATTAACAAAATTCGTCTCACCAGTTTTGCTCTCAGTGTAGGTAATGTAAACATTGCCCTCGTAATATTCCCCAAAAGCTGCTGTTGGGATGCTCCTGCCATCACGCTCTGTGCAAAAAACTTCGTTCCCGCTGTTACTCCCAGCTACATACGCCCTTTCCCCTGATGTTATCAGAATTGTATTGTTAAGAAGCGGCATTACCGCAGGAATTCCACTCTTCTTTGTGCACACCACGGAAGTTATGTTTATGAGTTTCCCCGTGTTCTGCATTATGGCGAGTTCAAGTTTGCTGCTCCCCCTTTTCAGAAAAAGTGAATAGCAGGATAGATTCCCACCGAGCGCACAACTTTCTTTAAACGGGACTTCTGGACCAGAAATGTGGGGCGTGCTGAAGTATAAGTATATCATCAGCACAACCATTATTAATACAGCCAGCCCCATCTCCCTCGAAGTCGCCTGTGCTCTTCTCATACGATGCACCTAACCACCAAAAATGTTAACGCGCGTGCGATTTTTCGCGTCACCAATGCTTGCATTCACAGTAGCACTCCCAACCACCAACCCGCTGACCAGAACTGCTTTGGCAGTTCCATTCACTGTTGGTGCGAACTCATCTATGGTTCCCAGATTTGTTTGGAAATGCACAAGTGTCCCATCCAGGATAAGATAGCCAAACTGGTCAAACACCACGGCTGTTATGTTGGAAGTGTTCATCCCAGCTCCTATATCCTTGGGAGAGGCTGTCAAATCCATTCTAGATGGACTTGATGTGGAGTATACTACCGTGCTTACGAAAATCACCCCATTCATGTTCTGGATATACATCTCGCCCCTTGAGAATGTGAAATTGCTGGAGTGCAGTATATAGCCATAAGCGGTTCCATTCGGCAGTGTAGCGGTGATGTCCGGGTACACTCTTGCGTTGGTGTGTATTAGTGGAAATGAATGCGAGTAGTTTACAGTTCCCATGGAAAATCTAATGTCAATGCTCTTTGAAATATTGTTTAAGATAATTATGTAAGGGGTGACTCCATCCAGCTTGACAGGGTAGATAATTTTTCTCGAATACCCATCGCCAGACCTGGCAGCTAGGTTCAGTTCATAAGCAAACTGCTCTCCAATGCTATCTGCCAGACTAATCTTCGCCTCCTGCATCTCCATAGAGCGCTGCTGGGTGAAGCTTGCTACGAAAAGGGTGAACAGAAGCATAACGAACATGTATATAACGAGCAACTCATTAGCACTCTGCCCCTTTGAGCTACTCATTTTTTCACCTTGTTTCGGTGCGGAAGCCCACACCCTTCACTGGAAAGTTACCCCCCTTCAGGAGGTTTATATACGCACATTCTGTATAATCTACTGAGGTCGGAGCGTCTTCGGACAGTTTTCCAACCTCAGAGTCCCTGTAAACGGACTCCTGCGTTCCTGTGAAATTGGTTGCAACGATGCTGTGCATCTCAATCAACCTTTTGAAGGAATGCCCACACTATTTATGGGTGGGTAGTTTACCTAAACCCTTTCGATATATACGCATTGCTGTAAGGGATCCACCTGAGTGCAGTTCTCCTCGCTGTATATTTTAATGAAATAAGTTCCAGGCTTGGCTATGGTTGATAAGTCACCGGCAATTGGTGTTAGAGTCAATCCAACTACTTGGGTAACGCCGGCGCTCGTCCTCACGTTGATTATCAGCTCACGCCCTATTCCGCCAGTGGAATTACCAACAGTTATATTCTCTATATTTGGTGGCATGAATACTTGGACGCTCATCCTGCTGGGGTAGCCCTCCGAGCCGATAACATCAGCATAGTTCGTTATCTTGGTAACAGTCTGCTGGGCCTGCTGCACTCCCAGCTGGTCTGAAACGTTTGTGCTTTGTAGATATGCGATGAGGAGCAGCGGGAACATTATAGTTACAACAAAAGCAACCGTTATCATTATTTCGGTGCTTGCCTGACCCCTGCGTTTCATGTGTTGATTAATGTGGAGGACTGAATATTAACCTTTTGGTAAAACCAGTTTCAGGGCAAGCCTCACAACACTTCTAGCATCCCTTCCAAATATTATAAGTGAAGGTTCTCTACCAACCTCGCCACTCTGGTATACCACGTCAACAATTCCCCTAGCTTTTCTTACGGCATTTTCTATGCCCCAGGGAATTGTCGCACCCTCCCTTCTTTTAATATCTTCAGACTCCTCTTTCCTATCGTAATGCGATACTCTCAGCCCCATCTTCCTGCAGCCAGCGAGATTTGCGTCTGTCAGCCTAATGTTAATCGCCGCTCTCTTGGAACTGTCAAATTCCATCATCTTAAGCACTGCTCTTGCAAGGTGTGAGGAAGCTCCGAACTCAATCTCTCCGAGGGATTTTGGCCTGCCCATCGCATTCCTTATTCTTCCAACGACGCCAGCAACCTCGTCAACTTCTCTCGCATTATACAGGGCATATACAACATTCGTGCCAACTTCCGGTATTAAGGATGAGAATTTATTACAGCCTTCCAATTCTTTCAGAGCAGTTCTTATATCCTCAATAACAGCATACCTCTCTGCATTTATTATAAGACTTGCAGTTGGATCAACTGCCTCAATACCACTTCCTATTCTAATGCTATTCTCTACCGCATGCTCCATAAATCTCTCAGTCTCTTCCAATGCATTCTCTATACCAAGCCCTTTTGCAAGGCAGGCTGCAAGGGCTGATGAGAAACAGCAGCCACCTCCGTGCGTCCCTGTTCCAATCATCTCCTTTTTGAAAATTCTGAAGTTTTTATGCAGCATCAAATCGCTTATCCCGTCATCTTCCTCAATGCCTTTTATAACAACCGCCTCTGCTCCCAGAGCTTTCAGAATTTTCGCGGCCCTCTTAGCGTCATTTACGTTCTTTATCCTAACTCCAGCAAGTTTCTCCGCTTCAAATGTGTTTGGCACAACTATTGTGGAAAGTCCAATCAGCCGCTTCATTTCTTTGATACTTTCCTTATGAATCAGCCAACTCCCATCGGACTGCGCGGTCATAACAGTGTCCAAAACAATATTGCCACCCCGCCATCTCCTAAGGCCATCCAGCACAGCTTGTGCTATCCTCTCATTCCCGAGCATTCCTATCTTAATCGCCTTTATCTGCATATCCGAGAATACGGAGTCAATTTGTTGCGAGACCACTTCCTCAGGTAGGTAAAAAATTTTCTGAACCCCCTTTGTGTTCTGCGATGCTATGGCTGTCACAACTACCGACGCATGCACTCCAAAAGCCGTAAATGTCTTCAGGTCTGCTTCAACTCCAGCGGCTCCTGTTGTGGAAGAACCACCTATTGTCAGCGCATTAATGGAACGAGGTGTCACTCTATCCACCTCTCGCTCTTCCTCCCTCCCATCTTTTTTCTGTGGACTCTGTCCTCTTTATTTTTATGGAAAATCCTTTCCATCTCATCCAAAAATGATTTCAGTGCCACCCTCAAATCCCAACCGAAAGAGCTTGCTGAATAGATAGCTCGGCGTGCTCTCAGCTTGCCATGTACGGAATATTTCTTGCCGTATCTCTTAAGGTGAAGATACATGTGCTCCACATCAAAGCTCTTCTGGAGTTTTTTAAGGAACTTCATGCACTCCTCCCTTATATCCTCTGCAAACATCCTGTCCTCTTCGCCAAGGCCCGAAATCTCCAGCCCTATCTCCTCGGGCTCCACCACGCATTTGAACAGCTGCCTAGCACTTATAATGCCAACAGGAGCGCCACTGCTCTCAACCACGAGCGCAGCCACATCTTTGTCTACCATCTCTCTAGCGCTCTCTTTTAGGGATGCTTCAGGCTTTATTGTGTAAATCTTCTGCCTCATTATGGACGATACCTCAACATCCTCCAACCTCACCTTGTCTTTCCTGAAAGGCAGTTTGTCCTTTGGTCTGCTGAGGAATGCGGCAAAATCATAAGCAGTTAGAACTCCAAGAAGTTTCCCATCCTCAGTCACTGCAAGCTTCCCGTACTGGTTCCCATCCATCTTCGACTTTGCTTTTCCCAGATGCGCCTTCGCCTCTATCTTCGGGATGCGTGTCTCCATCACATCCGCAACCTTCTTCTTATCCAGCAGCCCCTCATCTGCAATAACTCTAAGAACCTCATTTCTCGGCAATACCCCAACAACCTTCTCACCCTCCATTACTGGCAGAGCCCTGTAAGGTCCACTGGAGAAAAGCCTGCATATATTGAGTACACTCGTTTTCTTTGTGATTGTCGGGGCGTGGACAGAAACCGACCCAACTTTCGACGTGTGCTCTGCTGCCGAGCTTGTAATTGTCCAATCATCAACTATGCCGGCATAGCTCCTGTCTCGCATGACAACCAAACATGTCTTATGCTTTGGAAGCTCGCTTATAGCCCGGGTAACCGGATCGTGGTAGTCAAGTATGGATGCTTTCTTCAGGTTGTCAAAAAGTCCCATCCTCTCACCTCTCCATTTATATTATTTAAAATGAATTAAATAAATAGTGGTTGTATGAGGGCAGGTGAACTAGGGGAGAGGGGGCTGATTGAAGTCATCACTAGAACCCTCTACAGAAACAAGAAAATTCTTGTGGGGGCAGGAAAGGATGACGCAGCCCTGATAAAACTCAATGGTAAAGAACTTGTTGCAACCTCAGATATAATGTTCAGCTCAACTCACTTCCCAAAAGGAATGGAGCCTGAGCATATCGGGAGGAAAGTGGCAGTTGCCAATATCAGCGATTTGGCTGCGATGGGGGCCTCTCCGCTTGCAACATTGTTCTCATTCGGTCTTCCCGTGAATTTTGATGTTGATGAGCTGAGAAGGATAATATCTGGAATAAATGCTGTTTGTTCGAAATACGATGCACCATTTGTTGGGGGAGATACAAAGAAGTCGAAGGAGCTCACCATATGCGGAATTGCACTTGGCGAGATTGGCAGGAATGAAGCTCTCAGGAGATGTAATGCAAAAGCAGGAGATGTGGTTGCCGTCACAGGTGAGATAGGTAATGCAGCTCTAGGTTTGCAAATAATTCTAGAAGGTATGAAAGTGCGCGGCTATCAGAAGCTCATCAATGCATTCCTAAAGCCAGAAGCACGGGTGAAAGAAGGCAGGGCGATAGCCCAATGCAAAGTCGGGGCTGCCGCAATGGATATAACCGATGGCCTCCTCTTCTCAGCAGGAGAGATAGCCCGCATGAGTGGGGTGTGCATCTCTCTTGATAGAAGTAACATTCCAACCTCCAGAGAGGCAAGGAAATTCGCTAGAAAGCATGGAGTCAGCGAGAGTTTCCTCTTAAAGAATGGAGAGGATTACGAACTCCTCGTAACTATAAGAAGAGACGAATTCCAGAATGTCAGAAATGAGGTTGAAGCTGTAGATGGTAAACTCATAAAGATTGGAAATATCATAAAGGGGAGAGGAGTTCTACTTGATGGAAAAAGGGTAAGCACAGTTGGTTATGATTCGCTGAAATCCCACTAAGCATAGGGTTTTTAACTATATAAAACGAAAACTTACTCTGCATGGGCTCGTAGTCGAATGGTAAGACGTCAAGGAAACTTGTTTCAATCAACTTCCGCGTAACCCTGACACGGTGAAAACTCCCGGTTCGATCCCGGGCGGGCCCACTCCTGATTTTAGCATAATTTTAATAGCTGGAAAGGGCATAATTTAGGCATGGAGAAGCGGATAGAAGCCTCCTGGGCAAAGCAGCCTGAGGGAGAAAAGCCAAAGCTGCCAAGTATCACAAAGGGAGAAGACCTATTTCAAAAGGCAATGAGTTCGAAAAAGGATGAAGGCAAGTTTTTTAAGATGTTTAAGGAGTCGTTAGTTTCAGAGTTGAATAGAGACGCAGGACGCATAGCATTTGCTATAGAGATGTGTGATAATCCAAAATTTTCAAATGCCATACGCGAGGCATTCCTAAAGAGGGAGGATAAGGGCCACATGGGGTTTATGCTTCCCAAATTCGATCCTCTGAAAATTTTGGAAGAGTTCAATCCAAAAATGAGTAAGTCTGAGGATTTCTACTATGATTTAATGGATATGATACCCAAGGTTGGACTAAATGAGCTTGCAGACCCTGGCAGAGTACGATATGCTGACCTGAAGAAAGCCGAGGAATCATACGCCGAGGTAAGCAAGAAAGTTTTAGCTTGGGATTATATCGCAAACAATCATATTGAAGAATACACAAGAATGCTCACTCTCTCGACTCTTAGTGGAGAGTTAGACAATACCAAAGCAGCGAACTTCATAGGCGATTTCCTGCAGATTGCTCATAAAAAAAACCTTTATGAAGGAGAATTTTGCATGGCCGATATTGGGACGTCAGGAGGATGGTTCTCTCACCCCTTTGTAACTTTCATAAAACAGAATTTTGATAAAAAAAGAATTGTGCGGACAGATGCGCTTAAACAGCCAATATCGTGGCATACTGATTTGGAGGTAAAAATCCATGACATAACCGAGAGCCCAATAGAGGGAAAACATGGATTCCATGTAATAATAGTAAAAGAATTGATGAAGTTCTTTAATGAGAAGGGAACAGAAAGAATTTGGAGCAATGTAGCCGCAGATACAAAGGAAGGAGGAGTTGTCATATCTGGTGAAGTAGGTAGTTTCGAGCTGCGTATTGGGCACAACGGTGGGCTTGTTAAAGTCAATCCAGAGGCATTCCTGAAAGAGCTAAGAAATGTTAAAAACTACCAAGATTATCTGGAGAACTTGGATAGGATAATCGAAAGGAGCGCATAGAAAGAAAATAGTTTTTTAGTTAAGAAATTTCTACCTTTAAGCCATTGTAATAAGCATTAACCCCCTCCTTCGCACGCCCTAATATCTAAAAATTAATTACTTCCTTTCTTATTAATTTCTCAAAAATCCTATAGGCCTAATCCAAAAACTACCCCAGATAGTAAGCTTTTTATATTAATAATGCTATAAATTTAATAGTGATTTTATGAACGTGACTATGCATTTCGATGGATACGTTGAGAGGATTATTGACGAGGCCGTGAGGAGGGGCGTTGTCAAGACCAAGGCAGAAGCCTTGAGGCTCGGTGTGCTCCAGCTCAATGAGAAATACCACCTTGTCTCCCAGAACCTGAGCGAGGACGAGGAAGATTTGAACTTGGCAATCAAGATTGATGAGAGGATAAAGGCAGGTAAAGAGAAGGTCTATCCTGAGAGCAAGCTGAAAACCCTCCTGAGATGATGCAGTGGCTTACAGAGTGGAATTCACCAAGACATTCGCAGATGAAGTAAAACATGCAGACAAGGCGCTGAAGCTGCGTGTGGAAAAAGCAATAGAAAAGATTAAGGCCGAGCCAACAAGGTTCAAGAGGCTGCACCATCATCACAACTTCTTTTCCGTGAGAATTGAGAATTTCAGATTGGTTTACAAAGTTGAGAATGAAGTCATAACCTTACTCTTCTTCAGGAAAAGAAGCGATGCTTACAGGAATGTCTGAAACACAGAGTTGTCTAAAAATTAATTACTTAGAAGTAATTAATAATATAATTTTACGATGATAGTAATAATAGACCTACTCGAAAAACTTCAAATTTAATCGGCTCTGGTCCAACTAAATCTCAAATCGATCAGAGCTTGTAACCTATCTTCCTCAGAAACTCCTTTCTTTTCTTAACATCCTCAGGGGTTTCAACTCCATTGCTCTTCAACCCATCTATCACGCCAAGAATTCCTCTCCCCTGCCCAGTTTCGGCAATGATAACCTCTACTGGATTCGCTGTTGCACAGAATATGTTAACAACTTCGGGAACCTCCTTTATCCTAGGGACTACATTGATTGGATAAGCATTCCGCATAAAAACAATGAAGACATGACCGCAGGCTAATTCTAATGCCTTTTCTGTTGCTAGTTTTTCTAGATTTGGTTCATTGCCACTATGGCGAATTAGACATGGACCGCTTGATTCAGCAAAAGCTAAGCCAAAATTGATATTAGGTACACAATTAACCAACTGTTCATGAATATCATCCACTGTCTTAATGAATCCTGCTTGTCCTATGATAATACTTACATTCTCAATTGCCTCTATTTTGATTATTTTCATCTCCATGCTACCACTACTCAAATACTATCATCACCTCAGACTCGAGAAGAGATTTCAGCGCCTTCTCAAGTGTATTTATATCAAGTGGGAGTTGCTTTATCTCCTTTTTTGAGAATCTGACCTTGTAGGCGTACCCATCTTCTTTGTACACTTTGTTTATCCCAAGCACCTTAGCTGGTGCAACAATATCCGCTATCGTCTTCTTCATATCACCGCTCAATTCTGCTATTCTGACCTTCTTACCAACTGCCTGGGATATCTCCGCGACAACCTTCCCCTCCTTACCAATGAGAATACCAACATCCTTCTTTGTGAGAACAAGCACAACTCTTCCTAAATCTACTGCCTTTGTGAAATCAACATTTTCAAGGTTGTACTTATCCTTCAGTTTATACAGCAGCCTGCTTATCTTCACATCTAGCTCGGAGATTTTCCCCCTCTTCAGCTTCTCATCGCACCCCGAGCAGAGCACATTGCTTTTCATGCATAGCTCGCATATCCGTAAATTCATCTAACTACACCTTGTTGAAAAAGAAAATGATAAAAAATCCAAAGACTATTTCGCCAGAGTTATCTCTATCGCGGATACCTTGTTCATGCTGCCGTCCTCTGAAGTGAGCTCCTCGGTCTTTATCACTATGCCCTTTAGTTTCGCATCAGGCATGAATCTATTCCTCACTATCTCCGCGACATCCACTGCCCTCGAAATCACTTTTCCTCTAGCTTTTATCCCAACCTCAGTCGCACCGCTGTTGAACTGGGTTATCACAGCGAGAACATAGGCCATAACTTCCTTCTTGCCGATGTAGACCACATTCTCGTCTTTTCTTATCGCCGTCTCCTCTGCCATTTGATGCACCTCCGTTTTTATTGTTTATTGAAATACTTGAGTATTATTTCTCGAGCCAGTTATAAATGTTTATGCTTCTTCCTGTACTCCTCGACAATCTCTTCAAGATCCACCCCAGATTCTTTCTCAGCGGCCTCTTTTAAATCTATTTTCTTCCTCCCCTGGCTCCTTATCCTAAGTCTAATTATCTCTATCTCCTTCTTTCTAATTTCCCTATCCCTTGCAAGTCTCTCAAAAACTCCCCTTTCTATAAACCCCAGTTTTGCCCTCAAGGCTGCATTCTCGCTCTCCAACCTCTCGACAGCTTTCCTCAGTTCAATGTTAGAATCAAGCAACTCTCTGAGCTTTTTATTCTTACTTTCCAAATCTACCTTTGCCTCCTCTTTGCTCCTCAACTTCGGCATTTCGATTTCTCTCTCTATGTCCACCATGAGCAAGGCGTTGTTCAATGAAGTATTGTTCAGAACAAGGTGCTTTATTTCATCAGCCTTCTCCAAAAGTCCCTTCTCCTTAAGAATCCTCTCAACCTGTCTGAGCTTATTTTCGTAGAACCTAAAAGCCTTCATAGCGGCAGCTGCAGCATCCTTCTCATGTTCATTGGAGAATTCCATCCCTTTCACAAGCCCCCTCTTTTCCTTCTCACCCATATCCTTTTCAGGTATAAAGATTCTTGTATTGAAATAGGAAGCCAGCTTCAGAAGCAGATCAGGTGCCGGGTTGACATCGCATGCCAGAAGAGAGGGTTTGCCCTCTCTGCTTATTATATCAGTAATCTCCTCTTTGCTCATCTCCCGCCTGCTCCCTACTAAGAGTCTTTTCATTTCCAGATCGAATATCGCATATCCTATGGTCGTGCCTGGGTCAATGCCGACTATCAGCCACTTCAGTTCATCACCAGCTACTTTTTCTCAATCCTAAGCTCCTGCTTAAGGAACACTTTGGTTGCACGTGGTATATCCCTATCAACCTGCACATTTGCCCCAATCCAGCAGTTGTCTCCTATAGTCCTGCCGGGCATAACAGAAGCGAGCACACCAGTTTTAGTATTATCGCCAATTATGACACCGAGCTTGCTTCTTCTTGTATCAATCTTTTTTTCCAACACTTCCATCTTTATAGTTCCAGCATCAAACCTCCAGTTTGCTATCTGAGTTCCAGCCCCGAAATTGCAGTTTTCTCCCACTATGCTGTCACCTATGTAACTAAGGTGCTTGGCGTTTACGCCGTTCATAATGATGCTATTCTTAACAGTTGTAGAATCACCTATGCCGCAGTTTTCTCCTATGCTGCTGTTCCCCCTTATGAATGAGTACGGCCCAACCTCGCTATTCCTCCCTATGAACGCAGGCCCCTCGATGAAACTGTTGAATACGCGGGCTCCTTTTTCTATTATAACTTTACCCTTCACCTTGCAGTCCTCTAATTTCCCGTCCCTCTTCTCCGGCATCTTGTTGAGCAAGAATTCATTGGCATCAAATAGCTGCCAGGGCATTCCAAGGTCTTGCCAGAATTCTGTGAATTCAACTCCCTTTACCTCTCCCTTTCTGGCAAGCATCCTTATCAAGTCCGTGATCTCGTACTCCCCCCTCTCAGACAACTTTATAGAACGTAGCTTTGGGAAAACGCTGCTTTCCATCACATACATACTGCAGTTTACAAGTCCGCTTCTATGAGTCTTTGGCTTCTCATCAAATTTGACAATCCTTCCTTTCTCAACCTCTGCCACTCCATAACTCCCAACATTTTCAATTTTTTTCAGGCCCACTGTCATATCCAAATCATGTGATGCGATGAGCTTCCTTATGGCACTGCTCTCTGTGATTATATCCCCTGCAACCCCAACGAAAGTGCCGTCAACCATCTCCTCAGCAGCCAGAAACGCATTTGCAGTCCCCTTTGTGTTCTTCTGAACTGCATACTCAATTCTAACCCCAATTTTTCTACCATCACCAAATTCATCAATTATCCTCTCCTTGAGGTAATTAACAACGATGATAACATCATGTATCCCAGCACCCTTCAAAACTTCTAGCACATGGCCCAATATTGGCTTGCCTGCAACAGGTATCATGCATTTCGGTCTTGTGTGGGTGAGAGGCTTCAGCCTCTTCCCCTCTCCAGCAGCCAGTATGACGCCCTTCATCTCAATCCCTCCCTCACAATCTTTTCAGCCTTCCTGAAAACTTTCTCAAGCTCACTCTCGCTCTTGTGCTCGCATGTGAGCCTTATAACTGACTCAGTCCCAGATGCTCTTACGAGCAACCATCCATCCTTAAAATTCACTCTTATGCCATCCCTATCATTCACCTCGCCTTTAAACTCTCTGACCAGCATCTCTGCTATCCTCTCCATGGAACTCCTCCTATCAGTGCAGTTGAACTTCACCCTTCTTATAGGGTACTTCTTAATCTTCTTTCTCAAATTTCCGAGTTTGCCCTCCATGCATATGAGCTCAACAAACTTCAATGTTGCAAGCATCCCGTCAGGTGACATAACCTCTTCTGGGAATATATACTCGCCGCAGGGCTCGCCACCAAAAACCGCCCCACTTCCCCTCATCCTCTCAGCAACGTGTCTGCTTCCCACTTCAGTAGTTATAAGTTTCCCACCATTCTTCTCAATGGCCTCACTCACGGCAAGGGATGCCTCAACCGTTGAAACAACAGTCCCCCCTCTCTCTCTGACAATATAGCTTGAGAGCAGAGAGAGTTGTTCATCCAGCCCTAATACCTCACCCCTCTCATCTATAATCACTGCCCTATCACCGTCTCCATCATAACCCACTCCCATGTCAGCACCACTGCTCCTCACTATGGAGCATGCATCCTGAAGACTCTCGCTGCTGGGTTCCAGATTTCTTGAAAAAACTCCGCTTGGCTCTGCATTCACTGCAATGACATGGCAGCCAGCCTCTCTTAGCAGGAATGGCGCTATCGAGCACGCAGCCCCATTCCCGCAGTCGACCACAACTTTTGGTTTTTTTCTCTCAATTACCTTTCTGTCCACCAGACCGAGGGCAACTTCAATATGCCTCTCCACAGCATCTTGCACTTCATAAGTCTCGCCCACCCCTTCAGTCTCAGATGAGTGGAATTTCCTCGCTCTTACAAGGTTCTCCAGTTCCTTCTCCTCATCTCTGCTTATCTCCTCCCCGAATCTGTTATAGAACTTGAAACCGTTGTACTGCGGTGGGTTGTGTGAAGCAGTAATCATAATCCCATTGTCAGCCCTCTCCCTCGTTGCTATTGCGATAGTTGGCGTTGTAACAACCCCTAGCTTAAGAGCGCATCCGCCGTGAAAGTTGATTCCTGCGATGAGTGCCCCCTCAAGAACCACTCCCGACTCTCTAGTGTCTCTCCCAACGGCAACCCTCGCTCCCCTCTTCCTTGTAATAGCCTCCCCTAAAACTAATGCTAGCTCAGGGGTAATCTCACCACCCACAATACCCCTTATACCGGAAGTGCCAAATGAGACATTCGTCATACCACAAATATTAAAAATTACAGAGTTTTAATACATACCTATGGCAGAGAAGGTGAGTGCGCCGCAGAGCTCAACAGGTATACTACGCTTCTACGATGCCAGTTCAGGAGGGCCTAAACTAGACCCCCGGGCGGTTATAGTTTTCACAGTAGTATTCATCATACTGGTGAAGCTGATAGGGTATTTTATAACCTAATTCTCCTTTAAGAATCTCTTGAAAAAACTTTCACAACTCGATTCCACTTTCTTCCTATCCTCCTTAGGACAAGCGACTATCGCCCTCCTCCTCATCCCCTCAGTCTTTCTTATCGCCCTCACTATCTCCGAGAGTTCCTCAAGAGAGTACTCCTTCGACCCCCGCAGTATGTTGACCCTATTCTCTCCGAACTTCTCGTCATACCCCTGCCTGCACTCCAGTATAACATCATCGACACCGCTCTCCTCCCTTATCCTTTCTTCAACTTCCTTAACTCCTGAGTAATTTTTGAAAAGTTCCCTCCCTCTATTATTAAGCTTGTAGAACTCAAGCTCATACGCTCTTTTGAAAAGTTTCCTCTCCTCTATCCTTTCCATAAGCTTACCGCTCCTCTCCCCATTTTTCAGAGCCAGGCCAAGCTCAGCATCAGTGCATCCCAAGAGCTCATCAAGCGATATAACTCCATCCTCAAGTGCAAACTCGACTGCCCTGCCGAGCATTGCGCTGGCTATTCTCACTGCATGGTGATAATAGACGGATGAGAACATCAAGAACCTCGCTATGAGAAGCGACTCTGCAGCCTCAATTCCTCCCCACTCCACAACCGCTTTTCCTTCCCTCAAGCGTATTGTGTAAACCAACCTGTCGCAGTCTATCACCCCGTAAGCAACCCCAGTATAGTGAGAATCCCTCAGCAGATAATCCATTCTATCAGAACCAAGGTCGAAATCTATTATGCCTCCTTTGCTTTCAGCCCCAATCAAGGAGCACACTTTTTTCACATCATAGCCATTATCCTCGAGTATCTCACCGCTCTCTCCTTCTTTCACCTTCTCAGCTCCCCTCTGCTCATGACTACCTCTCCTCTTCCTGACAAGAATTGCCTCAGTCTCATGGGAGAATGCAGTATGCCCAACATCGTGGAGTAGAGCGGCCGCTCTCATTACTTTCGTCTCCTCATCTGAAAGAGAAAGGTTCTCGCATATCTTGCTCGTTATCTCCATCGTGCCAAGTGAGTGTTCAAATCTCGTATGATTTGCGCCAGGGTAGACCAGATAAGCTACGGCCATCTGTTTTATCCCCCTCAGCCTCTGCACCTCTGGAGTGTCTATGAGCTTGAGCTCAACGTCATCGACCCGTATATCTCCGTGAATGGCATCTTTTATCACATGCATCATACCAACTCGTAATGCCCCTTCCTCTTCTCTATCGCATCTCCCCTATCCTTCATTATTTCAAGAACAACCCTAGATGCGGGCTCGCCCATCCTCAGCTCTCTGCTCACGTCAGAGATGCTGTTTGCGCCCTTGTCCATGACCTGCCTCACTCTCTCACTCGCAGAAATAAACCACTCCCTCCCTGCAACATAGAATCTTCTGTCAAACCCCCTCGTCCCTAGTACCTCGCCACTCCTTATCTCTCTCTCAAACCTTTTGCATATCCTCTCAGCATCTGCCAAATCCTCAACAATCAGGTAGCCGTTTTTTTCCAGCTGTTCCTGAGGTGTTCCTAGCCCCGCCTCTGGTTTGTCACTTTTCAGAAGGGGGTATACATCATTTGAAATATCATAAACCCCTGTTTTTGAATATCTGCCACCTTTGTAGATTCTCACAGCCCCCCTCCCCATGAGCTTGGAAAGCACCTCCTTCTCCCTCGGGCTGAGCTTCTTGTTAACATTGTACGGTATCCTCTCTGAGAATTTTATGCTGTTGAGCTTCCTGAGCAGCTCCATTTCCTCCATTCCCAGCGCCTTCTTCACAGGTGGCATCTCAACCTCGCCAATCTCCTCTTTCAGAATCCTCTCTACTACATTCTTCTTCACAAATGTGAAAACTCCGGGCTTTATCTCGTAGAAATCGGCTTCTTCCCCCTCCTTAAGACCGAGTTTGTCAACCATTCCCTTTGGGAGTATACATGCTAGGTTTTCTCCAACCTTGTAAACTCGAACTATCGCATCACCCTACTAACTAATGTTCACATTGCAATTTAATCCTTCACTCGAAATACGCTAACGGAGTGCATCGCTTGTCGAACATTGCGAATGCAATCACCTTCGCATCCTCCTTGTCCTTGCTTATCTTGGCTGCATCCTCTAAGCATTCTTTTAGCAAATCAATCTGATACTTCCTGTAACGCTCATACTTATCCTTTGCAACTTCAGCTTCACTTATAACTGCTATGGATTTTATCTCCCTGCTTACCTCATCATACTCAACAGTCACCTGACTGCCCCTCCTGAGCTTCCTAATTTCCAAAGGAAACTCTTTTGGATAGGTAAAGAAAATTCTCCCATCATCAACATCAACAGCAACCCAGTTCCTGTTATTCTTCCTTCCAGCTCCAAAAAACTTACCTGTAACCTCAGCCATATGCTCGCCTCCATATATTATCCTGTAAGTCTATAAATAAAATACTACTATAGCTTCTTTCTGAAAACCAGCCATCCCATCTTAGTTTTAATCATCACATAGGGACCTTTCAGCTTTCTCCCCTCCAGCTCGAACTCAATCTTGTCATCCTCCCACAGCTTTATCCTCGCCTTTCCCTTGTCATAAACTTTTACAGTTCCTGCCCCGTACATTCCTTCAGGAATTGCTCCCTCAAAATTAGCGTATTCAAGGGGATGGTCCTCAGTTGGAACCGCAAGTCTCTTCTCATTCCCCTCCGGAAATCCTTTCGGCACGGCCCAGCTTTTCAATACCTCATCCTTCTCAAGCCTGAAGTCGTGATGCCAGTGTGATGCTTGATGCTCCTGCACAACGAAAATACCGCCAGCTTCTCTTGCTTTTCCCTCTGGCTCAGGACTTTTTGAAAAATCCCTCCTCTTCTGGTACTCCTCCAACATTACAACAACCTCTTCTCACCAGCTATCTTCTGTATATTCGTTATATCCTGCGTCACCTCTATGCACCCCCTATACTCCCCTCCCCTGCTCCTCACAGCAAAATACCTTATGTAAATTTTCCTTCCTTTCAAATCAATCCAGAATTCCGCGGCATCCCTCTTGCCGCTCCTGAATTCGTAGAGAATTCTGTTCACCGCAAGGAGGCTCTTCTCAGGATGGCACTTCTGAACGCTCCTCCCTATAACAGAAGCAGGCCTCTGGAAAATTTCCCTCCTCCCCTCCCTGTTGAAATACCTCACTGTCTCATCAGCATCTATAAATGAAATTTCAAATGGTAGAGTGTCTAGTACATCATCCAAAAACTCCTTCGGCACATTCTCAATCACTTCCTCACCCCCAGTTGAACTTCAACCACTTTCCCCCCAGGCTTCACCTCCTTGAAAACCTGACTCTGGAAGCAGTAGATTTTAACTTTTGGGCTGAGCCACATATCAAGAGGCAAACCAGCTTTGTAGCATGTCTGGCAGAGAAATTCCTCTTCATTCCATTTCTGCTCCACTGGCACTATGGGGAGAAGAAGGCCTGAGAAGTAGCCATACTCAACAATAAGTCCATCCCTCCCAACCTTTATCTTCTCGGGGTATTCCTTCGGACTGCCAACCTTTATTATTTCCGGCACAGTCAGCACGCTTATCTCAATCGTGCAGTTATCCAGCTCTTTCCTACTCATCGCAGGAAACCTAGGGTCTCCAGTAGCTGAACTTATTGCACACTCCACAACCGAGTTGGTGAGCTCCTTAAAAGGGTAGGGATAACCTATGCATCCTCTTAGTTCCTTTGCCGGGTAAGTTTCAATTGTAACGAAAACTCCCATCTTCTCAAGAAGTGATGAAGGTGGATTGTCAGGAGTTATGTGGGTTCCTTTCTCTAGGTAGGTTTGAATTGCATTCCTTGCAAGCTTTATCAGGTACTCTCCTTCCTCAAGAGACAGCGTATAATCACCTCAGCTACCCGGCGAAACTCTTACAAGCCTCATCATTATAAGGTATTTCGCAAGCGGGAAGAGCAGCAGATAGAAAGGAACAACCAGCGGTAGGGCCACCCTGAAGCCGGCGAGGATTGAGCCCTGGGAGAGCAGCAGCACCAGCACGCCGGGAATTATGCCTGTCAGGAAAATGAGGAATATAGAATACTTCACTGACTCATTCGTGTAAACCGATATGGAGTTCCTTCTGGAAATCTCAATCTCCCTTATGAAGTTCTCAAGGACACTTGAGATGTTCACCCCGCTTCCCATGGCGTAGCTCAGCGTTGCAACGAATCGCTGGAATGTCAGAGAGGGAGTTCTAATGGAAATCTCAAGGAATGCATCGTTTATTTCCTCTCCCTCCTTAATCCTCACAAGGCTCTCCCTGAACAGCTCAGAGACGACACCATAGTTCTCCCTCGCAACAGACTCTATGGCGTCATGAAGTGGTATCCCAGAGCGTAGCTCAGAGAGCAGATGTCTTAAAGAGTCAAGCAGGTTCATCTCAACATCCCTCGTCCTGCTGCTGACTATGAACTCGAAATAATGCACAGCAACAAGAGTTGAGACAAAGAGCATTATCAAAGAGAGCAGCAATGCCATGTAGAAGGTGAACTGGAAGTATGCTGCGAGAATACTGAAGTATACTATTGAGATTAGGAAGCATGTCAACCCCACTCCAACAGCAAATGAGGAGTACCCTTCAGGTGTTATATCAATTCCGGACTGAAGAATCCTCAGCTTCGTTGCTTTGGAAGTGGGAATTATTTTCTGAGGTTCTATGCCAACCTTCGAAAAAATTTTCGACCAGAGAGCTGCAAACTCCACAATGAAATCCATACACTCACTTCACAATGTTCTTCATTCTTGGTATGAAATCCTCCCTCTTGCTTTTCGGTGTGTTATAATAAGCGTGTACCACCTTCCCAACATCAAAGAAGTTCGTTATACCATTTTTTGCTAGGTAATTGAGTACGTGTACCCTTCTCTTGAACTCATCGCGTAGTTCCTCTTCACTAAGGTCAAAAGTCTGCGCATATTTATTCAATGTCTTGGAGGGATACTCACCAACGTTCTCAAGCTCGCCCTTCTTGCTATTGAACTCATAAAGTTTGTTCAAGAATCCTATCTCCTCCCCCTCCTTCCACAGCTGAGCCCTTATTTTGGCGGGTATTTTTTCCTTCGCAATCATGCCCTCTATCTCATCTGGGAGCTCACCTCTTGAGCGCCAGTTAAACTCTGAGCACTGAATAACCTTCCTATTCCTCTCCACATCAGTCGAGAGGGTTATTATTATATCAAGCATTGACAGCATATCGGTTGGGACCTTCATAGGCGGGCTGTGAATCCTTTTCACTACCGCAGTCCCAACCTCCTTTGAGTGCAACGTTGTCATAAAGGAGATGCCCCAGTTCGCCCCTGAGAACAGCTCTCTAGCCTCCCTGCCCCTCAGCTCACCAAGCGCAATCCTGTCAGGCCTCATTCTAAGGGAATTTGTTATCTGGTCCATTGACGTCCTGAGCCTCGAGACCTCCTCCCCCTTCCTCATTGCCTCATCCTTCCTCTCCTTGTAAACTCCAATCAGCGGAATCCAGTTTATGAACTTGTCGTAGAACCTAAGCTCATTTATCTCCTCCTCAACAGATATCACCCTTTCCCCAGCCGGTATGAAGACAAGCAGGGAGGACAGCAGTGAGGTTTTTCCAGTTGCCGGTGCTCCAGTGATTATTATCTGGGATTTTTTCATCTCTACAGCCATCCACAGGAAAGCACCAAGCTCTGCATTGGCTGTTCCAACATTCATTATTTTCGTATATGTCCAGGGGTCGCTTCCGAAAAGCCTTATGCTCGCGGTTGCACCTGTAAGGGCTGCCGGTGAAATCTGGGCATGAAGTCGGGAGCCATCGGGAAGCTGCGCATCCATAACTGGGTGTATCATGTCGAGCGATTTACCAAGAGGCCTCAGAATCGCATTCATAACTTTCTTAAAGGACCTGTCGCCCGTGAACCTCAGGTTGGTTATGCACCTGCCATACTTCCTATGATAAACAAGAATCTCCCTCAGAGGATGGTCTATTTCTATTTCCTCCAGGTTCTCCTTATCCCTCATCCAGAAATACTCTATTGCTCCAAATCCAACCGTGTCAATTGCAACTATTTCTGCAATGGATTCCTTCTTCTCCGGGTCAAGTGTGGGCTCAAGCCTGTTTATTACATCCCTTGCGACCAGCTTCACCTTGTTCAATGCCCTCGCTCTCATCTCCAAATCGAAATACTCCGGCGGGGTGAGGAATGCCGAAAGGTATTCATCAGCAACTTTCATTATTGTGAAATGCTTAACATACTCAGCAAGCTTCCAGTCGTCAGAGAACAGTTTTGGGAAGCTTATGCAGTATGCTCTCCCCAGATCCTCAATCTCGTATATTCTGACTCTCCCGTACTCATCAAGCAGCTTCGCTTTCTTGTTTGGAGGGGGGAATTCCAGGATGTCAAATGAGAAAGGTGCTGAGAATCTCTTCTCAATGCTCTCTGGTGAGAGGGGCTCTCTGTATCTTATGGTAGGAATCTTCTTTCCCTCGCCTATGAAATGCGGCTCGAATCTCTTCTCATAGAATTCCTCTGACTCCTGCTCCTTCTTTGACTCAGATATATCCTCAGCAACCTCATAAACCTCCAGCGCACCATAGGGACAGAATGTCACGCATATAGGATTTGAAAGCTTGAGGGAAGAGCACAAGTCGCACTTCACGGAAACCTTCACGCCCTTCTTATTCCTCTTTAGTTTTATCCCACTTGTTTTGCACTCAGATACGCATGCACCGCATCCATCGCATTTTTCCGGGATTACTTGTATCACTCCGTTCTTATCCACTTTGAGGGCATTATTTATGCATGCCTTCATGCAGACTGCATACTTGGGGTTGCATTGCGTGCAGTACTGCAGCTCACCCCCACTAATAGAGAGCACCCCCTTTGGGCATACCCTGGTGCAGTAGTTGCACTCTGGGGCTTTGCACTTCTCCTCAATCCACCTTAGCTTTTTCATAATACGACCCGAGAAGAAAACCTCCCATTATAGTTTATCCGCGCAGGTTTAAAATCTTAGAGGTTAAGCTGAGGAAAGCTTATGCTTATATATTATAAATATGCCAAGTATGAGGGAGGTGGTTTTGTGGCAGACGACAAGTGCGCATGTTGCCCTCTTTGTTGTGAGGAGAAGCCTGAGAAAAAGACAGCAAAAAAGAAGAAGATTTCTAAACAACATTGAGCTGAACTGTCTTGCTTATATCAAGAGACATTTGAAGATCCAGAGATGCTTTGAGATACCATCTAATCGGAGATGGGGTAAGCCCAAGACCCTGCACTATTCCAACTATGGTGCCAGCAGTCCCCTCAAGCTTTGGCTCTGGGATTTTTGGAAGTGCTATCTCAAAAGGATACTCGCAACTGCTGTACTCCTTCTCTCCATCTAGGTTTAGCAAGCATGAGCGAGAAACCCCACACTCTTCAGAGGTGGGATGAAAGCGAGCTATACAAAGGGATATATGTTATTTCAATTTCACCGGAAAGTTACCCCTTGCAGAGGTTTATAAGGAAAGAAACAGATGTAAATAACGTCTATGAGAGCCTACAAGTTCAGGATATATCCCTCAAAAACACAGGAGAAGGAGATGAACAGGCATCTGTGGTTATCAAAAGAACTCTGGAATGACATACTTGCTTTTACAAAGGAGATTTATAACAACTATGAAAAATTCCCAACAAAGAGAACATTAAGGGAACTTGTCAAACAGTCAGGTTTATTCTCCCAGGTTGGCCAGGAGCTTGTAGACAGGCTTATTGATGCCCTTCATAGGAAGATAGAGATGAAGAAAAAAGGAGAGAAAGGCGGCTTCCCGCGTTTCAAGTCCTTTGACAGGATGAACAGTCTGCATTACCCTCAATATGAAACTGGCTTTTGGTTGGATGAAAAACTCAGAGTAACTCCTTTTGGTGAGATTGCAATAAAGAAGCACAGGGAGATAACAGGAAAAATCAAGACGCTAATATTGAAAAGAGAGTCTTCGGGGAAATGGTTTGCTGTTTTCTGTGCTGAAACACCTGCAGAAATTCCAAAAGAAAACAAAGGAGAGGCAGTTGGAATAGACCTAGGCTTAAAGACATTTGCAACTCTATCAGATGGAATAAAAATAAAGAATCCAAGATATCTAGAGCAGTACGAGGACCGTCTTGCTTTTGTTCAGAGGAAGTTCTCAAGAAAGAAGAAAGGCAGCACCAGTAGAAAGAAGGCAAAGCTGAAAGTTGCAAGGCTGCATGAGAAGGTGGCCAACACAAGAGCAGACTTCCTGCACAAAACTTCAACTGATTTGGTGAATAATTATTCCTTCATTGCATCGGAGAAACTTGCCACAAAGGAGATGGCAGAACAGAGATATGGCAAGCAGATAAACGATGCTGGATGGAGTATGTTTGCAAACATGCTTGCATACAAGGCGGAGGGAGCTGGATGCAGGGTGGTGTTTGTAGACCCGAAGAATACAACTCAAGAGTGCAGCAACTGCCACCAGATTGTCAAGAAAGACTTGCCAGAAAGGATGCATAACTGTCCTTTCTGCGGATTGAGCATAGACAGGGACTTGAATGCTGCATGCAATATACTCATAAGAGCTACCGAGGGGCACTCGGGAAGTAACGCCTGCAATTCCTTGCAGAAGGAGAGAGATGTTGCAGTAGCAACGTCTATGAAGCAGGAAGCCCACACCCTTTAGGGCTGGGAGCATGTCACGCTGAACTTGTGCACTATCTCCTTCTGCCTTGTGGTATTTTTCCCAACTTTCTTATATGCTCCTTCTCTTTCACCCCACAAATCCAGCCTAAGTGCTCTGGCCTTCTTCGGAGACTTCAGTTCAAGTTTGATGGTTCCTTTCACAGTGTCACCTAGTGAGTAATTGATTTTATCCAAAACAATATCCATCCTCCCTTCTCCAATTCCGAATACCATGTCACCACCAACTAAACTTCAATCACATTATTTTTAAATGTAACGCCCCAATTAATAATGGGAGGTGGAATTATGAAAATTAAAGCATTTCTATTGCTGTTATTAGTGGGAATTATCTCAGCGCAACCAGCAAACATGAGCCCAAGGGAGGCGCTTTGTCCTGTTATAACTCTTCTCAGGCAAGTGGGAGTGTTCGTTGCCATAATCATGCTCTCATGGGCTGGAATAAGCTTCATGACATCTGGGAGTGATCCTCTCAAGCACAAAGAAGCTCAGAAGAGACTCGAGTATGTGATAATAGGTATATTGATTCTCATCATGGCATTCTACATAGTTGCCAGGATGTTTGCAGGAGTGAATGTTCTTAGTGGAGGAGACTGCCCCTGGGTGTAGGGATTATTCAAAAAGTAGCTAGAGCACAAAGGATACTCCATCTTTCACAACTTCCACTTTCCTCTCCCTGATTATCCTTCCTATCACATAGGCTTTTTGTCCGTGTTTCTCAAAAACACCAACAGCTTTTTTTGTATCCCCCTTGCTCACAACAACGCACAGACCAATCCCCATATTGAATGTGGAATACATCTCAGAATAATCCAATCCAGCTTTCTTTTTTATCTCCTCGAATATTGGCTTGGGCTTCGGCATGTTGTCAAGCAGGAAACCTTTCTTTGCAAATTCCCCGATTCTGCTGAGCTTTGAGAACGCCCCTCCTGTTATGTGCGCCAGTCCGTGCACCTTGATGTTTTTCACTAGTTCCATAACTGGCTTCACATATATTTTTGTTGGGGTGAGCAGTTCTCTCGCCCACTCATTCATGTCAAGAACCTTTCTGGCAAGGGTGTAACCATTGGAATGCAGCCCAGAACTCTCAACTCCAATAATCACATCATTTGTTTTCATCTTCTCCCCAGTTATCAGGCCCCATCTTCCAACAACGCCAATGCATGTTGCCGCCAGGTCGAATCCATTCGTGTGGAACCCGCTGAAATCCAAGCCAGGCTTCATCATATCCGGCAGTATCGCTGTCTCTCCGCCAATTATTGCAACCTCTGCCTCCTCAGCACCTTTAACAAGCCCTTCAACGAGCTTTGAGACAAGCTCCTCATCCTCGTGCTGCAAAGCAATATAGTCCACAAGCGCTGTTGGTTTCGCCCCTACGCATATGATATCATTGACGTTCATTGCAATGCAGTCTACCCCAACAGTATCATATTTTTTCAGGAACTGCGCGATAAGCACTTTGCTTCCCACTCCGTCAGTGTGCATAGCAATGGTCTCTCTGCCAACCTTAACGATTCCAGCGTAGTGGCCGTAAACAGGCAGGACATTCTTTCCATGTGTTTTTGAAATAATTTCCCGAATGGATTTTTGGATATCTTTCACCCTCCCAACATCAACTCCTGCCTTTGCGTAATCCATGCTCATCCAACCACCGCTTCTATCCGAAAACTTAAAAACAGGTAAACCTCATCTTCTCTTAAGCTCCTTCAACGCTCTCTCAACTATTTTCACAGCTTCACCAATATACGTATTAGGGTCGAATGCATCTTCAAGTTCTTTCTCTGTAAGATAGCGCATAACCTCTCTGTTCTCGCTGAGCGCCTCCTTCAGGTGCTTGTCCTCCTTGAACGCCTTTATGCTGGCATTCCTAAGCAACTCATGAGCTTCCTGCCTGCTCATCCCCTTGTGTGCGAGTAGCATCATAAGCCTCTCAGCCATTATCTGCCCCTTGCTGAGCTCTATATTCCTCCTTATATTATCTGGGAAGAACTCCAGCCCCACAAGTATGTCTATCATCTCGTTGAGTATGAAGTTCGATACTATGAATGCTTCAGGTATTATGAAGCGCTCATTTGCTGAGTTTGTCAAATCCCTCTCGTGCTCAAGCGGTATGTTCTCAAGCGCAACTGAAACATCAGCCCTCAGGAGCCTTGCGAGGCTGCACACTCTCTCGCACCTGTGGGGGTTCCTCTTGTGCGGCATGGTGGAGCTTCCAACCTGCTTCCTGCCGAATGGCTCAGCAACCTCCATTATCTCAGTCCTCTGCAGGTTCCTTATCTCCTTAGCTATTTTCTCAAGGGTGCAGCCAATCAATGACAATACAAATAAAACTTCAGCGTGCCTGTCCCTCTGCACAACCTGGTTCGTCACAAGCGCAGGCGCAATGCCCAACTCACGCATGACATATTCCTGAATCCTGAATCCTTCCTTACCAAATGTTGACATCGTGCCAACAGCCCCGCTCATCTTTCCTATCATCATCCTCTCCTTAGCCTGCTCCAATCTCTTCTGGTGCCTGTCCACCTCAGAGGTATAGAGAGAGAATTTCATCCCATAGGTAGTTGGCACTGCATGCTGGCCGTGGGTTCTGCCTATGCACACTCTACTCTTATTTTCCTCAGCAAGCACAAACAGAATCTGTTTAAGATGTGCTAGCTTCCTCTCAATAATCCTAATTGCATCTCTGAGAATGAGCGCATGCGCCGTATCTTCAATATCATAGCTCGTTGCTCCAAGATGAACATACTTGCCGGCGTCACCCTTGCATGCCTCGCTGAGTGCCTTCACCATGGCCATCAAGTCATGGTCTATCTCCCTCTCAATTTCCTTGACTCTCTCGAGTTTTACATGCTTCAGGTTTGCTTTCCTCTCAATTTCCACGGCAGCGCTTCTGGGTATCCTCCCAACCCTTGACTCTGCCTTTGCCAGAGCGCTCTCAACTATCAACCACTTAGCAAGCCTGTTCTCCTCATCGAATATTGCGTTCATCTCGCTCTTATACCTAAGATCCAATGGTGAAACAGCCATCCTACCACCTTCCTCCTGCATTATTAATAATCAATTATTTTATAAATCCTTTGTGACAAAATAGAAAAGAGGTGGACATGTTGAGAACTCTCAAAAACCCTCCCTATCTTCAGGTTGCACTGGATACGCCAGATATTGAGAGCGTGAAAAAAGTTGTCAGAGCGATCCCAGAAAGCGAGAGGATAACTCTCGAGGCAGGAACTCCTTTGCTGAAAAGATATGGATGTGGAGTGATCTCCGAGCTCAGAGGAATCAGAAAAGATTCCTTCATAGTTGCGGATTTGAAAACTCTTGATGTGGGTGCGCTTGAGGCCAGAATAGCACATGAGGGAGGAGCTGATGGAGCAGTTGTCTCAGGCCTTGCCTTCCCGTTGACAATAAAAGAATTCATAGAAGAGGCGAGGAGAGTAGGAGTGTGCTCATTAGTTGATATGATGAATGTCTCCGACCCCATCAAGACGCTGAGGGATGCCGAGGCAATGCCCGATGTGGTGCTGCTGCACAGAGGCATAGATTCCGAGCTGACCTCAAAGCATTCCTGGAATTATCTGAAAAAAGTTAAGGAGAAGCTCAAGGGCAAGGCTCTGGTTGGAGTAGGTGGTGGGATAGACCTCGAGCTCGCAAAAAAATCCATTGAGAATGGTGCAGATATAATAATTGTTGGGAGGTATATTACTAAATCTTCGGATGTTGCATCTGCAGCAAATTCAATTCTTGAGCTTATGAGGTGATTTTTTGAGAAATATTTTTGTAGAAGAACACCAGCAACTGCCAGTTGATAAGAGGATGGTCGAAGTTGTTGAGAGAAAAGGACTGGGCCATCCTGATTACATATGTGATGCTGCAATGAACCAGGTATCTGTTGAGCTTAGCAAGGAGTATATAAAAAGATTCGGTCACGTGCTCCATCACAACACTGACAAGAGCCTGCTTGCTGCTGGTAGAGCATCGCTTGCATTTGGAGGCGGACGCATTGATGAGCCAATGCTCATGGTCATGGGGGATAGAGCCACGTATGAGTTCGAAGGGGTTGAAATACCTGTCCAGAATATCGTGGAGAATGCTGCAAGAAAATGGTTCAAAGAAAACCTGAGGTTTGTTGAGCCTGATAAGCATCTCTGCTTCCAGAACCAGCTGAGGAGAGGTTCAGCAGAACTAACTGATATATTCAATAGGAAGGAGATTGGCGCTAATGATACGAGTGCAGCTGTGGGGTATGCTCCCATGTCGAGGCTAGAGAGGCTTGTGCTTGATACTGAGCTATTCCTCAACTCAAAGGAATTCAAGAAACAGCACCCAGAGTCTGGCGAGGACATAAAGGTGATGGGGCTGAGGACGAATGACGAATTCCACTTCACAGTTGCAATGGCATTTGTTGACAGTTTCATAAACTCAGAGAGCGAATATTTCAGTAAGAAGAAGGAGATAACGGAAGAACTGAGAGAGTTTGTTGGACCGCAAGTGGGAAAGAAATTCAGAGTGGATTTGAATACGCTGGACGAACATGGTAGAGGCATCAAAGGAATATACCTGACAGTTCTAGGCACATCAGCTGAGGATGGAGACTCAGGACAGGTTGGCAGAGGTAACAGAGTGAACGGTGTGATACCTCTAAACAGACCAATAAGCAATGAGGCGGCTGCAGGTAAAAATCCTGTGAGCCATGTTGGAAAAATCTACAATCTCCTAACCCACAGAATGGCAGGCCATATATACCGCGAAGTACCAGGTATTGAAGAGATATACGTATGGCTCCTAAGCCAGATAGGTAAGCCCATAGACCAGCCTAAAGTTATAGCGGTACAGCTGATATCCAAGAAGAATAGTCCTGATTCCAGATCCCTCTCCATGCAGGTTGAGGAGATAATAGAGAAGGAGCTGGATGACATCCAGTCATTCTGCAAATTGTTGATTGAGGGGAAAATACCAGTATGTTGATTGCATGGAATACCACTACCACCTCCTCTATCCACGGCAGGTGATTCTTGTAACCAGCCAGAGTGGAGAGCGGAGGAGCATAATAGCGCTTGCCGGGCATTGCCCGCTCTCAATCAAACCACCTCTCATAGGAATAGCGGTTGGGAAGACTCGCTTCTCCCATTCCCTCATAAGCGAGGGAGGGAGTTCGTTCTCTCAATCCCAACTGAGAGCATGAAGGAGAAGGTGCTGCTCGTTGGAAGCAGAAGTGGGAAGGATATTGATAAATTCCCAGAGTTTGGGCTCACTCCACTGCCTGCCGATGTTGTCAAACCCCCGCTCATTAACGAGTGCCCCATAAATATAGAATGCAAACTTGTTGACGAATTTGATGCTGGCGATCACACCCTTTTTGTAGGAGAGGCTGTTGCCACCCACCTCTCCGAAATAAAAGAGAGGCTACTATTTGACAGGGGCGGAAGGAATTTTTTCAGTATTCCAAAGAAATGAGCGGCAAAGATATTAATCTGATTGACCCCATCTTTACTGGGGGTAGAATGGGAAAAATTGAGATAATTGTAGTACTTGCACTCATAGCTCTCATACTTTCCAGTAATATACGCGAGCCGGCCCCAGTCACTGAACTCAGGAGCATGATATGGCGTTTGAACTGCAGCGAGCCAGCATGTATAATATCAAAGGTGCAGATAGGAACATGGGCGGATTATGGACTCGTTGAAAAAACTAAGCAGGAGGTTCTGAACGGCACTGTGAACGAGGCTCTATCATTTCTCTTGGCGCACAACGATGCCGAGGTTCGCCAAAGTTTCAGGAGCCGGATAGACGAAAAAATCTCACAGGTGAAACTTGGGGGGACTCCATCAGATGAGCTAATCCTCCTAGCAAAGGAGCTGAAATTCAGAGCGGAGCATAACTCAAGCGATGAGGAATCGCAGAGGAAGTTCAACGAAATAAAAGAATGGCTTGCTGAGAACGGAAAAAAAGATTTCCTCTACGTATACGCACTTGACATAATCGGGATTGAAAGCAGAAATATGAGCAGGGCGAACCTCTCGGATGCTACGCTGCTCTTGCTCAGCATAACCAACGCTCCTGTCAACTCAGAGCTCATAGGACCAAACTCTGAACAGGTATTTCTTTCACGCAGTGTTGCAAATGAGATTGGAAGTGATATACCGCAAGAGAGGCTTGCGGAGGATTTGTGCTCCTTATTTGCTTACTACTCCATAACATATCCCGCAGTTATAATAAAAGACTCAATATTTAGTATGATGGCCATATATGCCCTGCCACTTGCTCTCATCTGCTGGATGTCCGTGCTGTCTTACTTCACATCCAAGGGAAGGGGAAAAAGCATCGCCTTCCAGAGAGAATACTCGAAAAACCTCATCCTCACCGCTCTGCTTGCCATCATACTGTTCCCAATTTTGATCCAGCTCTCACTACTCTTCTCGCTCTTCCCAGCCGCCATATACATAATCTTCGTGCTTCCCATACTCCTTCCAACATTTTTCTACATATGGTCCTCAACAAATCTGCTGAAGGATTATGGGCTGATCAAAATTAGCAGGGAGCGGTTCCTCATAGCCAGATACAAAGAATCCATCCTCATAGCGGCCGGTGGTGCCCTGATCACTGTTGTATCACTTCTAGTAATATCCAATATGCAGAGGATATTTGCATACATGAGTTTCGGAGTAGTTTCTGCGTTGGCTGTGCTCTTCCTTCTCGTCTTCTTCTCAATATTTGCAGTGGTGCTATTCCCAATGTTCATCGAATTCACGAGCCAGAGCTGCGAAATTGGAAATCTGAGAATGAGAAAAAGACTGAAGGCTCTCGCTGAGAAGCTCGGCTATAATGTCGGCAGCATCAGGGTGATACCCACGGCAGGCTCCAATCTTGCCAACGCATTCCAGTCTGGTCTGATTGGAAATAACGTCAAAATATTCATCTTTGAGACAATGCTTGACAGGAGGAAGTTCAATGAGAAAGAGCTTGAAGCAGTAGTAGCTCATGAGCTGGCGCATATCAATAAGAGACATGTCCTGAAGACTGTTTTCGGATATCTCCTAATAGCATCCGGAGTAATAGCTCTCTTTGTTGTAGTGAGTCTGCTCCTCGAAACTGCAAATCTCGGCACTGCCAGGGAAGTGCTAGCTATCTCAGCACCATACGCCGCCCTTGCGGTTGCATTCATCTCAACAATGTGGATGATGAGAAAGTTTGAGTTCGAGGCAGATTCCGCAGCAGCTCAGATGGGTTACGCGACGGAACTTATATCCGCCCTCAAGAAAATAGATAAGCACAACCTCACACCGACCACACTCTCGCGGTTTGCAACAATATTCTCAAGCCATGCAGACCTGACAAGCAGGATAAAAAATCTCAGAGAGACTCAGGAAAGCGTATCTAAGCGATGATAATTGTGTAAATGACGTAGAATAATACCAGGACAACAACGAATATTGCCAGGTATATAAGGATATCCTCGGACAGGAAGCCAAGTTCCCCTCTTATGTTAAATGATGCATATATCTTAGTGTTCGGCCTATAAGGAAGTCTGGCCATATCCACATTCTGAAACTCTCTACTCTCCTCAAGGTTCACCACCTGCCCCGCTCCAACCTCAATATTCTGGAGAGCAGTTTTCACTGCCGAGTTCTTTGCAAGCATCTTCACCTCATCGTTACTGAAGTTCACGGGGACTATAACATTCACACTGCTCTTTGAAGGGTGGTATAACAGCAGTGTTTTCCTCTTGAGCTTCCTGCTCTCTTCAATCACCTTATTAAATTCAGTTGAGCTGGTAGCTGCTGAGAAATTTTCATAATCCATAGTGGGTGGAACAAGTATGGATGTTACGTATGCTTCGAGTTCTGCCCTCTCAACTCTAGCATTTGTTGGGTCGGAGACGTCTATATACGAGATATTGGTTATTCCCGGTGAATGCGTGCTCTTCAGGGGCCTCACCACTCTCTCGTCTATGCTGAGCATTCTCACCTCTGCGGAATTGAAATAGCTGGATGCAATAACCGCACTCACTCCACTCTCGCTTGTATACAGCAGCAGCCTATCCTCACTCGCAAGCGCGTTTCTGAACTTCTCCTCTGCTAGAAGATTGTCTCCCTCACCGCTGCTGAGGTTCTCCAGCATTATGATACTCTTGCCCTCGTACTCCATGACTCTTATCTCTGGCGGTTTTATGATGTAGCGAACACTCTCATTTCCAGTATTCACAATGCTTGAAGTTGCATCCACCTCCCATTTCCTCACAACTTCATTGAAATAAAGCGTGTCAACTAGAACCGCAATTATCAAAAGCAAACCCAGTATGGATAAAGCTGCACTTCTGTCCATTCCATCCGCTCGCAGGCTAGTAAACTCTCTCCCCCACGAAAACTTCAATTCCGCTAGGAGTTATTTTGAAAGGAGTCAGCACTTTTGAATGGTCGCTTCCCCTCATCTTCAGAACCTCTATTGCAGATATTCTCCGCTCCTGCTGCTCCAGCAAGTATAGCAGTATCACTCCGTCAGCAACGAAATGCTCAACCGCAAATCTGACTGTTTCTCTGTTAACATTCTGGAGCTCAGCCGTTAGTATAGCAGTGCATTCCCTCTTCTTCAGGTCCCTCAGCATATTCAGCAGCGTCCTTCTGTACTCCAAATCACCTTCAAAGAATAGGTTGAGGATTGAGGCGGAATCAATCACTACCCTATTTATCTTTCTCTCCTCTATAGTCTCGTTTATCTTGTCATGGAGCTTGTTGAATGTGTAATAAGGGCTCACTCCAGTTTCAGGCATGTCCACATGTATATACGACTCCTGCGTTAACACAGTGAGTTTCTTATCCTTGATAAGTTGATTGAATTTGTTCCATTTCGTGAATGTCACGTTGGCATTCTCAATGAGTGAATCAGAATCTTCCTCAAGAGAGAGAAAGAGGCCGTTATCTCCAACCAGCGCCCCTCTGTAAAGGAACTCCATCGAAAGGCATGTCTTCCCAGTTCCGGGCCCTCCGCACACGAAGACATTATGATGAAGCGGGATTCCGCCCCCCAGCAGCACATCCAGCCCCTTTATGTTTGTTTTTATCTTCTCCATCTTTTCACCTACTTGAACTCCTTCCAGTTTGTATCAAACTCCTTCAGCTTGAACTCTTTCACCCTGTAGTAAGAGACTAGCTCATCGCCCTCCTCCCTTATCTGGAACTCAATTATTCCATCGAAGAGGCTCTCAATTGTTGAGAGCATCTGGGTGGATATCATCTCTCTCTCCATGACGAATATGCCAGTTATACCTGCTTTCTTAAGCTTCTTCAAGTTGGAGCTTATGAACTCCGCTAGCACATCGGAAGAGTATGCTGGAAGAAGCTTGTAGAGAATATTGAAGTATACTATCTCAGGTTTGCTCTCGACAACCTTGGTTATTGTAAGCGACATTTCAGTTATATTCGGCTCAACTTTGAACAGTCCAATTCTGTTCTTATCATCCCCGCTGAACCACTGCAATTCTGCATCTGGTTCGTAGGAGCATATCGCAACTTTCTTACCTTTCTGGAGCTCAAGTTTCAGAAATCTCAGACAGCACTCCTCTTTCCTGCTCCCTATCGGGCCTTCAACCAGCAGAGCCGTATTCTTCGGAATATCTATCATCTCAGACCTCTTAAACGACAGCTTCTGAGGCTTTCTGGGCTCCTCGCTCTCGCTCAGCTCCTTGGCGAGTTTCTTGGCTTTTGTTATTAGGGATTTTGCCCTCTCCTTCGATTCGCCTTCATATTGAGATGAGAGGGCATTAAACTCCGCATCGAATCGTGTTAGGACAGTTGATGCTGAGGAACTCTCATACTCTGGCAGATCCTGTATAAACTTTCTCAGCCTTAGTACAAGGGATGAGAATGGGTCCTCCTCTCCCTCCTCCCCGATTCTCTCCTTCTTCAGAGCACCCTTGTAATAGAATACCTCCTCATTCCTTACTTCTCTTGTGAGCTCCAAGGCATACATTATAAGGTCGTGTGCTATGAGAGCGATAAGTATAACAAAACCATTTGAAATAACAGAGAGCCATAGCACATTCACAAGAAGCGGCGAGATTGTCCTTGTTATCTCATCAAACCCTCCCTGGTACAGCATGTCTATATTGAAGAGTCTAAGTGAGAACATAATCGTAAGGAGGATTGCTGCAATCACACTTCCAGCTATCAGGGGGAATATAGAATCCCTAACCTTCTTATTTCTGGAGATTAAGTGGACGAATATGAATGAGGAGCAGGTGAATAGAATTATCCCTATGACGAACCTGTCTATGCTCACAAAATCCACGGGGCCTTTCCCAAACAGCAGGGCGAGCACCGAACCGACGCAATACACCCCACCGAAGATATACGAATCAGAATAACCTATGAGAACACCAATTGCATTGGCCATTGCAAGCAGTAGGAATGGTACGAAGGAGAACAGCAACTCCTCGCTTCCGGCAGGCACGATGAATGACCCGGCAACTGCCAGATAACTCATGAACCCCAGCGAGAGGTAGCACAGCATCTTCATAGGTCTGCTTTTCAGCTGCCTCACTAGAATGGGCATTGCTGCGGCAGGTGCGAGCAGTGCAGGCATGTAAAGAGGATAGTTCGCCATAGTCCATATGGACAGCGCAACCAGTGCGAAACATATGAGCAGCACGAGATGCCTATACTTCTCAATCTCCATCAACCCACCATTTATAAATATAATATTATGTAGAGTATATTAACCTTCTTTTTTGTTATTTAACCTTCTTTTTTGTTATGCAGCCCAATCTTCAAGGCTGCTCTGCTTACTTTTCTCTGATAATACTTTGATCATGCTCTCAGCAGCATTCCTCACCCTCTCCTCCGAGAAGTCATGCCCTTTGCATAGGAACTCCGCAATCCCGCTTTCATCAGGCTCGCCAAATTCCACTCTGCAGTTCTCATCAACTGTTGGATGGAGGAATATACCCTCAACTTCTGATGGATCTACGTCCATTTCATTCTTGAACTTCTCAAAAATTTCATCAAATGACTTTCCCTCGGAAACCAGCTTCATAGCCTTCTTGGGCCCTATTCCTTTCACGCCGCTGTTGAAATCCGTTCCGACAAGTATGCCAATCCATATGAGTTTCCTTCTATCCAGCCCCACAGCTTTCAGGCTCTTCTCCAAGTCTATCAGCTCAGTTCTCACATCCACGTAGACATCCTTCCTTGGCAGCTTCCTTCTTCCACTCATCGTGAGATTCCTCACAAGACGCGGAGCGCCAAAAAGCAGAGTATCATAATCCTGCGATGCGCAGGCGTAAACATATCCCTTCTCTGCAAGCAGTGCAGCCTGCGCCTCACCCTCTCCTGGAGCTTCAATTGCCGGCAGTCCCATCAGCCTGACAAGCTTCTTTGCATCCTCAACCATCTCCTTGCTGAGCTTTGATGATGCTTGCGCGTATACCCGTGCCTCAGCAAGCTCGCCTCTGCTGAGCGCCTCCTTCCATCTCTGCTCTGCCTTATCCCTAATCTCTTTCCTGCCCTCGAGAACACTTCTCTTGAGTTTTGGGGGCTCCCCATCAAACACATAGGCTGGCCTCACTCCTGCCTCAATGAGTTTCGCGGTTCTGTAGAAAATTCCGGATAGATGGCTTGTTATTCTGCCCTTGGAATCCATGAGGGGGGTTCCATCGGGCTGCCTTATTATTGACAGGAATTGATAGAGCGCGTTGTACGCATCTATTGCGATGACCCTTCCGCTCAGAGCTTCCAGAGTTATCTCCTCTTTCTGGACAAGTTCGCCAAGCTCCACACCCATCTCATCATCTACTTCTTTTTGATAACAACTACATCCCCAAAAGTGAGCTCTCCCTTCTGGTCCTTCCTTGTTTCTAGATGCTCGTGTTTTATCTCCTCAAATAACTTTATGCCAAGTGCTCTCTCAAGCTTAAGTGCCAGTGCCTCGTTGGGAATGGTTTTCTCTGCCTCTATTCTCTCAAGGAAGGATTCCTTTTCATTCACCAGTTCGGCAAGCACCTTCCTCTCTATCTTCATCTTATCTCTTGCTTCCCTGATTTTCCTGCCGAAGTCTGCAATAATGTCAGTTTCAGTTTGCTCCTTGCTAACAAACAACCTTCTCTGAGGGGCCGGTGCAGGAGTAGAGAGCACCTTACCGTGCTTCGCGCACTTACTGCACGCATGAAGCTTTGCTCCCTCAACAAGAACTAGGAAGCCCGCATCGTCGGCACCGCAAATCTCGCATTCTCCCATGAATCTGCTTTGGGGTTAAAGATATATAATATTCACTGCGCTCCTTACAAAAAACAATATTATATTAATGATTCGCTGCAATTTATTATGATGAAAAAATTTCTGGCGCTTGTCACAACCGCTCTCTCAGTTTTCGCTTTCTATGAGATTGTAGCAAGCCCGCTGAACGGAATAATAAAGTTCATAATTTCTGCAGTTCTGCTCTTCCTGTCAGGGATGTCGCTTCAGAAACTGCTCAACCTGAATGGTGAGAAGGGACTGATAATACTCGCAACGGAGAAGGGGAAGGGCTCTCTTGACAAAGCAGCGAAATGGAACTCTGCGTTCTGGAGAGATTTGGCTGCCTTTGGGATGGTTATGGGTTTTGGCGTTAGCTCCATCCTTTTCTTCAAAAAAATTCCAAAGAAAGCATTCGAAGTCTCTTTGCTGATTCTAATGCTCTCCATACTGTTTGTTCTGCCTTTTGTGTTACCAGTGGCTATGAGTATAATACAGCTTCCTATCCAAATATCTATGCTGCAGAGTTCTACATCTGCTAGTTCGACACCCGGATTTATGCCAACTCTGCTTTATTACATAGTATTCTTCTCGCTTGTTCTTGGAGGTTTTTGCCTCGCAGGTGTAATGAGTTTCATTGGCTACGGGCTTATCATAGTCTACAGCATCATTATGAAGCTTCTATCAGTTGTGGGTAGTCCTGCCGGAAATGCCGCAGCTCTCAGCAGGATAACCCCCGGTGCAACGCCCATAATCCCGGGAATAAATTTACCTTTTTTTGAGGGTATTCTATCCCTGGCGGTTATACTGTTCTTCCATGAAGTCTCGCACGGAGTTCTTGCTAGAGTGGAGAAGATAAAGGTGAAAAACAGCGGGCTTATATTGTTCGGCTTCATCCCAATAGGAGCTTTTGTAGAACCTGATGAGAAGCAGCTCCAGAAGAGCAATGTAGAGAAACAGAAGAATGTGCTCGTAGCGGGTTCCTCAGCAAATCTGATATTATCAATTATCTTCTTCATACTCTTCATAGGCTATGGCTTGTTGATACTAAACACTTATCCACCTCCAGATTCCTATCCCGCTGAGCATGTGTTCATTTCTGAAGTTCTCCCAGGTTATCCTGCCTATAGAATACTGAAACAAGGAATGGTCATCAAACAATGGAATGGAGTTGAGATACACAGCTTATACGACTTCGCCCAAGCATCCAACTCCACAAAAGAGAATGATACGGTGCATATAGTAACAGATGCCGGCTCCTTCTTACTAAAAGCGGGCAAAGGTGGGAAAGTTGGGGTGATCCCCCTCAGCAATGGCAGTTTGGTGGGATGGATGAAAGAGTTATCATACCAGCCAGGCAAATGGTGGATTCTATTTTTATACAATTTCATAGGTTTGACGTTTGTGCTCAACTTTCTGGTAGGCTCTGTCAATCTTCTACCCATCCCCCCTTTCGATGGTTACAGGATAGTTTCGCTTGTGGTAAAGAATGAGACATTTATGAGAGTACTGACATTCCTGATGATTCTATTCTTCTTCCTCAACCTGCTTCCGTGGGCATGGCAGTAATCAGACTTCCCCCAAGCTCCAGTCAGCTCCTCTTCTGGGCTTTCCCACCACATACGGACTCTTTATCCCAGTGAATATTGCTATTGCCTCTATCCTACCTTCATAGCTTCCGTCAAGCCTTGCACCCCATATGACGTTTGCAGTTGGCTCAACCTCCTCTGTAAGAAGCTCGCCAATCTGGTTTGCCTCACCCAAAGTCATATCCCCTCCTCCAGTGAGGTGGAGGAGCACACCAGTTGCACCTCTGTAATCAACATCAAGCAGCCTGTGGTGCAGCGTGTTCTTCACAACTTCCGTCACTCTGTCAGTTCCCTTGGCCTCACCCACAGCTATCATTGAAACTCCTCCTCCGCCCATTATCGACCTGACATCTGCAAAATCTATATTTATCAGGCTTGGTGTGGTTATTGTTTCAGTTATTCCCCTCACCGCCCTTGCAGTTATCTCATCCGCAACGTTGAATGCCCTGTCTATTGGAAGATTTGGGAAGAACTCAACAAGCCTGTTGTTGTCTATCACAACTATCGTATCTGCAGCCCTTCTCAAAGCTTCTATTCCTACCTCAGCTTTTTTCAGCCTCGCTCTCTCAAGCTCGAATGGATAGGTGACCATTGCAACAACTATGGCACCCTGCTGCTTTGCAATGTCGGCTATTGCCGGAGCGGCCCCTGTTCCTGTCCCTCCACCCATACCCGCAGCTATGAAGAGGAGGTGCGTATCAGCAAGTATTGTCTCAAGCTCCTGTCTCGAAGACTCAACAGCTTTCAGCGCAACCTCCGGATATCCCCCTGCACCGAGCCCTCGGGTTATGCTCTGCCCAATAAGAACTCTTTTAGCGCTCTCAGAGATTATCGAGAGGTGCTTCTTGTCCGTGTTGACCGCTATGAGCTCAGCCCCTCTTATGCCCACTTTCGCAAGCCTATTTATAGTATTACATCCTGCCCCGCCGACGCCCATCACAACTATTCTAGGAATTGACAGGTCCTCGGCTGACTCCCCGCCAGCCTCCTTGAGAGCTTCCTGTATTATTGACTCCATTTATAAGCACCTCCATAAAACTATTTTAGGTATGAATTTATTTCTATTTAAACGTTCCTAATTAATGAAAACAAACAATATGTTTAAATATTGTTTTCCAAAAGGATTAAGGTGGAGATTTTGGCTGATGGAAAAAGGGGGCAGGTCTGGTCCTATGACCTGATAATTGGTTCGATTCTTTTTGTAATAGCCATGGGTATCCTCGCCTTCTTCTGGTGGAGCGCGAGAACTAATCTATCCGAAAACAAAGATGTGGTGGTAAGTGAGTGCCTGAAGTTGAGTGATGTGCTCATGTCGCCAGGAATTCCAGAGAATTGGAACATGCTTGTGAACCTCACTGACCAAAGCACATGGGCGAATGTTCAGGAAATCGGACTTGCTGAGGATTGGGGCAGCAATATTCTGTCAGCAGATAAACTCTACAAATTTACCAATATGAGCCTGCTTAATTACTCAGCAGTGAAGAGTAAAATCCGATCTCGATATAATTTCTACATGGAACTCAAGCTCCGCAATAACAGCGTTGAAGTGGGAGTTAAGATGAACGGAACAAATATTCAGGCTGGCCTCCCCTATAACGAGCTAACAGCGAAAACAATAGCAAAAACCGATAGAGTGGCAGTGTATAACAACACAGTTGTCATATTGAAACTTTATGTATGGAGTGATTCGTTGCAAGATTAGGAGATATATTTATATTAGTACTTAATTTATAAATACGTGTCTGTATGAGTAAAAAAGCCCAAACTGCAGTTGAATTCCTCACCACCTATGGGTGGGTGATACTGGGCGTAATCATACTGCTTGCCATCCTCACTTACTACGGCGCATTTAACCCCCTGAGGTTTGTCCCAAGACAGTGCACCTTTGAGCCAGGCCTTCCCTGCACAACCAACAAGCTAGAGGTCAACCAGACAACAATAAGGCTCATCACCCAGCTCTCCAACGACCTTGGGTACGACATTGCCCTGCCCGAGAATGCCC